>Ga0308156_1000135_pt1 | contig 234922 bp, 220 predicted proteins | sample PhyAR2_FD_201041 | JGI IMG/M metagenome (GOLD analysis project Ga0308156, IMG submission 201041) | Phyllosphere microbial communities from UC Gill Tract Community Farm, Albany, California, United States - DLSL A.R2 | ecosystem: Host-associated > Plants > Phyllosphere > Unclassified | place...
TGATGTGGATGCCGGAGCGCTCGGTCAGGATGAAGCGCTTCACCTTCGGGTTCCACCGGCGGGTCTGGTGTCCGAAGTGAACGCCGCTGTCGAGCAGCTGGCGGATGGTGACGACGGCCATGGTCGTACTCCTGTTTCTGGGCGCTTTCACGCCGTGGTTGTGGTTGTTCGCGCCAGACGGACCGTCTGACGAGCCTGGTGCCCGGCGCACACCCGCCAGCCACCGAAGTGGAGGACCATGGGGTGTGGATGCCGCGCGATGCGCTGTCCCGAGGGACGGCGCGCTGCGCTCTGGGCACGCGGAGTCATCTCGAGTACACGAGATGCGTCCTTCAGTGTACAGGACGGCGATCTGCGAATGCTCGCCCGGACTGCTCCTCCCCCACGTCGTGTTTCGCTCCGCCATCCCCGCCTCGCCCGTTGCGGGCGACGCACCATCCGCACGGCGGCGACGATGGCTCCATGACACATCCCACCGCCCGTGCGATCACTCTCGTGATCGCCGTGCTGCTCGCCGGGTCGACGGCGATCGCGCCGGCTGCGGCGATCGACGACCTCGCCGCGCGCGGATGGGTGTGGCCGGTCGACGAGGTTCAGCTCGTGCGCCGATTCGAGGCGCCGGCCCACGCGTACGGGCCGGGCCACCGTGGTGTCGACCTCGCGTCAGCCCTCACCGTCCGCGCCCCCGCCGCGGGGCGCATCGCCTTCGCGGGGATGGTTGCGGGGCGCCCGGTCGTCACGATCGATCACGGCGACGGCCTCGTCACGACTCTGGAGCCTGTGCTCACGGAGTTGGGGGTGGGCGACGCCGTGTCCCGCGGATCCCCGGTGGGCGTCGTCGCGTCGGAAGGACATGCGGGCCCGGGGACCGTGCACTTCGGTGTGCGGCGGAACGGGGAGTACATCAATCCCCTGCGACTCTTGGGCGGTGTGCCCCGCGCGGTTCTCCTCCCGTGCTGCTGAGTCGCGCCGATCTCACCCGACCTGGTTGTCGCGCCCCTCGATCGTGCGATCGCCGACACCGCCGCCGGCCCGAACGGTGTTGTCCTGTCCCCGGATCGCGACGGACGAGATCGTCCCCGCCACGGTCACCTGGGTGCGATCGCCACGGAGATCGACGCTCCCGATCGACGCCGCCGAGGTCAGCACTCCGTCGTTGCCCTGGACAGACAGCACGGTGATCGAAGCGGCATCCACGCGAACGCGATCGCCCGCGACGGACAGCGTTCCGATCGAAGCGGCCGTCGCGTCCACCGTCATCGCACTCCCGGATACGGAGAGTTCCGCACACGAGCCCGTCACGCGCACGATCTGCTCGCTCCCGGAGATCGTCTTCGACTCGCCGTCGGCACATGTGAGGGGCTCGCCGCTCGTACCACCGACATCCGCGGACGCCGATGTCGAGGGGACCGACGAGGGGGTGACGGGCACCACCGAGGGGGCCGGGACGGTCACCGTGGGGATCGAGCTCGCGCCGACCGGTGCGGGAGGGAGCCGCGTCACCGTCGGCTGCGGCGCGAGAGAACACGACGCGAGGGCGACGGCGAGGAGTCCCGCGCCGAAAACAGCGCCTACGACTCGGCCACAGCGATTCACCTCTCCCACGGTAGGGCGGAGACTGCGCGGGCGCCATCCCCGATCGGGCGGCCGTCTCGTGGATGGGCCCGCCATGGCGAGCGACTCACACGGGGGCCGGACGACGCGCAGGGGCCGGACGACGCGCAGGGGCCGGACGACGCGCGGGATGCGAGCGACCCGCCGGGCGGAGGCGACCTGCAGCCGGGGGCGACCCGCCGGGCGCGGGCTACCCGCCGGGCGGGGGTGGCCCGCGCAGCACGGGCAGCGAGCTCGGCATCCGCGATCAGACCGTGCCCGCGACGCGAGTCACGCGCGCGGGTGTGCCAAGCGATACGCCTCTCGCAGGCGTTCGCCCGACACGTGGGTGTAGATCTGGGTCGTTCCCAGGCTCGCGTGGCCGAGGATCTCCTGCACGGTTCGCAGGTCGGCGCCTCCGTCGAGGAGGTGGGTCGCCGCAGAGTGCCGGAGGGCATGCGGTCCCAGCGACTCGGCACCGACGACGGGGGCGACGACCTGCGACACGAGCGCGTGGACGGCACGGGGGCCGAGGCGTGCTCCTCGCGCGCCGAGGAACACCGCGGCTCCGGCCGCACCGTCGCCCCGGGCGCTCAGAACGGGCCGGCCGCGCACCACGTACGCGTCGAGGGCGCGCGACGCCGGCACGCCGTAAGGGACGACGCGCTCCTTGTCGCCCTTCCCACGGAGGCGAAGCGTGCGGTTTTCCCGATCGACATCGGCGAGGTCGAGCCCGCACAATTCCGACACCCGCGCGCCGGAACCGTACAGGAGCTCGAGGATCGCGTGATCCCGGAGGGCGACGGCATCCCCGGACTCCGCCTGCGCCGCCGTGCCCGCCAGCACCTCGTCCAGCGTCGAACTCGTCGCGACGACGGGGAGCGTGCGCCCGCGCTTCGGCGCGACGAGCCGCGCGGACGGGTCGGTCGCGATCAGCCCCTCCTCTCGCGCCCAGGACAGGAAGGCGCGCACCGCCGACGTACGACGAGCGGCCGTCGCTTTGGACAGCCCCGCTCTCGTCGCCTCCCACTGCCATTGACGCAGGGCCTCGATGTCGAGGCGCTCGACCGGGAGATCGCCGGTCGAGCGCGCCAGTTCCGCCAGGTCGGATCGATAAGCGCGGACCGTCGCGGGCGAGAGACGACGCACCGTGGCGAGGTGCGTCAGGAAGCCCTCGGCGGCCGCGGAGATGCGCATGCGACTAGCCTGCCCCCACGCGGTCCCCGGAAGCGGAGGGCGCGCTCGGGAGCCCCGGGTTCTCAGCGTCGCACGGCCCGCCACCCGTCGTCGTCGTCCCGCACCGCGCGCCCTTCGAGCGCGGCCAGGCCGAGATGGGTCTGCACCTGGGCCGGGGAGAGTCCGCTTCGACGAGCGATCTCGTCCGCATCCCGGGCGGCCCGCGGAGACAGTGCATCGAGGACGCGGGTGGTGTCGTCGGTGCGGGCTTGATCGCGGAGATGGACAACGGGATCCTCCGCTTCGGGTGCACAGCCGATCATCTCGAGGACGTCCTTCGCCGACGTGACGCACACTCCCCCGTATTCACGAAGGATGCGGTGACAGCCGGCGGATGCCGCTGACGTGATCGGGCCGGGGACGGCGCCGAGCTCACGACCGAGCGTGGCGGCGTGCGCGGCGGTGTTCAGCGATCCGCTGCGCCATCCGGCCTCGACGACGACCACCACGTCCGCCATCGCGGCGATGAGTCTGTTGCGCGAGAGGAACCGCCATTTCGTGGGGCGGGACCCGCACGGCGTCTCGCTCCAGACCGCCCCGGTGGAAGCGATGCGGTCGAGGAGCCCCTCGTGCCCACGGGGGTAGGCACGATCCACCCCGCCCGCGAGGAAGGCCACGGTCCGCGCACCCGCGGACAGGGCGGCGCGGTGGGCAGCGCCGTCGATCCCGTAGGCCGCACCCGACACGACGGTGACACCGGAAGCGCCGAGCTCCGCCGCGAGATCCGCCGTCACTCCCTCGCCGTACGGCGTCGCCGCCCGTGCTCCCACGATCGCGACGGCCGGAGCACTCCGCTCCTCCGCGCGGCCGCGCACCCAGAGCGCCACGGGCGCGTGGACCCCCAGATCGTCCACCCGCGACGGCCACGCCGGATCGCCGGGGACGACGAGGCGCGCTCCGGCGCGCCGCGCACCGTCGAGAGCGGACCGGACGGCGTCCGCACGCAGTCGGGGCGCCCACCGCGCACGGGCCGCCACCCACTCGTCGTCCGACGGCGCCGCGGCGACCCGCAGCGCCTCGACGGGACCGAGAGCCGCGATCAACGCCCCCGCGGTGCCGTCCCCCGGTTCCGCGATGACGTTCCACACGGTGCGGGCGTAGGTCTCCCGCTCTCGACCGGGAACCACGCCTTCGATGCCGACGAGCGCGGAGCGCGCGGCATCCGTCGACAGGTCGGGGAGCGTCATGCGCTCATCCCCCGGCGCAGGTAGAGCGCGCGCCCGACGTCGTCGACGGTGATCCGGTCGTGGCCGGCGATATCGGCGACGGTCCATGCGACCCGCAGCAGCCGGTCGTATCCGCGCAACGTCAATGCGCCGCGTCGCAGAGCGGTGTCCAACGGCCGGAGGACGTCCGTCGGTGGCGCGGCCGGTCCCCGGAGCCACGTCCCGGGGACGTCGGCGTTGCGCGACCACGGGGTGTCCGCCCAGCGCCGCGCGGCTCGCTCGCGAGCAGAGAGGACGACCTCCCGGGCCTCTCTCGTCGTCATGCCCGGCACCGCGTCATCGCGGCGCGCGGCGGACACCCGCTGGAGCCGGACATCGATGTCGATCCGGTCGAGGAGGGGGCCGGACAATCGACGGGTGTATCGCCGAATGGCCTGCGGAGCGCATTCGCACGATCCCCCCGGCACGCCGTACTGCCCGCACGGGCACGGATTCGTCGCGACCACGAGCTGGAACCGGGCGGGATAGGTCGCGGCGACGCCGGAGCGGTGCAGATGGATCACCCCGCTCTCCAGCGGCTGGCGCAGAGCGTCGAGGACGGATGCCGGGAACTCGCCTCCCTCGTCCAGGAACAGCACGCCCTCGCTCGCTCGGGCTATCGCCCCGGGACGAACCACGCCGGATCCGCCCCCGATGAGCGCGGCCGCACTCGCGCCGTGGTGAGGGCTCTCGAACGGAGGCGTCCGCGAGAGGTGCACCACGGTCTCACCGGAGAGCGAGCGGATGGAGGCCACGGACAGGGCCGCCTCGTGGTCGAGGTCGGGGAGGATGCCCGAGAGTCGCCGAGCCAGCATCGTCTTCCCGGCGCCGGGTGGTCCGCTCATCAGCATGTGGTGACCCCCGGCGGCCGCGATCACCAGGGCGTCGACCGCGTCGGTCTGCCCGACGACGTCCGCCAGCTCCAGCGGGTGGTCGTCGACGGCGGGCGGCGCAGGCGGACGGACGGGCTCGAGCTCGACCGCGTCGCAGATCGCGCCGTGCCACCGCACGACCTCGGCGAGGCATCCCGCGGCGCACACCTCGATGCCGTCGACGAGCCGCGCCTCGTCCGCGTTGGCCGCCGGAACCACCACGCGACGGTGGCCGGCGCGGTGTGCCGCGACGACGGCGGGGAGGACTCCCGGAACCGGACGCAGCCGCCCGTCGAGTCCGAGCTCGCCGATGTGCACGGTTGCGGCGACGCGCGCGGCATCCATCGTCCCGGTCGTCGCGAGGGCCGCCACCGCGATCGCGACGTCGAACCCGGAGCCGCGCTTCGGGAGGCTCGCCGGGGAGAGATTGACGGTGATCCGGCGCTTCGGGAGCTCGAGAGCACGGTTCGCACACGCGTTGCGGACGCGACGCCCCGCCTCGCCGAGCGCCTTGTCGGGTAGACCGATGATCGTGAACTCGGGCGTCTGCGGCGACAGATCGGCCTCGACGTCGACGAGGTCTCCGCGCAAGCCCGAAAGCGCCACCGCCCAGGTCCGCGCCACGGTCACAGCGCATCCTCCAGGTGCTCGAGGCGGCCCGTGGCGGGGTCGGGTCCGGTCACGGCGATCGCATCGAGACGCAGTCGTCGCCCCTGCGCCTCGTCGGGGTGGTCCGACATCCAGGCCATCGCCAACCGCCAGAGCCGCGCGGCCTTCCGCGCGTCGATGGCATCGAAGGGATGACCGAACGCCTCACTCGTGCGGGTCTTCACCTCGATCACCACGAGCGCACCGTGGTGCTCCGCCACGATGTCGATCTCGCCCTGGGAACATCGCCAGTTCCGGTCGAGGATCCGGTAGCCGCTCGTGCGGAGGTGTGTGACCGCGCGGTTCTCACCGGCTCGGCCGAGGTCGTCTTTCGCTGCCATGCCCGAGAGCGTGGCAGGCCCGTACGGCTGCCCGAGGCCTCAGGACGGCGTTCGGTGGACGGTCACGAGGATTCCCACGATGGGGAGGAAGCTCACCCGTGCGCGGACGCGAGGGCGACGCTCAGTTGTCGAGCGAGAGCTCCTCCGGCAGTTGGAAGTCCCGCCGGGAGAGCTCTTCCACGTTCACGTCCTTGAATGTGAGGACGCGCACGGACTTCACGAACCGGTCAGCGCGGTAGATGTCCCACACCCAGACGTCCGACATCGAGATCTCGAAGTAGAAGTCGTGCTCGGTGTCGCGGCGGACGACGTTGACGTCGTTGGCCAGGTAGAACCGGCGTTCGGTCTCGATCACGTACTGGAACTGCTGCACGACGTCGCGATACTCGCGGTACAGGGCCAGTTCGAGTTCGCGGTCGTAATCCTCGAAGACGTCGTCATCCATGGTCTCTCCATCCTAGGCGCGCACGGTCGCGGAGGTCGCACGGTGTCGGCGGCCCGGGCGCGTCCCTCCCGAACGGGGCTCAGAACAGCGTCGGTGCCGCAGCGATCGCCCAGGAGTGCCGGTGGTGCACGCTCATCCCGTGCGTCGAGATGGCCTCGCGGTGATCGAGGCTCGCGTATCCCTTGTTCCGCGCCCACCCGTAAGCCGGGTGATCGTCGTGCAGATACGTCATGACGGTGTCTCTCGCGACTTTGGCGATGACGGATGCCGCGGCGGCACTCGCGCAGTCGCGGTCGGCCTTCACGATGGGTCGGACCCGGAGCCCCGGCTCCCCCGCGGGCGTGATGTAGTCGTGATTGCCGTCGAGGATGACCAACGCGTCCTCCGGCACGACGCCGTGCGCACGCAGGTCGGCGATCGCTCGGACGGCGGCGAGGCCGAGAGCCCGGATGATTCCGATCTCATCGATCTCTTCCGAACTTGCCCACCCGACGGCGCTGTGCTGGACGAATGCCGCGGCGCGGGCGGCCACCTCGGGGCGACGCGCCTCGGGGACGAGCTTCGAATCGCGGAGCCCGACGGGCACGCGGCGGCGCGACCGCGCAGGGTCGATCACCGCCGCGCCGACCGCCACCGGGCCGGCCAACGCCCCGCGCCCCACCTCGTCGCAGGCGATGACGAGCGCGTGTTCCTTCAGAAGACGGCGCTCCAGGGTCAGCGTCGGCTCGATCATTGCGTGTCCTCGGGCGCGGGCACCCCCGCGAACACGTTGTGGTGGAAGTCGATGAGCCCGAATCGCGAGAACGGCCAGGTGATCAGGAAGGCGCGTCCGACGACGTTGTCGATCGGGACGAAACCGTGGCCGGGCTGGTCCTGATTGAAGCGGGAGTCCTTCGAGCTGTTCCGGTTGTCGCCGAGAACCCAGAGCGAGCCCGGCGGAACGGTGATGTCGTACGGGACGGGATTGGGAGCGGTCGCTCCGGGAGCGAGCTTCACGTAGGACTCGTCGAGGGGCACGCCGTTGACGGAGGTCTGCCCGAGGGCGTTGCAGCACACGACGTGGTCGCCCGGAGTTCCGATCACGCGTTTGATGAGGTGATCATCGCTGTCGGGGGCGGACAGGCCGAACAGCGACAGCACCCAATCGGCACCCTCCTCGAGAGGCGGACGCGCCGGCCGGGTCGTGACGGGCAGCCAGCCACCGGGGTCGCGGAAAACGACGACGTCACCGCGCGAATACTGTCCGAAGCGGGGAGTCAGCTCATCGACCAGGATCCTGTCCTGCTCGATCAGCGTGTTGTTCATCGATGCGGAGGGGATGTAGAACGACCGGACGACGAAGGTCTTGACGAGGAACGAGACGGCCAGCGCGATGAGGATGATGACGACGATGTCGCGGAGGAACGCGCCCCAGCCTCGTCGTCGACGGTCCGAGGGGGCGGATGCCATGGCATCCGGGGTCGACGCTGTCTGGTCGCTCATGACAAAGATCCTTCACCGGGCTCGCCGCACACCGGAGAACCGCAGGAACAAGGGTCGCACATTGAACGCGCCCTGCCGGACGAGGCTGTCCGAAAACGCCGAACGCCCCGTGACAGAGCCACGGGGCGTTCGAGAGAGTCGACTCAGCGGTCGCGCTTCTCCTTGATCTTGGCCTTCTTGCCGCGCAGGTTGCGCAGGTAGTACAGCTTGGCGCGGCGCACGTCACCGCGCGTGACGACCTCGATGTGGTCGATCACGGGGCTGTGGACCGGGAAGGTGCGCTCGACGCCGACCTGGAAGCTGACCTTGCGGACGCAGAAGGTCTCGCGCACGCCGTCGCCGGAGCGACCGATGACGACGCCCTGGAACACCTGGATACGCGAGCGGTTGCCTTCGGTGATGTTGACGTGCACCTTGACGGTGTCACCGGGGCCGAAGGCGGGGATGTCGGAGCGGAGCGAGGCCGCGTCGACGGAGTCGAGGATCTGCATGATCATCACTTCCTGCGACCGCCACAGGTCGATCGCACGATAAAAGGGAAAAAGGTGAGGCGTGCCCGAGGCCGCGGATGCAGCCGGACTCCCCTGAGGCAGAGCTGGTCAGGGCACAAACGCCTATTCTGCCACGGCACGCGACACGCGCCAAACCAGCTCAGTCGCGCGGCGTGGTCTCGGACACCACGATCACGTCACCGTCGACCCGCGGACGCGGACGTTCCGTGGCCGGCGGGATGTACGCCGTGCCGTCCTGCGCGTGCATCACGGTCATCGATCCGCGCGCCTCGTTCCACAGCTGGGCCAGCGACGACCAGAACAAGACGAGCGCTCCGACGACGCTCAGAGCCAGCAGCGCGAAGAACGCGCGGGAATCGTAGAAGCCCAACGCGACGATCACGACGTGCCAGATGCCGAGTCCGATGACGTCCCGCCACGCGACCGCGCGCGTCATACGGACGCTGGTGCGCGCACGTACCAGCAGCGTGAGCAGGATCTGCGACACGAACACGGTGGGAGCGGCGATGAGGAGCCACAACAGAGCCCACGCGCTACCGCCGGCGAACACGATCCACCCGACGAACAGCCACAGCGGCAGCACGAAGGCCGCGGGGAACAGCCAGCGGAGGAACACTCGGCGAAGCACCATGGACCGAGGCTACGCACCGTCACTGTGCGGCGCCTATGAGTGTGACAGGTGGGCGTCGGGCGGCGCGGACGGATCGGGGACAATGGAGGTGACGAAGGGAACCACCGATGATCGAACTGCGCACCCCTGCCGAGATCGAGGCGATGCGGCCGGCCGGCCGATTCGTCGCCGAGGTGCTGGCCACGCTGCGCGACGAGACCAAGGTGGGAACCAACCTCCTCCACCTCGACCGTCGCGCGCACGACATGATCCGCGCCGCAGGAGCGGAGTCCTGCTACATCGACTACCACCCGTCCTTCGGCGCGAGCCCGTTCGGCAAGGTCCTGTGCACCTCGATCAACGACGCGGTCCTGCACGGCCTCCCCCACGACTACGTCTTGCGCGACGGCGACCTGGTGTCGCTCGACTTCGCGGCATCCGTCGACGGCTGGGTCGCCGATTCCGCGGTGTCGTTCGTGGTCGGCACCCCGCGCGACGAGGACCTCGCGCTCATCGACACGACCGAGCGGGCTCTGGTCGCGGCGATCGACGCCGCGACGGTCGGCCACAAGATTGGCGACATCTCCGCGGCGGTCGCCGCCGTCGCCCACGCCGAGGGCTTGAGCATCAACACCGACTTCGGGGGTCACGGCGTCGGCCGCACGATGCACGGCGACCCGCACGTCGCCAACGACGGGAAGGCCGGGCGCGGATACCCGCTCCGCGCGGGCCTCGTTCTCGCACTGGAGCCGTGGTTCCTGCAGACCACCGACGAGCTCGTCACCGACCCCGACGGGTGGACGCTGCGCAGCGCCGACGGCTCGCGCGGCGCGCACTCCGAACACACCATCGCGATCACCGCCGACGGTCCGATCGTGCTCACCGACCGGTCCTTCCTCGGCGTTCGCTGACGACGAAGGGCGGATGCCGCGGCCTCGAGGGCGCGGCATCCGCCCTGCCCGGGACGCTCCGACTTCAGCGCTCGCAGAAACACGCTCTTCTCGCAGATTCCGCGTCGCGAAGTGCGAGAACGGCGCTGTTTTCCGAGCGGGAGCATCTTCCCGGCGCGCTGAGGACCGCTCGGGGCTGTCGGTCAGTCCGCGAGGAGGTCGGGACGACGCTCACGCGTGCGCACGAGCTGCTGTTCGCGGCGCCACGCGGCGACCGCGCCGTGGTTGCCGCTGAGGAGGACGGGCGGAGCTTCGCGTCCACGCCAGACAGACGGCTTGGTGTACGAGGGGTACTCGAGGAGACCGTCTTCGTGCGACTCTTCGACGAGGCTCTCGGGATTGCCGACGACGCCGGGGATGAGACGGCCGATCGCCTCGACCATCGCCATCACGGCGACCTCTCCCCCGTTGAGCACGTAGTCGCCCAGGCTGATGAGGCGCACGTCGCCGAGTTCGGCGGCGTAGTCGAAGACACGCTCGTCGATGCCCTCGTAGCGCCCGCACCCGAAGACGAGGTGCGGCGCCGCGGACAGCTCGCGGGCGGTGGCCTGCGTGAAGCGCTCACCGGCCGGAGAAGGGAAGATGATGACGGGGCGCTGGTCGACCTCGCCGACGATGTCGTCGAGCGCCTCTCCCCACGGTTCCGGCTTCATGACCATCCCCGCACCGCCGCCGTAGGGGGTGTCGTCGACGGTGCGATGGCGATCGTGCGTGTAGTCGCGCAGGTCGTGCACGCGCACGTCGAGCAGACCCGTCGTGCGAGCCTTGCCGAGCAGCGACACCTCGAGGGCGTCGAAGATCGTCGGGAAGATCGAGACGACGTCGATGCGCACGTCAGTCCTCGGGGACTGAGGCGGCGTCGTCGCCGGAGTCGTCGAGGTCGGACGATTCCGGCTCGTCTCCGTCGTCGCTGGGGAGGTCCTCGAACAGACCGGCCGGGGGTGTGACCACCACACGACCGCCGGCGATGTCGACCTCCGGGACGATCGCGCTCACGAACGGGACGAGGACTTCACGGTCTTCCCCGGAAGGGCGGACGATCAGCAGGTCCTGCGCGGGGAAGTGGTCGACGCGGACGACGCGTCCCACGGTCTTTCCGTCGCGCACGACGTCGAGGCCGACGAGCTGGTGGTCGTACCACGCGTCGTCTTCGGCCGGAGCGTCGGCGGTGTCCTGGTCGATCCAGAGGATCGCCTTGACGAGCTCTTCGGCCGCGTTGCGGTCGTCGACGCCTTCGAAGAAGGCGACGGGGTGGGAGTTCATCCAGCGGAACTCACGGACCGTCAGGGGCCGGCCATGCCACGGCGACGACTCCGGCACCTGCAGGGTGAAGGTGTTGCCGGGGACGAAGCGTCCCTCGGGGTCGTCGGTGTACAGCTCGAGCTTGAAGGCGCCCTTCAGCCCGTGGGCCTTGACGAGCCGCCCCACCCGGAGCTGGGTCTTGGCGGGCTGTTCGCCCGCGATGTCGCCGCCCGCCATCAGTCGTCGGCCACGTCGACGCGCACGCGGCGCCCGTCGGCGAGGGCGGAGACGACCGTGCGCAGAGCCTTGGCGGTGCGCCCGCCGCGCCCGATCACGCGACCCCGGTCATCGGGGTGCACGCGAACCTCCAGCACGTCGCCGCGCGGCGACGTGCTGGAACGGATGGTCACGTCTTCAGGGTGATCGACGATCCCCTTGACGACGTGTTCGAGCGCGGCAGACAGCACGGGACTTACTCGGCCGAGGTCTCGGCGGCGTCGTCGGCCGAAGCGTCAGCCGCGGGGGCCTCCGCCTTCTTCTCGGCCTTGGGCTTCACGACGGACTTCTTGGACGCGTCGGCCTCGAAGGCCGCCTTGGGCTCGCGCACCTTGACGGTGGACACGGCGTCCTTGTCGCCCTTGAACTTGCCCCAGTCGCCCGTGAGCTTGAGGATCGCGGCGACCTGCTCGGTGGGCTGGGCGCCGACCGAGAGCCAGTACTGCGCGCGCTCGGAGTCGACCTCGATGAACGAGGGCTCCTCGGTGGGGTGGTACTTGCCGATCTCCTCGATCACACGACCGTCGCGCTTGGTGCGCGAGTCGGCGACGACGATGCGGTAGTAGGGCGCACGGATCTTACCGAGACGCTTGAGACGGATCTTGACAGCCACGAATTTTCTCCTGGATGGTGAAAAGCGAACGAACTGATCGCCTGGAGCGTGGGGTGCACACCCGGCGGAAGCTCAAAAAAGGCGGGCCGGCACTGGATAGAGGGTCGAGTGCCTGGTCCGACCCTCTATTCTGCCAGATGACACGGCGAGGCGCGAAACAGAGAGTGCCGCGTGTCCCGTGTCAGACTGACCGGATGACGCTGCCGTTCGCTTCCTCGACGCGATCATCCGTCGGGCTGGAGTGGGAACTCATGCTCGCCGACCGCGACACGGGCGACCTCGTGCCCCGTGCGCCCGAGATCCTCGACCTCGTCGAGGAGCGCACAGCCCTCGAGCGGTTCACGGTCACGGGCGAGTTGCTGACGAACACGGTCGAGGTCACGAGCGGTGTCGGCGACACCGTCGCCGCCGCCGTGGACGACATCGCGGATGCCATCGGGGCGCTCCGCGACGAGACCGAGAAGCGCGGTATCGAGCTGCTCTGCGCGGGAAGCCACCCCTTCGCGCAGTGGTACGACCAGCAGGTCACCGACAAGACGCGGTACCACACGCTGATCGAGCGCACCCAGTGGTGGGGGCGCAACATGATGATCTGGGGCGTGCACGTCCACGTCGGCGTCGACTCCGTCGACAAAGTGCTGCCGATCGTGAACGCGTTGACCGTGTTCCTCCCCCACCTGCAGGCGCTGTCGGCATCCAGTCCCTTCTGGGCCGGAGAGCGCACCGGGTACGTCTCCAACCGCTCGCTCGTCTTCCAGCAGCTGCCGACGGCGGGGCTCCCCTGGCAGCTGCAGACCTGGGACCAGTTCGAGTCCTATCTCGACGACATGGTCCGCACCGGTGTGATGGCGGATGCCAGCGAGGTGCGCTGGGACATCCGTCCGGCTCCGCGCTGGGGAACCGTCGAGATCCGCGCGTGCGACGGGATGTCCACGCTGCCCGAGCTCGCCGCGGTCGCCGCTCTCGCCCAGACCCTCGTGGAGCACTTCTCGCGCCTGCTCGACGAGGGGCGCGAGCTTCCCGGCATCCCCCCGTGGTTCGCGCGGGAGAACAAGTGGCGGGCGGCACGGTACGGCCTGGATGCGCGCGTGATCGTCGATCGCGAGGGAACCCAGCGTCCTGTCGTCGAGCACCTGCGCGAGACGATGGACGAGCTGGCGGACGTGGCCGTCGAGCTGAAGTGCGCGCGGGAGTTCGCCGGGCTCGAGACGATCCTCTCCACCGGCGGGAGCTCGGCCCGTCAAATCGCCGTCGCCGACGCCGCCGACGGTGACCTGCGCGAGGTCGTCCAGCACCTCATCCGGGAGTTCCGCGCCGGTCCCACACTGCGCGAGCATCTCGCGGCGTTGCGCGTGTAGTCGCGCGCGGCGCACAGCTGTGGTCGGGCCTGCTCGGCGGATTCTCATAGACGTCGCGTTTTAAGATCGCGCCATGACCTCCGCACGCACCCGCTCGAGCCGAACGTGGGCCGCCCTGCTGGCGGGTGCGGTGGTCATCCTCGCCGGGTGCGCCCCCGAACCCGTCGCTGCTCCGCAGCCCGACCTCACCTTCGGCGTGGACACCCCCACCCCGGCCCCGTCGACGAGCACGCCCCCGCGCCTGCGCGTCGTGACGGTGGGCGATTCCCTCATGTCGGGCGCGGGACTGACGCTCGGCGAAGCGTGGCCCGACCTCATGGCCGCTCACGCGCGCCTCGCGCTGACGAACCTCGCCTGCGGCGGGATGGGATTCGTCGTCGACGGGGAGTGCGGAACGAACTACGCGGGGTTCGCCCCCGCCGTCGCCGCCCTGCAGCCGGAGCTGCTCATCGTGGAGTCGTCGAGCAACGACTTCTGGCAGGACGCCGACGACATCCGGTCGGACACCGCGGCGACGGTCGCCGAACTGCACGAGGCCGCGCCGGCGGCGCACATCGTCGGGTTGAGCACCATCTGGAACGACGAGTCCGACATCCCCGACGACAACGCGGTCACGTCCCAGGCGCTGCAGGACGCGATCGACGCGGTCGGGGGGACGTACATCGACGTCGGTCAGCCGCTCCTCGGGCACCCCGAATGGCTCCAGGACGATGACGTCCATCCCACGGCGCGCGGCCAGAAGGCGATCGAGCAGACGGTCGTGTCCGCCCTGCAGGACGCCGACATCCTCCCCTGACGGGCAGGCACCGTAGCGCCGACCCGAAACGAGACGAGCGTCAGCCGCGACCGAGCATCTTCTGCAGCTCCGCGAGGTCGGCCTCGCTCGGCGCCGCTTGCCCGCCCAGCCCGAAGCCCGACCCGGTCGGAGCGGTGGATGCCGCGATCCCGGCGTTCTCGGCCGCGCGCTTGGCCGGGTTGCCCGACCGCGATCCCTTGGCCTTCTGCTGCTTGCCGCGCTTCGACGAGGCGCCGGGCTTACCGCCGACGGGGCCCATGCCGGGGATGTTGGGCACTCCGCCGCGGGCGACCGTCTTCATCATCTTGGCGGCCTGCTCGAAACGCTGGACGAGCTGGTTGACGTCGGTGACCGTCATGCCGGAGCCGCGCGCGATGCGCAGACGCCGCGAGCCGTTGAGGACCTTCGGGTTGCGACGCTCGCCCGGAGTCATGGAACGGATGATCGCCTCGGTGCGGTCGATCTCGCGCTCGTCGAAGTTCTCGATCTGCTGCTTCATGTTTCCCATGCCCGGGAGCATCCCGAGCATTTTCTTCATGGAGCCCATCTTCTTCATCTGCTGCATCTGCTCGAGGAAGTCCTCGAGCGTGAACGTCTCGGTCGCGAGCTTTTCGGCGACCTTCATCGCCTCGGCCTCGTCGAAGGCGTTCTGCGCCTGCTCGATCAGGGTGAGGATGTCACCGAGATCGAGGATGCGGGAGGCCATGCGATCGGGGTGGAACGGCTCGACGTCGTCGAGGCCCTCACCGGTGGACGCGAAGATGATCGGGCGGCCGGTCACCGAGGCGACCGAGAGCGCGGCGCCACCGCGGGCGTCACCGTCGAGCTTGGAGAGCACGACCCCGGTGAAATCGACGCCGTCCTGGAACGCCTTGGCCGTGTTCACGGCATCCTGACCGATCATCGCGTCGATGACGAACAGCACCTCGTCGGGCTCGGTCGCCTTCCGGATGTCGGAGGCCTGCTTCATGAGCTCCGCGTCGACACCGAGTCGACCGGCGGTGTCGATGATCACGATGTCGTGCTGCTGCCGCGTGGCGTAGGCGACGCCGTCGCGGGCGACCTTCACGGGATCGCCGACGCCGTTGCCCGGCTCCGGCGCGTAGATCGCGGCACCGGCGCGCTCGGCGACGACCTGGAGCTGGTTGACGGCGTTGGGGCGCTGGAGGTCGCAGGCGACGAGGAGGGGGGTGTGGCCGTCCTTCTCGAGCATCTTCGCGAGCTTGCCGGCGAAGGTGGTCTTTCCCGAGCCCTGGAGGCCGGCGAGCATGATGACCGTCGGCGGGTTCTTGGCGAACTGCAGGCGACGCTGCTGACCGCCCAGGATGCCGATCAGCTCGTCGTTGACGATCTGCACGACCTGCTGCGCGGGGTTCAGCGCACGGTTGACCTCGTCGCCGAGGGCGCGCTCGCGCACGGCGGCGGTGAACTCCTTGACCACGGGCAGCGCGACGTCGGCGTCGAGGAGGGCACGACGGATCTCGCGCACCGTCCCGTCGACGTCGGCGGGCGTGAGCTGGCCCTTCTTCCGGAGGTTGCGGAAGGTCTCTGTGAGCCGGTCGGAGAGGGTGCCGAAAGTCGCCATGATGAGTCGAGTTTACGCGGGACGGGGCGCCGTCGCCGCCCGGGCGACGCGTTCAGGCTGTGGCGAGCGCCTCGGCCAGGGTCTCGGGGAGCGATCGTCCGGCGGCGGTGCGGTCCGCCCATGCCCAGACGGCCGCGAGCACCGCCGCCGACAGCGCCCCCGCGCGCACCTGCGCGGCGAGGGGCGCGACGCCGTCTCGCGACAGGCGCGCGGCGACCTCGCGCTGCAGGTGGAACTGGCGCACCGCGCGGTCGCGGTCGAGTTCGGCCGCGATCCCCATGGCATCCGCGTTGGTGATCGCGAGGGCGAGCGCATCGGGGGCGAGGCCGTCGCCGATGACGGTGAGGGCCTCCCGCGGGTCCGCGCCGTCGCGCAGCAGGAGCACGCCGCGCGCGGACTGCTCGTCGAAGCCGGACCAGAGCACATCGCTCTTGGCCGAGAAGTAGTTGAAGAAGCTCGAACGGCTCACCCCGGCGCGCCGGGTGATGTCGGACACGGAGGTCGCCTCGTATCCGCGTTCGAGGAACAGCTCGCAGGCCGCCTCGGCGAGAACCTCGCGGGATGACGCGCGAGGTCGTCCGCTCCGGCTCGCTGAGGTCATCACCACAGCCTAGGAGACGGCCGCGCATGTATTGTTAGACGCAATCCAACAACGGCGGGAGCGGTGATGCTCGACATCCATCACGCGGGGTTCGCCCCCGATTACGTGCCCTACCTCGACGGCTGGGCCGAGCAGCGGCGGGTCCACGCCGACGTCGTGGCGAGGCGGCGCCCCGACACCCTCCTGCTTCTCGAGCACGAGGCGGTCTACACGGCCGGCAAGCGCACCGAGGACCACGAGCGGCCCGACGACGGGACGCCGGTGATCGACGTCGACCGCGGCGGCAAGATCACCTGGCACGGCCCCGGGCAGCTCGTGGGCTATCCGATCGTCCGCCTGCCCGAGCCGGTCGACGTCGTCGCGCACGTCCGCCGCCTCGAAGCCCTCATCATCGCCGCTCTCGCGCGTCTCGGTGTGGACGGCATCCGCGTCGACGGGCGCAGCGGCGTCTGGGTACAGCGCCCCCTCGGCCTCGACAAGGTCGCGGCGATCGGCGTGCGCGTCGAAAAAGGAGTGACCATGCACGGCTTCGCCGTCAACTGCGACAACACCCTCTCGGGGTTCCGGCACATCGTCCCGTGCGGGATCTCGGATGCCGGCGTGACGACGGTGAGCGAGGTGATCGGCGCCGACGTCTCCCCCGGCGATCTCGTGCCCCACATCGTGGACGTCTTCCGAGCCGAGTATGCGGGGGTGGCGGCATGAGCACCTGCGGAACAGGATCGGCCGGGGTCCCGGCATCCACTGCTCCCAACGGGCGCAAGCTCCTGCGGCTCGAGGTGCGCAACGCCGAGACGCCGATCGAACGCAAGCCGGAATGGATCAAGACCAAGGCCCGGATGGGCCCCGAATACACGGCGCTGCAGAACCTCGTGAAGAGCGAGGACCTGCACACGGTATGCCAGGAGGCCGGCTGCCCCAACATCTTCGAGTGCTGGGAGGACCGGGAGGCGACCTTCCTCATCGGTGGTTCGCAGTGCACGCGACGGTGCGACTTCTGCCAGATCGACACCGGCAAGCCCGCCGACTACGACACGGACGAACCGCGTCGAGTGGCCGAGAGCGTGACGCGGATGCAACTGCGGTACGCAACCGTGACAGGTGTCGCCCGTGACGACCTCCCCGACGAGGGGGCATGGCTCCACGCCGAGACCGTGCGCCGGATCCACGCGGAGAACCCGGGGACCGGCGTCGAGATCCTCGCGACCGACTTCTCGGGAAACCTCGACCTTCTCGCCGAGGTGTTCTCGTCGAGGCCCGAGGTCTTCGCCCACAATGTCGAGACGGTGCCGCGCATCTTCAAGCGCATCCGCCCCGCCTTCCGCTACGACCGCTCCCTGGGAGTGCTCACGGCCGCGCGCGACGCCGGTCTCATCACCAAGTCGAACCTCATCCTCGGAATGGGTGAGGAGCCCGAAGAGGTGGTGCAGGCCCTCCGTGACCTGCACGAGGCGGGAACCGACATCATCACGATCACGCAGTACCTGCGCCCCTCGCCGCGCCATCTGCCCGTGCAGCGGTGGGTGAAGCCCGCCGAGTTCGTCGAGTTCAAGGAGGAGGCGGAGCGCATCGGCTTCCTCGGTGTCCTGGCAGGCCCCCTCGTGCGTTCGTCGTACCGTGCCGGCCGCCTGTGGGCCCAGTCGATGATCTCCAAGGGCCGGGAGATCCCGCCGCACCTCGCGCACCTCGCGAAGGACATCGTCGACGCCGACGCGGGATTCGCCCAGGCGGTCTGAGAAACGCCGTTCGACAGGCTCAGTCGGCGCTGGTGACCGACTGCACCGAGCCGTCGGAGGCGAGGTTGACGAGCAGCACGTCGTCCGTGGCATCCGGGTCGAGGGCGTACTCGAGGACCGCGAACGGATCGGTCCCCCCGTGCTCGTCGGCGAGGATGGTCACGCTCATCAGCTGCATCGACTTGATGACGTCGATGTGGGTGTCGCCCGAGGGATCGATGAGCAGATCGTCGATCTCGTCGCCGAGGGTGGCCTGCTGCTGAAGGATGTACTCGGTCACCTCGCTCGTGCGCGAGTCGAGTTCGCCGACCATGGCGTTTCGGGCCGCGAGGTCGATCGCCTCAAGCGCCGAGATCATGGCGGCCGCCACGTCGAGCGCCTCGACGGACACGTCGTCCTGATCGGGGGCCGTGAGATCCACGGTCACGCTCTGGTCGCCGAACTCGACGTTCTCCGACCAGAAGATCGACCCGTCGGGACCGGACTCGAGGAGTCCGAAGAAATCGTGCTCGATCGCCATGACTCCCATGAAACCAGTACGCACGCGCTTCGGGAAGGCGACCCGCCCGGGGGTGGTCAGGCGGAGCGCGTGTCAGTCGACGAGCGAGGAGGCGAAGACGTGCGGGGTGAAACCGGTGAGGTCGTTGATGCCCTCGCCCTGGCCCAGCAGCTTGACGGGGATACCCGTGCGCTCCTGAACGGCCAGCACGAAGCCGCCCTTCGCGGAGCCGTCGAGCTTGGTCAGCACGAGACCCGTCACACCCGCGCTGTCGAGGAACGCCTGGGCCTGCATGAGCCCGTTCTGCCCCGTGGTGGCATCGAGGACCAGGAGGACCTCGGCGATCGGCGCCTGCTTCTCGATCACGCGCTTGATCTTGCCGAGCTCGTCCATGAGCCCGCCCTTGGTGTGCAGGCGCCCGGCGGTGTCGACCAGGACGATCTCGGTCCCGGTCTCTTTCGCGTGCGCGACGGTCTGGAAGGCGACGGATGCCGGATCCTGGCCCTCGTGCTGGGGACGGACGATCGTGGCTCCCCCGCGCTCCGCCCACGTGGCGAGCTGGTCCACCGCGGCGGCGCGGAAGGTGTCCGCTGCGCCGACGACGACCGTGCGTCCGTAACGCTGGAGGAACTTCGCGAACTTGCCGATGGTCGTCGTCTTGCCGACGCCGTTCACGCCCACGACGAGCACCACCGCGGGCCGCTCGGTCAGGCGCAGAGTCGTGTCGAACTTCGCGAAGTGCTCCTCGAGCGTCTCCTTCAGCATGCGCTGCAGATCACGCGGATCGGTCGTGCGGAAGCGCTCGACCTTCTCCCGCAGCTCGTCGACCAGACGTTCCGTCACGTCGGGACCGAAGTCCGCGGTCAGCAGAGCCGTCTCGAGGTCATCCCACGTCGTCTCGTCGATGGTGGGTTTGACGAACAGCCCGCGCAGTGCGCGGCCGAGCGACCAGGAGTTCTCAGCCATTCCCTCAGCTTACGGGGGCGGCTTCCCGCGCGGCCGCCGCGCGATCGCCGACGCGCTGGCCCACGACAGCGGACACGCCGTCCTGCCGCATCGAGACGCCGTACAGGGCGTCCGCGATCTCCATCGTCCGCTTCTGGTGGGTGATCACGATCAGCTGGCTGCTCGAACGGAGCTTCTCGAAGACGCCGAGGAGGCGTCCGAGATTGGCGTCGTCGAGAGCCGCCTCGACCTCGTCGAGGATGTAGAACGGACTCGGTCGTGCGGTGAAGATCGACGTCAGGAACGCGACGGCCGCGAGCGAGCGCTCTCCGCCGGACAGCAGCGACAGGCGCTCGATCTTCTTGCCCACGGGGCGGACGGACACCTCGATCCCCGTCGTGAGCGGGTGCTCCGGATCGGTCAACGAGATACTCCCGGACCCGCCCGGGAAGAGGATGGGGAAGATGTCGGTGAACGCCGCACGGGTGTCTTCGAACGCGGCGACGAAGATCGTCTGCATCCGCTCGTCGAGCTCGGCGATGATCGTCTGAAGGTCCGCGCGCGTCTGCTGCAGGTCGGCCAGCTGCTCGGTGAGGAAGGCGTGGCGTTGCTCGAGCGCGGCGAACTCCTCGAGCGCGAGGGGGTTCACGCGGCCCAGTTGACCGAGCTTGCGCTCCGCGTCCTGAAGGCGGCGCTTCTGGGTCGCCCGATCGAACGGGAGCGTCTCGCCGTCGACATCGGTCGGAACAGGCTGATCCGGTCCATATTCCGAAACGAGAATGTCGTCGTCGAGAGCGAGTTCGGACTGCACGCGCTCGAGAAGGCTGGTGACGTGCACCCGCTTCTCGTGCATCTGGAGTTCCAGGCCGTGGACGCTCTCGGTGAGGCGGGCGAGGCGCTCTCGGACCTCGGTCTCCTCGCCGCGGGCACGAGCGAGATCCGCCGAGACCGCTGTGCGCGCGGCCTCGGCCGCCGCGAGCTCCACCCGGGCCTGACTGACGGATCGATCGACCGAGTCGAGGAGCGCGGGCAGCTGCGCCGCGACCTCAGCCGCGATCTCGCGCTGCGCCCGTCGGACGACCGCACGACGGGCGGCCTCCTCGGCCGCCGCGCGCTCGCGCTCCCGCTGGTTCTCGAGTTCGACGATGCGCGCCTCGCCGGCACGCACCCGCTCTTTCAGCGTCTCGATGTCGAGCCGCGCACGCATCTCGGCTTCGCGGGCCGCCTCGAGTTCGGCCACCAATCCGTCGCGCGCCGACGCATCCAGGACGGGGCGCGGCAGTTCGAGCGCCCGCGCGAGCGCCGCCTCGGCGGCGACCGCCGCGTCTTCGGCCTCCGCGACCGCGGCGGAGGCTTGGGCGAGTCCGGCTTGCAGACGCTCGCATTCGGCGACCGCCGCCTCGTGCCGCACCGTGACACGGTTGACCTTCTCGGCCTGCGCCGCCAGAGCGGCGTCGTGCGCGCGAAGGGTCGCCAAGGAGTCCTTCGTCCGCTGTCGGGCGTCGGTGAGCCGGCGTTGGGCATCGCCCAGCGCTTCGCGGAGCGAGTCGGCGACCACGACGATCTCGCCCAGTCGATCCGCTGCGGCGTCGCGTTCCGCGGCGAGTTCCAGCCGCGAACGCCCTGCGCCCGATCCTGCGCGCAGCGTGTGCACCGTCAGGACCTCTCCGGCGCGGGTGACGAGGACCGTGCGGTGGTCGAGATCGGGCAGCGCCGCGCGCGCGGCATCCAGGTCGTCGACCACGACCACTCGAGCCAGGATGCCGAGGATACCGGGGGGCGCCGTCACCACGTCCACGGCGCGGATGCCGCCGGCCGGGACGGACACCGCCGGTGCGTCGTTCGGCGCGTCGGCGACCGCGATCTCGACGACTCCGAGGTCGTCCTCGGACGCGGCTCGCGCCGTCGCGAACGCGGCGGCGGCATCGTCGACGAGAACGCCCTCGGCGAGGGATCCGAGCGCTGCGGCCACCGCCGCTTCGTAGCCGGCGGTGACCTTGACGCCGTCGCCCACGAGGCCCCGAACGCCCGGTTGCCCCGAGGCGACGAGATCAGCCGCGGCGTTTCGCACGTCGAGCGCGCGACCCAACGCCGTCGTCTGCGCGGACAGCGCGTCGCGTTCGCGCTCCGCGGCGTGCAGCCGCTCGCGCAGTTGCGCCACCGAGGCCTCGGCGTCGTTGGCGTCCCGTTGAGCGCGCTCGTAGGCCGCCGCGTGCTCGGCGGACGCCGCCTCCGGGGCGATCGTCGGATCCAGGTCGGCCAACGCCTCCTCGGCCTCCGCCCGGCGGACCAGCGCGGCATCCAGCGCGCGCTGCTGTCGCTCGACGCCCGCGAGCACGGCATCCCGCGTCGACGCGGCCGACGAGGCCGCGCCCCGCAGGGCGGTGAGCCTCATGTCGTGCTCGGAGACGAGCGCGCTCTGGGCGGCGATGTCGACGTCGAGCGCGTCGAGGTCGGCACGCGCGCGGACCACCGCCCGCGCGGCATCGGCGGCGGCATCCTGCGCGTCGCCGAGACCCGCGGCGATGTCGTCGATCTCGGTGCGCACGTCGTCGATCATCGACTGCGACACCGTCGGGGAGAACGCGCCCGCGTCCCTGTCGTCGTCGGACAAGAGGGCGAGGCGCTGACCCGCCAGGGTGAACAACCCGCGGAGCCGCTCCTGCACCTGTTCGAGCGAGAAAGCCACGCGTCGGGCGCGGTCGACGGCCTCGGAGCGCTGCTCCTCCTCGAGCCTCTCGACGCGGTGGCGCAGACCTTCCGCCTGCTCCTGCAGCACCAGGCGCTCGGTGTGACGTTCGTTCTCCGCCCGCGCCGCATCGGCGAGCTGCGCGCGCAGGCGCACGAGCTCGTCGGCGAAGAGCCGGGCCTTCGCGTCCCGGACGACGGCGGCGATCGTGGCGGCCTCCCGCGCGACCTCGGCCTGCTTCCCGAGGGGCTTCAGCTGACGGCGGAGCTCCCCGGCGAGGTCGCTGAGCCGGGTGAGGTTGGTCTCCATCGCCTCGAGCTTGCGGGCGGTCTTCTCTTTGCGGCGGCGATGCTTGAGGATCCCGGCGGCTTCCTCGATGAAGCCGCGGCGGTCCTCCGCGGTCGCCTGCAACACCGTGTCCAGGCGCCCCTGCCCGATGATCACGTGCATCTCACGGCCGAGACCCGAGTCGCTCAGCAGCTCCTGGACATCGAGCAGGCGACTCGTCTGCCCGTTGATCGCATACTCGCTCGCGCCGGTGCGGAACAGCGTCCGGCTGATCGTGACTTCGCTGTAGTCGATCGGGAGGGCACCGTCGGAATTGTCGATCGTCAGCTGCACCTCCGCGCGGCCGAGGGGTCCGCGCGTCGAGGTACCGGCGAAGATGACGTCCTCCATCTTGCCGCCGCGAAGCGTCTTCGCCCCCTGCTCCCCCATGACCCAGGCGAGCGCGTCGACGACGTTCGACTTCCCCGAACCGTTCGGACCGACGATGCAGGTCACCCCGGGCTCGAGGGCGAAGGTCGTGGACTGCGCGAACGACTTGAAGCCCTTGAGCGTCACGCTCTTCAAGTGCATGTCGCCGCGCCTCCCGCCTGATCGTCGACGATTCACGCTACCCGAGGAACCGCGGGATTCCGCGGCACCGGGCCGGTCCGGACGCAGAGACGCGCCCGGGTTCCCGTGGAATCTGGACGAGAGCTTGACATTGGCCGAGCGCCTTCGCTAGCGTCGGGGGTCGCAATCGACGTCGAGAGGAGGTCCTCCCATGATTCGCAACACCACCGGCTTCACCGCCACCGGCTTCATCGCCGCACCCGTGCTGTCCGCACCCTTTGCCGGAGTGACCGCCGTCGTCGGAATGCCCGCCTTCCAGGGCTGACCCGTCGCGTCGAGACGCTCGTCGTCTCCGCTTCGCGTGCCGCATCTTTCGGATGCCGTGCACCCCGGATCGCTCGATCCCTCCGCGAGCACTGCTCGCCGCCACCTCTTCCGCTCTCTCCACCGGAGCCTCCGCATGAGCACCCTGCCCACGCGCGCGCCGCAGCACTCCGCGGCCACGCCCACCATCTCCCTTCCCTCGATCCCCGACCGTCCGGTCGGCTTGGTCGACCGTCTCACCCTGCGCCTCGGCCTGTGGTTGCTGACGCGACACGCGGCTCGCGTGCACGTCATCGAACTGCGCACGGCCGGCGCGCATCGGGCCCTCCGCCAGTCGGCCGAGCGGACCCGGCGCGAACGCGACTGGTACCGCACGGCGTCGCTGCTGCGCCCGCCCATCTGATCCGGTGTGCGCCGTCCCCGCGGCGGCGCACACCCCGCCTCCCTCTCCCCTCTCCACGAAGGACACCTCATGACTTCGCTTCCCGCCGGCGTCGAATTCCGCCGCCTGCACATCCCCGCCTCCATCGACGGCGACGACGCCGCCGACTTCCGCGAGATGACGCGCGTGCGCAACCTCGTCTACGCCGAGATCTCCGGACACGACGACCACGCCATGCCCGCGGACGAACTGCTCCCGAACTTTCAGCCCGACCCCGCCCAGCTGCGGTTCTCTTGGCTCGTCGTGCTCGACGGACAGGCCGTCGGGCGGGTGGGCCTCGATCTTCCGCAGGAGGAGGGAGCCCGATCGGGCTTCTGGCTCGTCGAACTGCTCCGCTCCGTCTGGGGTCGCGGGATCGGTCGCGCGGCCTACGCGCTCGTCGAGCAGACCGCACGAGAGCACGGCCGGACCGTGCTGCTGTCCTGGGCCGAGCACCCCGCGACCGACGGTCCTCACCTCGAGGCTCCCACCGGGTTCGGGTCGGTGCCGCACGATCACATCGCGCGCTTCTTCCTGGCATCCGGTCACACTCTCGAGCAGGTGGAGCGCAACAGCGCGCTCGACCTGGCGACAGCGGAGCCGCGTCTGCGCGAACTCCTCGCGGAGGCCGAGGCGGCGGCGACCGGGTACCGCGTCGTGCAGTGGACCCTGCCCACCCCCGACGAGTTCGTCGACGGCATGGCGATGATGAAGGAGCGGATGGTGACCGACGCCCCCGCGGCGGGCCTTGAGTTCGACGAGGAGGAGTGGGATGCCGAGCGCGTGCGCCGCTATGAGCGCACCTACCTCGACGCCGGTCGCCTCCTCCTGGTCACGGCGGCGCAGCACATCGACAGCGGTGAACTGGTCGCCTTCAACGAGCTCGCGATCGGCAAGGATCGCTCGACCGCGACGTCACAGCACGACACCCTGGTCGTCAGCACGCACCGCGGCCACCGTCTGGGACTGCTCGTGAAGTGCGCCGGTCTCCTCGCGTGGCGCGAGATCGCGCCGGACTCTCCGCGCGTGCTCACCTACAACGCCGAGGAGAACCGCCCGATGCTCTCGATCAACGAAGCGATCGGCTTCGTCCCGGTCGCGTACGAGGGGGCGTGGAAGAAGGTGCTGGCCTGAACGCCGGTGGGGCGTGAGCCCCCGGGCGCCCGCACGGCGCGCATCAGCGGATGCGCTGGCAGTGCGGGCAGAAGTGGCTCGATCGGTTCATGAACGACACGCGCACGATCGGTCCGCCGCAGCGGGGGCACGGCTGACCGGTCCGCCCGTAGGCGTTCAGCGAGTGCGCGAAGTACCCGGCCTGACCGTTGACGTTCACGTACTGCGCGTCGAAGCTGGTCCCGCCCTCGGCCAGCGCCTTGTCGAGGACGGCGCGCACCTCGGCGAGCAGACGGTTCACCGCCCGCGTCGGGAGCGCCGCACCGGGAGTCTCGGGGTGGATGCGCGCCGCCCACAGCGATTCGTCGGCGTAGATGTTGCCGATGCCACTGGCGACGGTCTGATCGAGGAGCACCCGTTTGATGCCGGAGTTCGTGCGCGCGACGCGCGCGCGGAATCGGACCGCGTCGAAGGCGGGGTCGAGCGGATCCCGGGCGATGTGCGCGACCTGGGTCGGTACGCGCGGGAGGTCCGACCCGCGTCCGGCGGCGGCGCCGTCGGGCGTGTCGACGAGCCGGTCGACCGCGAGCGAACCGAAGGTCCGTTGGTCGGCGAACACTACCGAGAGCGGGCCGTGCACGGGGTGCTCGAGTTCGATGCGGATGCGCTCGTGTCGCTCTTCGGGCGCGCCCGGGATCCGGAGGAGCATCTGACCGCTCATGCCGAGGTGCGTCACGATCGCCTCGTCGTCGGACACCGGCATCCAGAGGAACTTCCCGCGGCGGACCGCGGCCGCGATGCGACGACCGGTCAGCTCCGCCTCGAAGTGCGCCGCCCCGCCGGTGTGACGGGTGAGCGCTCGCTCGTCGCGGACATCGATCGACGCGATGAGCGCACCGGTCACCGCGGGCTCGAGGCCGGCCCGGACGACCTCGACCTCGGGAAGCTCAGGCACGCGCGTCGAGCTCGCGCCAGGCCGTCAGGGCCGCGGCCATCTCGGCCTGCTTCTTACTCGACCCGATGCCCGTGGTCACGACGTCGCCGACCCGCACGGTCGCGGTGAACCGTCGGTCGTGGTCGGGGCCGGCCGCCTCGACGGAATAGGTCGGGGCGGGAACCGACAGCCGTGCCGCGATCTCCTGCAGGCTCGTCTTCGGGTCCATCGCCGCGCCGTAGCGCGCGGGATCCGCCATCAGGGGTTCGACCAGGCGCAGCACCATCGCGGTGGCCGCGTCCGGTCCCGCGGACAGGTACGTCGCACCGATGATCGCCTCCATCGTGTCGGCGAGGATCGAGTCCTTGTCGTGGCCGCCGGTGAGGATCTCGCCGCGCCCGAGCCGCACGTGCTGACCGAGACCGATACCGCGAGCGACCTCGGCGAGGGCGATCGTGGACACCACGCCGGCGCGTCGCTTGGCGAGCTGCCCCTCATCGAGGTCCGGATGCCGAGTGAAGAGGCGAACGGTGACGGCCTGTCCGAGAACCGAGTCGCCGAGGAACTCGAGGCGCTCGTTGTGCGCGATGCCGCCGTTCTCGTAGGCGAAGGAGCGATGCGTCAGGGCGAGCGAAAGAAGCTCGGGGTCGATGTCGACCCCGAGCTTCTCGGTGAGCGCGGAGCGCTCGACGTTGTTACGCGTCACGAATCGCCGATCAGACGTCGGCGACCTTGCGGCCCTTGTACTCGAGGAAGAGCTCGGTGCCCTGCGAGTCGGTGACGACCTTCGCCTGGTGGGGGCGGCTGTAGACGACCTTGCCGTTCTCGATGGTCTTGACCAGCGCGGGGGCTTCAGCCTTCCACTGCGCACGACGCGAGCGGGTGTTCGAGCGGGAGACCTTCCGCTTCGGGGGGTTACCTGCCATGTCTAGCTCTTCTCTGTCTTGGGGGCGGCGCGGAGCGCATCGCCGTCGTCTGGGGTGTACTGCTGGAGCGCAGCCCATCGAGGATCAACGGACGTCTGCTCCGTGGCGCCGGGGCTTTCCGTCAGCCTCTCGCCCGTGTTCGGGTCGAGCCCGGGGCAATCCGGCTGACACACCGGCTGGAACGGAAGCGACAGGACAATCGTGTCCCGGACCAGATTTTCAAGATCCACGTGGTCGTCTTGAACGTCGAAGTCGCTCGCTTCATCCCCAGGATACGCGAAAAGTTCCTGGAACTCGACTTCGACAGGCTCATCGATGTCGATCAGGCACCGTCCGCACACGCCGGTGGCGGTCGTGTCGACCGTGCCCGAGACGAGAATCCCCTCGTGCACCGACTCGAGACGCACCTCGAGCTCGAGGATCTCCGCCTCGGCGACCGAGACGAGACCCTCACCCCACTTCTCCGGGGCGGGCAGTTCGAGGCTGTGCTCGCGCATCTCGCCGGGCTTGCGCTCGATGTCGCGCACGGGGAGTTGGAAGGGGCCGGGCCGTCGGGTTCTCACGGTCGTCAATGCTACCCGCGCGGTTCGGGACACGGGCCGGGCACGCGGGCCGTTCGCGGGAGCGCGATCAGATACCGCGCGCGCCGGTGTCGAGGAACCGGGCGACCGCGGGCGGCACGTACGGCGACACGTCCCCGCCGAGGCCTGCCACCTGACGCACGAGCGAACTCGAGACGAGCGCGTGCGAGGGGTCCGGGAGGAGGAACACCGTCTCGACGTGCGCCAGATCGCGATTCACGATCGCCATCGGCGTCTCGTAGGCCACGTCGACCTGCGACCGGATGCCTTTGACCAGCACCTTGGCGCCGACCTCGGTGGCGTAGTCGACGAGGAGACCCATGCTCCAGGCGGCCACGATCACGTCGCCCTCGACACCCGCCTCCGCGATCGACTGCTCGAGCAGCGACTGACGCTGGGCGATCGGAAGCATCGCCTCTTTGCCGGGGTTGTGCACGACGAGCACGTGCAGCTGGTCGAAGAGGCCGGCCGCCCTCCGGATGACGTCGAGATGTCCGAGCGTGGGCGGGTCGAACGAGCCGGGGACGACGGCGATCCGGGGGTCCATTCCGCCAGCCTACCGATCGCGGTGACGGTCAGGACTTCGCGAGTGCCGCGCGTTCTTCGACGCCGAGACGTCGCTCGAGCGCCGCCGCCAGCCCCGGGTGCCGCTGCAGGGCCGGGTCGTCCGCGAGCAGCCGCTCCCCCTCGGCGCGCGCCTCGGTGATGAGGTCGGCGTCCGTGACGACGCGGAGAAGTCGCAGCGAGGACCGCACGCCCGATTGCGCGCCGCCGAGGACATCCCCCTCGCCGCGCAGCTCGAGGTCGACCTCGGCGAGGGCGAACCCGTCCAGGGTCGCCGCCACCGCGTCGACGCGCGCCCGCGACGACGTTCCGGGCGCCGCCTCGGTGACGAGCAGGCACAGGCCGGGGAGACCTCCGCGTCCGACACGTCCGCGCAACTGATGGAGCTGGGAGACACCGAAGCGATCGGCCTCGAGGATGACCATCGTCGAGGCGTTCGGCACGTCGACCCCGACCTCGATGACCGTGGTCGCGACCAGCACGTCGATGTCTCCACGGGCGAAGGCCTGCATGACGGCGTCTTTCTCGTCCGACGGCATCTTGCCGTGCAGGATCTCGACACGGATGTCCGCGAACGCCGGCAGCCTCGACAGCACGGCCTCGACCTGGACCACGCCCCACCGCGTGCGGTTGCCCTCGCTCGGGGCGGTGGGGGGAGCTTCCGGCGCGTCGGCCGGCTCATCGGTCTTCTCGTCAGCCGTCAGCTGGTCGGCGTCGATCGCCGCGCACACCACGAAGGCCTGTCGCCCCTGGGCGACCTCTTCTGCCACGCGGTCCCAGACCCGCGCGAACCAGCTCGGCTTCTCGGCGAGGGGCGCGACGAAGGATTGGATGCCGGCGCGCCCGGCCGGCATCGTGCGGATGGTCGAGACGTCGAGATCGCCGAAGACCGTCATCGCCACCGTGCGCGGGATGGGTGTCGCCGTGAGGACGAGGGTGTGCGGGGAGTCGCCCTTGGCGCGCAGCGCCTCACGCTGGTCGACGCCGAAGCGGTGCTGCTCATCGACGACCACGAACCCGAGGTCGGCGAACGTCGTGGTCGCGCTGAGGAGCGCGTGCGTGCCCACGACGATCCGCGCCTGGCCGGAGGCCACCCGGAGAGCGGCCTTGCGTCGCTCGGCGGCCGGGAGCTGACCGGTCAGGAGGGTCGGCATGAGCTCGGGCGCGAGCTCGGGGCCGAGCATTCGTGCGATCGAGCGCAGGTGCTGCGCGGCGAGGACCTCGGTGGGAGCGATCAGCGCGGACTGTCCACCCGATTCCGCCACCTGCAGCATCGCCCGGAGGGCGACGAGGGTCTTTCCCGAACCGACCTCGCCCTGGACGAGACGATTCATGGGCCAGTCGCCCACCATGTCGGCCTGGATCTGCGCGCCCACTCTCTGCTGGTCCGGGGTCAGCTCGAACGGAAGGATGCGATCGAAGCGTTCGAGAAGGCCCCCGGGTCGAGCGGGGCGTTTCGTCGCCGACAGGGCGCGCACGAACTGCCGCTGCTGCAGGAGGGCCGTCTGGAGCACGAACGCCTCTTGCATGCGCAGGGTCGCGACGGCGGGCGGGATGTCGTCGTCGTCCTCGGGGCGGTGGATCTGTTCGAGGGCCGCCCGGGCCGGGAGGAGACCGCGGCGGGCGCGGAGGTCGTCAGGGAGGGGGTCGTCGATGTCGCCGAGGGCGTCGAGGACGAGCGAGATGGTCTTCTGTACCAGCGGACTCGGCACGGTCGCGGTGGCGGGGTAGATCGGGATCGGCCGCTTCGCGCTGACCTCGGCCTCGGCCCGGGCCTCGGCGATGTCGTCGAAAAGCTCGTAGTCGGGGTTCGTGAGCTGCGTCTGGCGACGGTACTCGCCCACCTTGCCCGAGAAGATGCCCCGGCGACCGGGGGTCAGCTCCTTCAACCGCCACGGCTGGTTGAAGAACGTGAGCGAGAGACGCCCGTCGCCGTCGCTGATGACGACCTCGAGCAGCGAGCCCCGACGGTTCTGCATGCGCCGTTCGCTCGCGCTGACGACCTCGGCCACGATCGTGACGGGTTCGCCGAGCGGGAGGGTCGAGATCGGCGTCAGCTCGCCGCGTCGCGCGTACCGCCGCGGGTAGTGCTCGAGCAGTTCGCCCACCGTCTTCATGCCGAAAGCCCGGTCGAACGCGGCGGCCGTCTTGCCGCCGATCGCGCCGTCGAGACGAGAGGCGAGCGAGAGACCGGGCATGCCTCGAGTCTAGGGACGACCACCGACATCGACGCCGGCTCCCGGAGCGCCCGCTCGAGGAACTCTAGGCTGGAACGGTGACGCGCATCATCTCCGGCCGCGCGGGCGGCACCGTCCTCGACGTCCCCCCGAAGGGCACACGCCCGACGAGCGACCGCGTGCGCGAATCGCTGTTCGGCGCACTCGAGTCCGCCGATCTCCTCGCCGGCGCGCGCGTCGCCGACCTCTACGCCGGCTCCGGCGCCCTCGGGCTCGAGAGCCTCAGCCGAGGGGCCGTCTCGGCCGACCTCGTCGAGCTGTCCGCCCCCGCGTCGACGGTCATCCGCAGGAACGCGGACCGCCTGCGGACCGCGGGGGTCCAGGCCCCCGCGCGGGTGCACCGGGCGAACGTCACGACTTACCTCGCGGCATCCGGAGCCGAGTGGGACCTCGTCTTCATCGACCCTCCCTACGACGTTGGGGAGGTCGAGCTCACCCGCGTGCTGATCGCCCTCGCTCCGCACCTGAGCCCGGACGCCGCGGTGATCGTGGAGCGCGCCAAGCGCTCCCCCGCGCCGGAGTGGGCGACCGCCGGACTCGAGCCGGAGCGGGAGCGCGCATACGGCGACACCACCATGTGGTGGGGGCGACCGCGCGCCTGACGCGGCGGGAGATCAACCGCGCACGGCGTCCCAATCCCGGTACGGATCCCACCCGGTCCGACCGGTCCACGCCTTCCCGTCGACGAGCAGCGGCTCGTCGCCGCGCGCCTCGACGGTTCCGATGCGACGACCGAGCGGGGCGGCATCCGGGGGGAACGTCACGAGGAAGCCGTGGTCCTCTCCCCCGCCGAGAGCGCGCGCGGGGTCATCGCCCAGAGAAGCCGCGTCGAGGGAGATGGTCACGTCGGAGGCTGCCGCCATGCGTGTCGCGTCGAGCGCGAGACCGTCCGAGATGTCCATCATCGCCGTCGCCCCCGCGTCGGCTGCGCGAAGGGCATCCGTGATCGGCGGTCGCGGGGCGAGCTGGCGCGAGAGGGCGTGGGCATCCGCGGCACCGAGGCTCGCGCGCGCCTCGGCCGTGACGGGGACGGGCGTGCCGTCGGCATCCGTGAATCTCCGGAAGAGCAGATCGATCCCCCGTGCGGCCGGGCCGAGCTCGCCGATGACGTACACGCCGTCGCCGATCCGTGCGCCCGAGCGACGGACGGGGTCGCGACCGTCGAGCGACCCCAGGGCCGTGACGGCGATCGTGAGGGTGTCCGAGACGGTGAGGTCGCCGCCCTCGACCGCGCAGTCCGGGGCGAGCTCGGCGCACGCCGCGGCCAACCCGTCGGCGAAGCCGCGGACGAATGCGACGGGAGTCGTGTCGGGCATCGCCAGGGCGACCAACAGGGCGATCGGGCGCGCTCCCATCGCGGCGACGTCGGCGAGGTTGACCGCCGCAGCCTTGAAACCGAGGTCGTGCGCCGACGACCACGCGAGCCGGAAGTCCGGGCCGTGGACGAGGGTGTCGGTGGTCGCGACCACGCGGCCGTCCGGCACAGCGAGCACGGCCGCGTCGTCACCGGGACCGACCGGTGCGGCCGAGGGGGGAAGGCGATCCAGGATGCCGCGGAGGATCTGCCCCTCGGACAGCTCTCCCACGGTGATCTCACGGGTGGTCTCGGCGTCGGTCACTCCCCCACGCTATTAGCCTGGAGGGGTGCCCCGCTCTTCTCGGTCTCTCGCGTTGCTCGCCGCCCTCACGCTCCTGCCGGGGCTCGCGGCCTGCAGCGCGACCGTCGCGATGGAGCCGGCGAAGCTCGCGAACGACCCCGCGTGTGCCAACGTCGAGGCCCGGCTCCCGAAGACGATCTCGGGACAGGAGCGCCGCTGGACCGACGCCCAGTCGACCGCGGCCTGGGGGAATCCGGCATCCATCCTCATGACCTGCGGGCTCGAGGCTCCCGGCCCGACGACGCTGCCGTGTCGTACCTCGGACGGGGTCGACTGGATCGTCGACGAGTCCCGCGCGTCCGAGAACAAGTACACCCTCACCACGTACGGGCGCGAGCCCGCGGTGCAGGTCTTCCTCGATCAGGGGGTGGCCAGCAGCGGCGACGTCGCCCAGGCGCTCGGCCCCCTGATCCGCGACAATCTCGCCGCCACGGGCGCCAAGTGCACGTCGCTGTCGGAGGCGACCCCTGCTCCGGAGCCGTCGCCCTCCCCGACCCCGACCCCGTAGCGACGCACCCCGCAACGCTGAGTTGCGCCGTATGCCCGCCGACACGCGCCCCCGACGACAACACGGCGCAAGTCACCGAGATCGCCACCGCGCCGGAAGCCCGCCGCAACGGTGAGTTGCGCCTTATGATCGCCAAGACGCGCCCGTGACGATCATAAGGCGCGAGTCACCGAGATCGCTGCGGCCGAACGGGAGCGCAGGCGGTGCGGCCGTCAGGCCTTCTCGAGCGCGGCGTCCAGCAGATCGCTGATGAGGTCCGGATACGACAACCCCGAGGCGATCCAGCACGTCGGGAACATCGAGATCGGGGTGAACCCGGGCATCGTGTTGACCTCGTTCACGTAGAACTCGGTGCCGGTGTAGAAGAAGTCCACGCGGGCCAGCCCCTGACCGCCGATCGCCTCGAAGGCCTGCGCGGCGATGCGCTGCATCTCGGCGAGCTCGCCGTCGCGGAGGTCCGCGGGGCAGACGAGGTCGACGCCGGGCGCGTCGAGATACTTCGCCTCGAAGTCGTAGAACTCCCGACCGGTCACGATGATCTCGCCGGCGACGCTGACGCGCACCGGTCCCCCGTCACGCCCGGGCAGCACCCCGCACTCGACCTCGCGCCCGACGATCGCCTTCTCCACCAGCACCAGGCCGTCCTCGGCGAAGGCGGTGTCGAGCGCCGCATCCAGATCCTCCCAGCGCGACACCTTCGTGACACCGACGCTCGAGCCGGCCTCGTTGGGCTTGACGAAGACCGGCAGATCGAGTGCCCGCATGCGGCGCTCCCACATCTCGCGATCACGGGCGAGGTCCGCGCGCGTCACGGCCACCCACGGCACGACCGGCACGTTCGCCGCGCGCAGCACCTGCTTCGCGACGTGCTTGTTCATGCCGATCGCCGACATCAGCACGCCCCCGCCGGCGTACGGGATGCCGAGCAGCTCGAGCAGCCCCTGGACCGTTCCGTCCTCACCGAACCGGCCGTGCAGGATCGGCAGCACGACGTCGACGTTCCCGAGCGAGCGTGTGCCGGCGGCATCCGTCACCGTCCACTCACGCGAGAGCGTCGAGTCCGGCAGGCGCACGCGCGTGCCGTTGTCGCGGACCTCGGGCAGGGCGTCGGGGATCAACGCGAACTTGTCGGGCTCGTCGTCTTCGAGCACGAAGGCGCCGTCGCGGGTGATGCCGACCGGGATCACCCGGAAACGATCACGATCGATCGCGCGCAGCACCCCGCCCGCCGTGGCGGAACTGATCGAATGCTCGCTGGAGCGCCCGCCGAAGAGCACCACCACCACCGGTTTGGTCATTCTGCGTCCTCTCGCCCTGCGGCTGGTCGTCGTCGGTCGTCAGGTGGGGCGCGATGTCCCGCGGGTCCATCGTCCCGTCGAGCACCATCTTCACCTGCTGCACGATGGGCATGTCGACACCGACCTGCTTCGCGAGCTGGAGCACGGGAGCGACGGATGCCAACCCCTCGGCGGTCTGCTGCATCTGGGCCACGACCTCTTTGTAGCCGTAGCCCTGGCCGAGCAGACGCCCCGCCGTGTTGTTGCGGCTGAGCGGCGACTGGCACGTCGCGATGAGGTCGCCGAGCCCGGCGAGGCCCTGCAACGTCTCGGGCTGCGCGCCCTGCGCGACCGCGAAGTCGGTCATCTCGACGAGTCCGCGCGTGATGATCGAGGCCTTCGTGTTCTCGCCGTACCCGACGCCGTCGACGATGCCGATGGCCACCGCGATGAGGTTCTTCAGGACGCCGCCGAACTCGGTGCCGATCACGTCGGTGTTCACGAACGAGCGGAAGTACTTGTTACGTGCGCGACGCGCCACGGCCTCGGCCGTCTCGGGGCTGAGGGAGCTGATGACCGCGGCCGTGGGCTGCTCGCGCGCGATCTCGAGAGCGAGATTCGGACCGGATGCCACCGCGATACGCGCCGGGTCGCACTCCAGCACCTGCTCGATGACCTGGCTCATGCGCAGGCCCGTCGACTTCTCGACGCCCTTCATGAGCGAGACGATCGGCACGTCGGTGTGCGCCACGAACGGCTTGATCGCGGCGAGGTTCTCGCGCAGCGACTGGCTCGGAACCGAGAGGTAGATCTGCTCGGCCCCCCGCAGGGCCTCGGCGAGGTCGGTCGTCGCCGTCATCGTGCGCGGCAGGTTGATCCCCGACAGGTAGCGACTGTTCCGCTTCGACTCGGTGATCTCGGCCGCGAGCTCGGCGCGACGCGCCCACATCACGACCGAGGCGCCGCCGTCCGCCAGGATCTTGCCGAAGGTGGTGCCCCAGCTTCCGGCGCCGATGACAGCGACCTTCGGACCCGCGACGGGACCGGCGTTCTTACGACTCAAGGCGGCCCGTCTCGTTCTGCCCGTGCTTGGACGGGTCCCACCGCTCGGCCGGGGCGGGAAGACCCCGGATGCCGGACAGCATCCGCGAGATGCGTCCCATCAGCTCATCGGTCGCCCGCGTGAGCACGGCCGGCGAGGTGGATCCGGCATACTCGGAGAGATCCATCGCGGGGCCGAATTCGACGATCACGTGCGAGCGGCGCGGGAACCTCAGCTTGCCGTAGCGCGGCAGAATCTGCTGCACGCCCCACTGGGCCATCGGGATGAGAGGAAGGTCACCCGCGAGCGCGAGCCGGACGGCACCGGTCTTTCCGCGCATCGGCCACAGTTCGGGGTCGCGCGTGAGCGTCCCCTCGGCGTAGACGATGACGCCGCGCCCGTCCTTCGCGATCTGCTGCGCGGCCTTCATGGACTGGTTGGCGCTCGCGGAGGCCCGCGGCACGGGGACCATTCCGGTCGCACGGAGGGCGGAGCCCAGGACGGGGACCTTGAACAAGCTCTCCTTCGCCATGAAACGGGGGGCGCGCCCGAGTCGCCACACCGCGACGGCCACGGTGAGCGGGTCGAACTCCGAGTTGTGGTTGGGGGCCAGGACGTAGGCGCCCTCCCGCGGAAGGTTCTCCGCTCCGCGGATCTCGATGCGGGCGAACAGCCCCACCGCGGGCACGATGATCGCGGCGAGCGGCCAGAAAGCGCTCGGCCGGCTCTTCTCGGGGGTGGCGGCCACGGCCTCAGCCCACGACGGAGAAGTCGGCGTCGAGAGCGGTGAGCTTCTCGAGGAACTTCTCGTACCCGCGGCGGATGATGCCGATGTTGCGCACCGTCGACTCCCCCTCGGCCGCCAGGGCGGCGATCACGTAGCTGTAGCCGCCGCGGAGGTCGGGAACCTCGACGTCGGCGCCGTGCAGCGGCGTCGGGCCGTTGATCACGGCGGCCTGCTCGAGGTCGCGGCGCGGCACGCGGCGGTCGGGGCTCGCGATGCCCTTCGGGTGCACGACGATGTCGGCACCCATCTTGTTCAGCGCGGCGGTGAACCCGAGGCGGTTCTCGTACACGGTCTCGTGGACCGTCGAGGTGCCCGGAGCCTGCGTGAGCGCCACGATCAGGGGCTGCTGCCAGTCGGTCATGAAGCCCGGGTGCACGTCCGTCTCGACCATGACCGGCTTGAGCGCCTCGCCCCGACGGAACAGGATGCCGTCCTCGCGGACGTCGAACCATCCGCCGGCCTTCCGGAAGACGTTGAGGAAGGTCAGCATGTCCTGCTGGCGTGCGCCCTTGGCGAAGATCTCGCCGTCGGTCGCGAGCGCGGCACACGCCCACGACGCGGCCTCATTGCGGTCGAAGATCGCGCGGTGGTCGTAGCCGTCAAGCTTGTCGACGCCCTCGATGAAGATGACGCGATTGGGCTCGTACGAGATGATCGCGCCCATCTTCTGCAGCACCGCGATGAGATCCATGATCTCGGGCTCGATCGCGGCGTTGCGGAGCTCCGTCACGCCCTTCGCGCGGACGGCGGTGAGCAGCACCTGCTCGGTCGCGCCGACGCTCGGGTACGGGAGCGTGATGTTCGCGCCGTGCAGGCCGTTGGGCGCCGTGATGCGGATGCCCTCGTAGCTCTTGTCGACGACCGCACCGAAGGCGCGGAGCGCGTCCATGTGGAAGTTGATCGGGCGGTCGCCGATGCGGCATCCGCCGAGATCCGGGATCAGCGCCTCGCCGAGGAGGTGCAGCAGCGGGCCGCAGAAGAGGATCGGGATGCGGGAGGCCCCCGCGTGCGCGTCGATCTCCTCGAAGTGCGCGGCGACCGCGCCCGAGGGGTCGAGGTGGAGGGTGCCCTCCTCCTCGCCCTCGGTGACGGTCACGCCGTGCACCTCGAGGAGCGAACGAACGACCTTGACGTCGCTGATCATCGGGACGTCGCGCAGGGTGCTGGTGGTGCCGCCGAGGAGGGCCGCCACCATCGCCTTGGTGACGAGGTTCTTCGCGCCCTTGACCTCGACGGTGCCGCGCAGCGGACGACCGCCGCGGATGGTGAGGGTCTCTGCCGCCTCCCAGTCCGGCTGCCCGATGGGGTGCTCTCCGGTGTCGCTGACGAGTGTGCTCATAGGGGGGTGGACCTCACTTCGTGGACGAGGGGCGGCGAATCGACCCGATCGGGTCGATCGGGCTCAGCGGACCGGGAGGGTCCGCGGCCGCCATGCCTCGCGGCGCGCCTCGAACTGCGTGATCTTGTCTTCGTCACGCAGCGTGAGCCCGATGTCGTCGAGCCCTTCGAGAAGCCGCCACCTAGTGTAATCGTCGATCTCGAACGAGACCTGGAGGTCGCCCACCGTGGCGGTCTTCGCCTGCAGGTCGACCGTCATCTCGACGCCGGGGTTCGCCTCGAGGACGGCCCAGATCTGCTCGACCTCGTCCTCGGTGATGACGCCCGTGACCAGGCCCTGCTTGCCCGAGTTCCCGCGGAAGATGTCGGCGAACTTCGGGCTCAGCACGACACGGAAGCCGTAGTCGCGCAGGGCCCAGACGGCGTGTTCGCGGCTGGACCCGGTGCCGAAGTCGGGACCGGCCACGAGGATGGATGCCGAGCGGTAGGCGTCCTGATTCAGCACGAAGTCGGGGTCTTGACGCCAATTCGAGAAGAGGGCGTCCTCGAAGCCGGTCTTGGTGACGCGCTTGAGGAAGACCGCGGGGATGATCTGGTCGGTGTCGACCGCCGAGCGCTTGAGCGGGGCGGCGACACCGGTGTGCGTGGCGAACTTCTCCATCTCAGGCCTCCACTCCGGTCGAAACAGGTCCCGCGGACGCGGTCCCCGACCTCGTCAACGGGTCGAGGTCGGACGGGCTCGACAGCGTCCCGCGCACCGCGGTGGCGGCCGCGACCAGCGGCGACACGAGGTGCGTGCGCCCGCCCTTGCCCTGTCGTCCCTCGAAGTTGCGGTTCGACGTGGAGGCGCAGCGCTCCCCCGGCGCGAGCTGGTCGGGGTTCATGCCCAGGCACATCGAGCACCCGGCGAAGCGCCACTCGGCGCCGAAGTCGGTGAAGACCTTGTCGAGCCCCTCGGCCTCGGCCTCGAGGCGCACGCGTGCCGAACCGGGAACGACCATGACGCGCACGTTCTCGGCCTTGGTGCGGCCCTGGATGACGGAGGCGAAGGCACGGAGGTCCTCGATGCGACTGTTGGTGCACGAGCCCATGAAGACGGCATCCACGGGGATGTCCTTCATCGGCGTGCCCGCTTCGAGGTCCATGTACTCCAGTGCCCGCTCGGCCGCGGCACGCTCGTTGGGGTCCACGATGTCGGCGGGGGTGGGCACGACGTCCGACAGCGAGACACCCTGACCCGGGTTCGTGCCCCAGGTCACGAAGGGCTCGAGCTCGGCGGCATCCAGGTAGACCTCGGCGTCGTAGACGGCGCCTTCATCGCTCGGGAGGGTCCGCCAGTAGGCGACGGCGTCGTCCCAATCCTGACCCTGCGGGGCGTGGGGCTTGTCTTTGACGTAGGCGAAGGTCGTCTCGTCGGGGGCGATCATGCCCGCACGGGCGCCGGCCTCGATCGACATGTTGCACATCGTCATGCGCCCCTCCATCGAGAGGGAGCGGATCGCGCTGCCGCGGAACTCGAGCACGTAGCCCTGGCCGCCGTTCGCGCCGATCTTGGCGATGATCGCGAGGATGATGTCCTTGGCGGTGACGCCGGGCTTCAGCTCGCCCTCGACGGTGATCGCCATCGTCTTGAAGGGCTTGAGGGGCAGGGTCTGCGTGGCGAGCACGTGCTCGACCTCGCTCGTGCCGATGCCGAAGGCCATCGCGCCGAAGGCGCCGTGCGTCGAGGTGTGCGAGTCGCCGCAGACGACCGTGATGCCGGGCATCGTGAGCCCGAGCTGGGGACCGACGACGTGGACGATGCCCTGCTCTTTATCGCCCAGCGAGTGCAGCCGGACGCCGAACTCTTCGGCGTTGCGACGCAGGGTGTCGATCTGCGTGCGGCTCGTGAGGTCGGCGATCGGCTTGTCGATGTCGAGCGTCGGGGTGTTGTGGTCTTCGGTCGCGATCGTCAGATCGAGCCGCCGCACGGGGCGCCCCTCGGCGCGCAGGCCGTCGAAGGCCTGGGGGCTGGTGACCTCGTGCACGAGGTGCAGATCGATGTAGATGAGGTCGGGCTGGCCGTCCTCGCCCTTGACGACGAGGTGGTCGTCCCAGACCTTCTCCGCCAGGGTGCGAGGGTTCTCGGGAATCGTGCTCATGGTTTGCGTTTCTCCTCGGGAGGGGTGTGAGGCCCGCGACGAACTCCGCGACGAGAAAGGCCTAGAACAAGGTCTCGTCGCGGCCGCTAAGGAGGAGGCCGGCGATCCGCACCCGGTCACGATACCACCGGCCGACAGCCCGCTCCCCGCGTAACGCGGCGTCGCACGGTTCGTCGTTCCGCGACCGGTCGTGGGAATCTGGCCCGACCCCGAACCCTCCGGGCGCGTTCCGTCACGGGACGAGCCCGGTCCCGCAGGAAGGAGAGCGCCCATGGCCGCAGGCGCCGACACCGGATTCTCGACCCGCCAGGTGCACGCGGGTTCCGCGACGGCGCCCGCCACGCCGCGCGCGACACCGATCTACCTCACCGCGGGCTTCACGTTCAGCGACCTCGACGAGTCGGCCGCGCACTTCGGCACCGGCGCGGGCTTCGGCTACAGCCGCACCGGCAACCCGACCGTGCAGGCGGTCGAGGAGCGGCTCGCCTCCCTCGAGGGCGGCGATCAGGCGGTCCTCGTCTCGAGCGGGCAGGCCGCCGTCACCGTCGCGCTGCTGGCGCTGGCCGGTGCGGGCGACCACGTCGTGGTCTCCGAGCACATCTACGAGGGCACGCGCGGGCTCCTGCTCGACAACCTCGCGCGCCTGGGGATCGAGACGACCTTCGTCGACGTCTCCGACCTCGAGGCGCTCCGCGCCGCGATCACCCCGCGCACGAAGGCCCTCTTCGCCGAGACGCTCTCCAACGCCCGCAACGACGTGCTCGACATCGCCGCCGTCTCCGCGATCGGCCGGGAGCGCGGCATCCCTCTCGTCGTCGACAGCACCTTCACCACGCCCTACCTCCTCCGCCCGATCGAGCACGGCGCGGCCGTCGTCGTGCACTCGGCGAGCAAGTTCCTCGCCGGCCAGGGTGCGGTTCTCGGCGGCGTGATCGTCGATGACGGACGCTTCGACGCCGCGGCATCCGGTCACCTCTTCGCCCACCTCGTCCACGCGGATCGCCTCGGTGGGGCGAGCTACGCCGAGAAGTACGGCGCCCGTGCGCGTGGCCAGTACATCCGCGAGAGCGTCGCGCCGCGCTTCGGGCCGTCGCCGTCGCCGCTCAACGCCTTCCTGATCGGTCAGGGCATCGAGACGTTGAGCCTGCGCGTGGAACGGCAGTCCGCGAACGCCCTGGCGGTGGCGCAGTGGCTCGACTCGCGCCCCGAGGTCGAACGCGTCGACTACGTCGGGCTCGCGTCGCACCCGCACCACGCGCTCGGCGCCCGCTACCTCCCGCGCGGCTCCGGATCGGTGTTCACCGTGACCCTGCGCGGCGGCCTCGAGGCGGCCCGCCACCTCGTGCAGTCGGTGACGCTCATCACGCACATGACCCACCTCGGCGACGTCCGCTCGCTGGTGCTGCACCCGCGGAGCACCTCGCACTCGGCGCGCACCGTCGAAGAGCGCGAACGCGCGGGCGTGTTCCCCGGCACCATCCGCCTGTCGATCGGCATCGAGGACATCGACGACATCCTCGCCGACCTCGAGCAGGCGCTCGTCGGCGTGCCGGTGGCCGAGCGCGAGACGGTCGTCCTGTGAGCCGGCTCCAGCACTTCGGCTGGTTCCTCGCGCGCGGCTTCGGCCCGCACGGCTGGGGGCACCCGTACCAGCGGTGGAACCACCGCTGGACCGAGCCCGGCCTCTACCAGGACTCCGCGCGGACCCTCGAGCAGGCCGGGTTCGACCTGCTCATCATCGAGGACGCGCCCTCGCTCGGCAGCGCCGAAACGATCGACCTGCGCGTTCGTCACGCGTTCGGCGGGCCCAAGCACGATCCCCTGCTCCTCGCGCCGTATCTGTTCGCCGCGACCCGGCATCTCGGCGTTGTGCCGACGGTCAACCCGGCCGCGTACCTGCCGTACACCGCCGCGCGCCAGTTCGCGACGCTGCAGCACCTCAGCGGGCACCGGCTGGGGCTCAACGTCGTGACCGACACCGGCAGCGCGCGCCGCTTCTCCACGGCTCCCCAGCTCGGGCACGACGCGGCCTACGACCGGGCCGAGGAGTGGCTCGACGGCATCCGTCGGCTCTGGCGCAGCTGGGGCGAGGGTGCTCTCGTCGTCGACGAGGAGTCGGGTGTCTACGCCGACGGAACGAGATTGGATGCCGTGCGCCACCGCGGCGAGCACTTCGGCTTCGACGGCCCGCTCAACGCGATCCCGTTCACCGACGGGGAGCCGGCGATCGTGTCCCCCGGCGGGTCGGGCCGCGGACTGTCGTTCTCGGGGCACAACTCGGACGTGCAGCTCGCGCTGGCGCCCCTGGACGAGGCGAGCATCCGCGCGTATCGCGGGCGCATCCACGCCGCCGCGGAGGCCGCGGGACGCACGGCCGCCGACATCAAGATCCTCTTCGCGATCCAGCCCGTGCTCGTCTCGTCGCCGGAGGAGGCCGACCGTCTGGTCGCGGCATCCGCCGACCCCTCCGAGGACGCGCTGGTCGCGATCGCCCGTAAGCAGTCGAGCGATCTCGAGACCGATCTGACGGGCCTGGATCTGGACAAGCCGCTCGACCGCTCGATCTTCGGCGAGCACGTGTCGGAGGGCAGCATCAAGAGGCTCGTCGGGAAGCACGACGCCGACACCCCGCTGCGGACGCTCCTCGCTGCGCACGCGCGCCTCGGCCGCCTGAACGACGGCTCCGGCTTCGTCGGCACCGCCGACGAGTTCGCCGACCGCATCGAGGAGCTCGGCACCTGGGGCAACGACGGCGTGCTGCTGTGGGGCGACCTGCACCCGGTCACGGTGCACCGCCTTCTCGACGACCTCGTGCCGATCCTCCGGCGTCGTGGCATCCTCCGCGAGGAGTACGTCGACGGCGGACTGCAGGCGAACCTGCGCGCGTTCTAGATCCCGGATGCCGGGTGGCCGAGGCATCCATGGTGGCTGAGCCTGTCGAAGCCACCGCCCCCGCGCACGTCCGGACCCGTCGACAGGCGCAGGGTCCTCGACCGTCGCGAGGCACCCCGGGCCTTTCGACGAGCTCAGGGTCCACGTGCTCCGTCAGTCGCGCTCGGGCTGCTCCACGGTCGACGGCGCGCCCTTCTCGTCGGCGACGGCTCCGGCGGCATCCTGACGCCCCTCGGCATCCGGGTTCCGGCGCGCGGCGATGAGGCTCGCGATCGTCGCCACCGCCATCGACACGACGATCACCGCGAGCGACACCCACGTCGAGATCTCCGGCGCCCACTCGATCGGCTCGCCGCCGCCCAGGAACGGCAGCTCGTTGACGTGCATGGCGTGCAGGATCAGCTTGACGCCGATGAAGGCGAGGATGAACGCGATCCCGTAATGCAGGTACTTCAGACGATCGAGCAGGTCGCCGAGCAGGAAGTACAGCTGACGCAGACCCATCAGCGCGAAGAGGTTCGCCGTGAAGACGATGAACGGGCTCTGCGTGATGCCGAAGATCGCGGGGATCGAATCGATCGCGAACAACAGGTCGGTGACGCCGATCGCGACGAAGACGATGATCATCGGGGTGAACAGCTTCTTGCCGTTGACGCGCGTGATGACCTTCTTGCCGTCGTACGAGTCGCTCATCGGCAGGGCGCGGCGGAGCATGCGGACGATGAGGTTCTCTTTCTGCTCATCGTCGTCGTCGCCCGGGAACGCCTGCCGGATCGCCGTGTACACGAGGAACAGACCGAACAGGTAGAAGATCGGGCTGAAGTTCTCGATGATCGTGGCGCCGACGAGGATGAACGCACCGCGCAGCACGAGAGCGATGATGATGCCCACCATCAGCACCTCCTGCTGATAGCGACGCGGCACCGCGAACTGCCCCATGATCAGCACGAAGACGAAGAGGTTGTCGATCGAGAGGCTGTATTCCGTCAGCCAGCCGGCCACGAACTGTCCGGCCACCTCTCCCCCGGCGACGATCCACAGCACGCCCGCGAAGATCAGCGCGAGGGTGACGTAGAACACGACCCAGAGGGTCGACTCCTTCGGCGCCGGGATGTGCGGACGCTTCAGGATGATCAGCAGATCGGCGACCAGGATCAGCACGAGCACGACGAGCGTGATCGTCTGGAAGAGCGGATCGATCTGCAGCTCCATGACGGGGCCTTTCATGAGGGGGAAACGCTCGAGTTTATCCGTGGCCCCGGACGGGCGGCGGCTTGTGCACGTAGTGCTCATTGCGCGCGTACTTGCGTGAGACGATCGCGCGCGACGAGACACCTCTCAATGAGAGAGTGCTCGCACCGGCGACCGCCGGCAGGACGAACGGATGCCATGGCTGACGACGAGATCGACGACAGGGTCCTCGTGGCACGCGCGGCCGCGGGGTCGGAGATGGCTTTCCGGACGCTGTACCGCGCGTACGTACGCCCCGTGTACTGGACGGCGCTCGGGCTGGTCGGCAACCCGGCCGACGCCGACGACGTCGTTCAGGACACCTTCGTCGTGGCATGGCGGAAGCTGCCGCGGATGACGCTCGAGGGTACGTCGCTGCTGCCGTGGCTGGCGACGGTCTGCCGACTGCAGGCGGCCAACCGCCTGCGGGCGCGAGCGCGACACGGAGCCCACGACGAGCTCGACGCCGAGATGCCCGCGCGCATCGACGTCGAGCGCGAGGTCGTGGAGGCCGAGATGGTGCGCGCCATCCTCGCCGAGGTCCACGGCCTCGGCGAGCTCGACCGGGAGATCTTCCGGTTGTGCGCCGCCGAGGGATACGGCTACCGGGCCGCAGCCGAGCGACTCGGCGTCACCCACGGCACCGTGCGCAATCGCCTCTCCCGCATCCGCACCCGGGTGCGCGCCACCGCGATGGAGACGGAGACCCCATGACCACGCCATCCCTCCCCCCTCTCGACGACGACCGTATCGACGCGATGGAGACCCGCATCTTCGCCCGCATCGACGACGTCACCCGGTCCGATCGCCGGCGCCGGCGCGCCCGGATCGGCGGATGGACCGCGGCGGCGGCCAGCGTCGTGCTCATCGCGGCGATCGTCGGCCCGGCGGTCCTGAACGGCGGGAGTCGTGCCCTGTTCGAGCAGTCCGCCGCAGGCGGCGGCGACCTCACGGAGCAGTACTCGGGCAGCGCGGACAGCATCCCTGCGGCGCCGTTCGTCGACGGCGCGCGGACCGAGACGGCTCCCGGCGGCGGGACCACCACCACTCGCGAGATCATCGCGAACGGGTCCGCCACCGTGGAGGCAGGCGACGTCGGTGCCGCCGTCTCGAGGATCTCGGATGCCGCGACCTCGGCCGGCGGCTACGTGGAGTCCTCGCAGGTCGGAGGATCCTCCGGTGCCGTGCCGCTCGACGCCGCTCGGGAGAGCACGAACGGCGACCCGTCGACGGCGTGGGTCACGGTCCGCGTCCCCGCCGACAAGCTCGCCGAGGTGATGGACGGGCTGTCCGCCGTCGGCACCGTCACCGCCTCGAGCGTGTCGAGGAGCGACGTCACCGACCAAGCGGTGGACCTCCGGGCGCGCGTCGCCGCCGGCGAGGCATCCGTCGCCCGTCTGACCGAGCTGATGTCGCAGGCGGCGTCGGTGTCCGACCTCATCACGGCGGAGTCCGCGCTGGCGGAGCGGCAGGCGCAGCTCGACGCCGATCGTCAGCAGTTGACCCTGCTGGAGACCCAGGTCGCGATGTCGTCGCTGTCGGTCCAGGTCCTCCCCGCGAGCTCGACCCTGTCCGCCGACCCCGCGGGATTCGGGGATGGACTGCTGGCCGGATGGAACGGCCTCGTCGCCGCGCTCAACGGCGTCGTGATCGGGCTGGGCTTCCTCCTGCCGTGGCTCGCGGTGGCTGCGGTGGTCGGAGGGGTCGTCTGGGCGGTGCGGCGGGTGGTTCGCCGGCGTCGCGAGGCCCGCGAGGGGTGACCTGTCCGGGCGGCACGGCGTCCACAACGACGCCCGGGCCGCCCGGCCCGGGGACGGCGAAAAGGCCCCGACCATTCGGTCGGAGCCTTCTTGCCGTTGGTGACCCCAGCGGGATTCGAACCCGCGTTACCGCCGTGAGAGGGCGGCGTACTAGGCCGCTATACGATGGGGCCGCGTCGCAACCGTTCAAGTATGCACCACAAAAACACGCATGCAAAATCGGGGCGGGATCGCCGCGGATCTCGGGCGTGTCCGGCCACGGTACCGCCATCGTGCGACCGGGGGAAGAGCGCGTCGAGTATCCCCCGGCGGGCATATCTACTCCCCCGCGATTTCGCGCGCCAGCGGTTGCCGCACCGATCAGCGGAGAGTTGACTTGGCGGCATGCGAGTAACCAAGCACGAACACGCCGCCCTCGTCCTGGCCGAGTCGGGACATTCGCTCGTCATCGACCCGGGGAGCTTCACGTCTCCGCTCGAGAGCCTCGATGGTCTCGTGGGCATCGTCCTCACGCACGAGCACGCCGACCACTGGACCCCGGAGCATCTCACCCGTCTGCTCGACGCGCACCCCGGCACGCCGATCTACGGGCCCGAGGGCGTCCAGCAGGCCGCCGCAGGGTTCGACGTCACCGCCGTGCATCCGGGTGACACGCTCGACCTCGGCCCCTTCCACCTCGAATTCTTCGGCGGAGAGCACGCCGTCATCCACGAATCCCTCCCGGTCGTCGACAACGTCGGCGTCCTGGTGAACGACGCGCTGTACTACCCCGGGGACTCCTACACGGTCCCCCGGCACAAGAAGGTCGCTCTGCTCGCGGCACCGGTGGGCGCCCCCTGGCTCAAGATCGGTGACGCGATCGACTTCGTCCTCGACGTCAAGCCGGCGCGCGTCTTCGCGACGCACGACATGACGCTCTCGGCCGCCGGGAAGCAGATGGGCGACGCACGACTGACGTGGGCCGCCGAGCAGAACGGCGGTTCGTTCGTCGACCTGAAGCCCGGCGACTCGACGGAGGTGTGAGGTCACGGGCGGGCCGAACTCCTGACCGTCGGCCGCGGACCCGGGACATCGCGGTGTGTCCGGGACGGCGCGGTGCGTTTCTCCGGAGTGCGGCCCGACCCCGCGCACGTCGCACACGCAGAAACACCGGATGCCACGACCCCTGGGGCCGTGGCATCCGGTGTTCTGCGTGAAAGTGCTTACTGCGCGTCGAGATCGGTCTCGAGCAGAGCGACGAGCTCGTCGAGTGCCTGCTCCGCGCCTTCCCCCTCGGCCTTCAGCGTGACGACGGTGCCGTGACCGGCGCCGAGGCCCATGAGGGAGAGGATGCTGCCCGCGTTGAGATCGGCACCGCCCTCGGCGGCGATCGTGACAGGGATCTTCTTCTCCTGCACGGCCTGCACGAAGAGCTTGGCCGGACGAGCGTGGAGGCCCGAGGCGCTGGCGATGGTGGCCTGACGTTCTGCCATGGTGAATCCTTCCGATTCGACGGGGGTGTTACGCAGCGACCGTGGCTGCGGGAGCGGCCTCGGTGACCGCAGCGTCCTTGGTGCTGCGACCGAGACCCTTGAGGGCGACGACGATCAGCGCCGTCACGACGGTACCCGCCACGATTGCGAGGGCAAAACCCCAGAACGGGTTGATCGCGAAGAAGACGAAGATGCCACCGTGCGGGGCGAAGGACTGGACGCCCAGCAGCATGCTGAGACCACCGGTGATCGCACCGCCCACCATCGAGGCGGGGATGACGCGCAGCGGGTCGGCCGCGGCGAACGGGATCGCGCCCTCGGAGATGAACGAGGCGCCGAGAAGCCACGCGGCCGCGCCGTTCTCACGCTCGACCGGAGTGAACTTGCCCCGGGCCAGCAGCGTCGAGGCGAGCGCCATCGCGAGCGGGGGCACCATGCCGGCGGCCATGACCGCGGCCATGATGAGGTACGGAGCGGTGTTCGTCTGGGTCGCGGCCGCGAGGCCGGTCGTGGCGAAGACGTACGCGACCTTGTTGACCGGGCCACCGAGGTCGAAGCACATCATGAGGCCGAGGATGACGCCGAGCACGATCGCGCCGGCGCTGCTGGCGGCCAACGACGTCAGCCCCTCGGTCAGTGCCGCCATGAGGGCCGCGATCGGACGACCGAGGAAGAGGATCATCAGTCCGGACGCGAAGATCGAGCCGAGGAACGGCACGATCACGACCGGCATGAGGCCACGCAACCAGCGCGGGGCGTCGAATCGGCCGAGCCACCAGGCGATGAAGCCGGCGAGCAGACCACCGATGATGCCGCCGATGAAGCCCGCGTTCATGAGCACCGCGACAGCGCCGGCGACGAAGCCGGGCGCGATGCCGGGACGATCGGCGATCGCGTAGGCGATGAAGCCGGCGAGCACCGCCACGATGAAGCCCATCGACGTCGCGCCGATCATGAAGGTCACCGAGCCGAGGTACTGGCCGATCGGACCGAGCGGCGAGGTGATGTTCTCGGTCGGGAGGTCCCACAGCGAGTTCTGGATGATGACGTTCGCGGCGTCCTTGGTGACCTGGTAGCCGCCGAGGAGGAACCCGAGCGCGATGAGCAGACCGCCACCGGCGACGAACGGGATCATGTAGCTGACACCGGTGAGGAGCCAGCGCTGGATACGGCGACCGATCGACTGCTGCGCGACGGGCGCGTCGGAGGCGGATGCCGCCGCGGCACCGCCCTGCACGCGGGCGGCGTTCGGGTTCTCGCTGGCGGCGAGGGCCTCGGCGATGAGCTGCTTCGGCTGCTCGATGCCGCGTTTGACACCCGCACGGACCACGGGCTTGCCCGCGAAGCGCTGGGGCTCGCGCACGTCGACGTCGACCGCGAAGATCACGGCGTCGGCGTCGTCGATCATGCTCTGCGGGAGGGCCTTGTAGCCGCTCGAGCCCTGCGGCTCGACGATGAGCTCGACGCCCTCGGTCTCGGCCCCGGCGGCGGTGAGCGCGTCGGCGGCCATGAAGGTGTGGGCGATGCCGGTCGCGCACGCGGTGACGGCAACGATCTTCTTCGTCCTCGTGGCCGTGGCGCTGCGGGCCTCGGCGCGCGTGGCGGCCGGGGCGGCGGCGGCTTCGGCCGGAGCGGTCGCGGGCGCCGGGTTCACGGCATCCGTGATGATCCGCACCGCGTCGGCGGGGGTCGACGCCGAGCGCAGGCCCGACATGAACTGGTCGTTCATGAGGCTCCGGGCCAGCTGCGACAGCACCGCGAGGTGGGCCTCGTCGGCACCCGCGGGCGCGGCGATGAGGAACACGATGTCGGCGGGGCCGTCGGGGGCGCCGAAGTCCACACCCGGGGTCAGGCGGGCGAAGGCGAGGGTCGGCTCGGTGACCGACGCGCTGCGCGCGTGCGGGATGCCGATGCCGCCGGGCAGACCGGTCTCGTCCTTCTGCTCACGGGCCCAGGCGTCGTCGAACAGTTCCTGCGCGCTGGTCGCGCGGCCCTGCGCGACGACGCGCTCGGCGAGGGCTCGGATCACCGACTGCTTGTCGGTGCCCAGGGGCACGTCGAGAGTGACGAGCTCCGGAGTGATGATGTCGGACATTGTCAGTGACCTCCGTGGTCAGGATGTTGCGATGGGGGTGGCGAAATCAGAGACGGCGATCGGGCCCTCGGGCAGATCGGCCGGTGTCGGGGCTTGGGTCCCCGGCAGGGTCGCGGCAGCGGCGCCGTAGGCGATGCTGCGCGCGAGGCGGTCGGGGGCCGCAGCCCCTTCGAGGTCGGCCAGCAGGTAGCCGGCGAGCGAGCTGTCGCCCGCGCCGACCGTGCTCGCGACCCGGATCCGGGGGGCGCGTCCGCGCCAGGCGCCGTCGGCGGCGAAGAGCAGAGCCCCGTCGGCGCCGAGGGTGACGAGGGCGGATGCCACGCGCTCGGGCACGAGGGTCCGCGCGCGGCGCGCCGCCTCGACGAGGACGTCCTCGTCGGCGGCCGCGTCCTCACCGACGAGCTCGGCGAGCTCCTCGTGGTTCGGCTTGATGAGATCGGGATGAGCCGTCTCGACGACGGCCGCCAGGGCGGGGCCGGAGGCATCCACCGCGATCCGCGGGGCTGCGCCGCCCCACCGCTCGCGCACGGCGGAGATCAGGTCGGCGTAGAAGGAGTCGGGCACGCCGGGAGGCAGCGATCCGGCCAGGACGAGCCACGTCGCCCCCTCGGCCGCGGCCACGACGCCCGCCACGACGGCCTCGGCCTCGCCCGCCGACAGCTCGGCCCCGGGGAGGTTGAGCTTGGTGGTCTCGCCGGCGGGATCGGTGATGGTGAGGTTCGCGCGGGCCCGGCCCGCGACCTCGACGGTGTCGAGGGCGATCCCCGTGTCCTCGAGCAGCATCCGATAGGGGTCGTGACCGTTGACGGGGACGACGGCCCGAGCCGGGGCACCCGCCGCCGTGACGACGCGGGCGACGTTGACGCCCTTCCCTCCGGCGTCTTCGCGCGACGAGAGCGCGCGCTGCACCTCGCCCGGAGCGAGAGCCTCTGCGAGCACGACGGCACGGTCGGCGGAGGGGTTGGCGGTCAGAGTGACGATCATGCGATGCGCACCTCCACGTCGGCGTTCTCGAGGGCTTCCGCCAGCGGTGCATCCGGCGACGCGTCCGTGACCAGGACGTCGATCTCATCGAGGCGGGCGAAGCTCACGAGCAGTTCCTCTCCGAACTTGGCCGCGTCGGCGACGAGGACGACCCGACGCGCGGACTGGATGATGGCGGTCTTGACGGCGGCTTCCTCGGGGTCGGGTGTGCTCAGCCCGAAGCCCGCGCTGAGGCCGTTGGTCCCGACGAAAGCGATGTCGGGGCGCAGCTGCCCGATCGTGCGTACCGTGTGGGCTCCGACCGCGGCGGCGGTGACGCCGCGGACGCGGCCACCGATCGTGGTGAGCGAGAGCCGCTCCTCCCCCGCGAGCAGATGAGCCGCCTCGAGGGAGTGCGTGACGACCTCGACACCCGCGCTCGCACCGAGCGCGGTCGGAAGTGCGGCGGCGACCGCGGCCGCCGTCGTTCCCGCGTCGACGAAGACGGACCCGCGGAACGCGGAGCCCAGCACCGCGACGGCACCGGCGGCGATCGCGCGCTTCGCGTCACCCTGGCGCTCGCGACGTTCCGTCAGGGTCGACTCGGCCGTACTGGCGCGGTCGATGCCGACGGCCCCGCCGTGGACGCGGCGCAACGACCCGGTCGTCTCGAGCCGGTCGAGGTCTCGGCGGACGGTCTCCGTGGTCACGTCGAAGCGACGGGCCAGATCGACGACGCTGACGCGTCCGACCTCGCGCAGTTCGCGCTCGATGAGCTGCTGGCGCTCCATTGCGTACACGGGATCTCCTTCGAAGATTCCCACACGATACAACACGAAACCACACAGATCAACAGAAACACGAATTCCACACGCAAACGACGGGGCCGCGGCGTCGTGCGCCGCAGCCCCGTCCGAAAGCCGCCCGACTCAGGGCAGCGAGATCCCGGCATCCAGGAAGCGATTCGTCGCCAGATCCTCGGGCGTCAGGCCCTGCTTCACGTCGACCCCCTTCGCGGCGAGGATCGGAGAGACGATCCGCTGCACCTCAGCCACGCGGTCCGCGTCGAACGACCCGAAGACGCCGTCGGGCCCGTTGGCCACCAGGCCCAACGCCTGCTGCTGCGCGGTGGAGTTCTCGGCCTCGGCCGCCGGATACACCCACCCGTTGTCGTACGCGTCCACCGCGCGGACGAGCAGGTCGTTCGCTGCCGCGGGGTCGGCGAAGTAGTCCACGCTCGCCTGCTGCACGACGGGCACGAGCTTCTCGAGGCAGTCCTTCTTCGCGGTCACGTCCTCCGTGCGCACCGACAGGGCCACCGCATAGATCGGGTACCCCGTGTCGGCGACGAGCTGGTACGACAGGGGGCGCTTCCACTCCGCGATCGCGTTCTCGTAGACCCAGGGCTCGACGGTCGCGAACCCCTGCTGTGCATCTTTCCCTCCGGCCGCGACGAACCCGGCCGGGGTGCCGTCGTACGAGCCGTCCAGCTGGTCGGCACGGAGCTGGCCGGATCCGACGAGGTAGTCCATGTAGGTCGTGCCGTCGAAGTAGCGGACGGTCGCCGAGGTGCGGCCGATGTCGGCGATCGTCCGCACCGCGGGGTAGGTCTGCGGATCCCACATGATGGCCCACGGCGCCTTCTCGAACGTCGACATGACGGCGGTCGTCGGCAATGTGCCGGAGGCGGCGATCGCGTCGTCGGTGTTGACCCACCCGAGCAGGATGTCGGGGTCCGTGTACATCTGAGAGGGCACGCCCTGGAAACCGATCGCCGGGCCGCCGGCGCGGATCTCGACGTCGACGCCGGTCCACTCGCCCTTCGACATGAGCGGACCCGACACGCTCTTGCGCGAGGCGTCGATCTCGGCATCCGCTCCGAGCAGCGCGAAGAGGCCGCCCTGTTCGGCCTGCGGATTCCAGTCGGTCTGGATGACGACCGTCGACGGGCAGACCCCGGTGAGATCGACGGCGCCGATCTGGGCGCCCGACGACGGCGGGGCAGCGGGACCGGCCGCACTCCCCGCTCCCGCGCAGGACGTGAGGGCGAGTGCGGCGACGACGAGGGAGACGGCGGCGGCGGGGCCGCGACGGTACGGGGACATGGGTGCTCCTAGCGGTTTCGGGTGGTGCTCAGAGGGTGTCGAGCGAGGTGGATGCCGGCTGGCCGGCGAGGGTGAAGCGGTCGATCGTCGTGGTGTAGAAGCTCGCGCCGAACCGCCCGATCGGGGCGTAATCGGCGAGGCGTACGCGCATCCGATCGCGATCGATGAGCCCGGAACGCGTGCGCAGCCGGCGGACGCGGCCGAAGAAGATCTCGCGGCTGGGGATCTCGAGTCGGTGCCACAGCTCGCACTCCCAGGCGACGGGGGCGGCGGCGATGACCGGGGGTCGCACCGTCTCCGCGGCGACCGTGTGGACGCCGCCGAGCGCCAGTTCGTCGACATGAGACGGATGCCGGATGCTCGTGGCATCCATCTGCTCGGCGAGCGGCCGGTCGACGAGGTGCACGACGAACTCGCCGGTCGCGTCGATATTGGCCGCGGTGTCCTTGCGACCGCCGTCGGCGGGACGGTCGATGCTCACCATCAGCAGGGGCGGGTCCTCCCCCACCATCGCGAACATCGAGAAGGGCGCGGCGTTGACCACCCCGTCGGCGTCGACCGTCGTGATCCACGCGATCGGGCGCGGAACGATGAGCCCGGCGAGGAGCTTGTAGCGCTCGTGGGGCGTCAGGGTGTCGAAGTCGTCGATCTCGTGCGGAGGCGCGAGCTCAGACATGGCTCGCCACCCACCAGCTGATCAGCAGGTCGCGCAGGGCCGCCTCGTCGTCGTCGCCGTACAGATCGCGGCGCGCGTGCGCGTCGAGCACGGCGGCGCCGGACGCATCGAGGCGCACGTCGATGCGTTCGGTGGTGACGGGCGTGCGCGCGAACGCCGGGGAGTAGTCGGGGTCGCGACGCAACGATCGCTCGGCGCGGATGCGGGGCTGAGCGAAGGCGGCGGGCGTCCGCTGGGAGCGATGCGCGTACAGGGCGGGAACCGCGTCGAGGTCGCCGTCCGCGGCATCCATCACCGTGACGTCGAGCGGGCGCAGGGCGTAGTTGCTCGTGCGGAAGATGTCGTTACCGCAGACGTTCGGCACGGCCAGCACGTCCATGAGCGCGATCAGCTCGACGAACGCGTCGGCCGGGGTGTGCTGGTGCACGACCTCGCACGTGCCGTCGGGCTGGACCCGCGTCGCCATGAACAGGTTGAAGGAGTCGTGGACGTCGTCGGGGGTCAGTCCGTACTCGCGCTGCGCCTCGGCCTGCATGTCGGCGCAGTTCGTGTGCTCGGCGAAGCCGAACATCGACTCGTACATCGCCGCGCTGCACCGGGGGAAGAGGGTGTCGTTGAGCCCGGCGTCGTCGGTGAGAAGGTACATCATCGCCCGCTCGCGCGGAGGGGCCGACCACAGGAACGACCCCTGCGCCGGGTGGATGCCGTGGAGGGTGCGTGTGCGGCCGACGTGCATCGCCTCGCGGTAGTCGTGCAGGTTGAAGACGTTGAGGTCCGCGCACTGATCGCCCGACACCTGCGACACGCGCAGGATCTGACCGGCGCGCACCTCGAACGCCTTGCCCGTACCGGGCTCGAGGCGATGCTCCTCGCGGACGACGCGTCGAGACGACGGCGCGAAGGCGAGGTCGTCTCGCCACGTCCACTCCCGGGGCTGCACGCCGGGAAGCGGGCGGCGTCGGATTCCGGACGCCGTTTCGGTGAGAGCCGTGCGCGCGAGGTCGTCGAAGTCGAGGGCTTCGCCGGCGGCGAGGGATCGGTCGAAGAGTTCGCGCTGTTGGGCGGTGAGGGTGACGTACACGAAGCGTCCTTTTTGTATACAGAACCATTTGTATCCCGTATACAGAACGAGAACGTTTCGTTCATGCGTCACGCAGATTTCGTCTGTTCCGAATCGCAAAGACAAGCCGAAGCCCGTATACAGTCGCCCCATGCCACGATCGACCGCAGAAGACGCTCGTCCGGCGGAACGCGCGGAACGCGCATACGAGGCCTTACGCGCCGCGATCATCGAAGGAGCTCTGGCACCGGGCACGAAGCTCGGAGAGGAAGCCCTCGCCGCGCACTACGGCGTGAGTCGGACCCTCGTGCGAACCGTGCTGCAGCGCCTCGTCGGCGACGGCGTCGTCGACTCGCCTCCCGGTCGCTCGGCCGCCGTCGCTCGACCGACCGTCGAGGAAGCGCGTGACGCGTTCTCTGTGCGGGCCGCCCTCGAACGCGAGGGGGTACGCCTCGTCGCGGAGCGCCGAGACCCGGCCGCGCTCGCGCGCCTGCGCGCTCACGTCCGCGCGGAGCGCGAGGCCTGGGAGACCCGTCGGCCCACGGTCTCGGCACGGCTCGGCGGCGAATTCCACCTGCTGATCGCCCGCGAGAGCGAGAACGCCCTGCTCGTGCGCTACATGTCGGAGGTCGTCTCGCGGACGGCCCTGATCCTGTCGATCTACGGACGCGACATCGACCAGGAGGTCTCGATCGCCGAGCACGAGGATCTGCTCGAGATGCTCGAGGCGGGCGATGCCACGGCCGCCTGCGCCCTGGTCGAGCACCACCTGGCCGATGTCCAACGCACGAGCCTCGGGCGCGAAGCGGACTCCGGCGAGGAACTGCTCGCCGTGCTGTCGCGCTACTGAGGCCGCCGCCGTTCAGCGGCGCGCTGCGGCGCGACCGCCGCCAGACGGGAACGAACGCGCCTCGCCATCGGGGCCGGCACCCCGTGGAGCACGGGCGGGAGCCGTGGCCACCGACCTCGACGCCCGCGGCGCGGGCGCCGATCAGTCCTCGGGCTGCACCTTCTCGGGCACGATCGACCACATGTAACGCGCCCGCCGGAAGTCGCCCTCTTCGGTGCGATCGGCGCTCAGCGCCTCGAACTCGTCGAAGACGTCCATAACGCGATCCTGGAGCTGCGCGACCTCCTCGGCGCTGAGCAACAGCTGCCCGGTCCGCATCACCATGTAGATGATGTCGGCATCCGGAGCGCGGACCGACCGGGCGGCGAGGAGCTCCTCCATACGCTGGCGCATCGGCGTCAAGCGCGAATCGATCAGCACCATGCGCTGGACGGCATCCGACTCGACGCTCGCGACCAGCGAGTAGCTCGGCGCGGCCGGAAGCCAGGGGCGCTCGCGCCCGTCGGCCGACTCTCCGCGACGGATGAGCCCCGTGGACTCCGCCGCGCGCAGGTGGTAGCTCATCGCGCTCGGGGTGAGGCCGACGAGCTCCGCGAGCTCGGTCGCCGTCGCCGGTCCCTGGCGTCGGTACAGTTCGTCGACCGCGACCAGGCGCAGAGGATTCGCCATCGCGCGAACCGCGCGGGGGTCGGAGATGACGAGAGTCTGACCGGACATGGCCTCCCAGTCTGCCGCGTCAGCGGGCGTCGCGCATCCCGAGGGGTACGCGACGCCCGCCGTGGCCGAGCTCAGGAGCGGCGGCGGCGATGCCCCGCGATGGCCGCTCCCGCGACCAGTGCGGCGGCCGCACCGGCGCCGAGCCACACGAGCGTGACGCCGTCCAGGCCCGTCGAGGCCAGAGCCTGATGTTGAGGCGTCCCGCCCGGCGGGGTGGTGCTCCCGCCGTCGGGGTTCGAGGCCGACGGGGTCGGGGACGGCTCCGAGGGGCTCGGCGTCGGCTCCCCGGCGATCGTCGGGGTGACGATCTCCGCTCGGGCGTCGCCGTCGTTGTGCAGGTGCAGCACCAGCACCTGCGGTGCCGCCTCGCCCGCACGCCGCACGGGGATCGAGCCCGCCGCATCCGCGAAGATCGCGGTTCCGCTCTCGCCGAACGACAGCGCCGGTGCGTAGGCGTCGATGCTGGCGGCGCTCGTCTGATCCACGAGCGCGCTCTGGTAACCGCCGTCGAACGCCGGGTTGTAGTACGAGCGGGTCTGCGCGAGGTAGCGCACCGTGGTCATCGTGGTGCCGGGCGTGTAGCCCAGCGCCTTCAGCGAGGTCGACATCGTCAGCACGGAGTTGTCGAACACGTTCGTTCCCTGGTCGCCGAACAGACCGTTCACGGGTCTCTCCTCGATCAGGTCGCCGGTCACGGCGTCGAGCGTCATCGCCACGGGCACGTCGCCGGCCTCGCCGGGCTGCACCTGCACGATGAAGTCGGCGCGGGTGTCGCCGTTGACGTCGAGCTGGACCGAGGGCCAGGTCAGCGGCGACATGCGCGCCCACTCCCCGTCCATCTGCAGACCGAACGTCAGCACCCCCTCCGTCGGGTCGGCGAGCAGGGACGCGGTCGAGGAGGCGCCGACCGCGAGGATGTCAGCGCTTTCCAGCGTGTGCTGCGCCGACGTGTCGGGGAAGGTGTCGTCGGGGTCGGTCGCCCCGAGGATGAGCGGCACCATCATCGAGCGGTACCGCTCGCTGTCCTGGCCCTGATCGAGCCCGCGGCCCGACACGGTGAGCGTGCCGCCCGCGCCGTCGAACGCCAGACCATCGGTGTGCATCTCGGAGTACGGGCGCGGAGCGGAGTACACCGCGAGGCGCACCGGGTACGTGCCCGCGGGGCCGGTCGCCTCGAGCACGCCCGACGCGTCGGCGAGGTACTGGCGCGGCGCTCCCCCGGTCTCGGACGCCATGGTCGGGTCCAGCGTCCGACGCAGCGCCGCGGGGTCGTCGATCCGCAGCGTGAGGGTCACGTCGACGCTCGCACCGGGCGCGACGGTGACGTTCGCGGGGCTGACCTCGTAGGCGACGCCGGGCGTCTCCGTGCGGGGCGAGTAGCGCAGGTCGAGGGTCGCGGCATCCGTGCCGTCGTTTCCGACCGAGATCGTGCGTGTCTGCACGACCGGTTCGGTGCCGACGTTCACCACCCCGAACGACGCGCTGAGCAAGTCGCCGTTCTCGACGGAGCGCAGGTCGATGTCGCCCTCGACCGCGGCCAGAGCGTCGACACGGCCGACTCCGACGCGAGCGGGGCCGTAGGCGACCGGGTTCTCGCCCTCGGTGACGATGTCGTGCGCCGCCGTGTTCATGACCTTCTGCTTGACGCGTTCGGCAGACCAGTCGGGATGCGCTTGCACGACGAGGGCGGCCACTCCCGCGGCGTGCGGGGCGGCCATCGAGGTTCCGCTGAGCACCTCGATCCCCGTGCCCGAGCCGTTACCGGCCGAGACCACCGAGACGCCGGGGGCCGACACGTCGGGCTTGAGCACGTCGTCGATGGATCCGTGCGTTCCCCGGGAGGTGAAGGATGCCGCGGTGTCGACGCGCGAGGAGTCGAACACCTCGATCGTCCGCCGCAGGTCCGAGCGCAGCTCGATCACCAGGCGCCCCTGCTCCATCGCGGGGCGCAGGGCGTTCGTCGAATCGCCGGTCAGTTGAGCGCCGGGGATCGCCGAATTCCCGGCGATGCCGTTCTCGAACGAGTTGGCCTGGCCGGTCAGCACGACGCCGTCAGCGCCCGCGTCATGGGCGTTGTCGAAGCGCGTCGCCGAACCGCACGCGACATCCGCGTCGTTCCACTCGAGCCACACGATCGCCCCGGCGACACGCGAACGGTCGGCGGCGCTGAACGGCTTGCACCCGTCCGCGTTGGACGTGTCGGAGAGGGGGACGACGTTGCGGGCCACGTCGAAGTCCCAGCCGTACTCCTGCGAGTACTGGACCTTGATCTTCTCGGCCGCGTTCTGCGCGGGATCGCCGACGGTGGCCAGGGCGGCGTCCGCCAGGCCGTGGCCGCTCGCCGAGGCGGCGACGGTCAGGGCGCCCATCGTGGTGCCGGGGCTTCCCGCCACGTCGGTGACGTCACCGGAGTTGCCCGCGGCGACCACCGGAAGCACACCCGCGTCGACGAGCACCTGGAGCTTGGCGTTGTCGGGGTCGTCGATCGCGCCGTAGTTCGTGCCGAGCGAGAGGTTGACGACGTCGATGGAGGTTCCGGATGCCACCTTCTGGGCGATCCACTCCAGTGCCGCCCCCGTGAGCGAGGTGCTGCCGCCGTTGTCGCCGAACACCTTGAGCGCGATGAGGCCGGCCTCCGGTGCGGAGCCGGGCCCGATGGAGAACTGCGAGCGGACGCTCTCGGCGGACAGCGTCGTGTAGTCCCCGCGGAATGTCCGCGCGTCCTTGTCGACGCCGAGCCCGACAGCGGTACCCGCGACGTGCGTCCCGTGATTGCCGCCGGGTCCGTCGATCGGGTTGGCATCCGGTCGCGGGATCGGGTCGTACGACGGGGTGCCGTTGGCGCCGTTGTACGTGGGGCCGGCGAAGTCCCAGCCGCCGAGGTACTTGTCCGCGTCGAACCAGGTGGCGTTCGGTGCGTCGGTCGAGGCGAGCGCCTGCTGGTACGCGCCGGTGGTGCCGGGTCCGCCGAAGTCGGCGTGGGTGTAGTCCACCCCCGTGTCCACGACAGCGACCGTGACGTCCTTTCCGGTGCGGCCCGCCTGCTGCCACGCATTGACCGCACGGGTCAGGGCGTCCGAGGCGGCGTTCGACGGCGTCGCTCCGTCGGCGGACGGAAGCTCGATCGACTGCGAGACGATGCGCGAGACCTTCTCGACGTCGGGGCGCTCGGCGAGTTGACGAAGGGTGTCCGCATCGGCGCTCACGGCGATGCCGGGCACCGAGTAGGTCGAGGTGTAGAGCACCGTGGCATCCGGATCGATCTGCTCGAGGGCGTCCGAGACGCGCTCGGCGACCTCGGCGTTGCGCGAGGCGGTCTCCTCGGCGGCCGCGGTCGCGGCGTCTTCCGGTGCGCCTTGGGCTCGGCGCGCACTGCTCACACCGAGTGCGCTGTCGCCGCGTGTCTGCACGAACACGTCGACCTTCCCCTCGGCGGACAGCACCGAGTCCGGCAGCGGTGTGCCGCCGCCCGGAGAAGCGGGGGCGAGGGCGATCTCATCGAGACCGGTAGGGGCGGCCCCGGCGGGGATCGCCGCACCGAACGACAGGGTGGTCGCGAGGAGGCCGGTTCCGACCAGGGCGCAGGCGCGCGAGCGCGCCGAACGTGGAGTGATCATGGGTTTCCTGTACTCAGCGGGTCGGATTGGTCGGAACGGGCAGCGCCGGGGCGGGCGCGAAGTCCTCGAACGGGTCGGGGACGGGAGCCGGCGATGTGCTCGGCGCGGGAGCCGGGGTGGGCGTCTCGGTCACGTCGGGCGACGGCTGGCGGATCGCGGGGGCCTGCTCGATCGGAGCGAGACGGGTCTCCGGCGTCGGAGAGCTCTCCGGGACGGAGGCCGGGGCGGCCGTCACCTCGAGCGGAAGGCGGACGTTGTACGCCGCCGCTCCCCCGCCGCCTTCCATCCACACGGTGTACGAGCCCGCCGAGATCTTCTGCAGCGTGACCAGCGGCAGCGACATCACCCCGTCCTCCCCGACGGTCGCGTACGCGTCCGCGCCGACGAGCAGGGGCTGACGCTCCCACGCCGTGTTGCGCAGCGACACGCGGAACGACGTCCCCGGCGTGATGTCCTGCCCGTGGACCACGACGCCCGCCGCGGGGTCGGCGAGAGCATCGGCGGTCACCGTGCTCGTCGAGAGGGATATCTCGGATGCCGGAGCGGTGGGGTTCCCCGTGACGCGGAACGTGCCGGAGGCGTAGTCGCCCGTCGTGGTCGAGCGCGCCGCGACGGTGTAGACCCCCTCGGGGATTCCATCGGGGCTCGTGATCGCGTTGCTGTGACGACCCTCGCCGTCCGTGCGTGAGATCCCGAGCGACGCCGTGTAGCCGCGAGACGTGGTCAACAGGAGTTCGTAGGTGTCGAAGGGGAGGAAGCCCTCGAGGCTGAAACGCATCCCCGGTTCGGCGACGAAGTCGGCGACCGAGATCTCAGGAGTCGCGGGGGTGACTGTCTTGTCGGCGACGCGCGGCGCGCCGGCGGTCACCTCGAACGTCGCCGATCCCGTCTGTCCCTGGTCGGCGGAGACGAAGCTCAGAGTCCACGTCCCCACCTGTGCGTTGACGGAGTTCATCTGCAGCGCGTACGAGAAGTCGCCCTTCTCGTCCGAGTGGAGACCTTCGTTCTCGCCGACGGCGTACATGGTCGTGTCGGGCATTCCGAGGTTGAAGAACACCTTCGTCATCGGCGTCAATCCGCTGACGTGGACGGTGACGGGCGCGTCGAGGAAGGCATCCTGACTGATCGTGGTCGGATCGCTCGACACGGTGAGAGCGTCCGCGGTCGACGTGACGCGCAGCAGCGCCGAGCCCGCCTCCCCTGCCGACGACGAGACGGTGATCTGCGCGAGTCCCGTCTCGGGGCGCGTGTTCTCGGGATCGACGTCGAGCGTGCGCACGCGGGTGTCGACGTTGCCGTCGGCGTCCGCGGTGACCGGCGCCCAGTGGAAAGTCGCGCCGGAGGCGAAGACGATCCCGACCTCGACCTCGGCACCGGGGGTCAGACCGTGGGCGGTCACGCCCACGCCGCTGGCCCACAGCCAGTACTGCTCGATGCTCGACATGTCGAGCGTCACGGGCACGCGGGTCTCGGCCTCGGGGGCGACGGCGACGACGCGGCTGTCGTCGATCGCCGCCGTCGCCTCCGACTCGGCGAGCGAGAACGAACCCGCACGATCGAGACCGGCGACGGATGCCGCGACAGCGGCGCTCGCATCGGGGTCGACGGGAGCGGGGCTGCCGTTCTGGGCGACGGCCACCGTGCCGGCGACGCTGCCGACGAGAACGACGGCGGCAAGGGCGGTGCCGACGGTTATCCAGGGTTTCTTCATGAGTGCCTCTAGGTGTACGGATGAGATGCGTACAGTGAAGCACGATATGAAGGAATTTTTCACACTTTTTTCAGGTCGATCCCCGGACGTAACACGATCGTCATCGCGTGGGCGGTCGTGGGCGTCTCTAGGGCGCCACGACGGAGATGCGGAAGGAGATCTCCTTCCCGTCCGGTCCCGTCAGCGTGGCCCCGGTGGTGCCCGTCGCCCGGGCGATGTAGCCGGGGTGGAACGTCGCTCCCTCCGACGCTCCGCCCGCCGAGAACTCCGCGACGGTGCGGTCGGCGGTCGTCCCCGTCCATTCCGCGTCCGTCCCATCCGGGGCGGCGATGACGAGCGCCGTCCCCACGATCACCGTCACGTCTCGCCCATCGAGATCTCCCGGCGACACGAGCGTGGGAGGAAGCGCCTGCGCACTCGACGAAGGACCGGGCGTGATCGCCGCGGACTCACCGGTGCCGGCTCCTCCGGGCGACGGGTCCGCGGCCGGGGTGCACCCGGCCAGGAGCAGACCCGCCACCAGGACCCCTGCCACGACGAACGACGATCGCTTCACGTCAGACCTCCCCGGCCGGGACCACCCGCGGCGCTGTGCCCCGGATGCTACCCCGCGCACCCTTGAATCGGCGGAAACGACCATCCCGACGCCGCTCGGAGCCGTGCCGTCGTCGCGCGACAGCCCCTTCCTCGCTGATGCGGTCTGCGATCGGGACGCCTCGCCTCGGCATCCGGTCCATCCCTCCCTGTCGACGTCGGGGCCGAGCGGCGTGCGCGTCGGCGCATCGACCCGCGCTCAGGCCCCGGGGTGCGCGTCGAAGAACTCCTCGATGATCCGCGTCGCCGAGATGGTCGACGTCGTGGCGCCCGGGCCGCTCTCCTGGGTGGCGCCGGGCCACGTGTGCCCTCCCCCGGCGATCGTGTAGTGGGTCAGGGCGCCGCGACCCTGGCATCCGCACCACTGCTCCTCGGTGACGTCCTCACCGATCGACGTCCGGGTCGGCGATGCGGCACAGTCCCCGCGCTGGGCTTGCTCGAGAAGCCACTGCGTCACGGGTTCGAGAGCGGTGCCGTGGCTCGTCCCCCCGTCGTAGGCGATGACGGGGTCCGCCGTTCCGTGGAACTCGACGATCGGGACAGCGGGCACGCTCGGGCACGGCGGGTTGTCAGCCGGATACATCGCCGCCGAGACGGCCGCGAACGCGGCGATGCGATCGGCCATCCGGCACGACAGGAGCGACACGAAGCCGGCGCCGTTCGATATCCCCGCCGCGAACACGCGCTTCTCGTCGACGCAGGCGTACGCCTCGATGTCGTCGAGCAGGGCCGCCACGAAGGCGACGTCATCCTGCCCCGAGGCGTAGGGGGCTCCCTGCCAGCCGTTCTGCGGATCGGTCCCCGCCGGCTGCGGGTACAGCACGAGCGCGTCGCCGTCGTCGAGGCCGCTGAAGCCCTCGAGCTTGGTGATCGGCATGCCGTGCCCGACGAAGGCGAGGATCACGGGCGTGGGCTTCGACGGATCATAGGATCCCGGCACATGGAGTCGAGCGGAACGCGTGACACCGTTCACCGTCACGGTGCGCGTCGACGTCGACCCGGCGGTTGCCGCGCTGCCGCTGCCGCAGCCCGAGGCCGACGCTGCGGCGATCACCGGCGCCGGCGCGCCGGGGGACGCGGATTCCGCGACCGGGACCTGGGCGGGAGAGCCGACGGACCCGCTGCAGCCGGTCAGGAGGAGGCACAGGGCAAACAGGGCTGAAGCACCGATCCGAGCGAGCACGGCGTGATGTTACGCGCGAGCGCCACGCACGGCATCCGGTCTCACCCGCGCCTTCATCTCTCGGGCGTCCGGACGGACCGTCGCGACAGCGCGGTCAGTCGTCCCCGGGCTCGCGAGTCTCCGCACCGGGGGAAGCGTCGGAACCCTGTGGAACAGGCACCTCCAGCGGGATGCTGGTCAGGCCCGCCAGGTTCGTGGCCGCTGCGTCCACCGGTTCGTCGTCGGGAAGCGCCTCCGCGCGGCTCCGCGATCGGAGCGGCTCGCCGGGGAGCCCCGCCCACTCGCTCGGTTCTTCCGGACGCTGCACGAACAGTCCCATGCCCCTATTGTGCGCCCGTCGACGCGCTACAGGGTCCGAGTCGCGACTCAGGGCGTGAAGACGTACTGCAGCGAGATCCGTCCCCCCGCGTCGACGGTCACGCGAGCGAGTGCCGTCATCCCATCGACGGATGCCGCGGGCAGGGCCATCGTCTGCGCGACACCCTCTTCGCGGCCGGCGTCGCCGACCTTCCGTTCGAGGTCCTCCAGGTCGCTCGGCGACCATCCCCACTCCGCGGACCGTTGCTCCAGATCACCGCGAATGGCCATCCACGCGCTGCTGGCCGCAGGCGTCACGGTGAGGGCGGCGAGCCTGTCGCCGGAGGTGGTGAGCACGAACGACGAGACCCCCGGGAACGTGAGCACACGCTGCGCGCCCCGCACCTCGACGGCCAGGGGCACGAGCGTCTCGATCGGGGTGTCTCCGTCGGACGGAAGACCCAGATCGCTCGCGGGCGCGGGATCCACGACATCGACGGTCGCGAGACGCTGGCGGTTGAAGAAGTCGACGCCGGCGCGATCGAAGCGCGACTGCCCGTCCGCGAGCTGCTGGTCGGCCGCGGGGCTCGGCGCCCCCTGGACCCACCACGAGTTCGACATCGCGTAGGCCCCCAGACCCGCGGCCGCACAGACGATCAGGACGACGGAGATCGTGATCCACGTGGTGAGGCGCTCACGACGAGCGCGACGCTCACCCGGTGACGGGCGGCGCGGTGGAGTCGTGGTCGCGGTCATGAGTCCTGCCTACCAGCGTCTCGTGACGGATGCCAGGCGCGACCGCCACAGCAAAAGCCCCGGCTCTCCGCACTTCGTGCGGTGACCGGGGCTTTTCGTCTTGCTGGGGTACCTGGACTCGAACCAAGAACAACGGAACCAGAAACCGCCGTGTTGCCAATTACACCATACCCCAAGGCGGTGAGCCGTAACTCGTGCCGAGGATCAAGCTTACGTGACGCGCGGCTCTTCGCCAAACCGAGGCCGGCCCGCGCGCGTCGCGGGGCGGGGTCGCGCGGGATTGCGCAAGGTGCGGGGTGGGGTCGCGCGGCACGAGCGGCGCGCGGGGCGGGCGAGCGCCGGCGCACGGACGCGTGATGAAACGCGCAGGAACGAGCGAACCTCGCAGAATTCCCGGGGAATCCTGCGAGGTTCGACGCATTCTGCGAGGTTGGTGAGCGGGGGTCGCGACCAGCACCCCGGCCTGCGAGCGGCACCGCCCCGCGCGAGCACCCCGGCGCACGAGCATCATGCCGCGCAAGCATCACCATGCGCGGCACCGGCTGCGCCCGCCGCGCGGCGTGGCTCAGCCGAGATGCCGGACGAGGGCGTCGAGGCGGCGCAGCGTCTCCCCCTTGCCGAGGAGCTCCATCGATTCGAACAGCGGCGGCGAGATGCGCCGACCCGTGAGCGCGACGCGCGGCGGGCCGTAGGCGACGCGCGGCTTCAGGCCGAGCTCCTCGACCAGGGCCTTCGACAGGGCCTCCTGCACCGCGGCGGCGGTGAACTCCGCCTCCGGAACGAGCTCGAGAGCGCCGACCGATGCCACAAGCACCTCACCCGCGTTCGCGGGGAGGCCCTTGAGCGCGTCCTCGGCGTAGTCCACGTCGGAGACGAAGAGGAACCCGAGCATGCCCGGCACCTCACCGAGCAGCTGCACACGCTCCTGAACGAGGGGAGCTGCGGCGGCGATGATCTCCCGGTGCTCCGGCGAGGGCTCCTCGGCGATGTACCCCGCACCCGCGAGGTAGGGGACGATCCGGGCGGCGAAGTCGTCGGCATCCAGCATCCGGATGTGGTCGCCGTTGATCGCCTCGGCCTTCTTCTGGTCGAAGCGCGCGGGGTTCGGGTTCACGTCGGCGATGTCGAAGGCGGCGACCATCTCGTCGAGCGAGAAGACGTCGCGGTCACTCGCGAGCGACCAGCCCAGCAGCGAGAGGTAGTTGAGCAGGCCCTCGTGGATGAAGCCCTTCTCGCGCTGCAGGAACAGGTCGGCCTGAGGGTCGCGCTTCGACAGCTTCTTGTTGCCCGTCTCGCCGAGCACCAGAGGCATGTGTCCGAAGCGCGGGATGAACGTCGTGACGCCGGCATCCACCAGGGCCGAGTACAGCGCGAGCTGGCGGGCCGTCGACGGCAAGAGGTCTTCACCGCGGATGACGTGGGTGATGCCCATGAGCGCGTCGTCGACCGGGTTGACGAACGGGTACAGCGGGACTCCCCCGGCCCGCACGAGCACGAAGTCGGGGAATGATCCGGCGGGGAACGTCACCTCGCCGCGGATGAGGTCGACGTAGCTGAGGTCGTGGTCGGGCACGCGCAGGCGCCACGCCGGCTGACGTCCCTCGGCGCGGAACGCGGCCTTCTGCTCCTCGGTGAGGTCGCGGTCGAAGTTGTCGTAGCCGAGCTGCTTGGCGCGGCCGTTCGCCTCGTTGCGGGCGTCGATCTCTTCGGCGGTCGAGTAGCTCTCGTACACCGCTCCTGCCGCGACGAGCTTGTCGAGCACCTCGCGATAGATCTCGTGACGCTGCGACTGCCGGTATGGCGCGTGCGGGCCGCCGACCTCGACGCCCTCGTCCCAGTCGATGTTCATCCACCGCAGCGCGTCGAGGAGCTGCTGGTAGCTCTCCTCGCTGTCGCGCGCGGCGTCGGTGTCTTCGATACGGAAGACGAGCTTGCCGCCGTTGTGCCGGGCGTACGCCCAGTTGAACAGGACGGTGCGGATGAGACCCACGTGCGGCAGGCCCGTCGGGGACGGGCAGAAGCGGACGCGAACGTCGGCGCCGGAGGCGGTCGTGGTGCGGGGATCGGGCGTGGCAGACATCCCCTCGATCCTACCGGCGGGCGCTCCCTCCCCCGGAGGGATGCGGATACTCCGCCAGGACCTCGTCGATGACCTCGAGCGCGACACCGACCGCCGGCACGCGTTCGGCACCGCGGGCGGTGACGACGTGGAGCGTGCGGGCCTCGGCATCCGGGAGACGGGGCGCGGTGATCCCCGAGAGGAGGGGGAAGGATGCCACGGCCATGCGCGGAAGGATCGCGACGCCGACACCCTGGGCGACGAGATTCTCGACCGCGATGTAGTTGTCGGTCTCGAACGCGATGTCGGGGACGAACCCGGCGCGGGCGCACGCTTCGAGGAGATGACCTCGGCACTGGGGACAGCCCGCGATCCAGCGCTCGCCCGCAAGACGCGAGAGGTCGATCGGACCGTTCGCCGCCGGATGGTCGACGGGCAGGACGAGGACCGTGTCGTCTCCACCGACCGTGCGCACCGTGAGGCCGTTCGCCGCGAGATCGAGCTCGCGCCGATCGCCCGGATAGCTGTAGGTGAGCGCGATGTCGGCGCGGTCCTCGCGCACCGCGACGATCGCCTCGGGGGGCTCCGCCTCGACGAAGCTGATCGAGACCCCCGGACGCCGCGCGGTCACCGCGGCGATCACACGCGGGACCACGGTCGACGACGCGGAGGGGAAGGCCGCGATGCGCACCCGCCCCGCTCGCAGACCCCGGAGCTCGGCGAGATCTCCCGCCGCCGCCTCGAGGGCGGTCGTGACGACGGACGCGTGCCGAGCGAGCACGCGCCCCGCCTCGGTCAAGCGCACCCCCCGACCCACGCGCTCGACGATCGGCGTACCGGCCCGCCGTTCGAGCCGACGCAGCTGCTGGCTGACCGCCGGTTGGCTGTAGCCCAAGGCATGCGCCGCCGCGGTGATCGATCCCGTATCGGCGATCGCCTTCACCACTCGAAGGGAGTGGGCGTCGAGGTCGTCGTCGGGTTCCGTCACGCCAATACATAAGCAGAGTGAATGTTTTTCATGCAACACCTGATCTAGTGCAATGGCGCGCCGCGCGGGACGCTGGAGGCATGAGCAGCCTCGCCTCCCGCTTCGCCGGCGGCCGCGACTACCTCGCAGCCTGCACGGTCGGACTCCCCTGCCGCGCCACGGTCCGCGCCGTGCGCGATGAGCTCGACACCGCGGCATCCGGTCGCCCCGACGTCGCGGCCGCCTCCCGTGCGGTCGAGGAGTCCCGCGCGGCGTACGCGCGACTGGTGCGCTCCCCGCTCAGCGATGTCGCGATCGGCGCGCAGACGTCGGTGATGGTGTCGCTCATCGCCGCCTCGGTGCCCGACGGAGCGGAGGTGCTGTGTCCCGAAGGCGATTTCGCCTCGCTCGTGGCCCCGTTCGCACACGCGGCGCGGGGAATCCGCCTCCGGACGGTCCCGCTCCCGGACCTCGCCGACGCCGTCCGCCCCGACACCTGGCTCGTGGCGTTCTCGCTCGTGCAGTCGGCGACGGGTGAGGTGGCGGATGCCGCGGGCATCGCGGCCGCGGCCGCACGTGCGGGGGCCCGGACGCTGTGCGACCTCACGCAGGCGGCGGGCTGGCTCCCGGTGGACGCGACGCTGTTCGACGCGACCGTCTGCCATGCCTACAAGTGGCTGTGCTGTCCGCGCGGGGTCGGTTTCCTGACGGTCACGCCGGAGTTCGCGCGCATGCTGCGTCCGGCCCAGGCGGGCTGGTACTCGGGCGACGACCCGTGGTCGTCCTGCTACGGCACGGGCGGAACCCTCGCGCCGGACGCCCGACGCTTCGACGTCTCGCCCGCGTGGCAGGCGTTCGTCGGTGCGGCGCCGTCGCTGCGCATGTTCGCGGACGCCGACATCACCGAACTCCACGCGCACACCACAGGCCTCGCCGCGCGCTTCCGCGCCGGCCTCGGCCTGACGGAGCCCGCGCGCCCGTCGGCGATCGTGACATGGCCGGATGCCACCGGCGATGCCCTCGCCCGCCTCACTGCGCGCGGCATCACGGCGTCGGGCCGCGCGGGGCGGGCGCGCGTGGCGTTCCACGTCTTCAACGACGAGACCGACGTCGATCGGGCGCTTCGCGCTCTCGGCTCGGCGGCCCCGGCCCCCGCGACGCCGGCCCTCAGCTACTCGATCTGACGCGCCCGACGGGCCGGACGCCGAGGGCGCCGAGGCAGACCAGCGCCACCGGCACGAACGCCCACAGCGCGAGGCCTCCGTACCCGACGAGGCCGAGGATGACGCCTGCGAGCACCGACCCGACGGCCGCGCACGCGGTCATGAGCGTGTCGCTACGCCCCTGACGTCGCGGCCGCGACGCGAGCGGGGTCGCCTCGGTCAGCAGCGCGGAGCCCGCGACCGTCGCGGCACTCCAGCCGAGGCCGAGCAGCACCAGGGCGACGAGGACCCCCGCCTGCGACTCCCCGAAGAGCGAGGCGACCGCCAGCGAGGCGGCGAGGAGCGCCTGCCCCAGCAGGATCACGGAGAGGCGCCCGATGCGGTCGGCGAGGATGCCGAAGACCGGTGACAGGCCGTACATGCCGAACACGTGCAGCGCGATCGTGACCCCGACGGCGAGTGTGACGGCATCCGGAGCCACGATGTGCGACAGGTGCACCGGCGTCATCGCCATGACCGACGCCATGGTGACGTGGGACGCGGCGACCGCGAGCATCGCGAAGCGAGCGACGGCCGGGCGATCGACCTCGGGTGCCGTGATCACGGAGGTCGTCTTGTCTCTGTCGAGGCGCTGAGCGAGCAGCAGCGGGTCGGGGCGCAGCACGAGCACATAGAGCGCGAAGGCGCAGACCTGGGCCGCGAACGAGAACAGGTACGCGCCGGTGAGGCGCGGCATCCCGATACTCGCCCCCACGAGCTCGCCGGGTGCGAGCAGCAGGGGCCCCACCACGCCGCCGACCGTCGTCGCCCACACGACCGTTGCCAGGTCGCGACCGCGGCGGGAGGTCGTCGCGAGATCGGTCGCGGCGAAGCGCGACTGCAGCGTGCCGGCGTTGCCCGCTCCGATGAGGGCGATCCCCACGAGCAGCAGGGGGAACAGGCGCATCGCCGCCGCGGCGATGACGACGACGATTCCCGTCAGCGCCGCGAGGTTGCCCGTCGTGAGGGCGAACCGACGGCCGCGTCGAGCCGCGAGGCGCGCGAGCGGAATCGCGGTGAGCGCCGCACCGAGGGTCACCGCCGCCGTCGCGAAACCCGAGAGGGCCTCCTGGCCGGAGAGATCGGCGGCCAACAGCGCGCCCAGCGACAGGGTCGCGCCGAAGGCCACGCCGGTGAGCACCTGCCCCGCCGCCAGTACCCGCACCGTCCGGCGCTGGGCGGCGACGAGGTCGATGCTCGCCGACGCGGCGGTGTCAGGCATCGCGGACGGTGTTGCGCAGCACCCCGATGCCGCTCACCTCGACCTCGACCGCATCGCCGGCGACGAAGGGGCCGACGCCCGCCGGGGTGCCGGTGAGGATGAGGTCGCCCGGGAGCAGCGTGAAGACTGCGGAGGCGTAGGCGACGAGGGCGCCGATGCCGTGGATCATGTCGGACACCGGACCCTGCTGACGCACCTCGCCGTTGACCCGGGTGGTGATGGCCGCGGTCTCGAGGTCGAGGTCGGTCTCGATCACCGGGCCCACGGGGCAGAACGTGTCGAAGCCCTTCGCGCGCGACCACTGCCCGTCGCTGCGCTGCAGGTCGCGCGCGGTGACGTCGTTCGCGACGGTGTACCCGAAGATGTAATCGCTCGCCTTCTCGGCGGGGACGTTCTTGGCGATTCGCCCGATCACGACGGCGAGCTCACCCTCATAGTCGGTGTGCGAGCTGAGGCTCGTGGGGCGGACGATCACGTCGCCGGGCCCGATCACCGAGGTGTTCGGCTTGAGGAACATCAGGGGTTCCGCGGGGGCTTCGCCGCCCATCTCGGCCGCGTGGTCGTGATAGTTCTTGCCGATGCAGACGACCTTCGAGCGAGGGATGACCGGCGCGAGCAGAGCGACGTCGGCGAGCGGCACACGCTCCCCCGTCGTGTCGAAACCGGCGAACATCGGGTCCCCGGCGAGGACCACGAGCTCACCCTCGTCGACGATCCCGTAGCGAATGGCGTCCTGGTGGCTGAATCGAGCGATCTTCACCTCTTCACCCTATCCGCGAGCTCCGACACCGCCTTCAGGCCGCAGCGCCCCGGGCCGCCTCCGCGACCTCGCGGGGAGCGCCTGCAGCCGCGCCGCCCCTCCGGTTCACCCGCCGGCGATCGCCGACGCGACAGGGAAAGACGAAGGGACCCCCGGCATCCGGGAGTCCCTCCGATCGGAACGCTCGTTACGCGTCGAGGCGGTACAGCCAGCCGTGCTTGTCTTCGGCGCGACCGTACTGGATGTTCGTGAGCTCCTCGCGCAACTCGAGGGCGAGCGTGCCCGTGGGCTGCTCGTCGATGAAGTCCTTGCCCTTGAGGACACCGATGGGTGTCACGACGGCCGCGGTGCCGCACGCGAAAACCTCGACGATGTCACCGGATGCCACCCCCTCGCGCCACTCGTCGAGCGAGACGTTGCGCCCGACGACGTGGTGACCGCGATCGCGGGCGAGCTGCAGGAGCGAGTCGCGGGTGATGCCCTCGAGGATCGAGTCGGACTGCGGGGTCACGATCGTGCCGTCCTTGTAGACGAACACGACGTTCATGCCGCCGAGCTCCTCGACGTTGCGGTCCTGGTCGAGGAACACGACCTGATCGCACTCGTTCTCGTACGCCTCGGACTGGGGCAGCAGGCTTGCGGCGTAGTTGCCTCCGGTCTTCGCCGCGCCGGTGCCGCCCTTGCCGGCGCGCGAGTAATCCTCGCTGAGCCAGATCGAGACGGGCTGCACGCCGCCCTTGAAGTACGCGCCGGCGGGGCTGGCGATCAGGTAGTAGGCGACCTTGTGTGCCGGACGGACCCCGAGGAAAGCCTCTTTCGCGAACATGAAGGGGCGCAGGTAGAGGCTCTGGTCCTCGCCCGAGGGCACCCAGGCGCCGTCGACCGCGATGAGCTCCTTCAGCGACTGCAGGAAGTAGGGAACCGGCAGCTCCGGGAGAGCGAGACGACGGGCCGAGCGCTGGAGACGCCGCCCGTTCTGATCGGGGCGGAAGGTGTGCACCGAGCCGTCGGCGTGGCGGTAAGCCTTGATGCCCTCGAAGATCTCCTGCCCGTAGTGCAGAACCGCCGCGGCCGGATCGAGCGAGATCGGGCCGTAGGGCGAGACGCGCGGGCGGTGCCAGCCGCCGCGGACCGACCAGCAGATGTCGACCATGTGGTCGGTGAAGCTCTGCCCGAAGCCGGGGCTGGCGAGGATGGCGTCGCGGTCGGCGGCGCTCTTGGCCGCGAGGTTGCGGGTGACGGCGAACTCGAGCGGGTCGAGTCCGGTGTCGGGGTCGGTGTCGATGGTGGTCATCAGTCGTCCAAAACTCTTCGTGTGCCGGGGGCGGTGCGGGCCGATCGGTCCAGGTTACGCCTGGACCCGTGCGGCGATCGCGTCGCCGATCTGAGCGGTCGTGCGCGAGCCCTCGCGGTCCGCGATGTCGTCCTCCACCGCGCGGGTGACGCGGGCGGATTCGTCGGCGAGCCCGAGATGATCGAGCAGAAGAGCGACGGAGAGGATCGCGGCCGTGGGGTCGGCCTTCTGGCTTCCCGCGATGTCGGGCGCCGAACCGTGCACGGGCTCGAACATCGAGGGGAACGCGCCGTCGGGGTTGATGTTGCCCGATGCGGCGAGGCCGATGCCACCGGTGACGGCGCCGGCCAGGTCGGTCAGGATGTCGCCGAAGAGGTTGTCGGTGACGATCACGTCGAAGCGGCTCGGGTTCGTGACCAGGAAGATGGTTGCCGCGTCGACGTGCAGATAGTCTACGGCGACGTCGGGGAACTCCCCCGCCACCGCGTCGACGATGCGCTTCCACATGCCGCCCGCATGGACGAGCACATTCGTCTTGTGCACGAGGGTGAGCTTCTGCCGGCGGCGCGCGGCCAGGGCGAACGCGTACCGCACGACGCGCTCGACGCCGTAGGCCGTGTTGACCGAGGTCTCGTTGGCCACCTCGTGGGGAGTTCCACGGCGGATGGATCCCCCGTTGCCGACGTACGGCCCCTCGGTCCCCTCGCGCACGACGACGAAGTCGATCTCGCCGGGGTCGGCCAGCGGGCCGGACGACCCCGGGTACAGCTTCGACGGGCGGAGGTTGACGTAGTGGTCGAGCTCGAAGCGGAGCTTGAGCAGGAGTCCGCGCTCGATGTTCGCGTCCTTCAGACGCGGGTCGCCGGGGACTCCGCCGACCGCGCCGAGCAGGATCGCGTCGTGGGCGGCGATCGCGGAGAGGTCGTCGTCGGTGAGCGTGTCACCGGTCTCGAGGTAGCGTCCGGCGCCGAGAGAGAAGGGGGTCTTCTCGAAGGTGACGTCCGACGCGGCCGTGACGGCGTCGAGGATCTTCACGGCCTCGGTGACGACCTCGGGACCGATGCCGTCACCGGGGATGACGGCCAACTTCACGACACGCGACATCGCTCTCCTCAGAGCTCGGGGCACGTCACCTCGTCGACGTGCTGCGGGTTCCTCCCAGGGTAGTGGCAGCGATCGCCCCCGCGACGACGATGAGCCCGGCGCCGATCAGCGCCGTCACGACGACGCCGGAGTCGAACGCGTGAGCTGCGGCGACGCGCAGAGCCTCGGCCAGCGCGGCGTCGTCGAGGGTGTGCGACACGGCGACCGCACCGGCGAGCGTCTCTCGGGCGGCTGAGGCCGCGGCATCCGGAAGACCGGCGGGGAGGACGAGCTGCGCGCGATAGAAAGCCGCCAGGATGCCGCCGAGGACGGCCGTGCCGAGGACGGCACCCACCTCGTACGCCGTCTCGGACACGGCACTGGCCGCGCCCGCCTTCGCGGACGGAGCGCTCGACAGGATGAGCTCGTTCGACACCGTCTCGGCCGCCCCGATGCCGATGCCGAGCAGCCCGAAGGCCACGATGAGCTGGATCAGGTCGGCCGTCGAGAGAGCCACGAGGACGTAGGCGACGGCGGAGAACGCGAGCGCGATCGGCACGACGATGCGCGGAGCGAAGCGCGCGGCGATCGGCACGACGGCAAGACCCGACACGATCATCAGAGCGAGTCCCGGCAACAGCGCGAACCCGGCGACCATCGGGGTGAGGCCGACGACGAGCTGCAGATGCTGTGCGACGAAGTACAGGAAGCCCACGAGACCGACGACGCTCAGCAGGTTCACGAGGATCGCGCCGGAGAAGGTGCCGCGCTGGAACAGGGACATATCGAGCATCGGGGTCGTGAGTCGGCGCTGCCGGCGGACGAACAGCCACCCGAAGACGATGCCGACCGCGAACAGGACCGGCGCGAGCGACAGCGGACCGTCGACCGCGAGCTTCTTGATGCCGTAGACGATCGGCACCATCGTCGCGAGCGACAGGAGCACGCTGATCGGGTCGAAGCGGCCCGGCGCGGGGTCGCGGCTCTCGGGGACGAAGAACGGCGCGAGGATCAGCAGTGGCACGAGCACGGGCACCGCCATGAGGAACACCGAGCCCCACGAGAAGTGCTCGAGGAGGAATCCGCCGACGATCGGGCCGAGGGCCGCGCCGGCGGAGAACCCGGACGCCCAGATCGCGATGGCGAAGCGCCGCTGGTCGCGGTCGCGGAAGATGCTGCGCAGTAGCGACAGGGTCGACGGCATGAGCATCGCCCCGAACACGCCCATGAGCGCGCGACCGGCGATGAGGGCGGCCGCCGTCGGGGCGAAGGCCGACAGCGCGGACACGGCGGCGAAGCCGGTCGCGCCGATCAGCAGCATGCGCTTGCGACCGAAGCGGTCGCCCAGCGTGCCCATCGTGACGAGAAGGCCGGCGAGCACCAGCGGGTAGACGTCGATGATCCACAACTGCTCGATGCTCGACGGCTGGAGGTCGAGAGCGATCTCGGGCAGGGCGAAGCTCAGCACCGTGTTGTCGACCGAGACCAGCAGCACGGGCAGCATGAGCACGGCCAGCGCGAACCAGCCGCGCCACCCGGCGCGGGTCACGGCGATGTCTTGCGTGGGCAACGACGAGGTGAGCATTCTTAGAATCCGTTTCTAAACCGTCCAGCCGGTATAGTAACAGACAGGAAACACCTCCCGCCAGTACGATCGAAGAGTCATGAGCCGTCCCCCACTCGCCCGCGAAGCCGTCCTCGATGCCTTCACCCGCATCCTCGTCGACGAGGGAGAGCGTGCGGCGACGGTGGATGCGACAGCCCGCGCAGCCGGCGTCTCCAAAGGCGGTCTGCTCTACCACTTCAGCTCGAAGAGCGCTCTCGAGACAGCCCTCGTCGATCGTCTCGAGAAGCTCGCACGAGAAGACATCGAAGAGATCGAGCGGTCCAGCGAGGGCGCTGTCGCGGCCCACATCAGATCGTCGCAGAACACCGGCTCCGCGCTGGATGTCACGATCCTCGCGGTGTCCCGCTTGGCGCAGAACGGCAACGACACCGCGACCGCATCGCTCCGTCACGTGCGCGAGCTGTGGGAGGAGAGCCTCCGCGGTCACACCCGCGACGAGACGGCCCTGCAGATGGTGCTGCTCGTCAGCGACGGTCTCTACTTCAACGCCGTGCTCGACCTGAACGCGATCCCCGGGCCCACACTCGAGGGGGCGGAGCTCGACAAGCTCATCGCGGCCGTCGTCGCTGCGACCACCTGACGCAAGAGAATCCCTCGGTCCCGTCAGCGCGATAGCGCTGTCTTTTTGAGATCGACTCCCCCGCGCGGCGCTCGGCCCCGGGCCTCGCCCTCACATCGGCTAACCGTTCGTGCAGTGAGAAATAGTGGAGGTCGCGTCGTCCGAGAGCGCGAAGCAGATGACGGGGAACTCAAACATCCCTCCTGGATGCGGGGTTCCGTTCACGGGCGCCCGGCGCGCCTCTTCCGTGTCTTCAGCAAAGAGATCGCGCCGCCCACTGCCATGAGGACGCCACCGACGCCTCCCAATGAGCCAGTGAGAACATCGTTTGAAAAGGTGACGACACCGACCACGATGAACACCACCCCCAGACTGACCAGTGCGATGCTGATCGATAGTGATGCCTTCATGGTCAGCTCCTTCTGTAACGAGCAGTCGAATTCCACAGGTCCTTGCATGGGCCTGTCAACGCGGCTCCCCCATTGAACGCAGCTCCGAGTATCGCAAGCCAATTCCTGGCAGCAATTCCACCTGCCAGACCAAAACCACTTCCAGCCAACCGCGTCTGACACTGTCCGAGAAGCGCACGTTCCCTGGCGGTCAGGGTCGGACCGAGCGTCGTGTACACAGCCCGTCCGCTCGACGGATCCACATAGCAGCCAACAGACGAAGAGCAATACCTCTGGGGTTCTTGGGCTCCCCATTGCGCGGAAGCTCCCGTAGCCGGAATCAAGGAGGTCGCGACGATCGTGGTGACAACAACGGCGGTCAGGAAGCGTCGGCGGCCCAGCGGGGATGCATGCGACGTCCCCGTCACTGATGCGGGCGTCCGCGTAAGAGAGAGATTCATGCCCAGACAGTGGCAGTTCGTGGCGAGTCCACCGTTCGGTGGACACACACAGAATTCCGCGAAAATACTGGGCCCGCGGCCTGAACGGCATCCGCTGAGTCGTCGCAACTTCATCAACGACACACCCGATCATTCGCGGGACATCCCCCGCGATGAGTCGACGCGGACATAGCGGACGAGGGAGCGCGCACGTGGTCGAGAGACGCAGGCTCTCGCTGACCAAACCGATATCGACTCGAGCGCCAAAGAACGGCAGAAGCTGAGCTCACTCCTGCTGTCGCTCGCGGCGCTCGCGCCGCAGGTCCATCACGACCCCGACGAGGATGAGCGCCCCGCCGATCGCGCCGAGCAGCCCCCACGGGCTCCGGCGCATGACGTCGGCCACCCCCGCGACGAGGAAGAGGATGCCGAGACCGGCGGAGACGACACGGAGGACGATGGCCACTCGCGCATTGTGATCGAGGAGCTTAGGCGTCACCCGATAGCGCACACGCGGGTGAGCTCGGCGTTGCGTCGAGCACGTGCCACGGCGCTCGACCGCCCCGCGCGCAGACGAAGAAGGGGGCCGCCGCAGCGACCCCCTCCCCCGTGATGCGTCCGGGACTCAGCCCTCGACGATGTCGATCTGGCGGAACAGGTCCGCGCCGACCGCCTCGCGCATGGCGCCGAGGATCTCGTCGGGCACGGGCGAATCGACCGTGAGCACCGAGAGGGCGCGGCCCGTGGCATCCGGAGCGGCCACCTGCAGACCGGCGATGTTGATGCCGGCCTCGCCGAGCTTCTGACCGTAGATCGCGACGATGCCGGGCCGATCGGCGTAGCGCATGACGATGTGGTGCTGTTCGATGGGCACCTCGATGTCGTAGCCGTTGATCGCGACGACCTTGGGGACCATGCGCGTCCCGGCGAGGGTGCCCGCGACGGTCAGGCTCGATCCGTCCGCGAGGGTGCCGCGCAGGATCGTGATGTTCCGGTACAGCGGACTCTCGGCCTCGACGACCAGTCGCGCCTCGACGCCGCGCTGCTCCGCGAACAGCGGCGCGTTCACGTACGACACGGTCTCGCTGACGATCCGGCTGAAGTATCCCTTGAGCGCCGCGAGGCGGTAGACGCTGACGTCGTAGGCGGCGAGCTCCCCGCGCACCTCGATGTCGAGGCTCGTCAGTGCGCTGTCGGCGAGACCGCTGAAGAACTGACCGAGCATCTCGACGAGCGCGATACCCGGGCGCACGAACGGGTCGATCGCGCCTCCGGCGACGTTCACGGCATCCGGGACGAGATCTCCCTCGAGCGCGAGCTTGACCGAGCGGGCGACCGAGACGCCCGCCTTCTCCTGCGCCTCTTCGGTGCTGGCGCCGAGGTGCGGGGTGACGACGACGTTGGGAAGGTCGAGGAGCTTGCGCGCGGGGCCACCCTCGGCCGGGGGCTCGGTCGAGAACACGTCGAGCCCGGCACCGGCGATCTCACCGGCGGTGAGCGCGTCGAACAGGGCCTCTTCGTCGATCAGACCGCCGCGGGCGACGTTGATGACGTACGCGCTCTTCTTCATGCGGCGCAGCTGCTCCGTGCCGATCATGCCGGTCGTCTCGGGCGTCTTCGGCATGTGGATGGTGACGAAGTCGCTCTGCTCGAGCAGTTCGTCGAGCGAGACGAGCTGCACGCCGAGCTGCTGAGCCCGCGTCGCGGTGACGTAGGGGTCGTAGGCGATGACGCGCATGTCGAAGGCCTGCAGGCGGGCGGCGATGAGGGCGCCGATGCGGCCGAGGCCGATGACGCCGATCGTCTTCTCGAAGAGTTCGGTGCCGGTGAAGGAGCTGCGCTTCCACAGGCCCTGCGCGAGCGAGGCGTGGGCCGCGGGGATGCGGCGCGCGAGGCTCAGCACGTGGCCGACGGTGAGCTCGGCGGCCGAGATGATGTTGGACGTCGGCGCGTTGACGACCATGACGCCGGCGGCGGTGGCCGATTTGATGTCGACGTTGTCGAGCCCGACACCGGCGCGGGCGACCACCTTCAGCGACGGCGCCGCGGCGAGGGCCTCGGCGTCGATCTGGGTGGCCGAGCGCACGAGCACCGCGTGCGCATCGGCGAGAGCCGAGAGCAGCGCGGGGCGGTCGGTCCCGTCGACGTTGCGCACGTCGAAGTCGGGGCCGAGCGCGTCGATCGTGGCGGGAGAGAGTTCTTCGGCGATGAGCACGACGGGCTTCGTCACGGATGCGTCCTTCGAAACGGTGCTGGGGACTGGCGCGCACCGCCGCACACCGCCGGCGCGAGCCGGGCGCGCGACCCGTGCGGGCCGTCTGCCAGCCTAGCGCGGAGGGGAATGGATGCCGGACCGTGTGACGTTCCGGCGGATCCGGTGGCCTCCCGACCGGCGGAGGCGTCCGGGTTACGACCCGTACAGCCCGTACGACGTCGTGCCGTAGCCGACGATCGCGAGCCAGAACGCCGCGGAGAGGGTGAGGCCGGCGAGCATCACGATCGCGAACTCCCCGGCCTTCCGGCGCCAGCCGATCGCGAAGGCGACACCGAAGGCGATCAACGGGAACACGATCGGCAGGCTGTAGACGAACCAGCCGAGGCCGTTGAGTCCGAGCGGGCCGTTCACCTGCAGCACGAGCAGCGCGACCGAGCTCCAGACGACGAAGGCGTAGAACAGGCCGAAGACACCGGCGATCGTCACGATCAGCCAGGTGGGGATGTGGCGTGTACGCGCGACGGCACTCATGCGAGGGACCCCATCGACAGGAACGGCCAGGGCACGAGCAGGACCAGACCCAGAATCAGCAGCAGGAACCGCTGCCAGGTCCGCCACGATCGGGTGAGCACGAGGACCGCGACGAACCAGACGAGGGGCGCGAGGGTCGCGCCGACGGTCATCGCGACGACGGTGACGTCGGGGATCGGGATGCCGAGACTCTGCAACTGACGCCCGGAGACGAGCCAGCCGAGAGCGAAGAACAGGTACGTCGCCGCGACGACGCCGATTCCCACGAGACCGACGTTGCCCAGTGGTGCCGCGGCCACGGCATCCGGGGCGCTTTCGGACGGAACGGATGCCGCGACCGACTCGCCCTCGTCGGGGAGGGCGGGCGCCGGGCGCTCCGTCGAGGGAGCGACGAGCGGCTCGGGGCGCGGCTCCGGCACAAGCGGTTCGGGCCCGTCCGCGCCCGCGGACTCACGCTTGTCTCCGACGTCGAGGGTCGGGTCGTCGTCACCGCCCCACGAGAGGGCGTCGTCATCGCGCGGTGTGCTCACGGCTCCACGGTAGCGGCGCTCCCCCGCGACCGGGCCGCGCCCCGCCGAGCGCGCGCGCCCACGGCATCCGGAACCGAACCGTCCCCCGGAGACGGCGAACGCCCCGGAACCGCGTGGGTCCGGGGCGTTCGGAGACGAGCGATCAGCGCGCGGCCGAACCCTCGACGTAGTCGCTGTCCTGCTGCTTCCACGCGAACAGGCCGCGCAGCTCCTTGCCGGTGGCCTCGATCGGGTGACCCTGCTCCTTCTCGCGGAGCTCGAGGAACTCGGGAGCGCCGTTGTCCTGGTCGGCGATGAAGCGCTCCGCGAACGCGCCCGACTGGATGTCGGCGAGGACGGCCTTCATGCTCTCCTTGACGTCGGGCGAGATGACGCGCGGGCCCGAGACGTAGTCGCCGTACTCGGCGGTGTCGGAGATCGACCAGCGCTGCTTGGCGATGCCGCCCTCCCACATGAGGTCGACGATGAGCTTGAGCTCGTGCAGCACCTCGAAGTACGCGATCTGCGGCTGGTAGCCCGCCTCGGTGAGGGTCTCGAAACCGGCCTGCACGAGGTGGCTCATGCCACCGCAGAGCACGGCCTGCTCGCCGAAGAGGTCGGTCTCGGTCTCTTCGGTGAAGGTCGTCTTGATGACGCCGGCGCGGGTGCCGCCGATGGCCTTCGCGTACGAGAGGGCGGTGTCCCAGGCCGAGCCCGAGGCGTCGCGCTCGACGGCGATGATGTCCGGGATGCCACGGCCGGCGACGTACTCGCGACGCACGGTGTGCCCCGGGGCCTTCGGGGCGACGAGGATCACGTCGACACCCTCGGGGGCGTCGATGTAGCCGAAGCGGATGTTGAAGCCGTGCGCGAAGGCGAGCGTCTTGCCCTCGGTGAGCTTGTCCTTGATCGAGTCGGCGAAGATCGAGCGCTGGTGCTGGTCGGGCGCGAGGATCATGATCAGGTCGGCCCACTCGGCGGCGTCGGCGACGTTCTTGACCTCGAAGCCGTCTTCCTGCGCCTTGGCGGCCGACTTCGAGCCGTCCTTGAGCGCGATGACGACCTCGACACCCGAGTCGCGCAGGTTCTGCGCGTGGGCGTGACCCTGCGAGCCGTAGCCGACGATCGCGACCTTCTTGCCCTGGATGATCGAGAGGTCGGCGTCGTCGTCGTAGAAGATCTCTGCCATGAGGATGTTTCTCCTTGAATCGTGGCCCGCACGGGGGCCGCTGGTGAATGGAAGTAAGGGAGGTGTCAGCCGCGTAGAACGCGCTCGGTGATGCTCTTGCCACCGCGACCGACGGCGAGAAGGCCCGACTGCGCGAGCTCCTTCACACCGAACGGCTCGATGGCCTTGAGGAACGCGCCGACTTTGCCCGAGTCGCCCGTGATCTCGATCACGATGGCATCCGGCGCGTAGTCGACGACCGAGGCGCGGAAGAGGTTCACGACCTCGAGCACGTTGGAGCGGGTGGCGTTGTCGGCGCGCACCTTCACGAGGACGTGCTCGCGCTGGACGGATGCCGCGGGGTCGAGCTCGACGATCTTGATCACGTTGATCAGCTTGTTGAGCTGCTTCGTGACCTGCTCGAGCGGCAGGCCCTCGACGTCGACCACGACGGTGATGCGGGAGAGACCCGGCACCTCGGTCACGCCGACGGCGAGGGATTCGATGTTGAACCCGCGGCGGGCGAAGAGACCGGCGACACGGGTCAGCAGACCCGGCTTGTCCTCGACGAGGAGGCTCAGAACGTGACGAGACATCTCAGTCCTCCTGCTCGTTGAAGGCGGGCGAGTGATCGCGGGCGTACTGGACGTAGCTGTTGCTGACGCCCTGCGGGACCATCGGCCACACCATGGCATCCGCACTCACGACGAAGTCGATCACGACGGGGCGGTCGTTCGTGTCCAGCGCGAGCTGGATCGCCGCGTCGATCTCGTCTTCCTTCTCGACGCGGATCGCGAGGCACCCGTAGGCCTCGGCGAGCTTCACGAAGTCGGGGATGCGACGCGTGCCGTGTCCCGTGTTCAGGTCGGTGTTCGAGTGGCGGCCGTCGAAGAACAGCGTCTGCCACTGGCGCACCATGCCCAGCGAGGAGTTGTTGATGATCGCGACCTTGATCGGGATGTCGTTGATGACGCAGGTCGCGAGCTCCTGGTTGGTCATCTGGAAGCAGCCGTCACCGTCGATCGCCCACACGGCGCGCTCGGGCTGGGCGACTTTCGCACCCATTGCCGCGGGCACCGCGTAGCCCATCGTGCCGGCGCCGCCGGAGTTGAGCCACGCGTTCGGACGCTCGTACTTGATGAACTGCGCCGCCCACATCTGGTGCTGGCCGACGCCCGAGGCGTAGACGCCCTCGGGTCCGGTCATCTCGCCGATGCGCTGGATGACGTGCTGGGGCGAGAGCAGACCGTCCGAGGTCGGGGTGTAGCCCAGCGGGAACTCCTCGCGGAGGCCGTTCAGGTAGGTCCACCACTCGCTGTAGTCGTGCGGGTGCTCGGCGTCGGCGGCACGGAACGCGGCATCCAGGTCGACGAGGACCTCCTTGAGGTCGCCCACGATCGGCACGTCCGCCGTGCGGATCTTGGAGATCTCGGCGGGGTCGATGTCGACGTGCACCACCTGCGCGTGGGGCGCGAACAGCGACGCCTTGCCCGTGACGCGGTCGTCGAAGCGCGCCCCGAGTGAGACGATCAGGTCGCTCTCCTGCAGCGCGAGGACGGCGGGCACGGTCCCGTGCATGCCGGGCATGCCGAGGTGCTGCTCGTGCGAGTCGGGGAACGCTCCCCGCGCCATGAGCGTGGTCACCACGGGGGCGCCGGTCGCCTCGGCCAGCACCTTCAGCTCTGCCGACGCGTTGGCGCGGATCGCTCCGCCGCCCACGTACAGCACCGGCTTGTGCGCGGTGGCGAGCAGGTGGGCCGCGGCCTGGATCTGCTTGCCGTGCGCCTTGGTGACCGGGCGGTAGCCGGGCAGGTCGATCTTGGGCGGCCACACGAACGGCGCCTCGGCCTGCTGCGCGTCCTTCGTGATGTCGACGAGCACCGGGCCGGGACGACCGGTCGAGGCGATCTCGAAGGCCGCCGCGATGGCGCCGGGGATCTCCTCGGCGGTCTTCACCAGGAACGAGTGCTTCGTGATCGGCATCGTGATACCCACGATGTCGGCCTCCTGGAAGGCATCCGTTCCCATGAGGGTCGAGAACACCTGCCCGGTGATGCACACGAGCGGCACCGAGTCCATGTAGGCGTCGGCGATCGCGGTGACGAGGTTGGTCGCGCCCGGTCCCGACGTCGCGATGGCGACACCGACCTTGCCCGAGGCGGCGGCGTAGCCCTCGGCCGCGTGGCCGGCGCCCTGCTCGTGACGGACGAGGATGTGGCGGACGTGCTCGTCGTCCATGAGCGGGTCGTAGACGGGCATGATCGCCCCGCCCGGCAGGCCGAACACGTCGGTGACGCCGAGCAGGTCGAGCGAGCGGACGACCGCCTGCGCACCCGTCATCACGGGCGCGGGAGCGGTGCGGGCGGGCGGCCGGGGCACGGCCGCCGTAGGGGAATCGATGGACATGGGAGTACCTCGAGAACCGTAAGAAGGTGAGAAGGGGACGGCCGTCAGCCCGTGACCGCGCCCTCCGCGGCGGAGTGCACGAGCTTGGAGTACTTGGCCAGAACGCCACGGGTATAGCGCGGGGGAAGCGGTTCCCAGCCGTCACGGCGGGAACTCAGCTCGGCCTCATCGACGATCAAGTCGAGAGTGCGAGCGGCGATATCGACCCGTATCAGATCACCATCGCGCACGAAGGCGATGGGACCTGCGTCCACCGCTTCGGGAGCTATGTGGCCGATGCACAGGCCGGTTGTGCCGCCTGAGAATCGTCCGTCCGTCAACAGTAGTACATCTTTTCCGAGCCCCGCGCCCTTGATGGCCGCCGTGATGGCGAGCATCTCGCGCATGCCCGGGCCGCCCTTGGGGCCCTCGTAACGGATGACGACGACGTCGCCGGCGGCGATCTCGCCCGCCTCGAGGGCGTCCATCGCCCCGCGCTCGCGCTCGAACACGCGGGCGGGACCCTCGAACACGTTGCCGTCGAAGCCCGCCGACTTCACGACCGCGCCCTCGGGCGCCATCGAGCCGTGCAGGATCGTGATGCCGCCGGTGGCGTGGATCGGGTCGTCGAAGCTGTGGATGACCTTGCCGTCGACCGGGTCGGGGTTCAGGTCGGCGAGGTTCTCGGCGAGCGTCTTGCCCGTGACGGTGAGCGCGTCGCCGTGGAGGAGGCCCTCGTCGAGCATCGCCTTCATGATGACGGGGATGCCGCCGTGCCGGTCGACGTCGTTCATGACGTACTGGCCGAACGGCTTCATGTCGGCCACGTGCGGCGTGCGGTCGCCGATGCGGTTGAAGTCGTGGAGGTTCAGCTCGACCTCGGCCTCGTTCGCGATCGCGAGCAGGTGCAGCACGACGTTGGTCGAGCCGCCGAGCGCCATGGCGAGGGCGATGGCGTTCTCGAACGCCTCTTTGGTGAGGATGTCGCGCGTCGTGATCCCCTGACGCAGCAGGTTGACGACCGCCTCGCCCGAGCGGTGGGCGAAGTAGTCGCGACGGCGGTCGGCGGAGGGCGGAGCGGCCGAGCCGGGAAGGCTGAGACCGAGCGCCTCGGCGACGGAGGCCATCGTGTTGGCGGTGTACATGCCACCGCACGCGCCCTCGCCCGGGGCGATCGCGCACTCGATGCGCTTGAGGTCGGCCTCGCTCATCTTGCCCGCGAGGCACGCGCCCACGGCCTCGAAGGAGTCGATGATCGTGACGTCCTTCTCGGTGCCGTCGCTGAGCTTGACCCAGCCCGGAGCGATGGAGCCGGCGTAGAGGAACACGCTCGACAGGTCCAGGCGAGCGGATGCCATCAGCATGCCCGGGATCGACTTGTCGCAGCCCGCGAGGAGCACGGATCCGTCGAGGCGCTCCGCCATCATGACGGTCTCGACGCTGTCGGCGATGACCTCGCGCGACACGAGCGAGAAGTGCATGCCCTCGTGGCCCATCGAGATGCCGTCCGAGACGGAGATGGTGCCGAACTGCAGCGGGTAGCCGCCACCGGCGTGCACGCCCTCTTTCGCGCCCTGTGCGAGACGGTCGAGGCTGAGGTTGCAGGGGGTGATCTCGTTCCAGCTCGACGCGATGCCGATCTGGGGCTTGTCCCAGTCCTCGTCACCCATGCCGACCGCGCGGAGCATTCCGCGCGACGTGGTGGCTTCGATGCCATCGGTGACGACGCGACTGCGGGGCTTGATGTCGAATTCGCCGGTGTTCGGATTCTGCGGTGCGGGCATCCTCGCAGTCTATTGCGCGCACGTGACGCGCCGATGCGCCACGGGTGTCCAAACCCTGATTAATCGGTATGGGCTCGACGCAACCGCGCCACGTCCTCGAGGACTCCCACGAGCGCATCGATGTCGTCGACGCGCAGCGCCGCGGCCGTCTCTCCCCCACCCACACGGATGCCGAGATCCCCGGCACCGAGGGAACGCAGGGCATCTTCGTCGGTGACGTCGTCCCCCGCGAAGAGCACCGCCGAGGCGCCCACGCGTTCGCGCAGGTGGGCGACCGCGGAGTCCTTCCCCTCATGGCGGAACGAGAACTCGAGGATGTCGTAGCCGGTGCGACGGCGCCACGCGGGGGCCTCGGCGGCGACGAGCTCGTCGGCCAGCGCGCGAGCGGCGCGCGTGGTCTCGGCATCCGCGGTGCGGGTGTGCACGCCGAAGCCGTACTCCTTCGGTTCCATCCACACCCCCGACATGTCGTCGGTGCGACGCGAGACCTCGACTTGCAAGCGGTCGCGCAGGGCGAGGTCGGCGGTGTCGTCGTGCGCCGCCTCGACCCCTTCGCCGGGAACCCAGAACTGCGCCCCGTGCGAGCCCGCGAGCCAGATCGGCGAGTCGTCGGCGTGCTCGGCGATCTCGCGGAGGTGGCCCAACGATCTCCCCGACACGAGGGCGACGACGGTGTGCGGCAGGGTGACGAGCTTCTCGAGGGCGGCGCGAGCTCCCGGGGTCATCCGCGCGGTCATCGGCTCGTCGACGAGCGGCGACAGGGTGCCGTCGAAGTCCAGGGCGATCAACAGTCGGTCCGTCGTCGCGACGGCCTCGATCGTCGCGTCGGCGGCCGTCACTCGGAGTCCTCGCCGTCGGCGCCCGCCTCGACCTCGGCGGCCGCGGTCGCACTGGACGCCCTGTCGTGGAAGGTGGACAGCGCCTCGAGGAACTCCCTCGACCAGTCCTCGACGTCATGGTCGCGCACGCGCTTGCGGAGGGCGCGCATGCGACGCCCCTGTTCGCCGGCGGGCATCTCGAGCGCGCGGACGATCGTGTCCTTGAGCCCGTCGATGTCGTGCGGGTTGATGAGCAGGGCACTGCCCATCTCGTCGGCCGCTCCCGCGAACTCGCTCAGCACGAGCACTCCGCGGTTGTCGACGCGACTCGCGACGTACTCCTTCGCGACGAGGTTCATCCCGTCGCGCAGGGCGGTGACGAGCATGACGTCGGCGGCGAGGAAGAGCGCGACCATCTCTTCGCGCGGGTACGACTGGTGCAGATAGCGGATCGCGGTGTGCGTGGTCGTGTCGTAGTCGCCGTTGATGCGCCCGACGGTCATCTCGATCTCGTCGCGCAACTGCACGTACGCGTCGACACGCTCCCGACTGGGGCTGGCGACCTGCACGAGCGTGGCGTCCTCGACCGTGGCCCGCCCGTCCTCGAGGATCTCGCCCCAGGCCTTGAGACGGTGGCGGATGCCCTTCGTGTAGTCGAGGCGGTCGACGCCGAGCAGGATCTTGCGCGGGTTGCCGAGGCCTTCGCGGATCTCCCTCGCGCGCTGCTGGATCTCGGGCTTCTGCGCGAGCTCGATGTACGAGTCGGCGTCGATGGAGATCGGGAACGCCTTCGCGAGGGCGACACGCGTTGCGCCCTGACCATCGGGCACCAGGATGCCGCTCGCCTTGGTCTCGAAGCGCAGCTGACGTCGCACGGCGCGGGCGAAGTTGCCCGCGTCGGCGACGCGCTGGAACCCGATCACGTCCGCGCCGAGAAGCCCCTCGAGCACCTGCTTGCGCCACGGGAGCTGCGAGTACAGGCCGTAGGCGGGGAACGGGATGTGGTGGAAGTAGCCGATCGTCAGGTCGGGGCGGAGCTCGCGCAACAGCTTGGGAACGAGCTGCAGCTGGTAGTCCTGCACCCACACGATCGCGTTCTGCGAAGCGGCTGCGGCTGCGGCCTCGGCGAAGCGGCGGTTCACGCGCACATAGGCGTCCCACCAGGCGCGCTTGTACGTGGGAGCGGCGATGACGTCGTGGTACAGGGGCCAGATGGTGTCGTTCGAGAAGCCCTCGTAGTAGTTCTGCACGTCGGCGGCCGAGAGGACGACCGGCACCAGGTGCACGCCGTCGAACTCGAACGGGTCGAGCTCGACATCGGGTTGCCCGGCCCATCCGACCCACGCTCCGTCGGCGCGACGCATCACGGGCTCGAGGGCGGTCACCAGACCGCCGGGGGAACGACGCCATCCCTCACCGTCCGGGGTGCGGTCGACAGGGAGACGATTGGCGACGACGACGAAATCGGCCTGGGTCACAGGTCCTCCTCGGGGATCGTCCTCAGGCTAACAGCGGCTCTCGGCGACGCAGGGGTGTGGACGAGATGCGATAAACGCTGTCCGTGGCGAGACACGCGGCACGACGGCATGTCTCACAACGATGAGCGTTCATCGGTGACGGGTGGACGCGTGTCAAGACACGACACCCGGTCCGGCGCATCGGTAGGTTGGGCGCATGCGCCAGTACATCTTCGGAACGGGTCTCCTCAGCGCCATCACGGGTGGCATCACGCTCCTGCGCGCGCTGCGCAACGACGAACCCTTCACCTGGCGGACCGCTCTCGCATGGCTGAGCTGGGGCATCACGCTGGCCCTCGCGATCGGTTCGGTCGTCGACACGCGCCGCGCCCGCCGCGGCCGCGTCATCTCGGGCGACTCGCCCGTGGCGAAGAAGCAGCAGAAGCTGCTGAAGAAGCGTCTCGCGCGCTGAGATTCTCCGCCCGACGATGCCGCGGCCTGTCGGTCGCGGCATCCATCCGTCGTTCGCGGGGCAGGCAAGCACCGAAATCACACGATTGGGTCGAAAGAACACCGTCCGGCGCAGCCGGAACGGGCGATCTCGACCCGATCGTGCGCTTTCGCGGCGCGCATTGTCCGCGCGAACATCAGCGCGTGAGGATCAGCGCGTCGCCCTGACCGCCGCCGCCGCACAGCGCCACCGCGGCGGTGCCGCTCCCCCGCCGGACGAGTTCGTGGACGGCGTGCACGACGAGGCGGTTGCCCGAGACGCCGATCGGGTGACCGATGGCGATGCCGCCGCCGTGCGGGTTGACGACGTCGTCCGACAGGCCAAGTTCGGCCTGTGAACGCGCGACGACCGCGCCGAACGCCTCGTTGATCTCGACGAGATCGAGATCGGATGCCGCGATCCCCTGCTTCTCGAGCGCTTTCGCGATCGCGCGCGCGGGCTGGGCGTGCAGGGAGTTGTCGGGACCCGCGACCTGCCCCGCGGCACCGACGACCGCGAGCACGCCCCAGCCGCGCTCATCGGCGACGGCGCGCGTGGTGACGACGACCGCCGAGGCGCCGTCGGAGATCTGCGAGGCGTTGCCGGCCGTGATCGATCCGCCCTCCGCGAAGGCGGGACGGAGCTTCGCGAGCGTCTCGACGGTGGTGTCGGCGCGGATGCCCTCATCCGACGTCACGACGACGGGGTCGCCCTTTCGCTGCGGGATCTCGACCGGCACGATCTCGGCGTCGAACAGCCCTCCCGCCTGAGCGGCGGCGGCGCGCTGGTGCGAGCGGGCGGCGACGGCATCCTGTGCCTCCCGTGTCACGTCGAACCGGGCGTTCGCGCGTTCCGTGGACGCTCCCATGCTCTCGCGGTCGTACGCGTCGGTGAGGCCGTCGTAGGCGAGGTGATCGAGCACCTCGACCGAGCCGTAGGCGTAGCCCTCGCGCGAGTTCATGAGCAGGTGCGGAGCGCGGGTCATCGACTCCATCCCCGCCGCGACGACCACCGTCGCATCTCCCAGGCGAAGCATCCGTGCCGCGTCGATGATCGCCGTCAGGCCCGACAGGCACACCTTGTTGACGGTCGCGGCGTGGACGTCCCAGCCGATGCCCGCAGCGATCGCGGCCTGTCGAGCGGCGTTCTGCCCGGCCCCGGCCTGGAGCACCTGACCGACGAGGACCGCGTCGACGGCCTCGGCGGGGATCCCGCCCCGTTCGAGCGCACCGCGGATGGCGACCGCGCCGAGCTGCACGGCGGTGAGCGGAGCGAGCCGGCCCTTGAGCCGGCCCTGCGGGGTGCGGGCGGCGGCGACGATGACGACGTCGTTCTCGGCGTTCATGCGGTCTGGATCTCCTCGGTGAGTCGGACGGTCAGCGGGGGCTCGGTGGCATCCCGCACCTCGTCGACGCTCACCCCGGGGGCGAGCTCGACGAGCACCAGTCCATCCTCGGTCACGTCGATGACGGCGAGGTCGGTGATGATGCGATCGACCACGCCCTTGCCGGTGAGCGGCAGCGAGCAGGCGTCGACGATCTTGGGCGAGCCGTCCTTCGCGACGTGCTCCATCAGCACGATCACGCGGGCGGCGCCGTGCACGAGGTCCATCGCGCCGCCGGGGCCCTTCACCATCTTCCCGGGGATCATCCAGTTCGCCAGATCACCGGATGCCGACACCTGCATCGCCCCGAGGATCGCGGCGTCGATCTTCCCCCCGCGGATCATCCCGAAGCTCAGCGCCGAGTCGAAGAAGGCGGCGCCGGGGAGCGTGGTGACGGTCTCTTTTCCGGCGTTGATGAGGTCGGCATCCACCGCGTCCTCGGTCGGGTAGGGACCGACGCCGAGGATGCCGTTCTCGGACTGCAGCACCACGGTCACACCGTCGGGGACGTGGTTCGGCACGAGTGTCGGCAGCCCGATGCCGAGATTGACGTAGGAGCCGTCGGCGAGCTCGCGAGCGGCGCGCGCCGCCATCTCGATGCGGGTGAGGGCCATGATCAGCTGTTCCCTTCGCGGACGGTGCGCTTCTCGATGCGCTTCTCGATGTCGGGTCCCACCTCGACGATGCGGTGCACGAACACCCCGGGAAGGTGGACGTCGTCGGGGTCGATCTCGCCGGGCTCGACGAGGTGCTCGACCTGGGCGACGCAGACGCGACCGGCCATCGCGGCGAGCGGGGCGAAGTTGCGTGCGGCCTTGCGGAACACGAGGTTTCCGTGGCGGTCGCCCTTCCACGCGTGGACGAGCGCGAAGTCCGTCGTGATCGCTTCCTCCAGCACGAACTCGCGCGGCTCCCCGTCGACGTCGAAGACACGGACGTCCTTCGCGGGCGAGGCGACCGCGATCCCGCCGCTGCCGTCGTAACGCTGGGGCAGGCCGCCCTCGGCGACCTGGGTGCCGACGCCCGTCTGCGTGTAGAAGGCGGCGATGCCCGCGCCGCCCGCGCGGAGCTTCTCGGCAAGGGTCCCCTGCGGGGTCAGCTCGAGCTCGAGCTCTCCGGAGAGGAACCGCCGCTCGAACTCCTTGTTCTCCCCGACGTACGACGAGGTCATCTTGCGGATGCGCCCGGCACCGAGCAGGATGCCGAGCCCCCAGTCGTCCACCCCGCAGTTGTTCGACACCACCGAGAGATCGCGCGTGCCCTGGGCGAGCAGCGCCTCGATGAGGGCGATGGGATTGCCGGAGAGGCCGAAGCCGCCGACGGCGAGCGACGCGCCGTCGGGGATGTCGGAGACCGCGTCGGCGGCCGAGGTCCAGGTCTTGTCGATCACGCGAACTCCTTCGTGTCTGCGTCCTCTCATGGTCGCCCTCGAGGCGTGCCGAACACGAGCCGCTTCTTGCGATGTGGATGCCTCGGGGCGTAGCGTCCACATCGTGGACACTCCCGCTCGCCCTCGATCGACCGTGCCCGGCGCGCAGGCGATCGCCCGGGCTGCGGCGCTGCTTCGCCTCGTCACCGCCGCGGGCGCGCGGGGGGCGTCGGTCGGCGACCTCGCGCGCGACGCCGACCTCACGCGCCCCACCGCGCACCGGCTCCTGGCCGCGTTGCGCGCGGAGGGGCTGGTCGACCGCGACGAGCACACCGGACAGTGGTTGCCCGGCCCTGAGCTCTATCTGATGGGCACGGTCGCGGCATCCCGTTTCGACATCACCGACACCGCACGCGACCTCGTCCGCTCGCTCGCCGTCCGTACCGAGGAGAGCGCGTTCCTGTCCGTACGGCGCGGGGACGAGACGGTGTGCCTCGTGCGCGAGGACGGAAGCTTCCCCATTCGCTCCTTCGTGCTGTCGGAGGGCATCCGCTTCCCGCTCGGCGTGGCGTCCGCGGGCCTCGCGATCCTCGCGTTCCTTCCCCCTCATGATGTGGACGCGTATCTCGAGCGCCACGGCGACCTCGCGAAGCGTTGGGGCGCGTCGCACTCCCCCGCGCGCTTGCGCTCGCGCGTGCGGGACACGCAGGAGCGGGGGTACGCCGTGAACCCCGGCCTGATCGTGGAAGGGAGCTGGGGCCTCGGAGCCGCCGTCTTCGATCGCGCCGGTCAGCCCCAGTGGGCGCTCAGCCTCACCGGCGTCGAGTTCCGTTTCGCGGGCGAGCGCCTCGCCGAGCTCGGACGCATCCTGCTCGCCCACGCGCACCAGCTGTCCACGCGTCTCGCGTCGAAATAGATACCTTTGTTATATATCTGCGGTATGCTTTTCGTATGACCCGCGATGACGATCTGCAGAGACTTCTGCTCGCGGTGCACGCCCTCACGCGCATCGCAGCCCTCGACACCCAGAACGACGCCCCCGCCGCGCAGTGGCGTACGCTCACGCTCCTGCGCGACAACGGTCCGCAGCGCCTCGGCGACCTCGCGACGCTGAGCCGGGTGACGCAACCCGGCATGACACGGCTCGTGCACCAACTGAGCGACGCCGGGCTCGTCACGCGCGAACCGCACCCCGAGGACTCCCGGGTCAGCGTGATCGCCGCGACCGACGAGGGTCTGGTCGCCCTCGATCGGTGGCTCACGCAGCTGAGCCAGGCTCTCGCCCCGCACGTGGACGACATGACGGATGCCGAGTGGGATGCGGTGAGCATCGCCGCCGGTGCCCTGTCGGCCCGCGTCGGTCTGCAGCCGGAGGTCGTGCGATGAGCGCCGCTCCCAGCGTCTGGAAACAGCCCGCTCAGGTCTGGGCCGTCGCCTTCGCCTGCGTCGTCGCGTTCATGGGCATCGGCCTGGTCGACCCCATCCTGCCCGCGATCGCCGAGTCGCTGAAGGCGACGCCCGTCGAGACCGAGCTGCTCTTCACGAGCTACCTCGTCGTGACCGGCCTCGCGATGCTCGTCACGAGCTGGATCTCGAGCCGCATCGGCGCGAAGGCGACCCTGCTCGTCGGACTCGCCCTCATCGTCGTCTTCTCGCTGTTCTGCGCGCTCAGCGGCAGCGTCGACGCCGTGATCGGCTTCCGCGCCGGCTGGGGCCTCGGCAACGCCCTCTTCATCTCCACCGCGCTCGCGACGATCGTCGGAGCGGCCTCCGGCGGGAGCTCGGCGGCCATCATCCTCTACGAGGCGGCGCTCGGCCTCGGCATCGCCGTCGGCCCGCTGCTCGGCGGCATCCTCGGCGAGGCGAGCTGGCGCGGTCCGTTCTTCGGCGTCGTCGTGCTCATGGCGATCGCCTTCGTCGCCGTCGCCGTGCTCCTGCGCGGCCCCGCCCCGGCACGCACCCCGATCCCGTTCAGCGCTCCGTTCCGCGCGCTCGGCCGTCCGGCTCTCGCGATCCTCGCGGCCACCGCGCTGTTCTACAACATCGGCTTCTTCACCCTCCTCGCCTTCTCGCCGTTCCCGCTCGGGTTCGGCGCCATGGGGATCGGGCTGACGTTCTTCGGGTGGGGCGTGGCACTGGCCGTGACGAGCGTCTGGGTGGCGCCGATCCTCCTGCGGCGCATGCGCCTGACCTCGGTGCTCCTGCTCGCCCTGCCCCTGCTTGCGGTGGACCTGATCGTCGCAGCCTTCGTGGTGACCTCGCCCGCCGCGCTCGTGGCGTGCATCGTCGTCGGCGGTCTCGTCCTCGGCGTCGTCAACACCGCACTCACCGAGGCGGTCATGGAGGCCACCGATCTGCCCCGCTCGGTCGCGTCGTCGGCGTACTCCGCCGTCCGCTTCCTCGGCGGCGCGGTCGCCCCGCCCCTCGCGGCGTTCCTCTGGCACGCCGCCGGCGCCGGAGTGCCGTACATCGTGGCCGGCGTCTCGGTCCTCCTCGCCGCGGCCTGCATCCTGCTCGGTCGCAAGACCCTGGCCCACGTCGACAGCGCGCACCCGGATGCCGCGGACGAAGGCGCCGCGGTCCTGGTGGGCGACGCGGCCTGAGCCGTCACGGAAAGGCCCCGGCCCCTCGAGAAGGGTCCGGGGCCTTTCCGTCGCGTTCAGCCGGGTCGGATTCCGGATCGACGATCATCGCCGCCCTCTACCGCCCTCGCGCACCGGCGCGGACCGCCGCGACGACGGCCCCGGCCCCTCTCGACGACATCACGATCGAGTAGTGGTTCGTGCCCGCCACCCGCGAGGTGTCCAGGCGCGGGAACGCCGCGCCGAGCCGCCCCAGATCCGGATACAGCGGGGGAACCTCGTCCCGCAGTCCACACTCGGCGGCGAGCAGGACGGTGGGGCGCGGCATCCGCTCCAGCGCCGCGGAGATCGCCCCTCCCGTGTTCTGGTCGATGGAGTCCTCTTCGACCGTGTCGAACGTCGTCGCGGGGCGGAGCTCGGGCTCCGCACCGTCGAGGTCGTAGGCGAAGTAGGCGTCGAGCTCGGGGTCGTCACGTCCGACGAAAGCGGGATGAGCCCGCCAGAAATCCCGATAGGCCGCGTGGTCGACGAATCGGCGACCGAGGCGCTCCGCGGTCGGACCGAGAACGTGACGCACCGCGTCGCGCGGGTCGAGATCCGCCGGAAGCGTCAGGGGAAGGCCCCCGTCCACCAGCACCACCCGTTCGACGCGCTCGGGGTGACGATCGGCGAAGACGGCGGAGACGAACGCACCCATCGAGTGCCCCACGAGGACGACGCGCTCGACCGAGAGTGCGTCGAGCACCGCGGCCAGGTCGTCGGCGTGCGCGGCCATCCCCACCGGGCCGTCGACGCGGTTGCTCCGCCCGCGCCCGCGCAGGTCGGGTGCGATGAGACGCTCCTCCGCCGCCGCGGCGACCCACGCCCAGGCGCGGTGCGACGCGGTGACGCCGTGGACGAGGAGCCACGGCATCCCGCTGGCGTCCGGATGCCATTCCCCCACGCGCAGCGCTCCCCCGGTGACCGCGACGTCGTGCGTGCGGTACGCGGCACTCATGCGCGGGTCACCACCTCGTGCGCGAGGGCGTCCCACAGCTGGTCGAAGCGCGCATTCCACGGGGTCGCGAACATCCCCGCCCGCCAGCGGCGTCGCACCTCGTCGAGCGCGACCCACTCGGCATCCTGAACCTCCTCGGGGTCGGGGACGGGGGTCGGTTCACCGTCGACCCGCGCGATCCACAGGTCGAAGAGAGCCCGCTCCTCGATCACCCGCCCGACGAGCACGAGGTCGTCGGGCGCGATCGCGAGACCGGTCTCCTCCTCGAGTTCGCGAGACGCGCCGCGGCGGCTGGACTCCGCGCGCAGCGCGCTGCCGGCGGGGAACTCCCACGCGAGCGGGTAGTCCTTCCCCGGGGCGCGCAGACTCACCAGCACGCGTCCCGTCGACGACACCACGCACACGGATGCCACGACGTGGAACGCCCCGGCCGGCACCGGCCCGTCGCCCCGGCGGTGCAGCGCACCGGTCGGCGTCCCGTGGATGTCGGTCACGTCCCAGATCTCGTCATCGGCCATGGGGACATCCTCTCCGATGAGGCCCGCGCGTTGTTCAGCTCGCCGAAGCCGGGAGCACGTCGACGTACACGCTGTACTCGTTTCCGGGAGTCGTCATGGTGTCCCACATCTTCTCGGTGTCGCCGGGCATCAGGCACGCGACCGAGAGGAACAGCATGTTCCCGGTGTTGTAATCCGGACCCTGCACGACCTTCATGTCGGATTGCGTGCCGTTTTCGGCCGCGGGGATCGAGTAGGTGAAGAACGGGATCTGGCCGAGACCCTCTTCGTGGTAGGGCAGGCCGAGAATGGACTCCTCGTGGAATCGCGCCGGATCCTGGACGCCCAGCTGATCGCGGAAAAGCAAGAGCGTCGAGACCCCGTACGCCTTCTCGTCGAATGCCCACCGGTTCTCGGAATCGCCCTCGTCGCGAACCATTCCGACGAACGACATGCACGATCCCAGGAATCCGAATGGGGTGCTCATCTGCCCCGCGTACAACGACGCGTTGTCGATGGACGGCATCTCTTTCCACTCCCACGGGGAATCCTGCGCGGTGCTGATGACCGTACGACCCCCGTCGAAGCCCTCGGCCGCGGGAAGCTCGAGCACCACACGAGACGACGACGCGGGGTCGGAGATGAACCCGTCGAGGCGGGCGTACTCCGTCGTCCCGAGCGGGGTCGGCGCGGGAGTGGCGGACTCGACCGGCGCGGCGACCGTGGCGGGGGCGTTCATCCCGACCAGGGCCCGGATGCCGACGAACGCACCGACTCCGAGAACGACGACGCCGACCGCGGAGAGCCCCACGACGAGCCCGAGCCGACCCCCGCGCTTCTTTTCGGGGAAGGCCGGCGGGAGGGGCGGCGCGGGCGGCGGGCCGGGCGGGGTGTCGGTCACGGGGGCTCCTGGTGTCCTCGGGCCGCGCCGGTTCTGCGGCGCTGTTCGCGGATCTTCGATGCTCGCAGAGGCGCTTGCCGTCTTCCACCGCGTGACAGGCGGCATACCCGCACGATAAGGGGCCACGGATAGCGTGCACGTATGAACCGCACGCACCGCCGCATCGCCGCGACCCTGACGACCGTCTCCGCACTCGTTCTGACGGGCTGTTCACTCGACGGCCTGATCTGGGGCCCCGAGGGCGCGGGCGTGATCGACACCACTCGGGAGCTCATCGACGCGGCGGCAGCGGACGACGCGGACGGGTACGTCTGCGCCGGACGCGACCTGGATCTCGGCTCCCCGTCCGCCTGGGACGGGCTGTCCGCCGAAGAGCCCGAGCAGTTCGTCGCCGAATACTGGCCCGAGCAGGCCGAGCACGATCCGACGTGGAGCATCAACCTGTCGCTGCCGACCGGGCGCGTGGCATCCGGGGTCGAGTATCCGGGCGACCTGTTCTACCGGGAGGACGACGGCGGCCTCTGCCTCGTCGACATCGCGTGGTGGACGGTGCAGTAGCGCCTCACCCGGGAACGAGAAAGGGCCCCCACCCGAAGGTGGAGGCCCGTGCGTGCACCCCCTGGGACTCGAACCCAGAACCCACTGATTAAGAGTCAGTTGCTCTGCCGATTGAGCTAGAGGTGCAGGCTGATCCGCCTCAGATTTGCTTGGCGAACCGAGGGATTACGTTACCAGGCGTGACGCGACGGCACCAAATCGGCCCCGCGACGACCGTTATCCTGGAGCCGTGTCCCAGACTCCCGACGAGATCCTCCCCACCCTCGCCGACGACCTCGCGCTCGCGCTGCGGCTGGCGGACGCCGCCGACGCGGTCGCGATGGCGCGCTTCGACGCCGACGACCTGCGGATCGACACCAAAGCCGATCGCACCCACGTGACCGAGGCCGACCTCGCCACGGAGCGGGCGATCCGGAAGATCCTGGATGCCGAACGCCCCGGCGATGCGGTCCTGGGCGAGGAGTTCGGCACGACGGGCGACACCGCCCGGCGCTGGGTGATCGACCCGATCGACGGCACCCACAACTACATGCGCGGCATCCCGATCTGGGCGACCCTGATCGCGCTCAGTGTCGACGGAGTCCCGGTCGTCGGCGTCGTGAGCCAGCCCGCCCTCGGGCGTCGGTGGTGGGCCGCCACCGGTCACGGCGCGTGGACGAACACGCCCTCCGGGGAAGCCCGCGGCATCCATGTGTCCGCCGTCGACGACGTCGCGAAGGCGAGCATCAGCTTCCAGAGCATCGAACAGTGGAACGACGTCGACCTGCTCCCGGCGCTCGACCGCCTCTCCCGCGCCGTCTGGCGCGATCGCGGCTACGGCGACGCCCTGCCCTACATGTGGCTCGCCGAGGGACGTCTGGAGCTCGTGGCCGAGTTCGGCGTGCAGGAGTACGACATCGCCGCGATCGCCCCGATCGTGCGCGAGGCGGGTGGACGGTTCACCGCCTTCGACGGTTCCGACCGCCTCGACGCGGCCTCCTCGTTCGCCACCAACGGCGTCCTGCACGACGCCTTCTCCGCGCTTCTGCACGAGGAGGGCTCCGCGTGACGCGGCGCCTCGGCGTGACCCTCTCGGTGCTCGCTCTGAGCGTCGTCGCCCTGGCCGGCTGCTCGGGGCCGTCTCCCGCTCCCACCGCCGCAGCGCAGGCGCCGAACGACGGCGCCACGACGGCGGCGCCCGATCCCGGCGCGAGCGACACTCCCGACCCCACGGCCGACCCCACCTGCGACACGATCATCCCGAAGAGCACGGCCGACGATTTCCGCAGTCTCGGCTGGAGCGTGAGCGTCGAGCCGTTCCGCGTCGGTGCGACCGAGATCGACGGCGGCATCCAGTGCAAGTGGGGCGATCAGCGCATCACGACCGACCGCGTGCAGGTGTTCGGTTGGGCTCCGATCGACGGCACCACAGCCGCGAAGGCCGAACGCGACCTCGTCTCCTCGGGCTGGCGCCGTGAAGACGGGCCGAACGGCACCTATGTGACGGAGAACTCGTCCTGGGTGGGCGGCAGAGGCGACAGCGACGGCTACGGCATCACGTACCTCTTCGGCGACGGCTGGGTGAAGATGGCGGATACCCGTCAGAGCCTCGTGCTCGTCGACGGACCCTCCTGACCCGTCACCGATACGGATTGACGGCCGCGGCATCCCGCGCCGCCACGAAACCCTCGTCCCAGGCGTCGCCGCGCGCCTCGCGCTCGCGCCACAGCTCATCGGCCCGACGCACTCTCTCCGCGAAGGCGACCCAGTCGCTCCATGTCGCGGCGATCCCGACCGCCCCTCCCCCGTCATCGCCGCGCGCGACAGCAGTCCAGGTGCCCGCGTCGGGCGTCGGCTCCAGGCGGAACGGGCCGACATCGATCCGGAGTGCGCGGGGATCTGGCATCCCTCGACGCTAGGCGCTTCGTGAGGTCCGCGACAAGCACTCGCGTAGGCTCGATCCTCGTGGCTATCGGCGCGACCATTCACACATTCACGGTGCAGCTCTCGGACATCGATCGCGGGGTGTACGACGAGCTGTCGATCCGGGTCGCACGGCATCCGTCCGAGACCGACGCCTACATGTTGACGCGTGTTCTCGCCTACTGCCTCGAATACGAGGAGGGCATCGACTTCAGCGAGGGCATCTCGGCGACCGATGAGCCCGCCGTGCTCGTCCGCGACCTCACCGGCGCCCTGGTCGCGTGGATCGAGGTCGGAGCTCCGGATGCCGCCCGCCTCCACACCGGCAGCATGAAGGCCGCGCGCACCGCCGTCTACACGCACCGCGATCCCGAGAAGGTCGCCGCGCCCTGGGCCGGCAAGCGGATCCACCGGGGCGACGAGGTCCTCCTGCACAGCTTCGATCCCGGTTTCGTCGAGCGCATGGCCGGGCACATCGAACGACGCAGCACCGCCACGCTCACGCGGACCGAAGGCCGGATCTACCTCGAGCTCAACGGCGTCTCGGACGAAACGGACATCCACACGCGTTCGGCCGCCTGACGACGGCGGATACGACGAAGCCCCCGCCCCACCGAGACGGGTGGGAGCGAGGGCGTCGTCGAGGTGACAGTGGCTCGTGGAGCTGGGGGGAATCGAACCCCCGTCCAACGCTGGGTCTCCGCGTTTTCTCCGGGCGCAGTCTGTGAAAACGTTCTGCTCGGCTCCGACCTTTGTCACAGACACCTAAGTCGACAAGCCCAGCCTGGGAAAAGTCCCGCGTGACGTCCAGACGCCGTCACACAGCAAGACCCCTAAATGACGCCAGATTCCGTGGCGGGGTCACACACGGTCTGACGGACTATCGGGCTCGCTTACGCAGCGAGGGCGAAGTCAGTGCGCTTAGCATCGGCACTTATTGTTTTGCAGGGAGCGTTTACGAGATAACCCCACATCCTCGGCCCGCTTCTCGCGGGTTCGCAGGCGCTGTCGAAACCGATCAGCCCCGGGAACTCCGTTTCGGAGTGGCCACTGTCACCCTGTTGAATTACCACCTCGGTCGCCGTCTTCGTCAGCGGCACCCGAGCATCACAGTCTACAACGGTTCGCGGGGCTGCGTGATTCCCTCCCGCCCGACGACCGTCACGCGGACTCCGGCCGCGACACGCCGCCCTCGACGCACATCAGACCGTGCGTCGTCGACGACCTCCGCACGACGTCCCACTCGGTTCGACGCCCCGCCCTCCCGTAGGCTCGCGGCATGAGCGAGGTCGTCATCACCGTCCGCGGCGAGAGCAACGCGCGCGTGCGCGCCGAGGAAGCCGCTGTCCGTGTCACCGTCGTCACCGATGGACCCGGCCGCGGGCCGGTGGTCGAGCGCGCTCAGGAACGTGCCTCGTCGGTGCAGGACGGGCTCGTCGCGCACCTGCGCTCGGGCGAGGTGTCCGAGTGGTCGAGCGCGCGTGTGTCGGTCTGGTCGGACCGGCCGTGGAACAACGAGGGCGCCCAACTCCCCCTCGTCCATCACGCCGCGGTCGAACTCTCTGCCACCTTCACCGACGCCGGAGCGCTGTCGTGGTGGCTCGGCGACGTCGCCGAGTCCGACGACGTCCAGGTGACCGCGGTCGAGTGGCGCCTTTCGACAGAGACGCGCGCCCGTGTCGAGCGGGACGTCGCCGCCGATGCGGTCCACGTCGCGGTCGAGCGCGCCACCGCCTACGCGGATGCCCTGGGGCTGGCATCCGTCACCGCCGTCGAGATCGCGGATGCCGGACTCCTGGCGGCGCGGCCCGAGAACCCGCCGGTGTTCGCCGCGCGCTCGATGTCCGCCGACAGCGGGCCGTCGTTCAGTCTGCAGCCGCCCGAGATCGTCGTCAGCTCGACCGTCGAAGGACGCTTCCGCGCGGAGTGACGAGGCTCACTCGCCGAGGCGGTTCTTCGTCCGCATGGCGCGCTCCGCCTCGCGCTTGTCCTCGCGCTCGCGGATGGTCTGCCGCTTCTCGAACTCGCGCTTGCCCTTGGCCACCGCGATCTCGACCTTCGCGCGCCCGTCGAGGAAGTACAGCCGCAGCGGGACGAGCGTGTACCCACCCGCCGCCACCGCGTGCGAGAGCTTCACGATCTCTTCTTTGTGCAGCAGCAACTTGCGCGTGCGCTTGGCCGAGTGGTTCGTCCAGTGCCCTTGGGAGTACTCCGGGATGTGGACGGCATCGAGGTAGGCCTGGCCGCCGTCGATGTAGGCGTAGCCGTCGGTCAGGTTCGCACGCCCCTGGCGCAGCGACTTGACCTCGGTTCCGGTCAGAACGAGACCCGCTTCGTACGTCTTCTCGATGGCGTAGTCGTGACGCGCCTTCTTGTTCGACGCGATGAGCTTCTCCCCCTGCTCACGAGGCATGGTGCCACCTCCTCATGATCATGGGCACACAGAGCCCCTCAGTCTACGGGATCAGGCGCGGAGCCATCGCCGAATGGCGAAACCAGCACTCAGCGCCGACAGGACCACACCGATCACGACGATCACCGGCACGACGATCGCGACGTCCGACAGGCCCACCCACGACGTGATGAAGCCGATCCGATCGCGGAGATAGCGCTCCACACCGACCTGGACGATCGCCCATACCGCGACGCTCGCGAGGGCCGAACCGATGAGCGCCGCGAGGACTCCCTCGAGGATGAACGGCGTCTGGATGAAGCGGTTGGACGCCCCGACGAGTCGCATGATCCCGAGTTCCCGACGTCGCGCGAACGCCGAGAGGCGGATGGTCGTCGCGATCAGCAGAACCGCAGCGATGAGCATGAGTCCGGCGATCCCGACCGCGACGTAGGTGGCGACCGTGAGCGACTGGAACAGGGGCTCCAGATACTGCATCTGATCCTTGACCTCTTCGACTCCGGCCTGCCCGCTGAACGCCTCCGCGATCACGTCGGACTGGCTCTGGTTCACGAGGTTGATGCTGAACGTCGCGTTGAACTGGTCGGCGGTGACGACACCGGCGATGTCGGACGACAGCAGTCCCTGGGCGTTCTGGAACGCCTCGTCGCTCGTCGAGAAGCTGTAGTCGCGGATGAGCGGCTTGAGCGCATCGCCGTCGAGCGTGGCGCGGACGGCGTCGATCTGCTCCTGCGTCGCCGCCTCTCCCGGCGTACAGGTCGCGGAGTCCGACACCGTCGAGCACATGAAGACGGCGACCTGAGCGCGATCGGCCCAGTACGACTGCATCTTGCCGATCTGCATCTGCATGAGCATCGCCGCGCCGACGAAGGTCAGCGAGACGAACGTGACGAGGATGACCGAGATGACCATCGACGCGTTGCGGCGAAGACCGGAGAAGGCCTCCGAGAGGATGAGCCCGAACCTCATGACGTGGGTCCCACTTCGTCGTCGCGGTCTTTCTTCTCGGCGAGTCCGAGTTTGTCGGCGAGGCCGAGCGCGTCGACCTCGGGGGTGCTCACGGGGATGGAGCGCGTGTTGGTGCCGGGCTCGCGCCGCTCAGCGGCGGGCGCGGTGGTCACCGATGGCGACTCGGGCTCGACGGGAGCGGCGGAGACCTGCTCCGACCCCTCCGGCCCACGCAACGGCTCGACCGGCCCGGTGATGCTCGTGACCTCGCGCTGCACCTCGAGCACCGCGGTGAGGGCCGCCACCGCGGCCGCCCCCTTCTCGACCTCGGGCGCCAGCACGGGCAGACCGGAACGGTCTCCGTAGCCGCCGTGCCGCTCGTCGCGCACCATCTCGCCCCCGCGAAGCTCGATCACGCGCCGTTGCATCTGGTCGACGAAGCCGGCCTCGTGGGTCGCCATGACGACGGTCGTGCCGCCGGCGTTGATGCGCGCGAGGAGACGCATGATGTCGATAGAGGTGCCGGGGTCGAGGTTTCCGGTGGGCTCGTCGGCCAGCAGTACCTGCGGGCGGTTGACGAGGGCGCGCGCGATGGCGACGCGCTGCTGCTCACCGCCGGAGAGCTCGTGCGGCAGACGCTTCTCTTTGCCGTCGAGACCGACGAGAGCGAGCACCTCGGGAACGGCCTGCTGCACGAAGCCGCGGGAGGCGCCCGTCACCTGCAGCGTGAAGGCGACGTTCTGGTGCACCGTCTTGTTCGGCAGCAGCCGGAAGTCCTGGAACACCGAGCCGATGTGGCGACGGAAGTAGGGAACCTTGCGGTTCGACAGGGTGCGCAGGTCACGACCGAGCACGACGACGCGCCCCTCGCTCGGCGTCTCGGCCCGCAGGATCAGCTGCAGGCACGACGACTTCCCCGAACCCGAGGCGCCGACGAGGAAGACGAACTCTCCGCGCTGCACCTCGAAGTCGACTGCGCTCAGCGCGGGCTTCGTGGTGCCGCGATACCGCTTGGTGACATTCTCGAACCGGATCATGGCTCGACGAGCCTAAACGCGCGTTCCGAGGAGCCCGACAGGACGCGCCGTGTCGGCATCCGGGAAAACCTTATTCGTCGTCTTTGCGCTTGCGCCAGCGGATCCCGGCGGCGATGAGACCGTCGAGGTCGCCGTCGAAGACGACAGCGGGGTTGCCGACCTCGTAGCCGGTGCGCAGGTCTTTCACGAGCTGCTGGCCGTAGAGGAAGTAGGAGCGCATCTGGTCGCCCCAGCTCGCGGTGATGGTGCCGGCGAGCTCCTTCTTCTTCGCTGCTTCCTCTTCGCGCTTGAGCAGGAGCAGGCGCGTCTGGAGGACGCGCATGGCGGCGGCGCGGTTCTGGATCTGCGACTTCTCGTTCTGCATCGAGACGACCAGGCCCGTGGGGATGTGCGTGATGCGCACCGCCGAGTCGGTCGTGTTGACGGACTGCCCACCGGGGCCGGAGGAACGGAAGACGTCGACGCGGATGTCGCCCTCGGGGACCTCGACCTCGACGGCCTCCTCCATCACGGGGATGACCTCGACCGCGGCGAAGCTCGTCTGGCGCTTGTCGGCGCCGCCGAAGGGGCTGATGCGCGCGAGCCGGTGCGTGCCCGCCTCGACCGAGAGCGTGCCGTAGGCGTAGGGGACGTCGACCTCGAAGGTGGCCGACTTGATGCCGGCGCCCTCGGCGTACGAGGTGTCCATGACCTTGACCGGGTACTTGTGGCGCTCGGCCCAGCGCAGGTACATGCGCAGGAGCATCTCGGCGAAGTCGGTGGCGTCGTCGCCGCCCGCTCCGGAGCGGATCGTCACGACGGCGGACCGGGAGTCGTACTCGCCGTCGAGGAGAGTCTGCACCTCGAGCTGGCCGATCACGTCTTTCAGCGAGGCGAGCTCGCGACGCGCCTCGTCGGCGCTGTCCTCGTCGTCCATCTCGATCGCGAGCTCGACGAGCACCTCGAGGTCGTCGAGTCTCTGCTCGATCTCGCTGATGCGCTTGAGCTCCGCCTGCCGATGACTGAGCCGGCTGGTCACCTTCTGCGCGTTGTCGACGTCGTCCCAGAGGTCGGGGGCACCGGCCTCTTCGCTGAGGCGGTCGATGTCGGCTTTGAGTGCGTCGACGTCGACCACGGCCTGGATATCGGCGAAGGTCGAGCGCAGCGCCTGGATGTCGGCGGTCAAATCGAGTTCGAGCATTTGGGATCAGCCTATCGTGGAGACGATGACCACCGACTCTCCTCGGGGCGTGCTGGTGCGCTTCGCCCCCATGATCTACGGACCCACGCTCCTGTTCGCGATCGGTGAGGGTGCCGTCATCCCGCTCATTCCGGTCATCGCGAACCAGCTCGGCGCCGACGTCGCCCTCGCGGCCCTGGTCGCCGCGGCGCTCGTCGTCGGGCAGTTGTGCGGCAACATCCCCGCGGGCTGGGCGGTCGCGCGCTTCGGGGAGCGGATCACGATGGGGGTGGCCGGCATCGTCGTCCTCGGTGGACTGGTCGGCGTCGTGTTCGCCGGGACGCTCGCGATCTTCGCCGCCGCGGTGTTCCTCATCGGATTCTGTGCCGCATCGTTCTCGCTGGCCCGGCACTCGTTCATGACGACGCGCGTCCCGCTGCATTTCCGCGCGCGGGCCCTGTCCCTGCTCGGGGGGACGTTCCGTCTCGGGATGTTCGTCGGCCCCTTCATCTCCGCGGCCCTGCTCGGCATCTTCGGCGACGAGAAGGCATCCATCCTCTTCTTCGCGGTCTGTCAGGTCGCGACGATCCTCCTGGTGTTCCTGGGCCCGGACCCCGAGAAAGCGGTCCCGGCGAGCGAGCCGAACGTCGCCGAGGAACCCGGCGGCGATTCCCCCGACGCGGAGGACACCGGCGAGCCGGTCAGCGGAGCCATCCCCACCGCGGAGCGCACCGGCGTCTTCCGCACGATGTGGCGTTTCCGCGGGGTTCTGGCGCGACTCGGTCTCGCCGCGGCGTCCCTGTCGGCCGTGCGTTCGGCCCGCCAGGTGGTGCTTCCCCTCTGGGGCGTCTCCCTCGGACTGGATGCCTCGACGATCGCCGTGGTCGTCGGCGTCTCGGGCGCGATCGACTTCGCGCTCTTCTACGCGAGCGGGCAGGTCATGGATCGTTTCGGGCGCCTGTGGGCGGCGCTTCCCGCGATGATCCTCATGGGGGCGGGATTCCTCGCCCTCGCCGTCACGCACGACCTCGCCGACGCAGCGATGTGGTTCGCGATGTTCGCCGCGGTCCTGGGGGTGGGCAACGGGTTGTCCAGCGGCATCCTGCTCACCCTCGGTGCCGACCTCGCGCCCGCGGACGAACCTGCCGCGTTCCTCGGGTCGTGGCGCACGCTGACGGATGCCGGGGGCGCCGTGGCCCCCGTCCTGATCTCGGCCCTGACCGCCACCGTGTCGTTGTCGGGAGCCGTGGGCGCCATGGGAGTGATCGCCGCTCTGGGCGCTGTCGGCTTCGTCCGATGGGTGCCGAGATACGTGCCGCGCGCACGATGATTTTCATCGCCGGAATTGTTTCGACCCCGTAAAAATTCCGGCGACTCTTGTCGTTTCCGACATTCTCCCGACAGAATCAAAAAAAGCGATCGTCCTCTCCGGACGTCGCGTCATTCCCCCTGGATGATGCGGGCATCGATGCCCGCGGAGAGGTGCATTCCTGTGCCCAGAAACACCCTGCTCCCCCCACCCCGGCGCGTGCGACGCGCGTCCGCGATCGCGGCGACGAGTGCGCTCGTCGGCGGTGCGCTGATGATCGCCCCGGCGGCGTTCGCCGCGCCGGACGCGGATGCTCCGAACGACCTCGGGCTGACCGGCGCCGACGTCATGACGCACCTGACCGAGCTCGCGACGATCAGTGAGTCGTACGCGGACGAGGGGTACCGGACGTGGGACGGCCCGGGCTACGAAGCCGCCGCGCAGTACGCCGAGAAGGTCCTCGCCGACACCGGCGCCTTCACCGTGACCCGCCACGCGTTCGACGTGCCCTACTCCGACTTCGGCGTGGCCTCGCTCGTCGTCGACGGCACGGTCTACACCGGTTCCCACTTCGACAACAGCGAGGGCACCGACGGTGACGTCACCGCTCCGCTCGCGCTGCCCGTCTCGGAGGACGGCGGCTTCCTCGGTTGCGCCGCGAGCGACTTCGCCGAGGTGCCGGCCGGCTCGATCGTCCTCGTGCAGCGCGGCATCTGCCCCTTCGAGGACAAGATCGGCTTCGCCTCGGATGCCGGGGCCGCCGCGGTCTTCATCTACAACAACGAGCGTCCCCCGGAGGAGAACACCGCTCCCGAGGACCAGCTGACCAACGTCACGTCGGGCCCTCGCAACGAAGAGGACTCCCCCGCCGCCACGCTCCCGCAGGCGAGCGGCGACGCGATCCAGGCGCTCATCACGGCGGCGCCGGAGGACGCGCCCGTCGAGGGCACCGCCACCATCGAGAAGCAGTTCCTCGTCGGGAAGTCCTTCAACATCATCGCCGACAGCACCGCGGGCGACCCGGACGACACCGTCGTCATCGGCGCCCACCTGGACGGCGTGGCGGAGGGCCCGGGCGTGAACGACAACGCGTCGGGCTCCGCGGCCGTGCTCGCGCTCGCCGAGAAGATCGCGGCATCCGAGGTCCCCAACGACAAGCGGATCCGCCTCGCCCTATGGGGTGCGGAGGAGATCGGCCTGCTCGGCTCGACCGCGTACGTGAACGACCTCGTCGCGAACGACCCGGCCGAATGGGATCGCATCTCGTCGTACCTCAACTACGACATGATCGGCTCGGAGAACTTCACGGTGGGCGTCTACGACGCGAACCGGTCGACGTTCCCGGCCGACGGTGTGAACATCCCCGAGGGGTCGGAGGCGATCGAGAAGATCTACACCGACTACTTCGACACGATCGAGCAGCCGTGGATCGACACCGAGTACTCGGGACGCTCCGACTACCAGGCGTTCATCGACAACGGCGTGCCCGCGGGCGGTCTGTTCTCGGGCGGTGACGACATCAAGACCGAGGAACAGGTCGAGATGTTCGGCGGGACGTCCGGCGTCTTCATGGACCGCAACTACCACACGGTCGACGACACGCTCGCGAACATCAACCGCGACTCGGTCGACATCTTCGCCCCGGCGATCGGCCACGCGGCCGCCGCCCTCGCGTGGACCGCGGCGGTCGAGCCGACGCCCGAGCCGACCATCGAGCCCACTGTCGAGCCGACGACCGAGCCCACGACCGAGCCGACGGCGCAGCCCACGACCGAGCCGACGACCGAGCCCAGCCCTTCGCCGAGCATGACGACCGGTCCGGGACCGCGAGACAACCTCGCGCAGACCGGCTCGAACGCCGAGGGCTCGCCCCTGCCCGCGATCGGTGTCGGAATGCTCGTGATCGGTGCGCTCATCGCCGCCGGCACGGTCGTCGCCCGCCGCCGCCCGCAGGAGTAGGAACCACCGGATCGACCGTCGGGGTCGTGTGCATCACGCACACGGCCCCGACGGCGTTCCCCGGTGATTTGCCCCGCCGCGTCCGGCGCAGGAGGATGCGAACAGGCGAGACGCATCGGGAGGACGCCGTGAAGGACGTGGACCGCGGAGCGCTCACCCTCTCGGCCGCTCTGGCCGCCGTGGCGGGATACGTCGACGCGATCGGCTTCCTCGACACCGACGGACTCTTCGTCTCATTCATGAGCGGCAACTCGACCCAGGGCGCGGTCGACGTGCTCGACGGGCAATCCTCCGTCGCGCTCGTCTCGGTCGGCATCATCGCCGCCTTCGTGATCGGTGTCACCGTCGGCGCGACGGTGAGCCTGCGCACCGTCCATCCGCGCGCGTGGGTCGTGGCGGGCTCCGCGGCGGCTGTCGCGGTCGCGGGTGTCCTCGCGCTCGGGGGCGACTCCACACGCTGGCGCGTCGGGCTGCTCGCCGCGGCGATGGGAGCGTTGAACACGCTGTTCCTCGCGGACGGCCGGGCGCGCGTCGCCATCACCTACGCGACGGGGACGCTCGTGAGCCTGGGACTCGGGCTCGCCGCCCTGCTCACCGGTGGTTCTCGCACCGCGTGGCGCCGCCCGCTGCTGCTGTGGTCGTCGCTGGTGGCAGGGGCGGTCGTCGGCGGTCTCGCCCACCGATGGGGCAGTCCCCTCGCGCTCGGAATCGCCGCCCTCGCGCTCGCCGCCGCCGCGGCGGTGATCGCTCTGCGCGGACGCCGTTCGGAGGTCAGTCCTCGTCGCTGACGCGGATCAGGACCTTGCCCGTCGCCCCCGCCGCCACGGCGTCGTGAGCCGCTGCGGTCTCGTCGAGCGGGAACCACGTCAGCGGCAGTCCGGCCTCATCACCCACGGGAAGCGCTCCGTCGGCCACGGCGGCGGACACGTCTTCCGCGGCGGCCCGGAGAGCCTTCTCCCCCACCGTGTAGAGGAGGAGCCCCTGCCACCGGACGTTCTTGGCGAAACTCGCGCGCACGGCCGCCGAGAAGGTGTCGCCGCCGTTGTCGGCGTAGTACCCGATCGTCCCGTGATTGGCGATCACCTCGACGTCGAGCGCGGCGTTGTCGGCGATCGCCACCTCGACGATGTGCTCGACACCGTTCGGAGCGAGATCCCGGATGCCGGCGCCCAGCGTCTCGCTCGGGTACTGCAGCACGTGGTGGGCGCCGGCCGCGCGCGCGAGCGTCTCCTTCCCGTCGCTGCTGACGGTCGCGATCACCGTCGCTCCCGCCCACACCGCGAGCTGGATCGCCGCGTGGCCCACGGCGCCTGCTCCGCCCTGCACGAGCACCGTGCGTCCGGCCAGAGCCCCCGGGGCGAGTCGCGACGGACCGTCCTCGTGCACGGTGAGGGCGCGGTGCGCCGTCATCGCCGGGACGCCGAGGCTGGCACCGAGCGCGAACGAGGCGCCGTCCGCGAGCGGCACGGCCCGCTCGGCGGGGATCACCGCGTACTCGGCCGCGGTCCCGGTCGGACGCTCGTGCTGCGCTAGGTACACCCACACGCGCTGGCCGGTCGAGACCGACGACACGCCCGCGCCCACGGCATCCACGATCCCCGCCCCGTCCTGGTTCGGCGTCACCTCGGGGAAGGAGAAGGGACGGCCACCCTCACGGGCTTTCCAGTCCGTCGGGTTCACGCCCGACACGGCGATGCGCACGCGCACCTCACCGGGGCCGGGTTCCGGGAGGGGACGCTCGCCGAGCGTCAGGACGGAGGAGTCACCGGTCTGGGAGTACGTGATCGCTCGCATGAAGAAGACAAGGGCTCGGAGCGCGGAGACATTCCCGCGGCGTGTCGCGCCGCCGTGTGAGATCCCGCACACCGTCACGGTCGTCGCGGGCGAACTGTCCGGGGGTTGACGGCTGGTTCACATCGTGGGAACCTCGCGCGCGCATAGACTGAACCCACTCGCGGGAGTGGTGAAATTGGCAGACACGCAGGATTTAGGTTCCTGTGCCTTCGGGCGTGGGGGTTCAAGTCCCCCCTTCCGCACGACGACTGCCGTACCCGAGCACGACCTCTCCGACCCGACGGGACCGATGTGATCCACCCCACCGCCCTGCTCCCGTGGCTCGACCCCGCGATGATCATCACCAACTCGCAGCCGTGGGCGCTGCTCGTGGTCTGCTTCATCATCTTCGCCGAGACCGGCCTGTTGATCGGGTTCCTCCTTCCCGGCGACACCCTGCTGATCATGGCGGGTCTGCTCTCGCACTCGTCCCCCGCCGCCCCGAACGGCGTCTTCGGGATCAATGCCTGGTGGGTGGCGCTCGCGATCGGCGTCGCCGCGTTCGTCGGCGGCGAGGTGGGGTACTACATCGGGCACAAGGCCGGTCCGTCGATCTTCGAGCGCAAGGACTCGGGCATCTTCAGCCGGAAGAACGTCGAACGCACCAACGCGTTCTTCGTGCGTTTCGGCGGCCTCACCGTGATCCTGGCGCGTTTCGTCCCCGTCGTCCGCACCTTCGCCCCCATCGCGGCCGGCGTCGGTCACATGCCGTGGCGCAAGTACACGCTCTACAACTTCATCGGAGCGGTGCTCTGGGGCATCGGGCTGACGATGCTCGGCTACGCGGTGGGATACATCCCGTTCATCCGCGACATCGTGACCGAGTACATCGACGTGATCCTGCTCGCCGCCGTCGCCGGTACCGCGCTCTTCATCGGCATCCATTACTTCCGTGAGCGCGCCGCCGCCAAGCGCGAAGGCGCGGTGACGCCCGCCGAGGCCGAGTCGCTCACGCTCGACCCGAAGACGCTCGAGGACGGCGACCAGCCCGCGCGCTAGGAGGCTTTGGAGCTCTTCTTCTTGGCGGGGGCCTTCTTCTTCGCGGGTGCGTCCTTCTCGGCGCGCGCCGCGCGGCTGCGCTCGACGCTCGCGCGGAGCGCCTCCATCAGGTCGATGACTTCGCCGCCGTCCTCTTCCTCGGCCGTGCCGAAGGTCGCCTCCGTGTCGATCGCGTCGCCCTGCTCGAGCTTCGCGTCGATGAGGGTGCGCAGCTCCGCCTGATACTCGTCGGTGAACTCCTCGGGGTCGAAGTCCTTCGAGAAGCTCTCGACGAGGGATGCCGACATCTCGAGTTCTTTCGCGGAGATGCGCACGCTCTCGTCCAGCGCCGGGAACGCGGCCTCGCGCACCTCGTCGGCCCACAGCAGCGTCTGCAGCACGAGCACGTCATCCCGGACGCGCAGGGCCGCGAGCCGCGTCTTCTGCCGCAGGGAGAAGCGCACGATCGCGGTGCGGTCGGTCTGCTCGAGCGTCTTGCGCAGCAGCACGTACGCCTTGGGCGACGCGGAGTCCGGCTCGAGGTAGTAGGCCTTGTCCAGCGTCAACAGGTCGACCTGATCGCTGGGTACGAACTCGACCACCTCGATCTCGCGGCTTCGCTCGCTGGGAAGAGAGGCGAGATCGTCCTTCGTCAGGACCACCGTCTGCTCGCCGTCGTCGTAGGCCTTGTCGATGTCGCTGTAAGGCACGACCTCGCCGTCGATCTCGCAGATGCGCTGGTACCGGATGCGCCCGCCGTCAGCGTTGTGCACCTGGTGCAGCGAGACGTCGTGGTCCTCGGTGGCCGAGTACACCTTCACGGGCACATTGACGAGGCCGAACGTCAGGGCGCCTTTCCAGATCGATCGCATGTGCCCAGTGAACACCGTCGGAGGGGTGGATGCCGAGACCCTTGCGCAGGAGAGAGGGCTCGGTCCCTTCGACACGCTCACGGACCTCCCCGCCGAGGTGGCTGAGCCCGTCGAAGCCACCGAGAGAGCCGACGGCCCGCAACCCCCTCGGCATCCGGAACCTCCCCCGCTCTACGCTGGGGCGATGACGGAGCAGACGGTGCGCATCGGCGGGCGTCGGTTGCGGCTGTCGAACCTCGACAAGGTCCTGTACCCCGAGACCGGGACCACCAAGGGCGAGGTGATCGACTACTACTCGCGCGTCGCCCCGCGCCTGCTCTCCCATGTCGCCGACCGCCCCGTCACGCGCAAGCGCTGGCCCGACGGCGTCGGCACCGCGACCGACCCAGGGGACCCCTTCTTCGCCAAAGCCCTTGAGCCGGGCGCCCCCGCGTGGGTGCGCCGCTTCCCGATCGACCACTCGTCGGGGTCCAAGGACTACCCCCTCGTCGACGATCTGCCGACGCTGGTCTTCCTCGCGCAGGGCGCGAGTCTCGAGCTGCACGTCCCGCAGTGGCGGTTCTCCCCCGAGGGCGAGCGGCAGAATCCCGACCGTCTGGTGCTCGATCTCGATCCGGGTCCCGGCGTGGGCCTCGCCGAGTGCGCCGAGGTTGCGCGGTGGGCGCGGGCAATTCTGACCGACATCGGTCTCGACCCCTTTCCGGTCACCAGTGGCAGCAAGGGGATCCACCTCTACGCGCATCTCGACGGTCGCGCGACGAGCGACGCCGCCAGCGCGCTGGCGAAGGAGCTCGCGCGCGCGATCGAGGCCGACCACCCCGACCTCGTCGTCAGCCAGATGGCGAAAGCCGCGCGCCCGGGCCGGGTGTTCATCGACTGGAGCCAGAACAACGGGTCGAAGACCACGATCGCTCCCTATTCGCTGCGCGGGCGCGCGCAACCCACGGTCGCGGCGCCCCGCACGTGGGAGGAGCTGGACGATCCCGACCTTCGCCACCTCCTCTTCACCGAGGTGCTCGAGCGCACGGGCGATCCCCTCGCGGCCGTCGAGCGCGACACCGGTCCCCTGCGCGCGTACATCTCGAAACGCAGCGCCGGACGCACACCCGAACCCGTGCCGGACGAGCCCCACGGCGAAGCCGCACCCGAGGGTCTCCCCCGTTTCGTGATCCAGGAGCACCACGCCTCGCGGCTGCACTGGGACCTGCGCCTCGAGCACGGGGGCGTGCTCGTCAGCTGGGCGGTGCCGAAGGGAGTTCCTTCCTCGACGGCGAAGAACAGCCTCGCGGTGATGACCGAGGACCACCCGATGCAGTACCTCGACTTCGCCGGTGAGATTCCGCGCGGCGAATACGGCGCGGGCACCATGACGATCTGGGACACCGGCACGTACGAGCTCGAGAAGTGGCGCGACGACGAGGTCATCGCCACTCTGCAGGGCCGGGACGACGGGCCGTTGGGCCGGGTGCGTGTCGCTCTCATCCGCACCGAGGGGCGCGGCGAGAAGTCGCAATGGCTCCTTCACCGGATGAAGACGGATGCCGAGGGCCGCCCGCAGGGTGACGGGGAGCCTGTCGTGCCGCGGGATCACCGGGATTCCCGCGCGGCCACCCCCTCCGTCGCGGATCTTCGCCCCATGCTCGCGACCGCCGCCACGCCCGGTCTCGCCCGCGCGGCCGCCGACCGATGGCACCGTGCCTGGGTGGAGATGAAGTGGGACGGCATCCGCGGCATCGGTCTCTGGGACGGAAAACGGTTGCGCCTGCGCTCGCGCAACGGCAACGACCTGACCGCGACGTATCCCGAGCTGACCACGGTCGACCTGGGCCTGGGCCCCGAGCCCGCGATCGTCGACGGCGAGATCGTCGCGCTGGACGCCCGGGGGCGCCCCCGCTTCCCTCTCCTGCAGAAGAGGATGAACCTCGCCCAGCCCCGCGAGATCGCCCGCGAGGCAGGTCGCACCCCCGTCCACCTGTACCTGTTCGACGTGCTCCGCGTGGGCGAGCGCGACGTCTCGGCCCTGCCGCTCGCGGAACGGCGCGGCATCCTGGAATCCCTCGCTCGGGATGCCGCGCCGCCGATCGTCGTGCCGCCGGTCTTCGACGACGTGGATGCCACCCTCGCGACGAGCGGGCGATTCGGCCTCGAAGGGGTCGTCGTGAAAGACCCGAGGTCGACCTACCGTCGCGGCGAGCGGTCGGAGCTGTGGCTCAAGGTGAAGCATTCGCGCACGCAGGAGGTCGTCATCGGCGGCGTGCGGCCCGGCAAGGGCAACCGCACCGGCACGATCGGGTCGCTGCTCGTGGGCGTACCCGGTCCGGAGGGGCTGCGGTACGCCGGACGGGTCGGGTCCGGCTTCTCGGAGCAGACGCTCGCACGGTTGAGCGAGCTCCTCGGGCCCCTCGGGAGCGTCGCGGATCCGTTCGTCGGCGTTCCGGCGGCAGATGCCCGCGATGCGGTCTGGGTGCGGCCCGAGCTCGTCGCGGAGGTGGAGTTCGCCGAGTTCACCCCGGACGGCATCCTGCGTCAAGCGCGGTGGCGGGGGTTGCGTCCGGACAAGGATCCGAGTGAGGTCGTGCGGGAGGGCTGAGGCGCCAAGCCTCCGATGCCGCTTCACGGGTCGTGACCGCTAGCCTGGCGACGTGTTCATCAGCGATCTCGACATCCAGCTGCTGGTGATCTGGATCGTCGGTCTCGGCGCCATCGTCCTCCTGTCGCTGGTGGCGTTTTTGGCGGCGCGCCGCAGTCGCCACCGCCGATGGTTGCCATGGGTGGCAATCGCCGTCGTCGCCGTAGGGGGATTCTTCGCTCTTGGCCGCATCGATGCGGCGGCCAAAACGGCGGATGCCCTCGCCACTCTGAGTAAGCAGGTACACCTCCCGGTCACCTATACCGCCGACGGCTCGTCTCTGACGCTTCGAGCGGACGGCAGCGCGGAGCTTTCTGACGTCGTGCTCGGGGACGACGTCCGGCGGAACGCGAGCGGACGGCGCTGCGTGTCGGGAGAGACAGCGACCACGACCGACACGGCGAGGTGGTGGATGGACGCGGATGGCTTCGTGCACATCGAGGCCGGGGGCAGGATCACGCGTCTCTATCCGGACGGGAAGATCTTTCTCGGCTACGGGTGGGCCAAGGGGTTCGTGTTGACCGCCTGCGAAGCCGATTACGCGACCCTCTACCGCGCTCCCGGGCCCTTCTGATCCGTCGAGCACGTCGGTGGGCGACACGGGGAGCCCCTTGGCGACTACGCGTGGCGCGTGTCGTGCTCGACGTGGCCGGCGGGCTCGAGTTGGAAGGTCGAGTGCTCGACGTCGAAGTGGTCGGCGAGGCACCCCTGCAGGGACTCGAGGATGCGGGCCGCACGCCCGTCGGTCAGCGCCGCGTCGTCGACGATGACGTGCGCGCTGAAGACGGGCGCGCCGCGCGTGAGCTGCCACACGTGGACGTCGTGCACGTCGACGACGCCGTCCGTGTCGCGCAGGTGCTGGCGGATCTCCGCCACCTGCACGTCGACCGGAGCCGACTCCGTCAGCACGACGACGACCTCGCGCAGCAGGCCGATGGCCCGCGGGACGATGAGGACCGCGATGAGCAGGGAGGCGATGGCATCCGCTTGTGTGAATCCGGTCGTGACGATCACGATCGCAGCGATGATCACCGCGATCGACCCGACGAGGTCGCCGAGCACCTCGAGGTACGCGCCGCGGACGTTGATGCTCCGCTTCTGCGCCCGACCGAGCAGCCACATCGAGATCGCGTTGGCGACCATGCCGACCGCGGCGACGATCAGCATGAGTCCGCCCTGCACCTCCGCCTCGGCGGGGGCGAGGAGCCGCTGCACCGCCTCGATCCCCACCCACGCGCACAGGACGATGAGGATGGCCCCGTTCGCGAGCGCCCCGAGCACCTCGGCACGCTGGTAGCCGAAGGTCCGGCGGTCGTCGGCGGGGCGCGAGGCGATGGCCGTGGCGATCAGGGCCACGACGAGGGCGGCGGCATCCGTGAACATGTGCGCCGCGTCCGCGAGCAGGGCGAGGGAGCCCGACAGGATCGCCCCGACGATCTGCACGACCATCACCGACGCCGTGAGCGTCAGGGCGGTGGCGAGCAGACGCCGGTTGCTGGCATCGCGGATGCCACCGGCGGGAGCGTGATCGTGCATAGCTCCAGGCTAGGTCGGTCGCGCGATCACCCGCGTGTTTTCGCGGTAGTCGGGAATGAGAACGGGTGTCGCTCTCTCTGGACCGGACAAGGAAGCGTGGACCCCGTGTCCATTTCGTGTCCGGTGTTACGCAACTCCGGGGGTCGACGGCTGACAGTGGATCTTGCGGAGAAGATGTTCCGGACAATCCGCGAGACAGCCGAATTCGCGCACATGCATCTGCACGACTGCAGCCACGTCGCTTTGACGAGATACGCCCGGTTGCTCGGCGTCGCCCTGGCCGACGTCATGGCTTTCGGAGGGCACCGAAGTACAGCGGTCGCGCTCCGCTATCGGCACACCGATGACGAGCGCGCTCGGGCCCTCGCGTCCAAGGTTGAGGCTCCGAGATGGGTGCGCTCGTGAGCGTCGTCATCCTGGAGAAGTCCGAGCTGTCGCCCGAGCTGCTGGCCCGCATCGCTCCCATCTGGGAGGCGGACGAGGCGACGTGCACGTACCGACGAGCAACGCGCACGCGCGAGCGCGCTGCGTGCGGCCCAGCGAGCGGAGATGAGCGACGAGGACCGGGAGGCCCGGAACCGGGTACTCACCGAGCGACGGCGGGCGACTACGGCCGGTCCCGCATCCCGGGGCACTTCGGCAACCTGATGGAAGATCGCTGCGGGGATGAAGTCGAGCTGTTGGCCCAGGTAGCCGGGTCGTCCGGGGGGGGACCGGAACGATCAGTCAGCGGTACCGTGCGACCTGCTGGAGGCCGAAGTCCCGGGCGTCGCGTTGATGCAGGTCGGGCGGGATCGGCGCTCAATGCCCGCGCGTAGCGCTCCCTGTCGTGCTGAGGATGCCATGCTCAGGGCATGAGCGGTCGCATGAAGCGCGTGCTGTGGATCACAATTCTTGTGTTGGGTGTCCTGAGCCTGATCGGCACCGTGGTCAGGGTCGTCGTGATGATCAGCGAGGGGCGCATCGACGGTGGATCCATCGTCGGCGCGTCCGGATCGCTCGTTGGGGGTATCGCGGGCACCTGGTTCGGGTGGATCATGCTGAGTCGGTCACACAATCCCGTTGAGGGCGACGATGAACGGTAGATCGTGGGCGGGCGTGGTCTGCGTTGCGGTGATCCTGCCCTTCGCCGTGGCTATGACGGTGCACGACTTGTCGGTCGGACAGTTCCCCGCCCGTCCGCTCGCGCTCATCGTTCTCGTCATCGTGGGGGTTGTGCTGTGGCTACATCGTAGGGCGCGCGACGCTGTAGTTCGGCGGGGTGCCGTCTACGCCGCCCACGGGCTTGCCGTCGGGGCGCTTCAGGGGGACGGCGCAGGTCGCACAGAGCGTCCAGTCGCCGTCTTCCACCGGGTCATGGTGTCCGCGTTCCAGGCAGACGGCCGCGGCCGCGTCCTGTTCTTCGCGGAACGTGGCGCGCTGAGGGCCTGTGAGGGGGCCGTGCGTCTCCTCGGCGGGGCGGTCTCCAGGGCGCGGTAGATGGTCGGGCGGCCGACCTCGAAGTCCTCGGCCAGCTCGGTGACCGCGGTGCCGTTGTCGTGGGCCTTGCGGATGTGTGCGAGCTGGGCGGCGGTGAGGGCGGCCTTGCGGCCCCGTTGCGCCCACGGGCAAGAGCTGCGGCGAGGCCGCCGACCGTGCGGGCGACGATCATCTCGCGTTCGAATTGCGCGCGTGCAGGGCCGGGCGTCAGGTGGGGAGGACTCCGGTCAGAGCCAGGACGGGCAGCAAGACGCCGAGGATCATGAAAAGGACCCCTCCCGCGCGGTACCAGATCAGGATGGCCCACCTCGGGGCGAATCGCTGCTGCAGCTTGCGGGAGAGGTCGGTGCGTCCCATCGCACGGATGTACCTATCGGCCAGACTGTGCGGACGCACGGCGAACACGGCACCCAGAACGAGCGCGCCGATCCCCCATACACAGACGAAGATGAGCGGCATGCTCGCACTCTATGGGGCGCAGCGTGTCGGCGTGGGTCAGCGCCGCAGACCCGCCAGCTGCGCCTGGATGCGCCGGTGGGCGTGCAGGGCCGGGTACACCCCGAGGAAGACCGCCATCGGCGCGCGCAGACGCATGTCGCGGATGCCGTGCGCCGCGTACGTGTTCTCGAACCGATCGATGTAGCGACGGAAATCGCGCGGGCGGTCGTCGAGGCGGCGCGCGCCGATCCCGGCCACCATGTTCGAGAAGTAGCCGATGCGTCGGCCGGCGAGAGCGAGGTGCACCGCGATGTCGAGGTCCTCGTGCATGATGTCGGCCTCGTCGTCGCAGAGGTGCTCGCGCACGTCGCGCCACGCGTCGGCCCGCACGGCCATGTTGCTGCCGAAGAGGAACACGAAGTCGCCGGCCAGACGCACCTGCAGCCGACGGAGCGCGTCATCGATCTGGTGACCGATCGTCCGCAGCGGCAGGTCGTAGTACTCGACCGGCCCCGAGGCCGCGTCGACCTCGCCCGACGCGAACACGCGCGACACCTGCGCCACCCAGTCGGGCTTGATCGCCGTGTCGGCGTCGATGCGTCCGAGCACGTCGCCGACGGCGGCATCCATTCCGAGGTTCCGCGTCGGAACCAGACCCTGCCGCTCGTCCTGACGGAGAAGACGGATGCCGGCTCCCGGGTGTTCCGCGATGAAGCGCTCGACCACGGTTCGGGTCGCATCCGTGGAGCGGTTGTCGACGACGAGGACCTCCCGAGCCGGCATCGTCTGTCGCACGATCGCGTCGAGGCACTGCGCGATCACGGCCTCCTCGTTGAAGGCGGGCACGATGATCGACACCGAAGGGAGGGGCTTCACGCCTCCCTTCCTACACGCTCAAAGTTTCCGGAGAAGGGGCACGAGATGACGGAACGCCCGCGCGCGGTGAGATTCCGCGTTCTTCTCCTCCGCCGACCACTCGCCGACAGTGCGTTCCTCACCCGGCGTCTGACCCTCCGGGATGAAGATCGGGTCGTAGCCGAAGCCGCCCGTGCCGCCCGGGGCCGTCGCGAGACGACCGGGCCAGCGCCCTTCGACGGTGTCCTCGCGCCCGTCCGGGTGCACGAGGGCGATCACCGAGACGAACTGGGCGGTGCGGTGCGGGTCCGCGACATCGGAGAGCTGGTCGAGCAGCAGGTCGAGGTTCGCCGCGGAGTCCTTCTTGTGCCCCGCCCAGTAGGCGGAGAAGACCCCGGGCGAGCCGCCCAGCACGTCGACGGCCACGCCCGAGTCATCGGCCAGAGCCGGGAGGCCCGTGTGCGCCGCGGCGGCGCGGGCCTTGATCAGCGCGTTGGCCGCGAAGGTCACGCCGTCTTCGACCGGCTCCGGTCCGTCGTAGCCGACGACCTCGAGGTCGGGCCGGACGGCGGCGACGATCGCCTGGAACTCCTCGACCTTGTGCGCATTGTGCGTGGCCAGGACGACGCGAGGCATCTCAGCCCTCGAGGGCCGCGGTCTGGATGCCGCGCAGCTCAGCGCACCCGTTCACGCCCAGCTCGAGCAGGCGGTCGAGCTCGGCCTTGTCGAACGGCGCCCCCTCGGCGGTGCCCTGCACCTCGACGAACAGGCCACGGCCGGTGACGACGACGTTCATGTCGGTCTCGGCGCGCACGTCCTCGACGTAGGCGAGGTCGAGCATCGGCTCGCCGTCGATGATGCCGACCGACACGGCCGAGACCGAATCGATGAGCACCTCGGAGCGCTGCGCGATGAACTTCTTCTCGCGGCCCCAGGCGATGGCATCCGCCAGGGCGACGTAGGCTCCCGTGATCGCCGCGGTGCGCGTTCCGCCGTCGGCCTGCAGCACGTCGCAGTCGATGACGATGGTGTTCTCGCCGAGGGCTTTCGTGTCGACCACGGCCCGGAGAGCTCGACCGATCAGGCGCGAGATCTCGTGCGTGCGCCCGCCGACCTTGCCCTTGATGCTCTCGCGGTCGTTGCGGCTGTTCGTCGCGCGCGGGAGCATGGCGTATTCGGCGGTGACCCAGCCCTTGCCCTTGCCGGTGAGCCAGCGCGGCACGCCGTTCGTGAACGACGCGGTGCACAGCACCTTGGTGCCGCCGAACGTGATGAGGGCGGAACCCTCGGCGTGCGCCGACCATCCGCGCTCGATGGTCACGGGACGGAGCTGGTCGGTGGTGCGACCGTCTTTACGGGTCATGGGTCCTCCTCGGACGAATGGATGCCGGGCTGTCAGCGCGGCAGGTCGATGGCGCCGGTCTGCACGAGCTGCACCTCGCGCACCTCACGGCCCATGAGGCGGTTGGCGAGGGTCACGAAATCGTCGGCGGACGAGCCGGTGGCTTCGTAGCGGTGTGCGGGAACGGCATCCGGTCCCGCGAGAAGATCGCGCGAGACGAGCTGGCGGTAGACGTCCTTCGCGGTCTCGCTGTCGCTCGACACGAGGCTGACGTCGGGGCCCATCACGTAGCTGATGGCCCCCTCGAGGAACGGGTAGTGCGTGCACCCGAGCACGAGGGTGTCGACGCCGGCGTGGCGGAGCGGGGCGAGATACTCCTCGGCGGTCGCGAGCACCTCGGGCGAGTCGGTGACGCCGGCCTCGACGAACTCGACGAAGCGCGGGCAGGCCTCCGCGAACACGGTGAGGCGCTCGTTCACCTCGAGCATGTCCTGGTACGCGCGCGAGCCGATCGTGCCGACCGTGCCGATGACGCCGATGCGTCCGTTGCGGGTCGTCGACATCGCCGTGCGGACGGCGGGGCCGATCACCTCGACGACGGGCACGTCGTAGCGTTCGCGCGCGTCGCGGAGCATCGCCGCGGATGCCGTGTTGCACGCGATTACGAGCATCTTCACGCCCTGGTCGACGAGCGTGTCGAGCACCTCGAGCGCGTAGCGGCGCACGTCGGCGATGGGCTTGGGTCCGTACGGGGAGCGGGCCGTGTCGCCGATGTAGAGGATCGATTCGCGCGGCAGCTGCTGGGAGACGGCCCGGGCGACGGTGAGACCGCCGACTCCCGAGTCGAAGATCCCGATCGGCGCGTCATCCATAGGGGTCCAGCCTATCGGGCGGGGTCGGTCGGGCAGGTCTCCGGGGGGAAGGCGTACCGAACTCCTGAGAAATCAGACGCGGCGCCGGGATAGCCGGGCATCCGGGGGTGTCGCGGTCCGAAACTCAGGAGTTTCGCACGGCGGGGCGTGGTCGCGGCGCCGACACGGGGCGGCAATAGGCTGGCGGCATGACGCGTAGCACCGCCTTGCACACCGACCGCTACGAACTCACGATGCTCGACGCGGCACTCCGCGACGGCACCGCGGCACGCCGTTGCGTGTTCGAGGTGTTCGGGCGCCGCCTCTCGGGCGGACGCCGTTTCGGCGTGGTCGCGGGCACGGGCCGACTCCTCGAGGCCATTCGCGACTTCCGCTTCGGCGACGACGAGCTGCGCTACCTGCGCGACAACCGGATCGTGGATGCCATCACGCTCGACCACCTCGCCGACTACCGCTTCACCGGCTCGGTCACCGGGTACCGCGAGGGCGAGGTCTACTTCCCGGGCTCCCCGCTGCTGACCATCGAAGGCACCTTCGCCGACGCGGTCGTGCTCGAGACGCTGGCGTTGAGCATCCTGAACTACGACTCGGCCGTCGCCACCGCCGCCGCGCGCATGAGTGTCGCCGCCGGAGACCGACCGCTCGCGGAGATGGGCTCGCGACGCGCGAGCGAAGGGGCAGCTGTCGCCGCCGCGCGCGCCGCCTACATCGCCGGCTTCTCGGCGACGAGCAACCTCGAAGCCGGACGCCGCTGGGGCGTCCCCACGATGGGAACGGCGGCGCACGCCTGGACGCTGCTGCACGACAGCGAGGAAGAGGCGTTCCGCTCGCAGATCGACGCCCTCGGTACCGGGACGACCCTCCTCATCGACACCTACGACATCGCCGAAGGCGTCCGCACCGCCGTCCGCGTCGCCGGACCCGAGCTCGGCGGGGTCCGCATCGACTCGGGCGACCTGCCGATCGTCGCCGGCGAGGTGCGTGCCCTGCTCGACGAGCTCGGCGCGACGAAGACCCGCATCACGGTCACGAGCGACCTCGACGAGTACGCTCTCGCCGCCCTGGCGGCATCCCCGGTCGACGCGTACGGCGTCGGGACCTCGGTCTCGACCGGTTCGGGTGTGCCCACCGCCGGCCTGGTCTTCAAGCTCGTCGCCCGTGAGGCCACGGACGGTTCGTGGGTCGCCGTCGCGAAGGCATCAGCGCAGAAGGCGTCGCACGGCGGTCGTAAGGCGGCCTTCCGCACCCTCGACCAGGGCACGGCGACCTCGGAGCTGATCATCGTGAGCGACGGCTTCGAGGAACTGTCGACCGCCGCCGAGCACCCCGACGCCCGCGCTCTCCAGACCACGCTGATGGTGGAGGGGGAAGCGGATGCCGCAGCCCTCGGCCCGGCCGGCGTCGAGGCCGCGCGCGCCCACCACGCGCGGGTGCGCGAAGAGCTGCCGGTCCGCGCCCTCGCGCTCAGCAAGGCCGATCCGGCGTTGGCGACGGAGTACCGCGAGGCCGCGCCCGCGCGCTGAACCGCGCGGACGCTACTTGGTCAGGGACTCGTAGATCTCTTTGCACTGGGGGCAGACGGGGAACTTCTCGGGGTCGCGGCCCGGCGTCCACTTCTTGCCGCACAGGGCGCGAACCGGCTTGCCGGTCAGGGCCGACTCGAGGATCTTGTCCTTCTTGACGTAATGCGAGAAGCGCTCGTGGTCACCCGGCTCGATGTTCTCTTCGCGGATGAGCTCCTCGAGCTCACGATCCAGGGTCGCAAGGCCCCCGCTGTCAGGACTGTCGAGAGGCGTGCTCATGGTGTGCCAGTGTAGCCGCGGAGCGCAGCCGGCGGACCGGTTCGGCGCGAGAGACGACGCTCAGGTCGCCTCGGCGAACTCCATCAGGCGCGTTCCGCGCCGCTCGAAGAGCAGCGCGCCGACGACGACTCCGACGACGAGTACGAGGATGCCTGCCGCCAGACCGACCCAGAGCGCCACGACGGCGTCTCCGGTGTCGGATGCCAGAGCACGACCGGCGAACCACAGCGCCGGTGACGCGGCCAGCAGCGATCCCAGCATGACGAGCCCCTGGGCGAGAACACCGCCGGAACCGGAGCGCTGCGGCTGCTGGAACGGGCTGTCGCCCGGGCGCGAGACCGCGTAGGGCGCGACGACCGACGAGATGCTGGACAGGCCGAGCCCGGAGAGGAACAGCGCGGCGCAGACACCGATCAGCGCGGGCAGGAACGCCCACCGCCCGTGCGCGACGATCGCGAGCGGAATCGAGACGGCCAGGATCGGAAGACCGATGAGGAGGACGGGAACGAGGCGCCCGATGCGGTCGGACAGGCCCCGTACTCCGCTCGCGATGTGCATCCACAGCGCGGTCGAGTCGTACGCGAGATCGTTGTGCGGCAGCCAGCCGAAGAAGAGCGCCATGATCGGGACGGGCAACAGGGCCGCGACCTCGATCGGCACACCGGCCACGACGAGGGGGATCATCGACAGCACCGCGGCGATCGGGACGACCACGATGTTCACGAGGTAACGGCGGTCGCGGAGCCAGTACGACAGGCTGCGGGCGGCGACGGCGCCTCCGGGCGTCCCGGGAAGCAGGGCGAACCACCCGAGACCGCCGCGCTCGCGTACGGCCACGGGGCGCGGAGTGGTCGTCAGCAGGATCCGCACGAGCACGAACCACACCGCCGCGAGGACCGCCACCGTCGCGACGGCGACCACGGCGCTGCCGACCGCGGCGCCCGGCGTCGGCGCGAGGGCGATCCCCCATGCCGCACCGACCGGCGTCCACGCGAGCACCTCGGCGGCGGACACCAGCTGCGTGGGCACGCTGCCCCGCCACTCGAGGGAGCCGAGGAAGACCGCCACCGGCACCACCACGACCAGCACCGCGACGAGGTACACCCCGGCGAGCTCCCGCGATTGCCGCGGCCTCTTGACCAGGGCGCCCAGGGCCATGCTCACGCGAGCCAGGAGCACGCAGGTCGTGATGCCGAGGATGATCGACGCGATGGTCGCGAACGCGCTCGCCCCCTGCTCGCTCCAGGCGATCGCGACGCTGATCGCGAGCACCAGGACCGCAAGCACGGGAACGCTCAGGAAACCCGCGAGGAGCAGCGCACCGGCGAGCGGGCGTGGTTCCGGTCCGACGAAGGCGAAGCGCCGCGGGTCGAGCGGGTCGACGGAGGCCGTCACCGGCGGGCCGACCGCGAAGCCGAGCGTGATCGCCGAGCCGGCCAGCACCGTGACGATGCCCGCCGTGAGGCGATCCACCTCACCGAGGCCACTCGCGTTGACCGCCGCGAAGATCGTTCCGGCGATGAGCACGACGAGTCCGACGACCCGCCGGAGAACATCGTCCCGGTCGCCGCGCAGGGCGCCGAGCATCATGGCCAGCCTCAGCCGGAGAACGTGTGCAACCACTCCAGGCCCTCCACGTCGCCGAGACCGCCCGCGAGCTCCAGGAAGCGCTGCTCGAGGCTCGCTTCGCCGCGTACCTCGTCGACCGTCCCCTCGGCGAGCACCTGGCCCGACACGATGACCGCGACGCGCGAGCATACGCGCTCGACGAGTTCCATTCCGTGGCTCGACAGGATGACCGTTCCCCCGTGCGAGACGTACGCACCGAGGATGTCCAGGATCACCGCGCTCGAAACGGGGTCGACGGCCTCGAACGGCTCGTCGAGGACGAGCAACCGCGGAGAGTGGATCATGGCACCGGCGAGCATGACCTTCTTCGTCATACCGGCGGAGTAGTCCGACACGGGACGAGCGAGCGCGTCCACGAGATCGAAAGCACGCGCGAGGTCGGCGGAGCGACTCTCGACGAGCGCGGCGGGGAGACCGCGCAGGGCACCGTAGTACGACAGCAGCTGCCGGCCGGTCAGGCGGTCGAAGGTCCGCAGCCGATCCGGGAGCACGCCGATCATCTTCTTCGCGGCGCGGGCGTTCTTGGCCGCATCGACGCCGTTGATCGAGACGGTTCCTCGGTCTGCGCGGAGGAGCCCCGCGATGATCGACAGGGTGGTGGTCTTGCCCGCACCGTTGGGACCGACGAGACCGTAGAAGGATCCGGCGGGGATGGTGAGGTCGATGCCGTCGACGGCGCGCAGTTCGCCGAAGGTCTTCGTCACGTTGCGCAGGGTCAGAGCCGGGGTCGCTTCGTCGGCATCCGTCGACGCCGACGTCTCGATCGCCGCGGCCCCGATCGCGGCTCCCGCGGTCGTCGCGGCGCTCGTCTCGGACGGGGCATCGGCCGAGGTGTCGGTCGGGACGTCGACCGGGGGCTCCTCGACCGCCGTGTCGGCCGGCGTCGGGTCTTCGACCGGCGGGTCCGCCGACGCGCCGTCGTCGTCCGCGGCGTCGTTCTCACGGGGTGCGTCACTGGGCTCCGCATCGCCGAGCGCGCCGGCGCCCTCGACGGGCACGTCCTCGGGCTCGGCGACGTCCGCCGATGCATCGCCGTCGACGGCCGCATCCGCGGGCGCAGGCTCGTGGACGGCCGCATCCGCCGGGGTGGGATCCTCGATCGGCTGCGCACTCCGCGCGTCCGCCGGGGCGTCTGCTTCTTCTGCCTCGGGGTCCGCGACGGCCGGCTCCGCGACCGCGTCGAGCACGTCGGCATCCGGAGTCGAATCCGCGGACGGCTCGTCGACGACGGCGCCACGGGAGGAGTCGTCGATCGTCTCGTCACGATCCGGCGACGGCTCGGCGGCGGGATCCGCCGGGGCGGGCGCCGACGGCTCGGCGGCGGGCTCAGCCGGGGCGGGCGCACCGGCGCCGCCGGGAAGCGGCGGCCGCGGCGGGACGATGATGTCGTCCGGAACGATGGGAGCCGAGACGGTTTCGGGAGCTGCGGCGGCGGCGGACGGACGGGATGCCGCGGGCTTCCGCGGCGTCGCGGGTTTGCGCGGCGCAGCGGGCTTGCGCGCAGCGGCGGGCTTGCGCGGAGCAGCCGGCTTCTTGGCCGCGGGCTTCTTCGTCGCGCTCGATGCCGATGGCGTAGTACTGGTTTCGCCCGTCTCCGGCGTGTCGGGCGTGTCGGCGGGCTTGCGCGGCGTGCGGGCGGTCGATGCGCGGGGAGTCCGCGGAGTCGTCGCGCGCGGCGTACGCGGGGTATGCGGCTTCGGCGTCGGAGGCGTCTCGGGCGAGGAATCAGCGCTCACCGCATCGCCGTCCGACCGAGGGGCGGACGATTCTTGGGGCTGCGGCAGCGACGCTGTCATCACTCCAAACTAGCAAGCCCCTCCGACACCGCCGTACGCGAGGCGAAGAGACGCAACATGGTGTAGCCGATTACGAAACCACAACGAGTAGGGCGGATTATCCCGTTCGCGGGATGCCCTCGCTACCATCGAGAGGACACAAAGGCGTGACATTCCGGTGAACCGGACATGACGACTCATCCCCCCAGGAGCCAGCCTTGACTGTTCAGATCGTGATTCTCGCCGCGGGCATGGGCTCGCGGCTCGGCCGCAGCCTGCCGAAACCCCTCACACCGCTCGCCGACGGTCGCAGCATCATGCAGCAGCAGCACGACAACATCCGTGCCGCATTCGGTCGCGCGGCGCGCATCACGACCGTGGTCGGCTACCGTGCCGAGACGATCGTCGATGCGTTCCCCGAGGCCGACTACGTCTACAACGATCGCTACGACCAGACCAACACCTCGAAGAGCCTCCTTCGTGCCCTGGCCAAGACCGGGCGCTCCGGCGTGCTCTGGATGAACGGCGACGTGGTCTTCGACCCGCGCGTGCTGGGGCGTGCCGCCGGGATCATCGACGAGGACCGCTCCTTCGTGACCGTCGACACGGCGAGCGTCGGCGACGAAGAGGTCAAGTACACCGTCGACGCCGAGGGCTTCGTGGACGAACTCTCCAAGATCGTCGTCGACGGGGTCGGCGAAGCCGTGGGCATCAACTACATCTCGTCGCGCGACAAGAAGGCGCTCATGCGTCAGCTGCAGCGCGTGGGCGATCAGGACTACTTCGAGCGCGGCATCGAACTGGCCATCGCCCACGACGGCCTGCGCGTGGAGCCGCTCGACATCTCCGACCTGTACGCGGTCGAGGTCGACTTCGCCGAAGACCTGGAGCGGGCGAACCTCTTCGTCTGATCCCGGAAGCGGGCCTCACGCGGTGACGCCCGAGGGGGATCCCGCGACGCGCGTCAAGACATCCGTGCGCCCGCCGGTGTCGGGAGAGGATGGCGACATGGCTGCTGAGAAGGTGCATCGCATCCACTCCCTGTCCGACGACGCCCCCTGGAAGGGTGGTCTGCCCCCGGTCGGATCCGACGAGCATCCCGCGTTCATCCGGCTGCTGGATCGCGCCCTCGCGGTGCAACGCCCCGTCGTGCTCGCACATCTGCGGAGCATCCGGCTGCGGCACCGAGATGCTGGCACCCCGGAGATCCTGCGGATCCTCGAGCGCCGCTATCTCACCGCGGTGACGACCGGCGGCGCGGCGGTGGGAGCGACGGCGGTCGTCCCGGGGATCACGACCGGGGTCACGCTGGCCCTCAGCGGTGTCGAGACCGTCGGGTTCCTCGAAGCGACCGCTCTGTACGCGCAGTCGGTCGCCGAGGTCCACGGCGTCGCGATCGACGACCCCGACAGAGCCCGTGCCCTCGTCCTCACGCTCATGCTGGGCAAGGAGGGCACCGACCTCGTCGCGCAGCTCGCTTCGCAGGCGGCGGGACGCGGCGCGAGCCGCTCCACCTACTGGGGCGATCTCGTCACCAAGACACTCCCCCGCGCCGCTGTCGGTCCGCTCGTCGACCGCCTGAAGACGACGTTCGCTCGGCAGTTCGCCGCGCGCGGCGGCGCCTCGTGGCTCGGCAAGGCCCTGCCGTTCGGCGTGGGCGCCGTCGTGGGTGGGGCCGGCAACCACATCCTCGGGCGGCGGGTGCTGGTCAACTCGCGTCGCGCGTTCGGCCCTCCCCCGCCAGCCCTGCCCGCCGATCTCGAACCACGCGCAGGAGCGGAACGCCTCGAGCACGCGGCCGTCCACGGGGCGAAGCGCGTCGGTGACGCGATCGCCGGCGCCGTGGGCGGAGCGGGGCGGCGAACGGGCGCGATCGCGCGGAAGGCGCTTCCGGCGCGTCGGAGGACGGCGCCGATCGAGGACGGCGCCGGCGACACGGCATCCTGAGTCCTTCTCATCCCGCGGACCCCGGGCGCAAGACCCGCGCGGCGATCGCCTCGCCGGGCTACTCTCGCGGCATGGGCGACCTCCTCGATCTCCTCGCGGTCTGGATGCCGCGACAGCGCTGGTACGGCACCAAAGGACGCGACCCGCGGTTGAGCGTGGTCGCGACATGGGAGGTGTCCGTCCCGCAGACGCACCTCGTGCTCGTGCGCGACGACGCGGCGGAACCGGCCATCGTCTACCAGGTCCCGGTGGTGCGGCGGCCGGCGGGGAGCGTCCCGCCGGGGAGCCTCATCGGGGCCGCGTCCGAGGACACCGTGTGGGCGGATGCCACCACAGACGACGCGTTCACGGACCTGCTGTACCGCGCGGTGACCGTCCCGGGCACGGAGCTGTCAGGCGATCCCGGTCTCACCTCCCGCACCCTCCCGTCGCCGCAGATCGGCGCCCCGGCCGCGCGGGCGACGGCGCGGGTGCTGAGCGGAGAGCAGTCCAACACGTCGATCATCTTCCGCCCCGAGGGGGACGGCGTCCCGGTGATCTGCAAGCTGTTCCGTCAGGTCAACGGCGGGGTCAACCCCGACGTCGAGCTGCCGACCGCCCTGGCCGCGGCCGGAGCGACCTTCGTCCCGGCGGCGATCGGAGAGGTGCGCGGAGCGTGGACCTCGCCCGAGGGCACGCCGATCGTGGGGTCGCTCGCCTTCGCGCAACAGTTCTTCGAGGGGGTCGAGGACGCGTGGCGGGTGGCGCTCGACGCCGCGGGCGCGAACGAGGACTTCCGCGAGCCGGCCCGCGCCCTCGGCGAGGCCGTGGCACGCATGCACGTCGCCCTGGCCGCGGCCTTCCCCACGCGGGAACCGCAGGAGACGGACCGCGTCGCGGTCGTGGGGGCGTGGAACCGTCGTCTCGCCATCGCCGTGAACGAGGTGCCCGCCCTCGCACCTCATGTGGACCGCATCCGCGAGGTGTACGCCCGGGCGGCCGCGAACGCGTGGCCCGCCCTGCAGCGCGTCCACGGCGATCTGCACCTCGGACAGGTGCTGTACACGCCGAGCAACGGCTGGGTCCTGCTCGACTTCGAGGGAGAGCCCCTCCGCCCGATGGAGGAGCGCGTGCTCCCCGACCTCGCGGTCCGCGACGTCGCGGGCATGCTGCGTTCGTTCGACTACGTCTCCGGCGCGATCGCCGAGGACGACGGCGCCGTCGTGCGCGCCTGGGTCATCGCCGCGCAGGAGGCGTTCCTCGGCGGCTACGCCGCGACCACGGGCGGCACCATCCCCGGCGGGGGCGATCTGCTCGCGGCGTTCGAGCTCGACAAGGCCGTCTACGAGGCGATCTACGAGACGCGCAACCGGCCCGACTGGCTCGGCATCCCGCTCGCGGCGATCGGACGCCTCACTCCCGCCGATTAAGCCGAGCGATCGCCCGCACGGGCGTTCCAGCTCTCCCAGCGGTCCATGAGCTCCTCGACGGCGGCGTGGAAGCGCGCGGTCGACGCGCCGGGGGCCGTGTCCCCGAAGTAATGCCGCACCCAGTGGCCGAGGCGCTCGACGGCGTCGGGGTCCCCGAGCACGCGATCGGCCTCGCCCACGATTCGGCCCGCGGATTCGGCATCCAACCATTCGCACGCCGAGAGGTATCCGGTCTCGTCCACTTCGGCCTCGGGGTCGCTCGGGCGGGTGATCAGCAGCGGAGCCGCGAAGGCGAGGCGGTCGTAGACCATCGCCGAGATGTCGAGCACCGCGAGATCGGCGGACCGCAGCTGCCAGCCGAGCGTCGCCGAGGTGTCGTGGATGTGATGGGCCGACGGGTCGGCGCGGTTCGCGGCGGCGAGAGCCGCGATGATCCGCGCGTTCGCCGCGCCGTACTCGGGATCGACCACTCCCGAGCGCGGGTGCGGGCGGTAGACGACACGATGGCGCCCCGTCGCGAGGAGTGCCGACACGAGCGCCTCGCCGTGCGTGCGGATCGAGCCGTAGTGGGCCGAGGGGCGGTCGCCCTCCCACGTCGGCGCATACAGGACGACCGTCCGCTCATCGGCGGGGTACGGCGGCTCACCGGCGGCATGATCGGCCTGCGGACGGCCGATCGAGAAGGTCCGCCGGTCGAGGTCGTAGTCCCACAGCACCCGGCCGAGCCGGGCGCGGGCGGCGTCTCCGGCCACGAAGGCGTAGTCGTACGCTTTGAACTGGTTGGTGGTCATGTACATCTTGTCGGACTCGCCGTGGTTGATGAACACGTGCCACCGCCGGCCGTAGCGGAACATCTGGAAGTTGCGGGTGTTCTGGTTCACGTAGAACACGAGACGGATGTCCTGCTCGGCGAGCACCTGCTCCACATCGCGCACGGTGGGCGCGTAGGCCACCGGCAGCTCCCTGTCCTTCAGCAGGGCGTCAGCACCGCGGATCGTGCGGCTGATCACGACGACCGGCCACCTCTCGGCGAGCTCGCGCAGCGGCGCGTACCACTGCCGCATCTGGTACATGTTCACGGCCCCGTCGGCGAAGTAGACCGCGATGCGGAACGCCCGCTCGGGGAGGGGCCCCCGCTCGGCCAGGGCACGGTGCAGATCACGCCGCGCGGAGCGGGTGGCGACGGCCTTCCGCAGCAGACCGACGGCGAGTCGGGCGTCACGGACGAGGGGCATCGTTCCAGGGTACCGGCCAGGTGCGGCGTGAAAGGATCGAGGGATGCTGCTCCCGACCCCCGGCGGAAGAGACGCGCCCGTTCCCCCCGACAACGCCGGCGTGAGCTTCATCATGCCCGTGCTGAACGAGGAGCGATACCTGCGGCGCGCCGTCGCGTCGACCCTCGCCCAGGACGTGCCGGGGCCGGTGGAGATCGTGCTCGCCCTCGGTCCCTCCAGCGACGGGACGACCGCGATCGCGCGAGAGCTGGCCGCCGCGGACGAGCGGATCGTCCTCGTGGACAACCCGGATGCCGACATCCCGGTGGGTCTGAACCTCGCCCTCGCCGCGAGCCGCTTCCCGACCGTCGCTCGGGTCGACGCCCACTCCGAGCTCTCCCCCGGCTACGCCCGGCGGGCGTTGGCGACCCTCGCCCGCACCCGGGCCGCGAACGTGGGCGGGGTGATGCGAGCCGACGGCCGCTCGCCCTTCCAGCGGGCCGTGGCGCGCGCGTACAACTCGCGTGTCGGGCTCGGCGGTGGCGCGTACCACGGCGGCGCGGTCGAGGGCCCGGCGGAATCCGCCTACCTCGGCGTCATACGTCGCGCAGCCCTCGACGAGGTCGGCGGATTCGACCCCTCGATCCGCCGCGGCGAGGACTGGGAGCTCAACCTGCGCCTGCGACGCGTCGGCTACCGCGTCTGGTTCGATCCGGCCCTGTCGGTCGTCTACTGGCCCCGCGAGAGCTGGTCGCGGCTGGTGCGCCAGTTCCGCGCGACCGGGGCGTGGCGCGGCGAACTCGTCCGACGATACGGACGCCGCAACTCCCTGCGCTTCTTCGCTCCCCCCGCGCTCGTCGGCGCCGTCGCCCTCTCAGCCCTCACGGGCCTGTGGCAGGCGGGGCGGCGCGGGACAGGACGGCGTTCGGCCGCGGCATCCCTCGTCCATCTCCCCGTCCTCGCGTACGCCGCGCTGGTCGCCGTCGTCGCCCTCGGTCGCGGCGGCGGCCGCGGGTGGCGCGACCGCGCCTGGACCGCCGCGGTCCTTCCCTCGATGCACCTGTCGTGGGGCGCGGGATTCCTGTGGGGCGTGGCGCGCGGCGCGCGCGACACCGTCGACACGTCGCGCCTGGACGGGCGCAACACCCCGCTTCCCTAGCGGTCGACGAAGCCCCGGTCGAGGATCCGGGCGACCACCCGCTCGGCGGCCCGTCCGTCGTCTCGGGCGTTGAAGACCCGCTGCCACCGCTCGTAGCGTTCGCGGAAGATCGACGGATCGACCTCGTCGATCGCGCGGGTCAGTTCGGCCTGTGTGCGCACGACGGGACCGGGGGCCGCGTCGAGCAGGTCGACGTAGAAGCCGCGCATCGCGCCGCGGTAGTGCTCGAGGTCGGGCACGAGGAAGTACATCGGCTTGCCCGTGATGCTGAAGTCGAACATGACCGACGAGTAGTCGGTGATGAGCGCATCCGCGGCGGCGAGAAGGCGCGCGGTGTCGGGATATCCCGTCACGTCGATCACGCGCGGGCCGCGCGCGTCCTCGCCCGGGAGCAGGGTGCGCGAATGCCCGCGGACGAGCACCACGGAGTCGGTCGCGCGTGCCAGCGCGGTCGGGTCGAGGAAGTCGACGATTGCCTCGTGGTCGTCCCGCCAGGTGGGGGCGTACAGCAGCACCCGCTCCGCGGCGTCGATCCCCAGGGCGCGACGGGTCGATCGGCCGTCGTCGGTCTGCAGCACGTCGTTGCGGGGGTAGCCCTCGATCCACACCGGTCGGCGCAGGAACGCGTACGCCTTCGTCAGCACGCGGGCGGCGTACGGGTTCTGGGCGAGCAGGACGTTCCATCGCCGCGCCTCGCGCACCACGGCCACGGCACGCCGCGGGTCGAACCCCGGGCGGTGCAGCGCGAGGCGTTTGAGCGGGGTCCCGTGCCAGGTCTGCAGCACCGTCTGACCACGGCGGCGGGAGTACCGGCGGCGCAGCCAGTCGTTGACGACGAGCAGCCGTGCGGCGCTGCGGGCGCGCCACCACTCGGGGCTCCCCTCCACGACCGCCACGGCTCCCGGCGGCACCTGCACGGACAGATCGACGACGCTCCAGTACCGGGTCACGGACGGAGCGACGCGCGAGAGCTCGCGGTCGATGGCGAGGGGGTTGCAGCTCGCATTTCGCCCGTAGAAGCTCTCGAAGAACACCGCGTTCTCGAGCGGGGCGCGGTGTGCGGCGTACTCCTTCTCGAGCGCGGCCTGCACCTCGCGGGATTCGGAGGAGGGGTCGACCGGCGGGCCCACGCGCAGCGTCGATCCGGTCCACGCGGCCCGCAGTCCCGGCAGCACGGCCACCGGGATCGGGGTGCGGGGCATCGCGGGATCCGTCGCCTCCCCCGGATCGATCGCCAGGCGGTACTCCCCCGTCGGCAGGGGCAGCTCGGGTCCTCCCCAGCGCGCGGCGCGCAAAGGCACCTCGGCGCGCCAGGTGCGTCCTCGTCCGTGCAGACGCGCGCCCACGCGGGCGCGCCGTCCGACCAGGGTGACCGATGCCGGTCGTGGTCCCGTTCCGCTGATCTCGAGCACCGCGGTGCCGCCGTCGTCGACTAAGCGTGCGTCGGTCATCGCGCTGCCCTTCTCTCGCCCTCGCGGGTGCCGGTGTGTTCCGCGGCGCCGAGGCGCCGCCGGATCTCGCGGTAGACCCGCTCGGTGTTGCGGCCGTCGCGGTGCGCGTGCACCGCGGCACTGCGACGGCGGGAGGCGTCGATCGCCTCGGACGGATCGTCCAGGATGCCGCCCAGCCGCTCGAGCACGTCACCCCAGGATCGTGCGGGGTCGGGGCCGGCGACGTCGGCGTAGGTCCCGTACAGTCCCCGCCGCGCGGTGTACTCCTCGAGGTCCGGAGCGAAGAACAGCACCGGCAGCGGGACGAGGGACGCGTCGAAGGCGAGCGAGGAGAAGTCGGTGATGAGCACGTCGACACCCGACAACAGCGGGGTCACATCGGCGACGCGATCACTGCCCAGGGCGGCGACGCGGTCGGTCGGAACGGGCGGCGCGTAGTCACCGTCGCCGAGCGGGTGCGAGCGCACGAGCAGCGTGGCGCCGAGGCGGTCGAGCGCCGTGGCGATGGCATCCCACTCCCCCGCGTCGGGAACGGCGGGATCCGCGTCTCCGTCCCGCCAGGTGGGCGCGTAGAGGACGACGCGACTGTCCCCCACCGAGCGACCCAGCGTCCGCTCGATCTCCTCGCGCGCCGCGGAGCGCCGCTCCGCCGCGGAACCGCGGGAGAGCACATCGACGCGCGGTTCGCCCGTCACCGGCAGGCGCGCGTCGGGCAGCGCGAACGCGGTCTCGAGTCGAGCGCGGACGAGATGGGATGCCGCGGGCAGCAGGGAGATCTGCCGGGTCGTCCGCCGATACGACACCGCGAGCACGCGCCGCGCGAGCCTCGATCCGGCCCGCGTCGTCTCGGCGGAGTCGAGGCCGATGCGCTTGAGCGGGATGCCGTGCCAGAGCTGGACGATGAAGGCGCCGGTCAGGGCGTAGCGCTGGACGTCCCCGAACCCGTGCGTGACGACGATGACGCGAGCCCTCGCCGTCGCCCACAGCCCCCGCAGGGAGTCCTTCTCGATCCAGGGGATGCCGAGACGCTCGGCCTCGCGCGACTGGTCCGCGTCCGCGACGAGCCAGATCGCCCGCTCGTCGCGAGCCTCGGCCTCGCGCCAGAGCGCCAGGGCTCCGTCGGTCACGCCGACCGCGCATCCGAACACCCACCGATCGCGCGTGCGCGGCACGAGGGCGGTCAGCAGTCGTCCCGCGACATAGAGCGGAATACGGCGGAGTTTTTGCGCGTTTCCCGCCCCGAACGAGAAAGACGCCACCCCGCGAGCCTATCGCGGGGTGGCGTCCGACGCCGGAGCGTCAGGAGGTGGGCATCTTTCCGAGGGTGACCTCGGCGGTCTTCTCCTGACCGTTGCGGGTGTACGTGACCTCGGCCTTGGACCCGGCGGCGAGCGCGCGGACCTGGGCGGTCAGGTCGGCGGAGTTCGTGACGGGGATGCCGTTGAACTTCGTAATGACGTCGCCCTTCTCGAGGCCCGCGGCCTGAGCGGCACCGCCGTCGACCGCGACCGCGACGTACGCGCCGGTCGTGGTCGCGCCCTGGATGCTCGCGGCGTCCTGGACGTTCGCCCCGAGGAGGCCGTGCGTGGCGGAGCCGTTGTCGATGATCTCCTGCGAGATGCGCTTGGCCACGTCGGAGGGGATCGCGAAGCCGACGCCGATGTTGCCCGACTGGCCACCCGACGAGGATCCGCCCGCGCTGGCGATGGCGACGTTGATGCCGATGAGCTTTCCCTCGTCGTCGACGAGCGCGCCACCGGAGTTCCCGGGGTTGATCGCGGCATCCGTCTGGATGACGGCGATCTTGATCGAGTCCGTCGCCTGCTGCTGCTGGCCCTGCTGGCCCTCGCCGAAGTCGAAGAAGAACGGGTTCTGGTTGCCGCCGGAGCCGGAGCCGTCCTCGGACTCGGTGCCGTCTTTCGGAGCGGCCGACGAGGCGACGAGGATCGACCGGTTCAGCGCGCTGACGATACCGGTGGTGACCGTGTTGGGCAGGTCGAGCGGCGCACCGACGGCCGAGACGTTGTCGCCGACGTTGAGCTTCGACGAGTCGGCCCATTCGATCGGGGTGAGGTTCGACGCGTTGTCGACCTTGATGACCGCGAGGTCGTACGTCGGGTCGGTGCCGACGATCTTCGCCGAGAACACCCGTCCGTCCGAGGTGGTGACCGACACCGTCGGGTTGGCCGACTTGCCGCCGATGGTGACGACGTGGTTGTTGGTCAGGATGTAGCCGTCCTTGCTCAGGATGACGCCCGAGCCGGTGTCGCCGGTCTGACCCTGCATGGCCTGGATCGTCACGACGCTCGGCACGACCTTCGCGGCCACGGCGGTGGTGTTGTTGACGTCCTCGGGGTTGTTGACCGTGACCGCCGTGGGTCCCGCGACGGCGGCGGAGGTGGAACCACCCCAGAGCGAGAGTCCGGCGTAGGTGCCGCCGAGGCCCGCTCCGCCGCCGACGAGGGCTGCCGCGACGAGCAGGGCCGCCACGCGGGGGGCGTTGCTCTTCTTCCGGGGCTGCGCGGGGGTACTCGAGTCGGCGAGGGGCAGCGTGGGGTGCTGACCGCGCGGGTCGTGTCCGCCGGCGGCCGGGCCGAACGCGTGTCCGGTGGGGCCGGTCGTCCCGGAGGGGGCGGCCGCGTACTCCTGCGGGCGGGTGGATCCGTCGCGGCCGGCACCGGTGTGCGCGGCGCCGGCGGGGGACGTGTGGGCGGGCGGAGGCCATGCCGCCGCGGCGGCGGCGGGGGAACGCGTGGGGATCGGCGGGATGGCGCCGGTGGGCGCGGCGGCGTCGCTCGCGTGTCCTGCGGCGCTGCGGTCGGTGTTCGACGACGCGGGGGCGGTGTTCGGGGCGGCCGCGTCGCTGTTCCGGCTGATGTCGTTACCCTCGGGACGGTTGTCCGTGTTGTCGCTCATGTGATGCTCCTTCTTCCAGGCGCTTCAACGATGACCCCCGATGCTGTGTGCCGCCTATGACACGGGTGAGTCGCCTCTATGGGTCGGGTACCGACGTCCCGCACGGTCGATGGCCTACGGTGAGAATCTCCCGGCCCTGCGGCCCACGCATCCTCTCGAAGGCACTTCCCCGATGAACACCATCCCCGGCGCCTGGCAGCGCACCGCCCGAGGAGCCGGTCTCCTCGCCGCCGACGGCCGAGCCGTCCCCACGATCTTCGCCGAGATGACGGCGCTCGCGACCTCGACCGGTGCCATCAACCTCGGTCAGGGATTTCCCGACGAGGACGGGCCCGAGGTCGTCCTCGAAGCGGCGCGGCGCGCCATCGCCGACGGCGTCAACCAGTACGCCCCGGGGCGCGGTTTCCCCGAGCTGCTCGCCGCGATCGCCGATCACCAGAAGCGCTTCTACGGCCTCGAGCTCGACCCCGCCCGTGAGGTCCTGGTGACGGTGGGGGCGACCGAGGCGCTGGCCTCGACGCTTCTCGCGCTCATCGACGGTCCGGACGACGAGGTCGTCGTGTTCGAGCCGTACTACGACTCCTACGCGGCGAGCGTCGCCCTGGCGGGAGCGCGGCTCGTGGGCGTTCCGCTGCGCTGGCCGGACTTCCAACCCGACCTGGAGGACCTGGCATCCGCTGTCACCGACCGGACGCGCGTGATCCTCGTGAACGACCCCCACAACCCCACCGGCACCGTGTTCTCTCGAGAGGTGCTCGACGAGGTGGTGCGCCTCGCGCACCGGCACGACGCGGTGATCGTCACCGACGAGGTCTACGAACACCTCGTCTTCGACGGGCCGCACGTACCGATCGCCACGCTCCCCGGCGCGGCCGAGCGCACGCTCTCGATCTCGTCGGCCGGCAAGACGTTCTCGCTCACCGGATGGAAGACGGGGTGGGTCACGGGCCCCGCCGAGCTCGTCACCGCGGTCCTCGCCGTCAAGCAGTTCCTCACCTACGTCGGCGGATCGCCCTTCCAGCCCGCGATCGCCGCGGGCCTGCGCCTGCCCGACTCCTTCTTCTCATCCGTCGCGGCGACGATGGCTGCCAAGGCGAAGGTGCTGGGCACCGGTCTGCGCGCCGCGGGTTTCGACGTGTCGACGCCGGGGGGTTCGTACTTCACGGTGGTGGATGCCGCCCCGCTCGGCGCCGTGGACGCGGACACGTTCTGCCGCGAGCTCCCGGCGCGCGCCGGGGTCGTCGGCATCCCCCTCACCGCCTTCGTCTCCCCGGCCCGTCGGCACCGCTACGCCACGCTCGTGCGCTTCGCGGCGTGCAAGCGCGTCGAGGTGCTGTCGGAGGCCGCCGAGCGGTTGGCGGCCAGTACGCGCGGCTGACGGGCCGCGGGGCCGACCTCCGCGGCATCCCGGCCCCGTCACACGACGGCGTACCATGTATGCATGGTGTAATCTCACCGGTGATCGCATGTCGTCGATCGTGACCGCGACTCCCGTCGCCGACTTTTCGGGGAGTTCCATGCCACGCCCTCGCCACACCCTCGAAGCGCGCGCTCCGCGCATCACGCACCTGTACGGGACCTCGCTGAAGTGGACCAAGGTCCCGCAGAAGACCTTCCTCACCCCGGAGACCGCCCTTCAGTTGCGCGCGGAGGGATACACGATGGCCCTGATCCGTTCGGGCTGGCGCTCCTCGCGCTCGATCTCGCTGATCCGCTACGCCCAGAGGATCGCTCCCCCCTCCGACCTCCCCTGAGCGCAGCACCGCCGGGCCGTGACACGAGGCGAACCACCCGAATGGGTGGTCCTGCTCCCCGCGGCCGAGGTCGCCGGCTCGTATCGTCAGCAGTGCACCCGCCCGCGCCTCACGAAGAAGACCCGCATGAGCACGTCCGAGTCCCCTCGCCTCCTCCCGCTTCCGTCGCCCTGCCCCGCGTGGTGCGCCGGCGAGCACGAGGCATCGATCGACGCGAACGTCTCGCATCGCAGCGAGGGCATCACCGTGCCCGGAGTGGAGCGCAGCCTGCATCCGGACGGCGACATCCACGCGATCGGCGTGACCGAGATCACGATCGGGCTCGAGCAGACCCGCGGCGAGACGTGGGTCTGGTTCGGCTCGGATCAGTTCGCCCGGCAGTCCACCGTCCTCAGCATCGAGACGACGAAACGCTTGATGCGAGCCGTCACCGCGCTGCTGGACGACGCCCCCTGAGACCCCGCCCTATCTGTCGCGCGGGCCGTCCAGGTCGGGCACGAGCGTGTCGATCGAGACGCCCAGGACAGCCGACAGCGAGAGCAGCGTCTGCAGGCGGGGGTTCGCCGGCGTGCCCGGGTTCGACTCGCCCTTCTCGAGCTTCTGATAGGTGAAGAGCGAGATGCGCGCACGCACGGCGACGTCCTCCTGCGTCAGCCCCGCGGCGAGGCGTGCCGTCCGCAGATTCGCCCCGAGCTCACCCATGTACGTCATCCAGGGATAGTCGAACGCGAGACCGGTCATCTCTCCAGCTTGCGTCATCTCATCGGGTTCGGCGTCGAAACCGTGCATGCCGTCAGCGTGCTCTCAGCGTGGCGTCACCCGGTAGCGACGCAGTTCGAGCGCCGGATTCACCCGACGCACGCGAGCGATGGCATCCGGATCGATGTGGGCGACGGCGACCTCCGTCGTCGTGCCCACCGCCGCGAGGACCACCCCCTGCGGGTCGACGATCATCGAGTGCCCCACCCCGAGCGGCGGCGGGTGATCCGCCCCGGCGACGAAGACCGTGTTCTCGATCGCACGAGCCTGGACCAGGGTCCGCCAGTGGTGCTCCTTCAGCGGCCCGCGCACCCACTCGGCGGGGACGAGCACGACGTCGACCTGCGCGTCGGCCAGGGTGCGCGCGACCTCGGGGAAACGCAGGTCGTAACAGGTCATGAGGCCGAAGCGCAGACCGTCGACCTCGAAGGTCTCGGGGGGCGCGATCTCTCCCGGCGCGACCCAGTCCGATTCCCGCTGGCCGAAGGCGTCGTACAGATGGAGCTTGCGATAAACGGCCCGGATGCCGTCCCCCGCCGCCGCCACGACCGTGTTGCGCACGCGACGGCCGTCGTCGGCGCGCTCGAGGAGGCCGGCGACGATGACGATGTCGTGTTCCGCGGCGAGCGAGCGCAGCGCCACCGTGAAGGGCCCGTCGAGATCCTCGGCGTTCTCGGCGAGGGTGTCGTCGAACGGGTCGACGAAATAGCTCGAGTACTCCGGGAAGACGACGACGCGGGCGCCGCGCGCGACCGCGGTCTCCACCGCCTCCGCGATCGCCGAGAGGTTCGTCGCGCGGGAGGCTGTCGGCGCGAACTGCGCGACGGCCAACCCGAATCCGTGTCCTGTCACGCGTCGTCCTTTCTCGACCGGCGGCGGCGGCCACCGACACCTGCACCCAGAGTACGAGGATCCCCGCGGCCGCGACGGTTCCGGGGCCCAGGTCTGGGTCGCGGATCGCGCATTCGGGTGCCCGCAGAGCGATGACGGGCGCCCGGGGGCATTTCCGGGTCCACTCTCGTGATACTCGTCGAATGTCGCGCTCACCGGGTCATTTCCGTCGCGACACTCCCGGGCGGTGCGTGCCGATTTGCGCCGACGTTCATCTCCGCGTAATGTTTTCTCTTGTGCCGCGGGGTGGAGCAGCTCGGTAGCTCGCTGGGCTCATAACCCAGAGGTCGCAGGTTCAAATCCTGTCCCCGCAACAAAAAGAAGGCCCCGGATCCTCGGATCCGGGGCCTTCTGCTTTGCCCGGAAACCGCCCTTCAGGCGACGGGCACGTCTTCCGCCCGCCGCGCCAGCAGATCGCGGAGCGTCCGCTCGATCCAGGAACGGTAGCGCGTCACGGACCACCCGGAGCGGGTGACGAAGAACGCGTAGGTCTCGGGACCGATCAGGTAACCGAGTTCATCGGTCACCTCGTCGAGGTCCGCCTCCCCGAGAAGGCCGCGGGTGACGAGCCACGTCGACGCGGCGCGGACGTCCCTGCGCCGACGGGCGTCGAGATCGGCCAGAGCGGCGGCGGCGACGGCATCCGTCTCCCCCGCGATCGCCATCGCCCGCGCGAGTCCGGCCGAACGCCGATGAGCCTCCGTGACGCCGTCGAGCCAGACGCGCATCGCCTCGTCGACGTCGAAGCGGTCGAGGGTCTCGCCGACCGGCAGAGCGTCGAGACCCTCGGCCTCCCCCTCGTCGCCGCGGACGGCACGTTCGAAGGCGGAGACGAGAAGGACCGACTTGGATCCCGCGAGGTGGACCGACTGAACCGAGACCCCGGCGGTCGCGGCGATGCCCTTCATCGTGGTCGCCGCGTAGCCGTCGCGTGAGAAGAGTTCCGCCGCCGCGTCGAGGATCGCCGCTCGCGTGCGAGCCGCTTCTGCCTTTCGCAGAGGCGAGGCGTAACGCCTGGGGCTCATCTCGGGCCCTCCTCAGACTGTTAGAGCGTCCATCTAATCATTCGAGTCCTCGGCGCCCTCAGGGCTTGACGCGCACGCGAGAGCACTGTCGCGGATCCGTCAACCCGGGCGAGCGATGTCGGGACGACGCGGTTGACTGAGACGCATGATCGACGGACGACTCTTGCAGCCCGCACGGAGCCCCCGCCCTGTCGAGGTGGCTCCACCCCGCGTCTCCGACACGCGCCTGCGGGCCGTCCTCCCCGAACGCGCGCGACTGCTCGCGCTGTACGACGGAGCGACCGGGGCGGAGGGACCCGCCTGGTGGGCCGACCATGACGCGCTGGTGTCCAGCGATGTCATCGGTCGACGCACGCTCGCGTGGCGCGGCGACGGCAGCGTGGTGAGCGTCGTCGACCCCTCCGCGTTCGCGAACGGCAACGCGGTGGACGGCGCCGGCCGGCTCGTACACGCCGAGCACGGGCGCCGCGCGATCAGCCGCGGATGGCTCTGGACGAGCAGCGGTGCGGGAGTCGTCGTCTTCGCGGCGGACGGCGCCCGGCTCGGAGTCATCCCCACCCCGCACCTCGTGAGCACCCGCACCTTCGACGCCGATGAGCGTCGCCCCTTCCTGACGGGCGACGCCGACCTGTGGATGCTGGAGCTGGCATGACCGACCTCGAGATGGCGGCCATCCCCGCCGGGCGCGTGCTGCGGGGAGACATGCGGGGAAACGAGCGGCGTGAGATCGTCGTCGCGTCCTTCGAGATCGGCGTGTACCCCGTGACCGAGGAGCAGGTCGCCGAGATGCTCGGCATCCCGGCGCGCCATCCGCGCCGCCCCGCCGTCGACCTCAGCTGGTTCCGCGCGGTGCGCCTGTGCAACGCCCTCTCCGAGTGGGAGGGGCTCGATCCGGTCTACCGGTTCGACGGCGAAGAGGTGTCCGTCGATCTCGAGAGCGACGGCTTCCGCCTGCCGACCGAGGACGAGTGGGAGTACGCGGCGCGCGCCGGCGCCACCGGATCGACGTACGGGCCCGTTCGCGAAATCGCGTGGACGGCGGCTGACGGGCTTCGGGCCCCGGTCGACGTGGGTGCCCGCCTGCCGAACCTCTTCGGACTGTTCGACATCCTGGGCAACGTGTCGGAGTGGTGCGAGGACCTCCTGGACCCCGATCGCGGGACCGCACGCGTCTTCCGCGGTGGCGGATGGAGCGACGCTCCCGCCGTCGTGCGCTCCTCCACGCGCCGCGGTGCGGGCCCGCGCGACGCGTTCGACGACGTCGGCGTGCGCGTGGCCCGGGGAGAGCGCGCATGAGACGCGCCGGGCGGCGGTCAGTCTGTCGTGGTGATCGCGTCGGTCAACGAGCTCAGGAAGCCCGAGATGGTGGCGAGTTCCTCGTCGCTGTACTGCGCGGCGACATCGCGCATCGACCCGAGGTGACCGCCGAGGTGGTGGAAGAACTCGCTGCGGGATTTGTCGGTGAGGAGGACGATCCGCGCACGGCCGTCCGACGGGTGGGCGCGACGCTCGACGTGACCGGAGGCAGCCAATCGGTCGATGAGCTTGGTCGTCGAGGCCGTCGAGATGCGCAGATGCCTCGCCACGTCGTGGGGACTGACCATCTCTCCCCGCTGTTCGCGGATGATGAGCATGCGCAGCGTCGCGAGGTCGCTGGCGTTCATGTCCATGTCGCCCTTCATACCGCTGTGCATGCGGTCGAGGGCGTCACTGAGCGCCCGCACCGCGGTGAGGGTTTCGATGACGGCAGGTCTTCTACCAGATCGAGTGGTCGCGCTTGTCACGGTGGACACCCCCTTTGGGCGTAGGTATATTGAAGCTCACATCGCTAGCTAAACTAGCAAACAGGAGGAACGATGAGCGAGACAGAAAACGTCGTCCTTCTGGACGAGGTCGGAAACGAGATCGGCATCGCGCCGAAAGCAAGTGTGCACGGTGCCGACACCGCATTGCACCTCGCGTTCTCCTGCCACGTCATGAACGCCGACGGAGAGGTGCTGGTCACCCGTCGCGCGATCGACAAGAAGACCTGGCCGGGGGTCTGGACCAACTCGTTCTGCGGACACCCCGCCCCCGCTGAGACCCTCACCGACGCCGTGCACCGACGCGCAGCCTTCGAGGTGGGACTCCGCGTCCGCGATCTCGAGCTCGCGCTCCCCCATTTCCGCTATCGCGCCGTGGACGCGAGCGGGATCGTCGAGAACGAGATCTGCCCCGTCTACGTCGCCTTCACCGACGACGAACCGCGACCGAACCCGAGCGAAGTCGCCGAGTACCGGTGGGTCGACCCCCTCGACCTCGCCGCCTCCCTGGAGGCGACCCCCTGGGCGTTCAGCCCCTGGCTCGTGCTCCAGGCGCAGCAGCTTCACCTCTTCGGCTCTCCTCCAGCCGTCCGGCGGGCCTCGTGATCACCTTGGCCACCACCCCCGCCGCGCGCCACGACATCGATTCCGCGATCGAGGGCGCACTCTCCCGTCTCGACCGGCGACTGGGCCGTCACGGCGACGGCGCCCGGGCCCTGGCATCCGCCATCCGCCGCGCCGCCGAAGGGGGCAAACGCTTCCGCCCTCTGCTCGTGGTGTCCGCCTTCGACACCCTCGGCGGACCCGACATCGCGCGACCCGCGCTGTACCAGGTCGCTGCGGCCTTCGAACTGCTGCACACCGCGTTCGTCGTGCACGACGACGTCATCGACCACGACGTCGAGCGACGGGGGATGCCCAACGTCGGAGGCGAGTTCCGCTCGCGTGGAACGGAGCGGGGAGCGGATGCCGCAGGAGCGGCGCTGCTCGGAGACGCCGCCGCGATCCTCGCGGGAGACCTCCTGCTGCACGAGTCCGCGCGCCTGGTGGCGATGGCGGAGATCCCCGGAGACCTTCGCAGCGAACTGCTGCTGCTCGTCGAGGACGCCGTGCTCGTCTCGGCCGCCGGAGAGCTCGCCGACGTCGAGAACGCCGTGTCCGCCGGTGAGATCGATGCCGACACGATCCTGCGCACCACGCACGACAAGACCGCGGTGTACTCCTTCTCGGCTCCGCTCGAGGCGGGTGCCGTCATGGCGGGCGCAGAGCCTCCCGTGCGGCACGCGCTGCAGCGGTTCGGGCAGCGGCTCGGCCTCGCGTACCAGCTCGTCGACGACCTGATCGGGGCCTTCGGGAGCGCGGCCACCGCCGGCAAGGACGAGGGTTCCGACCTCCGCGAGGCGAAGAAGACCCACCTCATCGTGCTGGCGCGCGAGAGCGAGAGTTGGCCCGAGGTCAGCCACGCCCTCGCGAACGCCCACACCGGGCCCGTGGCGATCCGCGCGGCGCAGTCGGCGCTCTCGGCGTCCGGCGCGCGCGTCCGCCTCGAGCACCTCGTCCGCGACACCCTGGACGAAGCCCGCGGGATCGTCGCCGCCTCGACGCTGCCCGACGAGTGCCAGTCGATGCTCCACGACCTCGTGGATGCGGTGCAGGAGCGCGTCCCGTGAGCACCGGCCCGACCGGTCTCGCCCTGTACTCGCGCACGGCCGACGACGCCGCCGCGGCCGTCATCCACCGCTACTCGACCTCGTTCGGTCTCGCCGCCCGCCTTCTGGGCGCACGACCGCGCCCGCACGTGCGCAACATCTACGCCCTCGTGCGCGTCGCCGATGAGATCGTCGACGGCCCCGCCCACGACGCGGGCCTCACACCCGACCGCGAGCGCGCCGTCCTGGACGCCCTCGAGAACGAGGTGATGGATGCCATCGCCACGGGGTTCAGCGCCAATCTCGTCGTTCACGCCTTCGCCCGCACCGCCCGCGAATGCGGCATCGACGCCGAGCTCATCGCCCCGTTCTTCGCCTCGATGCGCACCGACATCGACACCACCGCGCACGACGACCTGTCACACGACGCGTACGTCTACGGATCGGCGGAGGTCGTGGGGCTGATGTGCCTGCAGGTGTTCCTGAACGCCGGGATGACGGCCCCCGCGCGCCCCGCCGCAGACCTCGTCGACGGCGCGCGGCGCCTCGGAGCGGCGTTCCAGGACGTCAACTTCCTTCGCGACCTCGCCGACGATGCCGACCGTCTCGGTCGCGACTACCTCGACGGAGCGGCCGACGACGAACGACGCACCGCCGTGCTCGATCGGATCGACGCCGACCTCGCCGCCGCGGCATCCGTCATCCCCCACCTGCCGCCGGACTGTCGAGCGGCCGTGACCGCCGCGCACGACCTGTTCGCCGAGCTGTCGCGACGACTCCGCCTCTCCCCCGCCGGCGCGCCCCGCGTCCGCGTCCCGGACACGGTCAAAGCCACCCTCGCCGCCCGCGCCCTCTTCGGGCGTCCACCGAAAGGCCCCCGCTCATGAGCGCGCAGCGCATCGTCGTCGTCGGAGGCGGGATCGCCGGACTCGGCACCGCCGCCCTGCTGGCCGACCGCGGCCACGACGTCCAGCTCTTCGAGGCCCGCGACGCCCTCGGCGGGCGTGCCGGCTCCTGGGAGGCCGACGGATTCCGCTTCGACACCGGACCCAGCTGGTACCTCATGCCCGAGGTGTTCGACCACTTCTTCCGGCTGCTCGGCACGAGCGCCGCGGAGCAGCTCGACCTCGTGCGCCTCGACCCCGCGTACCGCGTGTACGGGCCTCCGGGCAAGGGCGAGCCGATCGACATCGTGTCGGGCCGGGAAGCCGTGCGGGCACTCTTCGAAGAGCACGAACCGGGCTCGGGCGACAACATCGACGCCTACCTCGACTCGGCGAAGGACGCCTACGAGCTGTCGACGTCGAAGTTCCTCTACGACCCGTACTCCTCGACCAAGGGGCTGCGCGACCCGGCGCTGGTCAAGCGCCTCCCCACCCTCATCCCGCTTCTCACCCGTACGCTGTGGAAGCGCGTGACGACCGACTTCCAGAACACGCGGCTGCAGCAGATCCTCGCGTATCCCGCCGTGTTCCTCGGCGGATCCCCGTTCGAGGTGCCGAGCCTGTATCACCTCATGAGTCACCTCGACCTGGGCGACGGCGTGCTGTACCCCCGGGGCGGGATGACCGAGATCATCGCCGCCATCGAGAAGCTCGCGCGCGAGCGCGGCGTGCAGATCGAGACCTCCGCCCCGGTGGAGGCGATCATCACCGAGTCCGGTCTCGCCCGGGGAGTGCGCCTCGCCGACGGGCGCATCATCGCCGCGGACGCCGTGGTCTCGGGCGCCGACCTGCACCACACCGAGAACCACCTGCTCGAGGAGAAGGACCGCCAGTACCCCGAGAAGTGGTGGAAGGACAAGGTCCCGAGTCCCGGTGCGCTCCTCCTGCTCCTGGGCGTGAAGGGCGAGCTGCCGCAGCTCACGCACCACACGCTGCTGTTCACGGACGACTGGCACACGAACTTCGACGCGATCTTCGGCGAGAACAAGAGGATCCCCGATCCCGCGTCGATCTACATCTGCCGCCCGAGTGCCTCCGACGACTCCGTGGCACCCGCGGGACACGAGAATCTGTTCGTGCTCGTCCCCGTGCCCGCGGATCCCGACAGCGGCCGCGGCGGCGTCGCCGGCGCCGGTGACGAGCGCATCGAGAAGGCGGCGGACCGCGTGATCGCGCAGATCGCGGAGTGGACCGGCATCCCGGATCTGGCCGAGCGGATCGTCGTCCGCAAGACGATCGCGCCCGAGGACTTCACGCAAGACCTGCACGCCTGGCACGGGAACTCCCTCGGCCTTGCGCACACGCTCAACCAGAGCGCGATCTTCCGACCCAAGAACCGCTCGCGCAAGGTGCAGAACCTCTACTACGCGGGGACCTCGGTGCTCCCGGGCATCGGCCTGCCGATGTGCCTCATCTCGGCCGAGCTCGTGGTCAAGCGTCTGACCGGTGACACCTCGCCGGGCCCCCTCGCAGAACCCGTGCGCACGGCGGTCTGACGTGCCCGGGATCTACCTGGGTGCGATCCTGTTCTCGCTCGCCGGCATGATCGCGATCGACCTCAAGTTCTCGCTGGCCCTGCGCGTCGCTCCGATGCGGACCGCGGCGGCGGTGCTCATCGCCACCGCGTTCTTCCTCGTCTGGGATGCGGTGGGCATCGTGACCGGCGTCTTCGTGAAGGGCGACAGTCCGCTGTTCGTCGGCGTCGAGCTGGCGCCGCACCTGCCGCTCGAAGAGGTGTTCTTCCTGCTCTTCCTGAGCTACCTGTCGATCGTGATGTACGCCGTGTTCCAGCGGCGTGTCCGCGCACGGGAGCGGGCATGACGTACCCGCTGATCGTCCTGCCGTTCCTTGTCGTCACCGCGGTCGTGACCCTCGCGACCCTCCGGCGACCCCGGTTCCGCAAACGCATGGCGTCGTCGGGACTCGTCGCGCTCGTCCTGGTGGGCCTGACCCTCGTGTTCGACAATCTCATGATCGCGGTCGACCTGTTCTCGTACCCCGAGGAGCACCTCAGCGGGCTGCGCCTCGGTCTCGCCCCGATCGAGGACTTCGCGTACCCCGTGTGCGCCGCGTTCCTCGTCCCGGCCGTGTTCACCCTGCTCGCTCCGCGCACCCCCGCGCCCTCCTCGACGCCGCCCGCGCACCAGAAGGACACCGCATGAACACTCCCGCCGCCCTCACCCCCGGCCGCGTGCTGCGGGAGCTGTTCGTCTCGTCGCGACCGGTCAGCTGGATCAACACCGCGTTCCCCTTCGCCGCCGCGTACCTGCTCACCACCCGAAGCGTCGACGCGCCCCTGGTCGTCGGCATCCTGTTCTTCCTCGTGCCCTACAACCTCGCGATGTACGGGGTGAACGACGTCTTCGACTACGAGTCGGATCTGCGCAACCCCCGCAAGGGCGGTACCCACGGCGCCGTGCTCGACAAACGGATGCACCCCATCACGCTGTGGGCCTCGGCCCTGTCGTGTCTGCCGTTCGTGGTGTACCTCGTGACCATCGGCTCCCCGCTGTCGTGGCTCGTGCTGGCGCTGAGCCTCTTCTTCGTCGTGTTCTACTCGGCGCCGCCGCTGCGTCTCAAGGAGCGGCCGTTCGCCGACTCGATGACGAGCAGCATCCACTTCTTCTCCCCCGCCGTGTACGGCCTCGTCCTCGCGGGCGCCGCGTGGACCCCGCAACTCGTCTTCGTGCTCGTGGCCTTCGCGCTGTGGGGCATCGCCTCGCACGCTTTCGGCGCCGTACAGGACGTCGAGGCCGATCGCGCCGCGGACATCTCGTCGATCGCCACCGCCCGCGGCGCGCGCTGGACCGTGCGCTTCGCCCTCGTGGCGTACCTGCTCGCCGGTGTGGCGATGCTCTTCACCGCGTGGCCCGGGCCCCTGGCCGCCGTCCTCGTGATCCCGTACCTCGTGGTGTGCTGGCCGTACCGGAACGTGACGGATGCCGACAGCGACAGCGCAACCGCCGGGTGGAACCGCTTCCTCTGGTTGAACCAGATCGCCGGCTTCGGCACGACGATGCTCTTGATCTGGTGGTGGTTCCTGACGGCGTGACCGGGTCGTCGCTCGTCGGCGCAGGACGCGGGGATCCGGTGGCGGTTCCTGACGGCGTGACCGGGTCGTCGCTCGTCGGCGCAGGACGCGGGGATCGCCTGCCGGCGCCGTGTGCGGTGCCCGCCGCGGGCGGTGCCCGCCCCTCGCGGTAGCCGCCGCCCGTCTCGACGTTCGTGGCAGCTGTCGCGTCCCGGTCAGGGGTCGCGTCCCTGTCGAGTGTCCGGGGGAACGGACCGCGGAGGCGCGGCACGGCCGGACGGCGCGCCACGCCACGGCACGGCACGGCACGGACGGCGAACGCCGGTGCCCGCGTCGACGGGGCACCGGCGTTCGCGGTGGATCGGGCGTCAGCCGCCCTGGTTCTGCGTGCTCCCGGAGGACGTGCCCTCCAGCTCGAGCAGCCGCTGGACCGCGGCGGTCAGACGGGCGTCCTGCGTCGCGAACGCGCCGAGGTCGCCGCTGGTGAGCGCCTGCTGGCGCGCGTTGAGCGCGTCACGCGCCTCCTGCAGGGCCGCCGCGTAGTCGCCGGCCGGGGCCGTCGGGGTGGTCGGCGTCGTCGGGTTCTCGCCCTGATCCGTCGGGGTCACCGACTCGTCGCCGGTATCGGCGCCGGAGTCACCGCCGAACAGGGTGTCGAGCGCCTCGCTCAGCGTGTTCTCGAATGCGATCTTGTCGCCGAAGGCGACCAGGACGCGACGCAGCTGCGGCAGCTTGGTGTCACCGGAGGACTGCACGAACACGGGCTGCACGTACAACAGACCGCCGCCGACGGGCAGCGTCAACAGGTTGCCGTTGAGCACCTGCGACTGCCCCTGCTGGAGGATGTTGATCTGCGAGGAGACGTTCGTGTCCGAGTCGAAGGTGTTCTGCACCTGACCGGGTCCCGGAACCGTCGTGGCCGCATCGATCACGAGCATGCGCAATCGCCCGTAGTCGTCGCGTTTGGTGCCCTGTGTGTCGCCCGCGTTCGAGTCGACCGCGAGGTAGCCCGTGAGCACGTTTCTCGCCTGCCCGCCCTGCGACGCCGGGATGAAGCTGGTGAACATCGAGTACGACGGCGCATCCTGACTGGGCATCTTCATCGTCAGGTAGTACGGCGGCTGCAGCTCGTTCGCGTTCTGCGGGTCGTTGGGCGTGGCCCACCGGTTGTCCTGCTGGAAGAACGAGCGTGCATCGTCGACGTGGTACACACCGAGCATCGACCGCTGCACCTTCATGAGGTCGGTCGGGTAGCGCACGTGGCTCATGAGGTCGGCCGACATCTCGCTCCACGGCTTCAGCGTCGACGGGTAGATCTTCTGCCACGTCTGCAGCACCGGATCCTGGTCGTCCCAGGCGTACAGGGTCACGGAGCCGTCGTAGGCGTCGACCGTGGCCTTGACCGAGTTGCGGATGTAGTTGATGTCATCCAGCGCGTAGGTGGGCTGCGGGTTGTTCGAGTCCGCAATCGCACGCGAGAGGGACACCCCGGTCGAGTAGGGGTAGTTCGCGCTCGTGGTGTAGCCGTCGACGACCCACTTGATGCGCCCGTCGACCACGGTCGGGTACGGGTCGCTGTCGAGCGTGAGGTACGGCGCGACCTTCTGCACGCGCTCCTTCGGGGTGCGGTCGTACAGGATCTGCGAGTCCTGGTTGACGTAGTCCGAGAACAGGATCTGCTCCGACTGGAACTTCAGGGCGTAGATGAGCCGGTTGAAGACGTTGCCCACGCTCGGTCCGCCGTCGCCGCGGAACGTGGTGCGCGTCTCCGTGCCGCCGTCCGCGCCGAGGGGGTAGTCCAGTTCGATGTCCTCGCCGCCCTCGGGCCCGCCGACGATCGAGTAGGTCGGCGACTGCTCGCCGAAGTACACGCGAGGCTCGTAGTTGAGGTCGGTGAGGAAGCCCGTGCCGGGAATCGCGCGCTCGAGGAAGACGGGATCGCCGTCGGCCGTGCGCTCGTTACCCGCTGCCGCGACCATGCCGTAGCCGTGCGTGTACACGAGGGTCGAGTTCTGCCACGTGTTGGCGTCACCCAGCTGGCTCGTGTTGATCTCGCGGAGCGAGACGACAGCATCCTGGCTCTGGCCGTTGATCTGGTAGCGGTCCACGTCCAGCGGCTCGGCGAACTGGTAGTAGGAGCGGTACTGCTCGAGCTGGCGGACGGTGGGACCGATGATCGCCGGGTCCATGATGCGCAGCTGAGCGGTGGATGCCGCGTCGTTGCGCAACTGGCCGGCCTGCGCCTGCGTCGCGGCCTCGAAGTTCTCTTTCTCGACCTTGTCGATGCCGTAGGCGGCCTTGGTGTTGTCGAGGTTGCGTTGGTAGAACTGGCTCTCCAGCGAGAGCTGGTTGGGACGCACCTGGAAGGTGTTCACGGCCCACGGGATCGCGGCGCCCACGACGATCGCCGAGACCACGAGCAGCGCGGTCGCGATCAGGGGGTAGCGCCACCGACCGATGAACGCGGTGACGAAGAAGGCGAGGGCGACGATGACGGCGGCGATCGCCAGGATGGTCTGTCCGGGGATGACGGCGTTGGCTCCCACGTACCCCGGGCCCGTGATGCGGTCGTCGGGCTGCACGAGGGTGCGGTAGCGGTCGAGCCAGAGGCTCGCGGCCTGCAGAAGCAGGTACAGACCGGCCAGGACCGCGAGCTGGATGCGCGCGGCCTTCGAGATGCGCAGCTCGCGCTGACCGACGCGCACGGAGCCGTAGAGGTACGAGACCACGGCCGTCAGGAGAAGCGAGACGAGCGCGACGGCCGAGGCGAAGCCCAGGACAGCCGAGTAGAACGGCATCGCGAACATGTAGAACCCGGTGTCGAGCCCGAACTGGGGGTCGGTGACCGCGGTCTGGACGCCGTTCGCCCACAGCCACGTGGTCTCCCACTGGGCCGAGGCCGCGAACCCGGCGAAGAACCCGAAGAAGATCGGGATGCCCCACATCGCGAGGCGACGCAGCGGTTCGACGACCTCCTGGTACCGGTCCAGCTGCGAACTCAGCCGCGCGTAGACGGGCCGCAGGCGGTAGGCCAGCTGGATCGCCGCCCATACCGGAACCGCCATCGCGAGGAACCCGATGACGAACATCACGGCGCGAGCGATCCACTGGGTGGTCAGCACCGTGGTGAACCCCAGTTGGGCGAACCACATCCAGTCGGCGTAGAGGTTCGCGAAGACGAAGAACGCCACGACCAGCGCGGCGATGATCGCCAGGCTGATCGAGATGATTCGTCGGGAGCGGTTCGGCGGCGTGGCCTGGTTCGGCGCTGAGGTCGTGGTCACCACCTCATCCTAGGCGCGACCACTGGGGACGAGCCGTGGATACTACGATCCCGTGCTGTTCCCCGCGTCGCAGGTGGGCAGAGCGTCGAGGTCCCCGCCGTCGCGGATGGTCTCGAGCACCTTGAGGGAGTCCGAGAGCGTCGACACGGCGAACACCCGGATGCCGCCGGGCACATGTCCCACGACCTCGTTGCAGTTCGCCGACGGGGCGAGGAACCAGGTGGCTCCGGCATCCCGAGCCCCGTAGAGCTTCTGTCGGATGCCGCCGATCGCGCCGACCTGGCCCTTGTCGTCGATCGTGCCGGTGCCGGCGATGTGCTGGCCGCCGGTGAGGTCTCCCGGCGACATCTTGTCGATGATGCCGAGCGCGAACATCATGCCCGCGCTCGGGCCGCCGATGTCGTTGAGCTGGATCTTGACGTCGACGGGGAGATCGAAGCCGGCGGCGAGCACGATGCCCACCAGCCACTGCTGCTGTCCGTCCACCTCTCCCTGGCGCGGGGTCACGGTCACCGTCGTCGGGGTGTCGTTGCGCGTGACGCCGAACGTGACGGGCTGCCCGCCCGCCGCCTGGATCGCGGTCTTGATCTCGTCAGCGGTCGCGGTGTCCTTCCCGTCCACGGAGTCGATCATGTCCCCGGGCTCGAGGAGGCCGGATGCGGCACCGTCACCCGTGACGCTGCCGACGACGATGCGCTGGGGGACGTCGTACCCGAGTTGCCGGAGGGCGGCGGCGGACGCCTCGACCTGCGAGTCGGTCATCAGGGTCGCGTTCTCGGTGTTGCGCTGCTCCGTCGTCTGCCCGGACGGGAAGATCCGGTCGATGGGCACGACCGCCCGGGAGGGATCGAACCACGCGAGCGCCAGTTCGATCCAGGTGGGCGTGCGCTCCCGGTTGCCGTTGACCTGCACCGTCAGCAGGTCGAGCTGGCCCGTCGTCGGATCGGCCTTCTCGTCCGGGACCGTGATGAGCGGGACGTCCACACCGTCGGCGTTCTTCGACGTGCCGAGAGTGTTCAGCACCGGCCCGGGCTGCTGGATCACATAGGCCGTCGGCAGGAACGTCAGGACGAACAGCACCACGACGGCGACGGCGAGCGACCACAGTCCGACGATCGTGGTGCGTGTCCGTCGGCGTGCGGGAGCGGGCACGACGGAGACGTTCTCGTCGAACAGCGTCACGGGTCCTACCTTTACCGGGGTCGTTCGCGCGCGGCGTAAGCGGCGTGGAGCCGAGCCGGGGAGAGCGAGGAATCGTGCGACTAGCGTAGATGCCGTTCCCCTTGACCTGGCTGAGAGGCGAAGAAGTGGCAGACGACGACCGGAACCCTGAAGAAGAGTTCCAGGAGCTCATGCGTCGCCTGATGTCGGGCGACATGTCGGGCATCGACCCCGAACAACTGTCCCGGCTGTCGGGCATGCAGATCGACCCCGCGATGCTGCAGGCCGTGATGAGCCAGCTGCAGGGCGCCTTCGCCGGCACGCAGGACGGCGTCGACTGGAGCCTGGCGGAACGCCAGGCCCTGCACATCGCCAACCAGGACGGCCAGGGCGTCACCGCGGGCCAGAGCACCGACCTCTCGCAGGCCTTCTCGCTCGCGAACCTCTGGCTCGGCGAAGCCACGAACATCTCGGATCTTCCCCAGCCGGCCCGTGCGATCACGCGGGGCGCATGGGTCACGGCCACGCTGCCGCTCTGGCAGGAGCTCGCCGAGCCCGTCGCCACGAGCATCGCCGACGCCCTCACCGACGCGCTCGGGCAGCAGGCCCCCGACGACATGCAGGAGATGATCGCCGGCGCCGGTCGCCTCATGCGCACCGTCGGCGGCTCCCTGTTCGCCACCCAGCTCGGCCATGTCGTCGGTCGCCTCTCCACCGAGGTCGTCGGTGGCGGGGATGTCGGCATCCCGGTCATGCCCGACGGCGAAGCCGCGATCCTGCCGCAGAACTTCGCCGACTTCGGGCGCGATCTCGAGATCCCCGACGATCAGCTCGCGCTCTACCTCGCGACGCGCGAGCTCGCCCACGCGCGCCTGTTCCGGCACGCCCGTTGGCTGCGCCTGCACGTGATCTCCCAGGTGCGCGATTTCGCCCACGGCATCCGCGTCGACACCGATGCGCTCGAGGAGCTGGCGTCGAGATTCGACCCGTCCCAGCCGGAGGAACTGCGCAGCGCGCTCGAGAGCGGCGCGCTCCTACCCGCGCGTTCCGAAGAGCAGACGGCGGCGCTGACGCGTCTGGAGAACCTGCTCGCGACGATCGAGGGGTGGGTCGACGTGGTCACCGAAGACGCCACCTCGCGGCTGCCCGCGGCCGCGCGGATCGCCGAGGCGGTCCGCCGCCGTCGCGCGGTGGGCGGACCCGCCGAGCAGGCGCTCGGCTCCCTGGTCGGACTCGAGCTGCGGCCGCGGCGCATGCGCGAGGCCGCGGCGATGTGGCGGGCGGTGACCGACGCGGTCGGTGTGGCCGGTCGCGACGCCCTCTGGGACTACCCCGACCTCATGCCCTCGGCCGAGGACGTCGACGACCCGGCCGGTCTGGTCGCCCGCGTCGTCGCGGCCTCGCGCGGTGAGGCTGCACCGACGGATGCCATGGACGACGCGCTCGCCCAATTGCTCGCCGAAGAGAGCGGCGACGGCGCGCGCACCGACGACGCGCCCGAGGGCACCGATGCCGCCGAGCCCGAGGACTCCGACGGGGATGAGGGGACGCCGGGCGACCAGCGCCCGGTCTGACCCTTCCTCCCCACCGGGGCCCGCGCCCCGCGACGGTGTGGATAAGGGGCCGCGAGCCCTCGCCGACCGAGATCATCGGAGCGTGATCCGACTCGACCAGGCCGCTCCCCCGCTGTTCCGAAGCGATGGCACCGTGCAGTTCGGTGCTCCCGCCCGGGCGGTGCTCGATTACTCAGCGCCGTGGGTCGAAGCGGCCGTCGGCGCGCTCGAGGCCGGGACCACGCGCGGCGAGCTCCGCGCGCTCGCCCGCCTGCACCGCGCCGGCGACGGCGACGCCGACGCCCTGCTGCGCGATCTGGCGCCGGCTCTCCGACGACCGCGGCGCGGCGACGCCCTCATCGTGCAGACCGCGGACGACCTCCCGTCCGCGGCGGTGCGCGCGGTGCTCGCCGCCCTCCCGGCGCGCACCGAGGTCGTGGCCTGGGCGGGGCCGCGCTCCGCCCCCGTCGCCCCCGGACGTCGGGTGGTCCTGCTCGCGGCACACCGGGTCGATCCCCGACGCGCGTCCGCTCTCCTCCGCGAGGACATCGTGCATGTGCCCCTCGTCCTCGACGGAGCGAGCGCGAGGATCGGTCCGGTCGTGCACCCGGGTCGCACCGCGTGCCTGTCGTGCCTCGATGCCACGGCCCACGGTCGCGACGACTCGTGGCCGCTGATCGCGGCGCAGCTTCTCGCCCGCCCGTGTGCGACGGTCGACGTGGCGCTGGCCGCGGAGGCGGGTCGCGCCGCGCGGCACCTGCTCAGCGCGCGACCCGGGATCCCGTCCCGTTCGCTGCGCCTGCGCGCCGACTCGATCCGGCGTGTCTGGGAAGACCATCACCCGAGCGCAGACTGCCGGTGCCGATCTCTCGAAGGAAGCGGGACGGCTCGCGATCCGCGCGGCCCCGTCCACGAGCCCAGCTCACCGACAGGGAACGGGCGGCCCGCGTGACGCCGACGTACGCCAGACGACGCTCCTCGTCGACCGCCTCGAAGGTCGTCGCGTACGAGATCGGGAGAAGCCCCTCGCTCACCCCGATGAGGAAGACGTGATCCCACTCCAGCCCCTTCGCCGCGTGCAGGGTCGAGAGGGTGACCGTGCGTGTGGCCGGCTCGTGCTGATCTCGCGCCCGGGCCTGGAGGTCATCGGTGAAAGACCGCAGGTCGGTGCCGGGGGCAGCCTCTTCGGCGAGTCGCAGAAGGGCCGCGCGAGCCTCCCAGCCGTCGCGGAGCGCACCGCCCGCTTGCGGCGGGTCGTCGGTCAGCCCGACTCCCCGCAGGACGTCCCGCACCGTGGCGAGGAAGCCGGTCTCGACCGGCGCCACGGATGCCGCGCGCAGCGCCATGAGCGCCTGCCGGACCTCGGGGAGGTCGAAGAACTTCCGTCCGCCCAGGACCGTCGCGGCGATCCCCTGCGAGGCGAGGGCGTTCAAGACGACGGCGGACTGCGCGTGCGAGCGGTACAGGATCGCGATGGCTTCGGGATCGACGCCCCCGCCGACCATCGCCGCGACCTCGGCCGCGACCCCCGCGGCCTCGGCCTCGTCGTCGTCGTATCCCCGCACAGCGGGAACAGGGGCGTCGCCCTCGTGGGCGGCGACGAGTTCAAGAGCACCCGCGCGACCGCGCATCAGGTCGTTGGCCACGGCGAGCACCGCGCTCGTCGAGCGGTAGTTGCGTTCCAGGCGCACGACGCGCGCATCCTCGTGGGTGCGTTCGAACTCGAGCAGGTACCGGGCATCGGCGCCGGTGAACGAGTAGATCGTCTGGCTCGCATCACCCACGACGCACAGGTCGCGTCGATCGCCCAGCCACAGTTCGAGCAGGCGGTTCTGCAACGGCGAGACGTCCTGGTACTCGTCCACGGTGAAGTGCCGGTACTGCTCGTGCACGGCAGCCGCCACGCGTGGTTCGGCCTCGATCATCCCCGCGCACGTGAGCAGCACGTCCTCGAAGTCCATCTGCCGTCGCTCGTCCTTGAGCTTCTCGTACGACCTCTGCAGATCGACGACCTGGTCCACCCGCAGACGGCCGACGCCGTCGGGTCGGGCGGCGGCGTACTGCTCGATCGACCGCATGGTCACCTTGCGCCACTCGATCTGCGACGCGACGTCGCGCAGCGTCGCCGTGTCGGGCGAGAGCCCGATCCCGTCGGCGGCGTGCGCGAGCATGCGCACTTTGTTGTCGATGATCGAGGGCGCCTGGTCGGCGGCCAGCGTCGGCCAGAAGTAGTTCACCTGGGCGAGGGCCGCGGCGTGGAAGGTGCGGGCCGAGACACCGCTCACCCCGAGGGCGCGCAAGCGCCCTCTCATCTCGCCCGCGGCCTTCCCCGTGAAGGTGACCGCCATGACCCTCTGGGGCGAGTAGGCGCCCGTGTCCACGCCGTGGGCGATGCGCCGCGTGATGACGCGGGTCTTGCCCGTGCCCGCTCCCGCGAGCACGCAGACCGGTCCCCGTAGCGCACGCGCCGCTTCCAACTGGTGCTCGTCGAGTCCGTCCAGCGCGCCCGAGGTCACGCGTCGCCCCTGTACCAGTCGTCGATCAGGCGGCGGGCGATCGAGGACGTCCCGGGCAACTGCACCCCGTCCTCGCCGCGCAGCGCGGCACCGATCTGCTCGCGGTCGAACCACCGCACCTCGATGATCTCCTCACCGTCGGCGCGCACCACGGTGTCGTCCACGACGCGGGCTCGGAAACCGAGCATCAGCGAGCGCGGATACGGCCACACCTGCGAGCCGCGGTACTCCACGCCCTCGACGCGCACTCCCGCCTCCTCGAAGATCTCGCGTGCGACCGCGTCCTCGAGCGACTCCCCCGCTTCGGCGAATCCGGCGAAACACGAGTATCGGCCGCCTCCCCATGCCGCATTCGCCCCGAGCAGAATGCGGTTCGGGTCGGTCGCCGACGACAGGAGCACGATGACCGCCGGGTCCGTGCGGGGGAAATGCTCGCGGCCGCAGTGCGGGCAGTGGCGGGACCAGCCGGCGTGCCCGAGCTCTGTCCGGGTGCCGCACGCGGGGCAGAACGGCGCGTCGCGGAGCCAGCCGGCCAACGCCACTGCCGTGGCGAGGATCTCCGCCTCGTCCGCGGGCAGATCACCGCCGATGCTCCGGAGCCGCCCCCACTCGACACCCGCAGAAAGCGCGGGCTCGTCGCCCTCTTCCTCCAGCACGGCCAGAAGGAGAGCATCGCCATCGTCGCTCCGCCCGAGGAAGGCCCACTCGCGCGCACCGTCGGCTTCGGCCGCGCGGCGCAGAGACAGTCGACCGTTCTCGACGGGCGCCGCGTCGCCGCGGATGAGCAGGACTCGGGTACCGGATGCCGCGCGCTCGCGCCCGGTCAGGTCGTCGGTCGCACGTTCGTCACCGCGCCGGTCGAGCGCACCGCCCGGCCATCGCGTCGAAGACGGGGAAGGCATCGAACACCTCTCTCAAGGGCGTGGCGCAAGGGGAACGAGCGAGCACGCGACCTACCCTGGGGGCATGGCCCGCTCGCCCCTCACTCTAGCCGCGTCGGTGACGGCGGCCCTCCCGCGGATCGGCGTGACGCGCGTCGGAGCGCTCACCGAGAACGGTGCGGGCCGCTTCGACGCCGCCCTCGTCCACCTCGACGACGGACGGACCGCCGTGGTCCGCCTGCCTGCCACGGAGGAATCCGCGTCCGACCTGGCGGCGGAGTCCCGCGCGCTGCACGCTCTGACGCCGGGCGTCCGCGCGCTCCTCCCCTTCGCCGTTCCCGAGGTGCTCGGCGAGAGCGGCTCCGGCGCGGACCGCGTCCTGGTCACGACGCATCTCGAGGGATACCGGATCGATCCCGCCCACCTGCCCAAGGGTCCCGGGTACGCCCCGGCCGTCGGTGCGGCGCTCGCGGCGATCCATGCCCTCCCCGTCTCGATCGTCCGCACCGATGGCCTTCCCGTCCGCTCGCCCGAGCAGGTTCGCGACGACACCGCCCGCCTGCTCGATCGCGCCGACAGCACCGACCGCGTGCCCGACGGCCTCATGCTGCGCTGGCGCCGCGCCCTCCGCGAGGACGACCTCTGGCGCTTCGAATCGGCCGTGGTCCTCGGCGGCGGCACGAGCTCGTCGATCCTCCTCGAGGACGACGACGACGTCCCCCACGCGACCGGCGTGCTCGAATGGTCGGGCCTCAGCGTCGGCGATCCGGCGGTGGATCTCCGCTGGCTGGCATCCGCCCCGCTCGCCGCAGACGACGTCTTCGAGGGCTACACCGCGGCCGGCGACCGCTCCCCCGACGCCCTTCTTCGCGAGAGAGCCCGACTGTACGCGGAGCTCGAGTTCGCCCGGTGGCTGGTCCACGGGCACGATGCCGGTGATGCCTCGGTCGTGGCGGATGCCGTCGCCCTGCTCGAGGCACTCGTCGAGGGGGTCCGCGGCGACCACATCGTGGCCGACTCCCGCACCGACATCGACGACGCTCTCGCTCTCGTCGACAAGGTGCCTCCCGCGGCGATCGGCACCGTGGACACGTCGATGCAGACCGACGCCTACGATCCCGAGGCGCTGTCGCTCTACCTGTCGGCCGAGCGGGACCGCGAGGCGGCGGCGGCCGGGCTGGCCGCGGCTCTGGCGGACGACGACCTTCCCGGCGCGAACGCCGACACCGGCACCTTCGATCTGCCGCCGGCGCTCAGCGAGGAGCCCGGTCCGACGGCGCCGATCGATCTCGACGGGTGGACCGAGAGCTCGCCGCGCGAGGCCGGACGGGACTCCTCGGATGCCACGACCGCCATCCCCGCGGAGCCCGACCGCGCGGTCCCCGACGAGGACGACGAGGAGGACGCCGCGCGTGCGAGTCGTGCGGCCCTGCGCCGGTGGGGAGTGACGGGCGAGGGGTCCTGACCGCACCCCGGCGCGACATCCGCGAGCCGCGGCGACTCATCCGCAGGCCCCGGTGCGACGTCCGCGGGCCCCGGCGCATCATCCGCAGGCCCCGGCGCATCATCCGCAGGCCCCGGCGTGTCATCTGTAGGCCCGGGCGCGACATCCGTAGGCCCGGGCGCGACATCCGCGGGCCCCGCTCGTGATCTCCGGACACCCGTGCCTCATCCCCGGATGACGAGCTCGTCTCCGACGTAGAACAACGCCACGTCGATGGCGTCGAGCGGTACCCCGTGCTTGGCGTGGTACGCCTCGCGGTACAGCTCGAGTTGCACCATCCGCGTCCGTCGATCGTCGGCCGTGATCGGTGGTTTCCCGGTCTTCCAGTCGACGATCTCGTACCGCTCTCCGCGGCGGTACACCGCGTCGAGCTTGCAGATCACGACGTGCTCGCGACCGTCGAGCCGTGTGGTGACGAAGTCGATCTCGGTCTCGACCTCGAGCGGTTGAAGGGCCGCCCACTCGGAGCGCTCGAAGCATTCGCGGAGGCGCTGGAGTTCGGCGGCATCCGCCGCGGAGGCACCGACCTCGTCGTCCTCCCACAGGCCGCCGTCGTCGAGGCCGACTCCCGCGCCGACGAGTCCGGAGCGCTGCTCGACCCAGGCGTGGAACAGCGTGCCGAGGCGGGTCTGCCGATAGGGTCGCTCCGGCATCGGGCGCCGCACGTCATCGACGGCCGCTCCGTAATCAGCGACGTAGTCCTTGAAGCGCGACGCGGGGATGCGCGTGGGCGCGGGCGCGTGCACGGGCTGCAGCCGGGCGGCGCGTTCGGCGAGCAGCAACGCCACGTCCGGGTCGGGCTCCGCCGGCGCCGCATCCCGGGCCGCCGCGACCTCCGACGCCGCCGCGGTCACCGCGGTGCGGCGAGAGCCGAGCGGATCGAGCGGCCAGTGCAGCAGACGACGCTCGCCGTCGTAGGGATCCTCCCCCACCTCTTCCACGACGAGGTCGTCGCCCAGCGCCTCCGCCGCCTCGTCGAGGAACACGCTCGGCCGTCGCGGCTTCTTCGTCCCCGACCAGGTGGAGCCCGAGAGCAGCAGGTGATCGCGCGCACGGGTGAAAGCGACGTAGGCCAACCGACGGTCCTCGTCGAGCTGTCGCGCGCGGTTCGCGGCCACGAAGTCGTCGATCGCCGCCTTCAGCTCCTGCTGCGTCTCGGCCCCCCTCCACCCGAGCGTGGGGAGCCACGCCGCATCCCCCCGGAAGTCGGAGGGGAGGATGCCGAATCCCAGCCACCCCTTCGTGTCGCGCGGGAGGGAGGGAAGTTCATCCGTCACCAGCCGCACGACGGCCACGGCATCCCATTCGAGGCCCTTGGACCCGTGGATCGTGAGGAGCTGGACCACGTCGTCCTCGGGGGGCTCCGTCCGTGGCGCGAACTCGTCGGCTTGCTCGGCGTGATCGAGCCACGCCAACAGACTCGCCACCGAGCCGGACTCGTCCGCGGCGAGGAACCCGCGGATCTCGTCGACGAAGGCCCGGAGCTGCGCCGAGGCGATCCGCGCGGGGCCGCGCGACTCGTTCGCCGCGAGCTCGATGTCGAGACGCAGCTCCGCTTCGATCAGGCGGATGAGCTCGGGAATGGGCGCGCCGATGCTGCGTCGGAGGCCCGCGAACACCGCGCCCGCCTCGCGCAGACGCGCGCGCCCGCCGGGGGTGATGTCGGCGAGCCACCCGTGGTCGTCGTTCTGGCGCGTGAGGAAGTCGAGGGCGTCGACGAGCGACGCCCGGTCGGCCCCGGGCGTGGCACGCAGCCGATCGACGACCTCGGGCTCGAGTGGTTGGAGCGTGACGTCGTGGGTGGCGAGTCGGCGGGCGAGCTGGGCGAGAGCCCGGAGGTCGGCGAGTCCGACGGCCCAACGCGGGCCCGACAGCAGCCGGATGAGCGCCGATCCCGCCTCCGGATCACTGATCACACGCAGCGCGGACACCACATCCACGACCTCGGGTGTCGTGAGCAGACCGCCGAGGCCCAGAATGCGGTGCGGGATGCCGCGGCGTCCGAGCGCGTCCCCGAAGCGCACCATGTGCTTCTTGCTGCGGAAGAGGACGGCTCCTGTCGTCGCACGGCCCTCGGCCTGGCGCGCCGCGCGGATCCCGGCGAACCACGAGGCGACGCGATCGGCTTCGGTGTCGAGGTCGCTTTCGAACACGAGCTCGACCCGACCGTCCGGCGCGCCGGGGCGCGACTTCAGCGCCTCCACGGCGATCGGGGAACGATCCGCGAGCGGTGCGAGCACGGCGTTGGCCACGTCGAGGACACGGGCACTGTTGCGCCAGCTGGTGAGGAGCGAGAAGTGTCGGCATCCCCCCTCCGGCGAGAAGGCGGCCGGGAACCCGCCGAGGTTGCCCGCGCTCGCGCCGCGCCACGCGTAGATGGCCTGGTGCGGGTCGCCGACGGCCATCACGCCCGTCCCCCCGAACAGCGTCGAGAGCAGATCGGTCTGCACCACCGACGTGTCCTGATACTCGTCGAGGAGAACGACGCGGTAACGCGCCCGCACTTCGGCCACCACGGCGGGATGCTCGCGAACGATCCGCAGGGCACCGGCCACCTGATCGGCGAAGTCCATGACGCCCAGCCGGGTCTTCTCGCGGTCGTAAGCCGCCGCGAGGGTCGCCAGCAGGCTGAGTGCGGAGACGCGCGCGGCGGCGTCGGCGACGTCTTTGTAGACCGTGACCCGGGCCGAGGTGGAGGGGCGCTCCACGATGCGGCCGAACTCGTCGGGGAACGCCGCGAGACGGTCCAGGTCGACGAGATTGTCGACGCCGTCGCGTGCGATCCGCAACGCCGCATCGATGAGCGTGCGCGGAGACTCCTGGCGCTCCTCGAGCCGCGGGTCGTCCGAGGTGAAGACGACGCGCCTCATCAGCAGCCACGCCGCCGATTCGGACAGGATCGCCGACTCCGCATCGCGTCCGATCCGCAGCCCGTGCTCCCGCACGAGGGAGTCCGCGAAGCTGTTGTAGGTCGAGACGGTCGGCCGGTGCAGGAGCTGATCGTCGTGGTCGTCACCTGTCCCGAGCGTCGCGTACTCGTCGGCGAGGGCGTCGAGGACAGCGCGTCGCGCCGCGTCGCCCCGTGCCCCCGGCTGCGCCGCGAGCTCCGAGAAGACGGCGAGCCTCCCCGCACGGTGCAGCTCGGGCAGAAGGGGCAGCAGGCCGCGGGTTTCGAACTCGGAGAGCCGCTGAAGGCGCCGCTGGACGCGCTCCGCCAGCTCCCCCGCCGCTTTCCGGGTGAATGTCAGTCCGAGCACCTCGTCGCGCCGGACGATCCCGTTCGCGACGAGCCATACGACGCGGCCGGCCATCGTCTCGGTCTTGCCGCTGCCGGCTCCGGCCACGACGAGCGCGGGTTCGAGGGGCGATTCGATGACCGCGGTCTGCTCCGGGGTGGGCGGGAACTGGCCGAGGGCGGCGGCGATCGTCGCCGCGGACAGCGACGCGGTCATGAGGCGCTCACCGGCGACACGGTGTGGATCCGGCACAGCCCGTACGAGAATTCATCGCGGCAGTGCACCTCGTACGGCGCGGCGAAGCTCGCCCCGCGCATCACCCCGACCGCCCGCTGGACGCGCTCGACGAACGCGGCGCGCGCCTCCTCGTCGAACGGGGGCTGCAGCGGCTCGGCGTACTCCTTCGTCGCCGCGGTCGGGCGGAGCACGAGCAGCTTCGCGCCTCCGGGGGCCAGGCCGGTCGTGTTCTCGATCGCGCCCGACGCGAACGCCAGTTGGTACGCGGCCAGCTGCGGGTTGTCGGCGACCTTCGCATCCGTCTGCGGTTCGTTCTTGCCGGTCTTCAGGTCGACGATGACGACCTCGCCCGACGGGGTCACCTCGACGCGGTCGATGTCCCCGCTGACGACCGCCCCGTGCTCTCCCTGGCCGTCGACGGGAATGGGCACCTCGAAGTGCCGTTCCGCGCCGATCAGGCGTCCTCCGGCGTCATCGAAGCGCCGCAGGTAGGTCGCGAGACGTCGCACGAGGTCCCGAGCGCGCGTGCGCTCGGCGCGCTCCCGCCACGCGGCGTCGAACACCAGCTCGTCCCATCGTTCTTCGACCACGGCCCACAGGTCGTCCTCCGCCGAGGACGCCGCCGTCTCGAGCGCGGCGTGGATGATCGTGCCGATCCCGGCCGTCGTCCCGCTGCGGTCACCGCCGAGATCGGCGATGACCCAGTTCAGCTCGCACTCCTCGAGGGCGTGCAGACGCGACGGCGACACCCGCACGTCTTCTTTCGCCAGGTCGCGCAGCGGCGCCGTCGAGCTCGGGGCGGCGACCCCGTACCACTGGTCCGGCGCGGCACCCGCGACACCCGCGGCCGCCAGCAGCGCGAGCTGTCGTGCCGCGTGCTGCCGATCCGGAGCCGGCACGCGAGGGACCGTCAATGTGCGGCGATGCCGTGCCACGAGCCCGCGCAGCGAGAGCGGATACTCGGGGATCGCGGAGGCCTCCTCCGGCGTGGGGAGCATCTCGAACAGAACGCTCGGTCCGGTGTCGTCGTCATCGACCGCGGTCACGATCAGCCGCTGTCCGGCGCGGGAGATCGCGCGGACGAACAGGCGGAGCTCGTCGTGCATGGCCGAACGACGGCGATCGAGCATCCCCGCGGCAGGAAGATCCGGGAAGTGCACCGCATCGGCGAGCCGCCAGGTCTCGAGCAGCCCACCGCGCAGACGGGTGTTGGGCCAGACCCCGTCCTGCACACCCGCGACGATGACGGTGTCGAACGCGGTGCCGGCGGCGGCCGCGGGGGTCAGCACGCGCACGGCGTCGACCACAGCCGGCTGCTCGATGCGATCTTCGGCCACGTCGCTGTCGAGGATCGCACGGAGGAAGACCGCGGCCTCGCCGTCGGGCTCGCGCTCCGTGAAGCGCTTGGCCGCCTGGAAGAGCGCCACGACCGCGTCGAGATCGCGGTCCGCCTGTTCGGCGAGAGGCCCGTGACCGCGCGCGGCCTCCCGCCACGAACGAGCGAGCCCGCTGCGCTCCCATGCGGTCCACAACAGCTCGTGCGCCGTCGCGTGCTGCTCCGCCTGCGTGCGGAGGGCCGCCAGCGTCTCTCCGAGCCGGGCGGCGCGGCGCGCTTCCCGGGAGTCGATCGTGGCGAACTCGAGCGGATGCCGAAGCCCCGACGCCAGGACCTCCCCCGCCGAGCGCGTCCCGCCCTCGCGCACTTCCTCGTGTCGAAGAACCGTGCGCAGCCGCCGGAGTTCGATGGGGTCGAGCCCCCCGAAGGTCCCGAGGAGCGCGTCCGTGACCGCTTCGGGGGTCCATTCCGCGGGATCCGCGGCCCCGAGCTCGACGAGGGCGACCAGGTCGCGTACCGGCCGTTGGGCCCCGAGCGCGACGCCGGGACCGCTGGAGCGCGCCGGCACCTCGCGGGCGGCCAACTCCGCCTCGAGGGCGGCGACCTGGCGCGAATCGTGCGCGATCACCGCGCACTCCCCCCAGGGGATCCCCTCGAGGACATGGCGCTCGCGCAGGAGGCGAGCGATCGCGTCGGCCTCCTCGGCCGGCGATCGCAGCAGGAAGGTGCGCACGGACCCCGTCGGGGCGACCCCCTCGGGCGCGCGTCGATGCGCCACGATGCCCGCGGCGCCCACGCGTGCGGCCACCGCGCGCACGAGATCGACCTGCTCCGGCGTGCCGCGGTGCACGGTGCGCAGTGCGGCGAGACCCCCCAGCTCCCGCGTGAGACGGGCGAAGTTCTCGGGGGTCGCCCCACGGAACGCGCCCGAGCCGACGTCGGGATCACCGAACGCGACGACGCCGATCCCCAGGGTCCGACACGCCCGCAGGAGGTCGACGCCGCCGCTGGTGAGCTCCTGCGCATCGTCGACGAGGATGCACCGCAGCGGGGCGAAGCGCCCGAGCACATCCCTGTCTCGCAGAGCGTCGTCCAGGATGCCGACGGCCTCCCGCGCGAGATCGGCGGCATCGCGATGGGCACCGCGCATCCGCCGACGCACGTGCCGATACTCGCGCGTGAAGGACGCGAGAGACTCCCAGACCTCGACCCCGTGCTGAGACGCGAGGGCGGAGAGGTCGTCGGGTCGGAGACCGAGGTTGGTGCACTCGGCGAGGAACGCGCGCAGATCACCACGGAATCCCCGCGTGGCGCGGATCGAGGGCCCGAGCCAGTCCGGCCATCGCGAGGGCCCCTCGCTCTCATCGGCGGCGTCGCCGTCGAGGAGGTCCTTCACGATCTGATCCTCGTCGCCGCCGGTCAGCAGCTGCGGAGGCTCGTTGCCCCGGCGCACCTCGGCGCCGCGCACGAGTTGGAAGGCGAACGAGGCGAGCGATCGGGCGAGCGCCCCCGAGGTCGCGCGTCCCACGGCGAGGGCGAGGGGGTCGCGCAGAGCCGTCGCCCCGGGGCGGGTCGGCGTCAGCACGAGGATGTCGTCCGGATCCACCCCCGTCTCGACGAGCCGCCGCACCCGGGCGACGAGAGTCGACGTCTTGCCGGAGCCGGGTGCCCCGACGACAACCCCGCTGCGCTCGGCCCCCCACGCGACGACCTCACGCTGATGCTCGTCGAGCAGACCCCCGCGCCCCTCGAGACCGGTGCCGCCCGTGTCGGGGACCGCACCGGGAACGGGCTGCGGGGCATCGCGATCGAGCATGCCTTCCACGCTAGCCGGGGCCACCGACACCGGCCGTGCGCCGCGACCGCGCGGGCGCCGACGGGCGGTCCCGCCCCGATCACGCGAACCGGCGTTCGCCATCCGCGAAGCGGACCGTCGCACGCGACGTCGTGTCGGAGGGCTGCCCTAGAGTCGAAGAGCGCACCGGGCCGACCGCGACCCGGGCGGAAAGGACGCATCGTGGAGATCCGCATCGGCATCACCAACACCGGCCGCGAACTGAGCTTCGAGACCAACGAGAGCTCCGATGTCGTGAAGTCGTCGGTCGTCACGGCCCTCGACAGCTCCGCGAGCCACGTCACCTTCACCGACGTCAAGGGCAACTCCTACATCGTGCCCACCGCGAACCTGGCGTTCGTCGAGCTCGGCACCGAAGAGTCCCGCCGCGTGGGCTTCGTCGCCTGATCCTCACCCGCGCATGGAGATCCTGCTCGGCCTGATCATCGGAGCCGTCATCGGGCTCGGTGTCCACTTCGCGCTGCCGCACCGTGACGTTCGGGGCGCGACGCTCGCCCCGTTCGCCGGTGCGGCGGCATCAGCCGTCACGTGGACCGTCCTGACCTGGGCCGGGCTCACGGCCGCGTCACCCCTGCTGTGGCTCGCCGCGATCGCCGCGCCCGCCCTCACGACGCTGGCGCTCGTCCCGCTGCTCTCGCGCACGCGGCGCCGCCGCGACGCCGCCGACCGCGCCCGCCTCGGCATCTGACACGCGCCCGACCCGTCACGAACGAGGGGTCGCACGCCTCAGCGTGTCAGGCCGCCAACCCCATGGCATCCATGCGACGCGCGTGCGCGCCCATGAGCTCTGTGAAGACCGGCTCGACTTTGGCCTCTTCGGCGCGATCGAGTCTCGGATGCCGCAGCGCCGCCCGCGCGACCAACAGCGTGTCCCCCACCAGGCGTCGCCCCCACAGTGCGAGCAGCCAGCGCCATTCCTCGTCGCTCGCGATGGTCGCCCCGAGGATGTCGACGATGGCCTGACGATCGTCGTCGGCCTGGAGGATGCGCGCGACGCGGCGCCCGGTGTCGCCGTAGCTCGAGGACAGGGCGAGGTAGAAGTCGTCGAGCATGCCCGCGGTGATGTGGACCGAGAGCATGGTCTCCTGCGGGCGCACGCCGTGGGTGTTGCGCCGGAACGCGTCGAGCGACTCCCGGAACGGCAACATGAGTTGCGTCGGGTCGGCGCCCCGCTCGCGGATGAGCCCCACCAGCTCCTGATGCTTGATGAGGGCCGCTCCCGCCGCTCGCGAGAGCGACTCCTTCTCCGCGAGTTCCGGCGTGAGGGCGATGAGTTCGCTGAGGGTCTCGAAGAAGCCGAGCTGCAGATACGCGGCCTGCCCGAGGAAGGTCTCGATGTCGGGAGCGAGCTCCGCGAAATCCACGCGCAGGGCCTCGCCGAGGTCTCCGCGCGAACGCAGCTGCAGCGTCCGACCGACCGGGCGCTGACGACGACGGAACCACTCGAACACGCCTACAGCCTAGGCGTCGGGGGCGCGCGAAACACTGTTGGGTAGAGTGGACACGCCCCGGCGATGGATCGGGGCCCCGCGCCTGTGGACGAGTGGAGGGCGTGGATCCGACTCCCCAGGCGGTTTCTCACCGCCGGAACAGGCACGCTCATGACGACATTCGCCGAACTCGGCGTCGATCAGGACATCGTCGATGCCCTGGCATCCAAGGGCATCATCGATGCCTTCCCGATCCAGGAGCAGACGATTCCCCTCGGTCTTCCGGGACAGGACATCATCGGTCAGGCCAAGACCGGTACCGGAAAGACCTTCGGTTTCGGCATCCCCGTGGTCCAGCGGCTCGGCCCGAACCCCGAGCCCGGCGTCAAGGCGCTCATCGTCGTGCCCACCCGTGAGCTCGCCGTCCAGGTCTACGAAGACATGGACATGCTGACCTCCAACCGCCCCACCAGCGTCGTCGCGATCTACGGCGGGAAGGCGTACGAGGGCCAGATCGACCAGCTCAAGGCCGGCGCGCAGATCGTCGTCGGAACGCCCGGTCGCCTGATCGACCTCGCCAACCAGCGTCTGCTCGACCTGTCGCACGCGACCGAGGTGGTGCTCGACGAGGCCGACAAGATGCTCGACCTCGGCTTCCTCGCCGACATCGAGAAGATCTTCTCCAAGGTCCCGGCCGTGCGGCACACGCAGCTGTTCTCGGCGACCATGCCCGGGCCGATCGTCGCCCTCGCGCGTCGGTTCATGTCGAACCCGATCCACATGCGCGCGAACGACCCCGACGAGGGCCTCACGCAGGCGAACATCAAGCACCTCGTCTATCGCGCCCACTCGCTCGACAAGGACGAGGTCATCGCGCGCATCCTCCAGTCCGAAGGACGCGAGAAGGCCGTCATCTTCACCCGCACCAAGCGTGCGGCGCAGAAGCTCGTCGACGAGCTCGGCGACCGCGGCTTCAACGCCGCCGCCGTCCACGGCGACATGAGCCAGGAAGCGCGCGAGCGCTCGATGGCCGCGTTCAAGGCCGGTAAGAAGGACGTGCTGATCGCGACCGACGTCGCCGCCCGCGGCATCGACGTCAACGACGTCACGCACGTGATCAACCACACGATCCCCGACGACGAGAAGACGTACCTGCACCGCGCGGGACGCACCGGTCGTGCCGGGCGCACCGGCATCGCGGTGACCTTCGTCGACTGGGACGACGTGCACAAGTGGGCGCTCATCAACCGTGCCCTGGAGTTCGGCCAGCCCGAGCCCACCGAGACCTACTCGTCGAGCCCGCACCTCTACACCGACCTCAACATCCCCGAGGGCACGAAGGGCCGTCTCGTGACCGCCCCCAAGGCCGTCGCGCCGAAGGTCGAGAAGAAGGCCGAGACGGCGGATGCCGAGGGCGAGCGCGCTCCGCGCCGTCGCCGCCGTCGCGGGGGTTCGTCGACAGCCGCGGCCTCCGAGGGCGGCGCGGGCAGCGAAACAACCCCGCGCGCCGAGGGCGGGGCCGGAACGCATGACGGCGCCGGCAAGGAGCACCACGACGGGAACGCGGCCCCGCGCCGTCGCCGTCGTCGCCGCAGCGGCGGCAGCTCGGGCGCCCCGTCCGCTCCCGTCGCCTGACGCAGACACGCCAGACACGGCGCCGGTCCCTTCGGGGATCGGCGCCGTCGCGTTGCCGTCGCGGGCACCGCGCTCTGCGAAGGGTCGGCCTCCCGCTACGGGAAGACCGGGGCGGCGCCCCGCCCGAGCGCGAAGATGCGCGCGACCATGTCGTCGGTCGTGGTGTTCTCGCCCGGTACGTTGGGCTTCCCGAGACCGTGGTAGTCGCTCGAGCCGGTGACGATCAGGTCGCGCTCCGCGACGAGGCCGGCGAGCAGCGCGGTCGGTTCGGGCAGGTTCTCGCGGTGCCCGAGCTCGAATCCCGCCAGACCCGCGTCGAGCATCGCCGCGGTGACGCTGTCGGGGAGCAGGGCTCGCCCCGCCGGGTGCGCGACGATCGGCACACCGCCGGCTCCGACCACGAGCTCCACCGCTGTCACCGGATCCGGCGCGTACAACGCGACGTAGTAGTCGTTCGAGGGGTGCAGGATGCTCGCGAAAGCCTCGGTCCGGTCGGCGACGATGCCCCGGGCGACGAGCGCGTCGGCGATGTGCGGGCGACCGACCGTCGCCCCGTCGGTCGTCTGCGCGACGATGTCGTCCCAGGCGATGTCGTAGTCGCGGGAGATCCGCTCGGCCATGATCTGTGCGCGGTCCAGCCGCGAGGAGCGGATGCGATCGGTCATCGCCCGGAGCCCGGCATCGTCCGGGTCGACGAGGTACGCGAGCACGTGGACGCTCCGCCACCGGTGGCGTGCCGACAGTTCCATCCCCGGGACGAACGTCATCCCCAGCGACGTCGCGGCCTCGGCTGCCTCCGCCCACCCCGAGGTCGTGTCGTGATCGGTGAGCGCCGCGGTGCGCAGACCGTGACGGTGGGCCGCCGCCATGACCAGAGCGGGCGCTTCCGTCCCGTCGGAGTGCGTGGAGTGCAGATGCAGGTCGCTGGGACCCTCGAATCGCCGATCGTGCTCCACCCATCGAGCCTAGCGCGCGTCGGGATCACCGGCCCGGTGGTGCTCGGGCGCGGGCCCGGAGGCAGCGGCATCCGTGGATCTCTCAGGCGGCTCGCCTAGGGTCGAGCGCGTGCGTCGTCTGTTCGGAGTCCTCGTCGCGCTCGTGTTCGCCGCGGGGGCCGCGGTCCTCACATGGCCCGGCGTCTTCGGCCTCGAGCGCACCTTTCCGCTCGTCCAGGTGATCTCGTTCCGCGCCGCCCTCGCCGCCGTCTTCGCTGCGGCCACCGTCCTCGCCCTGCTCTTCGCACTGATCCGCCCCCTGCGTGCGCTGGCGCTCACCCTGGCCCTCGTCTTCGGCGTGGCCGCCGGGGTCAACGGCGTGACGATCGTGCAGCGCGGCACGGGCGATGAGACCCTCCCCGACAAGACCGCGACGAGTCTGCGGGTCATGACGTGGAACACGGCGGGAGCAGCCACCTCGGCCGAGTCGATCGCGCAGTTCGCGGTGGACATGCAGGCGGACGTCGTGACGCTGCCCGAGACGACCATCGACACCGGCACGCGCGTCGCCGAGCTCATGCGCGACATGGGCCGGCCCATGTGGGCCCACCACGCGCAGTACGGGGGCACCGGGTGGGGCGCCACCTCGACCACCGTCCTCATCCGGCCCGAGCTCGGTGACTATTCGGTGATCGACTCCTCGCTCGACGGGTCCAGCAACACCTCGACCGTGCCGAGCGCCGTCGCGATGCCCGTCTCAGGCGATGGACCCATCATCGTCGCCGCGCACGCCGTCGCCCCGCGCGAGGACTACATGACCCAGTGGCGGTCCGACCTCGAGTGGCTGGCCGACCAGTGCGCGGGCGACAACGTCATCCTCGCGGGCGATTTCAACGCCACCATCGACCACATGACCGGACTCGGGGTCGACGGTGGCACCCTCGGCCGCTGTCGCGACACCACGTCCGAGAGCGGCAACGGCGGCGTGGGCACCTGGCCCACCGACATCCCGGCGATGCTCGGCGCCCCGATCGACCACGTCATGGCCACCCCCGACTGGACGGTCTCCGGGTCGATCGTCATGCGCACGCTCGACGGCTCCGGCAGCGACCATCGTCCCCTCGTCGTCCAGCTGGAACGCACCGGCGGCTGACGACGGATTCCGGATGCCGCGCCCCGGCGTCCGCGACACGCTCGATCGCCCTGAGCGCACGCGCGGGAGCAGTGCGAGACTGGACGAATGGAATCCCCCGCCACCGGCGACACGATCGCCCCCTCCGAGCAGTCCGTCACCCCCGTCACCGCGGAGCCGCAGGCGACCGACGCACCCGCGAACTCGACGACGAACCGCAAGGCGCCGTTCCCGCAGGGGTTCCTCGACACGATCTCGACGGGGTGGGCCGAGCGCGAGGAGTCGCTGCCGAGCCCCCGCGAACAGGCCGCGTGGACGGCGCGGCGACGCGCGGCGGTGTCGGCCGCCTTCCCCGGCCAGCGCCTGGTGATCCCCGCCGGCGGGCTGAAGCAGCGCAGCAACGACACCGACTACCCGTTCCGTGCGCACTCGGCTTTCGCGCACTTGACCGGATGGGCCTCGGATGCCGAGCCCGATTCCCTCCTCGTGTTCGAGCCGCGCGACGAGGGTCACGAGGTCGTCCTGTACTTCCGGGAGCGCGCCGACCGCACCACCCCCGAGTTCTACGCCGACGCCTCCGTCGGAGAGTTCTGGATCGGACCGCGTCCGGCGCTCGACGCGGTGGCGGCCGACCTCGGCCTGGCGACCGCGCACGTCGACGACTTCGTGGCGACCGACGCCGATCGCACGGTCGACGATGACGACGAGCTCACCCGATTCGTCTCGGAGCTGCGTCTGGTGAAGGACGAGTTCGAGCTCGCCGAGATGGCGCTCGCGGTCGAGGTCACCGCGCGGGGTTTCGACGACATCGTCGCCGAGCTGCCGCGCATCATCGAGCACCCCCGCGGCGAGCGGGTCGTCGAAGGCGTCTTCCACCAGCGCGCCCGCGCCGACGGCAACGCGGTCGGGTACGACACGATCGCGGCATCCGGACCCCACGCCTGCTACCTGCACTGGACGCGCAACGACGGCGCCGTCACGCCGGGCGACCTCATCCTCGTCGATGCCGGCGTCGAGGTCGACAGCCTGTACACCGCCGACATCACCCGCACGCTTCCCGTCTCGGGACGCTTCACCGACGTGCAGCGCCGCGTGTATGAGACCGTCCGCGAAGCCGCGGACGCGGCGTTCGACGCCGCGCGACCGGGTGTGCCGTTCCGACGTATCCACGAGGCCGCCATGGAGGTCATCGCCGCGCGCGTGGCCGAGTGGGGCCTGCTCCCGGTGACGGCCCAGGAGGCTCTGGATGCCGACACCGGAGGCCAGCACCGGCGTTACATGGTCCACGGCACGAGCCACCACCTCGGCATCGACGTTCACGACTGCGCTCAGGCCCGCCGTGACATGTACTACGACGGTCTGCTCGAGCCGGGGATGGTCTTCACGATCGAGCCCGGGCTCTACTTCCAGATCGACGATCTCACCGTTCCCGAGGAGTACCGGGGCATCGGCGTGCGCATCGAGGACGACATCGTGATGACCTCGGACGGGCCGGTGAACCTGTCGGCGGACATCCCCCGCACCGCCGACGAGGTCGAGGACTGGATCGCTCGGCTGTCGCGGTGAGCTTCACTCCTCCTCCCTCGTTCACGACACGCCCCACCCTTCGGGGGACGTTCGGCATGTCGGCATCCACACACTGGACCGCGACGGCGACCGCGCAAGCCGTCCTCGAGCGCGGCGGGAACGCCTTCGACGCGGCCGTCGCCGCGGCGTTCGTGCTGCACGTCGTCGAACCGCACCTGAACGGACCCGGGGGCGATCTCGTCGCTCTCGTCCGCCCGGCCGGGACCGCGGAGCCTGTCGTGCTCATGGGGCAGGGCCCGGCGCCCGCCGCGGCGACGATCGCGCACTTCACCGGCCTCGGGCTCGACCTCGTGCCGGGCGCAGGCGGGCTCGCCGCCACGGTGCCCGGGGCGGTCGACGCCTGGCTCCTGCTGCTGCGCGATCACGGCACGTGGGAGCTCGCCGATGTGCTGGCCTACGCGATCGGGTACGCGCGCGAGGGCCACCCCCTCGTCGCCGGCGCCGCCGCGACGATCGGCCGCGTCGCCGAGCTTTTCCGCGATCATTGGCCCTCCTCCGCCGCCCGATGGATGCCGAGTGGTGAGGCTCCCGCCCCCGATACGGTCGTGCGCAACCCGGCGTATGCCGACGTGCTCGACGCCCTCGTCGCTGCCGGCGATTCCGTCGACGCGCGCGAGGCCCGCATCGACGCCGCGCGCACGCGGTGGGCGGACGACGTGCTTCCCGTCGCCGCCGCTTTCGCGGAGAACCCCCACCGGCACTCGGACGGCGGCGACCACCGCGGCGTCCTGAGCGCCGAGGACGTACGGACCTGGCGCGCGAGCATCGAGCCCGCGGTCTCGACCCGATTCCGCGGGTGGGATGTGTACAAGCCGGGGGTGTGGACGCAAGGTCCCGCTCTGCTCCAGACGTTGCGGATGCTCGAGCCCTTCGCGGACGAGGACCTCGACGTCGGTCGCGGCGACGGGGCGCACACCGTCCTTGAGGCGCAGAAGCTCGCGTACGCCGACCGCGACGCCTGGTTCGGCGACGGCGAGGGAGCGGTGTCGCCGTCGGCCCTGCTCGCCGACGACTACGTCCGCGAACGGCGCGCCCTCATCGGCGACGCCGCGTCACGGGAGTTCCGCCCCGGTGCGCCCGAGGGTCGGCATCCGGTGATCCCGCCTCTGCGCACGGACGCGGGTGTCGCCGCCGGGGCGACGGGTGAACCCACGGTTGATCGCTCGGGTCAGACGCGCGGCGACACCTGCCACATCGACGTCATCGACCGCTGGGGCAACGTCATCTCGGCGACGCCGTCCGGCGGCTGGTTGCAGTCGTCGCCGACGGTCCCCGAGCTGGGCTTCTGCCTCGGCACCCGACTGCAGATGACGTGGCTGGTTCCCGGCCACCCCGCCTCGCTCACGCCGGGCCGACGACCCCGCACGACGCTGACCCCCACCCTCCTCGCGCGGGGCGACGAGGTCACCGCTCTGGGATCCCCCGGCGGCGATCAGCAGGACCAGTGGCAGTTGCCGGTGATCCTGCGGACGCTCGTCGGCGGCTACACGGCGCAGCAGGCCATCGACTCCCCCACGCTCCACACCACGGCGATCGCCGACTCGTTCTGGCCGCGCACCTGGACGCCGGCCGGGGCGATGGTCGAGGGGCGTATCGGCGACGAGGTGGTGTCGGATCTCGAACGGCGCGGCCACCGCGTGACGGTGGCCGGGGACTGGGCGCTGGGGCGCGTGAGCGCGGTCGGTCGAGACGCGAACGGGCTCCTGTGGGCGGCGGCGAACCCGCGGGGGATGCAGGGGTACGCGGCGGGGAGATGACGGTTCCCGCGAGCGGGTGAAAGGCATCGGCTGCTATCCACAGGGTGAAAATCGCGCGTCGCGAAACTCCCTAGCATCCCGGCATGTCCTACTCGCTGCAGCCCGACCAGATCATCGGGATCGCCGATCGTCTCCGGGGCGCGCTGGAGGTGACCCTCGACCAATCCGATGCGCTGCGTGACGCTGTCGACGCTCTGAGCTCCGCCCTCGCGCGCGTGGAGCCCGTGCGCGCGGCGTTCGACGACGTGGCGGACGCACGGGTCACGCTGTCGCGGGGCATCGTCGCCTACGGGCGCGCCGCCGTGGCGGCCCTTCGCGCCATCGTCGCGTCCTACGTGACGGCGGACGACGAGATGGCGCAGAGCGCCGAGGCCCTCGGCGCTCGCACGCGGGCACCGCTCTTCGATCCGTCGCGGTTCGGGGCGCGCCCATGAGCATCGACCTCGTCGAGGTTCCCGCTGTTCCCGCAGACCCTGAGGAGCTCCGTCGATGCGCGCGTGCGCTGCGTCAGGCCAGCGCGCCTGTGCGGCTGAGCGCAGAGGACATCCTCTTCGCATGGGGCATGCTGCCCGAGGTCTACCGGGCACCGGAGTCCGTCGACCTTCATGACGCGATGACGCGTATCGGCCCCGCGGCCGTCGAGATCGTCGCCGGGATCGGACTCGCGTGCACCGCGGTCGAGACGCTCGCAGACGAACTGGATGCCATCGCGCGTGACCGGGCCGACCTCGTCGCACGCATCGAGGAGCATCTCCATCCCGGGTTGTCGGTGCTGCCCGTCGCCGACGACCCCCTCTCCCAACGACTGGCCGCCGACGCACGGGCCGACGCGGAGGCCGAGTTCCGACGCGACTGCACCGCGCTCGTCGACCGATGGAGCGCGGCCGTCGATGCGTGTGCGGCGCGACTTCACGCGATCCCCGACATCTCCTGGGCTCTGTCGAGCACGCTGCGCGCCGATGAGCAGATGCGGACCGGCGAGACGGCTTCCGTCACGGATGCCGCCGCCCTCGCCCTCCTCGCGCGTCTCGCGGAGCGCGACGGCGCCGCCGCCGCTCGTCTGCTCGCCGTGCATCCCGAGTGGGTCGCCGTCCTCCGTCGCGCGCACCCCGAGGCGATCGCGCGGTGGTGGAACTCCCTGACACCGACGACCGCGGGCGCCTTGACGACCACGATCCCGGCGGTGATCGGGAACCTGGACGGCGTGGCGATCGCGGCGCGCATCGCCGCCAACCGCTCGCGAGCCGCCGCGCGGATCGAGGAACTGCGCCGGCAGCGGCTCGAGGCGCAGCTCACCGCCGACCCGCTGACCGCCCGGTTCCGGCAGCCCTCCACGCAGGCTGACGGCCGGCTGCGCGCGATCGACGCGGAGATCGCCTACTTCGAGGCCGTGCGCGAGGGCCGGAAGCAGCTCTACGCCTGGGACCCGGACCACGGAGCGCTCATCGAGATGTCGGGCGACCCGTCCTGCGCGACCTCGGCCCTCTTCGTCGTCCCGGGGACGAATACCCGCGCGGAGTCGTTCTTCGGCGAGGACCCGATCTCGAGGTTCGCGGATTGGCAGACGCGCGCTGGAAACGGATCTGTCGTGAGCTTCACGGTCATGACCGGATCCATGCCGCAACTCAGTGAGATCCCTCTCGGAGGTGGTCCGCAGTTCAACACATACGCTTCGCAGCGAGGGCCCGAATACGCGAACTTCGTGCAGGGAATCGAGGCCGCCGCACCCGGTCTCTGGACCATGAGCTGCGAGCACTCGTACGCCGGCGCCATCGGCAGCACCGCGGAAGCCTACGGCGGGGTCGTCGATGCACGTTTCATGGCCGCCACGGTCGGCGCGATCGGTCCGTACACGCCCGCGGCCGAGACACGTTATTTCGCCGCGCAATCTCCGGACGACATCAACCGCTATTACGCCGGTCTGCGACTCGCAGATCTCGGCTTTGATATGCCGCCAGAATCCTTCCCCGGCGTCCGTATCGTCGACACCGGCCTGTCCGGGCTGAATCCAGTCAACGTCATAACCGGAAACTCGGTCGGGATAGTCGCTGACAGCATCGACCATCACAACGCGTTGATGAGCGATAACGAGTCGATCAACGGACCTGTCCTCTATTCCGTGTACTCGCTCCTCATCGCTCAGGGAAATGAATCATGAACAAGACTTTCGCTTTGCTCGCTCTCACAGCTGCCGCACTGGTGTTGAGTGGATGCGCTACTTCGCCTCCCCCATACGACCAAGTGCGTAAGGAGACTGATGAAGTTCTTCAGCAGGTGGTGGACCTCGTTCCCGATCCGAAAGAGGTCGTCCCCACCGACGAGTTCGCACCGTACAGCTGCGACGACAAGCTCATTTTTGGGACACGCAGGGGCAGCTTCTACACGGGCCAATGGGCGGTTTACGTAGATGAGTCCTTCGATATCCCGTCCTTTATCGCGCAGTTCCCCAACTTGCTCGGGGACGACTGGCAAGCAAAGGACCTCGGTGTCCCCGTCAGCTTTGCGCAGGTGTACCTCGTCCGAGAAGCCCCACGCATGTCTCTCGGCATAAGCGAAAAGACTATCGACGGCCGCAAAGCCATCGACCTCCTCGCCATCGCCCGCTGCGGCACCCTCCCCGCAACCCCTACGCCATAGCCGACTACAGCGCCCGGACGAACCCCGCCACGACGGGCGCCAACCCCGCACCGATCTCGTCCGCCGGGCGCCGTGCGCCCTTCACCTCGAACGAATGATTCGCGCCGGCGACCCAGTGCACGCGGGCGTCCCGGCACGACGCCACGGCGTCGACGAGTTGCTCGTGCGGGTCGACGAAGGGATCGTTCTCCCCCTCGACGAACAACTGGGGCGCCGCCACGCGCGGAAGATGCTCGGCCCTCGGCTTGTCGGGGCGGCCCGGCGGATGCAACGGGTATCCCAGGTACACGAGTCCTGCGGGGGCGATGAGCCCTTCCGCCGCCGCGACGGATGCCATCCGCCCGCCGTACGACTTCCCCGCGGCCACGAACGCCCCCGGCGTCGAGCGCGCGGCGCACCATTCCTGCACCGCCGCCCACGTTCCCGTCGCCGCGGCGACAGGTCCCGGCATCCGGCGTCCTGCCTCGACGTACGGGAAGACGAAGCGCAGCACCGCGAAGCCGTCCGCGGCGAGAGCGTCCGCCAGACCCTCGAGGAAGGGATGGGTCATGCCCGCGCCCGCGCCGTGGGCGAGGGCGATCGTCGCGGACGCGCCGGCGCGACCGTGCCACAGTCCCGACACGCTCGAGGCTGCGCCGGCCGGATCGACCGGAATCCGAACGTGCTCGGCTGTCACCGGTCGTCGCGCGGCGCCTCGGGGGCGTCCGCCGGCGGGGTGGTGTCCGCCTGGCCCGCGGAGCCCGACTCGTCCGCGGGAACCTCACGCGGAGCCTGCGGCGTCGGCGGCACGATCCGCTCCCCGTAGCGGGGCGGCTCGGCGTCGGCCGGAGGTGTCGCAGGCGCCGCGGGACGCGAGGTCGACGACGGGGCCGCCGATCCGGGCGCGATCCGCTCGCCGTACTGCGGCGGCGCGTCGTCGACCGCGACGGGCGGACGCGCCACCACGGTACGTGCGGTTCCCGTGGGCCCGAGCACCCCGCGCGCCTTGTGCAGGCTGGCCGCCGCGACGCAGACGTCGTAGTGGTCGGCGCTCACCTGCATCACCGAGGCGAAGTCGCGCCGGCGCCGGATGAGCGAGTACGTGCCGAGGCTCAGCAGCATGCCGAGGGCCATGCCCACGAGCAGCACACCGAGGAATGTCGCGATCTGCACCGTCGGCTGACCGAGGACGAAGATGAAGGCGAAGAGAAGACCGATCATCAGACCGTTCAGCGCGCCGGAGCGCGCCGCCGTGGCGTAGCCGAGCCGGCCGGTGATCCGTTCGATCGAACGGAGCCCCGTCCCGACGATCGCGATGTCACGCGCGGGAACCTCGCCCGCGATGAGGGACGACACGGCCTTCTGCGCCTGCTCGTACGTCGGAAACGACGCGACCTTCTCGCCGACCTCGTCGCGTCCTGCTCCGGGTCGCCCCGCCAACATACTCATTTCACCATCCTGTCACGCGCGCCTGACCGTTCCACCGGTATTGCAGAGGAGGTGCGGACTACGCTGGTCCGGTGAGCACGCAAAGGGTTTTCGTCGCCCGCTTGGCGGGCTGCACGGTGTTCGACCCGGCGGGAGACCGTCTGGGCAAGGTGCGCGACGTCGTGGTGATCTACCGCTCGTCTGCCGCGCCGCGCGTCGTGGGGCTCGTCGTCGAGATTCCCGGGCGCCGACATGTGTTCGTGTCCATCGGACGCGTCACCTCCATACAGGCCGGTCAGGTCATCACGACCGGCCTCATCAACGTGCGCCGTTTCCAGCAGCGCGGTGGCGAGGTCCGCGTCATGGCCGAGATGCTCGGCCGTCGCGTGAGCCTCGTCGACGGCTCCGGCACCGCCGTGATCGAGGACGTCGCGATCGAACGCAACCGCCTCGGCGAATGGGATGTCGGGCAGTTGTTCCTGCGCCGTCCCCGCACGAGCGCCTCGCCGTTCGCGAAGGGCCCGACGACCTTCGCCGCGTGGACCGAGGTGCGCGAGAACCAGACGCCGGGCGAGGCGCAGTCCGCCGAGCAGCTCGTCGCGACCTACTCCGAGCTGAAGCCGGCCGATCTCGCGAACACGCTGCTCGACCTCCCCGAGGAACGCCTCATCGAGGTCGCCGAAGAGCTCAGCGACGACCGCCTCGCCGATGCCCTGGAAGAGATGCCCGAGGACGAGCAGGTGCACATCCTCGAGCAGCTGGGTGACGAGCGCGCCGCCGACATCCTGGATGCCATGGAGCCCGACGACGCGGCCGACCTGCTCGGTCAGCTTCCGGAGTCGCGGTCGGAGCAGCTCCTCGACCTGATGGAGCCCGAGGAGGCCGACGACGTCCGCGCCCTCCTCCAGTACGGTCCCGACACGGCCGGCGGTCTCATGACGCCCGAGCCCATCGTGCTCTCGGCCGACGCCACGGTGGCCGAGGCCCTGGCCCTCATCCGCCGGCACGAGCTGCACCCCGCGCTCGCGGCATCCGTCTTCATCACCCTCCCTCCCTACGAGACGCCGACCGGGCGCCTGCTGGGAACGGTGCACTTCCAGCGCATGCTGCGCTATCCGCCGCACGAGCGCCTGGGCGCGATCATCGACGACACGTTGGAGCCGGTGCCCGCCGATGCCACCGCCGCCGAGGTCGCGCGCCTCCTCGCCAGCTACAACCTCGTGTCGCTCCCCGTCATCGATCAAGCGCACCGGCTCGTCGGCTGCGTCAGCGTCGACGACGTGCTCGATTACCTCCTGCCCGACGACTGGCGCACGCACGACAGCGATGATCCGACGCCCAAGGTCACGCTCAGACCGACCGCGACACAGAGCATCCCTGTCCAGACCCCACCGACCCCGAGGAGGCGCTGATGGCTCGGAACAACCGCCAGCCCGCTCTCGACGCGCCCCGCGGCCGCGGCCGCGTCCTCTCGCCGCGTGCGCCCCAGCCCTCGCGTGACCGCTTCGGGCGTTTCACCGAGTGGGTCGCCCGCGCGATGGGAACCCCGACCTTCCTGCTGTCGCTCACGCTGTTCTGCGTCATCTGGATGGGGTGGAACTCGATCGCCCCCGACGAGCTGCGCTTCGACTCCGCCGCGATCGGCTTCACCGCGCTGACGCTGGTCCTGTCACTGCAGGCGTCGTACGCCGCTCCCCTGATCCTGCTGGCGCAGAACCGTCAGGACGACCGCGACCGCGTGCAGATCGAGCAGGACCGCCAGCGCGCCGAGCGCAATCTCGCCGACACCGAGTACCTCGCCCGCGAGATCGTCGCCCTGCGCATGGCCGTCCGCGACCTGACCGAGGAAGTCATCACGAAGGACACGCTGCGCGCCGAGCTGCGCGCCGCTCTCCAGCGCCTCGACGAGAGCGACGAGCCGTCTCGGTCCGCCTCGTGACCGTCGCCCTCGCCGAGCGGGTGCGTGCCGCCGTCGCGGCGGTCACCGACCCCGAACTGCGCCGCCCTCTCGGCGAGCTCGACATGGTGCGCGACATCGACGTCCACGGCACGACCGCCGACGTCGGGATCGCCCTGACCATCGTGGGGTGCCCCGCGGCGGACCGGATCGAACGAGACGTCCGGGATGCCGCAGCGTCGGTCGCCGGGATCGACGCGGTCGAGGTGCACGTCGGTGTGATGTCGCCCGACGAACGAAAGGCGCTCACCGAGAAGCTCCGCGGTGGACGCGCACGGCGTGAAATGCCCTTCGGCCCGGACTCGCTGACCCGTGTGATCGCCGTGACGAGCGGAAAGGGCGGCGTCGGCAAGTCGACCTTGACCGCGAACCTCGCGGTCTCGCTCGCGGCGCGCGGCCTGCGCGTCGGCCTCATCGACGCCGACGTCCACGGCTTCTCGATCCCCGGCCTCTTGGGCCTCATCGACGAGGACGGCCTGCCCCCGGCCCCCACGCGGATCGACGAGTTGATCCTGCCTCCGGTCGCCTACGGCGTGAAGGTGATCTCGATCGGCATGTTCCTCCGTCGCCCGGGAGAGGATGCCGCGGGCGCGGTCGCCTGGCGAGGCCCCATGCTGCACCGTACGGTGCAGCAGTTCCTCACGGACGTGTTCTTCGGCGACCTCGACGTGCTGCTGCTCGACATGCCGCCCGGGACCGGCGACGTCGCCATCTCGGTGGGGCAGCTGCTCCCCCACGCCGACGTCCTGGTCGTCACCACGCCGCAGGCCGCCGCCGCCGACGTCGCGGTCCGCTCCGGCACCGTGGCCCGCCAGACCGGCCAGCGCGTGATCGGGGTCATCGAGAACATGTCGGCGATGACCCTGCCGGACGGAACGTCGCTCGACCTCTTCGGCTCGGGCGGAGGGGAGGCGGTGGCACGGGCGCTGTCCACCGAGGACACGGACGTGCCGCTCCTGGCATCCGTCCCGCTCAGCCCCGCTCTGCGCGGCGGTGGAGACGACGGACGACCTGTCGTGCTGACTTCGCCCGCGGATCCGGCTTCGCGCGCCATCGACGCGGCAGCGGCCGCTCTGTCCCGCAATCCCCGTGGTCTCGCCGGACGGGCGCTGCGCGTCACGCCCTCCGCCTGAAGCGGCGAGACGCCCAGGAGCGTCTCACAAAGGCTGGCGCGCCGGGCACCGCCCGCGACTCAGGTCGATTCGTCGTCGAACGGGGGAACCGAGCCGGGGACGAACGGCGGCTTCTCGGGTGTGACGCGCGCAGCAACCGCGGCGGCACCCGCCGCGCGCATGGTCGCGGTCGGGGTGTCGTCGAGGAGGGCCTCTCGGACGATACGGCGGGGGTCGTACTGGCGGGGGTCGAGCTTGCGCCAATCGACGTCGTCGAATTCCGGACCCATCTCTTCGCGCATGCGGGATTTGGCGCCCTGCAACGTCTCTTTGGCGCGGCGCGTCAACTTCGCGAGGGCTTCGGCGTACTTGGGCAGACGCTCGGGACCGATGACGAGTGCGGCGACCACACCGATCAGCATGAGCTTCTCGATAGTGAGCCCGAAGAACATGAGTTCAGATTACCCGCCGCGCCTCGGCCTCCGGCGCGACGGCGCCCTCTAGCCTGGGCACGGAGGTCCAGGTGAGCGGTTATGAAGCGAACGAACGGTTCGTGCAGGAGTCGACGGTGGAACCGGAGCACATCGCCCGGGCTCGCGCACACGCGCTCGAGCTGGGTGCGGCCCCGATCAGCCCCGCGGTCGGCGCGCAGACCGCGCTTCTGGCCGCTGCGACGCGTGCACTCAACGTCGTAGAGGTCGGCACCGGTGGCGGCGTGTCCGGGCTGTGGCTGCTGCACGGTTCTCCGCGCGCCACGCTCACCACCATCGACAGCGAGCCGGAGCACCTCGGTGCGGCGCGTGCCGCGTTCGCCGACGCCCGGATTCCCGCGGCTCGCGCCCGATTCATCACGGGTCGCGCCGCCGAGGTCCTTCCCCGGATGAACGAGGCGTCGTACGACATCGTCTTCATCGACGCCGATCCCGACGGCGTCATCGAGTACGTCGAACACGGCCTGCGGCTGGTCCGGGCGGGCGGAACCGTCCTCATTCCGCGCGTCCTCGCCGGTGGAGCGGTCGCCGATCCGGTGCGCCGCGACGCCGTCACGACGGCCTACCGCTCCCTCATCCAGGAAGTGCAGGCCTCACCGGCGGTCTTCGGGGCCCTCTCGACCACGGGCGAAGGCCTCCTGCAGCTGACGACGGTGGCGCCGACGCCCTGAGGTGCTCCGCCCCGCGGTTCACCATCGGCGCCCCGGCGTTCACCCCAACAGAAGAAGGCCGGCCCCGAGGGGACCGGCCTCCTTCTCGTGAAGATGCATCAAGATGCGTTGACGACACCACCGAGCACGTCGTGAAGTTCCTTCGCCTCGGCATCGTTCACCGAGACGACGAGTCGCCCGCCCCCCTCGAGCGGCACGCGCACGATGATCAGCCGGCCCTCCTTCACGGCCTCCATCGGTCCGTCACCGGTTCGCGGCTTCATGGCTGCCATCGCGGCCCCCTTTTCGTCGTTGGTCTCCTGACAGTTTACCGGTAGCGCGCGTCGCGCGTCGTCGCGCGCCACGCGAGGCCGCACGGCATCCGTTCAGGGAATCTGCCAGAAGGTGTTCCCCAGCGCGTACATGTTGTAGATCCACCACCACTGGCCCAGCAGCGCGAGGGCGAGGACGCCGAGGCGCCACGCGGTCGAGCGGGGTACCGCGAACGCCCCCCACAACGGCGACACCGGCAGGAGCAACCGGAAGATGCTCGACTGCGGGAAGAACACGAGGAGCAGGTAGATCAGGTAGCTCGCGGACCACAGGCGGATCTCGATACCGAGCCGCCGGACCGGGCGCACGAAGAGGAGCGCGAGGGTGATGCCGATGACGAGAACCACCAGCGCGACGTACCCCGCCCACGGCCCGAGTCCCCACTGCGTGAACCAGAAGGCGGCCGCCTGCACGAAGCCCTCGAGCGGAACGAAGTGGCCGCTGGCATCGGCGATCCAGTTGCGGCGCCACGCCAGCTCGGTCGCGAGATAGGCCCCCGCGTCGCCCGTGACGAGCCCCGCGATGACCTGCCACGCGAACCCGACGACGACGCCGAGTACGCCGAGCGCGACGATGTGCACCACCTCGCGCCGCGGGAGCGGATCGCTCCGTCGTCGGAGGAATCGATGGATGCCGTAGAGCCCGAGGAACAGCGCGAAGGCGAGGATGCCCGGGCGGGTGAACCCCATCACCGGGATCAGGACGTAGAGCCATCCCCACCGTCGCCGCTGGACGCACCGCAGCGCGATGAAGAGGAGCAGCAGGAACAGGGACTCGGCGTACCCCACCTGGAACATCGCCGCCAGCGGACCGGCGGCGAAGAAGACGACCGCCCACGTGGCCGCGGAATCGCCGAGCCGATCGCGCAGCAGCGCGTGGAGCGCGAGGCTCGCGCCGTACCCCGACAGGAGGGCGATCGCCACGCCGCCCGCTCCCCAGGATCCCAGTACGCCGCCCAGCCCCGCCGACAGGAAGGGGTATACCGGCAGGAACGCCCAGGCGTTCTCGGTCACGGCACCCGCCGCGTTCACCGGGAGGACCGACGGGTACCCCGACACGGCCGCGAGCCAGTACCACTGCGCATCCCAGCCGAGGGCGAGCTGGCCGAGCGCAGGCTCCACCCCGAACCGCGACGTCGGCCCGGACAGCCCCGCCGCGAGCAGGAAGAAGATCGTCGTGACCACGCGCGCCGCGACATAGATGAGCGCGATGCGCGCCGCCACAGGCAGACGCGCCCACCCCCGCAGGGTCCCGGATGCCGCGGCCTCGGCGGTCACGAACCGCTCAGCCACGCGCGCAGTCCGCGCTCGACGGCGTCGATCTGCGCCACGGGGACCCGCTCCTCGTCGTGGTGGGCGAGATGCGGGTCGCCGGGACCGTAGTTGACGGCCGGGATGCCGAGAGCAGAGAAACGCGCGACATCGGTCCACCCGTACTTCGGTTTCGGGGTCGCACCGACCGCCGCCACGAACTCCTGAGCCAGCGGCGCATCGAGACCCGGTCGCGCGCCCTCGGCGATGTCGACGATCTCGACGTCGAAGCCGGTGAAGACGTCGCGGACGACACGTTCGGCACCGGCGGCGTCACGGCTCGGGGCGAAGCGGTAGTTGACCTCGACCTCGCAGGCATCCGGGATCACGTTGCCGGCGACGCCCCCGACGATCTTCACCGCGTTCAGGCCTTCGCGGTAGAGCAGCCCCTCGACCTCGATCTCGCGCGCGCGATACTCCGCGAGACGCGCCAGGATCGGGGCCGCCTTGTGGATCGCGTTCTCGCCGATCCAGGATCGGGCGCTGTGCGCGCGGACACCGTCGGTGCGCACGATCGCACGCAGCGTGCCGTTGCACCCGCCCTCGACCTCACCGTTGCTCGGCTCGCCCAGGATCGCGAAATCCCCGACGAAGAGGTCGGGACGGTTCCGTGCCAGCCGCCCGAGACCGTTCAGGGAGGAGTCGACCTCCTCGTGGTCGTACCACATCCAGGTGATGTCGACCGCGGGGGCGACCAGCTCGGCGGCGAGCTTGAGCTGCACGGCGACGCCCGCCTTCATGTCGACCGTCCCGCGGCCCCAGAGGAACGCCTCCCCCTCGATCTCGCGGTCTTCGACAGGCAGGTTGCGGTTGATGGGGACGGTGTCGATGTGCCCCGCGATGACGACCCGTCGCTCCCGACCGAGGTTCGTCCGCGCCACGATCGTGTCGCCGTCACGGATGACCTCGAGGTGGGCGTGATCGGTCAGGGCGAGGGCGATGGCGTCCGCGAGAGTCGTCTCGTCGCCGGAGACGCTCGGGATGTCGCAGAGGGAACGCGTGAGGTCGAGAGAAGAGGACGACAGATCGAGCGGCGACATGCCCCCGATCCTATCGAGCGCGCCGTCGCCGGTAGCCTGGAGCCGTGAGTAACGAACGACGAATCAGCGGTGCCGGGCTCTCGACGATCGCCGAGGGAGGCACGGTGCTGGACGCCTGGTTCCCGCACCCCGTGCGGGGTGACGAGGCCGTGATCTCCGCGGATCTGACGGCCCAGGCGGGCCCCGACGAGCGCCGCAACGTGCGCGTCGAGGCGGTCGCGCTGACGATCGACATCGACACGGCCCCCGCGTCCACGGCCGACGCCTACCTGCGCCTGCACGCGCTCTCGCACCTGCTCGTGCGCCCCAACGAGATCAACCTCGACGGCATCTTCGGCCATCTCCCCAACGTCGCATGGACGAACGCCGGGCCCATGCACCCCGATGATGCCGCGCGTCTGCTGCCGCAGCTGAAACGGCACGGCATCCAGCTCCAGGGTCTGGACAAGTTCCCTCGCCTCACCGACTACGTCCTCCCCGCGGGAGTGCGCATCGCCGACGCCTCGCGCGTGCGCCTGGGCGCGCACCTCTCCCCCGGCACGACCGTCATGCACGAGGGCTTCGTCAACTTCAACGCCGGCACGCTCGGCTCCTCGATGATCGAGGGCCGTGTCTCGCAGGGCGTCGTGATCGGCGACGGCACCGACATCGGCGGCGGCGCCTCGATCATGGGGACCCTGTCGGGCGGCGGGACGCACCGCGTCTCGATCGGCGCGCGCACCCTGCTCGGCGCGAACGCCGGCATCGGCATCTCGCTCGGCGACGACTGCGTCGTCGAGGCGGGCCTCTACGTGACCGCCGGCACCAAGGTGAAGGTCGGCGACGAGACGGTCAAGGCCGGGGAGCTGTCCGGGCGCAACGGCATCCTGTTCCGTCGGAACTCGCTCACCGGCGCCGTCGAGGCCTCCGCACGCGCGGGCGTCGGCGTGACGCTGAACGAGGCGCTGCACGCCTGAACCCCGCCACGACGAACGCCCTCTCGGTCGAGACGCGCCCCACCACGGCGCCTCCGGGTCGAGAGGGCGTTTCGCGCGCCCGACGCGTCAGTCGCGGACGCGCACCGACAGGCAGGTCACGCAGCCCTCGAGCTTCTCGAACTCGCTGACGTCGACGGTCACGACATCGAGGCCGCGGGAGCGGTGCGCGGCGGCCGTCTCGGGAGCGTCGGCCGACATGAGGACGGTGCCCTCGTCGAGCACGACCACGGCGGTTCCGTGCTCTTCCGGGACCCCCGCGAACACGGGGAACAGGGCGGGGTCGTCCACGAGCGGTTCGAAGCCGATCACGGTGCCGTCGGGGAGCGCCGTGACGCCGGACTTGAGGTGCAGCACCTTCGTCACGGGGATCTCTCGCACATCCCACCCGCGGGGCTCGACGAGTTCGCGCAGCTGCGCGATGCCGGCGGCGTTCGTGCGGGACGAGGCGCCCACGTACACGGTGCGACCGACCTTCAGCACATCCCCGCCGTCGAGCGTCCCGGGCTCGACGATCTCGGCGAGCTCGATTCCGGATGCCGACACCCCGGCGCGTACGCTCTCCGCTTCGCCGCGGCGCGAGGCGGCGCCCGCGCGGCAGAGCACCGCGAGATCGCCGAACATCACGACGGCGTCCTCGACGAAGACGCCGTCCGGCTGAGCGTCGGCCGCGTCGATCTCGATGATCTCCCACCCGCGGGTGCGGAAAGCGTCCACGTACCCGCGCCACTGCGTGAGAGCGAGGTCCGCGTCGACGGGGACGCGATCGAGATGGGTCAGTTCCCCTTCGGCGAGCAGCGGAGAGGGGCGGCGGACGAGAAGACGCGACATGCCCCGACCTTACTGGGTCGCTTCAGCGGGGTCGGCACACGTCCGCGCCCCCTTTCCCCCGCCGGTTCCCCACGACTCCGTCCGCGCAGACGGGGACACCGGCCGCGCCGCAGCCCGCACGCGGAGACGCCCCGCCCCTCGCGGGGAGGGACGGGGCGTCTCGGTGTCGGTCAGCGCAGGTGCTGCTCGTCGAGTTCGAGGGAGTCGGCGGCATCCGTTCCGTTGTCGTCGATGGTGCGCGGCGGCCACGCGCGGAACACGAGCACCGCGCCCACTCCGGCGATCGCGACCGTCACCAGGGGGGCGAGCGCGGTCAAGACGCCCGCGTTCACCTCGGTCAGGGCGATTCCCACCGCGGCCGCGACGATCCACACGATCGCACCGGGGGTGATGGCCGACAGGCGGTCGCGGCGCACCTCCGGCAGCGACCGCGACCCGCGGGTCAGCGCGATGGCCACGAGGGCGATGGTCACCCACGCCGTGACGAACACGCCCTGCCACGCCAGCGCCTTCAGCAGCCACGTGACGACGTTGGTCAGCATGAGCAGGTAGGCGATGGCACCGCTGACGATCACCCACACCCACCGCGGCAGAGCCAGACGGAAGACCCGCGTCGCGAACGCGTCGAGGTTGGTCGAGGCGAGGTAGTAGTTCGCCGTGTTGATGCGCGTCTGCGAAACGAAGATCACCAGCAGACCGAAGAAGCCCAGCGTCCCCAGGAACGCGTCGACGACGCCGGTCTCGCTGCCCTCGTGTCCGGTGGCCGCGATGACGTAGATGCCGATCAGGCCGTTGACGGCGAAGGTGAAGAGATAGAAGACCCAGCCGAAGGTGATGGTGCCGTGGAAGGCCTTGTCGGCCGGGCGCCCGAGACGGGCGTAGTCGAAGGTGTACATCATCATGATCCACACGCCCATGTAGATGAGGTACGAGGTGAGCCACCCGGGCAGGGGCCCGGCCGCCGCGACGTCGAAGATCGCCGTCGGAGCTCCGTGCTGAACCGTCGCCGCGATGACAACGGCGACGAGACCCACGACGTAGATCGGGAGCAGGATGCCGTTGAGTCGGTCGAGCCACCGCTGCACGGGCCCCACCGCCAGCGGGATCGCGTAGACGACGACGAGCAGGTACCAGAGGTTGATGCCCCCGCCGAAGGACTTCTGCAGGGCGACGGCGATGATCGAGCCCTCGAACACGGCGTAGTAGATGGCCGTGGCGGCGAAGATCAGCGTGGCGAGCGCAGAGCCCAGGATGCCGAAGAGGCTGCGCGAGAACAGCTCCACGGTCAGGCCGGTGCGGGCCGCGTAACGCGAGAGCACCAGGTTCACCACGCCGTAGGTCGCCACCGTGAGCGCCATACCGATGAGGGTGTTGACCAGACCCACCGCACCCGCCGACGCGACGGCGACGTAGATCCAGAACATCGCCGAGAACAGGGCCCACCACGCCATGGTGAGCGACCAGCGGGGAACGCGATCGGAATCGCGGACGAGGTACGACGAGTACGACAAAGAGACCTCCAAGGGAGAGGGTCGGGTGAGCTCGCTCGGACGGTCAGCGGAGCCGGTCGTGCAGCGATGGACGACCGAGGTGCGCTGGCGAGTTGTCGAGGAGTCTATGGATGCCGCGAGCGACGCCCGCATGGGCTGTTCGCCACAGTTCCCGCGTCGCGTTGTGCAGAACGCTCAACGCTAGGCACCGGGTCGCGGTGTCAGACCACGTGGCGCAGTCGGAAGGCCAGCAGGAGGACGGCCCGTACCTCACCGTTCTCGAGGTCGACCCCGAGCAGAGCCTCGATCCGCCGCATGCGGTACGCCAGCGTGTTGCGGTGGATGAAGAGGCGATCGCAGACCGCCTTCGTCGACCCGCTCGCCTCGAGGTAGACCTCGAGGGTCTCCAACAGCACCGGCTCGGCGTCCGCGAGGGGCTCCAGCGCACGGCGGGCCAGCGTCGACACCCCCGTACGCGGGAGACCGTCGACCAGGGAGAGCAGATCGGCGACCGGGGCGGGGGCGACCCCCGCCGTGATCGGCGCGCGCCGACACACCTGGAGTGCGACCGCGATCTCGTCGAAGGCGAGCGAGCGGTTCCAGCGCACGTCGAGACCCGCGTCGGCGTCCACCACTTCGGCCAGCACCTCGCCCAGGTCCCGGTCCGTGCGGCGCCCCTGCAGCAGCAGCGTCGCCCGGTCGGCCTCGTCGTAGAACCGGACGCGGGCGTACTCGCGCTCGAGCAGCACACGCAACCGCCAGGTCAGCAGGCGCAGGGTCGCCAGTGACACCGCCTCTGGCCGCCGCACGGTCACGGCGTCCCACGGCGCGTCGGGCACGAAGCCCGTCGACACGGCCGACGAGCGCTGGTGCTCCGCGTCGGAACGGGGGTCCAGCAGCGCCTGGAAGAACACTCCCGCCGACTGCGAGTGCATGGGCGAGCGCGCGGTCAGGGTGTACGACAGCTGCATCGCCACGACGGCCAGGGCAGGACCGAGCAAGGGCTGCAGCAGCATCGTCTCGTCACGGGCTTCCACCGCCAGCTGGAAGTGCTGGTGCTCCCCGCCGGGCAGACGCAGTCGCGCGCGCGTCGTGCGACCGGGCTCGCGCTGCGACTCCCCCGCCGCCCCGATCTCGAAGCCGGCCGGATCGAGCAGCTGCACGCGCCCGCCCACCGTCTCGCTGAGGCGGCGGAGCAACTGGGTCAGCGGCGCACCCTCGGTCGCCTCATGGATGCAGTCATCGGCGAGCTCCCACCCGCGGCGGGCGATCTCGTAGCGCTCGGCGGCCAGCTCCTGCCAGACGTGGCGAGAGAGCTTGATGAGCGGGAAGTCGGGAGCGAGCTCGATCAAGGGGAGGTCGTAGTGGGAGCACGCGAGGGCGAGTCCCTCGGGGATCGCGGCGTGCACCGGGCCGAGACCGAAGCCCAGGGCGGTGGCGCCCGCACCCACGATCCGCTCGACGTAGGCGTCCCAGGTGCGCACGTCGCGCACGTTCATGCCCATCCCGAGGGTGAGCACGAGTTCACCGCGCGCGAGGTAGGGAGAGGGATCCATGAGCTCGGACTGCGAGCAGCCCGTGACGTTGCGCTGCACGCGGTCCGCGGGCGGATCGCCCACCAGACGGAGTCCGAGAACCTCGTCGCCGATCAGATCCGCGAGTCGCATCCGCGCCCTCTTCCCCCCGCCGACCGGGGCACGTTGTGCACCCTGAACAATCGAACGATCGATGTTGAGCATACGGCCGAGAGGAGCCGGCATCCGTGAAACGTACTCTGTGGGAATGTCCCACCACTTCACGATCAACGCCGACATGGGCGAGGGCATCGGTCTGCACCGATTCGGCTACGACACCGACCTCATGCCGCTCGTCGATCTGATCAACGTCGCATGTGGCTTCCACGCCGGTGACCCCCAGGTCATGCGCACGACCGTCGCGCTCGCCGCGGAGCACGGCGTGCGCATCGGCGCGCATCCGGGCCTTCCCGACCTCGTCGGCTTCGGTCGTCGTCGGATGACGCTGACCCCCGACGAGGTCGACGACCTCATCACCTACCAGGTCGGTGCGCTCCGCGGCTTCCTCGACCGGGCCGGTCAGCCGCTGTCGCACATCAAACCGCACGGCGCCCTGTGGGGGATGCTCGCCGACGACGCCGACCTCATGCGTGCCGCCGCCCGGGCGACGAAGGCCTTCGGAGTCCCCTTCCTCGGCCTCGCCGGCACCGCCCACGAGAGCGTGTGCCGCGAAGAGGGAGTCGAGTTCGTCGCGGAGATGTACGTCGACATGGACTACGACGCCCGCGCGCGCCTCATCCTCTCCCGCGCCGCGCACGAGACCGACCCCGCCGCTGCCGCCGAGCGCGTCACCCGAGCGCTCCAGGGCGAGACCGTCGCCGCCGTCGACGGCACGCCCCTCAACCTCGTCTTCCAGACCGTGTGCGTCCATTCCGACGCCCCCTCCGCCGTCGCGGTGGCCCGCGCCGTCCGCGAGGTCGTCGACCACCACCGCCGCTCCACCCCGTCCCCCGAAGGAGACACCGCATGACCGACATCATCTCGCCGCTTCCCGGAGTGTTCTACCGCCGCCCGGGCCCCGGAAAGGACCCGTACATCGAGTCGGGCGACACCGTGGAAGCCGGTCAGACGATCGGTGTCATCGAGATCATGAAGCAGTTCTCCGAGATCCCCGCGCCGGTCGCCGGCGTGGTCGGCGAGTTCCTCGTCGCCGACAACGGCGCCGTGAACCCGGGCGACGTGATCGTCACGATCTCCGAGGCCTGAGGATGCAGCGTCTTCTCATCGCCAACCGGGGAGAGATCGCGGTGCGCATCGCGCGCACGGCGCGTGCACTCGGCATCGAGACCGTCGCGGTCGTGTCGGAGGCGGATCGCGAGGCCCTCATCACCGAGGTCGTCGACGCGGTCGCGGTGATCGGCCCGGCCCCCGCCGCTCAGTCCTATCTTTCGCAGGATGCCATCCTCGATGCGGCCCGCGCCCACGGCGCGGACGCTGTCCACCCCGGTTACGGCTTCCTCAGCGAGAACGCCGGCTTCGCCCGTCGCGTGATCGACGCGGGCCTCGTCTGGGTGGGCCCCGAACCCGCCACGATCGAACTGATGGGCGACAAGGCCCGCGCGATCGTCGCCGCACGCGAGGCCGGCGTTCCCACGCTCCCCGGCAGCGACGGCGCCCTGGGCGACGACGACGACGCGCCCGCCGCGGCGGCAGCCGTCGGTTTCCCCCTGCTCATCAAGGCCCGCGCCGGCGGCGGGGGCCGCGGCATCCGTCTCGTCCGCTCCCCCGAGGAATTCGACGAGGCGCTCTCGATCGCCCGCAGCGAGGCGCGCGCCTCGTTCGGCGACGACGCGGTCTACCTCGAGCGCTTCGTGAACCACGCCCGCCATGTCGAGGTGCAGATCCTCGGAGACGGATCGGATGCCATCCACCTCGGCGACCGGGACTGCTCGATGCAGCGGCGGTCGCAGAAGGTGCTCGAAGAGGCCCCGGCGCCGGGCCTGCCCGACGCCACGCGTGAGCGGATCCGTCAGTCGTCGGTCGATCTGGCCCGCGCGTGCGGGTACTCAGGAGCCGGAACCGTCGAGTTCCTCTTCGACCCCGCCTCCGGCGAGGCGTTCTTCATCGAGATGAACACGCGCCTGCAGGTCGAGCACCCCGTCACCGAGGCGCTGACCGGCCTCGACCTCGTGGCCGAGCAACTGCGCATCGCCGACGGCGACCCGCTGTCGCTCACGCAGGACGAGGTCGAGCTCGACGGCCATGCGATCGAGTGCCGCATCAACGCCGAGGACCCCTCGCGCGGGTTCTTTCCGAGCCCCGGCACGATCGAGCGCTTCTCGTGGCCCGAAGACGTACGGATGGACGCCGGCTTCCGCGCAGGCTCGGTGGTGACGCCGTTCTACGACTCGCTCGTGGCGAAGGTCATCGTGCACGCCGACGACCGGCACGCCGCGATCGCGGCCATGGAGAGCGCCCTCGCCGACACCGTGATCGACGGCATCCGGACGACCCTCCCGCTGCACCGCGCCCTCGTGAACGCTCCCGCGTTCCGAGAGGTCGCGCACTACACGACGTTCATCGAAGCCGAACCGGAAGCGTGGAACCTCTCATGACCGATGTCTCGATGGCCCCCGCCCGTCTGACGTGGGGAGGCGACGAGTTCCTCTTCGCCGAGATCGACGAGGCGATGGGACTCGCGGCGAACTTCCGCGCGATGACCATCGCACGCGGGCTCGCCGATCGCGCTCTGCCGGGTGTGATCGACATCTGCCCCGCGAACGCCTCTCTCCTGGTCCGCTTCGATCCCGACCAGCTCGACGCGTCGACGCTGGAGAGCACGGTGCGCGAGATCGAGGCGGGAGCGACGGATGCCGCCGACGAGCTCCGTACGCGCATCATCGAGGTGCCCGTCTGGTACGACGACCCGTTCACCGCCGAGACGGCCGGACGCTTCCGCGAGGGATACCACCAGGATCCGTCATCGGGCGACCTCGACTACGCGGCACGGGTGAACGGCCTGAGTGACAAGGCCGAGTTCATCCGACGTCATCACTCCCAGCCCTGGCTGGTGTCGATGGTCGGGTTCGTCGCGGGGCTGCCGTTCCTGTACCAGCTCGTCGATCGTGAGGACCAGCTCGAGGTGCCGAAGTACCTGAGCCCCCGCACCGACACGCCCCGGCTGACGCTGGGACACGGCGGATGCTTCGGGGCGATCTACTCCGTGCGCGGAGCGGGCGGATATCAGATGTTCGGCATCGTCGCGCCTCCGATCTATCAGCCGGAGCAGACCCTGCCCGACTTCGCGGAGTCGTCGGTGCTGTTCCGCGCGGGAGACATCGTGCGGTTCCGCCCGGTGGACGAGACCGAGTACCACCGCATCCAGGACGAGGTCGAGGCGGGTACGTACCGCTACCGCCAGGCCCCCGTCACCTTCTCGCTCGGCGCCTCGCTCGCCGACCCCCTCGCCGCCAACCGCACGATGATCGAGGTTCTCGATGGCATGTGAAATCCGCCAGCCCGGCCTGGCCACCACCGTTCAAGACCTCGGCCGCATCGGTCACTACGCGCTCGGTTTCCCCCAGGGCGGCGCGATGGATCAGGAGTCCGCGCGCCTCGCGAACGCCCTCGTGGGCAACGGCCCCGAGGCGGCCGTTCTGGAGTGCGCCTACATGGGCCCGGTGATCGCGGTGACGGCGCCGATCGAGATCGCGGTCACCGGCGCCCCGATCGAGGTGCGCGTCAACGGCGAGCCGCGTCCCGCCTGGACGCGGCTTCGTCTCGAGACCGGCGACGAGCTGTCGTTCGGCGTCATCCAGGGCGGCACGCGGTTCTTCATCGCCCTGCGCGGCGGCATCGACGTGCCCCTGGCCCTGGGCAGCCGCTCCACGTACGCGATCGGGGGGATCGGCGGAGTCGAGGGGCGGGCGTTGCGCGCGGGAGACGTGCTCGACACCCTCGCGCCCGCGGGCCCTCTGCCCGCGATCGACACCGTCGCCGACGCCGACCGCCCCGCGTTCTCCCGTGAGCAGGAGGTGCGCATCATGTTCGGCCTCTACGACCACCTGCTCTCCGGCGAGGGGCGCCGTCGCCTCGTCGAGGAGGACTGGACGCTCACGCCCACGGCGGACCGCATGGGTCTGCGGTACTCCGGGCCGGGAGTCGAGTGGCGCGAGCGCGAGCAGCCGTTCGGCGCCGGTCAAGACCCCTCGAACATCGTCGACGCCGGCTACGCCGTCGGCTCGATCCAGATCCCGGGCGGCACGCAGCCGATCGTGCTGCACCGTGACGCGGTGTCGGGCGGCGGGTACGCGATGGTGGCCACGGTGATCAGCGCCGACATGGATCTCGTCGCCCGCGCCGCCCCCGGCACGCGCACCCGGTTCGTTCCGGTCGACATGACGACGGCGTTGGCCGCGCGAGCGGAGCGGCGCGGGCGGATCGCCCGGGTCGTCGCGTCACTGGACGGACGCTGACGCGCACCGCGCCCCCCGCAGCGAAACGCCCCGTCCCTCGCACGAGGGACGGGGCGTTTCGCTGCGTCGGTCAGACGCCGGGGTAGTTCCGCTCCGCGGCACCCGTGTAGAGCTGCTGCGGGCGACCGATCTTGGTCTGCGGGTCGGTGATGGCCTCGCGCCACTGGGCGAGCCAGCCGGGCAGACGCCCGATCGCGAAGAGCACCGTGAACATGCGCGTGGGGAAGCCCATCGCCTTGTAGATGACACCGGTGTAGAAATCGACGTTCGGGTACAGGCGACGCTCCTTGAAGTAGTCGTCCTGCAGGGCGATCTGCTCGAGTTCCTTCGCGAGGTCGAGCAGCGGATCGCTCACACCGAGGGCTTCGAGCACCTCATCGGCGGCCTCCTTGACGAGCTTGGCGCGCGGGTCGTAGTTCTTGTAGACCCGGTGGCCGAAGCCCATGAGCTTGACGCCCTCTTCTTTGTTCTTCACCCGCTCGACGAAGCGCTCGACGCTCTCGCCGGAGTCGCGGATGCGGCCGAGCATCTGCAGCACGGCCTCGTTCGCGCCACCGTGCAGCGGGCCGGAAAGAGCCTGGATGCCGGCGGAGATCGACGCGAACTGGTTCGCCCCGGTCGAGCCGACGAGACGCACCGTCGACGTCGAGGCGTTCTGCTCGTGGTCGGCGTGGAGCATGAGCAGAAGGTCGAGGGCCTTCGTCATGACCGGGTTGACCTCGTAGATCTCGCTCAGCACGCCGAAGTTCAGCTTGAGGAAGTTGTCGACGAACCCCAGCGAGTTGTCGGGGTACAGGAACGCCTGGCCGATGCTCTTCTTGTGCGCGTAGGCCGCGATCACGGGGAGCTTCGCCAGCATGCGCACCGTGTTGAGCTCGACGTGCTCGGGGTTGTGCGGGTCGGACTCGGACTCGTAGTAGGTCGAGAGCGCCGCGGTCGCCGCCGAGAGCACCGACATGGGGTGCGCGGTCGGGGGCAACGACGAGAAGAAGCGCTTGAGGTCCTCGTGCAGCAGCGTGTGACGGCGGATGCGCTCGTCGAAGGACGCCAGTTCGGATGCCGAGGGCAGCTCGCCGTAGATGAGCAGCCACGCCACCTCGAGGTAGGTGCTGTTCTTCGCGAGCTGCTCGATCGGGTACCCGCGGTAACGCAGGATGCCCTGGTCGCCGTCGATGTACGTGATGGCGGACTTCGTCGACGCCGTGTTCACGAAGCCGTAGTCGAGCGTCGTGTGACCGGTCTGCTTCGTCAGCGACGCGATGTCGATACTCGGGATGCCGTCCGTTCCCCGGAGGACCGGGAATTCGGCGGTGGTGCCCCCCACCGAAAGGGTGGCCTTGTCGTTCTGCGTTCCCGCGTCGCTCACCGCGCCTCCTTGCGATTTCTGGTCGCCCAATTCTTCGACCACGGGGGCGGAGGCGCCCGCAGTCTTCTCGACCGAGGGACGCCACGAGCGCGGCCTCCCCGTCGGCACACGCTCGGAGGGTTGCCCGAACATAGTGCTTTTACAGCCTAGTAGGCCGAGGCGCGTACAGATGACACCACCAAAGGATGCCCCCATCGAATGGAGGGATCCTCCTCATGCTCGTCGGTGATGCCCGGCGTACGCCGCCGGGGTCATCCCGAAGCGCGAGCGGAACGCCGAGATGAAGCTGCTCACGGAGTCGTAGCCCACCGCCAGCGCGACCTCGTGCACGGGCGAGCCCTGCACGAGCAGGCCGACCGCGACGTGCAGGCGCGCCCGCACCCTCCACTCCCGGAAAGTGCGCCCGGTGTCGGCGACGAAGGCGCGGCCGATCGTCTTGGCACTGACCCCCACCTCGGCCGCCCACGCCTCGAGGTCGCGATCGTCGTGGGGTGCGGCGAGGAGAGCGACGGCGATCGCGCGGGCGCGCGGATCCTGCGGCAGGGCGACCACCTCGTGCGAGACGGGGGCTTCGGCGACGAGATCGCTCAGCAGGGCGAAGGTCTCCTGCCGCCGAGCCTCCGACCGTCCCCCACGCGCGAGGTAGCGCAGGAGCGCCCCGCCGAGCGGGTCGAGCGTGAGCACGCGTGCCCGATCCCATCCCACCGGACTCGGCCGGTGCCGCTGATCGACGTACGCACTGATGAGCTCACCCGGCTCGGTGAAGCGCATCTCGTGCAGCACCCCCGTCGGGATCCACGCCGCGTGGTCGCGACGGAGGTGCCAGCGATCCGTCCCCACCGAGACCTCCACGGACCCGGATGCCATCCAGGCGAGCTGGTCCTCCTCGTGCCGATGCCGGTCGAATCCGCTGCCGCTCTCCACGAACGTCGAGGCGACCGCGAATTCCGCGAATGTCCACTGGCGAACACGCGGGCCGGAGTCCGCGGCATCCACGCGGTCCGAGTGTTCGCCACGCGACATGACCGTGTCCTCGATCAGCATGCGGTGTCTCCTCACGACGATGGCGGGTCAGGTAAGGCAAGGCTAACCTAGCGTCGCCCGAACCCATCGATCTGAGAGCCCCCATGCCCGTATCCCTTCATCGCTCCCGCCCCGCGCGCCTCGCCGCGCTCGGCACCGTCCTCGCCGTCGCCGCGGCCCTGCTCACCGGGTGCGGCGGAACCGCCACGGCCGCCGCCGAGAATGCGACCTACTCGACCGAACCGAGCGACACCTTCCCGGTCACCGTCACCCACCAGTTCGGGGAGACCACCGTCGACGCCGAGCCGCAGCGCGTCGTGGTCGTCGGGCTCACCGAGCAGGACATCCTGCTCGAGCTCGGCACGCCGCCGATCGCCACGACCGAGTGGTACGGCGAGCAGCCGTATGCCGTGTGGCCGTGGGCCACCGACCTGCTCAACGGCGCCGAGCCCACGGTCCTGTCGGCCACCGACGGCTTCGAGTTCGAGAAGATCGCCTCCCTCGAGCCGGACCTCATCGTCGGCACCAACGCCAACATGACCGCCGACGACTACACCAAGCTCAGCGCGATCGCCCCGACGATCGCGAGCGTCCCCGGGGCGGAGCGCTACTTCTCCGATTGGAAGGGCCAGACCCGCCAGATCGCGCAGGCGATGGGACGCCGCGCCGAGGGCGAGAAGCTCATCACCGGCATCGAGGAGCAGTACGCGGCGGCCGCGGCGGCCCACCCCGAGTTCGCCGGCAAGACGGCGTCGTTCTCGCAGGGAGGCCCGTGGGAGGGCAGCATCTACGTCTACCCGGACGGGTTGAACACCGATTTCCTCACCGACCTCGGCTTCGTCATCACTCCCGGGCTGGAGGAGTACGTCCAGCAGAAGGGCGCGCAGGCGCTCATCTCGGGCGAGAACATGTCGCTCATCGACGCGGACGTCATCGTGTTCGCGACCGAGAGCGCGGAGTCGCTGCCGAACCTGCTCGACTTCGGCACGACCCGGTCCTTGTCGGCGGTCGCGGGCGGACGTGCCGTGTACACCGACGCCGAACTCGCCGGAGCGATCTACTTCCTCACCCCGCTCAGCCAGAAGTACGTCATCGAGCACCTCGTGCCGCGCCTCGAGAAGGCGGTCGCGGGGACGTCCCCGCAGAGCGTCGAGGGCTGACCGGCGGTGACCTCTCCTCTCGCGGTCGCGTCGCGCCCCGGCGCGCGGCGCGACCGCCCCTCCTCCCCCGCCCGGCGCCGACGGGCCGTCGGTCTCGCCGTGGCCGTCGCCGCTCTCGCGGCGAGCGCGGCGCTGAGCATCGCGGTCGGCTCGAACGCCCTCAGCCCCGCCGAGGTCTGGCACGCTCTCACGGCGCCGACCGGAACGCTCACCGACCAGATCGTCCTCGACCTGCGCGTCCCCCGCACGGCCGCGGGGGTCGTCGTGGGGGTGGCTCTCGGCCTCGCGGGCGCCCTCATCCAAGCGTTCACCCGTAATCCGCTCGGCGACCCCGGAATTCTGGGAGTGGATGCCGGAGCCGCCCTGTTCGTCGCGATCGGCGTCGCGCTGGGCGCGGTGTCGGCCGTGCAGTTCCTCCCGTGGGCCTTCGGCGGGGCGCTGCTGGTGACCGTGGTCGTGACAGCGATCGGCGGCTCCGGCCGCGGGGGCCCGGATCCGGCGCGCCTCACCCTGGCCGGCGTCGCCGTCGGTGCCGTCCTCCTCGGCATCACGAGCGCCATGATGCTGCTGGACCCCGTCACCTTCGCCCGCCTGCGGGGGTGGAGCGCCGGCTCGTTCGTCGAGCGGGGGTGGGACGTCATCCTCCCCGTCGTGCCGTTCGTCGGCGCCGGCGTCATTGTGGCGCTCGCGTGTGCCCGCTCCCTGAACGCGCTGGGCCTCGGCGACGACCTCGCCACCGCGCTCGGTACGCGGCTCGTGCGCACGCGCGTGCTGTCGATCGTCGCGATCACGGTGCTCGCCGGCTCGGCGACCGCCGTCGCCGGGCCGGTCGCCTTCGTCGGTCTCATGGCTCCGCACGTCGCCCGGTGGATCGTCGGTCCCGACCAGCGGTGGATCCTGCCCTACACGATGGTGATCGCGCCCATCGTGATGCTGCTGTCGGACGTCGTCGGACGCGTGGCGCTGTGGCCGAGCGAGGTGCCCGTGGGCATCGTCACGGCCTTCGTGGGAGCGCCCGTCCTGATCCTCCTCGTCCGCCGTGCGAGAGCGAGCAGCCTGTGACCCTCGCGACCGGCCCGCGCATGGCCGTCATCCGTCGCGGCAGCGTGTCGCTCCGATTCCGCGTGCGCACTCTCGTCGGCGGCGTCGTCATCGCCGTCGTCGTCGCCGCTCTGGCGGTCCTCTCCCTCTGCCTCGGAGACCTCCCCCTCAGCCCCGCGCAGGTGGTGGGGGCACTCCTGGGCACCGACGGGGGCTTCACCGCCACCGTGGTGCGCGAATGGCGTCTCCCCCGCGTCCTCGGTGCGGTGGTCTTCGGCCTCGCCCTCGGCGTCTCGGGTGCGGTGTTCCAGTCGCTCACCCGCAACCCGCTCGCCAGCCCCGACATCATCGGACTGTCCGCGGGGTCGTACGCGGGCGGTCTCGGCGCGATCCTCCTCCTCGGTGCCGCCGCCGGGAGCGTCCCCGTCTCGGTCGGCGCGATCGTCGGCGGTCTGGTGTCCGCGGCCCTGGTGTACGCGCTCGCCTACCGCCGTGGCATCCAGGGTTTCCGTCTGATCGTGGTCGGCATCGGGATCTCGGCCATGCTCCAGGCGCTCAGCACTTACCTCCTGCTGCGCGCCAAGGTCGAGGTCGCGATGGTCGCAGCGGTCTGGGGGGCGGGATCCCTCTCCCCGGTCGGCTGGGCGCAGTTCCTCCCGGCCGCGGGGGTCGTCGTGGTCGCTCTGGCCGCGCTCGGCACCTTCTCGCGAGCCCTGTCGCGCCTGGAGCTCGGCGACGACGCGGCGCGGGCTCTCGGCATCCGGGTCGAACGGGCGCGGCTCGGGCTCGTGGTCTGCGCGGTCGCCCTCACCGCGGTCGTCACCGCCGCGGCGGGTCCGATCGCGTTCGTCGCTCTCGCCGCTCCGCAGATCGCGCGCAGGCTCACCCGCACCGCGGGCGTCGCGCTCGTGCCGGCGGGACTCCTCGGGGCGCTCGTGCTGACGGCCTCCGACATCGTCGCCCAGCACGCGCTGCCCACTCCCCTGCCCGTCGGTCTCGTCACGGTCGTCGTCGGTGGGATCTACCTCGTCTGGCTCCTCATCCACGAAACCCGGAGACGCGCATGACCGTTCCCGCCCGCCTCGCCGCCACGGATCTGACCATCGGCTACGACCGCCGCGTCATCTCGGAGGGACTGTCGGTCGCTGTTCCGGACGGATCGTTCACCGTCATCGTCGGGGCGAACGCCAGCGGCAAGTCCACGCTGCTGCGCGCCCTGGCGCGTCTTCTGACGCCGAGCGCCGGGACGATCCGCCTCGACGACCGCTCGCTCGGCGACTACCCACCGAAGGAGCTCGCGCGTACCGTGGGCCTGCTCCCGCAGACGTCGCTCGCTCCCGACGGCATCACCGTGGTCGATCTCGTGGCCCGCGGACGATACCCGCACCAGGGCTTCCTCCGGCAGTGGTCCGTTGAGGACGAGGCGGCGGTGTCGGCGGCGATGGATGCCACGGGCACGGCCGATCTGTCCGGTCGGCTCGTGTCGGAACTCTCGGGTGGTCAGCGTCAGCGCGTCTGGATCGCGATGGCGCTCGCGCAGGAGACACCGATCCTGCTGCTGGACGAGCCGACGACCTTCCTCGACATCGCGCACCAGATCGAACTGATGGAGCTGCTCACCGATCTCCACGGGCAGGGGCGCACGCTCGTGGCCGTCCTGCACGACCTGAATCAGGCCGCGCGCTACGGCAGCCACCTCATCGCCGTGAAGGACGGGCGCATCGTCGCCGAGGGCGCGCCCGCCGACATCGTCACGGCCGAGATGGTCGAGGAGGTCTTCGGTCTGCGGTGCCTGGTCACCCCGGATCCGGTGTCGGGGACGCCCGCCGTCTCGGCGCTCGGGCGGGAGCGGGCGGCCCGCGCATGAGGATGCTGCTGCAGGCTCCCGCCGAACCGGTCCCCACCCGCGAGATCCCGCTCAGCGCGGCGACACGTCCGCGGGGGCTGGCCCTCCGGGTGATGGGCGCCGCTCCGCGCTACACCGTCCCGGCCGCCGTGCTGTCGATCACCCACCAGCTGGGCGAGGCACTCGTGCCGATCATCATGGGAATCGCGATCGAGCGGGCCGTGACGACGGGCGACCCGGTCCAGCTCGCGCTGTGGCTGGGCGTCTTGGCCGCCGATTTCCTGGCGCTGTCGTTCTCGTGGCGCTTCGGCTCGCGACTCGCCGAGCTCGGCATGCTGGCCGTACAGCATCGCCTTCGCACGACCGTCTCCGCGCACCTGCTGCACCGCCCGTCGCGACCCGGACGCCCCTCGGACCAGCCCGGCGTCGCCCTCTCGATCGCGACATCGGATGCCAATCGCCTGTCGGAGGCCGTCGAGATCGGCGTCTACCCCGTGGGCCAGCTCGCCGCCGTGCTCTTCGGCGGCACCGTGCTCCTGACGATCTCGTGGCCCCTCGGCCTCGCCGTGCTCCTGGGGGCGCCCGTGCTCCTGTGGGTCACCGAACGCGCGGGACGCCGCCTGCGAGACCGCAGCGCGCAGGAGCAGGAGGCCGCCGCCGCCGCGGCCGGTCGCGCCGCGGACCTGCTCAGCGGGTATCGCGTCATCCGGGGCATCGGCGCCGAGGACGAGGCGAGCCGCCGCTACCGGCACGCCAGCCGGGCCGCGCTCGCCAACACCGTGCGTGCCCGACGCGCAGAGGGCGTGTTCGGCGGTGCCATGAGCATCGTCACGGGACTCTTCCTGACCGCCGTCGCCGTCAGCGCCGCGGTCCTCACCCTCTCGGGGTCTCTCGGACTCGGCGAGTTCATCGCGGTGGTGGGCCTGGCCCAGTTCCTCCTCGACCCGCTCGCGGCGCTCGCGCTGTACACCGGGTCGTGGTGGGCGTCCGCGACCGCGTCCGCTGCCCGCGTGCTCGACCTGCTGCGCGAGGCGGAGCCCCTCGCCCCCGTCGCGGACGATCCGCGCGCGCCCGTCGACCTGCCCGACGTGGGACCGGGCGAGTTCGTCGTGGTGGCGTGCGACGGCGCACGGGCCCCCGACGTGCTCGCCGCCCTGCGCGCGCGGCATCCGGAGGGCTTGCACGCCCCGCACACGCCGCACCTGTTCACCGGGAGCGTGACCGACAACGTCCACCCCGTCGATCAGGATGCCGACACCGTCGCCGCCGCCCTGTACGCCGCCGCGTGTGACGAGCTCGCCGAGGTCCTCCCCGAGGGCCTCGCAAGCGGGGTCGGCGAGAACGGCACGGCGCTCTCCGGGGGCCAGCGGCAGCGTGTCGCCCTCGCCCGGGCACTCGCGCACGATCCGGACCTGCTGGTGCTGCACGACCCCACCACCGCGGTCGATGCCGTCACGGAGTCGCGCATCGCCGAGCGCATGCGCCACGCCCGACGCCGGCGGCGGACGGTGGTGGTCACCCGCGCCCCCGCGTTCGCGGCGGTGGCCGACCGCGTCGTCCGCATCTCGGACGGAGGGCGAGCGTGACCACGGCCCTTCCCCTCGCTTCCGGCCGCGAGGTCGCCCGGGAGCTCCGCCGCTCCCTCCCGCAAGGATGGTGGCGGGTGCCCGGGCTGGTGGTCGTGGTCCTGTCCGCCGCCGTCGCCGGGGTCGTCGGACCGCTCGCCCTGGGGAGCGTCGTCGATGCGATCGGCGCGGGAGACGACGCCCCGCACCTCGCCGTGATCCTCGCCGCGGTGATGGCGGGAGCGGTGGTGGTGGGCGCCGTGCTCACCGCCGTCGGGATGATCGCTGCGTCCCGTCTGTTCGAGAGCGCTCTCGCCGATCTCCGCGAACGCATGGTCGACACCGCTCTGCACCTGCCGCCCGCGCGCGTGGAGAGCGCGGGAACGGGCGATCTCGTCGCGCGTGCGGGAGACGACGTCGCGGAGGTGTCGGATGCCATCCCCCGGGTGGTCCCGGCTCTCGTCGGGGCCGCGTTCACCATCGCGGTCACCCTCGTCGGCATGGCCGTCATCGATCCCTGGTACGCGGTCGCTCTCCTCGCCGTGACGCCGCTGCACGCGATCGCCGTCCGTCGATACCTGCGTTCGGCGCCCGGCGTCTACGCGGCCGAGCGGGCGGCGATGGCCGACAGGGCGCAGCACCTGCTCGACGCCCTGCGCGGGCTCGAGACCGTCCGCGCCTACTCCGCGGAGCCCGCCCATCTCGCGCGGATCTCGACCGCGTCGTGGAACGTCGTGCGCTGGAGCATGCGGGCACGGGGCATCCAGAACCTGTTCTTCGCGCGGCTCAACGCCGCCGAGTTCCTCGGCATGGCGGGTCTGCTCGCGGTCGGCTTCTTCCTCGTGTCGAACGGCGGCGGCACCGTCGGAGGCACCACCGCGGCCATGCTGCTGTTCCTGCGCCTGTTCGGTCCCATCAATCAACTGCTGTTCGTGGTCGACGACCTGCAGTCGGCGTTCGCCTCGCTCGCGCGCATCGTCGGGGTCATCCGCTCGACGACGCCGGACCGTGCGCCCGTGCCCGAGCCCCATCATGACGACGTCCGCCTGCGGAACATCACCCACGCGTACGACGAGGGTCGCCCCGTCCTGCACGACGTGTCGGTGCACGTCGACGCGGGCACCACGGTCGCCGTCGTGGGGGCGAGCGGCGCCGGCAAATCCACGCTGGCCGCCATCGCCGCCGGCGTTCACGACCCTGTCGACGGTGCGGTGCACCGGCCGGCATCCGTCGCCCTCGTCACCCAGGACGTGCACGTGTTCGACAGCGACCTCCGAGCGAATCTCACGCTCGCCGCACCTGACGCGAGCGACGACGACCTCCATCACGCCCTGTCGCGGGTGCGCGCCGACGGCATCGTCGCGCGCCTGCCGCGGGGCCTCGACGAACCCGTCGGAGCCTCGGGGACCGCACTGTCCCCCGCGGAGGCACAGCACCTCGCCCTCGCGCGCGTCATCCTCGCCGATCCCGCGTTCGTCGTTCTCGACGAGGCGACCGCCGAGGCCGGCTCGGCCGAAGCGGGTCAGCTGGAGGATGCGGCTCTCGCCGCCGTCGCGGGACGCACAGCGCTCGTCGTCGCGCACCGCCTGAGCCAGGCGGCCGCCGCGGACCGCGTCGTTCTGCTGGAGGCCGGTCGCGTCCGCGAGGAGGGCACGCACGACGACCTGCGTCGGGCGGAAGGTCCCTACGCGCGACTGTGGGCCGCGTGGAGCCGGCCGAGCTGAGTCAGGGCGTCAACCGCTCCGCCGCCGCCGCGATCCGCTCGTCGGTCGCGGTGAGAGAGAACCGCACATGGTTCGGGAAGTGCGTGCCGTAGAAGTGCCCGGGTCCCACGAGGATGCCGAGCTCGGCGAGGCGCCCCACGCTCTCCCACGCGTCGCGCCCTTCGGTCGCCCAGAGGTACAGGCCCGCTTCGCTGCGGTCGACGGTGAAACCGGCCGCCTCGACGGCGGGCTTCAGCACCGCTCGGCGTCGCGCGTAGCGATCGCGCTGCTCGACCACGTGGGCGTCGTCGCCGAGCGCCACCGTCATCGCGCGCTGCACGGGGGCGGGCGGCATGAGGCCGAGGTGCTTCCGACCGGTGAGGAGCCGCGCGACGAGCTGCTCGTCGCCGGCGAGGAACGCCGCGCGATAGCCCGCGAGGTTGGACTGCTTGCTCAACGAGTACACCGAGAGCACACCCGTCAGGTCGTCGCCGACGACAGCCGGGTGCAGCACGCTCGGCACGCGCTCCGCGTCCCATGGGGCGTCCCAGCCGAGTTCGGCGTAGCACTCGTCGGAGGCGAGAACGGCTCCGAGCGCGCGCGCCCGGTCGACGGCATCCGTCATCTCGGCGACGGAGAGCACCCGACCGTCCGGGTTCCCCGGCGAGTTGACCCACACCAGCTTCGTGTTCTCCGGCCACGCGGACGGATCGTCGGATGCCACCGGCTCGGCGCCCACGAGACGGGCGCCGACCTCGTACGTCGGGTACGCGGCGCGGGGGTGCACGACGGCGTCGCCGGGGCCGAGCCCGAGCAGGAGCGGCAGCAGGGCCACCAGTTCCTTCGAGCCGACCGTCGGCAGCACGTTCGCGGGGCTCAGTCCGGACACTCCGCGGCGGCGCGCATACCACTCGACGATCGCCTCCCGCAGCGCCGGCGTTCCGGCCGTCGCGGGGTAGCTGTGCGCGTCGGTCGCGTCGGCGAGGGCCTCGGCGACGACGGCCGGTGTGGGGTCGACGGGCGAGCCGATCGACAGGTCGACGATCCCGTCAGGATGCCGCCGTGCGCGCTCCGCGTACGGGGCGACGGCGTCCCAGGGGTAGTCGGCGAGGTCGGCGACGCCCACGGCTCAGTGGCTCTGCGGGGGAAGAGCGGTGATGACGGGGTGGTCCTTGGCGATCACGCCGACCTTGGCCGCACCGCCCGGCGAGCCGATGTCGTCGAAGAACTCGACGTTGGCCTTGTAGTAGTCGGACCACTCTTCGGGCAGGTCGTCCTCGTAGTAGATCGCCTCGACGGGGCAGACCGGCTCGCACGCACCGCAGTCGACGCATTCGTCGGGGTGGATGTAGAGCGACCGCTCGCCTTCGTAGATGCAGTCGACCGGACACTCGTCGATGCAGGCGCGGTCTTTGACATCGACACACGGGAGGGCGATCACGTAAGTCACCCGCTCAGTCTAATCGAGCCGACCCGACCGGCCTCGCCGCGCGCCGATCCGCCTATGATCCGTTCGGCGCGGATGCGCCCGCCTCCGCGGGGGTCGCGCGAACCGTCGAGAAGTCCGGCCAGAACGCCACCAACACCATCAGCGCGGGGCCGACGACGGTCCACACGAGGGGGATCCACTCGGTGCCAGGGGTGGGAGCGGCGACGATGGCCGAGCCGCCGAGCCCCGGCTGCGAGAAGACGTACGCCGCCAGCGTGATGCCGAGGCCTCCGGCGAAGGCGTTCGCGCGATCCCCGGTGAGGATGCGCACCGCGATCAGCAGCGCCGCGCTGCCGATGGTCGCCAGCAGCAGCCCCAGCGGCACGGGCCCGAGTCGGTACGCCTGCGCGATCGTCCCCGCCGCCCCGTAGAACGCGCCGACGAGCAGCGCCACGATCCAGCCGACGACGCGCAGGATGCCAGAGCTCATCGGGTCAGTTTAGGCGGACCGCGCTGTGCGTCGGCGGGGAGCCGACCGCTTGCGAGAAGAGGTCACGCCGCCCATCCCCACAGCCTCAGCAGCGCAGCCGTCAGCGCCGCCGCCGCGACCACGGCGAGAAAGGGCGCGCGCGCCCACAACAGGACCGCCGCCACGCCCACGGCGGGCAGCCGCGCGTCGAGCACGATCGCCGCCCCCGACGCCGCCGTCTGCACCGCGACGAGAGCGGCGAGCAGCGCCACGGTCAGCAGGTCCGCGATCCGCGCCGGCCGCGGCGCGTCGAGCCAACGCGCGGGCAGGAGATACCCCACCCCCTTCAGTGCGACACAGAGGACGGATGCCAGAAGCACCGCGGTCCAGAGGGTCATGGCATCCCTTTCTCTTCGGCGACACCCGACGCGGCGGGTGTCGGACGGCGGGGGTCGAACCAGCCCACGGCCACCGCGACACCCGCCGCGGCGATGACCGGGATGCCGGGCATCAGCAGGGGCGTGAGCGCGGCTGCGACGACGGCCGCGCCGGCCGCGACCGCGAGAGGCTGCCGCCCTCGAAGTCGTGGCCAGAGCAACGCGAGGAAGGCGGCCGCCGCAGCCGCGTCGAGACCGTAGGCGCGAGGGTCGCCGAGCACGTCGCCGAGGAGCGCCCCGAGAAGCGTGGAGAGGTTCCAGCCGATCCAGATGGCCACCCCGGTCACCCAGAAGCCGACCCGGCGGGCATGCGGCTCGGCCTGCGCGAGACCGACGGCGACCGATTCGTCGATCGTGAACGGTGTCGCGCCGGCCTTGCGCCAGAAGCCTCCCGCCACGACCGGAGCCATTCGCATCGCATAGGCGGCGTTACGGACACCCAGCAGAGCGGCAGAGGCGATCGCGGCCGGCGCCGCCGCCAGGCCGCCCGCGGCGATCACTCCGACGAAGGCGAACTGCGAGCCGCCGGTGAACATCAGCAGACTCAGCACGCAGGTCTGCCACACATCGAGTCCGGATGCCACCGACAGAGCGCCGAACGAGACCCCGTACGCGCTCGTGGCGAGCGCCACGGCGAGACCCTGCCGGGCCGCGACACCCTCGGGTGTTCGGGAGAACGAACGCATGATCATCATCGTGAACGACCATCGCTCGTTCGTCAAGCCGAACGAATGGCGAGCATAATGAACGGATGACGGATCTCGGTGACCGCATCGCGGCGACGCTCCGGCGAGAGCGCGAGAGACGCGACCTCAGCGTCTCCGAACTCGGCCGGCGCGCGGGCGTCGCGAAGGCGACCATCTCGCAACTCGAGAACGGCGGCGGCAATCCCAGCGTCGAGACGCTGTGGGCCCTCGCGAGCGCTCTCGAGGTCCCCTTCGCCGTCTTCGTCGACGAGGGAGTCCGATCCCCGACCCTGATCCGCGCCGGGGAGGCGGCCGCGGCCGTGCCGTCGTCGGCATCCGATTACCTGGCCGTCCTGCTGTCGGCGAGTCCGCCACACGCGCGACGGGACATCTACCTGCTCAGCGCGGAGCCGGGCTCACCCCGCGTGTCCGATCCCCACCCCCGGGGCACCGTCGAACACCTCGTGATGGTGAGCGGTCGCGGCCTGGTCGGCCCCGCCGATGCCCCCTTCGAGCTCTCCCCCGGCGACTACCTCTCGTACGCCGGTGATGCCGCGCACGTCTTCGAGGCTCTCACCCCCGGGATGAGCGCGGTGTGCGTGGTCGAGTCGCGCTGATCACGGTGAACTGGGGGGAAGACCGCGAAGTTCCCGGTAGCGCGACACCATACGCGAGGACCCGCTCGAGCAGGGGGTGATTTCCAGTGTCTCGAGGTGTGAGGCGCATGCCGCCCATCCCGACACGGACACGCCTGACCCTCTCGTCAATCCCCCTTCACCCGCCCCTGCATCGAACGCCGTGATAGCGCCCGTGAGCTAAACAGACGAGGTGACGGGGTCTCGCCGAGACCTCGCGCTCCTCCACATCTTCACAGCACTCGAGGTGTCCATCGCCATGACCACGCCCGTGCCCACCCGCTCCCAGAGCGACCACCCCACCCCCGCCCTCTCGCGCCGCAGCGTCATCGCCGGTGCTGCGTGGTCGGTTCCGGTGATCGTCGCCGTCACCGCCACCCCCGCGTTCGCCGCGGCTTCGAACGCGCCCACTGTGACGGCCAGCGCCCCGAACATGCAGGCCCCCGCCTCCGGGCAGGTGGTGGTTACAGCTATGGTCAAGGACGCCTCGGGCAACCCGCTCTCAGGTCAGCCGGTGTCCTTCACCGGCCCCTCAGGCACCAGCTTCAACCCGGCCACCTCGACCACCAACGGCGCGGGCGTCGCCACCAGCACCCTCACCACCTCCGACGCCTGGGCACTCCCCGGCAGCAGCGTCACCGTCACCGCCCTCAGCAACGGCGCCTCCGGCACCGCACCCCTCACCGTCCTCGGTGCCAACGCCTACGGCGCAGGGTCGAACAGCTACCGCGAGACGGGCACCACCTCCACAGCCTCCTCGGTGCTGAACGCCACCCAGCTGGCGTACGCGTTCACATCCCCGATCCGCTCCCTGGCCTCCGGCGGGAAGTTCACCCTGGCCGCGCTTGACGACGGAACGGTCTGGGCGATCGGACGCAACGGCAGCGGCCAGCTCGGCGACGGCACGACACAAGACCGCACCACCTGGGCCAGGGTCCCCGGCATCACCGACGCCATCGCCGTGGCCGCCAGCACGAACTACAGCTCCGCCGTCTCGTACGCGCTCCTGTCCAACGGGACCATCATGTCGTGGGGTTCCGGGTGGGAGGGCGAACTCGGTCGGGGCACGGTCGGAACCGGCGGCGCGATCGCCGCCCCCGGACTCATCCAGAACGTGTCCACGGCCGTCGCCGTCGCCGCCGGACAGACCAACGGGTACGCACTGCTCACCAACGGCGTCGTCCTGGCGTGGGGCGATAACTCGCAGAACCAGCTCGGCAACGGAACCTCCGGAGGAACCTCCGGCGTTCCCGCGGCCGTTTCCGGAGTCACCACCGCTGTCGAGCTCGTCGCGGGAAGCGCCTCAGCCTACGCTCGGCTCGACGATGGCACCCTCCTGGCCTGGGGACGTAACGACTACGGCCAACTCGGCAACGGCAGCACCAACGCCACCAGCACACCCACCAGCGTCATGAACGTCGGCTCCGGCAACCCCGGCGCGATCGCCATCGCCGCCGGCAACTCCACGGGCTATGCCGTCCGCACCGACGGCACCGTCGTCGCGTGGGGTGTCAACGCCAGCGGCGAGCTCGGTAACGGCACCAGCGGCTGGAACACCAATACCGCGAACCCGGCCGCCGTCAGCGGCATCACCACGGCCACCGCCATCACCGCGACCTACAGCAGTGCCTCCGCGTTCCTCTCCGACGGCTCGCTCAAAGCCTGGGGGGCCAACGCCTTCGGGCAACTCGGCACGGGCGACACCAGCAACGCCGTCACCCCCGTCACCGTCCCCCACACCAGCAACGCCACCCGATTCGCCGCCTGCGCACCGGTGAGCAACGCTTTCCTGCTCGTGGTCGGCGACCGCGTCGTCACGCTGACGAGCACCTCGAGCCAGATCACGGCTGGATCCACCGCCGACCTCGTCGCCACGGTTTCCACCCCCGCCGGCACCACCCTCGCCGGCCAAACGGTCACCTTCGCGGGCGACAACGCTGCGACAACGTCCCCCGCCACGGCAACCACGGATCCCGCCGGACAGGCCACCACCACCGTGAGCGCCGACACCTGGACGCCGCCCGGCAACACTCTCACCGTCACCGCGAACAGCGCGGGCTATAGGACGTCGAAGGCGCTGACGGTGCTCGGTGCCAACGCCTATGCGTTCGGGAAGAACCGCGGCTCCGGGAGCGGCAACTGGGGCTTCATCGCCGGCACCGACTCGACTGACGACAACATCACCTCTGCGACGCAACTGCAACGCGTGTTTCCGTCTCCCCTCACGGCTGCCGTCGGGAGCAACGACTTCGCCTATGCGTTGTTGGCCGACGGCACCGTCTGGAGCGTGGGGACGAACAACGCCTACGGGCAACTCGGTGATGGCACGACCACCGGGAGAAGCACGTGGCAAATGATCCCGACGTTGTCGAACGTGACCCAACTGGCCGCTAATGCTCAGAGCGGATACGCGCTCCTCCGTGACGGAACCATCAGAGCCTGGGGCTCGAACGACGGCGGCGTCCTCGGTGACGGAACGACCACAGACAGCGCCACCCCTGTGACGGTCTCGGGAATCACGACAGCTACTCAGATCTCCGCCGGAATCGGCTACGCCTGCGCTCTTCTTTCCGATGGGACCATTTGGTCCTGGGGCTACAACGGGTACGGGCAATTCGGCGACGGCACGACGAACGCCAGCGGTGTTCCGGTCCAGGCGACCGGGGTGACGACAGCGAGGCAGATCGCGACAGGGTACGTCTCGAGCTATGCCCTCCTTGACGACGGCACCATCCGCGCATGGGGGATGAATCGCTACGGCCAACTCGGCGATGGCACGACCACCGATCAGCTGACGCCTGTGACGGTTCAGAACGTCTCGAATGTCGCTCAGATCACAGCAGGCAGCCTCTCTGCCTACGCTCGTCACGCAGACGGCACGATCTCGGCCTGGGGGGCGAATTACTCCGGTCAGTTGGGTGATGGGACGACCACGGATAGTTCCACTGCTGTCACCGTGCAGGGCATCTCCACGGCCACGGACATCGCCGCGGTCGCGCAATCCGGCTTTGCGATCCTCGGCGACAGAAGCTTGCTCTCATGGGGCGAGAACGACTCCGGTCTCCTCGGTGACGGCACGACCAACGCCCGTGCGACGCCCGGATCCATCGTCGGTACCAGCGAAGTCACCGCTCTCGGAACGAGTTCGGTTCTCGGCGAGGTGCTCTACCTCATCCGCTGATGCCCCCTGACGCTCCTCACTTCGCAGCGTGATTCTCCCGGGGTCCGCGCGTGCACGACTCAGCGCGAGCCCGGTTCGGATACCACATTCGCCATCACCCACCACGGGACATCACAGATCTGCCTGACGAGTCCCGTGCGTATCGCGCGACCCCAGGACCCGTCTCCGGCATCAGCAACGCGGTCGAGGTAGCCGCGACCTTCGACACCGCGCTGGTGAGGCTGTCCACCGGTGAGATCTACGCGTGGGGGTCGAACGGCGGCCGCGCCCTCGGCAACGGCACCCAGAACACCTACGGCAACAACTCGGTGTCGGTTCCCAGCCAGAAGAACCCGCAGCCCGTGACCGGCATCACCACCGCCACGAAGGTCGTCGCCGGCTACAACAGCGCCTACGCCATCCTCTCCGACGGCACCAGCCGCGCCTGGGGCGACAACAGCAACGGCCACCTCGGCGACAACACCACCACGAACCAGAGCACCCCGATCGTCCTCAATCTCGGACAAGCGCTGAAGGGCTTCACATCCCGGCCCACCTGGACCACGATGCACTTCATCACCGCCTGACCGAGCACACGAACGAGACGCTCCGGAGCCGCGACTCCGGGCTCCGGAGCGCTTGGGCGCCCGTTCTCGCCGGGTGAAACCGTCCGTCACGTCGAGTGAGGCGACGGGTGCGCCTCGGCTGACACGTGCCTCACTCTCCCCCAGAGCACGGCTTCACCCGACACCGCCGCGAAATCTTCCGCGCGCGGTGTCCACTAAACAGACGAGGTAACGGGGTCTCGCCGAGACCTCGCGCTCCTCCACATCTTCACAGCACTCGAGGTGTCCATCGCCATGACCACGCCCGTGCCCACCCGCTCCCAGAGCGACCACCCCACCCCCGCGCTCTCGCGCCGCACCGTCATCGCCGGCGCCGCGTGGTCGGTACCGGTGATCGTCGCCGTCACCGCCACCCCCGCGTTCGCCGCCGCCTCCAACGCGCCCACCGTGACGGCCAGCGCGCCCAACATGCAGGCCCCCGCCGCCGGGCAAGTCGTCGTCACCGCCGTGGTCAAGGACGCCGCGGGCAACCCGCTCTCAGGTCAGCCGGTGTCCTTCACCGGCCCCTCAGGCACCAGCTTCAACCCCACCACCGCCACCACCAACGGCGCGGGCGTCGCCACCAGCACCCTCACCACCTCGGACGCCTGGGCACTCCCGGGCAGCAGCGTCACCGTCACCGCGCTCAGCAACGGCGCCTCCGGCACCGCACCCCTCACCATCCTCGGCGCCAACGCCTACGGCCTGGGCGACAACACGAACGGGATGATCGGAAGCGGCTCCTCGGCATCGCAGGTCAGCCCCGCCGCGCAACTGTCGTACGCCTTCCCCTCCCCCCTGGTGCAGATCGCCTCCGGCTACGCCTTCTCTGTCGCGCTCCTGAAGGACGGCACCGTCTGGACAGTTGGCAAGAACGACGGCGGGCAACTCGGCGACGGGACCACGACCTCGCGCACGACCTGGGCGAAAGTGCCGAACCTCACCGGCGTGACTCAGATCGCCGCAAGCACAAACGCCGCGTACGCCCTGCTGTCCGGCGGCACCGTCAAGTCCTGGGGCGGAGGCGGACAAGGAAACGCGGCCGGCAATCAGCTCGGCAACGGAACGAGCGGCTCCAGCACCACCCCCGTCGCCGTCAGCGGCATCACCACCGCCACCCAAATCTCCGCCAACGTCGGTACGGCGATGGCTCTCCTCGCTGACGGCACCGTGCGCGTGTGGGGAAGCAACGGCGCAGGACAGTTCGGCACAGGGGCATGGGGAGAATCGACCGTACCGGTCACCCCCACCGGACTCAGCAACGTCACCCAGGTCGCAATGGGCGGCTACAACACCTACGCGTTGCTCGGCGACGGCTCCATCCGCTCCTGGGGAGCAGGATGGAACGGCGCCCTCGGCAACGGCTCAACCAACTTCAGCCTCAGCCCCACCACCGTCACCGGCATCACCAACGCCACCCAGATCGCCGCCGGAGGCGCCTCAACCACCTACGCCCTCCTCGCCACCGGAGAGATCCGCGCCTGGGGACGCGGGCAGGAGAACCAACTCGGCAACGGCGGCACCAGCGACAGCAGCACCCCCGTCACCGTCACCGGCATCACCAACGCCACCCAGATCGCCGCCGGAAACCGATCCGGCTACGCCATCCTCACCGACGGCTCCATCAAAGCCTGGGGAAGCGGCCAGTACGGTCAACTCGGCGACCCCACCATCTCCGCGGCGTCCACCCCCATCACCCTCACCGGCACCACCAACGTCACCCGCGTCACCGGCAGCGGTAACCCCGCCAACACCTTCCTCATCATCGGCGACCGTCTCGTGTACCTCGGCGACAACACCCCGACCTTTATGAGCGCGGGAACGAACAGGGGTCTCGGCGCGCTCGTCCTGACCGCCGACTCGTCCACCGGCATGGCCGGACAGACCGTCACCTTCTCCGCGAGCAGTCCGGCGAGTGTCAACCCCACGACCGGAACGACCAGCTCCGACGGACAGGGATACGCCACGACGAGGCTCTCGATAGCCGACCCCTGGGCAACTCCCGGCAGCACCTTCACGGTCGCAGCCACCAGCGGCGGATACCGCGACTCGGCAGTGATAACCGTCCGAGGCGCCAACGCCTTCGGCGTCGGCGACAACCAGCAGGGACGCACCGGCACCGGGAGCAGCAGCTCCGTCGTCGGCGCGCCGACACAGCTCCTGCGCTCTTTCCCCTCACCCATCGTCGCCATGGCGGGTGGGAACGAGTTCACGCTCGCTCTCCTCGCCGACGGAACGATCTGGGCCGTCGGTTCCAACTACAGCGGCCAGCTCGGCGACGGCACGACGACCAGTCGCTCGACGTGGGCAGCCGTATCGGGCGTCAGCAACGCCATCGGCATCGCCATTGCCAGCCGCACCGTGGTGGCCCTCTTGGCCTCCGGGGCGGTGATGCAGTGGGGAGACAGTCTCGACTGGTCCGGCAACAGCGGCCCGACCCTGACTCCGACCCAAGTGCCCGGTATCACCGACGCGATCCAGGTCGCGGCAGCGGGCCAGACGCTCTACGCGCTGCGTCCGAACGGCACGGTCCTGGCCTGGGGCGCCAACGACACCTGGATGCTCGGCGATGGGTCGACCGACGAGTATCGCGCGACCCCAGGACCCGTCTCCGGCATCAGCAACGCGGTCGAGGTAGCCGCGACCTTCGACACCGCGCTGGTGAGGCTGTCCACCGGCGAGATCTACGCGTGGGGGTCGAACGGCAGCGGCGCCCTCGGCAACGGCACCCAGAACACCTACGGCAACAACTCGGTCTCGGTTCCCAGCCAGAAGAACCCGCAGCCCGTGACCGGCATCACCACCGCCAAGAAGCTCGTCGCCGGCGGAGGCGCCGTCTACGCGATCCTCACCTCCGGCGAAGTCCGCTCCTGGGGGTGGAACGCCTCCGGCCAACTCGGTGACGGCACCACGACGGACCGCAACACCCCCGTCACCGTCTCCGGCATCACCAACCCCGTCACCATCGGCGCGGGCTACAACAGCGCGTACGCCATCCTCTCCGACGGCACCAGCCGCGCCTGGGGCGACAACAGCAACGGCCAGCTCGGCGACAACACCACCACGAACCAGAGCACCCCGATCGTCCTCAACCTCGGACGGGCGCTCAAGGGCTTCACGGCCCGGCCTACGTGGACCACGATGCAGTTCATCACGGCCTGACCCGATGAGCAGATGGGTCGCTCCGGAGCCGCCCGGCGCGCGCCCCGGAGCGACCCGGCGCGCGTCCTCGCCGGGTGAACCTTTCCCTCTCGCCGGTTGAAGAGCGTGGCATTCCTTCGTCCACTTTCTTCGGACAGCACAGGTTCACCCGGCCCAACCGAGAACTCCGCCGCCCGCCGTGTCCACTAGACAGTCCACAAACAGGGTCTCGCCGAGACGCTGAGCCCCCTCACCCATCCCCGCACCCGAGGTGTCCATCGCCATGACCACATCCGTGCCCGCCCTTGATCAGACCGACTCCCCCACTCGCACCCTCTCGCGCCGCACCGTCGTCGCGGGCGCCGCCTGGTCGGTTCCGGTGATCGTCGCCGTCACCGCCACTCCCGCCTTCGCGGCGGCCTCTCAGACCTCCGTCGTCACCGCCAGCACCCCGGGCATGCAGACTCCCGCTGCCGGACAGGTGACCGTCACCGCCGTCGTGAAGAACTCCTCGGGTGCACCCCTGTCCGGACAACCTGTCTCCTTCACGGGCCCAGACGGCACCAGCTTCAACCCCACCACTGCCACCACCAACGGCTCGGGTGTCGCCACCAGCACCATGACCACGTCGGACGCGTGGGCGCTGCCCGGCAGCAGCGTCACCGTCACCGCCCTGAGCAACGGGGCCTCCGGCACGGCACCGTTGACCGTCCTGGGTGCCAACGCGTACTCCCTGGGCAACAACGGTTCGAACGCGGCCCCGTCCGGCAGCAGCACCAGCAGCCCGGTCCAGCTCCAGCAGTCGTTCGCGTCGCCGATCGTCGCCATCGCGACCAGCGTCAGCGACGACGACTTCGGCAATCGCGCACCCTTCACCCTCGCGCTCCTCAAAGACGGCACCGTCTGGGCTGTCGGCACGAACATCCAGGGCCAGATGGGCGATGGGACCACCACTGATCGGACCACGTGGGCCAAAGTCCCGGGGTTGTCCAACGTCACCCAGATCGCGACCCAGTTCGGTGCCGCGCACGCCCTGCTTTCCGACGGCACCATCCGCTCCTGGGGCTCCAACGTCCGCAGCCAGCTCGGCAACGGCTCCACCGCCAGCTTCTCGAGCACCCCGGTGACGGTGACCGGCATCACCACCGCCATCCAGCTGCAGGGCGGATTCGCGCTCCTGTCGGACGGGTCGATCCGCTCCTGGGGCTACGGTTACGGCGGTCGCCTCGGCAACGGCACCACCGCCAACAGCAGCACCCCCGTCACCGTCACCGGCATCACCAACGCCGTACAGATCGGCGCCGGAACCTACTGCGGCTACGCGATCCTCTCGGACGGCACCATCCGCTCCTGGGGATTCAACGGCAGCGGGCAACTCGGCAACGGCACCACCACCGACAGCAGCACCCCCGTCACCGTCACCGGCATCACCAACGCCGTACAGATCGCCGGCACGCAGTCCAGCGCCTACGCACGCCTCGCCGACGGCACCATCCGCTGCTGGGGCTGGAACAACTACGGAGAACTCGGCGACGGCACCACCACCCAACGCACCACCCCCTCCACCGTCACCGGCATCACCACCGCCACCACCATCACCGCCGCGAGGTCCGGCGGCTACGCCCTCCTCGCGGACGGCACCCTCAAAGCCTGGGGCCAGGGACCAGGCGCCTCCGGCGCCACCCCCACCACGATCACCGGAACCCAGAACGTCACCACCCTCGCCAACACCGCCTTCTCCAACGGCAGCACGACCTACTTCGTCATCGGCGACCGCGTCATCACCTTCACCAACGGCAGCGCCGCGACCATTACCGCCGGCTCCACCGCCTCTGCGACCGCGGTGGTACAGGCACCCGGCGGAGGCGCTCTCGCCGGGCAGAGCGTGACGCTCAGCACTGCCCTCACGGGCATCGCCAGCCCCACCAGCGGGACCACCGACGCCAACGGCACCGTGTCGACGACCGTCACCTCCGTCGACACCTGGGCGACCCCCGGGAGCACGATCACCCTCACCGCCAACAGCGGCGGCCACACCGGGGCCCGCGGCCTCCGCGTGATCGGAGCCAACGCGTACTACTCGGGGAGCGTCCTCGGAAGCCCCGACACGGCGACGGCGACGCAGTTGCCGCTCGTCTTCCCCGCCACCATCGTGGCCCTCTCGGCGAAGTGGGGTACCGCGTACGCCCTCCTGAGCGACGGCACCGTGTGGGCCGTGGGCTTCAACTACAACGGCGAGCTCGCCAACGGCTCCACGAACGGCAGCTACTCGTGGACGCAGATCGTCGGCCTCGCCGGCGTCGTGCAGGTCGCCCCCTACATGAACGGGGCCTACGCTCTGCTCGGCGACGGCACCGTCAAGGCCTGGGGCAGCAACATGTACGGCCAGTTCGGCGACGGCACCACGAACAGCAGCCTCACGCCGATCACCATCCCCGGCCTCTCGGGGGTCACCCAGATCGCCGCGGCGGGGCTCGGCGGGTATGCGCTCCTCGGCGACGGGACGGTCCGCTCCTGGGGGAATGACGACTCCCAACGCCTCGGCAATCCTGACGCGACCGGCACCAGCGTGACGACCGTGCGCGGTATCACCGGCGCGACCCAGGTGGCTGCGGCCACGGTGACCGGCTACGCCCTGCTCTCCGACGGCACTGTCAAGGCATGGGGAAACAACTCCGGCGGGCAGTTCGGCAACGGCACCACCACAGACAGCGCCACCCCCGTGTCGGTGCAGGGGCTTTCCGGCGTCGTCCAGGTGGCGGCATCCGGCTACAGCGCGTTCGCGCGCCTCTCGGACGGGACCGTGAAGTCGTGGGGCCCGAACGACCACGGAATCCTCGGAACCGGTCAGGGAACCGACTGGGACCCCGCCAGCCTGGTTCCCGTGACGATCCCGGGCTTGTCGGACGTGCGGCAGATCTCTACATCCCAGTCGTCGGCGTACGCCCTGCTGACGGACGGCACCGTCCGAGCGTGGGGATTGAACGAACAGGCTCAGCTCGGCGACGGCACGAGACTGAACCGCGACACCCCCGTGATCGTGCATGGCGCCCACGACGTCTCGGCGCTCATGTCGAGCAACACCACCAACAACAGTCTGTTCCTGGTCCGTGACCCCAGCGTGTATGCCGTGGCCGGTCAGACCGTCGTGTCGTTCGCGGCCGGTCAACCCTCCACGATCACCGCCGGTGCAACGGCGAACGTCTCGGCCACGGTGACAGCCGCGGGCCAGGGCGCCGTCAGCGGCACGAACGTCTCCTTCAGCGCGGGCAACGCCGCGTCGGCTTCGCCCTCCAGCGCGCAGACAGACACCTCCGGTGTGGCATCCACCACGGTGACCTCGACCGACACCTGGGCACGACCGGGCGACGCGATCTCCCTCACCGCGTCCGTCGCCGGTCGTGAGAGCACGACGTACCTGCAGGTGGTCGGCGCGAACGCCTACGTCGTCGGAAACAACCAGACGGGGCAGCTCGGCACGGGAACGACGGGCAACATCAGCACGCCGGTGCAGACCTCTCTCGTCTTCCCCGCGCCGATCGTGTCGATGAGCAGCGGCTTCGGGAACTCCCGTTCGTGGGGAAACTCGTCGTACGCTCTGCTTGCAGACGGAACAGTCTGGAGCGTCGGCAGCAACGCGTGGGGCCAGCTCGGCACGAGCGGGGGCGACCGCTCCACCTGGCAGCAGGTCCCCGGTCTGCCGAGAATCATCCAGGTTGCCGCCGGCAGCGGTTGCGTGCTCGCCCTGGAAGAAGCCGGCGAAATCTGGGCGTGGGGCGTCAACAACGTCGGCCAGCTCGGCATCGGCAGCACGGCGGGGAGCACCTCCACTCCCACCCGGGTGCAGAACATCGACATCGCGGCTCAGGTCGAAATGGGCACTCTGTCGGGATACGCACGGCTGCGCAACGGTGAGGTCTGGGCCTGGGGACGCAACTACCAGGGGCAGCTCGGCAACGGCAGCACGACAGACACGAACACCCCGGTCCAGGTGTCGAACATCTCCACGGCGACCAAGATCTCCGCGGGATCTACCAACTGCTATGCCCTGCTCTCGTCCGGAACCATCATGTCCTGGGGAGCAGGGGGAAGCGCGCTCGGCAACGGGAGCACCTCGGGCGACGCCACCACTCCGGTGACCGTATCGACCGTCACGGACGCAGTGGACGTCGTCGCGTCTTCCTACGCCGGTCTGGTGCGACGACCTGACGGCACCGTCTGGAAGTGGGGTTCGTTGGGTACCAACAGTGCGACGCCCGTACAGGTGAGCGGGCTCAGCAACGTGACGCAGATCGCTGCCAACGAGCAGGCCGCCTACGCCCTCCAATCGGACGGCAGCCTGCTCGCGTGGGGACAGAACACCTACGGCCAGCTCGGTGACGGAACCACGACCAACCGCACCTCCCCGGTCTCGGTGATCGGAACGAGCAACGTCACGACGCTGCCGCGCAACGGTTCGCAGGGTAACTCGATGTTCTTCCTCCGCTGAGGTCGACGACAGAGGGGGTGAGCACCGCCGGGTGCTCACCCCCTCTGTCGGTCTGGCCGCGTCACGATCGCCGGAGGGGCGATGTCCCGCTCGAACACGCCGGGTCCCGCCCGAGGTCGACGAGCGGTGGGGCGGCGCGTCACGCCCGTCCGGCGTAGTGTGCGGAGCATGTCCCGCGTCTTCGACATGGCGTTCTCATCGGTCTACCCGTTCTACCTGGCGAAGGTCGAGCGCAAGGGGCGCACGAAGGACGAACTGGATGCCGTCATCCGATGGCTCACCGGGTTCGACGACACCGCCCTGGCGCGGCACATCGAGGGCACGACGAGCTTCCGCGTTTTCTTCGCCGACGCGGTACTCACCCCGCGCGCCGCGCAGGTCACCGGGGTGGTCTGCGGCATCCGGGTCGAAGAGATCGAGGATCCGCTGATGTACCGCATCCGCGTGCTCGACAAGCTCGTCGACGAACTCGCGAAGGGACGGCCGCTCGCGAAGGTCCTTCGGGGCGGAGAGAGCGTCTCGTCACCCGCAGGGTGAGCCCCTATCCGGGAAGAGACCCCGCCACCAGCCGTCCGCGCGCCACGACGGCGACGACCGACTCGGCGCGGAGCGCATCCGCGTCTTCCCAGGGGCGCCCGCGGACCACCACGAGGTCGGCGGCGAAGCCGTCCGCGACGCGACCGAGATCGCGGGCACGGCCGATCGCCGCCGCGGCCCGCGAGGTCGCCGACTGCAGCGCGCGAGCGGCGTCCCAGTCGAAGACCCGCGCCATCGCGCGCAGTTCCTCCCACTGGTCGTCGAAGCCCACGTGGAAACCGTTCGCGTCGGTGCCGAGCACGAACTCGACCCCCGCCGCGGCAGCGGCTCGGAAGACGGGGTCGCGCCCCGAGACGAGCTCCTGCGCGATCTCTCGCTGACCCGGGGCCACGGCGACCGATCCATCGGCGATGCGGTCGTTGATGAGCAGCGTCGGCGCGACCGTCGTGCCGTTCGCGACCATCTGCGCGGCCAGCACGTCGGTGAGCTTGGTCGCGTGCTCGACCGAGTCCACGCCGTGGGCGAGGGCGCGGCGGATCCCGTCCTCGGTGTGGGCGTGCGCGGCAACGCGCATCCCCAGTGCGTGCGCCTCGTCGACGATCGCCGCGATCTCGGCATCCGTGTAGTTGCGCCACGACGCCTTGTCGCCCACGGAGAGCACCCCACCGCTGACGGGGACTTTGATGCCGTCGGCGCCCGACCGTGCCCAGCGGCGCACGAGGGCGCGACAGGCGTCGGGACCGTCGGCCACCGGCTTGCGGTCGACGACCGCGGGCGGGGTGAAGAGGTCGCCGTGGCCGCCGGTCATGTTGACCAGGCCGTGCGCGAGGACGCGAGGACCCTCGATCACGCCCGCCTCGAGGGCGCGGGCGAGCGAGAACTGGATGTCGTCCGCCGCCAGATCGCGCACCGTCGTCACGCCCACGGCGAGTGCGCGCCGGGCGTGGGCGAGCCCGTGGAGCACCTGCTCCTCGGGCCGTGTCGTCAGCGGCCAGGACAGGAAGTCCGCGGGTGTGTCGGACGCGTTGCCGATGAGGTGGACGTGCGTGTCGATCAGGCCGGGGATCACCGTCAGGCCCGCGTCGCCGGCGGGCGCGGTGATGTCGACGGAGGAGATGCGGCCCGCGCTCCAGCTCACCGTTCCGACGCCGCGATGGTCGTTCCCGTCCCAGATGTGGACACCGGACAGTTCGTTGACGCTCACGCGATCACCTCGAGGAGTTCTGACGGGGGAAGAATTTCCCGAGGGCGCGCGGCGGACGCATGCGGGTTCCCGCCACCACGAGCACGGCGAGGGTGACGAGGTACGGGGCGGCCGTCGCGAGCGCGCTCGGAAGGGGCAGGACGAGGGCGGCGACCAGCAGGACAGCTCCCAGGATCAGGGACGGAACGGCCGCGCGCACCCCGAGGCGACGCCGCAGACGCGCCGCGCCGAGGACGACGAAGACGGCACCGAGGACGAACAGCATGCCGCGGAAGGTCTCCGGACGGCCGAGACCGACCGCGTCGCTGAAGCCGAACAGGGCCGATCCCGCGAACACACCTCCCGGCATCCAGTTGCCGAAGATGAGGGTCGCCAGGCCGATGAAGCCGCGGCCGGCGACCTGGTTCTCGACGTAGCCCTGCGAGATCAGGACGAGGTAGCCCCCGGCGAAGCCGGCCATGCCGCTGCCCACGAGCACGGCCAGGTAGCGCGTGCGGTGCACGTGCCCGCCGAGCGCCTGCAGCGCGGCCGGCTCCTCCCCCGACGCGCGCAGACGCAGACCGAACCGCGTGCGCCAGAGGATGAACGCGGTGAGCGGGATGAGGGCGAGACCGATGATCGCGGCCAAGGACACGTCACGGGTGAGACCGCCGACGATGCCCGCGAGGGGCGAGAGGACCGGGATGCCGGTGGCCTCGAGGTCGCGCAGAGGATCGGGCGTGCCGAAGCCGCCGGAGAGGAACGGCAGGCTCACGCGCGGGACGTTGCCCTCGATGCGCGGGGAGCGCGCGACGCTCCCGCCGTCGAGTCCGCTGAAGACGATGTCGGAGAGGAAGCGGGCGAGGGCCGCGGCGAGCACGTTGATCGCGACACCGACGACGAGCTGGTTCAGGCCGAGCTCCAGGCAGAGCACCGCCATGAGCAGCCCGAAGACGAGCCCGCCGACCACGCCACCGATCAGGGCGACCCACGGGCCGCCGAACCAGCCGAAGAGACCCGCTCCCCACGTGCCGCCGATCATCATGCCCTCGAGACCGACGTTGATGACGCCCGCGCGCTCGGAATACAGCGCGCCGACGGCGACGACGGCGATGGGGACGGTGAGGCGCAGGGCGGACCCCCACGTCGATGAGGACGACAGGCCGGGCGCATCGCACACCCATTGCGCGATGAGGAGGAGTCCGAAGCCGAGGAGCACCCAGGACAGGACGCTGCGCGCACGCCGGCGCCCTGAGGAGGGAGCGGCGGACGCCGCGGGGGCGGTGGTCACTGCGGTCATCTCGACGACGCCTCCTTCGCGCGGCCGGCGCGGGTGCGCCGGATCGCCGCCATGAGCGCCAGGCGACGCTCGCCGTTCTCCACGACCCAGTAGCCGAGGGCCGAGCTCAGCAGCACGACCGCGAGGAAGAGCGTGCCGACCTCGGTGGGGAGCTTGACGATGCCGAGCACCTGGGCGCTGCGCTCCACGAACGCCAGCACCAGGGCGCCCAGCGCCGTGCCGATCGGGTGCGAGCGACCGAGGAGGGCGGCGGCCAGGCCCGTGAACATCAGGTCGGTCGGAAGCGTGCCGTCCAGCCGATGCGCGGTTCCGAGCACGTGCGGCAGGCCCACGAGACCCGCGATGGCGCCCGAGGCGAGGAGCGAGGTGACGATGCGGCGCCGGACCGAGATGCCGGCGGACTCCGCGGCATCCGGAGACAGGTTCGCCACCGTCACGGTGTAGCCCCACACGGTGCGCTCGTGCAGGAGGAAGAACCCGATGCCGAGCAGCACGGCGAGCGGGAGGAAGCCCGAGATCTGCACGCGCCCGCCGAGATCGATGAGCGCGGGCATCGAGCCGTTCTCGCCGATCGGAGCCGAGCCGGTGTTCTGTCCCCCGCCGGAGCGGAAGACGTCGGCCAGCAGCACGGCGACGACCGTCGTGGCGATCGCGTTCATGAGGATCGAGGTGATGACCTCGTTCACCCCGCGGTACACCTTCAGCAGGGCGGGTACGAGGGCCCACGCGGCACCGGCGGCAGCGCTCGCCAGCAGCGTCAGCGGGAGGGTGATCCACAGCGGGAACGGCAGCGAGGCGGCGACGACGGCGCCCACGAGCGCCGCGACGCGGTACTGACCGTCGACGCCGATGTTGAACAGCCCCATGCGCAGCGAGAACGCCGCCGCGATCCCCGCGAAGTACAGCGGGATCGCGTTGTTGACGGTGGATGCCAGGGACTCGGGCGTCGTGCCGTAGGTCCACATCACCTCGAAGGCGGATGCCGCGGAGTATCCGGACACGGTCAGGAACACGGCCGTGACGACCAGCGCGAGCACGATCGCGATGACCGGGCCGGCGACGGTGCGGAGGATGCGGGCGATCATGCGGCCTCCTCCCCGCCGCGCGCGCCGGTCATGTACTCGCCGACGGTGCCGGCGTCGACTCCGCGGGCGTCGAGTTCGGCCACGATCCGCCCGCGGTGCAGCACCAGGATGCGGTCGGACAGCGCGAGGATCTCGTCGAGGTCGGCCGAGACGAGGAGGGTCGCGAGGCCGCGGTCGCGGGCGGCGGTGAGCTCGCTCCAGATCGCGGCCTGCGCGCCGATGTCGACGCCGCGCGTGGGGTGTGCGGCCAGGAGCAGGCGCGGGGAGCGCAGGAGCTCGCGACCCACGATGAACTTCTGCTGGTTGCCACCCGACAGGGTCGCCGCGCGGGTGGCGGGATCCCCTCCGCGGACGTCGAAGGCCGCGATGATCTCGGCCGCCGCCTTCGCCGCTGCGGCGCGCGAGAACCAGGGTCCGCGGCGTACGGGGGCGAGCTGCTGATAGCCGAGCACAGCGTTCTCGCGGAGGGCCAGCGGCAGGACGATTCCGTCGCGGTGGCGGTCCTCCGAGATGTACCCCATGCCACGGGCACGACGCTGCACGGTGGTCGCCGCGCTGACGTCGTCGCCGTCGAGGAGCACCGCGCCCGTGGCATCCGCTCGTCCGATGAGGGCGGCGAGGAGTTCGGACTGCCCGTTGCCCTCGACACCGGCCACACCGACGATCTCGCCCGCGTGCACGCGGAAGGAGACGTCGGACAGCAGCGGGACGGCTTCGGTTCCCGCGACCGTCAGCCCGCGCGTCTCGAGCACCACCCGGTCCGAGACCGGAGATTCGCGCGGGGTCACGACGGGCATCTCGGATGCCACCATCAACCGCGCGAGCTGGGGTGCGGTCGTCTCGGCCGGCACGGCGGTGCCGACCACCCGACCCGCGCGGATCACGGTGATGTCGTCGGCGAAGGAGAGCACCTCGTCGAGCTTGTGCGAGATGAAGATGACCGCCGCCCCGGCGCGGGTGAAGTCGCGCATGGCCGCGAAGAGGGCCTCGGCCTCGGCGGGGACGAGCACCGCGGTCGGCTCGTCGAGGATGATGATGCGCGCGTCACGGTAGAGGACCTTGAGGATCTCGACGCGCTGCCGCGTCCCCACGCCGAGATCCTCGGTCTCGGCGTCGACGGGGACCGGGAAGCCGGTGCGCTCGGCGAGCTCCGCCACCTCGCGACGGGCGCGGGCGGCGTCGATGAGCACCGGCGGACCGGGTTCGTCGGCCAGGACGACGTTCTCCCACACCCGCAGGGCGGGAGCGAGCAGGAAGTGCTGGTGCACGATGCCGATGCCGGCCGCCTGCGCGTCGCGCGGCGAGCGGAAGGTCACGGGAGTGCCGTCGATCTCGATCGTCCCCCCGTCGGGGTTCTCCTCGCCGGAGAGGATCTTCATGAGCGTCGACTTGCCCGCGCCGTTCTCACCCACCACGGCGTGCACGCTTCCCGCGCGGACCGTGAGGTCGATCCGGTCGTTCGCGGTGAACGCCCCGAACCGCTTCACGATGCCGCTCAGGCGCACCAGCACCTCCTGCCCGTCGGTCATCACAGGGCCGTCGGAACCGTGATCTTGCCGTCGATGATGTCTTTCTCGATCGCGGCGAGCTTGTCGGCGTAGGCGTCGAGGAAGCCACCGGAGGTCGAGTATCCGACACCGTCGTTCGACAGGTCGTAGCGCACCTCGCCCGGCTTGAGCGAGCCGTCCAGGAACTCCGAGATCGAGGTCTTCACCGCGACGTCGACGTTCTTGATCGCCGAGGTCAGGATGAACGGCTTGATGGTGTCGGAGACCGTCTGGTAGACGTCGGCGTCGACACCGATCGCCCAGTTCTTCTTGGCATCCGTGGAGCTGGCAGCCGCCTCCTCGTACACGCCCTGGCCGGAGCCACCCGCGGCCGCGTAGACGACGTCGGCGCCGCCGGCGTACATGGATGCCGCGGCCTCCTTGCCCTTGGTCGGGTCGGAGAAACCGGTGAAGTCACCGAGCGGGGCGAGGTAGGTCTTGTCGACGACGATCGACGGGTCGACCGACTTCGCGCCGGCCTCGAAGCCCGTGTAGAAGTTCTGGATGCTGGGCTGGTCCACGCCACCGACGAAGCCGACGTGCTTCGAGGTCGACGCGAGCGCGGCCGCGACCCCCACGAGGTACGAGGACTGCTCGGCGGCGAAGGAGATCGTGGTGACGTCATCGATGACCGTGCCGGCGTCGGCGTCGACCTGGACGAACGCGGTGTCGGGGTGGGCGGTCTCGGACATCGGCTGCTGCCACTGGAACCCGATGCCGATCGCCAAGGCGGCCTTCTGCGACAGGGCGAGGTCGACGCGGTCCTGGTAGTCGTCGGTGTTGGGGCTGGAGAGTTCGAGGGGGGTGAACGATTCCTCCTGCTCGGCCTCGGTGAACCCCTTGTAGGCGCTGTCCATGAACGAGAAGTCGCCGGTGGTGCCGTACAGCAGAGCGATCGTCGGGCCGTCGGAGCCGGCCGAGGCCGAACCGGTGTCCGCGGTCTTGCCACCGCATCCGGTCAGCGTCAGTGCGGCGACCGTGAGGACACCGCCCATGGTGAGCAGGGATCGGGTCAGGGGGCGTGGCATGGGGACTCCTTCGGTTCGGGTGGGGCGCAGGAAATGTAATCGATTGCACGCTGGTCGGACGAATGAGGGGGATGTGACCGAGAGTCACCTTACTCATACGCGTCCGCGCCGCCGATTTCTGTTGTGTTGCGGTTCGATTTCGCGACAACGGATCGGGTAATCGATTGCGTACGATGAGCGAGTGATCGACCCCGCAGCCCCCGACGAGCTCGCCACCCTCGCGGACGTGGCCGCCGAGGCCGGAGTCTCGACGGCGACCGTGTCGCGCGCCCTCTCGGGATCACGCCCCGTCTCCCCCGACACGCTCAAACGCGTCCGCGCCGCTGCCGCCCGCCTCGGCTACCGCCACAACGCCGTCGCCAGCGCGCTGCGGTCCAATCGCACCCAGAGCGTGGGGATCGTCCTTCCCCGCTACGCCACCGTCTTCCTCTCGGCCCTCATCGAGTCGGTGACGGAGAGTCTCGACGCCCAGGGCATCGGAACCCTGCTCCGCTACGTCGCCCCCGACGGCGCCGACCACGACGAGCGCGTCGCCGACCTGCTCGACCGCCGGGTCGACGGACTCATCGTGTGTCCCCCCACGATCGAAGCCTCGGGTCACGCGCAGCGCCTCTCGCACGGTCTGCCCATCGTGCAGGTAGGTCGTTTCCTCGACCCCGACACCCCCAGCGCCGTGAGCCTCGACGAGACGACCTCGGCGGGACTCCTCGCGAACCATCTCGCCCGCACCGGCACGCGGCGGATCATCACGATCGGTCTCGATCCCGATGCCCCCGCCGACGCGACGCGCATCCGCTCGGTCGAGGACGCCTGCGCCGCGCGGGGTATCGCGCCCGGCGCCGTGGTGTACCGCGGCAGCGATCTGCTCGCCGGAGTGACCGCGGCGGAAGAGCTGTGGGATGCCGTCGCCCCGGGTGAGACGCTCGTGTGCGCCAACGACGACGTGGCGACCGGGGTCGTCACGGTCCTGCGGGCGCGCGGCGTCCGCGTGCCCGACGACGTGCAGATCGCCAGCCTGCTGCAGCTGTACCCCGACGCGCAGGGCACTCCCCTGACGTCGCTCCGGCATCCCTGGCGCCAGATGGGTGCCGAAGCCGTCGAGATGCTCGAGCACGCGCAGCGCTCACGCGTCGCCGCCCGTCGGCGCACCGCACTGAGCGCGGATCTCATCGTGGGCGCCAGCACCCGGACCCCTCTGGAGGAGAGATGAACACACCCGTCGACCTCGTCATCCGGCACGCCCGCGTCGCCGCCGAGACGCACCGCCCCGCTCCGGGGTACCCCGATCTGCCGCGTGCCGACACCGCCGCGCGAGGGGGTCTTCGCGATCTGCCCGGCCACAGCATCGGTGTGAGCGCGGGACGCATCGCCTGGATCCTCCCCGACGACGAGGTCGACCTCGCGGCGCTGACCGACGCGGAGGTCATCGACGCGACGGGTCTCGTCGCCCTCCCCGGCCTGGTCAACAGCCACACCCACACGCCGATGGTCATGTTCCGCGGCGCGGCCTCCGACGTGCCCACCGCCGAGTGGTTCAACGACCACGTGTGGCCGATGGAGGTCAACCTCACCGATCGCGACATCCGCCTCGGCGCCCGCATCGCCATCGGCGAGCTGCTCCTCGGCGGCGTCACCACCTTCGCCGACCACTACTTCGCCATGGCGACCATCGCGGAAGAGGTCGAGAAGTCCGGCATCCGAGCTCTGCTCGCCGACACCTTCTTCTCCTCCGAGGGCGCGGCCGGTCGCGAGCGCAGCGCGGCCTTCGCGCGCGATGCCGCGGGTGCGGCGAACGGACGCATCACGACCGCAATGGGCCCGCACGCGCCGTACACCGTCGACGACGACGACCTGCGGGCGACGGCCCGGGATGCCGAGCGCCTCGGCGTGCGCATCCACATCCACGCCGCCGAGAACCTCACGCAGACCGCCTCGAGTCGATCACGCCGCGGCCGCACGCCCATCGGCATCCTGCACGAGACCGGCGTGCTCGACGCCGGCGCACTGATCGCCCACGGTGCGGGCATCGTCGCCGAGGACCTCGACCTGCTCACCCCCTACGCCGACCGCGTGGGCGTGGCGTCGTGCACCAAGACGTATCTGCTCCACGCGCAGGAGGGGACCACTCCCCTCCGGCTTCTCCACGACGCGGGGATCAGCGTCGGGATCGGCACCGACGGCGCCGCCGGCAGCATGACGCTCGACGTCTGGGAGAACATGCGGCTGCTCGGGATGACCGAGAAGTACGCGTCAGGGGATGCCACGTGGGCGACGTCCGCGCACCTGCTCGATCTCGCGACGCGGCAGAATGCCGAGGTCCTCGGTCTCGCCGGCGAGGTCGGGGCGCTGCGTCCGGGCCTTCGCGCCGACATCGTCCTCGTCGACTTCCGCACCCCGCACCTGCAGCCCGTCCACGACCTCGCGCACTCGCTCGCGCTCAGCGCGCACCAGGGTGACGTGACGACGGTGATCGTGGACGGCCGGATCGTCGTCCGGGACCGACGACTGCTCACGATCGACCTGGAGGACGCTGTCGACGAGCTCGCCGAGCGCCTTCCGGCACTGACCGACCGCTCGCACGGGCGGCGCGTGCAGGACTACGCGCCCTGAGGCCCGGGGTCAGCCCGCGAGGAAGCGCTCGACCTGGGGGACGGCTGCGGCGACGACGGCGGCGAAGAGCCGTTCGCCCTTCTCCGCCGTGGCCGGGCGCGGGTCACCGAACACCGCGCTCGCACCGATCTCGTGCAGGCGCACGGGCCGTAACCCGAAGTCGACCGGGAAGGCGGGGTACGCAGGTTCGGCGCGCTCCATCCGGACGAGCTCGGGAGCGGATGCCAGCACCATCGAGGTCTCGATCTCTTCGGCGTGGTTCATCCCCGGTGCGGCGGGCGCACTCTCGCGCACCGCGTCGGCCGCTTCGGCGAGGCCGGGGTGGTCGAGCACGAGGACCCGCAGGCCCTCCGCGGCGAGGTCGCGCGCGGCCGCCGCGAGCGGCAGGCGGTTGCCGAAGTCGCCGTTCACGATGACGACGCGATCGAAGCCGGACGCCGCCGCCCCACGGACGATGTCGAGAGCGAGGGCCCGCACGGTCTCGGGCGACAGCGAGATGGTGCCCGGGTACCCCGACGTCGCCCACGTTTCGCCATAGGCGACCGCCGGGAGAAGGGCACCGTCGCAGCGGTCCGCGATCGCCCGCGCGATGCGCTCCGCGACGATCGTGTCGGTGCTCAGCGGCAGGTGCGGACCGTGGGCCTCGAGAGCTCCCACGGCCAGCACGGCCAGGCGCCCGCCCGCAGCGACATGCTCACGCACATCGGCGGACGAGGCGCCGGCCAGCTCGAGCATCAGGCGTTGGCATCCTGGCGCTTCAGGCGCGAGGCGGCGCGACCGCGCTCGGTCGCGTCGAGCACGACCTTGCGGATGCGCACCTTCTCGGGCGTGACCTCGACGCATTCGTCGTCCCGGGCGAACTCGAGCGACTCCTCCAGCGTGAGCACGCGCGGGGGCGTCATCGACTCGAAGGAGTCGGAGGTCGACGAACGCATGTTCGTGAGCTTCTTCTCCTTGGTGATGTTGACGTCCATGTCGTCGGCGCGCGAGTTCTCGCCGATGACCATGCCCTCGTACACCTCTTCGGTCGGCTGCACGAAGAAGCTCATGCGCTCCTGCAGGGCGATCATGGCGAAGGGGGTGACGACGCCCATGCGGTCGGCGACGATCGAACCGTTCTGACGGGTCGTGATCGCGCCCGCCCAGTCGTCGTAGCCGTGCGAGATGGCGTTGGCGATGCCGGTACCGCGCGTGATCGTGAGGAACTCGCTGCGGAAGCCGATGAGACCGCGCGACGGCACGACGAACTCCATGCGCACCCAGCCGGTGCCGTGGTTGGTCATGTTGTCCATACGGCCCTTGCGGGCGGCCATGAGCTGCGTGATCGCGCCGAGGTGCTCCTCGGGGGCGTCGATGGTGAGGTGCTCGAACGGCTCCTTGAGCTTGCCGTCCTCACCGCGCTTGGTGACCACCTGGGGCTTGCCGACGGTGAGCTCGAAGCCCTCGCGGCGCATGTTCTCGACGAGGATCGCGAGGGCGAGCTCGCCGCGACCCTGGACCTCCCAGGCATCCGGACGTCCGATGTCGACGACCTTCAGCGAGACGTTACCGATGAGCTCGCGGTCGAGGCGGTCCTTCACCATGCGGGCGGTGAGCTTGTGGCCCTTGACCTTGCCCATCAGGGGCGAGGTGTTCGTGCCGATCGTCATCGAGATGGCCGGGTCGTCGACCGTGATGGCCGGGAGGGGCCGCACGTCTTCGGGGTCGGCGATGGTCTCGCCGATCGTGATGTCGGGGAAACCGGCGATGGCGACGATGTCGCCGGGGCCGGCGTCCTCGGCCGGGTAGCGCTCGAGGGCGCGGGTCTTCAGCAGCTCGGTGACACGGGCGTTGCTGGTGGTGCCGTCGGCACGCACCCAGGCCACGGTCTGGCCCTTCTTCAGCGTGCCGTTGAACACGCGCAGCAGCGCGAGACGACCGAGGAACGGCGAGGAGTCGAGGTTGGTGACCCACGCCTGCAGCGGCGCCTCGTCGTCGTAAGCGGGAGCCGGAACGTGCTCGAGGATCGCGGCGAACAGCGGCTCGAGGTCGTCGTTGTCGGGCAGCGCGCCGTTGTCGGGGCGGTTCAGCGATGCCGCACCGGCACGGCCCGAGGCGTAGACGACCGGCACGTCGAGCAGGGCGTCGACGTCGAGGTCGGGCACGTCGTCGACCAGGTCGGACGCGAGGCCCAGGAGCAGATCGTGCGCCTCTTCTTCGACCTCGGCGATACGCGCGTCGGGGCGGTCGGTCTTGTTGACCAGCAGGATCACGGGGAGCTTGGCCTCGAGGGCCTTGCGCAGCACGAAGCGGGTCTGGGGCAGCGGTCCTTCGGACGCGTCGACGAGGAGCACGACGCCGTCGACCATCGACAGTCCGCGCTCGACCTCGCCGCCGAAGTCGGCGTGACCCGGGGTGTCGATGACGTTGATCGTCACCGGGACCTCGGTGTGGATGCCGTTGTAGGTGATCGCCGTGTTCTTGGCGAGGATCGTGATGCCCTTTTCGCGCTCGAGGTCGTTCGAGTCCATCGCGCGCTCTTCGACGTGCGCGTGCTCGCCGAACGAGCCGGTCTGGCGGAGCATGGCGTCGACGAGTGTCGTCTTGCCGTGGTCGACGTGCGCGACGATCGCGACGTTACGGAGGTCAGGACGAAGGGCGTGCGCCATGGAGGGTCTCCAGGAAAGATTGGGGTGTCGCCCGGAATCGGGCCCTCCTACTCTACCGGGCGTCCGCAACTTTCCCTGGCAGGCAGCAGAAAGGGCGGGACTCCTGTCGGAATCCCGCCCTTTCGCTCGTCAGACGACGTGTCGCGCTCAGCGATAGAACGCCGCGACCGTCTCGAGCGTGCTCGTGGAGCCGGTGATCCGGCTGGCGACGCGGACCACGTCATCGGATCCCGCCTCGTAGTACTTGCCCACGGTGTACGAGATGCAGGGCGCCGGTGTGTCCGCTCCCTTGATCATCTGGCGTGCCGCTCCGCTGTCCCACGTGTTGCCCTCCGCGTTCCGCGTGTACGGCGACACGAGGATGGCGGAGTTGGCGGGACCCGAGTAGCACAGCTGGATGCTGTCGAGCACGGCACCGTTCGCCGTGTGCCCGCTGAAGTTGCCCGTCACCGTCAGCACGAACGGATCCCCGTTCACGTCGCTCCAGGTGTTCGAGATGGTGACGGCGGACTGCGAACCGATGTTCGCCGTCGCGAGTTCACCGGCCGCGCTGGCCGGTGCGGCCACGATCGTCGACCCGAGGAGCCCGGCTGCTGCCGCAGCGATGACCGAGGTGAGGATTCGTTTCTTCGACTTCATGTCGCGCCTCCTTTAGTAGGACGTCCATGTTTCTCGGGGCGGTCTCGCTGACCAAGGTCTATGAGAGCGCCCTCATCCTCGATTCATGCGTGGCGGGCGCGCCGATCACCGCCCGCGAACCCCGCGGTCGCGGGGGCAGAGCGGGGGCGGATCCGTCGGCGCGGGACGCGCACGGGGCTTCGATTCCTCATGTCCGAAGCCCAGGCGGACAGCAGAAAGGGCGGGACCCCTGTCGGAATCCCGCCCTTCGCCGCGGAGGCCTCAGGAGGCCGGTGTGTCCCTCAGCAGCTCGTGCCGCAGCTCGCGACGCGCGGCCTGCACCTCGACATCGGGCACCGGGATGGCCGCGATGAGGCGCTGCGTGTACGCCTCTTTCGGGGCGCGCAGGATCTCGTCGCGCGTGCCCTGCTCCGCGATCTTGCCGCGGTTGAGCACGACGATGCGGTCGGCCATGGCATCCACCACGGCGAGGTCGTGGCTGATGAACAGACACGCGAAGCGGTGCTCCTTCTGCAGTTCGCTGAGGAGCTCCAGCACGCGCGCCTGCACGGAGACGTCCAGGGCGCTCGTCGGCTCGTCGGCGACGAGCAGACGGGGCTGGAGCGAGAGCGCGCGCGCGATGCCGACGCGCTGCTTCTGACCACCGGACAGCTCGTGCGGGTAGCGGTTGCGGTAGCTGCGCGGAAGACGCACCTCGTCGAGCAGCTTCTCCACGCGCGCGTCGAGCTCCGCCCCCTTGGCCTCCCCGGCGAGGAACAGCGGCTCGCCGATCGACTCGCCGATGGGCAGACGCGGGTTCAGCGACGACGACGGGTCCTGGAAGACGATGCCGACGCGACGACGGAGCGACTTGATCAGCTTGCGCGAGCCGCTCGAGATGTCGACGCCGTCGACGACCAGACGACCGTCGGCGATCGGCTGCAGGCCGATCGCGGCGCGACCGATCGTCGACTTGCCCGAGCCCGACTCGCCCACGAGACCGACGATCTCGCCCTCGGCGATCCCGAGCGTCACGTCGTCGACGGCACGGAACGCGGCGACGCGGCCCTTCTTGCCGTACTCGATCGACACGTGCTCGAGCTCGAGAACCGGATGCGCGATGACCGGAGCGGCCGCGGCGAGAGTGAGCTCCTCGGTGTGTGCGGGGCCTTCGGCGACGGCAGCGGCGAGAGCCCCGACGATGTCGACGGTGGCCTCCCCCTCGAGCGTCTCACCCAGGCGGGGAACCGAGGCGAGGAGCTCCTTGGTGTAGTCGTCCTGCGGGTTGCCGAGCACCACGGTCGCCGGGCCCTGCTCGACGACCTCTCCCGACTTCATGACGACGATCCAGTCGGCGAGGTCGGCCACCACGCCCATGTCGTGCGTGATGAGCAGCACGGCCGAGTCGAGGCGGTCGCGGAGGTCGCGGATGAGATCGAGGATCTCCGCCTGCACGGTCACGTCGAGCGCCGTGGTGGGCTCGTCGGCGATGAGCAGGGCGGGCTCGAGACTGATCGACTGCGCGATCATCGCGCGCTGACGCTGACCGCCCGACAGCTGGTGCGGGTACGACGCGAACGCCTTCGCCGGGTCGGGCAGCCCCACCATGCCCAGCAGCTCGAGCGCGCGCGCCTTCGCCGCGGACGGTGCGATGGGGGTGTGCGCACGCAGCGCCTCGATGATCTGCGACCCCACCGTCAGCACCGGGTTGAGGGCCGTCATCGGCTCCTGGAAGATCGCCGCGACCTCGGGTCCGCGCAGGTCTCGCATCTGCCGCGCCGACAGACCCGTGATCTCACGACCGTTCACCTTGATGCTGCCGGTGACGCGGCTGTTCTTGGGCAGCAGGTCGAGCACGGCCATCGAGCTCACGCTCTTGCCCGATCCCGACTCGCCGACCACCGCGACGACCTGGCCGCGTGCGATCGAGTAGTTCAGGTTCTTCGCGGCCGGAACCCAGACGTCGTCGACCGCGAAGTCGACGCTGAGGTCGGTCATCTGAAGGGCGGGGACGCCCGCCGTCTCGGTCGTGCTCATGAGACTGTCCTCTCGGTCCCGCTCAGCGGGAGTGAGTGATCGGAAAATGAAAGAATCGGAGGATGCCACGCCAGACGTTCCGTTCGACGTTCACCCGCATCCTGTGCGTCATCGCGTGGGCGATCATCGCCGCGGTCGCGATCGGCCTTCTCGTGGTGCCCGGCGCGTCCGACGCGCCCGCTCTGGTGATCGTCGGTGCCCTGGGCGCCGCGGCGGCCGTCTCGGCCGTGCTCTGGTCCCCGTCGGTCTCGGTCGACGACGAGGCCGTGCAGGTCGACAACATCGCTCTGCGCTACCGCGTTCCGTGGGCTGCGCTCATCCACGTCGACACCCGCTACGCGCTGCAGCTGCACACGCCCGGACGCCGGATCGGCGTGACGGCCGCACCCGCCCCGGGCGCGGCCGGGTCGCTCCGCGCGATGCGCGCCCACCGCCGCACCGAAGGCGTGACCGCGCCGAACACCCGGCCGGGCGAACTGCCCGGAACGGACTCCGGCAACGCGGCGGAGATGGTCCGCACCCGTTGGCACGCCCTGCGCGATGCCGGCCGCGTGGAGGCCGGCATCGCCGAGTCGGTTCCGGTGACCGTCACCCCGCGCGTCGACAACCTGCTGCTGCTGATCGCGGGTGTCGCCGGAATGGTGCTGGCCGTAGCGCTGGCCTGACACCCGCCGCGAGACCGTCGTCATGACGACGGCGTCTCCGGGTGGACCCGCGCCTGCGTGCTGGCGGGAGCCGTCGTCGAGGACGCCGGCTGCTCCTTCGTGCGCCGCAGCGAGAACCGCTTCTGCCGCGGGTCGAAGGCGTCGCGCAGACCGTCGCCGACGAAGTTCACCAGGACGGCGAGCAGCACGATGAAGACGGCGGGCCACCAGAACAGCCACGGCCGCGTCTGGAACGCCGACTGGTTGTCGGAGATGATCAGGCCGAGCGACACGTCCGGCGGACGCACACCGAGCTGGAGGTAGCTCAGCGCGGTCTCGAGGAGGATCGCGGATGCCGCGAGCAGCGTCGCCGCGACGATGACCACGCCGATGGCGTTCGGCAGGATGTGCTTGAAGATGATGCGGGCGTCGCTGGCACCCGCGACCCGAGCGGCCTCGACGAACTCGCGCTCGCGCAGAGAGAGGAACTCGGCGCGCACGAGGCGCGCGATGGTCGTCCACGAGATCATCGCGAGGAAGAACGCCAGCGGGATGACACCCAGACCACCGGTGGCGCGGCCGACGACCGCACCGATCACGATGATCGGGATGACGATGAACACGTCGGTGATGCGCATGAGGACCGAGTCGACCCAGCCGCGGTAGTAACCGGCGAGAGCGCCGATCACGGTGCCGACGGCCGTTCCGACCACGCTGATCACGATCATCACGAGGATCGAGTTCTGGATGCCGCGCATCGTCATCGCGAAGTAGTCGATGCCGATGCGGTCCTGACCGAACGGGTGGTCGCCGGCCGAGAACGGCCACAGCGAGAGCGTGGGCGCTCCCCCGTCGTTCTGCGGGTTCAGCGAGGTGTAGTCGTATTTCCACCACCCGGGGATGGGGCCGAGGCCGATCGCCGAGATCGAGAAGACCGCCACGAGGATGAACAGGATGCCGGAGACGACGGCGACCTTGTTCGACAGGAAGCGTCGGAGGATGAGCCGTCCCTGGCTCACCCCGACGGTGTTGCGTTCGTCGGCGGGCGGCGGCGCGTCGACGTTGGCCGGTTCGGGAAGCATCTGGGTCATCGGAGGACCTCCGGGATTCGGATGGCGGCGATCATGCGACCACTCGCACGCGCGGGTCGAGCGTGGCGTAGGCGAGATCAGCCAAGAAGTTGAAGACGATCGCGGTGATCGCGATGACGATGAAGTAGCCCATGACGGGGTTCACGTCCACGCGTTGGATCGACGTCACGAAGAGCTGCCCCATTCCGGAGATCGCGAACACCTTCTCCGTGATCACGGCACCACCGAGGAGAGCGCCCACGTCGGTCGCGACCAGCGTCACGATCGGGATGAGCATGTTGCGCAGTCCGTGGCGCAGGATGACCGTGCGCTCGGGCAGACCCTTCGCCCGGGCGGTGCGGATGTAGTCCTGGTTCATCACCTCGAGCATTCCGGCGCGCGCGTACCGCGTGTATCCGGCGAACGAGATGAGCAGCAGCGAGATCGTCGGAAGCAGGAGGTGGGTGAACGTGTCGATCCCGCTGATCCACATGTCGCCGGTGAACCCCGGGGTGCTGGCGCCGACGGTCGCGATGGGGCGACCGTTGATGCGGGGGTTGTTGACGTACTGCGGCCACGACTGCATGTACCGGTCGAGGACCACGAGAGCACCCGAAAGGAAGGCCACGAGCGCCCCGATGCGCGCGGCCATTCCGCGGTCGGGGGCGCCCAGAAGATAGCCCGAGACGATACCGACCACGACCGCGACGACCCCGAGGATGATGATCGTGTTGAAGGTCGAGATGTCGAACAGTCCCTGCAGGGCGAAGTAGCACGCGTACGCGATCGCGCCGTTGAGAGCCGCGACGATCAGGGCGCGGCGGTTCTGCAGGCCCGCGATCAGAGCGGTCGTGATCACCACGATGCCGGCGATCAGCAGGAGCAGACCCACGGGCCCGAGGCCCGGGTTGCGGAACCAGTCCGTGACGTTGAAGTACACGAGCAGGGCGACGGTCGCGAGACCGGAGACCGCGGCGACGATGACGCGGCGACGCGCGTCGCCGCCGATCATGGCCTGCCAGATGACGGCGGTGACCACGGCCAACACCGCGATCAGCCAGATGGGGATGGATGTCGCCGACTCGAGGAAGCTGTTGAAGCCCAGCGCCATGAACTCCTTCAGGAGCACCGCGACGAGGAACGACGGCAGCGAGAAGAGGAAGAAGCTGAGCAGCGTGATGCCGAAATCGAATCCGCTGTGCTGCCGCAGCGCGGAGACGACACCGACGATGATGCCGAGGACGATGGCCAGCACGAACGACGCCGTCACGAGCTGGAGAGTCGAACCGATCGCCGTCGGGAGGATGTCGAGCACGGAGGCGTTCGACACGGTGAGACCGAGGTTGCAGGCGCCGGTGAACGGCACGAGGCAGCCCGCGGCACCGCCGAGCCAGAGGAAGTAACGCAGGGGCACCGGGACGTTCAGGTCGAGCGCCGCGACACGGGCGGCGATGAGCTGATCACGGTTGGTGGCGGAGCTGTCGCGCAGGTCCTGCAGGGGGTCGCCGGAATTGGCGGCCAGCACGTACATGATGAACGATGCTGCGAGCAGAACCAGGATCGAGACGGCGATGCGCCTGAGGATGAATCCGACCATCGCGGGAGGACTTCTTTCGATCGGGTGGAAAAGCACCTGTAGGTGCCCAGGAAAGGATAGTCGCGTGCGGTCCGGGTTCGGCGCACGCGTACAGACGAAGCGAGGCGCCGGAGTCGGGCGACTCCGGCGCCTCGCGTGGGATCAACGGGCTATCAGCCCGCCAGCGTCCACTCCTGTGCATTCCACACGATGCCCGTCTGACCACCGAAGTAGTCGACGCCCGTGATGGAACCGTTGTCGGCGAAGAGACCGGGCGACTGGAACAGCGGCAGACCGTAGTAGTCCTTGGCCGTCTCGGCGTCGATCTTCACCTTGATGTCAGCGAGCTTGGTCGGGTCGGTCGTGACCTGGCTCTCGTCGACGAGGGTGTCGACGGTGGCGTTGCTGTAGTTGTTGTAGTTACCGCCACCGCCGGTCTTGAAGATCTGCGGCAGAGCGGCGTTGCCGGCACCCGGCGAGACCCATCCGAAGATCGAGACGTCGTAGCTGCCGCTGCCGAGGAGCTTGCCCCAGTCGGGCGAGCCGGCGTCGACGATGTTGAAGCCCGCCTGCTGCGCCGACTGCTGGATGGCGCGGAAGCTGTCGACACGGTTGGGGTTGTTCGTGTTGTACAGGATGCGGACCGTGGGGGTCGCACCGTTCAGCAGCGTCTTGGCACCCTCGATGTCGGGCTCGGTGAACTTGTCGTATCCGCTCGCCGCGACGGCGGTCTCGTACTGGTCGCCGTCCGTGGGCAGGAAGATCTGCGAGTTCAGGACGTTGGCGTCCGGGTTCACCGGCTTGATGATCGAGTCGAGGATCTGCTGGCGCGGGATCGTCTTCAGGAACGCCTCGCGGACGTTCGCGTCGGCGAAGACGCCACCGAAGCTCAGGTCGACGTGGTCGTAGGCGAGCTGGCTGCCCGAGTGGACCGTCGCGTTGGCGTTCTTCAGCGCCGTCAGCGTGTCGGCGGAGGCCTGCGGCTGGATCGCCTGGACCTCGCCGTTCTGAAGGGCCGTGACCTGCGCGTTGGCGTCACCGATGAAACGGATGATCAGCTGGTCGTACGAGGGCGACATCTTGCCCTTGTAGTTGGGGTTCTTGCCCAGCGTGATGCTCTGCTCGGGCGTGAAGTCGGTCACGATGAACGGACCGCTCG
>Ga0308156_1000137_pt1 | contig 232693 bp, 197 predicted proteins | sample PhyAR2_FD_201041 | JGI IMG/M metagenome (GOLD analysis project Ga0308156, IMG submission 201041) | Phyllosphere microbial communities from UC Gill Tract Community Farm, Albany, California, United States - DLSL A.R2 | ecosystem: Host-associated > Plants > Phyllosphere > Unclassified | place...
AGAAGTTGCAACAGAAGCAGGTGCATTTGGCCGTGCTGCAGTACCAAGTGGTGCATCTACCGGACAATATGAAGCTGTTGAATTACGTGATGGAGATAAATCTACATATTTAGGAAAAGGCGTTTTAAAAGCAGTAGAAAATGTAAACACCAAAATTGCTGATGCATTAAGGGGTATTGATGTTTTTGAACAAAACGCAATTGACAAACTTATGTTAGACCTTGATGGTACCGAGAACAAAGGTAACTTAGGCGCTAATGCTATTTTAGGTGTTTCTTTAGCGGTTGCAAAAGCTGCTGCTGACGAAATTGGCCAGCCATTATACCGTTATATTGGCGGTGTTAATTCAAACACTTTACCTATCCCGATGATGAACATCATCAATGGTGGTTCTCACTCTGATGCTCCTATTGCATTCCAGGAGTTTATGATCATGCCAGTAGGTGCACCTTCTTTCTCTGAGGCGTTACGTTGGGGAACTGAAGTTTTCCATAGTTTGAAAAAAATCCTTCACGATAGAGGTTTATCTACTGCGGTAGGTGATGAAGGCGGTTTCGCCCCAACTTTTGATGGTACTGAAGATGCAATTGAAACGGTATTAAAAGCTATTGAAACTGCTGGTTACCAACCAGGTTCACAAATCTGTTTAGCGCTAGATTGTGCATCATCTGAGTTCTACAAAGATGGTAAATACGATTATACCAAATTTGAAGGCGATAAAGGTGCTATACGTTCAAGCGAAGAGCAAGCACAATATTTAGCTGATCTTTCTGCCAAATATCCAATTATCTCTATCGAGGATGGTATGGATGAAAACGATTGGGCTGGTTGGAAAACTTTAACTGATAAAGTTGGCGACCGCGTTCAATTGGTAGGTGATGATTTGTTTGTAACTAACGTAACCCGTTTACAACGTGGTATCGATGAAGATACGGCAAACTCTATCCTGGTAAAAGTAAATCAGATCGGTTCATTAACCGAAACGATTAATGCGGTTACTTTAGCACAAAACAGTGGTTATACTTCGGTAATGAGTCACCGTTCTGGTGAAACTGAAGATGTTACCATCGCTGATTTAGCTGTTGCATTAAACTGCGGACAGATTAAAACCGGTTCAGCTTCACGTTCGGACAGGATTGCAAAATACAATCAATTGTTACGTATTGAAGAAGAATTGGGCGAAAACGCACGTTTCATCGGTTCGAAATTCAAATACGCGAAAAAATAACCTTATGATGAGTGTCATTCTGAGCTTGCCGAAGAACTTTTCGATAGGTGTTTAGATGGGCTCAACAGGACAATCCAATTTGGTGTTAACAAGTTGAAAAACTTATTTGCGAAACATCCGGAGATTTTAAATCTTCGGATGTTTTTATTTAATACTATATTTGCTCAACAAACCTTACAGGTTTTAAAAACCTGCAAGGTTTAATGACGGTTTTCGAGAAAAATATGAAACGTTTAATAGATCTTTTCCGCAATAAATATTTCCTTGCAACTGTCGCTTTCGCGATGTGGATGCTATTTTTCGACAAAAATGACATGATGTCGCAATATGAATACCGCAGTCAGGCGAATAAACTGCAGGAAGAAAAAGAATATTTCGAGAAAGAAACCGCCCAGGTTAAAAAGGATTTAAACGAACTGAACACCAACTTAAATACTGCCGAGAAATTTGCACGCGAAAAATATTTTATGAAGAAAGATAATGAAGATGTTTTCGTGATTATCAGGGAGGAGAAGAAAGATTAGTTTTCAGTTGGCAGTGTGCAGTATTCAGTTGAAAGTATTTAGTTTAAAGTTCAACTGTTAAACAACTTGCCGATCAATTAACCGATTAAACCGTTAAACATTCGAATGCTCCATATCCTCTACATTATAGCCATAACTGCCGAGGCCATGACTGCTGCATTATCTGCCGGTAGGCGCGATATGGATTGGGTTGGCGTTTGTATTATTGCCTGGGTTACGGCTCTGGGTGGCGGTACGGTTAGAAATGTATTATTTGGACATTACCCCATGAGCTGGGTAGAACATCCCGAGTATTTAGTGATTACTGCGGCGGCGGCCTTATTTGCTGCTTTTATCGCATCGATCATGACCAGGCTCAAAAAACTTTTTCTTTACCTGGATGCTTTGGGTTTGGTGGTGTTTACCATTATCGGGTGCCAGGTAGCGCAACAGATTCATTTACCTTATTTGATTGTACTTTTTAGCGGAATGATCACCGGTTGTGCAGGAGGTGTGCTTCGTGATGTGCTCTGCAATGAAGTGCCTTTTCTTTTCCGCAAAGAGATTTATGCCAGTGCCGCAATTGTTACCGGCTCTGTTTATATCGGGATCGAACATTTTCATGGATCCGAAATGCTTGCAACTGTTTTTGCTGCCATAGTGGGTTTAACATTGAGACTGCTTTCTATCCGTTTCGAATGGCATATGCCTAAGTTTGTTTACCGGGATGAATGGCACTAACTTAGTTTGGAGTTTTTAGTTCGGAGTTCCGAGCCTCCAAACTTAAAGCTCCCTATTCCTTTTCCCGTGGTGTCAGATGTTACCATCTGGCACTATCAAAGTTAAAACACCTTCAATTATTTACAAAAAAACATCTATCAGTCAGATGATAACATCTGACTGCACATCCATCTAACTGCACATCCACCTAGAACTATCAACCAAAGATCTCTAGTTTTCGTGGTGTCAGATGTTACCATCTGACACAAGTTCCACTTTAATTTAAAATATTCCTGTAATCAGTTAGCTTAATAATATCGTATTCGTTACCAAGATAAAATGCTGCACTGCTATAATTATAATCTTCAGGATACTCACTTAAACTCCAGTGAGCTTGCAAGGGGTTTTGATGAATATATTCCAGTTTAACTTCTAGAAGCTCTCTATTACCGATCCAAACATCATCAAATCTATCATTCCAAACCTTAAATACTTGCTTCTCATTTTCAATCCTGATCCGATTCAGTAAAAGACTTTCATTGGTTTCAAGGTATTTCCTTATTTCAAATGCACAAAACTTTTTCAAATCACGCATGGCATCAGATAATTTATTTTCTTCGTTGAAGTAAAGCAGAATATGAAAGTGATTGGGCATGATTACATACCCAAGGATTGAAATATTGTATTTAACCGCCACGAAGTTCATGCTATTCACAATAATTAGTTTACAAAAATCACTTTCGAGCAGCTTTATGTGCTTATAGCAACTTGTGGTCACAAAAGAAGCATTTTTTCTCTAAAAATAAATTTCTGTTTCTTAACCCCATAACTATTGCACTTTACGTGTCGGGATGTTAACACCCGCACTTTTCAGATTTATCAAATACCATCAGTTATTATCAAACATAATCGCCCTGTCAGATGGTAACATCTGACAGCACATATAAGTCAGTTGGGAGTTTTCAGTTCGGAGTTCTGAGTCTCCAAATTCACAACAACCAACTCCAAACTTAAAGTTCTCCGTTTCTTTTCCTTAAAAACCACTCGGTTCCTAGCAAGATCATGATTAAACCAAACAACCATTTTATATTAATCAGTTCATCATACTTACGGTCTTCATAGCTGATGGTTTTGATGTTCTCATTTTTCAGGATTTCATCAGCTATTTTAAGCAGGTTTTCGGGCATAAACAATTTACCATTGCTTTGTTTAGACATGGTATTTAAAAGCTGGTGGTTGGCTGTTGTTTGCTGGTATTCAGCAATTAAAGCGTTTACATGAAAACTTCCGGTAGCCGTGTATTTCTTTCCGCCGAGTGCTGTATTCGCCACATACGAATAATTACCAGCCGGCATGGTACCTGCATCCAATTGATAAGCCGTTTCCGTTTTGGAGAAAGTATAATTGAACAGCTTTCCTGCTTCATTTTTAACCTGCAGATTTACCTCGGGCTCATTAACCGCCTGGTAACTGTCGTTATAAAGGGTTGCATTAAACTGGATACTTTCATTTTCATCATAAGCGGCTTTAGCAGTAAAAACCTTAAACCTGCGTTTATCATCTTTAACAGAAAGGTATTGAACGGTTTTTGAAATCAGATCATTTAAAACGGATTGCGACGCTTCATTTTCAGCTTCAGCAAGTTTCCATCGCCACAACCCCTCCCCCATTAAATAACCGGTTTTTAAGCCGTTTTCGTTTGCAAAAAACAGCAATGGTTGCTGCGTACTCACTTTACCAATGCGTTGATTAAACACCGGAGTTGCTCCTGCATTTACGGTTAACCTGCCAAAAGGGCTCAGTAAAGGATCGAAAGATGAAACCTGCTTTTTATCCTCATCCGTCAGGTTGAAACTGGTAAAACCATTGGCAAAATCGGCATATACTTCCTGAACAGAACCATTGGCGGAGCTCAAATTAACTTGATTTTGGATCTGATTAAAAGCATTTACATTGCTCTGCGCCCCTACAATGTACCAGACCGGTTTCTTTAATGCTGTGAATTTCTTTAAAAAGACTGAAGAGATATTCTGCACATCGGGCAACTGATACAAAACAATTAAATCAAATTTAGATGGATCTGTTGCATTTAAATCATCTGCAAGGGTAAGTTTAACTTCGTAGTGTTTATTGAGCGAAATAGCCTCCTTTAAAACGCCCAGATCAGGGTGAGGTGAAGCAGCAGCAAGCAATACTTTCTGCCTGCCGTCAATAACCTCTACATAAAAGGTCTGAACGTTATTTTGCGTGGTAATTTCATTTTCTAAAGCGCCTAATTGTACGGTGTACTTCTGCACACCGATTTTGCCTGCATGGAGCTTTACCGGAATGGTTTTAACAAAAGAAGCGGCATTAATCAAGATGTTCTGTTGCGCTATCTTTGCACCGTTTTCGCTAATGGTTAATGATGTGTTTTCACCGTTGCTCTGAAAAGCCTGTACCTGTACTTCGACCGTAAAATCATCATCCAGGTATACAATGTTATTGTAATTTACATTCGAGATCAATACATCGCGCCTGGGAATACTATCACCCAGCGCAATGGTGTAAATTGGGGCATTGATCTGATTAACGCTGTATAATGGGTTGCCGCCATGGTTAAAAATCCCATCAGTAGCCAAAACAACTGCCCCGACATTGCGGTTGGTATATTCATCTCTGATTTTCTGAAAAAATGCAGAAGCATCGGTCAATTTTCCCTGGTTTTTAAAGTCGAAGCCATCAGCAACCTGATCGCCAAAATGAAGCACTTTTATTTCGTATTTGCCTGCGAGTTTATCCCTTAACCTTTCAAGGTTTTGTTCGTACCGCTTTTGATCGAAACCTGCTGCTTTAACCTGACCAACTGATAGTGAATTATCCTGTCCGATGATGATTACAGGCTTATCTAAAGTATAATTTAAGGTTTTAATGAGTGGTGCAAACAGGAACCATGAAATTGTAGTAACAACCACAATCCTCAACGCAGCCAAACTATATTGAAGTTTTTTATCCAGATTTTTATTACCGCGATAAAGCAACCAGGCATAGAGTATGCCTAATGCCAGGCAACCCAGAAAAGACAAAATAGAAGCCCCTGAAAAAAAAACATTCATAATTCATAAAGATGGTAATTTTAGGTAAATTTTCAAGGTTGTTAATCATAAAGAATTATGCTAAAGCTAAAACACCCTTCGTTTAACCACCGAGTGCACTGAGGATCATGGAGTATCTAAACCTTTTTAAGCACCGAACTCTGTGTGCTTCGCGTCTTTTCTCTGTGACCTTTGTGGTAAAAAAAAAGAACGCTATACGCTCTGTGGTTAATTACCTATCTTTAAAACCAAATCGATCTTATGAAATTAATCTTTTTAACGCTACTGCTATTTCTAAGCTTTATGGTCAATGCCCAAAATAATTTCAAAGCTACTCAAATCAAATTTGAAAGAGTAGAAAAGGCATACAGCGAAAAGTGGGAAACATTAAGAAAATTTATCCTTGCTGAAGGTTTTGGTGATCAATTTTCGATGGTAATCAATGCTTATAAAAGTGAAGGTAAACTGGAAGTTTGGTTAAAGGCTAATACCGATAAAAACTACAAATTATTCCGCACTTATGATTTTTGTGCACATTCGGGTACACTGGGGCCAAAAGTAGTGGAAGGAGACGGACAAACACCTGAAGGATTTTATTACATCAATGTTTTCAACCCGATGAGCAAATTTCATTTATCAATGGGTATAAATTATCCGAATACGATAGATGATGCTCGAACTGGAAAAGGCCGAAAACCGGGAAGTGATATTTACATCCATGGCGATTGTGTTACGGTTGGTTGCATTCCGCTAACGGACGAAAAAATTAAAGAAGTGTATATTCTAGGCGTTGAGGCAAGCAATGCTGGTCAGGAAAAGATTCCGGTAAACATTTATCCCTTCAAAATGACCAATGGAAACTTAAAAAAGTATTCAAAGCAATTTCCTGATCAGGCCAGTTTCTGGAAATCGTTACAACCTGGCTATTTAGATTTTGAGAAGAATAAAAATCAAGCCGATGTAAGTGAAGTGAAGGGGAAATATGTTGTGAAGTAACAAAAAAAGTCAAGTTTTTAAAAAACTTGACTTTTTTATCGCTTGTTGAACTAAACCTTCCGCCTTAAGCCTTAAACCTTACAACTCTTAGAGCATTCCACCGCAAACCGATAAGGTTTGTCCGGTTACGTAAGCACTCATATCTGAAGCCAGGAACACGCAAACATTTGCAATATCTTCGGTTTCGCCGGCACGTTTTAACGGAATATCTTTTTCCCAACCTTCAACTACTTTAGGATCTAAAACATCTGTCATTTCGGTACGGATGAAGCCTGGCGCAACCACGTTAGCACGGATATTTCTCGATCCCAGTTCTTTAGCTACCGATTTGGTAAAACCGATAATACCAGCTTTAGAAGCAGCATAATTAGCCTGACCAGCATTGCCTGAAACACCAACTACCGAACTCATGTTAATGAAAACACCTTTACGGGCTTTCATCATCACTTTAGAAGCTGCCTTGGTTACGTTAAAGATCGATTTTAAGTTGACATTGATTACATCATCCCAGTTTTCCTCGCTCATTCTCATTAATAAACCATCTTTGGTAATGCCAGCATTATTTACTACAATATCAATGGCTCCAAATTCTGCCACGATATCACTGATCAATTGCTCAGCCTCATCAAATTTAGAAGCATCAGAACGATAACCTTTAACTTTGGTACCAAAGCTTTGTAATTCTTGCTCCAAAGCTTCGCCTTTTTCTACTGATGATAAATAGGTGAATGCTACATTAGCACCTTGCTCTGCAAATTTCTCCGCTATTTTACGACCGATTCCTTTTGATGCGCCGGTAATTAACGCTGTTTTTCCTTCTAGTAATTTCATTTAGTATTATTATTTGTCAGTCTGAGCCTGTCGAAGACTCATCTGTTATTTATTTTTATAGTTTGATAATCTTATAATTTCATTCCAATTTTCTTCGAATAAAGCTTCTTTTTTCTTTCTGCCCCAACTTTTAACTTGTTTTTCGAAATTTATAGCATCTTCTATTTGGTCAAATCTTTGGTAATATTTCAAAATGACTGGTCTCCTGGAAAAAGTATAAGCCAAACCATTTTCACCAGCATTATGTTGCGAAATTCTGGTTTCTAAATCATTAGTTACGCCAACATAATAACTTTTATCAGTACATTCAAGGATGTAAACAAAATAATTATGTACCCTAGCCATGAACAATCTTTAGAAATATAAAGTTAATAAAAATAATTCTTGCTAATATTCTCACGTGAGCTTACCGAAAGTCCTTCGACAGGCTCAGGATGACAATCTGGTCGGATATAAATTGTTAATTGCTAACGACTGAAACTCCAAACTGCGAACTCAAAACTTATACCGCCGGTTCCTGCTGACTCAAACAGTGAAAACTTCCCAATCCCCAGATAATATCGACTGAGTTAATACCAATCACCTTGCGATCGGGGAAACAGCCCTCGATAATATCTAAAGCTTTTTGGTCGTTCACATCATCAAAAACAGGCACAATTACAGCCGCATTAGCAATGTAAAAATTAGCATAAGACGCTGGCAAACGGGTATCATCATAGATAACCGGCGAAGGCATAGGTAACTCCACAATATTTAATGAGCGGCCGTCCTTTAATTTCATTGCCTTTAACGCTTCTAAATTTTCCTGTAATAAAATATAGTTTTCATCCAAGGGATTACTTTCTACAACAGTTAAAACGGTATCCTCGTTTACAAAACGGGTAATATCGTCGATGTGGCCATCGGTATCATCCCCTACAATACCATCGCCCAACCATAGTACCTGGTCCTGACCATAATACTCAAGCAAATACTTTTCGATCTGCTCTTTGGTTAAATGTGGGTTGCGGTTCTCATTTAACAAACATGCCGTGGTGGTTAAAACGGTACCTGCGCCATTAAATTCTACTGAACCACCTTCCATTACAATATCAGGATTGAATAATGGCAGATTAAAATGTTTTGCAATTTTAGTTGGCACTACATCATCCAGATCAAACGGCGGGTACTTACCACCCCAGGCGTTGTAACCCCAATCTACCACTGCTTTTTCATTGCCTTTAAGCACAAATGCCGGCCCATGATCTCGGCACCAGGCATCATTGGTTTCGTTGAAATAAAATTCAATCTGCGTTAAATCGGCATCTAATTTTTGAAGTTCGGCAATGGCAAAAGCTTTCATTTCTTCATCTTTTACATTGATCCGTACCTTTTCACCTTCGGCAACAGCTTTAATAAACTGACAGTAAGGTTCATAAATAGTTTCAATCTTACCAGGCCAACTGGCCTCTTTGTGCGGCCAACTTAACCAGGTAGCCTCATGTTTAGCCCACTCAGCAGGGAAAGCATACCCCTGTTGCTTAGGTGAATAATCGAATTGATTGATATTTAAATCTTTTCTTGGCGGAAAGTTTGACATCTAATTTAATTTATAAAATGAATGGTTCGTGAGGACACGAACCATGGATTTGGATGTTCGTCATCTCGACTGAAGCGCAGCGCAATGGAGAGATCTATTGATAAAAATTGAAGATTAGATTTCTCGTCTCCGTTTCACTCCGCTCGAAATGACGATTTTGGAGGTTTATTAAAATAAACAATCCTCTATAGTTGTTCGCTTTAAGCTTTGGTCTTTAACCTTTCCGCTTAATCCCCATCAATATACCTTTTCGTAATCGGCTGGTAAGAATCAATTCTTCTGTCTCTCAAAAATGGCCAGTGCTTGCGCATAAAATCACTTTGATCGAGGTCCAGCTCCACAACTTCGGTTTCTTCCTGATCGTGTGATGCTAAATAAAGCAGCCGACCCTGTGCATTGGTTGCAAAACTCCCACCCCAGAATTTCATGGCACCATCTTGTTCAAAGCCAACACGGTTTACACTCACCACCGGAACGCCATTGGCCACAGCATGCGAACGTTGAATGGTTTGCCAGGCATTGTATTGATCCTGGTTGGTTTCCTCATCCTGATCGGTAGCCCATCCAATTGCTGTTGGATAAAACATGATATCGGCCCCCATTAATGCGGTAATGCGTGATGCTTCAGGATACCATTGATCCCAACAGATTAGAATGCCGATCTTCGCAAATTTGGTTTGGAAAACCTTATATCCCAAATCACCTGGGGTAAAGTAAAATTTTTCGTAGTAAGCCGGATCATCAGGAATGTGCATTTTGCGATACTTACCTAAATATGATCCATCGGCATCTAAAACAGCAGTGGTATTGTGGTACAAACCTTCAGCGCGTTTTTCAAACAACGAAGCAATAATTACTACACCCAATTCTTTAGCAATTACCTGTAAAGCATCGGTTGACGGACCTGGAATAGCTTCTGCAAGATTGAAATTATCGTAATCTTCAACATCGCAGAAGTATAAGGATGTAAAAAGTTCCTGCAAACACACAATCTGTGCTCCTTTTGCAGCGGCTTCCCTTACTTTCGTAATCGCTTTATCTAAATTTTCCTGCTTATCTTTAGTACAACTCATCTGCACTAAGCCAACTTTTACTTTCTTCATGTTTTCTGAAATGAGAGAATGAGAGAATGGTTAATTGAGAGAATGTTATTGTAATTTTAAACCACATTCACTCCTTCAAAAATTCACTCATGCTAAATTAACATGCAAAGTTACTATTTGTTTAAGAGTAGAACGGCATAAAATTGTAAATATTGGTATAAATCGGCTTCAATCATTTATGCTAAGATGAGGCATTTTGTTTTTAAAATTCAATGCCCAAAAAGCAAAAAAATATGCTGCAATTGCTTCATTTATCTTTTTGAGGCATTGTGCAGCATACTCAGATATTTGGTATTCAGACCGTAGTTATTCGCCCTCTTCTCCTCCGTTTTTCATTTTCATTAAAAGTACATAAGCATTTTTTGTTACCACACTGCCCAGCTGTTTATTGGTTTTAATTTCTATAAACCCATCCACTGTTGTTCCAATTTCTACAGGAACCATTTTGTACAGCCTATTACCAACTTCCTCAAAAATGTAATATTTATTTTCCCATTTAACTACGGCATCTTCCGGCACGGCATCAACGGTTTCGTTGCCAACAGAAATGGCTGCATTTAGAAATGAGCCTGGTAATAGTTTATGGTCTGAATTTTGAATATCACAGTGTACGGTTGTGGTCCGGTCGTCTTCAATATTAGGCGTAATCAGATGTATTTTAGCGATATATTTCTTTTCGGGGTTTGTTGTCGTATTGCAGATCACTTCTTGTCCTTTTTTTAAACTGGCCGCATCTTTTTCAAATACAGTAAGGTTTGCGTGTAATTCTCCCGGACCAATTAATTCAAATAAAATATCGGCTGCATTAACAAATTTGCCCGTGTTTACATTAACCTTAGTAACGTATCCACTAATGGGCGAATAAATTTTAATATTACGGGTGATCGAATTTTCATTTAAAATTTCAGGATTAATGCCAATTAGCCTCAGTTTTTGAGCAAGTGCTTTTACCAAAACTTTTTGATTATAATAGTCGCTTTCAGTTTGCTGAAAGATTTTATCACTCGTTGCCTTGGTTTGATTTAGTCCCTTTTGCCTGGTATAATCTGCCGCCAAAAACTTCAGTCTGTTTTGAGAAGTTAAGTAATCTTGCTGGAGTTGGATGTACTGCTGATCTTCGACGGTAGCCAACACTGCTCCTTTGGTAACAAACATTCCGGGCATCATAATCATTTTCTTAATATAGCCGCCCATAGGCACACTTACGGAATAGGTATTTTCTGGTGGCACATCTACAACACCATTAACATTAATGGTACTATGCATCGTTTTTTGTGTGATTTTGCCGGTTAAAATCCCGGCATTTTTAACTTGTGCGTCGGTAAGTTGTACCTCGTCTGTGTTTGCTGCTACAGGTTTTTCTGCCTGTACGGTTTCTTTTTTATCCGCACTGCTGCAAGCCATTAGAAGTGACATGCAAACCAATCCTGCTAATATTTGAGTTCTCATTTTATCTTATTTATCTGTGGCTGTAATACGTTCAATTTCAAACGCAGCTTCGTTAAATTGCTGCACTTTATCATAATATTCTGCTCTGACCTGTATAAACTGGTTAACCAGGATCACCCAATCCAGATAGGCAATCTCGCCGGCATTGAGTTTATCAGATGCCGTTCTAAAAATATCACCAGCATTCCGTAAAGCGATTTTATGGTAAGAGCCGATCAGTTTTTCAAGCCTGTTATACCGTTCAACCGCGTTTATTAAATTATTATCCAAAGTTTTTTTTGTTAAGGCCAATTCTTTTTCACGCTGTTGGATGAGGATGCCATTGGCTTTGATGCGGGAATTTTGCGCACCGAAAAAGATTGGAATTCCAATGCCAACACTAATTGAAGAAAACCTTTTACTTTTGTCGAAATACTGCTCTGCCCCAATACTGTTGGTTTGCCAACCAATAATACTCGAGTTATTATAACCAAAACTTAAAGAAGGCAGCAGTTTACTTTTTTCGAGGGCCTTTTGTTGCCTGGCCAATACCAACTGTTCCTCTCCCAATTTTAGTAAAGGATGGCTGATGTCTTCCTGTTTCAATAAAGGCCTTGTGGCGTAAAGCAAGCTATCAGCCTCCGGCTGCAGGTTTTCATTGCTGTTTAACAAAAACTTAAACCTGTTTTGCATCAGTGTATAATCGGTTTTAAGCAACTCAAGTTGATTGCTGATTTGCTGCTTTTGATTTTCTGCAGTACGAAGTTCAAGCAAATCCACATCGCCTGATTTAAAACGCTGGGTAGATTTATCCAGAAATGCACCATAAACGCTATCGGCCCAAAGCAATAATTTCTCTTTTTCACTTAACAACAAAAGGCTGTAGTAGGCTGATTTCACTTCGGTTTTCAAGTCGAGCTGACGCGCATCAACTTCAATCTCACTGATGCGCAAATTTGTTTTATGGGTAGCAAATTGCCTTGCATAAACAGTCGGAAAATCGAGTGTTTGTACAACAGAAAATTTATTGTCATTCTCCAGACTGTTGAATTTGCCATAATCGAAACCAATTGCTGTTTTTGGTGCGTCAAAGCTACTTTTGGCAATCTGCTGATAATACTGAACGTTGGTTTTGGCAACCTGCAACGAAATGTTGTTTTTAACGGCCGTATCTAACGCCGCTTTTAAGCCGATGGACTTCTGCGCATTCGTATTTAAGGCTCCAAAAAGTATGATGAGTACAGTTAACGCAAGTTTATTTTTAGGTTTGAAATACGAAAAGCCCTTTTCAAATAATATGTATAACATGGGCAAAACAAATAATGTTAATAAGGTAGAAATTAATAAACCACCAATAACCACTGTAGCCAATGGTTTTTGAACCGCACCGCCTGCACCGGTACTGATGGCCATCGGAATAAAACCAAGTGATGGGACCAATGCCGTCATTAAAACGGCACGAAGTTTTGATTTTGTAGCATGGATGACAATTCTTTTTACATCTGTCCAACCCTCTCTTTTTAACCGGTTAAATTCTGAAACCAGGAGAATTCCGTTTAATACGGCTACACCGAAAAGGGCGATGAAACCTACACCGGCCGAAATACTAAAAGGCAAGTCCCTGATCCATAAAGCAAATATGCCACCTGTTGCGGAAAGTGGAATAGCGGTATAAATTAAAAGTCCTTGTTTAACAGAACTGAAAGCAAAATACAGGAGCAAGAAAATTAGCAATAAGGCGATCGGTACTACAATTGCCAATCGTGATTTCGCTGCCGTCATATTTTCAAAAGAGCCGCCATAAGAAATGGTATAACCTTTAGGTAAGTTAAGTTTTGCAGCTGCTTTCTGCTGCAGTTCCTCAACAATCGACTGCACATCCCTATCCTTCACATTAAACCCAACAATGATCCTGCGTTTGGTATCTTCTCTTTGAATCTGGTTAACTCCTTCCACTTCTTCAATATTAGCAACCATACTTAAAGGCACCTGATTACCGGATTTGGTTAAAACCATCAGGTTTTCTACATCTTTAATATTTTTCCGGGCTGCTTCGTCGAGGCGTACCACCATATCAAAACGTTTTTCCCCTTCATAAACCTGACCTGCTACCTGACCTGCAAAAGCAGTATTAACCACCCGGTTTACATCGCCTACGTTTATGCCATATTTAGCCATTCCGTCGCGGTTGTACTTAATTACTACCTGAGGCATTCCCGTAACCTGCTCCTCGTAAACATTGATAGCTCCTTTAACGGTACCGATTATGGTTCCTAAACGTTTGGCATAACCAGCCAGCGAATCCAGGTCTTCACCGAATATTTTACAAACTACATCCTGCCTTGCACCAGTCATTAGTTCGTTAAACCGCATTTGTACCGGAAATTGGAAACCCACGGTAATACCAGGAATTACTTCAACCGCTTTGGTCATTTTGGCACTTAATTCCGGAAATGATTTAGCAGAAGTCCATTCTTTTTTAGGCTTTAAGATTACCATCATATCTCCTGCTTCAAAGGGCATGGGATCTGTTGGTACCTCGGCACTTCCTATTTTGGTTACGATCTTTTGCACCTCAGGAAACTTATCCAACAGAATTTTCGATGCTTTTTGTGTAGTTTCAATCGTATTGTTCAGGTTACTACCGGTGAGCAAACGGGTTTCAACGGCAAAATCGCCTTCTTCCAGCTGTGGAATAAATTCGCCGCCGAGGGTACCCATTATAAAAATAGAGATAGCGAACAAGGAAAGTGTAACGACCAGAATGGTTTTTGGAAAACGGAGTACTTTACTTAAGATGGGTTGGTATTTTCTCTCTATCCATGCCATCAGCTTATCGGTTAAATTTTTCTTGTGGCTGATGGTTTTATTCAGGCATAAAGCCGACATCATCGGCACATAAGTGATGGACAAGAGAAATGCGCCAAGAATAGCAAAAGCTATGGTCCAGGCCATAGGTTTAAACATCTTACCTTCAATGCCTTCCAGCGATAAAATAGGCAGATAAACAATTAGTATGATAATCTGGCTAAATACTGCCGATTTAATCATTGATCCGGTTGATTTTTCCACCTCATTATCCATCTGGTTTTGGTCTATCTTACCGATAGCCCTAAAGTGTTTACTGTGCGAAAAGCGGTGAAGGATGGCCTCGACCACAATTACAGAACCATCTACAATTAAACCGAAATCTATCGCTCCAAGCGACATCAGGTTTCCGCCAACTCCAAACTTATTCATCAATATGATCGCAAAAAGCATAGATAGCGGGATCACAGAGGATACGATCAGGCCTGCACGAAGATTCCCTAAGAAAAACACCAGTACAAAAATCACAATCAGCGCACCTTCCATTAAGTTGGTCTCTACGGTACTAATGGCATTGTCGACCATTTTTGTTCTATCCAGAAAAGGCTCGATCACCACGCCATCGGGAACCATTTTTTGAATTTTCGCAATTTTATCTTTAACTCGTTTTACTACCACAGAAGAATTTTCACCTTTTAACATCATCACCACAGCACCTGCAACTTCACCCTGGGCATTATAGGTCATCGCGCCATAACGTATGGCCGAGCCATACTGAACCTTGGCAACCTGGCCCATTAAAACAGGCATTCCGTTATCAAGCGTTTTTACCACAATCTTCTCAATATCGGCCAGATTGGTTGTTAATCCTTCGCTTCGGATATATAAAACAGTTGGTCCCTTTTCAATGTATGCCCCGCCTGTATTTTCATTGTTTTTTTCGAGGGCATCGAATATTTCGGCAATGGTTAATCCATAGGCTTTAAGTTGGTCTTGCCGCACCGCAACTTCGTATTGTTTCAGCCTGCCGCCAAAACTAGATACTTCCGCGACCCCCGGCGTACCTAAAAGTTGCCTTCTTACTATCCAATCCTGAATGGTACGCAATTCCTGTTCATTAAATTTGCCTTCGTAACCTTTTTTCGGCCGAACTACATATTGATATATTTCGCCTAGGCCTGTTGAAACAGGAGCCATTGCCGGCGAGCCTATGCCCTGTGGAATTTCTTGCTGCACCTGCTGTAAGCGTTCGGCAATTTGCTGTCTTGCCCAGTAAACATCGGTTTCTTCAGTAAAAACGATGGTAACCAAAGAAAGTCCGAAACGTGAAAAACTCCTGATCTGTTTAAGTCCGGAAATACTGCTACAGGCTTGCTCAATAGGAAATGTAATAAGGCGCTCAATATCCGGTGCGCCCAATGATGGAGAAACGGTAATAACCTGTACCTGGTTATCGGTAATATCAGGAAGTGCATCTATCGGTAATTTGGTAACCTCATAAGTACCCCAACCAATCAGTGAGCATACGAACAAAGCAATGATCAGTTTATTCCGGATGGAAAAACCGATGATTTTATTTAACATCATAACTTAAATTAAAATAACAGACATATCCAGAAGCCATGGGAAATGGTTCTGAAAAAATTTGAACAATAAATTTTAAGCTATGGCAATGGGTGGGCGAAACAGGCTTCCGAAAGCAGGATTACTATAGGAATTGGTGTAACTGAAAGTTTTCCTGGTATGTATATTCAGGCATACTGCTTTTAGTAAAATAAATTTTTCTGTCGGAACACCGATTGAAATGATATGATGACCATCAATCTTTTTGAAAGGAAGTTTCATATCCTCTTCATCATCATGATCATCCAGGTCATGCCCGAAGTAATGCATTTCAAGAAAGTCCATAAAACTGATTTCAGCATTGAGCTGATGGTGTTGTAAAAAGTGAAGAACAAGTTGAGGTGCCTTTATTACTTCGCGAACGGAGGTATTAAAAATGAGTACCGGGAAAAGTAGCAGAAGGACAACTTTATTCACCTTGCAAAGATAGCAAAGCTTTCAAAATAATTCAAACCTGCGCGTTTATAATATCTGTTACTTACCGGAAAAGAATGATAACTAAAGCTGGTATTCAAAAATGTGTCAAAAATCGAAAAATGTTAGCAGAATAGAGCCAGTACAGCTCAGAAACCGATATCAAAAAAAGCAGATGAACATTTTTAGTACTGTTCACCTGCTTTCTTAAAATTGTTTAGGGATTGATATTATCCTTTTTCGGTTTCGCGTTGGTTTCTACAATTTCGGCAACTGCAACCACTTCCTTACGTTTTTCAGGATCCATTAACTCCATTAGTTTTAACCCTAATAAACCATCCATTGCTGAACCGCCCGCATTGGCATTTCCACCAATCAATACATCCGGGATCAGTTTCACATTGCCTTTGGATAACTCTTCAGTAATTTTGTAACGGGTAAAGTTTTCGCCTCCCAAAGCTTTAACAGCAAGTTCGTAAGCTTCTGCTGTAGATTTACCTACCGCTAAAATCTTACCTGCTTCAGCGCTACCGGTTAACGAAATCTGTTCTGCTTCTGCTGATGCCCGTAACTTAATTGCTTCAGAATCGGCTTGTGCACGTGCTTTCGTAGCCTCAGCTTCAGCATGAGCACGCATTTTGGTAGCCTCAGCCTCTGCTCCTACCGCTAGTTTTACTCCCGCTGCATCACCTTCCGATTTTTTCACTGTTGCACTTGCGGTACGCTCAGCAATCTCCACACTTTGCTGTGCCTTCACAATATCTTTTTGCATATCGGCAATGGCAGTTTCTTTCTCCATTCCCTGGCGGGTTTCCTGTGCTTGTTTTTGAGTTTCGTATGTGACTTTTTGCTCCTCCGCAATTTTACGGTCGGTTAGAGTTTTCATTAGCGATTCTGGTGGAACAATATCACCAATCAACGTATCAACCGCATTTACGTTATATTCATCAAGTACCTTACGGATATGCTCTTTTGCCGATTCCTGACGTTCTTTACGGGTACTTAAGAAAGCAATTACATCGCTGCCCTGCGCCGAGTTACGGAAATAGTTACCGATGGTAGGCTCTAAAACCTGCGAAACCAGATTCACCATGTTTCCAAAACGGGCAATCACTTTTGGCGCTTCGGTGGTGGGTACATGGATAATCTGTGCCACATCCAGGTTAAACGGGAAACCATCTTTGGAGCGCACGGTTATAGTTGATAGATTTTTATCCAGGTTATGTGCTTCACTACGTGCCGATGCCCAGTTGAGTACCAGATTGGTTGTAGGAACCAGCTCTACCTTCATAATGTATTTGTTAATCGGATATTTTCCTGGTCCAAGCGGTTCCAGCCAAACGCCTTTGGATCCTTTAGCCACAATATTACCATGTTTAAAATCAGCACCGGTTAAATCATCACCTTCTTTACCAATAAACGAAATCACCACGCCTACATAACCTATGGCAATCTCAGTCATGGGAATTTCTTCTAACTGGATAGCCCAGGGGTTTAAGTTGTAAGAACCTGCCAGAATTACCTGCGGTTGCAAACCGCGATTACCACCATGCCTTATAAAGGCATCAAAATCCTGAAAATTATTGTGGCCTTCTACCAGTTTACCCGCAATCTGGTTAGCTTCGATCGGCAAACCATCCAGCGTAGTTACAATTCCCACCATACTTTCCTGAATGCGGACCATATCGGTAACAGAAACCTGAAACAACATGGTATTGATCCGGTACGAACCGGAAGTAATGTAAGCAGTTTGCCTACCCCGCTGACCACCGTTTTCGAGGAACTTTACGGCATCCTGAAAATTATCAGATTCTACTTTCTGCCCCAGGATATTGCCTGTTGGGATTTCGGCCCCGTCTTTAGCCATAATAAGTCCGATTTTCCCTTCAGGGATGATGGTAAATTGCTCCATGCTTACACTGTACTGCCAAAACCACATCCCGAAATATAAGCCCGGCGCCAAAGTTTTTCCCTGGAAACCGGCCTCGCCTTTAATCGCGATAATACGTCCGTCCGGTAATTCCCTTGCCGATCCAAAGAGCACAAATTTTTTGGTAATTAACCCGATCCTGTCTTCAGGTACGATGACCATACCGAATAGGAAACGTAAAATATATTTGTATAAAACAATGCACAACAGTGCCACTAAAACCCACCAGTAATTAGAAATGAGCGCTTCCATAATCTTTTATATTTTTCTTTTTTTTTAAGCCTGATAAACCATTTATCAGGCGCGATATGGATATCAAATGATGTGCTTTATTATCATTTTCAGCGCTTAATTTGAAACTATTTTTTATTGATTTTAAGGCCTCAAAAATGACTCAGGATCCATTGAGTGCAAAATGTCATCTGCAGATGACATTTCTTGGAATAAGCTGACCGAACGCTTATAATGAGCAAAATCCGGGCATTTAGATTTGTACAAATAGCCTCAGAAATTTTAAATGTATAAATTACAATTAATGCAAAAAAGATGTCCTTTTTTTAGACCTAAGGAACCGACCTAACCGCAGGACAATGCTCATAAAGCTGGACAATGAAAACAATATAGATATTAGTTAACCGAACGCGTTTTTGGGATAACGTTATCAATGCCTTGGTGTTTAGCCAAAGACCAGGTATATAAATTGGAAAGCAATAATTAATTAAAACTTATACCCCTATTTCTTCTCTGTATTCCTGTTGCAGTTCGAACAGGCATTTGGCACAAAGGCAGCCATCGTAGAGTTCGGAGATATACTGTACTTCGTTAATGCTGAGTTGCACCACACTGCACTGGCATTTGGTATAGGAATTTGCCTTGCATTCAATAGCGCTCCCGCATCTTTCGCAGGGAATGATTTCGTGTTTGCTATGAGTAGAGGTATAAGGCATGAGATGTAAGGTTTAAGGTAAAACCTTTTGTAATACAAAAATATAAACAAAAAATAAGGTTTTGAGCGTTTGCCCAAAACCTTATCTATTTTATTGCTTTATGATGAGAAGGGGTCGACTATTGCATTAAGATTGCTTCGTGCATCACAATGACGGCGCTAGCGACCTTAAATCTTCCGCCTTCCAACCCGCTACCTTAACCTGAGCAGCTAATACAACCTTCTTCCATGGTACAAACCGGGCCAGTGATGATTTCTTCTGCTACCTGATCTTGTGGGATTTCGGCAGGGATAACAGCTTCAATCGCTTTGCCGCCCTGGTTCTCTACGGTAAACTTAACCGCCTGAGAAGCCGCTTGTGTGCGCAAGTAGTACATACCGGTTTTCAAGCCTTTCTCCCATGCATAGAAGTGCATTGAAGTTAGTTTTGATGTGTTTGGTGCGTTTACGAACAGGTTTAATGATTGCGATTGGCAGATATAGGCACCACGGTCAGCAGCCATATCGATGATATTACGCATCTTGATTTCCCAAACGGTTTTATACAGTTCTTTAATGTAATCAGGAATTTCAGGAATAGCCTGGATTGATCCGTTGGCCAATATGATTTTGTTTTTCATATCATTGTTCCATAGACCTAAAGCGACTAAATCTTTCAATAAGTGTTTATTTACCACCACAAACTCTCCGCTTAATACACGGCGGGTGTAAATATTAGAAGTATAAGGCTCGAAACACTCATTGTTACCTAAAATCTGCGAGGTAGATGCAGTTGGCATCGGAGCAACCAATAATGAGTTGTACACACCATCTTTAACTACTTTTTCGCGCAATGTATCCCAATCCCAACGGCCGCTATCTGGCTTTACGTTCCACAGATCGAACTGGAATTTACCTTCAGATAATGGCGAACCTTTAAACGTTTGGTAAGGACCATGTTTTACTGCTAAATCGTGCGAAGCCGACATCGAAGCAAAATAAATGGTTTCGAAGATGTCTTTGTTTAAACGTTTAGCCTCATCGCTTTCGAAAGGTAAACGCAACAGGATAAAGGCATCAGCCAGACCTTGCACCCCTAAACCAACCGGACGATGGCGCATGTTGGAGTTTTCGGCTTCCTGAACAGGATAATAGTTGTGATCGATGATCTTGTTCAGGTTTAAGGTAGCCTGATAAGTTACATCATATAATCTTTGGTGATCAAAAGCACCGTTGATTACAAAACGAGGCAATGCCAATGAAGCTAAGTTACAAACCGCAACCTCATCTTTAGAAGTATACTCGATAATTTCGGTACACAGGTTAGAACTTTTAATGGTACCTAAGTTCTGTTGGTTAGATTTGCTGTTCGCTGCATCTTTAAACAACATATAAGGTGTACCGGTTTCGATCTGCGAATCTAAGATAGCAAACCAAAGTTCCTGTGCTTTAATGGTTTTACGGCCACGGCCCTCGGCTTCATATTTAGTATACAATTCTTCGAATTCCTTACCGAAACAATCTGCCAAACCTGGTGCTTCGTGCGGACAGAATAAGGTCCAGTTGCCATTATCCTTAACACGTTGCATAAACAAGTCGTTGATCCACAAGGCATAGAACAAATCGCGTGCACGCATTTCTTCTTTACCGTGGTTTTTACGTAAATCTAAAAATTCGAAAACATCTGCATGCCAAGGCTCCAGATAAATAGCAAAAGCACCTTTACGTTTACCTCCACCCTGATCTACATAACGGGCGGTATCGTTAAATACACGTAACATTGGAATGATTCCGTTACTGGTACCATTTGTACCGCCAATGTATGAACCGGTAGCACGGATGTTGTGGATGCTTAAGCCGATACCACCTGCACTTTGCGAAATTTTAGCAGTTTGCTTTAAGGTATCGTAAATGCCTTCGATGCTGTCATCCTGCATGGTTAACAGGAAACATGAAGACATTTGAGGTTTTGGTGTAGCCGCGTTGAACAACGTTGGTGTTGCATGCGTAAACCAACGCTCGCTCATTAAATTATAGGTTTTAATGGCGCTTTCAATATCTTCTTTGTGGATACCAACCGAAACACGCATAAACAAATGCTGAGGGCGCTCCACAATCTGACCGTTAACTTTTAACAGGTACGATTTTTCCAGAGTTTTAAAACCAAAATAATCGAAACCGAAATCGCGGTCGTAAATGATCGAACTATCTAAAATATCCTTGTTTTTTTCAATGATCTCATAAATATCGTCAGCGATAAGAGGAGCCTCTTTCTGCGCTTTCGGGTCGAAATATTCGTACAACATCTTCATCGTACCCGAGAATGACTTGGTGGTGTTTTTATGTAAGTTGGAAACCGCAATGCGCGAGGCCAGCAAAGCATAGTCAGGGTGTTTTGTGGTTAACGAGGCAGCAGTTTCTGCAGCAAGGTTGTCCAACTCTGACGTGGTTACCCCATCGTATAAACCTTCAATTACCTTTTTGGCAACGTCAATCGGATCAACAAGATCTGAATTTAAACCATAGCAAAGTTTTTGAATACGCGCTGTGATTTTGTCAAATTGCACCGGTTCTTTCCGGCCATCTCTTTTTAGTACGAACATATTTTATGAGATTTAAATTTTGTATTAGGTAGCGTGTATCAAGTATCAAGACTTGATGATCGCTTTATATTTTTGTAATTTAATTAATTGGTATTAAGTAATGGGTATCAGGTATCGAGATTACAACAACCTTCCACCCTCAACCTTCTAACCTTCCACCTTAGAAGTCTTCATCTAAAGAAAACGCCTGTGCTTTATTATCTGCAGCAGTTAACACACCGCTTTTCTGATAATCGCCAACACGTTTTTCGAAGAAGTTGGTTTTACCCTGCAATGAAATCATTTCCATAAAATCGAAAGGATTGGTTGCATTGTATATTTTTTTGTAACCTAATTCCTGTAACCATCTGTCGGCTACAAACTCGATATACTGGCTCATTAATTTTGCATTCATGCCAATCAGGGCAACCGGCAATGCATCGGTAATAAATTCTTTTTCAATCTCAACTGCATCGCTGATAATGCCATGCACTTGTTCTTCACTCAATTTATTGCTCAACATGCTGTACAACAAGCAGGCAAATTCGCAGTGAGAACCTTCATCTCTTGAAATCAACTCATTACTGAATGTTAAGCCTGGCATTAAACCGCGTTTCTTCAACCAGAAAATTGAACAGAAACTACCGCTGAAGAAAATACCTTCAACCGCGGCAAAAGCTACTAAACGCTCAGCAAAGGTTCCGTTATCAATCCAACGTAAAGCCCATTCGGCCTTTCTTTTTACTGCCGGAACAGTATCAATAGCATGGAACAAACGATCCTTTTCTTCCGGATCTTTAATGTAGGTATCAATTAATAAAGCGTAGGTTTCTGAATGGATATTTTCCATCATAATCTGGAAGCCATAAAAACAACGCGCTTCCGGAATCTGAACTTCGCTCATGAAATTTACTGCAAGATTTTCGTTTACAATACCGTCACTGGCTGCAAAAAAGGCTAAAATATGAGATATGAAATGCCTTTCACCGTCGTTAAGGTTCTCCCAATGCTTCAGGTCATCAGAAAGGTCGATTTCTTCGGCAGTCCAGAAACTGGCTTCCGTTCTTTTATACATCTCCCAAACTTTCGGATACTTAATCGGCAAAAGCACAAACCTGTCTTTGTTTTCTTGTAGTAATAATTCCTGTTCCATACGCTGATGTTTTTAAATCTTATTTTTTTTCAGAGCCGACGAAGACATGCATCCATCAATTTTAATATGATGATTGTAATGTCTTGATCAAAACGCTGCTGTGAAAGTGTTAACCCTATTGCCTGGCAAACAACTGAGTTTTTAGTTGCGAAAATTTAGAATGGTAATCTGAGAGATCTACTTATAATTAACTAAAAACTAAGCTTTTATATTTGTTTCCAAACGCAAGAAGTTAAAGAACTTTGTTATAACAAATATATATACGGGGGCTATTTTTTGTGAACCAAAGTTGTTAACACACCACCCAATTGCTGGGGAAAAACGATCAGCCTAATATCATTTTCAAGCAAAAAAAAAGCTAATTGTTTCTTTTCAAGGCTTTAACAAACAAAAATGAGTGTTAATAACTTAAATTTTAGGAGTATTTTGAGCTGTAAATAGAGCTAAAACGAGTATTATTCAACCGTATAACTGAGTTCTACTTTACCTATGCCTTTACGATAAATACCGATCTGTTTTGCAGCACGTTCAGACAAATCTATAGCCAATCTTTTAGAGAAAGGGCCACGGTCATTTACCTTAACTACCACAGATTTTCCGTTATCCGGATTAGTTACTTTAACCATGGTGCCGAATGGCAGGGTACGATGTGCAGCTGTGAGTTTTTTCGACCGGTACTTGGCGCCGCTGGTGGTTCGGTGCCCTTCGAATTTTCTGTGGTAATAAGTCGCGAGAACTGTTTTTTTGATACGATCCGGTTCATTTGATGAACCAGAATTTTGTGCTTTACCTTGTAAAAACAGGAAACAAAAACTTAATAACAGCAGATACTTCATAGGCTAAATTTTCTTTATCGAGCCAGCAAATATAAGCATTTAGTTTATAATCAATAATTTGTGGAAAAACAGTCCATTTTTGTGCATTAAAAAAGGCGTAAAGCTTATCGCCTTACGCCTCTACCTAACCCATCTACATCCACCTTATTTTTGATCCGGCACAAAGTTCATGGAAATCGAATTTACGCAATGACGGGTGTCTTTATTGGTAAATCCCTCGCCCAAAAACACGTGCCCCAGATGCGCACCACAATTGGCGCAAACAATTTCTGTCCGTGAGCCGTCGGCATCCGGAATACGCTTAACAGCGCCTTTAATTTCATCATCAAAAGCAGGCCAGCCACAATGGGCATCGAACTTACTTTCTGAGCGGTATAGCGGAGCGTTACAACGTTTACACGTATAAGTTCCTTTATCTGTAGTATGTTCATATTTACCTGTACCAGGATATTCGGTACCCTTATGTACAATTACCCTTTCTTCTTCGGGCGTTAATGGATTCCAGTTCATCTTTTTCTTGGGTATAATTTGTGTCGCTTCTTTTGCCTGTTTTGTTTCTTTCTTATCCTGCTTTTGTGCACAGGCAGATAGCCCTGTAGTTAAAACAACAGCAGAAAGCAAAAATAGTTTATTTAACATCGTTTTCATACCTCAATATACGCTATAGATATTGTTTTGGTTTGCTGGTTTAAGGGTTTGTATTAGTGTTTACAAAGGAATGATAAATGTATCCTGGAGTTTTCTGTTATATGATTGCTTTCAAAAACCTAAAAAGAGTATATTCACTTTTTGCCACGGAAACACAGCTAACACGGAGGCATTTTTCATAAAACAACTCGTCGGATCTCCAAAGTTGGTTTACCGAAATTTAAAATCAAACCAACGGTACAGCCGGAGCACTTTAAATAATTAATAGTTTGGGCCAAATCTTCATTAGCAATTCCACTTTTAGATTTGACTTCTAATATAACAGAATCAAAAACAATGAAATCAGCATAGAAATTATGTGGCAGCAAAATATCTTTATAATAAACAGGGTATTGCTTTTCACGTTCATAATAATAGCCCCGGCTTTCCAACTCAACACAAATTGCATCCTTGTAAACAATTTCCAGAAAACCAAAGCCCAACTCTCTATGAACTTCAATTGCAGCATTAATAATTAAATCAGTTTCATTTTTAAATGGAAAATGATTTTGTTTTATTTCATAAGCCATAATGATAGTTTTGAACTAATTTAATGATATTCTTACATTCTTTATTTCCGTGGCGCTCTGTGTTTCCCTGGCGACTAATTTTCAGTTTAACCCTGTGGCTAATTTGTTTCCGGGCAATCTAACCAAATAAAAAAGCGCTCCGAACCTAATCGAAACGCTTTTCTTTATGTAAATTTTAAAAATCTTACTTTGCCAATTCTTCTGCCATCGCAGCACCGATTTCAGCAGGACTTTCCACTACACGGATACCACACTCGCGCATGATTTTCATTTTTGCAGCTGCAGTATCGTCGGCACCGCCAACAATTGCGCCTGCATGGCCCATTCTACGTCCCGGAGGCGCAGTCTGACCAGCAATAAAACCAACAACAGGTTTAGTTCCGTTTTCTTTGATCCAACGTGCAGCTTCAGCTTCCATTCCACCGCCAATTTCACCAATCATGATGATACCGTGTGTTTCAGGATCGTTCATTAATAATTTTACGGCTTCTACGGTTGGGGTTCCGATAATCGGATCACCACCAATACCAATGGCAGTAGTAATGCCTAAACCAGCTTTAACCACCTGATCTACTGCTTCATAAGTTAAAGTTCCTGATTTAGAAACCACACCTACATGACCTTTTTTGAAGATAAAACCTGGCATGATACCAATTTTAGCTTCATCAGCAGTGATTACACCAGGGCAGTTAGGACCGATAAGCGTCACATCACGATCTGCAATATATTCTTTAACCTGAATCATATCCTTTGTAGGGATACCTTCGGTAATACAAACAATAACTTTAATACCACCTTCGGCAGCTTCCATAATGGCATCAGCAGCAAAAGCCGGCGGTACAAAAATGATCGATACATTTGCACCTGTTTGATCAACGGCATCTTTAACAGTATTAAAAACAGGCTTTTCTAAATGTAATTGCCCACCTTTGCCAGGTGTTACACCACCAACTACGTTTGTACCATAGGCCAGCATCTGCTCAGCGTGGTAAGTTCCTTCGTTTCCGGTAAAACCCTGAACGATAACCTTAGAATCTTTATTTACTAAAACGCTCATGTATCAATATTTTTTTGTGCAAAGCTAATATTATTGAACTGGAATTCAAATCTAAAACCATATTATTTAGTCGGTTTTTTCAGTAAAATGTAAGGAAATGGTTTTAAGCTGAAAGGGGAAAGATTAAAGCTAAAAGCCTAAAGCAAATCAACGATTGTCTTACTGTCATAAAAAAGATGCTATCGGGTTATTAACATCAACCGTAGCCTCCGATTTCTTCTATCGGAGGCTACGGTGTGGGGCAAGGTTAGAGACCGAAGAACCACAAATCGCTCATTTAGAAAAAATATTGGTTCTTTTGATGAGGAAATGAGCAGTCCCGTTCTTTTGGAGGGCTTCAGCCCCGCTCCCGTTCCTGCTCGGATGAAAATCCTACAGTGTGGACACAATTAATTATGATATTTTTCTTCCGCTCTATGCCGCGGTGGCATGGTAGTTTTTCGCAGAGGCAGTTGTTTTTCATTTGTGCTCAAGAATGCTACGCATTTTGGAGCGCCAAAGTACCCAAAGCGCTTCGTCAATCCAGCAATGAGCCTTTTGCACAATTCCAGGCGCATCAAAAAAACAGCGGCACTTCGTTTAATCAGTTATTGTTTATTTTTTCTTTGGTCTGATTGAGCCCTACGGGGTTTGTGTTCAATCTTTTTTTAAAAATTAAATCATCGTTATGAACACAAAACCACTGCGTTTAGGTTTGTTGGTGCAAGTTCATCTAGACTGCTACTGTTTTTTTGATTCCCCCGGCTCTTGGGATTGACAGTGTCCTTAGCTAAAATCAGTGCTTTATTAAAGTTGATTAGCAAAATGCCCATACCATTCTTAAAAAAGATGTGTCCACACGGTAGGATGAAAATCGGGAGCACCCACTAAGAATACGGGTTTAATAACAAAGGCCAGGTGCTTTTTGGCAACATATCCCGAAGCAGCCCCCTCGGTAATAAACCTGACAGCAGCGAACACGGAGTGCAACGGAGTAAAGCGGATTGCAAGACTAAAGACAGCCAGGAATTACAGCGCGTCCGTTTCCAAATTAAAAACATTAACGCTTAGGGTAAGGGACGATGAAGAGTCCACCAAAACCGGGGCCACTCCGATCACGTTTAGTAACAAGTTTAAGTGATATTGGCTACAATAGGACAAAACATTTAAATTTACCTTAAAGACCAAAAACTTAAAGCGTAAAGATAAGCTTAAGCCAATAACCTACATAAAATGAGCCACAAGAGTTACCGGACATTAGCCGTACTATTTTTTATCCTCTTTGTTTCAATTGCCGCGAAAGCTCAAACAACTGATACCAGTAAATACATTTTGCAAAATGATGCTGAGGTAGCTAAGGAAGAAACTGGAACCCACAATGGCGGAGGTAAAACCATAGGCTTTAACTTTTTCTCCAATGCCAAAAACCTGAAAACAGCCTTTAGGAAAAGAATTTTGAAACCGGGCTCATCGATTGGTTACCACCTGCAAAAGGAGGATGAAATTTATTATGTGATCAGTGGAAAAGGAACCATGCAAATGAACGGAAAAACTTTTGCCGTTAAACCTGGCGATGCCATTTTAACCCGTCCGGGCAGTTCGCACGGGATTACGCCAGATCCAGGCAACAACCTAACCATTTTGATTGTTTATGAAAAAAAATGATTGGCAGTCTTCAGTTGGCAGTTGGCAGTTGGCAATTTTCAGTAAGCAGTTAATGAAAGTAATTGCAAAAAAATGCCGAATGATGATATTCACTCGGCATTACTGTATCATCTGATTGGATTATGCACCCAAAATTAACAACGCCAAACTGCGGACTCCAGACTCAGACCTTCCATCCTTTTACCCATTCATCCTGTGCTCTTTCATCCTGAAAAGTCCAGGCTACAAAGCGGCTTATTTTCTGGCCCTGGCTCATGATAACGGTACGCACTTCAAAAGCATTTGCTTTAACCAAAGCGTTATAAATACTTTTTAGGTTTGCGCTTTTTGAAACGAGTGAACTGAACCATAACACCTGGTTTTTAATCTGCGCACTCTGGATAATCATCTGCTCCACAAAGGCACGTTCGCCTCCAGGACACCAAAGCTCGGCCTTATTGCCTCCAAAGTTTAATACATGTTTTACTTCTTTTTCATTTCCGCCCAGGTTGCGCCATTTTTGGCGGGTACCCTGTTCAGCTTCTTTTAAGGAAGAATGGAAAGGTGGATTACAAACCACGGCATCAAAACGCTCAGTTCTACCTACAATCCCCCTGAAAATACCCATTTTAGATGATTGCTGGCGGATTTCTATTGCACCCTGCAATGGTTTGTTGGCTTCAATAATGCGTTTTGCCGATTCAACTGAAAGTGGATCAATCTCCGACCCTACAAAACTCCATCCATACTCCTGATGACCGATAATCGGGTAAATGCAGTTAGCGCCTACGCCAATGTCCAACACGTTGATTTTAGGCCCTTTGGGATTTTTACCTTTATTGCTTGATCCCAGCAGGTCGGCAATGTAATGAATGTAGTCTGCCCTGCCGGGAATAGGCGGACAAAGAAAATCCTGTGGAATATCCCATTGCTGGATATCGTAGAAATATTTCAACAGCGCCCTATTTAGTGCTTTTACGGCATTTTGATCAGCAAAATCGATTGAATCGTCGTTATGTTCGTTTTTAAAAACAAAACGTCTTAATTCTTTTGAAGCGGCAGTAAGTTGTTTGAAATTGTAACGCGAACGGTGCTTGTTGCGTGGATGTAACTCGCTTTTTTCTTTGCGGTTACTTTGTTCTTCTTGAGCCAATGTATTATGGATTAACTAAACAAGCTGTGTTGCCTGTTTCTGCTGCAAAGATACGGAAAAAGGTTGAGGGCGGGAAGGTTAAAGGTTAGAAGGCTTGAAAAACAACCGAATTAGCTTGGAGTTGGGCGTTTTTGGTTGGACTTAGCAGGCAAATCAGACATATAAGAAGGTTGAAGGCGGGAAGGTGAAAGATTGGAAGACTTGAAAAATAATCGAAATGGTTTGGAGTTGGGCGTTTTTAGTTGGGAGTAACAACTGCAGAAATAAAGCGATTGCCACTTTGATCCGATAGCTGTTGAATTTGTTTCAATAAATAAAAAGGTTGAAGGCGAGAAGGTTTTACGGATTGTCGTATGCTGAATTTATTTCAGCACCTCTCTGTCTATTAAGACCCTGAAATGAATTCAGGGTGACGACCATTTCAAATTAGGACCTGGTTTAGGTTCCAAAAGGGTACACCTATCGAACTCAGCTTAAAAATCACTTTTTTTGGAGCGCAAGACCTGTAGCTACAATTAAAGTCGGTTCCCGTGCTTCGCTATATCCCTAGCTGCGCTTCGGGGATACCGCTGCGCCCGGGGCTATATCGAACTGTTAATGCAAGTCACAAAGTACAAAATGGCTAACAATTTGCAAATCGTTGCTTGGTTTCTTACAAACCCCACCTTCAATAAACCTTATTGAAGCGGCTATCCTTTTTGGTGCAGAAACAAAAAATGTGCCTGCAAACTCTCACAAAAAGATAATAGCGGAAAGAAGGACTGATCTAACCGAAAGGCAACAAACCCTCATTTACAGAAAACCTGATTCGTCAGTATTTCTCTAATAGTAAAGATCCTGAAATAAATCCAAACCATCGGATCAGGGTGACGCCTCGAGGGAGAACTCCAAACTAACCGTTTGCTTTCGAATTCCTGATCGCCTTAAGCCAAACGCTCAACTCCAAACTAACCTTCCTCACCCTTTTCTATGGTTACAGGTTGAATGGCCTTCAGATATTTTTCTTCATCGAACTGGTTTTCACTTTTGGCAACCACAATAGTGGCCACGCCGTTGCCGATTACGTTGGTAATGGCCCTGGCCTCGCTCATAAAACGATCTACACCGATTAAAATAGAAATGTGCTCAATCGGCATTATTTTTAAGGCGGTGAGGGTTGATACCAATACAATAAAACCACTTCCGGTTACACCTGCGGCCCCTTTTGAAGTGACCATAAGTACCCCTAAAACAGTAATCTGCTGACCTAATGTTAAATCGACATGAAAAACCTGGCAGAGAAATATCACTGCCATGGCCAGGTAAATGGCTGTACCATCGAGATTAAAAGAATAACCTGTTGGAATAACCAAACCCACCACCGATTTATCACAGCCAATGTTTTCCATTTTCTGCATCATACTGGGCAAGGCTGATTCTGAAGAGGAAGTACCCAATACTATTAATATCTCCTGGCGGATGTATTTAAGGTATTGCCAAAGACTGAATTTATAATAGCGGCAAATGGCATTTAACACAATAAAAATAAACAAAATGCAGGTTAAATAAACTGAGCCCATTAATTTTGCCATTCCGAAGATACTTTCCAGACCATGCGTACCAATGCTAAAAGCCATCCCACCGAAAGCTCCGATTGGCGCTAACCGCATAATCAGCTTCATAATTTTGAAGAGTACTTTCGATATTTTATCGAAGGCGTTTAAAACACTTGTTCCTTCTCCGCCCAATTTATTCAGACCATAACCAAAAAGAATGGCAAACAGCAAAATCTGTAAAATATTTCCTTCTGCAAAAGCAGCCATTACATTATGTGGAATGATGTGAAGGAAAAATTCTCCCCAATTCATCTCTTTTGCCTGCTCGGCATATCCTGCAATTTTTGTAGCATCACCAGTTTTGGCTACCATTCCTGCACCCGGTTTTAAGATATTCGCCACCAGCAAACCAATCGCAATGGCAACCGTACTCACAATTTCGAAATATAACAGTGCCTTACCACCAACCCGACCAACCTTTTTCATATCGCCCATGTTTGCGATACCCAACACAATGGTAAAAAATATAATCGGAGCAATTAACATGCTAATGAGGTTAATAAACCCCTCACTTATCATTTTGGCTGTTGGTGCGAAGCCAGGAAAGTAAGTACCCACGCAGATCCCTATGAAAATAGCGACCAAAACCTGAACTGTTAAATTGGAGAAAATCTTTTTCATTTCTGATTTAGGAAAAATGAAAGATAAGTTAATTTTCCTTTTGTTAAACAGTTTGTTAATATTTGAATTAAAAATAAAAGCCTACCTTAATTTCTTAAGATAGGCTTTCCCTGAAAGCGATGGAATTACCATGTTATTTGCGCACTCGTAAAAAAGCGAGCGCAAACGCATTAAGGCTTAATATCAATCACATCACCTGCGGTAAAAATACCAAAATCGGCCTTTTTAAATTTTAGCAAACCTTTACCGGTTTTTGTAAGTGATTTTGGATTGGCCAGACGAACGACCTGACTTTCGCCTGCAATTGTTGCCTTATTGCCGTGAACGATGATTGCAGTGCTTTCATCAATACCTATGCAAACCATATTGGGATGCGCTGCCAAAGCAGAAATTAACCGGCTATAACGGTTACGTTTTAAAAAATGCTGATCGATGATGGTGTTTTGCAACAAACCCATTCCTTCAGCAAATTCGATATTTTTATCCCATAGTTTATTGAAGGTTTCTTTATAAACGGTATCTAAAAGTTGTTTGCCGGTAATCATATACTTACTCATTACCGCAGCGCCAGCACTTGTTCCGGCAATAGTAGCTCCATTTTGATAAGCCTTATGAATAGCAGCGTAAACCGGGGTATTCAGCACCGATTTCATAAAACGGTTCTGGTCTCCGCCTAAAATGTAAATCAGTTTTGCCCCGGCTAGCGAATCAATCCAGTTTTTATCATTCACATCATGTTTGTTGAAGTTGAAATTACTGATCGCCCGGTCGCCAAGCTTCTTTAGCTGAGTAGAAAGGGTTCCGAAGCCTACATCAGGCACCTCGCTAGCCATTGGCAACACAATAATATAATCGTTTGCTTTTAGTGAAGCAGTATTCAGCATTTCTTGCATCAACGCATCGGACCGATCGCCACCTCCGATGATAAACAGCTTACCTTCAGGCTTTCCCTGGGCAGCCGCCATTAATGAAAGGCTGACCAGACATGTCATCAAAAATAGTTTCTTCATTATTTGTAAATATTTACCTCAATTTTTCCATCTGCGGTTATGGTGCCTCTGTACATGCCTTCGGTATTAAAAGGCATGGCTACATTACCTTTTTTATCTAATGCGATCAAACCACCGTCGCCGCCCATTTTGCCTACTTTATCTAATACAATTTTCGAAGCTTCTGCTACCGAAATACCTTTGTATTCCATTAAATCGGAAATGGTTTTGGCTACCACATTGCGGATGTAAAATTCGCCCCAGCCGGTACACGAAATACCTGCTGTTTCATTGTTACAATAAGTTCCTGCACCAATAATCGGCGCATCGCCTACCCTTCCATATTTTTTGTTAGTCATACCACCTGTTGATGTTCCTGCCGCCAGGTTGCCTGCCTGATCTAAAGCCACACAGCCTACGGTACCGAATTTATAATCGTGGTTTTTGATGCCAAGCAATCCTGATTTTTTACTGCCATGATCTAAAACTGCTTTAGTAGAATCCTCTTTAATGGCTTCCTGCAAACCGTTCCAACGTTCCTTTGTCCAAAAATACTTAGGATCTACAATTTCCAGTCCGGCATCTTTTGCAAACAGATCGGCCCCCGAACCCACCATCATCACATGTTCTGATTTTTCCATTACCGCCCTTGCTGCAGAAATGGGGTTTTTAACGGTTGTGACACCAGCAACGGCTCCTGCCATCAAGGTTTTTCCGTCCATAATGGCGGCGTCCAGTTCATTTCGGCCATCATGAGTAAAAACTGCACCCTTACCGGCATTAAAATGCGGATCGTTTTCCAAAACATGGATGGTTGCCTCAACTGCGTCGAGACTTGATTTACCTGCTTTAATTTCTGCATAACCGGCCTGCAAAGCCTTTGTTAAAGCGGCTACATAGGCAGCTTCTTTCTCTGGTGTCATGTTTTTCTTTAAAATGGTACCTGCACCACCGTGAATCACCATTACATATTTTTTCTGTTGTGCATTAACATTCAATGCCCATACAGCACATAACAATACTGTAAATAATTTCAATGCTTTCATTTTATCTATTGATCTTTTTTATTTAAAACTCCGTTATCTATCCACCAAGCGTACCATTTGCCACCGCTGGCTTCATTTACTTTAAAGGTAGCAACATTAAAACTTCCACCACCATCAACCGAGGCAGCAATTTCATAAACAGAAAACGCTTTTCCGCCATTGTTCCAGTTTACACTTTGGTTTGCCTCAAACCGCTCCGGCTGTTTAGTCGCATCAGGAACAATAAAATATGCATAACTATAAGCCCTTGTGGCCGAATAATCACCAAAAACCTGTGCTTTTCCATTTTGATCAATACAAACAGCGGTGCGCTCATCAACGGCAATACATTTAGCCTGAACCGAAAAATCCTTATTAATCCTTCCTAAAAATACCAGAGACCTTCCCTCACGATCGCGGGTTAAATAGTGCTGGTCGGTAATTACATTTCGCAAATAAGGTGCTTTCAGAAAATCGTTATTGTACAAGGTAACATTAGCATGGTACGGATTTGCCAATGCCTGCGCAGAAGTTAAGCCACCGGTTTCACCACTGTAATAAAAACCACCTAAAATGGCACAACCTGCGCTGGTGCCGCCAACTGGTGCTTTTTTATCGTTTAGCAGAAAATTTAAGGCCTGTTCGGTTTTGGTGCCTTTCCAATATTTCATATAGTCAGACTGGTCGCCACCGGCAATGAAAACCATCTCTGCATTCCGGATCACGTAAGCAACGGTATCGTTGTTCGCCAGTTCTCTCGTATTAATAAGCAGCGTCTCTACAGAATTGACACTTCCCAAACCATTGATGTACCGGTTGTAAGCGTCTGTTCCTGTAGCACGTAAAACCACCACATCGCCTCCACCGTTTCTTTCCATCATCCATTTAAAAGCGGCATCCACATCAGTTCCGCCACCCATTAAAACCATACCGCCATTTGTTGATCTGACCACATTGGCACTATCACCGACAATTCCGATTGATGCTGGCCTACGTTTGGCAACCGGTGTGTTTATACCATTGCCTGTTGAAGGAGGTACTACAGTTTCGGTTGCTTTACTACAGCCCATAACCGAAAAACAGTATGCCATTAAAATGATAAGAAAGGATTGTTTCATTGTAAAAATTCAAGGGACACATCTATCGGCGTTTCGGCAAACTTAACGTGATCAGGGTCAAAAAATATTTCTTTAATAATTAGGATTTTGAACGGTTTGTTTGTTTACTGAAATCTCCGCTGCAGGAATCGGGAATGCATATTGCGCCTGAGTGACCGGCAGGGTGATTGCTCCGGATGCATTTGCAGCATCGGCCGCCAACCTGATTACGGGTAAATTTCTTCTTTTTAAATCGAAAAAACGGTGTCCTTCGAAAGCCAGCTCTTTGTATCTTTCATCAAGAATTGCTGTGATCAAAGTTGATTTATCGGCAAAAGCAGCATTGGTATAGCCATTAATACGGGCTGCACGCAAAGCATTTAAATCGCCAGCGGCATCACCAGTTGATTCGGCTTCTGCTTCTGCTTTAATCAGGTACATTTCGCCCGTGCGGAACAATTTGATATCGGTTAAGCCTGGTGCAGTAGAAGTTCCGCCAATGTATTTATTTACCAGGTACTGCGATTTTGTACCCGTACGCGTAGCATCAAACTTAATGTAAGCCGGGTAACGCAGGTCGTTAACCTTGTCAAAAGTATTGATCAATTTAAAAGCCGGAGCGTATAAAACAATTCCTCCTGTTTGCCGGAAATAAAACTCGCCCAGACGTGAATCTGTTGTGCCAACGCGTTTTGCTTTCCAAATGACTTCATTATCATTCGCATCTGTCCAGATACCTGGAAATTGCGCTTTTGTAGCAAGCGGAATAGCCGCAATAGCTTCGTTGGCGTAGGTAATTGCCTCACTCCAGTTTTTTTCATACAAGGCTAATCTGGCTTGTATAGCTGAAACCGCAGCTTTTGTAATACGGGTTTTATCTGTAAAAGTTGTTGGAATTAACGGTTTAGCGGCTACTAAATCTGCTTTTGCATTAGCAACAACTACTTCAAAATTGTCTCTTGCAGGGTAAATAATTGCAGAAGCTTTCATGTAAGGCACACCTAAAGCACCAGTTTGATAAGATGAGGCATAGTTACGGAGCAGCTCGAAGTGAAAATAAGCGCGCAAAGCAAGTAATTCGCCACGATAGCGTGCACCGGTTGCTGCGTCTGCTCCTGTTAGCGTTAATGCATCTAAACCTGCCAGGGTTCTGTTTACACGGTCTATCGCAACATAAAATGTATAATATTGAGACGTCACGGATCCACTACCTGCATTGTAAAGCCACCTGAAAGCATCGCTATTTCCAACCGTATTTTCTGTTGGAAACGTAGCTTCATCAGAAACGGTAGAAACTACACCAATGGTACCGCCGTCTAAAAGTGCGTAAGCACCAAGAACACCTAAATTGATATCATTGATATTTCTGTAAGCTTTATCTGGTGAGATGCTATCTGTTGGAACCAAATCCAATTTTGCGCACGACGATGTTAAAACTAACAACGAAAATAGCAGTAAGTATATTTGAGATATTTTATTAATCATTGCTGTAATTATTAAAAGTTAACGTTTAAACCTGCTGTGTAGGTTCTGGTGTTAGGATATTGGAAGCGGCCATAAACAGCATTGTTTTCGGGATCTAAACCTCTCCATTTTGTCCAGGTAAATAAGTTTTGTCCTTGAACGAAGATTTTAACACCTCTGATGATTTTGGTTTTTTCCAATAAGCTTTTTGGTAATGAATAACCCACATTTACATTTCTCAATCTAAGGAATGAAGCATCCTGAATATCTTTTGAGGTGAAGTTTCTTGGAAGATCGAATTTTTGTAAAATCGCGTCATTTCCTGTATCTCCAGGAACCTGCCACCTGTTTTCGAGCATCCTTACGGTTTGGTTACTGGTTGCATATCGCTGGTTTTCATTATAAAAATCTTCGTTGTTCCAACGCATTACGTTTGATACGAAAGAAAACAATGCTGATGCAGTAATGCCTTTGTAGCTTAATGAAGTATTAAAACCTCCCGTAAATGTTGGATATAAACTTCCGGAATTGGTGTTGCTTTGTGTGTTTAAATTATAGGCTGTTGTGATCGATCCATCAAGGTTATAATATTGAGGCTCTCCCGTTTGCGGATTCACACCTGCCCAATCTGGTGCAAAATAAGTGCCATAAGGCATCCCTACTTTTAAAATTCGCGTATCACCATCAGGATATGAATCCACTAAATCGGTAACATGCAAAATTTTGTTTTTATTATAACCTGCATTTACGCCAATAGTCCAGATAAAATCACGGTTTTTGACTACGTCTCCACTTACATCAAACTCCACTCCCCTGTTTCTCATGACACCAGCACTCAGGTTTAACTCAAGGAAGCCGGATGTTGCCGAAAGTGGTTGATTGATGAACATATTAGTAGTTTTTCTATTATAATAATCAACCGTAACGCGTAACCTATTGCTGAATACCGCTAAATCAAAACCAGTATTGAATTCTTTCACGTATTCCCAGTCAAAAGCATCATTGCCCGGGGTAGTTGCTCTTAATGCCGGAGCACCACCGTAAGAGGTATTCACTGCGTAAGTTGGTAAATACAAGAAATCGCCACCGAACGGACTTGCTGTTATACCATAACTTCCTCTTAGCCTTAAATCGTTAATTAATTCATTATTCTTTAAGAACTCTTCTCCTTTTACATTCCAGTTTGCACCGAATGAATAGAAACCGTGCCATTTATTTTCCGGTGCTACCCTGGTCGATCCGTCGTAACGATAGCTTCCTGTTAAAGTGTATTTATCATTATAAGTATATCTGGCTACGCCCATGATAGATGCCAGGGCATTTTTAGTTTTTCCACCAGTGGTACCTGGCAAAAATGTCGCGCTGCCATTTGTTGCACCTGCCGGTGTTTCCGGTAAACGACCATCGATACCGTAAGCACTAAAACCAAATGAATTGTAATTATTGTAAACGTATTCATAAAAAGCAGAAGCCTCAAAGTCATGAAGGTCATTGAATTTCTTCGCGTAAGTTAAGCCGGTAGTTGAAATAATATTAAAGTTTCTTCTGCTCGCATCAGTTAAACGACCTTTTCCACCTAATGTATTGGCTACACTTCTTGATCCATAATAAGAATCCGGATTAATGAATTGCTGGTCAGTTGACTGACGGTAATCAATACCCGCCCTGGTCGTTACTTTTAATTCAGGTAAAATCTGATAAGCAAAAGCGGTGCTGATGATGGATTTTAATTGTTCTGTTTTATCTGATGAATTCAGTAAACGTTCTAGAGCCTGACTTCCTTCACGCTGATCTAAGATGAAATATTGGGATCTGTTTCCCGGGTGTACCAAGGTACCGTCAGATGCATAGGGTTTTTCATAAGGCAAAGCATAATAAACCGAAGCCATAGCCGTACCAGCGCCTGTTCCGCCCTCACCTTCAGTAAAGCTTGATTGCGAATAGCCAATAGACACATTGGTACTTCCGCTAAATTTACCATCATTAAAATCTAAATTACTTCTTAATGAGTAGCGATCCAATCCGGTACGTTTCGCTACGCCTTCCTGACTATAATAGTTTAATGAATTGTAAAAGCGAAGTTTATCATTTCCACCGCTAATGCTCACTTGTTGTTCCTGAAACTTACCGCGCTGGAAGAAAATATCTCTCCAATCGGTATTGATCTGCTTTAAACTGTCGATGATATAATCAGCACGTGCACGTGATGCTGCGGTTCCTGCAGCGTAAGTTGGGTTTTTAGGAGAGTATGTCCAGCCCGGGCCGAGATTACGGCCGAAAGTTGCGCCAATTTCTTCTTCGAACTGTAAACGCTGAGCAGTGTTCATCATCTCGAAATTTGGCCTGCTTAAATTAGAGAAACCATATTGTGAAGTATAATTAACCGCAATTTTACCTGCCTTACCTTTTTTGCTCGTAAGCACAATTACGCCATTCGATCCTCTTGAACCATATAGTGCTTTTGCGGATGCATCTTTCAACACCGTTGCCGATTCAATATCTTCCGGGTTAATGGTTTGGAAATAACCGGCTTCGATCGGTACACCATCTAAAACGAATAATGGCGTGGATGAACCGTTCACGCTTCCAATACCACGAATGACAACTGATGCACTTTGGCCCGGCTGTCCGGTGGTGGAAATTACACTCATTCCAGGTACACGGCCTTGTAAAATCTGATCGACTGTTAATCCCGGAACTGTATTAATTTTATCAGCAGTAACCAAAGAACTCGCTGCAGCTGATTGTGTTTTAGTATAGTTGGTATAACCAGTCACTACCACATCACTTAAAGTGCCTGCTGATGGCGTTAATTTCAACGTACCCATCTGTGACTTTGCCATTACTTCTCTATCCATGTAACCAATGTATGAGATAACCAATACCGCATTTTCGTTGACATTTCTAATGACAAAATTTCCATCGCTATCGGTAACTGAAGCAGCCGGTTGCCCCTTAACCTTTACCGAAGCGCCAGGCATGGGGTTTCCATTCTCATCAACAATTTTACCTGTTACATCAATCGCTTTACTATTATTATTGTTGCTCTTGGCAAGGGGCATAATTAAAATGGTATTTTCTTTAATTTCCCAGCTAAAAGGCTGCGATTTTAAAACCTGTGCAAGTACCTCTTTGATTTCGGCATGTTTAACATCAACTGTTACCGGTTTCGCCAGTTTTTCAATCAAATCTGCATCATACAGGAAAAAATAACCGCTTTGTTTCTTAATTTCTTTCAGAACACGTACAAGAGGCACGTTTTTTTGGTTTATGCTAATGTTCTGGGAAAATGCCGATGCACTAACCTGTAAGCATAAAACCGTTATTAAAACAACAAAAAGTTTCATTGTTCTAATACAGGTTAGGTTAAAATAACTTGTAACCAGCCCTGCCGCCTTTAAGGCATTGGACCGATTACTTTGAGTGTAAAAGTTCATACATTCAGTTTGGTTTAAATTTAAATTGATTAGGTTATTTGTGGGTTAATTGAGAAAGCCGTTCTGGGATAGGCAATTATTTTTCTGGCAATACGGTTAACTTCTTTCCATGGCCTATTTCGAACCTGATATTTCCGGTCTTCTCCAGCATTTTTAATACTTCAGATAGTTTGGCCTTACGTGGAACCATACCGTTATATTTTTTTTTCGGGATACTACGATAATCGATTTGAACATCGTACCACCTTTCTAATTGCTTCAGAATACTTTTCAGGTCGGCATTGTTAAATTGAAAAAGACCATTTTTCCATGCCGTCTCGTCGTCTGTATCTACATCAGTTGCCAGCCTGATACCGTTACCCGAAACCTCTGTAATGGCTTGCTCGCCAGGTTTCAAAATTTTTACGGACTGGCCATTGCTGATCCGAACACGGCCTTCGAGTAAAGTGGTTTTAATGGTATTGTTGTCTAAATAGCTATTGATATTAAAATGTGTACCCAACACTTCCACATCCTGCTGATGACTTTTGACATGGAAAGGTTGTGCTTTATTTTTAGCTACTTCGAAATAGGCCTCTCCCATAAGTTCTACACTACGTTCGTTCCCACTAAATACTTCCGGATACCTTAAAGAGGATGCAGCATTTAGCCAAACTTTTGTGCCATCTGGCAAAATCACCTGGTATTGACCACCTTTAGGCGTTTGAATGGTATTATAGGCAACTGTTGATCCTGATTTTAGATTGCTTTGGTTTAAAACGGTATATACCAATTGGCCTTCTTTTGTCTTTGAAATTTTTAGACCATCTTTCTCGCTAATATTAGCGGCAGTATGTTCATCTAAAACAACTTTTGAACCATCAGCGAGGGTTAAAACAGCTTTATCCTTACCTGGGAGGACATCCAGGGATTTTTGAGTGACCAATTCAGGCTTGAGCAATGGCCTGGTTTGATAAAAAAAAGCGAAGGTGAGTCCAAAAATAATCAGCAAAATAGCCGCTGCTGCGCCATACTGATATAAACGGATGGTTTTACGTTTTTGATCTACATTAATTTTAGCATTAATCGCCAAGAAATTATCAGCACCCATTTTAGCTATTTCTTCGGCATCAAGCTGATCAAGAATATCAGCATTCTTGTCTAAATACTGATAGTATTTTTCTACAAAAATAATTTCATCTGCCGTAGCCGTACCCGACACATAACGCTGAATGATTTTTTGTAATTCTTTTTGAGGTTTGAAGGCGTTCATTTTTTCCGGCTTTATATAGATGTACCGGAAAGCACAAAATATCCCAAAAGAAATTTAAAATATTTCAAAGAAAATTAAAAAAGAACTTAAACTTATCAGGAAATGGTAGCGATTACAGCCGAAACAAACAAAAAGAGATGTGTAAGCCTTAAACGCAGTGCTTGTGTGGCGACAGTCAACTGATTTTGAACAGTTTTTTGCGAAATATTAAGTTCAAAAGCAATTTTGGCTGTAGATAACCCGTCAAAATAATGCATTACAAATATTTTACGGCGTTTTTCAGGAAGTGCTTTGATGAACAAGGTTATTAGTTCCGCCACTTCTTTTTCTAATAGTATGCCATCGGCCTGTAAAGGAGAAATTAAATTATTTTCGAAAGACTCCCCAAAAAAGCTGTTTTTTGGACTTCTGGCAATATGTTTTAACACCTGAAACCGGACCGCCGTATGCAGATAAGCCACCGGATTTGCTAAATCGAGTTCAGCTTTTCTGTTCCACAGGTCGGTAAAAATATTCTGAATGATATCCTGGCATTTTTCTTTTTCGGGCAAGCGCTTGTAGGCTGCATTATAGAGTTCGATCCAATACAACGTATAAATTTTGCCAAATGCAACCTCATCTCCTTGCTTTAATAAGTCAAAAAGGGCATAGTCATGCTCATTATTTCTTTCAATATTCAATGATTAGGTGGGTTGCGAAACCAAACATAGTCATTTTTAAGCAATTATATCATGCATCCAGACGGGAATTGAACATCCACAAACATGCAAAACATTATTTTCTTAGGCGATCATCTTTTTTAGCTGAACCAAGGGCCCTGCCAGATTCGATAATTGCCTGGTTAATTTCCCTTACACGTTTGACATCCATTTTTTCCACCTCACGATCATAGGTAAGTAAACCATTTATTTCGTGTTCAACGTCTGTAGTTTGGGTGTAAACGGCTGTGCTCAGGCCTTTATAAAGCACTAATTGCTCAACCTGCTGCATCAGCAGTACATAACGATCCGTAAGCGCACTAACAGTCGGTTCGTATCCGTATGCATTATTTTCGACCGGCCACATGTGCCCCCTAACAAAAAGTCCGACACCACCATATTCGCCCAATGAAGCGGCGCGATTTTTATCTGGTTGTGATGCCCCGTTCGGGCCAATATAAATATGCGTATCTACAAAATCGCCATTTCCAGGGTCGCCCAGTGGTTTCTGATACCCAGGATTATTGTTAAACCCGGAATTGCCGTTAACCAGTCTGGATGGATCATATTTTTTTACCCAGGCGGTAATCTCCTTAACATCAAATGCACCCCAGTTTTCATTAAAGGGTACCCAACTGATAATTGATGGTGAATTGTAGAGATCATCCATTACCGCTTTAAGTTCTTTTCTGAAAACGCTTCGATTTTTCAATGTATCCTCGTTTTGGTACCACATGGCGGGCATGTCCTGCCATACCAGTATTCCCATTTTATCGGCCAGATAATAGAACCGTTTAGGTTCAGTTTTCATGTGTTTTCTGATGAGGTTAAAACCTGCATTCCTGGTAAACTCAAGATCAGATTTCAGCGCTTCTTCAGTTGGTGCGGTTAAAATCCCGTCTGGCCAGTAGCCCTGATCCAGTAAACCCACCTGCATCTCAAACTTCCCGTTTAGCAGCGGCCTTACTACACCATTAACTTTACCCAGCCTAATATCACGCATCCCAAAGTAACTCATGATCTCGTCGGTTACTTTCCCGTTTTTATCTTTAAGCACAATTTTCAGGTCGTATAAAAAAGGATCATCCGGCGACCACAACCTTGGTTGATTTATCGGGAGAAATAACCGGGTTCCTGCTGCCCCCTTTATCTGCGAAACGGCTTTTTTTCCCTCAAATGCGGTAGCCTCAATCTGGCCATCAACTGCTTTAACTGAAAGAATAAGCCGCTTATTTTCCACATCGGGCGTAATGCGGATCTGTTCGATATACGTATTGGCAACTGGCTCCAGCCACACACTCTGCCATATACCTGAACTGAAAGTATAATCGCCGCGCGGACCGTTCTTGCCAGAAGGCGCTTTTCCATCATTGGGATCATAGGCTGCTACAATCAGTGTATTGGAGCCATTCTTTAAAAACGTGCTGATATCAAAACCAAAAGCGTCATAAGCACCTGAATGGCGGCCGGCAAGTTTTCCGTTGACGAATATCGTTGCATTATGATCCACACCATCAAAATGTGCAATAACTCTTTTTCCTTTCCAGTTAGCGGGGATCTCAAACTCCCGTTTATACCACATATTAATTTCCTGCTTACGCTCAATGCCAGAGAGAAAAGATTCAGGACAGTAAGGGACCAGGATTTTTTCAGCTTTGCCAGAAAATTCTATCGCCTGCTTAGGTGCCTGGGCCGATGATGCATTCTTTCCGCCAATGTAATCCCAGCTGCCGTTTAGGTTGAGCCAGTCTTTGCGCTGGAGCTGTGGACGTGGATAATCTGGGAAAGGCACTTTTGCCGTAGCAGCAGAAACCGTCCATTTGGTAGGGAGTTTAGCTTCCTGTGCCTGTAACGCTATTGAAAACAGCAGCGTTAATGTAAAAAACAGGTATTGTCTAAAAATGGATATCAAATTTATCATCAGAACATCTTGAAATATCAGGGACATGTCAGCAAGCCATCGCTCGCTATTGCAAAGTAATGATAATGAGCGTGTAGGTCAAATTAATTTCAAGAAATGGATTGCAATTGTTACACTTTGGCAATCCCTTTTGAAGAGAACTGAAGATCGTAAAGCTTTTTATAGTAGCCGTTCAGTTTTAACAACTGCTGATGTGTGCCTTTTTCTTTGATTTCCCCCTTATTAAGCACAATAATCTGATCAGCTTTTTGAATGGTTGACAGGCGGTGGGCGATTACAATTGAGGTACGACCCTCCATTAAATTATCAATGGCTTTCTGGATCAATAACTCGGTTTCAGTATCCACCGACGAAGTGGCCTCATCTAAAACAAGGATAGCCGGATTATGAACCAATGCACGGATAAATGAAATTAACTGCGCCTGACCTGCAGAAAGTGTGGCGCCTCTTTCCATCACATTATACTGATACCCGCCAGGCAAACGTTCAATAAAATCGTGTGCACCTACTTTTTTGGCTGCATTTACCACTTCCTCTATCGTAATTTCGGGGTTGTTAAGCGTAATGTTATTTAAAATGGTGTCTGAAAACAAGAAAACATCCTGGAGGACAGTCGCAATGTGACTTCGCAGGTAATCTAGTTCAAAATCTTCAATATGGATACCATCAACAGTGATATCTCCTTTTTTCACTTCGTAAAAGCGGTTCAGGATATTAATGGTAGAAGATTTACCGGCACCGGTTGCCCCAACCAGGGCAACAGTTTCACCAGCTTTAACCTCAAAACTGAGGTCTTTTAGTACATAGTTATCGTCATTGTACGCAAACCAGACCTTCTCAAACTTAATATTTCCTTCCAGTTTGCCAGGTTTTTGTTTACCGTTGTTAGGGGTAGTTTCGTCGGTATCTAAAACTTTAAAAACGCGTTCTGCACCCACCATACCCATTTGCAGGGTATTAAATTTATCTGCCAGTTGGCGGATGGGCGTAAAAACCATACCGAGATACATAATAAACTGTGTAATGGTGCCGGGCGTAACATCCAGGGGTTTGGAAAGAATGCTTTTTGCACCATACCATACCAATAAACCCAATGACATGGCCGAAATCAGCTCAACTACAGGGAAGAATATAGAATAGTACCAATTGCTACGGATATTGGCATCGCGATAACGTTTGTTAATGGCATAAAATTTTCGGTATTCCTGTTTCTCCCTGGCAAAATACTGCACAATAGAAACGCCGGTAATGTGCTCCTGCAAAAAGGTATTCAGGTTTGAAACCTCATTTCTAATTTCCTGAAAGGCAACCTTAATCGCTTTCTGAAATTTCCTTGTAGCCATAATCAGCAATGGAATGGGCAAAAGCACAACTAAACTTAATTCCCAATCGGTATAAAACATTACGCCCACAATAACCACTACCTGCAAACTGTCGCCGATCATGGAAATTAAACCTTCCGAAAAGATATCAGCAATGGTTTCTAGGTCTGAAACCGTTCTGGTGATCAATTGACCTATTGGTGTTTTATCGAAAAACTTGAGCCGCAACCTGGTAATGTGGTTAAAAACACTGATCCGCAGATCGCGGATAACAGACTGCCCTAATGTATTGGTTAACAGCGTATGGTTATATTGGATCAAACTCTGCAAAACGAGCATAAAAACCATCAGCATGGTCATATTTACCAGACCATCGTAATTTCCGTTTAAAATATAATGATCGAGTGTGTATTTGATCAGAAACGGGCGTACGGGTGAAATGGCTGCCAGCAAAATGGTTAAAATAACCGACCATACAAAAACGGCACGGTAAGGCTTTACATATTTAAAAATACGTTTCAGTAATCCGGTGTTATATACGTCGCCTGTAACTGCCATGTTTAGGGTTTAGGGCGTAAGGCTTAGGGTATAAGGCCTGACACCTTTTTAATAATTTTAAATTATACTATCTTTTATCACTATTTCTATAACGGTCGCTGCACCTTCCGCCTTAAACTTTCGGCCTTCTACCTCAAATATGGATATTCTATTTTTACTAAATACAAACCACATGCAGGTACCGATTGCCCGGCCTTGCTACGGTTTTTACTTTCTATTATTGCCTTAAAAGCAGCTAAATTTATTTCTTTTTTACCAACCGACACCAAAGTACCCATAATGGCCCTCACCATGTTCCGCAAAAAACGATCTGCCTGTATGGTAAAAACCAGGCCACCTTCCTGTTCTTCAAATACCGCTTTAGTGATTTTACAATTGTTGGTAAAAGTTTGGGTATTTGATTTACTGAAACAGGAGAAATCGGTATAATTTAACAAAACAGCAGCAGCCTCATTCATGGTTTCCACGTCAAGCGGATCTTTTACCAACCATGACCTGTTAACTTTAAAAGGATCTTTTGCAAAGTGGATATAATATTGATAAGCACGTGCTGTCGCATCAAAGCGGGCATGGGCATCAGGATGTACGGGTATTATTTTTTTTGCAGCAATTTGATAGGGCAACATGGCATTGATGCCAGCAATGGCATTCAGCACCTTAAGTTCTTCTACATCTTCAACATCGAAATGTGCATAAAAATCTGTGGCATGCACTCCGGCATCGGTTCTTCCACAGCCCAATGTTTCGATAGGCTGCCGAAAAAAAACTGACATCGCCTTATCCAACAATTCCTGAACGGTGATCGCGTTAGGTTGCGTTTGCCAGCCATGGTATAAGCTGCCATCGTATGCCAATTGGATGAAATACCTTTTTTTACTCAAAACGATGCAAAAGTACAGTTTAACAGCCAAAGGGCAAAGCGCGAAGACGAGAGTTTGGAGTTGGGCGTTTGGAGTTCAGCGCAAATTCCCGTCACAAACAGTCATTAATGCTTCTTATATACGAATCCCACTCCTATCCAGTAACTTTAATCTTCTTTCTTTTATCAAAAAAGGCTAGATTTGTTCTAATATATTTACATTCATGATACAAAGAATACAATCTATCTGGCTTTTTTTAGCCACTTTAACTCTTATTTTAATGCTTTTTTTACCAATTGCAACAAAAGTTGTCAGTGGTGATGAAAATCAGGTATTCACAAATGGCCTGCATTACTTTGTTAATGGAAAAAGCGGAAAGGTACTAAATGTTGACGTTTTCCTGCCCTTAATCATTACACATTCCGTACTGATATTGCTGTGCTTCATTAACATTTTCAGATTTAAAAAACGTACTCAGCAAAAACGGATTGCAGTATTTACCATTGCAGCTATTGCCGGGTTTGCTTTTTGGTGCAGCATTTATGTAAAAGAACTTCCTGGCGGCATAGAAGGTGCTAATTTTGGTATCGGCGCTTACCTGCCAGCTGTAGCGATCCTCTTTATTGTACTGGCTATTTTTGGCATCAATAAAGATGAAAGGCTGATCCGTTCTGCTGAAAGGTTGAGATAGTTTAATCGATTTCATGATGAAAAACCGAATGTTATCTACAGATCAAACCCGTGAATTGCTTAACTTATTAAAGCAACGTTTCGAAAAAAACATGAACCGGCACGAAGGTATGGAATGGCAACTTGTACTGAATAAATTGGAAGCCAATCCGCAGAAACTTTGGGCACTGAATGAAATGGAAGAAACCGGTGGAGAACCGGACGTAGTTGATTTTGACAACAAAAACGGTATTTATCTTTTTTTCGATTGTGCCGCTGAAAGTCCAAAAGGACGTAGAAGTGTGTGTTATGATGCCGAAGCGCTGGCATCAAGAAAAGAACATAAGCCAAAAGACAGCGCCATTAATCTTGCAAATGAATGGGGTGTTGAACTTTTAACCGAAACACAATATCATTATTTGCAGCAATTTGGCAAGTTTGACAGTAAAACCTCCAGCTGGATCAAAACACCTGATGATATTAGAAACCTGGGCGGTGCATTGTTTTGCGACTACCGCTATGGGAAAGTTTTCACTTATCATAATGGCGCAGAATCTTATTATGCAGCAAGGGCTTTCAGAGCTTGCTTAAGGGTTTGATTTTAAAATGATTATTAAATATCTATCTTTCAGTATTTCGATTGCCTTTATCTCATGGATCGTCGGCATGTTGATAAACGCTTTCATCAGAAAAACTGATTTTTATCACAATCACCTAAACCACCTTAATTTTATTAAAAGTAAAAAACTGAATAAAATTATTGGATTGCCTGTTTTTAAATGGATAGTGAAAAATACTTTTTTCAAATTTTTCAATCAAAAACTTAAACTTAAAGGCAAGATTGACGAGGCTGGTTTAATTAAATTACGTGCTGAGATGACGACATCCGAAACAGATCATTTAATTGCGTTTATTTTTGTAACTTGTTTTACAATTGTTGCTTTTTACAATTTCAAATTTAAATCTGGCGGCATTATCATGTTTGTAAACATACTCATGAATCTGTATCCGTCTTTACTGCAGCAAGAGAACAAAAGGAGAATAGATCAATTTATCAATAAACTTTAGATTTATATCCGCTCCTTATAAATATTGTCAAAGGAAAAGGAAATTAAAAAGAATATAATGAAGGTAACCCCGGAGCATAATGAAAAAATAGTTAAAATGACTTTTTCATCTGTTTACCCACATTACCTTACAAAAGTTGAGAAAAAAGGAAGAACAGTTGAAGAGCTGCACCAAGTAATTAACTGGTTAACAGGATACAAAGAAGAACAAATCCAAAAACACATCCAACAGAAAACAAACTTTAAAGACTTTTTCGAACAAGCTAATATCAATCCGAAAGCGCATTTGATTACCGGTGTGATTTGTGGTTACCGGATTGAAGAAATTGAGTATCCATTGACCAGGCAAGTGCGTTACCTGGATAAATTGGTTGATGAATTGGCCAAAGGCAAAACGATGGAAAGAATTTTAAGGGCCGGATAACTAATTAAATTGATCGGTACTGATCAAATCCTGATTTCAGCCACTAATGAAATCAAGTTTTAATGCGGTAATCCGTTTAAAGGTTTTAAGCGACAATTTGCCCTTTGCCAGCCCGCCATTTTCTTTCTATTTTTTTAATCATCCTATTTCGTCCTTATTTCCAAACATTTAGCCTAAAAAACTATTTACTTGATTCTCTGTGAAATACAAAATATTAACCGTACCTTTGCGGCTCAATTAAAAATAAATAGACGAATGACAAACCCATTTCAATTATTGGGGATAAGTGATGACGTCGTTAATGCCGTAAAGGACCTTGGATTCGAAAATCCAACGCCGATTCAGGAGCAAAGTATTCCTGTACTGTTAGAAGGCACTAATGATTTTGTTGGTTTGGCCCAAACAGGAACAGGAAAAACAGCCGCATTTGGTTTGCCGCTGTTAGAACTAATCGATTTTAAAGTTAACAAACCACAGGCATTGATTTTATGCCCTACCCGTGAGTTATGCTTACAGATCGCTAACGACCTTAAAAACTTTTCTAAAAACATTGCTAATGCCCACGTTGTTGCCGTTTACGGTGGCGCAAACATTATGCAACAACTACGCGAAATCCGTCAGGGAATTCAGATCGTAGTGGCCACGCCCGGCCGTATGTTGGATATCATTGGCCGTAAAGCCATCGATTTTTCAAATGTTAAATATGTGGTGCTTGATGAAGCTGACGAGATGTTGAACATGGGTTTCCAGGACGACATCAACGACATTTTATCAACCACTCCTGATGACAAAAAAACCTGGTTATTCTCGGCTACCATGCCGTCGGAAGTTCGCCGTATAGCTAAAAACTATATGGATAACCCTGTAGAACTAACCATGGGCACAAAAAACACTGGTAACGTTAACATCGAACACGAATATTACATCGTTCGTGCACGTGATAAATACGCTGCCTTAAAACGAATTGTAGATTTTAACCCTGATATTTTTGGCGTTGTTTTCTGCAAAACAAAATTAGATACCCAGGATATTGCAGAACATTTAATTAAAGACGGCTACAATGCTGATGCTTTACACGGCGATTTATCGCAACAACAACGTGATAAGGTAATGCAGCGTTTCCGTGAGCGTAACATGCAATTGTTAATTGCTACTGATGTGGCTGCACGCGGTATTGACGTAAACAATGTTACGCACGTAATCAACTATTCGTTACCTGATGAAATTGAAAGTTATACCCACCGTTCGGGCCGTACCGGCCGTGCAGGTAAAACCGGTATCTCAATCTGTATCATCAACTCTAAAGAACTGGGCAAAATCCGTCAGTTAGAGCGCATTATCGGTAAACAGTTTACCAAAGCCGAACTGCCTACAGGATTTGATGTTTGCGAAAAACAATTGTTCTCACTGGTACACAAAGTACACAATGTAGAGGTTAACAACGAACAGATCGATCAGTACATCCCTCGTATTATGGATGAATTTAAAGATCTATCTAAAGAGGATGTGATTAAACGTTTTGCTTCGCTGGAATTTAACCGTTTCTTAGATTATTATGCCAAAGCGCCTGATTTAAATGCTGCTGTAGGTGAAGATCGTGGTGAAAGAGGTGAGCGTGGCGAAAGACGCGGACGCGGTAGCGAAGGCTATACCCGTTTGTTTATTAATTTAGGTTCTGTAGATGAATTTACCCGCGGCGATATGTTATCTTTTATCTGTAACAACGGTAAAATTGGTGGCAAAAGCGTTGGTAAAATTGATTTAAAAGGTGTTTTCTCTTTCTTTGAAGTAGAAGATGCTGTTGCAGACAAAGTTTTTGAAGGCTTTAAATCAGTTGAATTTAACGGTCGCCAGGTACGTATCGAGAAAAGCGGAGATAGCGGTCGTGGTGAAGGTGCTGGAGAAAGACGCGGTGGCGGTGAAAGACGTGGCGGTGGTTTCGGCGGCGAACGCAGAAGCGGCGGTGGTTACCGTGGTGGCGACAGAAGAAGTTCTGGCGGCAGCGGAAGACGTGAAGGTGGAAACAGCGGTGGCGGTTTCAGAGATTTCTCTGGTCGCAGCCGTGATGAAAAAGGTGGAAGCGGACGGAGAGAAGGCGGAAACCGTGAAGGTGGAAGTGGCGAACGCCGTAAAAAATGGTAAATTACTAAACCAAATATTTATAGCCGTTCTGATTATTCAGAGCGGCTTTTTTTTAAAATAAGAACTGGTTATTTATTACCGAATCACTGTTCCTAACAAAGGTTAACTATTTATGCTTTTCAGCTCCAGGAAAAAGCAGTATAGGCTATGTGATTAGCATCCATAAATTCGCCAAACAGCGAATAGGCCTTATTACCACTAAACCGCTGCTTTAAAGCGAATAATAAACCAGACTTATCTCCTGGTGCTAAATTAAAGATTTGATAAAACTTATCTACCTCTTCTGGTTCAAGGGTATAGGTATATTCATAATCCGTATCTCCCCAGATGGCTTCAATTGATTTTCCAATATCATATCCATCAAAGTAAAGTTGATCACGATCAGTAAAATACAATTCCATCGATATTTTGATATCGGGTTTTTCCAGGTAAAATAAGGTAGCTTTTTCCAAGGTATTTAATCTGTTTTAGGCTAGTGATGCCGGAAGATAACATCCGGTACGAAATCTAACTGCAATTTATAAATTATACAACACCAAAAATAAGATAGTAGGGTTAGCTCTTTTTCGTTTCAACATATCGCCGAATGTCATAAATGCGCATCTTTTAAACCAAATCACTTTCAGAATATTATCTTTAACGTTAGCTATACTAAACAACATTATGCGTTATTTAAGGTTTTTCTTTGTTTTATTCCCATTACTTATCGGCAATAAACTTTATGCCCAACCAAAGGTACCTGATCAAAAAATGCAGTGGTTTGCCGATGCTAAACTGGGTATTTTTATTCACTGGGGCATATACTCCGTAAATGGAATTTCCGAATCCTGGTCGTTTTTTAACAACTACATTAATCATAACGCTTACATGAAACAGCTTGATGGCTTTTCTGCAGCTAAATACCAGCCCGCAACATGGGTAAATTTAATTAAAGAGAGTGGTGCCAGATATGCCGTAATTACAACAAAACATCATGACGGTGTTTCACTCTGGGACAGTAAAATGCCAGGTGCTACTACCACGGTAAAGCATAGTGCAGCCAAAAAAGATTTAATTACACCATTCGTAAGTGAACTTAAAAAATCAGGTCTTAAAACAGGTTTATATTTTTCATTACCAGATTGGAGCTATCCTGATTATGACGGTTTTACGCGTGACAGAAAACGTTACGACTATAAGCAAGATCCTGACCGGTTTAAAAAATTCCAGAATTATTTTCATGGACAGATCAATGAACTTTCCAGCCAATACAATCCGGATTTAGTTTGGTTTGATGGCGACTGGGAACATAGCGGCGAAGAATGGCAGGCTAAACAAATATTGGAAAATCTGCGTAAGGTGAATCCAAATGTTATTATCAATTCGCGTTTAAATGGCCATGGCGATTACGATACACCGGAGCAGGGTGTACCGGTGTTAAAGCCTGCATCTCCAGAGTGGGAATTGTGTTACACCATGAACGATTCGTGGGGATACCAGCCTTATGACAACCACTACAAATCGCCAAATATGATTATCCGTACACTTGTTGATTGCATTAGTATGGGTGGTAATTTGTTGCTTGATATCGGTCCGAAAGCGGATGGAACCATTGCGCCTGAACAGGTTAAAATTTTAAAAGGTTTAGCTCGCTGGACACAAAAACATGCCGAAGCCATTTACGGTACGCAGGCTGGAATCCCAAGTGGCCACATTGTCGGAAAAACGAGTTTATCCAAAAACAAAGATGTGTTATATCTGTATCTGGACTATAAAACAAAAAATGGCATTTTGCTATCAGGTATCAAATCGAAAATCAACAAAATTGAAATCGTTGGCAGCAAAGCGCAGATACATTCAATCAAATTAAATGAAACTGATTATTTACTTAATTTAAAAGAACCTGATTTCGACAGCGATGTAACCGTTATAAAAGTCTCCTTAGATGGCCCTATCGAACTTGCGGATAGTAAACAAGCCGCCCTTTCGCTGGCAGACCTGTATGCCGCGCCTAAAGAAAATGAGTTAACCAGCTTAAGCCTGGGTAAACTGGCCAGTAATCTAAACGCCGGCATTAATATATTTCAAAACACCAGCTTACCTGCCGACGGTTTAGACTTTGACCCAGGCATTAAAAATGCGGATCAAAAAGTTAGTAACTGGGTAATCAAAAATGCCGAGGCCCTTTACAAAACCGGAAAAGGAATCCCTGGCGGGCATTACCAGGGCAACACCGCACTTTCTGCCGATAAACAAACGCTTTATTTATTTGTAGAAGGCACACCAACTGGTCCCATTGCCATTAAAGGCTTAAAAAACGACATCAGCAGGATCAGGATTGTAGGTGAAGGCACTATGCTTCCGCACGAAATTTATAACAAACTATATTGGAGCAAGACACCTGGTATGGTTTACATTCCACTACCTGAAGATAAGCTGGATCCTGAATTAACCGTAATTGCTGTACTTTTAGATCGTCCGATTGACCTGTACCGTGAAAAAGTTGGTGCGATTGAAAGCAATCTTTAATAGAGAATCGTCCTCTCCACTGAAGCGCAATCCCGAAAGTTAAGTCGGGAGAGCGATTTTTCAACATAGCTAAAATATTTCTTCGCTACGGTTGAAAGGACGAATCCACGAAAAACAAATTATTATTTTTTTTTATTTTTCCGTAACTGAGCCAGAACTATGATTATCCTGATTGCTGTGACGCCCTGGCAAAAATTATTTAACAATTGTAAAATAGTGGCGCGACTTTATAATTATCCTTAAATTGCATTACTTTCGCAAATCATGCAGGCAAAATATATTTCCTATCAGGAAACCGGATCATTTTCAAAACTGGTTTTAGATTATATTAACGACGAAGAACAGCTGAAATCTTTTTACAGTTACCGCCCGGATATGGAGGGTTTAGCCCATGCAATTGAACATAGAAATTTCCATGGAAACCGGACTACTTTAGTTCAGGTTCTGCAAGATCAATACCGGCATTTAAAGCCCAATAAGTCAGTTACCAAAAATATAGAGCTTTTAGCGCTTGATAATACCTTTACGGTTACGACCGGTCACCAGTTGAATTTATTTACCGGTCCGCTTTATTTTATTTACAAAATCGTAACGGCCATCAACTTAGCTATTGAGCTGAAAATGGCCCATCCCGAAAAAAACTTTGTCCCGGTTTATTGGATGGCTACCGAGGATCATGATTTTGATGAGATCAATCACGTTAATGTGGATGAGAAACATATCAGCTGGATCCAGAAAACCAATGGTGCTACCGGAAGATTAAGTACCAAAACAGTTGCCGCAGCAGTAACCGCATATAAAGGATACCTTGGTATCTCAAAAAATGGAAAACGGATTGCCAAACTGGTAGAACAGGCTTATTTGCAACATGATAATTTAGCCGATGCCACCCGGTTTTTAGTGAATAACTTATTCGAGAAATATGGCTTGGTAATTGTAAATGCAGATGACGCTCAATTAAAAAAGCAGTTTGCGAATATTATTACCGAAGATATTATTCAGCATAATAGTGCGAAAAATATAGATAACAGCTCTAAAAACCTTGAAGAACTGGGTTATAAAACACAGGTTAACGGTCGGGACATTAATTTCTTTTACCTGATTGATAACCTCCGCGAACGCCTGATTTTTGAAGATGGTAAATATATTGTCAACCATACCGAAATCAGTTTTACCGAGGCTGAATTAAAAGACGAAATCGAATCTCATCCTGAACGGTTTAGCCCTAATGTGGTGATGCGCCCCATGTACCAGGAAGTAATTTTACCTAATATTGCCTATATTGGAGGGGGAGCTGAAGTATCTTACTGGATGCAGCTGAAAGCAAATTTTGATTATTATCAGGTAGATTTTCCGGTATTATTGCTACGCAATTCTGCTTTACTGATCGACAAACGCAGTGCTGAAAACCTGTACAGACTGGGGTTCTCATTAGAAGATATTTTCCTTCCCGCAGAAGAACTGAAGAACATCTGGGTAAAGCGGAATACAACTGCCGAGCTCAGTTTAGCCGATGAAACCCGCGCAATTAACAGCATTTTCGACCAAATTAAGTTAAATGCCTATAAGATAGATAAAACCCTCTCTGTTTCTGCAGATACGGCAAAACAAAGAGCCAACCGTTTGTTAGCAAACCTGGAAAAGAAATTATTCAGGGCAGAAAAAAGAAAACATGAAACAGCTTTGCAGCAGATTGATAACGTAAAGAAGAGACTATTCCCAAATGGCACATTGCAGGAAAGGATTTTGAATATTGCACCCATGTATGTTAATTATGGAGAAGATTTTCTATCATCTTGCGTAGAGAATTTTGAGCCATTAGGCGGTGACTTTACGGTTTTGTTGCCATAATTTATTTTTTAGATCCGTCATGCGGAACTTGTTTCAGCATCTATTGAGACCCTGAAATAAATTCAGGGTGACGACAAATATTACTAAATGAACTTCATCACTTTTACTGAAACCAACCTACGAACCTTTACCTATCATGTTTTCAAAAAAATGGGCTGTTCAGATGAACATGCAGGTTTAGCAACCGATGTTTTAGTCCGCTCAGATTTACGCGGAATTGACTCGCATGGCGTTGCGCGCTTAAGTGGCTACGTACGCCTGTGGGAAAAGAAACGAATTAATGCTACTCCAAACATTAAAATTGTTCATGAAACCCCTACTACTGCAACGATAGATGGCGACGCCGGGCTAGGATTGGTGGTGGCGCCCTTTGCCATGCAGGTTGCTATCGAAAAAGCAGAAAAGTATGGCAGCGGCTGGGTATCAGTTAAAAATTCCAATCACTTCGGCATAGCAGGTTACCATGCTTTAATGGCGGTAGAAAAAGACATGATCGGTATCAGCATGACTAATGCAAGCCCCTTGGTTGCACCTACTTATGCCAGCGAACGTTTACTGGGTACTAATCCCATGTGTTACGCGTTCCCCGCGGGAAAATACCCACCAGTAGTGGTAGATATGGCGACTGCAGCTGCAGCTAACGGTAAACTGGAAATTGCACAGCGCGCCAACAAAAGTATCCCGGATGGTTGGGTTCAGGATAAAAATGGGGAAAACTCTACCGACCCTAACGAATTAAAAAACGGTGGTTCGCTTCTTCCTTTAGGGAGCGATAAAGACCACGGAAGCCATAAAGGTTATGGATTGAGTGCAACGGTCGATATTTTATCGGCGGTATTATCCGGGGCAAATTATGGTCCATGGGTACCTCCTTTTGTAGCATTCCTGGAACCCTCTGCGAATCCGGTTGGTGAAGGACTCGGCCACTTTTTAGGCGCTATGCGTGTAGATGGTTTCAGACCAACTGCAGACTTTAAAAATCACCTGGACAATTGGATAGAACGCTTTAAAAGTGCAAAAACAGTAGATCCCAACAAAAAGGTTATTATACCAGGAGAGCCTGAACACGAATTTGAACAGGAAAGAAAAATCAGCGGCATTCCGATTATTGATGTAGTGGTAAAAGACCTGAATGAGTTAGCTATAAAATTGGGTTTAGCAGAATTGAAATAATTGATTTTTGTTTAACCGCAAGGGACTTTTTGCGATCGTTGAGTTAGAAACTCAATCTTATCACTAAATCCGTAGAGACGCTGCGCTTAACTCTACGAACAGAAGCACAGAAGCACTCCAGAAGCACTCAAAAAATAGTCATCTCGACTGAAGTGCAGCGCAGTGGAGAGATCTTCATTAGCACACGATCTGTTTAGCGTTCCATGGGGCTATACGGATTGAATAATAGAAAAGAGTCCGTATCAAAATAATAAATCTGGAAATAGTAAAAGAATTAAATTGGGCGTTGTCGTCATGCTCAGCTTGACTGGGCATCTTAATGCTTTGATAGGGATCAATTTAATTGCCTTTTTATCGTATTAAGGTTCCCGTTTTCACAGGAATGACGAACTGTCAAAATATAATGCCGGCAAACGAATCTCCAAAATCAATGCCGGAACAGCCTTGGTTCGTAATCATAAAGATTAAAACTGCAGCAATATCCACCAACCTTAGAGGTACTATGCTTAACTCTACGGATAGGATCCGGTTAAAAATCTGCGCATAAAAAAGCCGCAGATTTAACCAGAATCTGCAGCAACTATTATCCTAATGATTTATGCCTTAACCATCAGCCTAGCTTCTTTATGGCTTAACGCTCAAATTATCTTTTAAATAAAGTGCTTTACTTGATGATCCGATCATTATTCTATATTCCCCAGGCGCTACTTCCCATTCATTTTTTATATTAAGTGTTTGAAGTACAGCTTTATCCAGCTTAAATGAAATATACTTGCTTTCGCCAACTTTTAAATGCACTCTTTTGAAACCTCTTAAAGCCAGAACGGGCTGGGCTAATTTGCTGATCAGCGGCCTCATATAAAGTTGTACCACTTCTTCACCATCGTAATTACCTGTATTTTTTAACTCGAAACTTACGGTAGCAGTTTCATTTTTAGCTATACTTTTACGGTCGAACTTTAAATTTTGATAAGAAAAGCTGGTATAACTCAGTCCATATCCAAATGGGAAGAGCGGCTCGCCACTTAAATTATTGTAATCATCGCCTCTACCGGTAGGCTTGTGATTATAAACCAATGGCAATTGCGATTCATCAACCGGGTAAGTAATTGGAAGTTTACCAGATGGACTTACCTTGCCGAGCAATACCGCTGCAATGGCGCTGCCGCCAGCCTCGCCAGGATACCAAACATTTAAAACTGCGCTTACTTTATTTAACCAGGACTGCATATTAATGGCGCTTCCACCAGTTAATACCACGATAACAGGTTTTCCTGTTTTTACGATTTCTTCCAACAATAATTCCTGGTTGCCGGGCAGATTGAGCATTGCCCGATCTAAAAACTCGCCTTCTTTTATTCCGGCCACAAATACGATTACATCACTATTTTTTGCCGCAGCCACAGCAGCTGCTATTTCATTTGATTTTTTGATATTGTAATCCCAAATCAGTTTGATTTTACCATTGCCTTTAGGTTCAAAAAATTCGATCCGGATGGCATATTCTTTATTTTTTTCGAAATGAAAAGGAATTGTCTTCGTACTAAAGGACTTTTTGTCCCAGTTGTCGATCAATAATTGATTATCAAGATATAACCGGTAACCATCATTACCTTCCAATCCGATATTAATATCTGCATTTTGTGGCACTTTAATTTTACCATCCCACCTTACCGAATAATCATCCAGTTGGAGCTGTTCATCAGGTGGGTATAATGTCCAACTGAAATTAACTACCTTATCATTAATTTCTTTAACTGCTTTTCCAGAGAGCAGAAGTCCTTTGTAATAAGTCCCTGTTAATCCTGTTTTCCCATTCGTGGAAAGAAACTGGCTATCAACTGGAAGATAAGAATGTAGTTCTCTGCTGCTGCCTTTTAAATAATTAACCTGAACATCATTGGATACTGCACTTTTCAGGCCATCCAGTATATTGATCTTATGGTTTCCTGTGCCGCTGTAGCCACCCAATCTGGCTTCGATCGCATCCTCCCCAAGGAGCAGAATACGCTTTGCACTTCTTAATGGAAGCGTGTTATTGTCGTTTTTTAGCAATACAAAAGATTTTAAGGCCGCTTCTTCTGCCAGATGGCGATTACTTTGATCGTCCAACATCTTTTCAGCAATACTTTCATCTACGTAAGGCTGCTCAAAAAGTCCCAATTCGAATTTGGCTTTCAGTACCCTTGTCAAGGCATCGTCCACTCTCGATTTGGGAATACTGCCATCTAAAAACGCGGGTAAAAAAAGTTTGTAATGATTATAATCTACCTGAAAAATTACATCAAGGCCTGCATTAATAGATTGTGCCGTGGCATCCTTATAATCTTTAGCCGTAAAATGCAATACATTGGCACCTCCAACGGCACCTGCATCAGAAATAACGAACCCTTTAAAGCCCCATTCCGATTTTAGCTTATTAGTGAGCAACCATTTATTGGAAGTTGCAGGTGTACCGAAAACGCTGTTGTAGGAGGTCATTAATGAACGGATGCCTACATTTTTAACGCCATCTTTAAATGCAGGAAAATGGATTTCTTCCAGAAAATGTTTGTCCATTTCTATGGGATAGCTATCTCGGCCACCATCGCCTACATTGGCAATAAAATGCTTTGGTGTAACAATAATATTCTGTTTTTCTATGGCGTTCATAAAAGCATGACCAAGAGCGGTGGTTAGATAAGGGTCTTCTCCATAGGTTTCTTCAACCCTGCCCCACCTTACATCGGTAGCCATGTTGATTACGGGTGCCAAAAGATCTCTCAAGCCACGCGTCCTGGCTTCACTACCAATAGCTGTACCGATCCGGCCCACCAAACCAGTATCAAAAGTTGCAGCCAAACCAATTGATTGCGGAAAAGCAGTAGCGCCCTGCCTGACCAAACCATGCAAAGCCTCATCAAATGGAATAATCGGGATACCCAAACGGGTTTCCTCCACAAAATATTTTTGTATTTTATTAATTTTTTTAGCCAGGGATAGCCCGTCCTCAGCAGTATTGTAGGTTAACATCTGCTGTGCATTGCCGGTTCCCTGCGCAGCCGCACTTACCTGCAAGCCAAAAATACCATGCCTAAATTTATCTTTATTCTGTTCTGTTACATCGCCAGGAATCATGAACAACTGCCAAAATTTTTCTTCAGGGGTCATTCTCGAAATCAGGTCCTTTACCCTTAAATCGACGCTTAACTTTGGATTTTTATAGGGTAAAGAGTGACTTTTCTTCACCTGGGCAAAAAGGCTGCTGCATAAAAACAATGCAGGCAATAAGCATAGGTATCTCCTTTGTTTGAGCATTATTAATTGGTTTCGGGTGTAAAAGAGAAAGTCAACGCAATCTTCTCATCGTTTTCTGGAAGATCAAAATATACTCTGCCATCTATCAATTTCCATTTTACTTTTTGCTTATTGCTTAATAAGGTAATGGTTGTCCCTTTTTTGGGGATGCTACCCTTCCAGGAAATTTCTTTAGGTGCAGTACCATTCAATAGCGTGATGCCATAGATGGTTTTGCCATCTTTACTTTGGGTAAACCAGTTTTGCCCGTCATGGTAGTTTCTGGTACTCCGTGTTCCATAAATGGCTGTACCATTTTTTGAAGTCCACATCCCAATTTCTTCTAATTTTTTAATCACATCGTCAGGCAACGTCCCATCGGCCTTAGGTCCAACGCCCAAAAGCAAACTTCCGCCTTTAGCCACTATCTCTACCAGTTTATGAACTACTTCTCTTGCAGATTTATACTGATCGTTAGGTACAAAACCCCAGGCTCCGCCTAATGTCATGCAGCTTTCCCATGGATAATCCAATTGTTTTTCAGGGATTTTCTGCTCAGGCGTCTGGTAGTTTTCAAACTGACCATGTACTGTTCTGTCAACCACAATCAAACCAGGTTGCACTTTTCTGGCATCAGCTGCAATTTTAGGCATATCAATATCCTGGCTCCATTCCGGAATCGGCGCACCCCATGAAAGTACCTCATCATTTACGCTGGACCGAGGGCGAACCCACCCGCCATCTAACCATAAAATATCGATACTTCCGTAATTATTCATCAACTCGCTAATCTGGTTTTGGGTAAAGCTTTTAAACTTATTCCAACGCCATGGGTGCTTTCTGATATCGTAATTGTTATTTCTATTTGCTGTAGCGTATTTATCCCACCAATAATATTGAGAATGCCAGTCGGGCTTTGAAAAATAGGCACCGATCATGAAATCCTGCTTCCGAAAAGCGTCGAATACATATTTGGCCACGTCTTTTTTAGGATTATTGGCAAACGGACCTTTTGCAATGCTGTAATCGCTTTCCTTGGTATCGAACATCGCGAAGCCATCATGATGTTTGGTGGTAAAAACCAGGTACTTCATTCCCGCATCTTTACCTGCCTTTGCCCACTGCTCGGGGTTAAATGCTGTTGGATTAAACTTCTCACTTAATCCCCAATACCATTTTTTATAATCATCGTATTTCATGGTACTGTCTCTTTCAATCCAGTCTTCCGAACAGATTGACCACGATTCGATAATTCCCGGAACGGCATATATGCCCCAATGGATAATCATGCCAAACTTTTGGTCTTGCCAGTGTTCCAGTTTTTGTTTGACCGCAGCGTCTTTAGGCCATTCGTAAATTTCAGATTGTGGCATGATGTCATTTTGCTGTGCGAAAGCAGTAAATGCAAAAAGCAATAAACAGAAAATAATGTAATTTTTTAGCTTCATCTTTAGGTTGTTAAAACCCAACCAAAGTTGGCCGGGACTATTTGTTATCAAATATTTCTGCAACTTGGCCTCAAATGAACTTGTTTCGAGTACAAATTAAGGTTCTTCATTGACAGTAATGATATAAAGGTTTACCTCCTATTGCTTTTCGATCATCTGGATATGTGAATTGTAACATTATTGTATTTGCTAGTTTAATTATTCAAATAAGCTATTCTCTACCATCAAACTAGCGGCAGCTAATAATTCAGCCTCGCCACTTAAGCTGGAACATTTAATTTCAGTTTGTTCCGCCACCCGTGGTATGCAAAACTCATTAATAGCTTGTTGGATTGGCGGTAGAAGCATTTTCCCGGCCTTTGCACCACGCCCACTTAACACAATTCGTTCAGGATTCATAATGTGAATTAAAGTAGCCAATCCTTTCCCAATTTGAAATGCAGCAGCAGCTAGTATTGAAATCGCTACTGGATCTTGCTTTGTAACTGCATTTAAGAAATGATCTAAGTGACTTTTACTTTTATCATTAAAAAGAACTTTTAAACTCGTTTCCTCCCCATTTTCGACTGCAGCTTCTGCCTTTTGAACCATCACCAAAAGAGATGTTTCCACTTCAAGACAGCCACGTTTGCCACAAGAACATAAGGCGTTGGAATTAGATAAAGGGATGTGGCTGAATTCGCCAGCATAACCACTACTGCCACGGTATAACTTACCATTAATTATCATCCCTAAACCTGTACCCCATCCAATATTTACTACGAGTACATCTTTTAAATTTCTAGCTTCACCAAAATTTAATTCAGCTAAGGCAATTAAACTCGAATCGTTATCTATGTAAACCGGTAAATTTAATTTTTCAGTAAGATAGTCTTGAAGGCTTATATTTTTATCAACGTGCATAAAAGAATAATTCATTCCCTTTTCCGCATTTACAAACCCTGGCATGCCTATACCTATTCCCAATAAATTTTCTTTATTAATTGTTGATTTTTTAATACAATGATTAATGAATTCAATTAAAGTGTCAGCACTTTTATCCTCGGTCATATCTAAATCAATCACTTGTGTAGGTAAAACCTGCTGGTTAGAGAAATCGTAAATCGTCAACCGACTAGTTAATTGATCCATTGCCACGGCAACGATATACCTCTTATAATCGGGGTTTAATAGAAAATTCAAAGGGCGCCGTCCTCCTGTAGAAGGAGCCAATCCTTGCTCCATAATCAAACCTTCTTCTATTAAAGCATTTACTGTTGACGTAATTAACGGTAAGCTCTTCTTTGTATGTTTACTTAAATCGGTAAGTGATGATTTTTTTTTATAATAAAGCAGTTTAATGATGTCGGCTCTTAATCGTTGTGCTTTCTCAGTGGTTGCAGACATTTTTATTTAGTTTGGGTAATTTATAAAATAATGAAAAGCAATCTATTTTAAAAAATTTAAAAAGAACTACTTAAAGATTCACTTAATTTTCAAGATATTTTTTGTGAAAACATCTTAACAGGATTGTGGTTAGCTAAATTCTTTATCCTTATTTGCAATTTAGATATGTTTATTTTTATACGCTTTAATTACTTTTTCAATAACTCTAAAATATCGAGATGCTTATTTTCGTCTCCTCCTTCATATTTTAAGAATACCAATATCATGGTTAGCATCTCATCTGTCGATTTCATATCGTTTGCAGAAAATATCATTTTAGGAGGATTATTAGGATTATTTGGGTTATTTTTGGTGTTATCATAAACTCCTTCTATAGTAAGCACTGATCCTTTAGGAACTTTAATCAACTTATTAAAACGATAGATTTCTTGCCACCTAAAATCCCAATCTGGTATAGAAATCAATTTGATTGTATCACCCGTTGAAGTTACAGCGTATGATTTAAAACTTTTTCCAAGTAAATGCATATGAGGCCATATGTATAAAAGCGATTGATCTTGAGGAGTTAAAATTTTCAGGTTGAATTTCTTTACAGAATCCGCCTGAATCATAAAGTATGGATCTATGGAGCTCTCGCCAACTCCACCTGAACCTAAACTAACTACGTTAACAACCCTTTTGATTGGCGTATCTTTAAAGAAAAGATTAATACCCGATATGTCGTTCTCATCTTTTCCAAGTGGCGCATAATGAATAGTCAATAATATAACTCCCCTTTTGGGCATGATCCAGCCCAAGTCAGCAGGATAAGATTCATAAGATGTACCAGGGATCCAGCCTCCATAATAAGTCATTTCTTTTTTAAATGGCAAATATTGATCATAATTGACTCTGGAATCATCCGTTAAATTTACATAATCTGCAGCCTGATTGATGTCGATATTGTCGGCCACCGGATGTATGGCAAAATTAGCATGGTGAATGATTTTTTTGTTTGAAGAAACAAACTCCATCGCTGCAACATTTTTTGCTGTGGCTATATCAAAAGGGATTTTAAATACAATAAACCGTTCTTCATTGTCGCCTTTCACTTCGAATGGCTTATTCACCTTTAAGGTTAAATCTGGTTTTCGGGTGTATTGCGTCCCCTCAATAAAAGTATCACCTGATGTCTTTTCTTGTTTATCATTTCCTTCAGGAGCTTTATTATCAATCCAACTGATAATCGTTTTCTTCTCTTCAGCGGTTAAAGAACGATCGTTAGCAAAAGCGCGGTAATGGTTATCAGGTTTCCATGGTGGCATAAAACCAGATGTTACAACATCCTTAATAAAAGAAACCCTCTTTACAACATCCGAATAAGTTAATAATGAAAACGGCCCTGCCTCACCTGGGCGGTGACAGGATGCACATTTATTATGGATTATTGGTGCAACATGCTCATAATAAGTAATTTTTTGACCATATGCGTTCTCAAAAAGGCAAAAAAACAAAAGAATAGTAATGATTCTATCAAGCATACTAAAGATCGTTAATGAGACAGCCTAGGGGGGCGGTTTCCATGTATTTATAGCCAGGCGCATTTATTTGATTAAGGGCATCATCCAAATAATGTTCCGTAATAACTTTTCTCTTTACTCCTAGTTTCGCTTGCCAGTTATCAATTAATCCTCTGTATCTGATGCTTCCATTATGGTCTACCAAAATCGTTTCAGGAGTAACTTTAGCATCAAGGGCATTGGTCAGGAATTTATTTTTGTCTAAATAAACATCAAACAAAATATCATAATTCTTAAGGTAAGACTTAATCTCATCAACTGTATAACCTTTACCAGGTATGATCCCGATAATGTTTACTGAAGGATATCGTTTAGCCAATGTATTTAATACCGGAATATAGTTTTTACAAAGCGGGCATTCTGGGGATAAAAAAACAAAAGCAGTATTTTTTTTTAATTCTATTTTTCTCTTATTCTTAACACTTAAAGGTACATTCGTTTCAATCTGTTCCCACAGCAGCCGCTTAGGTAGCCTAGTCTGTCCAAATAACTGGTTAGACGAAAGAAAAAATAGCCATGCGATGCTGATTATCAATTTCATAATACAAAAAGAACTCCTAATTTAGATTAGGAGTTCTGCTAATTTAAAACAAAGTTTTTTATTTTTTATCCCACCATACTCTGCCTAGGATATCACCAGGACCTTGACCGAAATCAGGATCAGCTTGCATCACCTTATAAGCAGCAACAATATTCTGATAATTTAGATTTGTAACAGCAGGAAAAGCCAAACTTGCTCTTCTTGGAATTACCTGTTCAGTTCCACTTGCGATAATTTTTTCAAGTTTTAAAACCGTTGTAGAATTCGGCATTCCAGTTCTTTTGTATAACGCCCAAGCTTCATTAGGCTGCTTAAAGAAATTTAGGTAAGCCTGACCTATAATTTGGTCTAAAGCTCTGGTTGCATCAAATTTAATATCTGACTTAGCCATGTACGCCGCTATTTCCGTTGAGGTTGAAGGAACATAACTTAAAGCTCCGTTCCTATCAACAATCTGTGCCTTGTTAGCAAGGTCATCATAGAAAGCGATAGAAGCGTTAACGCCTTTGTTATACCAATCTTCTGCGGACTCTGCTGTTACTGCCCTGGCTGCCAATTCAGCTCTCATAAAACAAACATCAGCGTAAGTAATTAACGGGAATGCATTAATTCCTTTTCCGCCGTTCTCTCCTGCTGCAAATAAACGAGGTTGAATTAACGAAAGTGAATCCATCGTCTGGTTAACTGTTTGACCGGTTGAATTTACTACAGAAATGGTAATGTTATTAAAGAAATTGGCGAATGCCGGTGCGGCGGAAGCATCAGGACTTGTAGGTACACCATAAAATCTTCTGGTGTCAAAAGTAGCTGAAGCCGCTATTTTATTCTGTGCCTTTGCGGCATCAAAATTAGCCTTTGTAAATGTGTTCTCCTGATAGAAAAATCTGATACGAGGATCGCCGTTAGCATACATGAAATCTACAACTGGTTTCGGAGCACGCAAACCGGCCGCTGACCAGTCTCCTCCATCTGCATATGTTGCATTAGCTCTAAATACCCAGCTCTCAGCAGCACTGTTTATCAAACCACCTGGCGCTGCCAAAATCTCAAGCACTTTGGTCTTCATCTTAGCAGGATCTCTCTTCATTAAACGCATAGCAATGCGTAAACGGGTAGAATTAGCAACCTTTATCCAATTTGCAACATTACCCTGATAAAACAAATCATTTGTACCCAATGAGGCTTGCATAGTTGCCTGAGTTGTACCCAAAGCAAGCGCTGATTTTTTTAACTGAGCATCCAATAGCTCAAATAAAGCCTCTTGCGTATCGTACTTCGGTGTTTCTGTACCTCCATACCTTACCATAAAAGCATCTGTATAAGGTAAACTTCCGCTAACATCCGAAACATAAAAAGCGTAATAAGCCTTCACAATATGTGCAATTTCTATTTCATAAACTCTTTTTGCTTGCTCTTCTGGCGACATTTTCTTTACCAGCTCTTCCATATCAGTCAAATTACCACCTACCTTCGGATAGAAATTATTGTACCTCACATTTCTAAAACTTGCCGCATCAGAGATAAAGGTTACACTGTTTCCATTCAGGGCAGTTAACATTTGCATCCATGGCATAATCGCTCTGAAATTATCATAGTATGCTTCAAAACGATCTGCGTGCATATTGATAACTGAATTCATAAATTGCTGTTCAGGAGTTATTTTATCAATAATAGAAGGGTCTGTATTTAGTTCTACAAACTGCTCTTTCTTACATGATGATATGGTAATTCCGATTAATGCCGTAAGCATTAGGATTATATTACTTGTCTTTTTCATTTTCAATATCTTTATTTTAATCATTATAGGGCTGCCCTTACAGAGAATGCAAAAGTGCGGATATACGGCATACCACCATACTCAGCAAATGCACCTGCACTATTATTAAATAAACCTTCTGGATTTAAATGATCAGGCAAACTATTATAGATATAGAATAAATTTCTAGCTGTTACACCTACATTAACCTGTTTGAAATTAATTTTATCAGTAAATTTCTTAGGTAAATTATAGCCTAAAGAAACTTCCCTCAAAGCAACCCAACTGTTTTCGAATGTAGAATATTCTCTAATACCTGTAGACCATTGAGTTAGCCTAGCATAATAAATACGTGCACTCACAGGCTGTACATATCCTTTATCGGCTGCTTCCTGGAAAGTCATCCCACCAACATTAATATTATTAATAATTGTGCCTTTTGCAAAAACGCCATCAGGAATAATACCATCATTAGCAATTACGGTACCTGATGCATCTTTTCTTGGCAAACCACCAAAGTCAGCAGAGCGACCAAATAATGTACTTTCAAAGGCCCCAAAATTTGTTCCATACTGATGTGTACCAGAAGCCATCAAACCACCAACTTTAGCATCGACCTGAAAACCTAAATTGAAATTTTTGAATCTAATATTGTTTATTGAACTTGCGTTAAATTTTTCCATCATGGAGCCCAAAATCTTATTTCCCTGACCAGCATCACCACTTCTGAAATAACTTCCGTTAGCTTTTAGCAGTCTCTTACCATTGTTGGGACTATCAATATTGTTTCCTGCTGCGTCAGTAGCTTGGTATGATGCATAACCATAGCTGGTATAAATGCTGCCATATTCTTGTCCGGCAATGGCAACTGACGTCATATCGGCACCGAACGCATAACCTAAAGTATAGGAATCTACACCTGGTGCCAGTTCAATAATTTTGTTTCTGTTTCTCGCAAAATTAATAGAACTTGTCCATTCCAGATTTTTAGTTTTAATCGGAGTACCTGTTAACAAAATTTCAATACCTTGATTTTGGATGTTACCTGCATTAAACAATTTTTTAGTAACTCCAGACTCAGAAGGTAGGGCTAAAGATAAGATCTGATTTTTGGTATTCTTTTTATAATAAGAGAAATCGATCCCTAAACGATCTTTAAAGAAACGTAATTCTGTACCAAGTTCTAACTCTTTGGTTAATTCGTTTTTAAGGTCATTATTTCCAAGCGTATATTCTGGGTAACCATACCTAGGCATTTGCTTTCCATTCTCATCAGTATATGTACCTAAAAATTGATATTTACCGGCGCTTGTAACATAAGGATTAGTTCCCAAACCAGTATATCCAAAATTGGCTCTTAATTTACCGTATGAAAGGAAATCGAAAGCTGGTTTATTTTTTAATGATTCAGAGAAAACATATGATAAACCAACTGCAGGATAGGTGTATGAATAATCGCCATGACCATCTGGATAAGTTAAGGTTGAAGACCAATCGTTTCTTACGCTGAAGTTTAAGGTCAACATATTTTTATATGTTAAGTCTCCAAAGCCATAAACAGCATCAGTTCTTTGGCTACCATCTAAACGCGTATCGGTTACAGCAGCATTTACCGAGTTGCCCATAAAGAATTTACCCGGGTCCTTTAATCCACCATCGGTTCTTGTACGGGTGTAGTTATTACCAAAGTCCTTGGTGGTTTCAGCTCCCAAACTCATATTGAAATCGAAATCATCGCTCAATTTCCTGTTGCCATTCAATAAAAACTGCAACCTGCTACTTTTCTGGTTTGATTGGCTCAAAGCATACTCACCACCGGCAAAACCAACACCATTACCGATGTTTTTAGTTTCTCCAGTAATATTGATTTGATTTAACGTTCCTCTAACAAGCGCATTTAACCAAGGAGTAATGTTTGCTTTAACGTCAATGTTTCCTCTAAAATTATTCTCACGCTGTCTAACATTGTTTTCATAAATAGAAAACCAAAGGGGAGAAAGTCCATATGGATCATTGTTACCAGTTAATACCCCACCATTTACAGGATCAATATATTTATTTTTCCAATAATTTGTGTCATAACTCCTAGGATTTCCGTATACAAGAGCAAACAGAGGATTATTATTATTTGATTGATTAATAGGATTAAAACTATTACTAATGGTATAGTTTACTCCTGCATTAATCTCGAATATTTTACCAAACTTTTGCGAGCCTCTAAAATCCAGGGCATCACGATCAAATTTGTTATTCGGCAAAATACCGGTACTGTACAGTTTGGAGTAAGAAAGCCTGAATGTTCCAGTCTCGCTTCCGCCTTGAAATGCCAAATTCGAATTGCTATAGTTACCTAACTTATATGCATCCAACAAGTTATTTGGTTGTGCATTCCAACTGATTATTCTTCCATCTATATCTTTAACTTGGCTTCCATCAAAACGCGGCCCAAAGCTCCAAAAATAGTTTGCAGCATCAACTATTGGTGTACCTGAAGCGTCTTTAGTGAAGGTAGGATTAATACCTGCACCGAACTCATTCTGTAGGTCCATTGTCTTATAAGCTTCTTCTATTGTTTGGGTATGTGAAAATGAAACTCCTAATCCTTGTCCTCCTTTACCCTTCTTTGATGTAATTAAAAGAACGCCATTTTGAGCGCGAGAACCATATAGTGAACTTGCAGCTGCACCTTTTAAAACAGTAATACTTTCATAATCATCAGCATTAAGATTTTTCATGATATTACCAAAATCCTGTGGGCCATTTCCATACGAATCAGCACCACTTACCCCAGGCTGAATGAGCACACCATCAATAACTACTAGCGGTTGTGTATTTGGACTTAAAGATGAATTACCTCTAATTCTGATTCTTGATGAAGATTGCGGTCCACCGGAACCTTGATTAATCATCACTCCTGCAACCTTACCTTGTAATGCATTAACAATATTTTGCTCATTAGCCCGTACCAGATCTTCGCCTTTTACTTCCTGAATAGAGTAACTTAGCTTTCTTGTTTGTTGTTTTACACCAAATCCTGTTGTTACAGTAACTTCATCAAGAGATTTTGAATCATCCTTGAGCGTAATTGTGAAATTCTTTATATCTCCAACAGTTACTTCCTGACGTAAAAAACCTACAGCCGAAAAAACAAGTACATCTGTAGTTGAAGCACTTATGCTAAATTTGCCATTTGCATCTGTCTGGGTTGATTTTTTAGTACCTTTTACAGAGACATTTGCCCCTGGAAAGGGACCAGACGTATCCTTTACCGTTCCGGTAATTATAGTTTGTGCTTGAGCTGCAATTACAAAAAATACGAGTAAAAGCAGACTCAAAAATTTAAAGTACATTTTCTTCATGTCCTATTTGTTAGTTTTTTTTAAATTATTTGATTAGTCGGTTTAATTTTAAGTTTGATTTGTTCTATGCCATAATTTTTCAGTTTAAGTATTTATTAGTTTAAGTTAGTTGATGTAGACTAATGCTATAATAGATTATACTTGAGGAATATTCTTATCTAAATAATGACTGAAACGGCGAAGCAACATATAATTAATCACTCTAATTGCCCGTAACCCGAATCTGTAATCGCTTAGTTTAATTTGGTTTACAACAAACTTATAAAAAAAAATTATAAACAATTTAAACTTTTTAATTTTTTTTAAAAGTTAATTATAAATGCTTTGTAAATGAAAAGGGCGAATAATCTTTGATTATCCGCCCTCTTTAAAGAATTATATTCTATTAATGGATCCCCATAAACAGCCTACTCCACCTTATTTTATGTAAAAAAGATGCGGTGCTATCCCAGCTCATCCAAACAAATAAAGCCTTACCCACAATATGATCTTCAGGCACAAATCCCCAGTAACGCGAATCGGCTGAATTATGGCGATTATCGCCCATCATCCAGTAGTAGTCCATTTTAAAAGTATAAGTTGTGGCTACTTGATCATTTATATACCAAACCCCGGCCTTCTGTTCAACTTTGTTTCCTTCGTAAGTTCTGATTGCCCTGTAATACAATGGCATGGTATTGCTATCTATTTTAACAGTCCAACCCTTTGAAGGGATTTTAATCGGTCCGAAGTTATCCCTGTTCCATACCCTGTTTGGATCGTTTGGAAAAACGCCGCCCGGAACGGCTCCGGCAGGGTCAGGACTTAACGTCACTGATTTTACAAAGTCAAAAGTTTTTAGCTTTTCAGCAATTTCGGGTGTAGCATCTACGATGTAAGTATTCGCAGCCACTGCAGGTACACTTCCCAGGTTTAAATTAAACTCATCAAGGGCTGCGTAATTAAAGTCCATGGTTTTAAACTCAATACGATACGGCATCATCCCCGTACTTTTTAAAGGTTCATCTTTACCATTTACATTAGCAATGCCATTACGCATCGAAATGACATCACCCGGAATACCAATACATCTTTTAATAAAATTCTCGCGCTTATCTACCGGACGGTCTACAATGGTATAGGTACTTCTCACCTGTTCCCGGCCCATGCTCCGTACCAAAGCATAATAACTTTCTGCCTGGTTTTCTACCGCAACGGTATCTCCTTCAGGAAAGTTAAATACCACGACATCATTTCTTTTAATTTTAGACAAACCTGGCAAACGGTGATATTTCCACTGAACGCCATCCCAATAAGCTTTGGTAGATGTGGTTAAAGGCATGGTGTGGTGAGCAAATGGAAAAGCAACCGGCGTCATGGGAATACGTGCACCATAATTAACCTTGCTTACAAAAAGGAAATCGCCAATCAGTAAGGATCGCTCCATCGAACCGGATGGAATGGTATAGGCTTCGATAAAAAACACACGGATGATCGTTGCTGCCACGACGGCAAATACAATTGCATCAACCCATTCGCGGGTTTTCGTTTTTTTCTTCTTTGGGGCATCTTTTTTTCGTTGCCAGAATTTATAATTCATATGTCTTATTTTTGGTTTAGCGATTTATAAAATCGGCCACCGGTTATCTGTAATCCTTTACTGTGGTTTCACAGTTTTATTTCCTGATTGGTTAATCTGTGAACCAGAAACTTTCAACTGCTAACTGAAAACTTTTGCTTATTCAAAAATATCAGTAATGCTGAAAAATCCTTTTTTATCTTTCAACCACTCTGCCGCTACAACTGCACCTAAAGCAAAACCAGCTCTGTTATGCGCGGTATGTTTAATTTCTATTTCATCTACCTCGCTACTGTAAATCACCGTATGCGTACCTGGTATGTTTTCGATTCTATGCGATTCGATCAGCAGTTGTTCGGCTTTCGGAAATAATTCAACATCAGTTCCTACTACCTCATTTAACCACTCCTGTTTCCTATCCAGGTTATCCACGATTCCTTCTGCCAGGGTAATGGCTGTGCCACTTGGTGCATCAAGCTTTTGTGTATGGTGAATTTCTTCAACCTGCACATCATAAGCGGGATAATTATTCATCAACCTGGCCAAAGTTTGATTAAGTTTAAAAAACAAATTCACGCCAATACTGAAGTTAGACCCATAAAGCAAAGTATTGTTACTTTTATCGCAATCATCTTTTACTTCCTGCAATTTCCCATACCAACCCGTTGTTCCTACAACCACGGGTACATTTGCATCAAAGCAGGCATCAATATTTTTTAAAACCGAATCAGGCGTGCTGAAGTCGATAGCTACATCAGCTGTTTTCAAATTTTGTCTGGTTAAATCTTCCTGATTATCAATCGTTATTTTGAGAACAATTTCATGGCCACGTTCTACTGCAAATTTTTCGATAATCTGCCCCATTTTGCCATATCCTAAAAGCGCAATTTTCATTTCGTTATGTTTGTTTTTTCAGTTATTATTTTAGTAGGCAACCCTAACCGTCCAGGTCGCCATTATAGCGATCTTAGTATTTTTCCTTTTATTGCTATCCATGATCGCTTACGGCATTAGAACGTCAGAGATAATTTTAGCGCCGGCGTCAAATTGAAACCATACATAGAATCGGCACCCATTACAGCTGGCATTACCCTGAAAGAAAGGTTGTCATCAATATTAAAGAAATGCAGGCGGGCTGCAACATAGGCATCTATAATGTTGGCTGCATACAGCAAGCCGTAAGAAAAGTACACAATCTGCGAATTCCGCTTGTATAAACTTTTCCCATCCAGAATACCTTGATTGCTGTATTGTGTCAAATCCAACTTTTTGCCAGGATGATCCTCACGGTATTGTGCCTCTGCCAAAAAACGTTTATAATTTTTCCGGCTGTCCATTAGCGATAAAGTAAGCGCAGTGGCACCGCCGTAAATAGCCGCGATTTTACCACCTGTGTAAAGCTTTTGAAAAAACTGGCTTTTTCCGGCCCTGGTACCATAACCATCATTAAGCAATTGAATATTATACAATTGCCCCCAGCCGGGTATAATCATCGATCTGAAAACAGCTTTCCTACCGGCAACTTTACCTGGGTTAACATACCTGGCTTTCATCGAATCCTTTCTGGTTATCGGTTTTTTAGCCACGGTATCTAAAGATTTGGATAATTTGATCTTTGAGGTATCAGCGGGTTTTAGCAAAGTATCCTTAACCTGCGCAGCGGCAAAGTTCACCAGAAAAAATGCAAATGTAGCAACCAGTATAAAAAGCTTAGTCTTTTGCATTACCAGTCTAATAATTCCAGAATCCGGTTTAAGTCTTCATCGCTCATAAACGGAATTTCTATTGCGCCCTTACCGTTCTGACTTACCTTCAACTTTACACGGGTAGCGAATTTAGATGCCAGATCATCCTGTAATTTCTGATATTGAAAGGAAACCGCTTTTTCCTTTGGCTTTTCGCTGGCTTTTAAAGGGATATGCTGCAAATTACGCACGAGTTCTTCCACTTTACGTACGGATAAGCCTTTTTCTAAAATTTCCTGGTGGATGAACAATTGTTTGTCTACCCCGTCAACATTAATCAATGCTCTTGCATGTCCCATGCTAATCCGCTGATCGCGGATGGACGCCTGAATTGCAGGCGGAAGTTTTAACAACCGCAGGTAATTGGTAACCGTGGTACGGTTTTTACCAACCCGTTCGCCTAATTGCTCTTGTTTTAAACCCACTTCATCAATCATCCTCTGAAAACTTAGTGCAACTTCAATGGCATTTAAATTTTCTCGCTGAATATTTTCGATCAGGGCCATTTCCAACATCTGTTGGTCGTTGGCACTGCGGATGTAGGCAGGCACTTGCGTTAAACCAGCCAGCTTCGAAGCCCTGAACCTGCGTTCGCCTGAAATGAGCTGGTATTTATTGGCCGACAGTTTTCTAACCGTAATGGGCTGTATCAAACCCTGCACCTTTATCGAATCGGCAAGTTCATTTAAAGCTACCTGATCAAATTCGGTACGGGGCTGGTACGGATTGGTTTCAACTTCAGTTAAACTTACGTGACTGATATTGCCAATCTGCTCGGTTTCGCTCACCGCATTTACCTGTTGTTTAGGCGGATGAGTAGATTCGCTATCATCTAAAAGCGCACTTAACCCTCTTCCTAAACCTGTTTTTCGCTGAAAAGATGTCATCTATAATTTATAAAGTTGCTGTTCCAATGTTTTCTTCTTCCTTTAAAAGGCCGTTTTTCTTTACAATCTCACGGGCCAGGTTCAGATAGTTGATGGCACCTTTGCAATTCGCATCGTGCATAATCACCGAAACACCATAACTTGGTGCTTCACTTAAACGGGTATTACGTTGAATGATGGTATCGAAAACCAATTCGTTAAAATGCGTTTTCACCTCTTCTACCACCTGGTTTGATAAGCGCAAACGAACATCATACATGGTTAATAAAATACCTTCGATTTCCAGGTCAGGGTTTAAGCGGTTCTGAACAATTTTGATGGTATTTAACAATTTGCCCAAACCTTCCAGTGCGAAATACTCGCACTGCACCGGAATAATAACCGAATCGGCAGCAGTTAACGCATTGATGGTAATTAAACCTAAAGATGGCGAACAATCGATGATGATAAAATCATACTGATCTTTAACTTTCTCCAAAACCGCTTTCATTTTATACTCACGGTTGTTGAGGTTGATCATCTCGATTTCTGCACCCACCAGGTCGATGTGTGCCGGCAATAAATCTAAATTTGGGGTATCCGTTTTCTGGATGGCCTGAAGCGGATCAATATCGTTAATGATACACTCATAAACACTATCTTTGATATTCCGTGGATCAAAACCGATACCTGAAGTTGAATTGGCCTGAGGATCAGCATCTACCAGTAAAGTTTTGTATTCCAGTACGGCTAAACTAGCAGCCAGGTTTATAGATGAAGTTGTTTTACCAACACCACCTTTTTGATTTGCTAATGCAATAATTTTGCTCATCTATGTATCAGAAATTTACTTAACGTTTATTTGGGCTGTGTTATTTATGCGTTTAAATTGGCAAAAAAGTTCTATTTTTGCGTTGTTTACGGCCTTTTTCACAATCAGCTAAGATACAAACTATATGGCAATTTTAGCAAGAAGCGTATTTGGGTTTTACACATCTTATTAACAATTATCCATGATCACGATTATAGCTGCAACCAACAGGCCTAATAGCAATACGCTAAAAGTTGCTAAATATTACCAAAAGCAATTAAAAGAAAAAGGAGTCGATGCCAATCTGTTCAGTCTGGAACACGTGCCTGCAGATGTTTTGAACACGGATATGTATGGCAAACGATCGGAAGCTTTCCAGGAAATCCAGAACATGATCAACAGCACCGGAAAGTTTTTGTTCATTATGCCGGAGTATAATGGAAGCTACCCAGGCGTACTAAAAGTATTAATCGATGCCTGTAATTTCCCGGATAGTTTTTACGATAAAAAAGCAGCTCTGGTTGGCATTTCTTCCGGTAAATACGGCAATATCCGTGGTGTAGATCATTTTACAGGCGTTTGTCATTACATCCACCTCAACATTTTACCCTTAAGGTTGCATATTCCGAATATCAAAACCGAATTAGATGAAGCGGGCAACCTCCATCAGCCTGATACGGTAAAATTTACCAATGAGCAGATCGAGAAATTTATTAAATTCTAGTGCTTTCGAAAAAATAATCTAATTTTTTTTCAATTTGGAAAGCAAAACCTGTGTTTTATAGTAACGTTTGTCCCTGCTCTCCGCTTTACTTCGTTGCACTCCGTGTTCGCTGCGATCAGGTTTAGGCACAAAAAACAGTGCTGGTAAACCCATGTAGATTTTAAAGGCATAGTAGATTATGCGTTTGGCAACCCCAAATCTTCTTATTTGCCCTGCCACCCAACACGATCCGATAACGATCGGATGAGCGGAATAGCCTGGAGCGCAGCGAGAACTATATGCTAAAGCGGGACTAGAGTAACCTAAGTGCTTCGAAAACTGCTTTCGAAAAAATAATCTCATTTTTTTTCGAATTAGGAAAGCATAACCTGTATTCCATAGCCAAGTTTGCCCCTGCTCTCCGCTTTACTTCGTTGCACTCCGTGTTCGCTGCGATCAGGTTTAGATACACAAAACAGTGCTGGTAAACCCATGTAGATTTTAAAGGAATAGTAGATTATATACGTTTCGCAACCCCAAATCTTCTTATTGGCCCTGCCACCCAACGCGATCCGATAACAAGCGGAATAGCCCGGAGCGCAGCGAGGACTATAAGCGAAAGCGGGACTAGAGTAACCTAAGTACTTCGAAAACTGCTTTCCTTAAAAGGACCCACATTTAAAGATTTTCTGGCTTTTGGAAAGCATAACCTGTATTCCATATCAAAGTTTGTTCCTGCTCTTCGCTTTACTCCGTTGCACTTCGTGTTCGCTGCGATCAGGTTTAGGCACACAGGACAATGCTGTAAACTCCTAAAACAATCCTAAACACATAACATTTGCACCCTGCAACCCTAAATTTTAGTATCGGCTGCGCCACCTAAACCCAATGGAAGCGGGCACGAAGTAAAGCGGACAGTGGGACTACAATAACCTAAACGCTTCCAAACCTGCTTTCCTAAAAACAACAAGCATTTATATACTTCTGTGTCTTTTGAAAAAATAATTCGATGCTTTCCGCTTTGGAAAATAATGTTTGCATCTGCTTTTTACTGCATTATGTTTTATCTGCGATCAGGTTTAGCTCTACAAAACAGCGACGTAAACTTTCAGCAGCAATAGTTCATATTGACAAAAACCCTTCCAAAATGAAAAGGTTTCTTCTGTTCATTAAAATTAAAAAAAAACATAAGTAATTATAAAACAATAACTTAAACAAAAGATCATCCTACTGGCATTACTATTGGCTATGAGCTAAACGGCTGCAGATGATCTGCCTTTGTTATTTAATTTAGTTCATTAGTAAACAGATTTAATTATAAGCTACTTTTACCACGAAAAGAGAGGAATGCTTTGTAACCTTTGCAAAAAACTTTTCGCTCTTTGCGGTTAACTTAATCACCATGAAAATAAAAACCAAACTCCGCCTCGGATTCGGCTTTCTCTTTATCATCGTTTTATCGTTCGGATTAATTGCGCTCTTTTTCTTAAATGAGCTTTCCGATAAATCAAAGGTAATACTTAAAGACAATTACAAATCTTTGAAATACGTTGCCGCCATGCGCAATGTAATCGACCAACACGCTTTTCCCTTAAGCCCTACGCAGCTGAATATATTTGCTGAAAACTTAAAAAATGAGGGTTTGAACATTACCGAACCCGGAGAAAAAGCAGCCTTCAGGAAATTAAAAGCAGCCTTTAATGCGCTAAAAAACTCAAAATCAGCAACCATTAAAGAAAGTAATATTAAAAATTTGCGTGTTGCACTTCAAAATATAGAACAGGTTAACATGAAAGCCATTTATGATAAAAATGAACTGGCGAACGAAACTTCATCGCGCGCAAATCTTTATATCATGATCGCCGCGACGCTAAGCTTTATCATCCTTTTTACCTTCATTGTTAACTTCCCTGGCTTTGTGGCCAATCCACTCGCCGAATTTAGCGCTGCGATTAAACAGATCAGTCGTAAAAATTATAAACAGCGGCTGCATTTCGAAAACGGGGATGAGTTTACAGAACTTGCCAATTCCTTTAACAAAATGGTGCTTAAATTAAATGAATGGGAGAACAGTAATTTATCCAAAATTAAATCCGAAAAATCGCGTATCGAAGCCATTATTGCACAAATGCAGGATGCCATTATTGGTTTAAATGAGAAAGGCGAAGTACTCTTTCTAAACCATCTGGCTGCAAAGCTGATGAGTTTGGATGAAGATAAGGTTATCGGTCAAAATGTAGCCGAACTGATGCAAAAAAATGAGTTGCTTAAACGGATTATTAAACCTGAAACCAATGATAATACCTTAAAAATTTATGCTGACGATAAAGAATCCTATTTTCTGCTGGAAAACCGTGAAATCATTATCCCAAATTATGAGGAGCAAGATGATAGTACCTTAATTGCCTCATCTAAATCGGCTGGCAGCGTTTACACCTTAAAAAACATTACACAGTTCAAAGAGCTTGATGAAGCCAAAACCAATTTTATAGCTACTGTTTCGCATGAATTAAAAACGCCGCTTTCATCAATCAAAATGAGCTTAAAACTGCTTAATGATGAGCGGGTGGGAATGATGAATGAAGAGCAGCACGAGTTGCTTCACCACATTAAAGAAGATAGCGACAGACTGCTAAAAATCACCAGTGAACTGCTGGATCTTTCGCAGGTAGAAACCGGCAATTTAAAACTCAATTTTGCCCTGACCAAACCTGAAGAAATTGTGAATTATGCCGTTGATGCAGTTAAATTCCAGGCAGAGCAGAAATCGATTCAATTGGTGCTTAACTGCGGCGAAAACTTACCAAATGTAAATGCCGATATCCAGAAAACGGCCTGGGTAATGGTCAACTTTTTATCTAATGCCTTGCGCTACAGTTCAGAAAAATCTAAAGTAATTATCGATGTTTTACAAAAAGGCAATTTTATCGAGTTCGCTGTGCGCGATTTTGGAAAAGGCATTGATGAGAAATATCAACAACGATTATTCGACAGGTATTTCCAGGTGCCAACTGATGGCCAGAATAAATCGGGCTCGGGACTGGGTCTTGCTATTTCGAAAGATTTTATTGAAGCCGAAAACGGTAAAATATGGGTAGTAAGTGCCATTGGCGAGGGCAGTACGTTTTGTTTTAGTTTGCCTGTTGCGGAATAACCTTTATTTCTTAACCGCAAAGTGCGCAAAGTTAGTTACCACATCATCCGATGATCTTATCTTAATCGCAAAGTGCACAATGCTCTTTACCACAGAGGGCAAAGAGGTTCACAGAGAATCAGATGTTGACATGAACGCAAAACTCACTCGTAATCAGTGCCTTTCCTCTGTTTTCTCTGTGGTCAAACCTAAAATAAAAATTCTAAAGGCTAGGGACGCAAAGTTAGTTACCACATCATTCGATGATCTTATCTAAACCGCAAAGTGTACAATGTTCTTTACCAGAGGGCAAAGAGGTTCACAGAGAATCAGATGTTGACATGACCGCAAAACTAACTCCCTGTACTCGGTGCCTTTCCTCTGTTTTCTCTGTGGTCAAACCTAAAATAAAAATTCTAAAGGCGAAGGGTGCAAAGTTAGTTACCACATCGTTCGATGATCTTATCTAAACCGCAACGTGTACAATGTTCTTTACCACAGAGGACAATGAGTTTTTCACAGAGGTTCACAGAGAATCAGATGTTGACATGACCGCAAAACTAACTCCGTGTACTCGGTGCCTTTCCTCTGTTTTCTCCGTGGTCAAACCTAAAATAAAAATACTAAAGGCGAAGGGCGCAAAGTTAGCTACCACATCGTTCGATGATCTTATCTCAATCGCAAAGTGCCCAATGTTCTTTACCACAGAGAACAATGAGTTTTTCACAGAGGTTCACAGAGAATCAGATGTTGACATGACCGCAAGGTGTACAATATTCTTTACCACAGAGGACAATGAGTTTTTCACAGAGGTTCACAGAGAATCAGATATTGACATGACCGCAAAACTAACTCCGTGTACTCGGTGCCTTTCCTCTGTTTTCTCCGTGGTCAAACCTAAAATAAAAATTCTAAAGGCGAAGGGTGCAAAGTTAGTTACCACATCGTTCGATGATCTTATCTCAATCGCAAAGTGCACAATGTTCTTTACCACAGAGTGCAAAGAGGTTCACAGAGAATCAGATGTTGACATGACCGAAAACTAACTCCGCGTACTCAGTGCCTTTCCTCTGTTTTCTCTGTGGTTAATGATAAACGCCAACCGCTCAACACTCACCCCTACACAATATACGGTTCCATTTCCTTATCAATGCTTTTCCGTAATTCCATTAATTTTAGGGCATAACCATGCATGGCAATTTCTTTTTCGGTTTTAGGTTGAAAAGCCGGGATTGGCTTCGGCTGCCCATTGTCATCTACTGCAACAAAAACAATAATACAGTGCGTATTTTTAACAAAATCGGTTTGCGCTACCGGTTTGGAAAAAGCATCGACAGCAATATGCATACTGGTTTTACCCGTGTAAATAATGCGTGCTTCCATCTTCACTAAATGACCGATGTGAACAGGATGAAAAAACCGGATTCCACCCACGTAAACGGTTACACAATAGGTTTGGCTCCACTGCAGGGCACAGGCAAAAGCAGCCTGATCAATCCACTTCATCATCATCCCGCCATGTACCTTACCTCCATAGTTAACGTCAGACGGTTCGCTTAAAAATTGAAGTTCAATATGGTTTTTGATTTTGGGCATGAGGAGATTGTTTGTTTAATGCTTTGCTAAGATATTATAAAATAAACTATTTTTCTGCTGTTTCGTATTCGAATGTAGCTGTCAGTTGTTACCAACTGACAGCACTAGTATCTAACCACAGATAAAAAGGATCAATACAGATCAGTGTTCAGATCCGTGTTGATCTGTGTCTATCTGTGGCTAAAACCAGCAATAAAAAGTCGTAGCGAGACGCTACAACTAATAAAAGCACTAATATCTAACCACAGATAAAAAGGATAAACACAGATAAGTGTTCAGATCCGTGTTGATCTGTGTCTATCCGTGGCTAAAAACAGCAATAAAAAAGTCGTAGCGAGACGCTACGACTAATAAAACAAAGTGTCAGTTGGTAACAACTGACACCACCTAAAATAAATTACTTTCTGCTGTTCCGTATTCGAATGTTCAGCTGTTAGTTGGTAACAACTGACAGCACTAATATCTAACCACAAAAAAAAAGGATCAACACAGATAAGTATTCAGATCCGTGTTCATCTGTGTCTATCCGTGGCTAAAAACAGCAATAAAAAAGTCGTAGCGAGGCGCTACGACTAATAAAATAAAGTGTCAGTTGGTAACAACTGACACCACATGATAACTGAAAACGAAACAACCGGCAGACTACATTGCAATAATGCTAATTGCATATCCACCACCCGGGGCACAATACTGAGTCAATTTCGTTTTATTGGTAACTTCCATTTTTCGGATGGTATAAGCTTTGGGATTGGTTTCATAATGGGCATCCTTTGCGTCAGCATAAATGGTTGCAGTATATTTTTTACCTGGATCTAAAAAGCTAAAGTCGATTTTGGAAGTGCGGGCTTCCTCATCATTGGTACGACCCACAAACCAATTATTTTTACCTTTTGCCTTACGTGCAAAAGTGATATAATCGCCGGGTTCTGCTTCTAACACTTTGGTATCGTCCCAATCTACCGCTACATCTTTAATAAACTGGAAAGCATCCATATACTTGTTATAAGTTTCCGGTAAATCGGCAGCCATTTGCAGAGGGCTATACATGGTTACATAAAGTGCCAGTTGGCGCGCCAATGTACTGTGTACAAAAGAGGTATTTGCCGGATTATACGCACTTACCCTGGTTTCAAAAATACCAGGGGTGTAATCCATAGGCCCACCAATTAAACGGGTAAAAGGTAAAATAGTGGTATGATCGGCATTATTGCCTCCAAATGCTTCGTATTCGGTTCCTCTTGCCGATTCGTTTCCGATTAAATTCGGATAGGTACGCGCCAAACCTGTCGGACGAACCGCCTCATGCGCATTTACCATAATTTTATATTCGGCCGCTTTTTGAATGGCGTACAGGTAATGATTGTTTAACCACTGACCGTAGTGGTGCTCTCCTCTTGGGATGATGTTACCTACATAACCACTTTTAACGGCATCGTAACCATTGGCTTTCATAAATTTATAGGCCGTATCCAGATGACGCTCATAATTACGGACCGACGAAGAAGTTTCATGATGCATAATCATCTTTACACCTTTACTTGCCGCATAACGATGCAGTTCTTTTACATCAAAATCAGGGTAAGGGGTAACAAAATCAAATACATAGTCTTTTGTTTTACCAAACCAATCTTCCCAACCTTCGTTCCATCCCTCAACTAAAACAGCATCTAAACCATTTTTAGCAGCAAAATCGATATATTCTTTCACATGCGCAGTGTTAGCGGCATGTTTTCCATTGGGCTTTGTTTTCGAATAATCGGTTACGCCCAATTGCACGCTGGTTAAATCGTTATATGCCCAGGTACTTTTCCCAGTAATCATTTCCCACCAAACACCAACGTATTTAATTGGTTTTATCCACGATACATCTTTGAATTTTGTGGGCTCGTTAAGGTTGTAGGTAAGCTTTGATGTTAAGATGTCACCAGCTTTATCACTAACAATAATGGTACGCCATGGCGATAAACAGGGTGCCTGCATATAACCCTTGTCGCCAACTGCATCTGGTGTTAACCAGGATTCTAAAACCATGTTTTTGTCATCCAGATTTAACGACATTAAAGAATAGTTAATGAGTGCTGCTTCATGTATATTGATGTATAAGCCATCTTTGCTTTTCATCATCAAAGGCGTTTGTAAGCCCGTTGGCGAAAACGTAGTTTGAGAGGCATTTGGTGTTACAGCAGCTTTCATTTTTCCACGAACTTCCGACAAATTTGAAGTTACCGTGCTGTACTCTTGTGTATCATAATCTCCGGGAAGCCAAAAAGCCTTATGATCGCCAGCCAGGGCAAACTGCGTTTTCTCCTCTTTGATTACAAAATAATCCAGGTTTTTCTGTTCTGGGAATTCATATCTAAAACCCAAACCATCATTAAACAAACGCAGTCGGACGATAATGTAACGGTTTGTTTCTTTCTGGGTTAAGGTTACTGCAAGTTCATTGTAGTGATTTACAATTTCTTTTACTTCGCCCCAAACCGGCTTCCAGGTTTCGTTGAATGTGCTGGTCTTGGTATCGGTAATGGAGAAACCGTTCATTAAAGATTTACCATCTTTAAGTTCCAAACCTAACTTACTCGTTTTGATTACATCTTTTCCTTTGTACTTTAAGCTATAGGTAGGCACCCCTCCTTCAGTTAACGCAAAACTGGCCACTAGGTTCCCATCAGGCGATTGTAACGTCGTTCCGGGAACGTTCCCGAAAGCATTCCCGAAAAATAGCAAAGCGCATATTAAAGTAAGGATTTTAGAGCCGGTAAAAGATTGGTTAGTTTTCTTATTCATGTTGTCGTTTATTTATTATTATTTTATCAGTTTAGTAACCAGGTTTTGATTTCAGTTTGCAATTTACAACTGCCGAGGGGCAACCCGGTCTATTCAAATAGATCCTGAAATGAAACAAATTCACGATGACGATACCATGGATTATTCCAAAAGCAAGGTATCATCATCATCAGTTAAGCTCAACTGCACACTATCGCTACCCGCAATGCCTTCTATTGAGCCACGGATATGGGTCGCATTCAGCAATACTTTCTCCAATTGCTTTTCACGTGCTTTCCATAAACGTTCCATCGCATCGCGCTCGCGCTGTATGGATAGTTTCATACTCATAAAACCTTCTCTAATGGCCTTCCACTGTTCCGAAAACTCCGCACCCATTAAATAATCGTATAACATGTGCATTTTTTCACCACGGTTTTCCTGCGATTTTACTGCACCTGCCAAACGCAAAATACCCTCACGCAAGACATAGGCCACGGCATTTACTTCTTCGAAAGAACAAATCCAAACCCCATCACGCTGCCCGAAACAATTCATGCCTTTTGGGTAACACTGACTCACAATTACAGCTACATCAATGCCCATGCTGCGCATGTCTTTTTTTAATTTTTCAATCCAGTCGCCACCGAAATCTTTGGTACGCTTGCTCTCGTAAATTATTTTGCCGCATTCCTGTCCGAATTGATTACGCACCACCTGCACACAATCTGCACCTCGCACTCCCTTACCTACTTCTTCAATCAGATCGAAAGGATAATTGGTACGCAGCAGTTCTTCCAAAATCAACTCCTGCACCTCACCCTGCAATTGCATGCTTCCCTGCTCGGCTTTGCGTTTCATCTCCTCGGCCAACTTTTTCTGATCGTCTAGCTGCTTTTCCAGTTCCTTTAAACGCAGTTGATGTTCGGTATCTTTAATGCTGTTTTTTTCTGCCTCCTGTTTACGGATTTGTTCTACAAGCTCATTCCGCTGCTCCTGCATTTTACGTTGAAAAGCAAGTTCCATTTCTTCTTCTTTCACCTTCAGGCTTTCCTCCCGGCGTAAAAAGTCGAGTTCTTTTTCGCGTGCCAGCTTTAGTTTTTCGGCATTCTCTTTTGCATTACCTTCCAGGATCTGCAATTTGTTTTCAAAATCGGCCGAAATACTTTTACGCAGGTTTTCCTCCAGGTTATCTTTGAGCCTGGTTTTCTCCTCCGCAAGTTTAGCTTCAAAAGCTTTTAACTGCTGCTGTTTTTCTGATTCAAAAACCTGCAGTTTACGCTGATATTCTTCATCTTTCTGTCTGGCATAAGCGGCCGCCTTCTCTCTTAACTCTTTCTTATAATCTTCAGCCATAGCTTCTTCCATCGGAAAAACATGGGCACAATTGGGGCATTTTATTTCAGTCGGCATAAAATTATTTTTAACGCAGCAAATACTGGGGATTACAAAGATAATTAAAGCTTTTTATGATTGCATGAAGGAGTTTTGCACCATCAGTATAACTATAGTACGCTGGATCTGATTTCATGACCAGCAGCCAGCATTTTACTCACCGGACATTTTGATGCAATTTCTTCCAGCCTCAATTTCTGCTCTTCGGTAAGCACACCCGTACAGGTAATTTCTTCCAAGAAGATCGTTTCGCCGTTTTCGGTATCTACATTAACTTCCACTTCAATTTTATCAATTGGCCATTTTTTTCTATCAGCATACATCCTTAAGGTAATGGCTACACAGGAGGCCAAAGAAGCCATTAATAATCCCTTAGGCGCAAAACCTTTGTGGGTACCACCCAGTTCTATCGGTTCGTCTACGATAATGTCATGCGAACCATTTGTAACCGAACAGGCGTAATGTTCTTTATTTATTGTTGCTTTTACCATTTCAATTCGTTTTAGTATGCCAAATATTGTGCTTTAACTTTAAACATATGTAAAAGTCTGGTCTTTTTTTAAAAACAGGTACTGCAATTTCTATAACGCTGTAATCTTCGGCAATGTTATATTTCACAAATGCTATCCAAAATATTTGCGAAGTAACTAACAGGTATCTTACATATTATGGCGACAGACGCTTAAAATATGCCTGCTTTGAAGCCACTCCAGAAAATTTTAAATGAACTGTAAAACACCTATTTTCTTGTTTAAATAGTGATCCCAATGTTTTTTCCAGGTAAGCTTTACATTGTAATGGCAACAGCTTATCTGAACATCTGCATCGATTCTTTGATCTCATCCTGGATAAAAAAGCGCAGTGGTAACCGAATTCCAAATAAAAAAACTCAAACATTATAACATACAAATTGTTCCTTAGAAAAACATTACCTTATGAAATACAGAAAGTTAATCGGAAAATATTTGAAGCACGAAACAGATAACAGTGCAAAAATAGCCCTGGCCTTAGTAGCTGGTTTGGCAGCTGGGGCAGTAATCAGTATTTTATTTGCCCCTGATAGCGGTGCGGGCACCCGGGGAAAAATTGCTGGTGGCGCTAAAAACCTTCGCTATGGTTTCCAAGACAAATATAATTTACTAAAAGAGAAGGTTTTTGGCGTAGAAGCTATTGAAGAAGATATTGTGCAGCATGAAGTACCCCATTTTAAGCACTCGGTTACTAAAAAACGTAAATCAGATGTGAAAGAGATTCTTGAAAATGCACATGAAAACGGACAGGTTCAGGAAGGACAGGGTTAAACAAGCAAAACCAGGTTTTTGGCATGGATTAAGTAATACATGCCTAGTTTTTTAAAGTTAAAGATTTTGAACTGCTCAAATTGTTGCTTTCATTAATCTGGAGCAGATACATTGTCTGCGCTTAACTTTTGCAATAGCATCAAAAAATCAATAGCAGAAATACCAATTTGATAGTCGGGAATATAAGAAAGCTAAAATTACTGTTGACTGGTTGACTTGACCTGCATCCGAAATTGGCAATTCTAAATCCCAGATAATAAAACAGCACCCATTGGCAATGTTGCCAACGGGTGCTGTTTTTATATGATATATTGTATTATTGATTGTAACCAAAACTGTTACTCCCCCCTAATTATGAAAATCGATACGCAAGCATATCTAATTAACCATACGAAAAAGTATTTTAATTTTACTTACATGCATTTTTTAATATACTAAATTTGTATATATTTATAGTATTAAATCTATAAACGAAATGCTCACAAAAGAAAAACAAACCCAAAAATTTTACTGGTTAAAGTACGAAACCAGCGCTATCCAAACAATGATCCAGCATTCGCCGGGTATTGATCAATTTGTATTCTGTTATCTCTTTCCAGAAACAGATCAGCCGGATAAGCCGTTAAAGCTTATCGCTTATGGGTATATGGCCTCGAGTAACCAGTACAGCAGTTATTTTGATCACCTTGAAGTTTACAACAATAATGCTTTGAGTTTAAGCGGACCGATTATGATGAGCAATAATATTATATCGCTCACCGATATCCTATCTCTGATCAACACACCGGATGAGAACGGTGATAAGCCAGATTATCTTGTATTTATTCCAAACGTTAACCGTGGAAATATTTTTTACAGCATTAAGTCCTTTAAACGGGTTGATATAGGAGATGTAGAGCTATTCCGGGAAATCAACGCCATCCCAATTTTTACCAACCCATCACCACCGGCTACTATAAGCGACTTTTAACTTATTATCAGATGCTTAAGTTATTCCAATACATTATAGATTGGTCTGAAGTGTGGGCACTGTTTATCCCTTTATTTATATTATTATATAAAAAACAACCAAGTCATCTTAAACTGGTTGTTTTTTATATATGGATGGCATTGGCTATAAATCTTTCGATTGACTTTATCTGGAAATTCAGAAACATACTACCTGTTGCCTTTAAGTCAAATAACTTTTTGTACAATATACATTCCATCGTTCGCTTTTATCTTTTTAGTGCTTTCTTTATCTATTTAGATCAGCCTTTTATAGTTACGCTTAAAAGAGCCATCCCTGTCTGTTTTACCTTATTTTTAATCGTTAATTTCATCTTTTTCGAAAACTTTTTTGATTACTGGAAACTGAGCAGCCGTTTACTCTCCACTGAAGCCATTTTACTCTTGTTTTATGTGATCCAATACTATTTATTCGAAATAAAAAAGAATGTTACCATCAAGGTTACCAATAGTAGTTTCTGGATCATTACAGGCCTGGGAATCTTTGTTGCATTAAATTTCTTCATTTTTCTCCTTTACAACGAACTCACTATACATTTTCAAAATTTTGCTATTAACCTGTGGAGCCTGCATAACATTTCATACATTATTTTCAATTTGTTTATAGCCAAAGGATTTTATGAATCAGGAAAACAATAAAATCATATTGATGTTAATGGCGGGTATTGCAGCAATGCTGATGTTATTTGTAAGCTTGTTACTTACTTTTATCTTTATGCAGCGCAAAAAGATCCAGTACGGGCTTAATTTACAAGCATTACAAAATGACCAGAAAAATAAGCTGATAGAAGCGGCTGTAAGAAGTGAAGAAATAGAGCGCCACCGCATAGCCGAAGAATTACATGATGAAGTTGGGGCTATCCTCGGATCATCAAGCCTTCATTTTTATGGGATTAATATTAATGATTGTGACGATATTAGCAAGGAAATGTACCATAAAGGTAAAAGTTTACTGGATGAAGGCATCCATAAAATCAGGAGCATTTCTCACAATCTTCATTCCAGCATTTTGCAAGAACTCGGATTAAAAGAGGCTATTTCTCATTTTTGTGGAAACATCAGCCATAATAATATCATTAAAATCGATTTAAATTTAACCGACAAATATAGTACAAAGGCAAGCCAGAAAAATATCAGTATTTACAGAATAATACAAGAACTGGTTCATAACATCATTAAACATGCCAGGGCTAAGCACATCCACATACAGTCATACCATATCGGCAATAACCTGGTATTTCATATATCACACAATGGCGATGGACTTACACATCAACAATATCAGGGATTACGTTTCATTAAAAATGGATTAGGGCTTAAAAATATCCAGAACAGAATAATCCTGCTCAAGGCAGAACTTCAATTTTCACATCATCTTGACGATTATCTGATCGAAATTAGAATACCTGTCGACCAAATAGATCAACCCTGATTAAAATCTGGATTTAAATTAATAATACAAATACGTAGTATTAAAAATCATTAAATGTCTTCATTTCTTATCTAAGATTGTTAATTTTATGTGTAATTTATAAATAGAGATGCTAAAAATCAGAATAGTAATAGCAGATGATTACAGTATTTTTAGAGACGGATTAAAGGTTGGCTTTAACCGCGATAAAAATCTGGAAGTACTCTTTGAGGCTTCAGATGGACAGGAACTTATGCAAAAACTAGAGCAATTACAGCCCGATGTGATTGTAATGGATATCAAAATGCCTTTAATAGATGGTATAGAGGCCATGAAGTTGATCCGTAAAAAATATGCTAATGATATTAAGATACTGGTTTTAACAATGTATGATGACGTCAAATTCATTATACACCTGATGGAGAACGGCGCCAATGGCTACCTACTTAAAAATGCAGACCCAAAAGAAATTAGAAAAGCCATTTATTCAATATATGAAAGTGACTATTATTTTAATGATCTTGTAACGAAGGCACTTCTTAAAAAACTTACTCTTAAAGGTCCGATCAAACCTTCGCTGAACCAGACAATAGCATTCTCTGAACGTGAATTGGATGTATTAAAGATGATCTGCAACGAGAAAACAGCTGCCGAAATCGGTAATGAACTTTTTCTAAGTCCACGGTCAGTTGAAGGCATTAGAATGCGTATAATCGAGAAAACCGGGGTTCGCAACACCGCAGGCCTGGTGATGTTTGCCATTAAAAATGGTGTAGTAGAATAACTCTTCTCTTTTGTTGTCAGCCCGATAGCTATGCACTTCGGCTATCAAAACCCAACATAACACACTGTATTTCAAAGACTTTTTCTGCATTTTTGATGTTAAAATCATGCCTTTGACTTTCCAAAACTGCGTATAAATACGCTACTTTTCAAATAGGTATTTTCACACTACTGCGGAAACGTTGGTGTGCCGACATTTATATTGTGCAAACGAAGCTTCAAAACCAAGGCACACTAATCATTAATTATTTACCTCAAAAAGAAACAAAATGGCAAAGTCAAGCTTAACCAAGGCAGAATTAGCAGTTCTAGATGCCTTAATCGCCGACTTGAAAGGCGACAATGAAATTGTTGAATCAAATTCAGCAGCACCACTTTTTATTGCTGCAATTGCACGTACTGCTGTAAAGGCAGTTAAAGTAACTGTGAAAGCTACACCAGTAGTTACACAGGTTGCAGAAGCAATTGGTGCTGCAAGTTCTTTGAACGAAGAAGAAATCAGCAGTCTAGCTAAAGAAGCCGATAACGGTTTATCGTTAGAAAAACTGATCGAACTTCGTAAAAAATTCAATTAACAATTAGGGGAGGGCATGCATACGTGCTCTCCTTTTTTCTAACCTATTTGATGTTATGACACAGAAATTAGATCCTACAGTTATTTATGAAATGACAATAACTGCTTTCCTGGCCTGCTGGTTTATAGCAACCGTATTATGCCAATTCAAGGAAACGAAGATATCCTGGTTCATCAGGTATAAAATAGATCTTTTCAATCTCATCCCATTATGGACATTTTTTGCCCCCCACCCCGGCAAAAGAGATTACCACCTCTTATTTAGAGACAAGGTAACAGAAGCTGATTACAGCGAATGGCAGGAATTGGAAATTACCGAAGAACGTACGTTTTGGTCATGGTTGTGGAACCCTGAAAAAAGGGACAAAAAAATCTTATCTGACGTTGTGCAGAGCCTTGTAGCCAGTATCCCCTCCTACCGCGAGCGAACAGGCAACCTTAATTTACTTATGTTTTCTACCCCTTATATCATCGTTTTACATGCGGTTAGTCAATATAAAAAGAAATCGCAAAACTGTTACCGTCAGTTTATGCTGGCCGAGTCATCAGGTTATCAAAAAGAAACGGAACCGGGATTAATTCTATTATCTGTTTTTCACCAAATATAAACTTATCATGATTTTATTTAACGATATATCGCAAACTGTACTCCTCATATTAAGTGTGGGCTTATTGATTTCTACACTCGAGTACCTCAAAAAAGTGCAGATCTTTTCTCCAAACGGACTGCTATCCTGGAATGTAATGCAGTTAAAATGGACCAAACACGATCAAAGATCGTTTTTAAAACCTTTTTTTAAATTGTTTAGTGCATCAGGCCTTACTGTCCTTTTCTCCATCAGGTGCCTACTTATCATTGGATTGTTTTTCTTTCCGCTACAAAGCTCAATCGGTTGGGCATTGATCAGTTTATTGGGTGCAAGTTTATTGATTTCATCGTTAGCCACCTATTATGGTAGCGATGGCTCCGACCAGATGAGCATGCTCATTATTATTACCTTGATTGTGTGCAATTTGCCGGTTTTAGCCAGCAGTAAATTAAGAGAAATTGGATTGTGGTTTATTGCCCTACAAGCTTGTCTATCTTACGCGGTGGCTGGTATTGCCAAACTCGTATCTGCTGAGTGGCGCTCGGGAACGGCTATAAAGGATGTTTTCTCTACTAAAACCTATGGCTCAAAAAAAGCGACAGGCTTTCTAAAAAAATATCCCGTAGCAAATCGCTTTTTATGCTGGAACGTAATCATTATGGAAAGCATATTTCCACTCTGTTTATTTTTACCCTGGGAGTTTGCCCTTATATTCCTGATATGGGGATTTATATTTCATTTTTTTACTGCGGTAATTATGGGACTAAATTCATTTTTTTGGGCTTTCATGGCTACCTACCCGGCAATCTATTTTGTTAATCACCAAATGTCATGGCATCTTTTTTAAATACGCAGAAAGATATTATCCTGTTTGACGGTGTTTGCAATTTCTGCAACAGTTATATCAATTACACCATCAGGCATGACCGGGTAAACAGGTTTCTTTTCGCTCCATTAGACGGTGAGACTGCATTGAAACTTAGCCAGCAACACCGGGTTAATTTTAACAAATTTGATAGCATTATCGTCATCAGCGGCAACCGGTTTTTTAGCAAATCTGAGGCCGTTTTACACATCTTGAAAAACCTGGGCACCTGGTGGTCGCCAATCATAAATGTGGCTTATCTGGTACCAGGTTGTATACGAAACCGGTTGTATCAAAAATTCGCTCGTAACCGTTATGCTTTATTCGGTCAAGCCGATCATTGTATGGTACCTACAGCAGACGTGAGAAGCAGGTTTTTGATTTAATAACTTGTACCACCCGCAAAGTAAAACATGTTAGCTGAAAGCTATTGAATTAGAAGGACAATTTTGACGGTAATCATCCTTCAATTGCTTTCCAAAGCATATCTTTGAGTTCTAAAATATTTTTTTCGGCTACTGATGAGATAAATATGGAAGGAATATTAGGCAAATCCTGTTTCATTTCTTCCATCAGTTCTTCATCAAGCATATCTGATTTGGTAATGGCTAAAACGTGGGGTTTTTGCATTAATTCAGGATTATACGATTCTAACTCGCTTTTAAGTATAGCGTATTCTTCCTTAATTGAGCGGCTGGTATCAGCCGGAACCATAAATAACAACACCGAATTACGCTCGATATGACGCAAGAAGCGGTACCCCAAACCCTTACCTTTTGATGCACCTTCGATAATACCGGGAATATCGGCCATTACAAAAGATTTCCCACCTCTGTAACTTACTATACCCAGATTAGGTACGATGGTGGTAAAAGGATAGTCGGCTATTTCTGGTTTAGCCGCAGAAACCACAGAAAGTAGCGTAGATTTGCCTGCATTCGGGAAACCGACAAGCCCCACATCGGCTAAAACTTTTAACTCTAAAATGTTCCATACCTCCTGGCCCTGCTCGCCCGGTTGCGCAAAACGAGGTGTTTGCTGAACAGCATTTTTAAAATGTGCATTGCCCAACCCCCCACGGCCGCCGGCTGTTAAAATCCGGGTTTCACCATCTTTGGTAATTTCGAAAAGTACCTCTCCGGTTTCCGCATCTTTGGCAATGGTACCCAAGGGAACCTCTAATATTTCATCCTTACCCTGTTTCCCAGATTTATGCGAACTACCGCCCGCTCCGCCATCTTCAGCGATAATATGTTTGCGATATTTAAGGTGTAATAATGTCCAGATATGGATACTGCCTTTAACGATAATGTGGCCACCGCGACCGCCATCACCACCATCAGGACCACCCATTGACGTTAAAATATCACGATGTAAATGTGCCGAACCTGCACCGCCCTTACCAGAACGGCAACAAATTTTTACATAATCTACGAAATTTGAACCCTGTGACATATTTTATTCTTGTAATGTTAACTACGGAAAGTTTATATAACAATTCCATTAAAATTAAAGAGTTATAACGTTTTTAACATTATAACTCTCTGTATGTTTTAAGATGATATCAGGTACTAAAATTAACCTTGATACATTTTATCTGGCACCAATTAACCGGTATTTAATACCTGATGCTTAATGATCAATTAAACTTTATACTGATCAATTACTGCGCAAAGATCTTTATAAATGGTTTCAATTTCACCAATCCCGTTTACTTTATTCAGTTTTCCCTGTGCTTCGTAATAAGGTAATACATGAATGGTTTTATCAAAGTATTCCGAAATCCTTTTTTTCAGCTTTTCTGCATCGTCATCCGGACGGCCGCTAATTTTATGGCGCTCGGCAATACGTTTGGTAAGTTCGTTTTGGTCAACATCTAAAGCAATAACGCCGGCAATTTTACTGCCTTTGCGCTCTAAAAATAAATCAAGTTCCTTTGCCTGCGGAACGGTGCGTGGAAATCCATCAAATACAAATCCTTTGGCATCAGGATTTTTATCTACCTCTTCTTCAAGCATCGCAATGGTAATGGCGTCAGGAACCAGTTCCCCGTCAGCCAACAGTTGACTCACTTTTTTTCCCAGTTCGGTTTCTCCTTTAACATGTGCCCTAAAAAGATCGCCTGTTGAAACGTGTACCAGCTGATATTTTGCGATCAGCTTTTCAGATTGGGTGCCTTTACCCGCCCCTGGAGGGCCAAAGAGAACTAAATTAAGCATTCAGGTTGTTTAGGTTGTCTTCAAAAAATTAAAAAAGCCTTATTCCTACGGCTCGGTTATCAGTAATGTTTAAACCTCTGATTAAGAGGATTAGACATTGCTTACTTTCAAGGCTGCAAATATATAATTATTAATTTAGATGCCATTTAAAATTGATAATATATTTAAAAAACGGCCATTCTAATGACATTTATCTTATTCTAAGAAGAAACTTATGCTATTTTTATATTTGGCAGAATATTCGTCAAATGCCAGGTCTCATTATCCGAAGATTTTTCTAAATTTTCACTAATTTTCTTTTGAAACTTCATATCTGCACCCTTTTTGCACTAATAATACAATACATTATTTTTATCTTCCTGAAATTAAACTGATATGCATTTTCGGGATGCCTAACGTCCGTAAAATTCCGTTTCTGCTTTCAACCAGTTTATTGTTTCTTCCGTTATAAAATTGTTATCTGCCCTCCATGTCCAGTTTCCTGATGCCTTGCCGGGTATGTTCATCCGCGCCGTTTCGTCTAATTGTAAAATATCCTGCATGGGGATGATGGCCGTTTTGGCAATTGAGGCATAACATAGCCTGATCAATATGGAATTAACATTATTTTCGTTAACAGCTGTTCCGACATATCTGGATAAGCGCTGTTTAAGGTCTGTATCGGTTTCGTTTTTAAACCAGCCCAAAGTGGTATTATTATCATGTGTTCCGGTATAAGCAATGCAATTTGCTGAGCCAAACTGATGTGGAATATGTACCGATCCGGCTATATCTTCGCCAAATGCAAATTGCAACACCTTCATTCCAGGCAATTGAAATTGTCGTCTCAAATGTTCCACATCTTCTGAAATTTCACCCAGATCCTCGGCAATAAAGGAAAGTTTACCTAATTTTTTTTCTATTGTTTTAAAAAATGAGTCACCAACTCCCGTTTTCCATACGCCATCAACGGCGTCTCCACTACCGGCCGCAACCTCCCAATAAGTAGAAAAGGCCCTAAAATGATCTAAACGGAGGATGTTAAACAATTGCTGATTTTTCCTTAACCGGTTTTCCCACCAGGTAAAATCTTCGGCTTTCATCTTTTCCCAATTGTATATAGGCATACCCCAAAGCTGGCCCTTTTCGTTAAAATAATCAGGAGGAACCCCAGCCACCACAGTCATATTGCCGTTTTTATCCAGCAGGAAATTTTCTCGCTGCGCCCATACTTCAACCGAATCATAATCAAGATAGAATGGAAGATCGCCGATCAGGCTTACACCTTTTGCTTTTGCGTATTCCTTTAAACAGTACCACTGGCGATAAAAAATAAACTGCTTCCACTTTATTTCTTCGATTTCGTCCTGATTGCTTTTTTCGAAATCAGCGATGGTTTTTGGATCTTTTAACTTATACTTTTCTGACCAGTTAAACCATTCTTTACCCTTAAAATGCTGCTTTATGCAAGTATAAACAGCAAAATCGACTAACCAGCTTTGTTCGGTTTTGCAAAACAGGCCGAATTCATTTACCAGATCTTTATCCCCTTTAGTTTTAAACCGTTGGTAAGCCCTATCTAACACCTGCTGTTTTATTTTTTCAGTTTTTTCAAACTCCACTTGTCCTGTTTCTGGTAATACGTAATCATTCAGGTCACTTTCGCTTAAAAGCGCTTGTTCAACTAAGCTTTCGGGACTGATGAGCATCGTATTTCCGGCCATTGAAGAACTGCTTGAATAGGGAGAATAGCCGGTTTCTTTTTTGGTTGGGTTAATCGGTAAGACCTGCCAGTAGCGTTGTCGTGATGCTGCAAGAAAATCTACAAACTGATATGCACCGGGGCCTAAATCGCCAATACCAAAACGGGATGGCAAAGCACTGATGTGCATCAGCACACCTGCAGCACGCTGATTATTTTCAGGAATTAACTTCATCAACGCCAATGAAACCTGGTTAAACAACTGGCTGACCTGAATACCCTGATGTAACGGATCTTTATATTCTTTTTTTCCTGTAAGCAGGTTTTGCCAACCCAATGGTGCCCCGTTTGGCAGCAATACCGCTGTATCTTCCCAGTCAAAACTGTCGGCTGCCACATTTTGATCACTACAACACTTGGCAAAACCTAAAGGAACTACCGTAATTAGCCATTGCGCTTTATATTTTCTGGCAAACGCACAAATATGTTGACTATACTTACCCTGAACCTCCAAAGGAATATAAGCTCCACGTTCAAAAACATCGGCCTCGGCTTTTCTGATTTCCAGCAAAGTTTTGGTTAGCCACATTTTTATCTTTCCTGAAAATCTTTCTTTCAAAAGGTTTTTAAAATTCACAGGATGATGAAACTCTGCCAGCACACTGGCCCTGGTTTCATAGTCAACAGGTCTTCTGTTATCAGGGTCTACCAGACTTAAATCCCATAATTCCGTTCCCTGGTAAACATCAGGGATACCCGGGCAGGTAAATTTCAAGGTGAGTTGCGCTAAGCTGTTGACAACTGCAAAATCAGCGATTCGTTTTATAAAATTTCTGATTAAACCATTGCTCTCCTGCGGTTCAGTTAATATCAGCTGCGAAAATTCAGTGAGTTTATCTTCATAATTTTCATCCGGATTTGCCCAGTCTGACCGCTTTTTCGATTCTCTTAATGCTTTTACAATAAATTCGGCCAAACGGTTCTCGATGTCAGGATCATCATCTTCATGAAAGGGCAAAGCACCAATAATGGTCTGCAGGACTAAATAAATATCATTATCATGTAACTGTTCAAAAGCGACATGCTCTTTTTTTAAGGCAGCAAAAGTTTTTTTCAACTGTTGCACCAGCAGGGTCCACTCACCAGGCAGATCGGTAAGTACATTTAATCTTGCCCTTACATCCTCCCCTTTTTTGGTATCGTGGGTGGAACTTCCATTCATGGCAAATGGCCACTCCTGCTGTCGTTTATGCATTTCATCATGAAATTCATTCACCGTCATACCAAAAGCATCCGGTGCGTCACCCACTTCTGCATGACCTATAAACCGGTTGTAGGTAAACATGGCGGTGTCTTCTACCCCCTTCGCCATAAGCGGCCCGGTGAACTGCATGCAACGCTGGAAAAAATGACTCAGTTTTTGGTTGTAAGCCGTGTTTTTCTTTCCCGGGATTTCTAAAAATACCTGGCGCAAAAACTCTCCTGCTTTAGCCAGTTTTTTGTGCTCAAGAATGGGTTTAAGCAAGTTTTGAACACAATGTGCTTCAGCCTTTGCCAATGGGAAGCGATAATTATAATACCGGTACACCGGCATGGCAATCAGCATTTCGGCAAGCGCCCTTTTTAGATCGGCTTTCTTAATGGTTGAAAAATCTCCCAGTTCAAGTGCCAGGAAACTCTCAAATAAATTATCCAGTTCGCCTTGCATGTGCTTAAACAAGATATTGCTTTTTTTCTCATAAATCAGCTTAGCGGGATCGAGCTTTTTGCCTGTCACCTGCTGATAAAGCTTATTAAAAGGCTTTTCTGCCGCTTTATTGGTTAAAAGGTTATTTACCGTTGCCAAAAAATCGTAACCGGTTGTTCCCTGCACTTTCCACGTTTGTGGTAACACTTCTCCATGTTCGAGAATTTTCTCTACCACGATGTAGATGTCTTTACCTACCGCTTTCCGGAGCCGCTGAACATATTCTTCCGGATTGTACAGTCCATCAATATGATCGATCCTCAAGCCCTGAAAAACACCTTTACCTATTAGTTCAAAAATATAACGGTGATAAAGATCGAATGCTTCCTGACGCTGCATATTCAGACAGATCAAGGCATTGACAGTAAAAAACCTGCGATAGTTGATCTTATCGTTGGTTTCCTGCCAATTACATAAACGGTAATGCTGGTTTTGAACAATCTGGGTCAACGCTTCAGCATTGTTATTAATTTTTCTGAGGGCTTGCGTTGAAAGCGTTTTTGCAGTTTCTGCATTAACCGGCCAATTGGATTCGCCGTAACTCAGGTAGTATTTGTCCTTAATGGCCATCAACTTTAATTTCTGTGTCGCAATCGCTTCTTCAAGATCTTCACCAAGAAAAGGGACCATCAAACGCCCATCTCCTTTTTGTAAATCAATGTCAAAAAAGCTTGCAAAATCTGAGTCTTTTCCTTTTTGCAACACGTCCATTAACCAGGCGTTATCCGGATGGTAAGCCATGTGGTTGGGTACAATATCCTGAAGCCAGCTGATGCCGGCGGCCTTTAACTTTTTTGAAATCCTGATCAACTCTGCCTCTGTACCGATCTCTGGATTTATCTTCAGTGGATTTACCACATCATAGCCGTGCGTACTTCCTGGCATAGCCTCAAAAATTGGAGAAGCGTACAAAGTCCCGACCCCTAATGCTGTTAGATAGGGAATAATTTGATCAAGCGATTTGAGGTTAAAGTTTTTATGAAACTGGATCCGATAGGTAGAAGTTGGTTTATGCATCTGTTTTGTAAAGAATAAGAATCGATTCGGGAAATAAATTAAGCTGGCCTTCAGCCATTATAGGGTTTGATTCGGGGTTTGGGCCGTTCCACTGTGTTAACGAAGAATCTAATAACACCGAGGCATGTTGAAATGCGGGGTCAATGGATAAGGCTTGTATCTGTTTGGAAAAATTTAAGCCGACCAAAATTTCTCCGTTAGCTTTCCAGCGCTTTAATAAGAGACAGTTTTTTTCTGAAAAACTTTCTGTCTGTACATTTTCCCGGTCAAGGTTGGCAAGTACAGGATTTTGTTTCCTCAAGGCAATTAAAGTTTGATAATAATGGAGCATGGTCTTGTGTCTCGGTTCTCCAATTTTCGCCCAATTGAGCTTGGAGCGTTCAAAAGTAGCCTCTGCCTGTGGATCGGGTGTTTCACCATAGGTATGGAAAGCAGCAAATTCTGCCTTTCTTCCTTTTCTTACCGCTTCAATCAGTTCTTCATCGCTATGGCTTACAAAAAACTGGAAAGGATTGGTTTCTGCCCATTCTTCGCCCATAAATACCAACGGTAAAAACGGACTGCAAAAAACTGCTCCTGCCATTACCTTCAACATTTCAAAACTAACCAGGTTGCTACTTCTCTCGCCCAGCATACGGTTGCCCACCTGATCATGGTTTTGCGAAAACACAATAAACTTAGCACCAGAGGATTGTTGCAATGGCATTCCAAAATTTCTTTGCCGATGTGGCGAGTACTGGCCGGTATACACATAAGCATCCTTGTAGGATTTGGCCAGATCTGATACGCCATTGAAATCAGAATAATAGCCTTCTCTGGCTTGCCCGGTACAAACCCGAAGCGCGTGGTGAAATTCATCTACCCATTGGGCATCCATACCATAACCATATTCTCTTTGAGACCGGATATAGCGTTCGTCATTTAAATCAAGCTCAACAATTAATTGATAAGGTCTGTCGCTAATTTCAGAAAGTTTATCGGTATGCGCTTTAATTTCTGCTAGGATGTGTGCAGGACTAAAATCTTTAATAGCGTGTACGGCATCCAGCCTCAGGGCGTCGATATGAAAATCCCTGAACCACATCAAGGCATTTTCGATAAAAAAACTTCGCACGGCATCACAGCCTGCATCGTCAAAATTAACAGCCTTGCCCCATGGCGTATGGTATTTATCAGTAAAATATTCGCCAAAATCGGAAAAATAATTCCCTTCAGGCCCTAAATGGTTATAAACGACATCTAAAATAACGGCCAAGCCTTTAGCATGGCAGGCATTGACCAGCTGCTGTAACGATGAAGGCCCACCATAAGTATTTTGCACGGCAAATGGAAATACGCCATCGTAGCCCCAGTTTCTGTTGCCCGAAAATTGTGCTACCGGCATAATTTCTATCGCTGTAATACCAAGTTCGGTGAGATAATCAAGTTTGGCTTCGATCGCATCGAAATCTCCTTTTGATGTAAAAGTACCGGTGTGAAGTTCATAAATTACCAGATCGTTTAAAGCTACTCTCTTCCAGTCGGCATCCGTCCAGCTAAAAGCATTAACATCAAATGCGGTTGATGGTCCGCTTGGTCCTTCTTCCTGAAATAAAGAAGCTGGGTCTGCGCGTTCAAGGGCCTCTCCACCGGTTAAAGGCGTGATTTTAAAGCGATATTTATCGTGCTTGCTAATCTGGTCTGTTTGCAAATGCCAATAACCATAGCCTTCATCAAACAGCGATAAAGTTAGTTCTCGCGCCTCTGTTAAAATAGAAACCTGTGCTGCTAACGGGGCCCAAAGCCAAATTTCGGCTACCCCGTATTCATTAAAATTTAATCCTATTTTTCTCTTTCGTATATCTATTTCCATTGAAGCACTTTAGCAAAAAACACGCAGAATGGCCTAAAAGTTTTGGACATAACAGGCTCGTTTATCAATGTTCAAAAAAGCCAAACCTTCTAAAATTTTATCTGGTTATATCTATACCTATTAAAAACATCATTATGGACGGAAAAAAAATTTTTACACGACGTGAGGCGCTCGGAGGCCTAGGCATCGGGTTGGCCAGTATGGCCATTGCCCCAACACTAATTGCAGCAACAGTAGACCAAACCTATTATTCGCCACTTGCCGCGCTCGAAGATCCTACAACCAAGTATCCGCGACCACCTTTTAACCATCAAAATCAGCCTTGGCCGGCCTTAGCCAGCAAAATGGAGCCAAGGCCAGATCATGGCGAAACCAGTTATAAAGGTTCGGGAAGACTGATGGGTAGAAAAGCACTGATTACCGGTGGCGATTCTGGCATGGGAAGAGCCGCAGCCATTGCCTATGCCAGGGAAGGCGCAGATGTGGCGATCAATTATCTGCCACAAGAGGAACCTGATGCCAGGGAAGTTGTTGAACTGATTAAAAAGGCTGGCCGTAAGGCCGTTGCCATTCCTGGCGACATCAGAGATGAAGCCTTTTGCAAAAAGCTGGTCGATACCGCTGTAAGTCAGCTGGGCGGAATTGATATCCTGATTAGTAATGCAGCAAGACAACAAAGCACGCCTTCGCTTGCTGATTTAACCAGTGAGCAGTTTGACTGGACCATAAAAACCAATATATATGCGCCATTCTGGATTATTAAAGCAGCCTTGCCACATCTAAAACCAGGCTCATCCATTATTGGAACCACGTCTGTACAGGCAACTGACCCATCACCTGATCTTTATGATTATGCACAAACAAAAGCCGCTACCACAAATTTCGTAAAATCCCTTGCCAAACAACTTGGGCCTAAAGGTATCCGGGTAAATGGCGTTGCACCTGGCCCGATATGGACGCCCTTACAAATGGGAGGTGGTTCAACCCCTGAAAAACTTAAAGAATTTGGTAAAGATACTGCGCTGGGCAGGCCCGGCCAACCTGCCGAACTGGCGTCGATTTATGTTCAGCTTGCTGCAAATGATGCCAGTTTTTCTACCGGACAGATATATGGTGCTGCAGGAGGAAATGGGCAGCCTTAATGCTAGCTGACAGATAGTTAAGTATCGTCATTGCGAGAAGGCTTTTTCAGCCGACGAAGCAATCTTTCTGGCACAAAACTGCCTACATGAAAGATTGCTTTGTCGTTCCTCCCCGCAATGACGATCGCGCTGGTGGATTTTGTCAATGGTAGCGTCACGGAGATTTTTTTTAAACACATTAAAAGATCTCTCCACTACGCGTTGCTTCGGTCGAGATGACGAAATCTATTTGAAATCTGATATTGATATGGGGATAATATTATGATTTATCACCGGTTCCTGTTGCTTACCGGTCTGTTCTGCCAGCATACTATCGGGCGTTATATTTCCCATGGCAACCTGTAATTTATTCTTAAACCCGGAGATTATCATATCTTTCCCGGCAATCATGGCCTCATAACCATCCTTGGCCACATCTGCGGGATCTGCAAGTTCTCCCTCCTGTACCGCTTTGGAATCCAGCATATTTGCTTTTCTAAAAAAATCGGTATCTGTAGGCCCAGGCAATAAAGAAGTGATGGTAACCGGTGTATCTTTAATTTCCGCGCGGACAGCCTCATTAAAGGAATGCACAAACGCTTTTGTTCCATGGTAAACCGCCTGGTAAGGCCCTGGTATTTTCCCTGCAATGGAGGCAACATTTAAAATCTTTCCGCTTCCGCGTGCTACCATTTCGCGGACAAACAACTTGGTTAAAGTTACTAGGGAAGCGACGTTAAGCTGGATGATATCCAGTTCCTGATTAAGATCAGTATCTATAAATTTACCATAAACGCCTTGCCCGGCATCATTCACCAATACATCGATCTGTATATTTCTCGCTTTTATCTGTTCATAAAGATTAAAAGCTGCGTTTGGTTCAAAAAGATCGGCAATAACTGTAATGACCTGAACCCCTTGTTCCTCAAGCACCACCGCAGTTTTTTGCAGGCTAGCCTCTTCCCTGCCAACAATAACCAGGTTAAAGCGATCTTTTGCAAAAAGCTTTGCCAGTTCGTAACCAATGCCACTGCTTGCCCCGGTAATCAGAGCGAAATGTTTTGTATTTTCCATAGTAGGTATTTTTGGCTTAGTGAAGCCTGGTGTAAATAATAATCCGTTTAGTCAGTATTGCTTTCACTGGTTTGCTTGTCTGCATCCGAATCAGATTTTGTAGCTTGTTCGGCCAGTTTCTCTGCTGCATCATCTTCCTGATGGGCACTATCTGCATCGCTTCCCGCTAGCTGGGAGACTGGAATAACGCCTACTTTTTCCTCATTCTGCATTTCGTGACCTGTTTTTTTGTTTTCCATAACCTTAAGCTTATATAATTGACAGGAGCAGACAGATGAATTTGCCTCAATAATATTCAAAAATATTTCTCCCTGTAAATGCCCCTCCATTATAGAACCTGTTGAAACCTTTAGCAGTTTGGTTTATTTTCAAAAAAAACAACCAGGCTAATGATAACCTGGTTGCAATGTTGTTAGTGATACTGTATTAAAATTAAATTTCGCCTATGCCGGAATTTTTCTCGGCACCTCCCGATCCCAGAATCGGTGCAGGGCAATCATTTTAGCGAACAATTCGGCTAATGAAGAAAGATCATCCGAAACCAATATTCCTTCGCGCAGAACAGTTTCCTGCGAATATTCATCAGGAAGCTTCTTATAGAAATAGGTGGCCTCTAAAACCTGTATGGCTGTAGCATCGGCGGCTATTGCCTTGCAGTGTTTAAAAGCTTCGTTCAGAAAATGTACGGCATTGGCTTCCGCTTCCAATGTAGCAGAGCTATTTATTCCTCCCGGAAGATAAACGGCATCGTAAAGTACAGAAGCGGCCGTTAAGAAACTTTCATCCACATCAATCTGCTGATCTTCCTGCGAAAGAATAGTACCAAGCTTTGGTGCTATAATATGAACAATTGCGCCCTGGGCTACAAGTGCATCTTTTACCTCACTTAATGATTGGCCATCAACCCCATCCGCTGCAAGGATGGCAATTTTTCTGGTGGCAATAGAATCTTTAAGCGTACCCGCCATACTCAATGCCTCCGATTTTGCAAGTTCACCTTCTTTCTGTTCCGGGGTATAATCTGCCGGATCGGCGTCTGCAGGGATACTTCCATTAAGTTCTGCTAAAGGGATGGTTGGAACATGAAGCCCAAGCGCATAAGCTACGGCTGCTGCAAGCCCTTTATCCACATGGTTAAGTAAGCCAAGCATGCGTGTTCTGATATCAACCATTTTAACCTTACCCAGTTCAAAACTAAAAGCATCAATCAGGTGATTTTTTTCGGCTTCAGACTGGCTATTAAAGAATAATCTCGCCTGCGAAAAGTGATCAAAAAAGCTCCTGCTTCTTGCACGGATTTTCTTTGCATCAATGCGCTCGTTATAACTAACAAAACCACCCTCGGCAGCTTTGGCTTGCCGCGGATCATTTGTAGCTATTCCATTTGGGCCATAACTGGTTTTACCCCGGTTTATGGTTTGGCGCATATAACCGTCGCGCTGGTTATTGTGTATAGGCACTACAGGCCTGTTAATTGGAATCTCATGAAAATTTGGTCCACCTAACCTGATCAGCTGTGTATCTGTATAAGAAAATAACCTTCCCTGCAACAGCGGGTCGTTAGTAAAATCAATTCCAGGAACCACATGCCCAACATGAAAAGCGACCTGTTCAGTTTCAGCGAAAAAATTATCCGGATTTCGGTTCAAGGTCATTTTCCCAATGCGTTGCACCGGAACCAGCTCTTCGGGAATGATTTTGGTAGGATCTAATAAATCGAAGCCAAACTTAAATTCATCTTCCTCTGCCACAATCTGTACACCAAGTTCCCACTCAGGGAAAGCACCCGCTTCTATGGCATCCCAAAGATCTCTTCTGTGGAAATCGGGATCCTTTCCGGAAATATTTTGTGCTTCATCCCAAGCTACGGAGTGTACACCCTGCAATGGTTTCCAGTGAAATTTAACAAAACTGGAAACCCCGGATGCATTAACTAAACGAAAGGTATGGACCCCAAAACCTTCCATCATGCGGTAACTTCTCGGAATGGCCCTGTCGCTCATCAACCACATGATCATATGTGCAGATTCTGGCATAAAGGAAATGAAATCCCAAAAAGTATCATGTGCTGATGCAGCCTGAGGAATTTCATTGTCCGGCTCTGGCTTTACGGCATGTACTAAATCAGGAAATTTAACTGCATCCTGAATAAAAAAGACAGGCATATTGTTACCTACAAGGTCAAAATTGCCTTCCTGAGTATAAAATTTTACCGCGAAACCACGCACATCACGGGCAAGATCAGTAGAACCCCTTGATCCTGCTACGGTTGAAAACCGAACAAAAACAGGCGTTTCCTGTCCCGGATCGCAGAGAAAAGCTGCCCTTGTGATGTCAGACATATCCTCATATACCTTAAATACCCCGTGTGCTCCCGATCCCCTTGCATGTACAACACGTTCAGGGATCCGCTCATGGTCAAAATGGGTAATTTTTTCTCTTAATATAAAATCTTCCAACAATGTTGCGCCTCGATCGCCAGCCTTAAGCGAATTCTGATCGTCATTTATTTTAACTCCGTGATTCGTAGTCAGTTTTTCACCCCTGTCATCTGCAACAAAAGCCTCTAATTTCGCGGTTTTATCGTTGTCCTGTTTTATCGGGCTGGTATCTTTTACCGTTGTTTTTTTTGCCATTTTATTTCTCCTTTCTTAAGCCTCATCAGCTGCCTGGTAGTTAATTTCATTTTCAGCAATATCAGTAAGCTTGGTATCAGCAAGTTTTTCTTCAGCAAGTGTTTGTTCGAGTAAATCTGCAACCTCTGTTAAGCCCAATGTGGTGGCCAATTGGAAAAGCCCGCCATAAGAAGCAATTTCATAATGTTCTACCTTCTGGCTGGCTAGTATGATGCCCACATCACGTGTTGCGGTTCCGGCTTCCGTTTCTTCAATGATACTTTCACCCTCTTTACTCAATCCTTCCATCGCATCACATTTTTTTGCAATGGGCTTCTCACCAAGCAGCTCAAATACCTGTTCAAGCCTGGCTACATGTCCTTTGGTTTCTGTAAGATGAGATTCAATTGCGCTTTTTAGCGCTGGTGCTGTCGCACTGGCAATCATTTTTGGCAAATTTTTAACCAAATGATTTTCGGCCCAATAAAGATCACAGATTCCATCTTTAAAGAGTTCTTTTAAGGCCGGAGAAGCCTCTACCGTGGCTTTAGCACTGAGTTTTGGTTTACTGCCGCTGTCTTGTTTTTTCATGGTATGTTTTGTTTAAGGATGTTTCTTTATTAACCATCATCTATAACAACCCTATATTTTGCTATATAGTTTCCGTAATTTATCCGTGTTTTAATACGCATTGGGTAAAAAAACGGATACTTAACGCAACCTTCTCTTCAAAACCATTTTTAAAAACGCCTTGTTAATTAGCGTATATATCCTTTAATCGGATTATAAAGAAGTACGAGCCAGATTTTAGCACATATGAAAAGCAATAAAATGGATGCTGTGGGCAAAATGCTCATCGGTAAAAAGTTAACAATTGCCTTTGCCGAAAGCGCAACCGCCGGCCGGCTTTCGGCAGAATTTTCAATGATCGACCATGCAGGAGAATTTCTTAAGGGCGGAATTGCCTGTTATGATGCCCAATTAAAGCAGGATCTTTTACAGGTTGATCATACGTTGATTAAAACCTATACACCCGAATCAATGGAGGTAACCCGGGCCATTAGTTTGGGCCTTTCACGGTTGATCCCGGCTGATATTCATATCGGTATTACCGGGCTTACCGCTCCGGGAGGAAGCGAAACTGAAGAAAAGCCCGTAGGTACTGTATTTATTTATGCGACCAGCAAAGGTGGGCTGGCCTTTTCAGAAAGACTTAATTTTACCGGAGAACGGGAAGAAATTGTTTCGGCAACGGTAGAGGCCTGTGCAGATTTACTTATAAATTACCTCAGCGCTATAGACTAATATCACGATCATGAAAGCTAATAGCGTATTTCCTAAAAAAACCTGGCTATATAAAAACGGACTATCTGTTGTATTCATCGGCCTTTTTGTATGCTCCCTTTTTGCCCAGGCCCTTACCGGCTGGAATGAACACAATAAAGAACTTAATGAACATGGAGCACACAGCCTTAATTTAGGCACCTACCTGCGTTCAGGCCATTTCATCTCTGCGACCTTTGAGAATTTCGAAAGTGAATTTTTACAGATGATGCTTTATGTTTTGTTAACAATAAAACTACGCCAGATCGGTTCTGCAGAATCAAAAAAGATTGACCAGAAAGAAGAAGTGGATCGGGAACCCGTTCCCTCCAAAGATGCACCATGGGCTGTACGCCAGGGCGGATGGATTTTAAAACTATATTCCCATTCTCTTTCCATTGCTTTTATTTTACTGTTTTTGCTTAGCTGGTATCTGCATTTTTACGGCAGCTGGCAAGACCACAACATAGAACAGGCACTAAAAGGAAAACCTGCGGATACGATGGCCGCTTACCTGGGGCAAACCACTTTCTGGTTTGAAACCTTTCAAAATTGGCAGAGCGAGTTCCTGTCTGTTGCCGCTATCGCTGTACTCACTATTTTTCTGAGGCAGAAAGGTTCGCCTGAATCAAAACCTGTTGATGCACCACACATGGAAACAGGGAAATAAGCTGACGAAGTGGAGCCTACAGTTTCGAACAAATCTTACAAACAATAAAAAAAGTCAAAACTATCATAAATTTCAACCTGTTCTATACATAAAGAACCTATAAAAAATATAATTATGGCAACTACAAAAAAAACCGAAAAGAAAACCGCAAAACCTACAGGTAAAACAGGAAAAATGGCGAATTCAGAATTCCACGAGTTTTTTATTGATGAGTTAAAAGATATTTATTGGGCAGAGAAACACCTTGCAAAAGCGCTTCCGAAAATGAAGAAAGCGGCTACAAGCCCGGAACTAGCCGCAGCTTTTGAAAAGCATACCGAAGAAACAGAGCAACACATCAGCACACTTGAAGAAGTATTTAGCCTTTTAGGCGAAAAAGCAACTGCGAAAAAATGCGATGCCATGGCTGGATTATTAGAAGAAGCTGACGGCATTATTGCTGATACAGATAAAGGTACCATGATTCGCGATGCCGGACTTATTCTCGCCGCTCAAAAAGTTGAACACTATGAAATTGCAACTTATGGAACCTTAAGGGTATTTGCAGAAAATATGGGCCACAATGATGTAGCCGAACTTCTTACGCAAACCCTCGAAAATGAAAAGGCAACAGATGTAGCATTAACAGAACTGGCGGTTAACGCAGTTAATGAGGAAGCAGTAGCGGAATAAATAATTTAAAAAGGCTCTTCGGAGCCTTTTGTTTATTTTATGCTATTTTCCCGTCGTCCCACCGTGATCTGATAGTTATCGAATTTATTTCAAGGTCTTTTCTATGGAAAAAGTGCTAAAAAGCAGCTATAGAACAAAAACCGATTGAAATAATCGGTTAAAATTACCACCAACAAGGAAATATTCTTTATTACATCCAGAATAACAAACCAAAACCTTTTCTTTACAGCCACAGTTATGTTTATATGGAAAACTTAGACCAATTGATGATACCCGCAGCCAGACAAGGAGAAACGGAAGTATTAAAAGAGCTTATTAGCAGGGGTGCAAATGTGAATTTCAGGGATGAAAAAGGCTACACCCCATTAATCATTGCCTGTTATAACAACCGTTTATCATGTGCGGAAATACTTTTAACAGCAGGAGCGGATATCAACGCGGCAGATTTTGGTGGCAATACCGCATTGATGGGGGTTTGCTTTAAGGGCTACCTTCCCATTGCCGAGTTACTCATTGCCAGGGGGGCAAAACTAGATCTTCAGCATGGAAACGGGGGGACCGCATTGATGTTTGCCGCCATGTTTGGCAGGAATGACCTGCTGAAACTGTTACTTGAAAATGGCGCAGATACTTCCATTACCGATGTACGCGGACAGCGTGCTGCAGAACTTGCAGCCATGCAGGGTAATGAAGAAGGGCTTGCCATGCTGCAGCATTAAGGCTTGCCATCAAGCAGCCCTTTTACAAGCAATTTCCATTGTGGATAGGATAAGCCCAGCTTTGCACTAAAACCGACAACCAGGTTCCGGGCCCTATCAATTAAATTGCCATCACTAACGTTGGCCTGCTCATTCCTTCCATGTTCCTCTGCCCATACCGTAATCCGATCTCTTCGGATAATAAAGGTAGAAGTGGCATGGTCTTTTAAAAAATGAGCAACCTCCTTATCTTGGTTTAAAGGCGAAGGGCAAGGGCGCACACACATACTGATCATTTCCTGGTCACCTCCATGCTCACTTTTAATTTCTTCAACCATCACCCAATCAAAACCATCACCCGATAGTGGACCGGGACCCGGGATATCAATTCTGATAAAATCTCCCTTTTGCGCTGACCGCATGGCTTCCTTTCCGTCAGGGGTAAAAACCTTAAAGTCTGATAATCCGGAGAGTTTGCCCCATTCATTCACGGCCAGTAATCGTTTTTCAGCAGCTGCAAAAAAATCCTGAGCCTGAATGAGGGTGCTTAATTTACGTTCTTCAACTGCATCCATCTGGCTTCCCACAAGTTGCGGCGGAACCAAATCATTCTTCGATTTTTCCATAGTCTTTTTATTTAAAAACCATGTGTTCCTCTGCTTAGTTTCGTTATTTATCAAACAGAATAAAAATCGACATCAAGTTTAGTAAAATAAACATCCTGATCTGCTCCAGGCAGTTAAAACGAAATTCTAAAACCTTTACGTTTGATAACAGGTTTTTAATTTATCAACTGCTTTGAAAATGAAAAATAACGAAACAGAAATAAATAAGAGAGATGGAGCCAATGCCAGTGTGTGGCAGGCGGCTTCAATAAACACTATTGCAAAAGATTATGCTGATCAGGAAGAAATATACGATACGCTGATTATAGGTGGTGGAATTACAGGTATAACAACCGCATACCTATTGCAAAAACAGGGTAAGCATTGTGCGCTGGTTGAAGCAAAAAACCTCGGCTTCGGCACCACCGGAGGCACAACCGCCCACTTAAACACTTTTCTGGATACTACCTACCCTGAAATAGATAGCGACTTTAGCAAAGAAACGTCTGGCTTAATAGCAGAGGGAACAAAGAAGATGATCGGAATGATCAGCACAAATGTACAGGAATTAAAAATTGATGCTGATTTTGAGTTTAAAATGGCTTATCTTTTTTCGCAGAAAAAAAAAGAAACAAAAGAACTCCAATCTATCCTTGAGTCATCGCAGGCTGCTGGTGTGGCAGTAAGTGAAGCTGATGAAAATGGTGTTCCGATCCCTTACGATCACGTTTTGCGTTTTGAAAACCAGGCCCAGTTTCACCCATTAAAATACATTACCGCTTTGGCGAAGGAATTTGAAAAACTGGGCGGTAAAATTATCGAACAGACCTTTATCCACAGTACAGAGCTGCGTGAAGACATCCACTATGCAAAGAGTGATAAATTTACCCTACAGGCAAAAAATATTGTTTATGCCACGCATATTCCGCCGGGTATAAATATCCTTTCATTACGCAATGCACCTTACCGTAGTTATGTGCTTGCCGTAAAGCTGAACAGCGGCGAATATCCTGATTGCCTGGCTTACGATATGCAAGAGCCTTATCACTACTTCAGGAGCCATGAAATTGATGGACAACAATACCTGATTATTGGTGGCGCCGACCATAAAACCGGCCATGGAGATCCGTTAAAAGCTTTTGAAGATCTTCAGGATTATGCAAAAAAATACTTTGACATCGGCGAGATCAGTTACAAATGGTCATCGCAGTATTATGTACCTGTTGATGGACTACCTTATGTTGGTCAACTGCCTGGGGGCGATAAAGGAATTTATGTTGCAACTGGTTTCAATGGAAATGGTATGATCCTGGGCAGTCTTTCGGCTGTACTGATCAGTGACCTTATTCTGGGAAAAGAAAATCCCTATGAAAAACTTTTCAGTCCGTCGAGGTTGAAACCCATTGCCGGATTTGCCGAATTTGTAAAAGAAAATGCAGATGTAGCCTACCATTTTGTGGCAGACCGATTTGGCGCAGAAATCATTAAATCTACCAGCGAACTGGGCAAAAGTGAGGGCAAAATTGTAGAATTTGATGGAGAAAAACTGGCCTTATATAAGGATAATGACGGAAAAATAACAGCCTTAAACCCTGTATGTACGCATGCCGGTTGTATTGTGAACTGGAATCCAGCCGAAAAAACATGGGACTGCCCCTGCCATGGAGGACGCTTTTCTGTTGATGGACAAGTGCTTACCGGGCCGCCTCAAAAAGATCTCGGGTCCATCCCATTGGAAGAGTTGGAATCAGCAAGGAATAAGAAATAAATGAACCTGAACCCAGGTCACAATTTACTTTTATTAATATATTAAAGATACCAATATGAACGGAATACCTATGAAAAAGCCTAAAGGAGAGCTGCATACGTTAAAGACAAAGTTTGATGACGGATTAATAGAATCATTATGGAGCGAAAATGGAGAACTGATGTATATCATTAAAGACGGACTCGACCTGAATGAATACGCTTTGCTTGCCAAACAGATTCTTGAAAGTGAGGGTGATATTGCACATGATTTTACCGGAAAGGTAACCAATGAATCGAAAAACGAATTTGCCCGGTTTGAGTATAGATCAGGATGGTTTTTGGATGGGCTGGCGGAAGGTGAAATAGAATAGCAATATGCTATAAGATAACCGTGATAAGTATTTTAGCATAAGATAGGATTAAATGAAATCAGGTAAGGCTTTTATCGGTACATCAGGATGGAAATATCGTCATTGGGAGGGTACTTTTTATCCGGCAAACCTTAAAAAGAAAGATCAATTGCAATATTTTACCGCATATTTTGATACTGTAGAGCTGAACAATTCTTTTTACCGCCAGCCAACGCTACAGAATTTCGAAGCTTGGGAGGCACAAAGTCCCGCGCATTTTACTTATGCCGTTAAAGCTAACCGGTATTTTACCCATTTAAAAAAACTGAATGTATCGCGAAACGAAATCGTAGAATTTTTAGATGCGAGCCTCGGGCTAGGGAAGAAATTGGGGCCTATCCTTTTTCAACTCCCACCAAAATGGCAAATTAATACCGATCGGCTGGAACGATTTTTAGAAATACTCCCATCAGGATATCGTTATACTTTTGAATTCAGAAATGAGACCTGGTACCATGAAGCGGTATTTTCGCTGTTAAAACAATACGATTGTGCCTTCTGTATTTACGATTTAGGCGGGCATCAATCGCCCATTGTTGCCACTGCTGATTTTGTATACATCAGGCTGCACGGACCCGGAGAAAAATACCAGGGTTCATACAGCCGATCTGCCTTAACAAAATGGGCTGAGCTGTGTAATGCCTGGTTGCAGGAAAATAAAGATGTATACCTCTATTTTGATAATGACCAAGAAGGTTATGCTGCTTTTAATGCAATTGAGCTTAAGAAAATGATGTAAATAAGTGCTTTAAATGCTGAATTTAACTTTTAGGTGAACTTAATGCAAATTCATCATGCTGAATTCATTTTACAAGTAGCGTTAGCATTTCAATTGCCTTGTAGTTACTTCGTGGTCAGCATCTTTCAGCAAGAAGCCCCTGAAATAAATCCGAGAGCTATCAGATCAGGGTGACGACGGTAAACAAAAATATGTATCGACTCCTTCAATTAAGCAGGGCGTTAACGGACTCTAAAATATTGTTTAAATCAAAAGGTTTGGCTATAAATTGATTGGCGCCTGCATCACTTGCTACCTGTTCACCATCTCTGCTGGCAGAAATTACAATTACTTTTAATTGATGATGTGCCGAGTGCTTTCTTAGGTGCTTCAGTACCTCTTGTCCCGAAAGTCTAGGCATCCATAAATCCAGGATCAGTAAATCCGGTTGTTCCTTATCAATAGCCGCTTGTACTTTTAAACTGTCATTCACCGAAATCACCGTATGTCCCACCTCATCCAAAATCATTTCCAATACATCAATAATCCCTTCATCATCATCACAGATCATGATTTTCTTTTTATCCATTCGTTTCCTTTCCTGCCTTAGGTAAAGTAAAACTGAATATAGAACCTTTGCCTATTTCACTTTCTACCCATAGGGTTCCATTATGTCTTTTAATAATCTGGTCGCAAATATAAAGTCCTATGCCCATCCCTGGAAACTTCTTCTGGATTTCTACACCCCGGTAAAACCTTTCAAAAACTTTTTTCCTGTCTTCAGCACTCATTCCCAAACCAAAATCCTTAACCGATACCTTTACATAATCACTTACGTTGGCAATATTGACTTCAATTTTTTCCGAATCGGGTGCATATTTAATGGCGTTTGATAATAAATTGCTCACCACTTGAGCAATGTGCGACTCATCTGCAAGCACCTTTGCACCAGTTTGGCCACTTAGTATGATCTGATGACCAGGAACTGTTGTACGCATACCATCAACAGCTTCAGCAATCATGTTATCGAAATCAAACTGCGCCATATGCAACTCCATATTACCACTCTGGATACGCGAAACATCAAGCAATTCGCTAATCAGCGAATTTAAGCGTTCTACATATACCGATACTTTGCCAAAAGTAGATAGAAATTTCTCACTCGCATCTTGAGGCATGGCGCGTTCTAACAACTGCACATAACCTTTTATCGTAGTAAGCGGGGTACGGAGTTCATGACTGGCAATGGATAAGAAGTCGTCTTTTCTAATTTCCACCTCACGCCTTTCCGTAATATCTTCAATAGCGAGCAGGATTTGGTCTTTAAATTGCCCTTCAAATTCTACGCGGTATGCATTCAAGAGCATTAATTTCTTTCCAATATGTGGAAAATCATGCTCAACTTCGAAATCAACAACAGGATTATTGGTTGGCAGAATTTTAACAAGCAGATCACGAAGCTTCGGAATATCCCACTGGTGGTTACCTAAATCATATAACTGACGGCCAACCGTTTCTTCCTTACTTACCTTAAATGTCCTCAAAAAGTGATTGTTGGCACTAAGTACATTGAAATTTGGATCAAGTACCAAAAGCCCCTCTCGAACCGTCTCTATAATACTGGACAGGAAGGCTTCGCTTTCCCGAAGTTCTTTTGTACGCTCCTTGATGCGGTTTTCCATCACCAATTTTTGCTGCCGCAAATCGTGCTCCGCATTCTTCCTTGAGGTTACATCGTTCTGCACCCCTATAAAATGGGTTACTTCACCATTGGCATTTTTTACTGGCGACATATAGAGTTCGTTCCAGAACAGATCGCCATTTTTTTTATAATTTCTGATTTCTACCCGGCATTCTACCCCTTCTGCAATGCTTTTACCTAAAATTGCCCGTTCTTCTTGGTTTCGGTCCTGTGCCTGCAAAAACCTGCAATTATGTCCAATAATCTCCTTTCTCGAATATCCCGTAATTTTTTCAAAGGCCTTATTGCAATAAATGATTGGATTGTCTTGCTGGGTATTATCGGTAATGATGATGCCAGAAATAGAGGCATCCAATGCCATAGTCATCAGTTGAAAATTAGATGCACCTGCATTTCCTGAAAGTTCAAATTTTCTATTGTTAGATGTTTCCAATTGATCTGTATAAAATTGTGTGTATCTGACTTGTATTTTGAGAAGTGTTTAACCACTTCTAATTTCGTTTTAATTAATAAAATTCCATCATATAACCCCTTAATTAGTAATTTGTTTTATTTCTTTACAACTAAAATCGGTTACACTGATGCGTGTTGGAAATCATCTATGTGGAAAAAAAGACAACTATAAACATTACTTCTCAACCCAGGTTAATTTAAAATATTATGCTAAACTAGTCTTTTTTCAAAACAATTAAGAAAAGACCAATGTTATAACCGCACATCTACCTAAAATAAATAACTGTTCAATCAGTTAGTTGATGCGGCTACTGGCAATCCGGTAGTCGCTTTTTTTTAGCTAAGCAGTGTGTGATGGGCTTTGCTTTAATCAGCCAGCGGCAAGGAAAAATAAAAGGTAGAACCTACCATAGGTTCGCTCTCTACCCTTATGGTACCACCATGGCGGTTCACGATTTCTGCACAAAGGTATAAGCCGACACCAAATCCCCTAAAACCTTTATTTGCAGATTCAGTACGGTAAAACCGCTTAAACACATGTATTTGGTCTTCCTTTTTTATCCCAATTCCATAATCCCGTATACCTATTACCGCTTGTTTTTCGTTTTTATTTACAGCAATTTCAATCTTCGGTGCTTCCGGTGCATATTTTACGGCGTTTATCAACAGGTTTGTGATAACCTGGCCAATTTTTTCCCGATCACCTCTTACCTGGAGATTATCACCACCGGTGAAATGGAGGATATGCGAAGGAGATGTAAATTGTACTTCGGCTGCAATTTCCTTAGCCAGTTCATCAATATCAAATTGTTCCCAATTCAGGTGCAACATCCCTTCATCCAGTTTACTCACATCAAGGAAATCGTCAACCATCCTCGCCATTCTCGTGATCTGGTAACCGGCCCTTTCTGCTGCATTGGCTATCAAAGGTTCATTAATTGTTGCAGACTTTTTCCCTATGAGCTGAATATAACCAAAGAGTGCGGTCAACGGCGTTTTTAATTCGTGGGAAGCAACGGCCACAAAATCGCGCATACGCCGTTCATTGTAAAGCCTAACCCTGTTTATTTTAATCTGCGCACGTACTTTACTCAGTAACTCCTGTGCAGAAAAGGGCTTAACCAGATAATCATCTGCACCTGCTTCCAACCCATCAATCCTGGCTTCTTCGCCTGCCCTTGCCGAAAGAAAAATAAGTGGGATCCAATGTTTTTCTTCTCTTTCCCTGATTTTTTTAAGCAAAGCTTTTCCATCCATAACAGGCATCATGATGTCACTAAGGATAAGCTCGGGAGTGAAAGTGCTGAGTTTTTGCAGGGCATCTTCACCATTTACTGCTGTGTAAACGTTAAATTCAGGTTCAAGCAAACGTTTCAGATAGGCGCGCATATCGTTATTATCATCAACAATCAGCACCTTGGCTTCGGGCTGGTGTACGTGGTCAGCCTGAGTAGGTTTGTTCTCCTTTACTATTTCACTATACTCTTCACCTAATAAGCCTGAAGCCTCTTGAAGAAAAGATTCTCTCAAACCGATCATCAGTCCCTGAAATCCTTTTTGATGCACTTGTTCTGCAGGCAGATGAGAACTTCCTAAAGGGATACGTAAAGTAAAGGTTGATCCCGTTCCAAAAACACTCTCTACAGCTATATCTCCGCCGTGTAACCCAACAAGCTCACTAACCAATGAAAGTCCGATGCCAGTTCCCTCATGGGTTCTGCCAATCGCATTTTCCACCCGATGGAAGCGTTCAAACATATGCGGAAGTTCAGCCGCTGGTATACCTACCCCGGTATCTGAAACCTTTAAGATCACATGATTACCCGCTTTAATCAATTCGACGGTAATTTTTCCTTCAAGGGTATATTTAAAAGCATTGGAAAGCAAATTGAGTACAATCTTTTCCCACATCTGGATATCGAGGAAAACTTCAAACGACTGTAAATCAGCCTTAACAACAAGCTCCATACCTGCTTTCTCAATAATAGACCGGAAACTACTGGCGAGGTCGGTAGTTACCCCTACAATATCAACCGGCTGAAAAGCAGCTTTTACCCTCCCGGCTTCCACCCTGCTAAAATCGAGCAGGTTGTTAACCAGTTTGAGCAGACGCATGGAATTACGGTACGTAGAAAGTACAATCTCGCCAATTTCAGGATCGGCCATAATGGTTTTGGCCTGGAGATCTTCCAGCTGCCCAAGCATTAACGTAAGAGGCGTACGAAACTCATGACTGACGTTACTAAAAAAAGCTGTTTTCGATCTATCTATTGCAGCCAGCGCTTCCGCCCGTTTCTGTTCCTGCTCGTAGGCATATACATTAGAAACCGCACTACTAAAAGTATTGGCCAAAAGCGAATAAAAGCCCAGGTATTCTTCATCAATGGCTCTTCTGGCACTCACGCCAGCAACAATGTAACCAAAGGGTTTTTCTTTACCCGAAATAAATACCGGCAAAATTACTGCTGTAGTTGGTGTTTCAGGATAGGGCTGGCAGGCAAAATTACCAAACCTCAAAATCAAATCGTCTAAAACCAAAGGTGAATCAACGGCTGTTGCTAACGGCCAGGCTGGTTCGTTGCCATCAAATAATATTTCAGGAATAGCCAATGCAGGGGCAAGCGCTGTGCCTGCACTATTGATCAAAGTGGCAGATGCGCCATCATCTGCTATACTGTAAAATAAGATAAAAGGCAAATCGGCAACAAAATCCGGCTGCTTTTCCACAATCAGGCTGCCTATATCTTCAATGGACTTTGCCCTGGCTAAAACCGATGCCAGATCGCGGAGCACCTGCGTTCTGCGGCCATTGAGCATTTTATCGGTAGTTTCGGTAATGGGGTGAAATATTCCGCCCACCTCACCAGATTCATCCCGTATAGGTGCAAATGAAAAAGTCATGAACGCTTCTTCCAGGTAGCCGTACCGAAACAAAAACATCTGTTGATCGGTAATGTAAGTTCCTTCTCCCTGCTGTCCGCGCGTAAATTTATCGCCAACCACCTCCAGAGCAGATTCCCAGCAAATGCGAAAGTTCATGCCCATTGATTGGGGATGCATGGTTCCACAGATGGGGCGGTAGGCATCGTTATAAATCTGTATCGTTTCTGGTCCCCAGGCAATAAGGATCGGAAAAGTGGAAGAAAGACACAAACTCACAGATGTCCGAAGACTTTGCGGCCACGTTTCAACCGGGCCTAATGGATTATCAGACCAGTCCATTGAGCGGATTAATGCGCCCATTTCTCCACCGCCAGATAAAAACTGTTCGTTAGAGAAGCTTTGATTATCCATTATTTTATTTATTTATGGCGATAAAGATAATACAAATAGCATCAACAAAACCTTAATAATCGAATAACTTACTTACGCTACCCTGCAAAACTGAAATACATCCAATTAGCCTGTTATCCGATCTCTTTCCGCTGTAACAGAGGTATAAAACATTTTGCAAAAATTAATGTTTATCTGCAAATAGCTCAACCCTTTCGAGGAGATGTAATCACCATTATCACGCACATATTGGAAAAAATAATCAACAAACCTGCATCAGGAAAACTTATTTACCGGCTTTTGCTGATTCTCGCATTGGGTATACTGCTTGTAGCCGAAGGCTTTTTGGGTTTCAGGCTACACGAACTATCTGAAAAACAGGAACAGATTAAACACGATTACTCAAGGGTAAACAACATCACTTATGGACTGTTTTCTGTGCAACAATGGAAAGATAAGGTAGCAGATATTGTTCACCACCAAGTTTCTGGCCTCAAAATAACCCGCAAACAAAAAAAGGTACTACAGGGCGAAGTTGAACAGGTACTCCTTGCACTTATTGATAAGGCAGAAGCCCTGGTAAACAAACCCAAAAAAACCATTAGCGGGAAGATCCAAAAGTTTGCCATCAAAAATTTTGTTAATTCGGATAGTATCCGCGCAGAAGTGCCAAACTTCGCCAAAAAAATAATTGCTGAAATTGATAATCCTAAAAATAAAAAGCAACTGGGCCGTATGGCCCTGGGCGAGTTTAATGAGATAGCCAAAGAAGAAAGTCAGGATACCGCATTTATAGCCAATAACGCCATAATGAAAAAAATTTACAACCGTTATGGCGTATCTGATAATCAACAGTTAAACCAGAAGCTAACTGGTTCATTAAACAGCATCCGGCAGCAAACCTACTACTACTGTTTTGGGATGTTAGGCTGCGTAATCATCGTACTGTCATTCTGGTGGCTGCTGCGCAAACGTAGGGATTTGCATACCACGCTTTTCGTTATGTCGTTACTTTTTGCCTTTATGCTTTTAGCAGTCGGCCTAACCGCCTCTATGATTGAAGTTGATGCCAGAATCAGGTCTTTAGATTTTGTTTTACTGGGAGAACATGTTGTTTTTAATGATCAGGTACTTTTTTTCCAGAGCAAAAGTATAATGGATGTCGTGCGGGTACTCATCAGCCAATCGGCAATAGATTCTGTACTGGTTGGCGTATTGATTCTGGCTTTTAGTATTTTGTTCCCCGTAGTTAAGCTCTCGTCAACAGGGATTCACCTGCTGGGCGGCAAAAAGTGGGCAGAAAATGGTATAGTTAAGTATTTTGCTTTTCAATCAGGAAAATGGAGCATGGCCGATGTAATTGTGATCGCTATTTTAATGGCATACATTGGGCTTAACGGATTGCTTGAAAACCAGCTGCGGGCCCTGAATATCAATAATGATTCGCTTACCATCCTCACAACCAACAACACCGCGCTGCAACCTGGTTACATTGTTTTTATTTGTTTTGTACTTTATGGATTGATCCTTTCTACCATCCTTAAATCTATTACCCCGCACGAGGTGCATTAAATCTAAGATGAATGAGCGAATTGCAAAAAGATAATATGAGTACAAATAAGCAGGTTAAGCCAGATCAATCCAGGTCGGCATCTTTTATCCTGATTGCCGCACTTTTGCTGCTTTTAATGGCTGCAGCGTATTGTGGCTACCATTTCCGCGAACTGGCTTATGAGCAAAAACACATTAAGGAAGATTACAGCCTTTCAAACAACATTACTTTCGGCATATTTTCGGTAGACCGCTGGGGAGATAAAATCTCCGCAGTGGTTGATCGGAAGGTAAAGGGGTTTAACCTTACCAAAAGCCAAAAGGTGGATATGCAACAGGAAGTTGAAAAACAATTACATGGCATGGTAAACAAAGCCGTTGCTGAAGTGACGAGACCGCAGAAAGGACTTGGTGCCAAACTTAAAAAACTGGCGTTTAATACATTTGTAGATGTTAAAGAAATCCATGCCTTGGTGCCATCTTTCTCACGTACCATTGTAACCAAAATAACCAGCCCCAGAAGCTTGAAAAAATTAAAATCTGTAGCAACCGGAAAACTCGACGAGCTGGAAGCACAGACTTATGACCGAAGCGATCAAACCATCTCATCCGTAGAGCATAGCATTTTTAAAAAGTATAAAGTAGATAATGCCAACGCTTTTGACAAAGTTGTAAATGCCAAACTTAGCCACATTAAAGGTTTGAGCTATCAGTATGCAATCGGGATGACTGCTTGTATTGTAATTGCCCTAATGCTTTGGCTTTTATTACGCAAACGAGTGGATAGCGAAGTTACCCTTTTTGTGATATCATTGCTTTTCGCGTTCATTTTACTTGCAGTTGGTGTGTCATCACCCATTATAGAGGTAGACGCCAGAATTAAAACACTTGAGTTTGCTTTGTTAGGGGAAAAACTGGTTTTCAACAACCAGGTACTCTTTTTTCAAAGCCAGAGTATATTGGGTATTATTGGCACCCTGGTAGAACAACCCAAACCAGATGCGGTACTGGTAGGCGTATTACTGATGCTTTTCGTGGTTATACTGCCCCTGCTACGCCTCATTGCACGTGGATTGCAGGTATCATGCAGCAAATTATTAGGCAATTCAAAATTCATCCGTTTTCTGGCATTTGACCTCGGCAAATGGGATATGGCAGATGTGATGGTAGTTGGGATAGCCATGACCTATATTGGGCTTAACGGGATTTTAAAAAGCCAGCTATCCGGGCTCAATATCGACACCGAAGCGCTAAAAGTGGTTACTGAGAATAATTCTGCGCTACAGTTAGGCTTTTTTATATTTGTTGCCTATGTAGCTTATAACATGATTTTATCCGCTATACTGAAACGCATAGATGAACAAAATGGACCTTGTATTTAAATTGAGGAGTATAATTGTAGGTTGGCAATAGCGTAAACACGAATGAAGTCCTGCTATTTGGGTCAACAATTGCAAGGTCAACAGATCAAGATTTAAAAAATGTTATTACGCTGGTAAATAGCCAAAATGATTACATTTGTATTTAACGGGATATAACATGCTAACCATAACCAATACTTCCAGTTTCATAACCCTGGCGCCAATCCCCATCTTCGTTATTGATCCCGATTCACTGCAACTAGCATATGCAAATGCTCAATTTTTAGCGTTAGTAAATGGAAGTCTGGAAGAAATCCTGAAGATGAATCTTCATGACATTTTGGGCCAAAACCTGCCTCCAGACATTTCTGATTTCTTCTTGCAGTTAAAAAACAAATTTACAATACCCGTACAGATTCCTGACCTGGAAAGTAGCGTATCCCCATTTTCTAGCTATCTTTATTTTGCAAGCAAATTAGAACAAGCTGCTGATCATGAACCAAAAATTTTGGTTTGGCTGATCGCGAAACCAAAGCTAGCCACAGAACAGCATCAGCCTGTAAATGACCACGAGCTATCGGCAAACCCGAAAGCTGTAAATGAAATACTGCCTGGTTCGACCAAGGGCATTAACCGCCGAAATATAGAATACATGCAAACAACAGGCGAAAGCCTGCAAATGGAAACCGAACATGTGCTGCTTGCCAAGGATGATGTTCAAACAAGTGAAGCGGATGGCGTAACTTCAGCGGAAACCTGGACAAAATTAGAAGCAAGCCGAGAATGGTTTAAAAATATGGTTCGTTCCTCTCCTGTTCCGATGTTGATTACCAAAGGAGAAAACATGGTTTTTGACGTAATTAACGGCCCCATGCTCAATCTGATTGGTAAGGACTCATCGGTTTTAGGAAAACCCTGGTTCGAGGCTATCCCCGAATTGGTTGGACAAAAGGTAGTAGACGAATTATTTTATGCTTACCGCAAGGGGCTCAACCACCATGTGCCCGGTGTTGGCATATCACTGATCAAAAATGGCAAGCCTGCATTAGGCTATTACGACTTGACCTATACCCCCTTGAAAGTAAACGGAAAGGTAATCGGGCTGATGCAAACCGCCACGGACATTACCGAGCATGTAATTTCAAAGGAAAAACTTCAAAAGGCCTATGAACAGATCAGATTGTCTAAAGAAGCTGCTCAACTGGGCACTTTCGATATGGACATGGCTACGGGCCACATGCAATGGGACGACCGCTGCAGGCTATTATTCGGGATCAGCCATTCGAATGAGGTTGATTTTGAGCGGGATTTTTTACAGAACCTTCATCAAGATGATTTAGAAAGGATTAACGCCGTTTTAGCTTATGTTTTTGATAAACAAGCCAGCAACGGCATTTACGACGTAGAATATCGCACCATTGGATTTGAAGACAAACGCCTGAGGTGGATAAGGGCCAAAGGGCAGGTTTATTTTGATGCCAACGATAAACCGATGCGATTTATAGGTTCGGTGCTGGATATTACTGAGCAAAAGGAGGATGAACAACGTAAGAATGATTTTATCGGTATGGCGAGCCATGAGCTCAAAACACCACTCACCTCGATAAATGGCTACCTGCAACTGTTGCAATACCTCTCGCGCCAGCAAACTGAAGACAGAATGCTCGCTACAATTGACAAATCGCTAAACCAGGTAAAGCGGATGACCAGAATGATTGATGGATTTTTAAATGTTTCACGTCTGGAATCAGGAAAAATAGCCATTGATAAACAACAATTTGAAATTACAGATTTATTAAAAGAGGTTTGTGAAGAAACCTTAACACTAACCACGGGTTACGAAGTAAAGTTGCACCTTGCCGATGAGGTAATGGTTTATGCAGACCGCAATAAATTAAACCAGGTGCTTCAAAACCTGATCGGTAATGCCATTAAATATTCTGATCTGGGTAGCAAGGTTAATATACAATATACCTTTGATCATGATCAAATTATAATAAGTGTCATTGATCAAGGCATCGGCATTAAAGCGGAGCATCAACAAAAACTTTTCGACCGGTATTACAGGGTTGAAAATGACAGTACGATCGCCGGCTTTGGGATAGGCTTATACCTGTGCGCAGAAATCGTAACCCGTCATCAGGGAAAAATTTGGGTAGAGAGTGAATTTGGGAAAGGTAGTACTTTTTCTTTCAGTATTCCGCTGAGCAATGCCAGCTAAATAAAACTTCAAATATTACCGCCAACTCAACTTGCTTCATTTTATTTTATGCGATATAGATATCCCGCCGCCTATCCGGGCTGGTCTATCCGCACAGGCGGGGACTCCGGGCATGGGTTACTTCTATTGATCCTTATTTTTTTCCCTTTTCAATACACTCCATTGCATTTGCTACATATACCAATGGTGCATTCCAGTTGATGGCAATTTCATTACTCGCATAAGAATTGACATCATCGAGGTATGACAATTCTGGTTCGGAATCGTATTTTAATCCATCCTGTTTTTCCCGGTTAGGCCCACCAACCAGTAAGCCCGGAATGGGTTCAGCAATACCATCTGCAAACGACAGGCGATGATGTGGGTGCATAGGCGATTTGTAACCTATGCCGGTTACAAAAGAATAGCCGGTTGCATTTTTACCTAAAACGTAATCGAGATTACTGGCCGCAGCATCGAGATAAGCCTCATTTTTGGAAAATAAATAAGCGTTGATGAGTAATATACTTTGATTCATTGCTGAAGAATTACTTCCCCATGCGAAATCGTCAGGCGAAGCGCCAATCACCGTATGGTAGGCACCTGTTTTGAAGGCATTTAAGTAACGATCAGCAAGTGTCAATATTTTCTTCTTCAAAATGCTGGTTATACTTTTATAACTTTCAGGCAGCTGCCGCTCACATCTGATTAATGTATAATACCCCAATATGCCTACATTGCTCCAACTTGGCAAGCTTACCGGAGCATTCAAACGCGCAAAAAAAGCATTATAATAGGCCTGCTCTCCGGTTGAGGCCAGCAGTTCTGCAGAGGCCCAGATCCATTCATCTTCAAAGTTCTTATCGCCGTATGCACCTGTGTTTACTTTAAGGTCTGATGTTTTGTTAAGCAGATCTTGATCGTAAATAACGTTAGGGTTATTTAGTGCCCAGCGCCAGGCATTTCTGGATGCCGAAAGGCAACTATCTGCCAATCCGGGATATTGCTCAGGAAAATGTTTAAAAATGCGATAAGCCTGTGCGGCCACTGCGGCTAAGTTTAATGTTGCGGCAGTACCCTTTGCCACCACATAACGTTTTGATAAGGCCTGATCTGGCATCACCATACCGTCGAAATTCAGATTAGTACATTTGTGATAGACCCCGCCATCGCCAGGATCCTGCATTTTAAGCATCCATCGTAAATTGTAAACAGCCTCTGTTAAGACGTCTGGAACTTTGTTTTTGGCATGTGGAATATGCACCTCCTGCCCCACGAAATATTCAGGAAAATCTTCATAAGCAGAAAGTAAGGTTGAGGTAGAAATACCACTATTTACCACATATTTATTATAATCTCCGGCATCATACCATCCTCCTGAAACATTAATCTTACTATCAACCTTACGGTTTTTAGAAGCGGCCGATGAATGAATATAAACTGAAGTATCGGGATGCCCGGCAGCACGATACCATTTCCCTGCATAGGTTACGTCCAGCGCAGTTGAAGCACGCTGATAATAGAATGCCTTTAATGCAGCCACTGCTAAATCCTGGTTCACGTGATCTGTAATTTTAAAAACCGGAGATTCAGGAACGCCATCCACGTAGATAATGTAATCGCCTGATTGATCAAAAGCACTAAAATCGGCTAGTTTTGTTTTAATGTTCGAATATTGGGTAGTTTTTAGTTCCGATAATACACCGGTGTACACCACTTTCCGGTCTGGCATGGATAACAACTCAAACTTACTTTCTGAAACGGGATTAAGTATAACCGCACTTTTTTCAAGCTTTGGATAATAACCAGACTGGTTCAGCACAATTTTAGGAGTTGCCACTTGCTGCGCAAAAACTGCAGTTGTAAACAGTAACAGACCGATTGAAAATAACTTACACATCATACCATTCATCATATTACAAATATTTTTCAAACTCCGATTGGGTAATTGCTTTTAAACTTACTTCATCAACGAACATCGTACCCGTAACATAGCCTAAGGCAAATAACAATTTTATTTTCGTAATGCCTGGTGTAACAATATATGCTTTTTCATATAACTTCCAGTCTTCATCTCCGGTAACTGAGGCAATGTTGATTCCCTCTCCTACTTTAGTTTCCTGTTTATCGAGCGTTTCGAAAAGAAATAAGGCACCATTCCAGGCATTTTTTCCGGTACTCACACCATCTACTTTAATCTTCGCGCTCATGAGTATATACTGGGTATTTTTGGGCAGCGATACAATCTGGTGCATACCGGTCCATTTAGAAGAATCTGAAGAAAATAAGGCAGCACTCATTTTGCCGGCGCTATACATATAAGGAGTCACTTTTGCCGAATAATCAACCCAGCCCTCTAATTCATTTTCAAAACCACCGTTAAGCACCAGGTTTTTTTGTGCAGAAACAGTGGCACTGGTTGCCAGCATGATGACGATGGCAAGGATGTATTGTATTAATTTCATGATAAATTATTTAAGATTATAAATTTTGGAAAGGTGAACATATTTACAGTATGGATTTGCTTCACAAAATCGTCATTGCGAGAAGGCTTTTTCAGCCGACGAAGCAATCTTCATGACAACGGTTTCTGGCAAAAAAGATTGCTTCGTGCCTCGCAATGACGATATTCACCAGGTATTATATCTACGTTGAGTCTTTCTGGACTTTGAAAAATTCAGAGCAGCTTACCTATGATACAATCCAATCAAATTAAGATATCCTTTCAATTAGTAAACCCCAATATCATCCAAATAAATCGTTTCTGGCGCATTGCCGCTCAACTCCTGAAAGCCGATCCAGTTTAAACTGGTAGGTTTGCCCGGTTGGCTGGCGCTTTGGAAACGATCTATTGGAACCACATAATTTGTCCACTTGCCCGCATGCAGCACCACACTTACATTTCGGTTGTCAAAATCACCCAATGCAACTTTTACTACTTTCCCTTCAGTACCTGTTGTACCATAAATAGAAAACTTAACATAGGTTTTATCAGTTAAATCAACAGGTGTGTTACTGCCAACCGCATATCCGGCATAACTTCCTGTATAGGTTAATTTAATAGAATGGTTACCTCTTTTTACCATTTCAGTGCTATTCACATCTGCATTCGCACCTCCGAAATTGAAGTCGTAACCCGCTGTGATCTGATCGTCATAAAATAAATGAGTAAAGCCGAATGGCAGTAAGATCGGCACCACAACGCCATCGTAAGATACATACGGACCAGTACCTGTACCGCCAGGGGTAGTCACACTTACTGCACCCAGCGCACCTGTAGGGACAGTTACCTTCAATTCCGTGCTCGTTGATGAAACGACCCTGGCATCAGTTGTACCAAACTTAACGCCTGACACCTGATCAAAACGTAAGCCGGTAATGGTAATTACATCGCCAGCATTACCTGCAAACTGGCTCAAATCACTAATTACCGGAGCTGGTTGTTTAATACTAAAGTTAAAGGAAGTACTGCCGTATGGGTTAGTCAGTATTAATTTCCCTGTTTGATTGATCCATGTGGCGGTTGCCGGGATCATCACGATAATACTGTTATCACTGAAAAGCGCTGTATTAAGATAAGCTGATGCTCCATTGAATTCTACTTTATTGGTCGATTTCAGATTTACCCCCTCTATAACATAAGTAACACCAACATCGCCCGAAGTAACTGTCGAATCCAATGGTGTAAGTTGAGTATCGCCCGGCCTAACCAGGGTACGTACGCGGGTAATGCTTGGTGCACCCTGTCCTTCTTTTTCCTTTTTGCAGGAGGTGGCAAAAATCAGCATGCAAAAGATGCCAACAAGATAAAGGGCTATAATATTTTTATGTAACGTTTTCATATAGGCTTATTTAAAATTGTAAGGCACAGGAGCCAATAGTAATTTTGGATTTAGAATGGTTTCTGTTGTAGGATAAGGCAAACGGAAATTGGCATCAGTTGGCGTATACTTTTGTCCCCAGATGACAACAGGCGTGGTGTTACTGTAAATTCCCCTTTCCTGATTAGAAATAATGGCTATTGCTTTAGGGTGTGAAGTTACATTAAAACCATCTAACCGGCCCAGATCAAACCAGTAATCAGCCTCAAAAACGAATTCCATGCGACGCTCCTGATAAATATCCTGTATAGTAATTGATGTTTTAGGAATCAGGCCGGCCCTTTTCCTGATTTTGTTGAAAGGTACAAGTGCCGCATCGTCAGCTGTACGTTCAGCCCCGGCAAGTACTGCCTCTGCCTCAATCAACAGTACATCTGCATAACGCATTAAATAAGTATTGTTACCTGTAGAAAATGCTGCTCCTTTACCACCATTATCTGCAGGCGTACCCACCACATATTTTTTAATAAATGCCGGCATGCCCTGAGCAACCGCTCCGGCAGGTAAAGTGTAACCACCCTTGGCCTGGTTAATTTCAGGGTAAACATCTCCCTGCATCATCACCGTTGGCTTTCTTCTTAAATCGCCGGGCTCGAAAGCAGTAAGCAAATCGATAGAAGGCGTAACACTTCCATAACCGTCTCCGGTACCCGTAATTTCAGAGTTAAAGGCAAGGAAGGATTGTAGCGCATTACCATGACCATAGGAAGATCCGCCCAACCATTGTATCGCGGCGATACTCTCTTCGTTATTATTATTGGCAGTTTTAAATAAATCAGCATAGGTTTTGCCCGAAATATCTATTCCATACAATTTAAACTCGCCGCTATTGATTACCTGCTCTGCTTTTAAACGGGCATTAGGATAGTCGCGCATGTATAAATAAACCTTAGCCAATAATGCAGATGCTGATCCGCTGGATACTTTACCCTGGGAAACAGACCCCGTCCTGATCATTTTATCACAATTATCTTCCGCAAATTTGAGGTCGTTGATCATGAACTTGTAAACATCAGTTACCGGATTGGTATTAATCTGGTAATTGTTCACATAATCAAGGCTATTTTCAATAATCGGCACATTTCCCCATGTTCTTACCAGATAAAAATAAGCCATAGCACGCATAAATCTCGCTTCGCCAATGGCATTATTGACCACAGATGCTGGGACGCTGGCTGGCACTTTTGCTTTCAGATTATTAATCAACGCATTTGATTGGGCAACCACGCTGTATAGCGAATTCCAGGCTGATGCCAACTGGGTATTATCGCCTGTTACCGAAAAATTCCCGAAGTTGATCACATCCGGAGAATAAGTGTGTGCATTACCGCTAAGCAATTCTGAAATACACCAGGAAGCTTTGGCATTCCAGTCGAACCATGGCGAGTTGTACAGCGCAATGGTACTGGCCTGCACCTGTTCGGTGTTTTGGTAAAAATTATCAGCGCTGAGTGAATCCTGTGGAGGAATATTAAAAAAGTCTTTTTTACAGCCAGCACTAAAAATGGCGATAAAAATAAAGCTATATATTATATATGATTTCATTTTGTTCAATAATTATAGGTCACTAAAATTGTGCATTTACCCCAAAAGTGATGGTCCTGGCAATTGGATATCTTCCAAGGTCGATATTATTTAAAATGGCACTTTGGTTCATTGCCCCGATTTCCGGATCATAGCCCTTATATTTTGTAAAGGTGTAAAGGTTTTGTACGCTTGAGTACACCTTTAAATTAGAAAATTTAAATTTCCTGATCCACGAGGCAGGTACCCTGTAACCCAAACTCACATTCTGTATGCGTAAGAAAGATCCGCTTTCTACATATCGGTCTGAGACAAAAAGATTGGGATTATCAATACCAATTTTAGGCGCCGGAATATTGGAATCAGGATTTTGTGGTGACCAGAAATTACTATATGCTGCATATTGATTCTGATATACAGCCGCCAGGTTCCCCATGGTGTTGTTTAACAGGTTCATAATTTTGGAACCGTAAGAACCGTTCAGGAACAAGGTAAAATCAAAAGCTTTATAACTAAAGGTGTTGGTAATGCCATAGGTGAATTTAGGATTTGGATTTCCGATCTCGGTACGGTCTTTTTCGTTGATAACGCCGTCGCCATTTACATCTTCGTATTGCACATCGCCCAACCAGGTGCTGTTGCTATTATTGGCAATACCTCTACCAAACTGAACCGGAGCAGATTGAAGTTGCGCCTGTGTTTTAAATATTCCCTTTACTTTATAACCATAAAATTCACCTACCGACCGGCCTACCACGGTACGGGTAACCGGCGTTTGCAGGTAAGCATTGGTTACTGTCCCAAAAAGTTCCGTAAGGCCGTTACCAAGCTCTTTAACCTCATTATTATAATGTGATAGCACTACACTGGTATTCCATTTGAAATCGCCCTTTTCAAAATTGCGCGAGTTGATGTTCAAGTCAAAACCTACGTTGTCAATCTTTCCAAGATTTACATACGGAGGGTTAATACCACCCAGATAATCAGGCCCACCCACTAAATATGCCGGAAGCGTAAGCTGGAATAAGAAGTCCTTTGATGTTTTTTTGTAAACATCTATACTCGTGCTAATCCTACCGTTTAAAAAGCTCATATCAATACCACCGTTGTATTGGATAGAGGTTTGCCATTTTAGTGATTTATTATCGATCCGGCCGGCAAGAAAACCAGTTCCCAAACCTGTTTGTGAAGACCTTAACAAAGAGCTGTAAAGATAATTGGGAACATCCTGGTTGCCTACCTCTCCATAACCCAGGCGGAGCTTAAGTCCGTTCACCACCTTATTGATCCCTTTCATAAATGGCTCTTCAGACAATTTCCAAGAAGCCGCAAATGAGGGAAAATAACCTGATTGTGAGCCTTCGGCAAACTTAGAGGTCTTATCTCTCCTGATTGTAGAAGTAAGGCTATATTTGGAATTGTAGGTATAAATGGCACGTGCATAGATTGATTCCTGACGTTGTGTACCAATATATTCATCATTGGTAGCCGTGATGGCCTGACCTAAATTCAAAGATTGTACATCATTACTATAAAATCCCTGACGTGTACCTTCGATTCCCCTCCAGTTTGACTGCTGAACCTCGTAACCCAAAATGGCACTTAAGTTATGTTTGTCTCCAAAAGTCTGGTTATAGTTAAGATATTCTTTCCAGATCAAAAATGTACTTTGCTGGAATCTCTCTTTTAATGAAGCTGTAGGATTGGTAAAACGGCCCCACGAATAACTCGGTGTAAATACATTATTATCCGAGAAATTAAAATCACCCCCGAGTTCTGATCTCAGCGACAATGATTTGATAAACTTGATTTCGTTATAAATGTTGGTGTTAATGTTGGTCCTGTTCAGCTTATTCTTAATTTGCTGGGCCTGGGCAACGGGGTTTAATGCCGCTGCGGCAGCCAATGGATCAGACACCGGTGGCCCGGTATATGAACCATCAAGGTTTGTTACAGCCAAATCAGGCGCCTGCAATAAAGCATTGTAAATAATCCCGTTATTATCACTGGTAACCACATTTTCTGCAGAGCGGCTTCCGGTTAAGGTAATGCCCAGCTTAAACCATTCTTTCACCTGGGCATCGGCATTTACCCTAAGGCTATAGCGGCGAAAATCGGAACCGATAACCGTACCATCCTGTCCAAGATATCCGCCAGAAATATAATAAGTTAATCCCTCTTTGCCACCAGAAACAGCTACCTGGTGACTTTCTTGTGGCGCAGTTCTAAATATTTCCTTTTGCCAGTTGGTGCCCTCTCCCAATACAGAAGGATCTGCAAATTCAACCCTTCTGCCGGTACCATAAATATCACCCAGCGAGTTTTGAAGCACTGCGTATTGGCGAAGATTCATCACATCCATGTATTTTGCAACACGTTGGAAACCATAATAACCATCATAATTGATAGCAGAATTACCGCTCCTTCCCCTCTTGGTGGTGATGATAATTACACCGTTTGAAGCACGGTTACCGTATATTGCAGTTGCAGATGCATCTTTTAATACGTCGATCGACTCAATATCATTTGGATTAATTAACGATAGAGGACTTACTGTAGTTTGCGAATTGGCATTGGAAGATGAGGCCTGTAAAGGAGATCTTCCACTGGTACTCTGGTTGCCTGCATCGCCTGAAATGGGTACACCATCGATTACATACAAAGGCTCGTTGCTACCGCTTAAAGAAGTTACGCCCCTTACACGTACCGATGTATTGCTACCAGGCGCACCAGAGTTTTGCGAAATCGTTAATCCGGAAGCCCTGCCCTGCAGCATCTGGTCAATACTGGCCTGGGGTACATTGGCAATATCGGCCGCTTTTACCGACGAGATAGATCCATTAAGATCTGTACGCTTTTGTGTACCGTAGCCAATCACCACCACATCAGAAAGTGAGGTGGTCTGTGCTTTCAGTACCACGTTGAGGATGCTCTTATTGCCAGGATTAATTTCCTGAGGCTCCATGCCTACAAAAGTAAATACGAGAGTAGTTGATCCCGCAGGAATTGAAATCTTAAATTTACCATTAATATCGGTCACGGTTGATTGCTTCGTGCCCTTTACATTAACCACCACCCCAGGGAGTGTTACGCCTTTTTCATCGCTCACCGTACCCGAAATCTCGAGGTCCCGCACCGAAATTGTTGCAAATGGCGAATAGGCATTCTTTTTCAGAATAATGGTCTTCTTAATGATTTTGAAATCGAGATTTGTATTTTTCAAAACTACCCCCATAACCTGCTCAATGGGCATGTTGGTTACATTCAGGTTTACTTTATATTTATCGTCAATGTCGGCCCGTCTGAAAAGTAAATGGTAACCACTTTGTTTTTCTATTTGTTTTAAGATGGAAATGATGTCAGAATTATTCTCTTTAAGCGTTAGATTCTGACTGAAGCTGCTAGCGCTAACCTGCATCAGGGTAAGCGTAAAAAAAAGCACTACGAGTCTCATTTTTAATAAGATTTGGTAAGAATCACGGCGCAATAACAGCCTGATCCTAAAAAATAAATTCATATCTTTATGGAGTTTTGGTTAAATTATAATGTTGTCTAAATCGGGATTGTAAGTAACCTTTACAGTAACCGGATGTGCTGCGAACACGATCCGGTTTTTTTATTAAAAAGCATGGTTACACCTTTACTTATGCAGTGTTGTAGTAGTTTCTCATGTTAAATAATTTATTTGGTTAAAATTTATTTTATTGTTAATCTTCTTTAATCGATTATAATAAGTTGGTTTCTGTTCAATTCATATTTTAATCCAGTGAATTGAAGCATACTTAACAACTCTGAAAGTTCTACGTCCTTGGATATGGTTCCGGTATAGGCTATTTTTGAAGGTGTTCCTCTAAATACCACCTGAATATCATACCACCTCGACAACTGCCTGGCAATTTCTTTGATTTCCATATCCTTGAAGATAAAAAGGTCGTTTCTCCAGGCCATTACCGCTTCCAGGTCACAATTGTGATTCACCTTTATCCCAGATGGATCTACAAGGGCTTGTTGCCCGGGTTTCAATAACTGAGAAAATTTACCGGATGATAAGTGGATGCTTCCTTCAAGCAGTGTGGTTTTCTGCCCGGCCTCATCGTCATAAGCCATTACGTCAAAATGCGTTCCCAGTACCTTAATTTCTGTTCCGCCAGATTGTACCTTAAAGGGTTGATTTGGATTTTTGGCCACTTCGAAATATACTTCACCCGTCATCTGTACCACTCGTTCAGCACCTTTAAAAGCCGTTGGAAACCGTAAGCTGGATTTTGCGTTTAGCCAGGCTTTAGTTCCATCAGGCAAAACAACACTATATTTTCCACCAACTGGTGTGGCAATTTTATTGTAACTTATATCAGAAGATACAGATCCGGCATGTATTTTATAGCGGAGTTCGCCTTCTGCTGTTTTTACCACACTCACATTTTGCTGGTCGGCCAATGCCCCTATTTTGGCTTCGGTTAATACTACCGATGAGCCATCGCCTAAGGTCAAAACCGCCCTGTTGCCACCTGGCTTTATATGAACGGCTTGTAATTTTGCATTTTTGTTTTGCAGGTTTAGCGGCGCATGGTATCTCCAGATCAGCACTGCACCAAGTACCAGAATGAGTGATGCTGCTGCCCATAATATGGTGCTTATATTTATTGATTTATTGGGAACTGATATGATTTTTTGCTGTTCTTTAGCTTCGATATTGAGCAGAATGCGCTCAAAAATTCTATCTTCCACGAGCTTGCGCTGGTTATCAGAAAGGCCTACGAGCTCTTCAGGTACACCATCCATACTGTCAAACCATTCGTCCACTTCTTTTACCTCAGCAACAGTGCAATCACCTGAAAGATATTTTTTTAATAAGGAAACGGCTATTGATCTGCCCATGTTGGTATGTAGTTATATTTGGTTCGTTAATAGTATAGTCGGGTAACCCGGGCCTTGCCCCCAAAAAAAATAAAAAAAATTAAAATATGGCTAAATGATCAGTTTAAATAGAGAACGAAAAAGTTAAGCGATGTTAAATCTGTTCATTAAATCCCCAGGGATATCGTCATCCTGAACTCGTTTCAGGGTCTTAACTATAGAAAGGGTCTCTCCCGTCTAAGATTAGTGAAACCCACATTTGTAATGCGAAATATGTGCTTGGCGATACAATCGCCTTTGCCCTTCATCCTCGTTTCAAACGAGGACGATGACGGAGTGCAGCGAGGACTATAAGCGATAGCGGGACTACAGCCCGCCATGAGCATTAACCGCTCATTTCCTAACCTAAGTTTGATTATTACTATTGTCTTTCGGTAGCTTGTACCACCTTTTTGATAAGCAGCCGTCACTCTGAACTCGTTTCAGTGTCTTTCATACGGAGAAGATCTCTCCCGCTGACGATTTTTATTGAACGCTGTTAATTTTACCGAATTAACCAGGCGAAACCAGAGGCAATCAAAATTACCTTGTAATGAACCCTGAAGTACTTTAAGGCATTGGTAATATGGTTTTCTACCGTCTTTTCAGAAAGTCCGAGTAATTGGGCAATTTCCTTATTGGATTTATGTTCTTTCCTGCTAAGCTCAAATACCTTTCTGCATTTGGCGGGCAACTTTGAAATCACCCCATCAATTCCGTTTTCCAGCTCTTTTATAAATATGGCTTCTTCAGTGGTATTTGTAGCCTCTTCATAACTAAAAGAAAGTAATTCAAGATAATTGTGTCTCGTAGCCTCTTTAGCCAGATAATCAATAATAGAATAACGGATGGCAGAATGGAGATAAGCTTTTAAAGACCCTTTAATGTTTATTTTTCCCCGGTTGATCCAGAATGTAGTGAAGAAATTCTGGATGATCTCTTCTGCAGCTTCTTTCGACCTTAATCTTTTATTGGTCATGAGGTACAAGTCGTACCAGTATTTTGTATAAATTTTCTTGAAAGCAACCACTTCATTCTCCCTCAACATGACGATCAGCTCTTCATCGGTATGGTTATGTTGGTTGCGCATAGTCAGTAAAATTATAAAAAAAATTGAATCCATCTGTTGCGACAGATGTTTCATCCGCCGCTAAGTTGAGCATGGCAGAACAAACCATTCAGATGAATTAAATTTAATTCCCTTTTCATACCCGCTTCAGGTCGCCAATGTAGCTTTGGATTATAAAATGATAAAATCTTAAAAAAAATGCATATGAAAAGTCAACTTAAAAAAACAGCCGTAACAGCTTGCCTGACGCTGATGAGTATCGTAACCTTTGCGCAAGTACGCCCTACAAATAACCTTCCGGCACCACCGGACAGCGCACCCGGTGAAATGCCACCAACTCCTGGTTTACACAAACATGGTATGGAAAGAGGACCAGGTTTAAAGGTGTTAACATCATTGAGCGGAAAGGTAATTGCTTATCAAACGAATGACAGGTATATCTATAATCGTTTCACCTTGCAAAATGGCAGCCAGGTGATTACAGTGAGATTTCCGGAACAATTGGGCAAACAACTTATGAGTGCCGCAGCTAAGGGCAAATCGGTAATGGTAAAGGGCTTTACTGATAATGGGCCGGACGGTGTAAATGTATTCCAGATGGCAAGTTTAGCTGTTGATGGAACACAGATAGCAGATACACCACCAAGTGTACCTAAGACACCTGTTATTGAACCATCTAAAACCTTTACGGGAAAAATCAATGATTTCAAACGCGATCAGGGCGGTGCAATCCGCGGGCTTAGCCTCGATAACAAGGTAGAAATAGAGTTACCGCCACATGCAATGGAGCAGTTACAATCTTTATTAAAAGCTGGAGATAAAGTAAAGGTAACCGGTATTAAAGACACGCCACCATCTGGTGTGGTATTGGAATCAGGTGCCCCAACCATTATTCATCCAGAGACCATCGAGATCAATGGACAAACATATTTGTTGAGATAGTTGTCAGATGTGGCTGTATCATAAGTTATCATTCCATTAGAACCTGTCACGTTGGGCTTAACCTGTACTGAGCTTAACGAAGGTATCGAAAAGCTCTACGGGGCATTCAACGGTCCTTCGACAGGCTCAGGATTGGCAATTTGATATCTGTGATACAGCCGCCTATCTCAAAATAATTATCAATGCGTATGAACTAATTGGCTGCTTTACTGTTAACTGATGAAATAACGATATTTTACAGCGCATATGAAAATGAAGCAAGATAATGACTTATCAGATGAGCCGATAGAAATAAAAAATTATCGCCCACTGGTGGTTGTCATCATTCTGTTACTCTTGGTCATTATTTGGCTGTTAGTCAAACCTCCGGTACCTGTATTACCTAAACCGCCATCACATCATCATGAACCAAAAACGGAACACGCAACTAAACAAAAGGTAATTACAGGAACCGTTATCAGGTATAAAAACAATCCTCATTTGGATATCAATGCCCTGGAACTGAAAACGGAAAAAGCCGGTTTAATCACTATTGATTTTCGGCCACATACCGCAGCGCGGGTAATCAAAATCGGTACTATTGGCGAGGAAATTGAGGCAACTTATGCGCTAAATCCCAGCGATGAGGTAGTCGGCTACCAATTATTAGCCATCCGAAACGATCGGACCGGCATCAGCCAGGTTCTCGATGACTTGCCTCCACCTCCGGATGTTCCCAATCAGCAAATAGAAAAATTTAACCTGGAAAAGCCTGCTATAATTACAGATCAATACGGTGGTATTGTGGCATTGAGAAAGAACAACCTGTTATTTCACTTTAAACCCGGGCTGGTAGATGATATTGCATACCTCATTAAAGAAAGCAACACCTTTAATCTTGAAGCGGTGAGGCGGCAGGATGATCAGGGCTTTATCAACATCAATCATGACAAAGTATACATTGTACTCCGCGTCACAATAGATAACAAAACATTCCTGGTAAGATGAAAATATTATTAATAGAAGATGAGTTAAAGTTAGCCGGATTTATTGCTGACGGCCTTACACAGGCGGGCCATATCTGCGATGTGGTTGCTGATGGCAATAAAGGTTTGGAAACAGCAATGATTGTCCATTACGATCTTATTTTATTGGATATGATGCTACCTTCGCTTAACGGGCTGGAGGTTTTAAAAAACCTGCGTAGCTTTAATAACCAAACCCAGGTTATTATTATCAGTGCCCTGAATGATACGGAACATGTGATAAACGGACTTGACCATGGTGCTATTGACTATCTCAAAAAGCCATTTGAACTTGAAGAACTGTTGGCCAGGATACGTTCTGTACAGCGGCGATCATTTGCACAGGATTCACTCAAATTACAGGTTGCAGACCTTAAGGTAGACCTTTTGACCAGGGAAGTTAGCCGCGCCGGCAAAGCAGTTATGCTGAGCAACCGGGAATTTGCACTACTGGAGTTCCTCCTTGCCAACCAAAATAAAGTGGTTACCAAATCACAGATCCTTGAAAAAGTGTGGGATATCAACTTCGACCCCGGCAGCAATGTAATAGAAGTACATCTTTACCAGCTTCGAAAAAAAATGGACAGAGGTTACGATGAAGAATTGATCCACACGGTTGTGGGGCGGGGTTACATTTTAAAAGGCGATGTAAAACAAGGTTAAATGAGAATAGGAAAGCGTCAGTTCGGTATCAAACTTAAAATTACGGCTGCATTTAGCCTGATTTTCATTTTGTTAAGTTTCTCCTTTAACCTTTACTGTTACCGGAAAATCAGGATGCTGATGATATCAGATAATGATGCTTATTTAATAGCGAGGGCCAAAACGCTTCTGGATAAAACGGAAGTATTGCCTGCAATTATTCCTTTGCCTGATCAGAATACCTCCATCAGGGTATTATATCATTCAGCAGGTAAACCCATTGTGGTGTTCCAGTCTCCGGGCATCATTAAAAACATCCGAACACCTGCAAAGACAGGCGTAACCGATACCTTAGGCATGAGGGTTGCATACGTAGTCAGCAATAATGAAGACAATCCAGCCGAACTGATGCTGGTACGCAGTGCTGATCAACTTAACAGTAACTTACAATACCTGCTCCTTTTACTTTTTACCTGCAGTCTGTTGAGTGTTTTACTTGCCGGTCTCATTGCCTATATTTTATCTTTTTACCTGCTACAGCCTGTGCAGCGCATCATTAACGCAGCCAAACTCATCAATGCGCATAAACTCCGCGATGTTATTCCAGTGAAAAAAACGAATGACGAACTGCAGGAATTAACTGAAACCATTAATACCATGTTGGTTCGGATCGATGAATCTTTACGGCAGCAACAAAACTTTTTTGCCTCTGCCTCGCACGAATTAAAAACACCGCTGGCCATTATGCGTGCTGAAATAGAAGTTCACCTATCAAAACCGGGGTTGACACCCGCATTGTCAAACCTAATGGAGAGTCAGCTTACCGAGATCAACAGGCTGCAACAGGTGGTGCAGGAGTTCCTGCTGGTAAGCCAGTTAAAAAGTAGCGGCATTACGTTACATCGACAACAGATAGATCTTTCGCTGGTAATACTCCGATTGTTTAACCGGTTCCAAACATTTATGCAGCAAAAAGAATTAAGCACAGATATTGATTTTGATCAGGATGCTGAAACTTTTCTAGTCATTGCCGATGATGACAAGCTGAATATCTTATTGATGAATCTTGTTGAGAACGCGATTAAATATGCTGTCCCGGGAACGCCCATCAGTTGCGCTGTAAAGCAATCTAACATAAAGGATTATATCACCATTAGTTTTAAGAATGCAATTAACGAGGAAAGTTTCCCGACTGAAAATCTCCAGAATGCCTTCCATAGGGAGACCATAGAAGCCAACGGTGCGGGGATTGGCTTATGGCTGGTTAAAGAGATTACTAATTTGCACAATGGAAAATTCAGTATAGTAAGCAGCAATTTTTTCTTTGAAGCAGTGGTTGATTTGCCAACTACGCTATACCCTGATATGGATTAATAATTACTATTATTTATTAGTATGAAGAAAAATTAATTTCAGCATAAAACTCACGCAATCACCTGATTTAAAAACACATAACGAAAAACATTCCTATTAAGGGTTTAAACATAATATCGCACTTGGTGTTAGGAGAATCGTATGAGCAAACAAGCAGCTTTAGGGGTAACAGATAAGCGGATTATCTGGCCCTTACAATCTCTTAATTTTTTCATGGCCGACCTCCAGGCCGGTGTCGGACCATTTCTAGGTATCTTCCTTTTGGCACATGGCTGGAAAAGCGGGCTGATCGGTTCAGTGATGACCATTGGTGGAGTAGCCGGAATGATCATGACTATTCCGGCAGGTGCATTAATCGATGCAACTAAAAGAAAAAGGTTTTATGTGGTTATATCGGCGGTTTTCACCATACTGGCTTCTGGAATAATCTTATTCACCCAAGAGTTCTGGCTGGTGAGCATTTCGCAGGTGGCAACAGCTATTGCCGGGTCGGCTATTGGCCCGGCCATCATTGGCATTACGCTTGGTATAGTAAAACAAAAAGGATTTAACAAGCAAAATGGCTATAACCAGGCATTCAATCATGCAGGCAATGTGGTAGGTTCTGCACTTTCAGGTTATCTGGGCTACAAATTTGGCATCACAGCTATATTTATTCTGGCAGCTTTTTTTGGGATACTGTCTATCATTTCAGTATTATTGATTCCGGCTAATTCCATTGATGATGATGTGGCAAGAGGGATGAAAGAGGGAGATAAAGATGAAAAAGCCAGTGGATTCAAAGTATTGTTTCAATGTAAGTCATTATTGGTACTGGCGGGCGCACTGGCTTTTTTTCATTTGGGTAACGGCGCCATGTTACCGCTGTACGGCCTTGCTGCAGCAGCCAGTGGAAATGGTAATGCTTCCATGTTTGTAGCCATGACCATTATCATTGCACAATTGGTTATGATCGGCACCTCACTGTTAGCCATGAAAATGGCTGATAAAAGTGGCTACTGGTTAGTATTGTTTATCTCTTTCTTGTCGTTGCCTATACGCGGTTTATTTGCTGCGTATATGCACAGTCACATAGGAATCTATCCTGTACAAATTTTAGATGGCGTTGGGGCTGGCCTGCAAAGCGTTGCTGTTCCCGGCTTGGTTGCCCATATCCTGAATGGTACGGGAAGGGTAAATATCGGGCAGGGCGCGGTGATGACGGTACAGGGCCTGGGAGCATCACTTAGCCCCGCAATCGGGGGCTGGATAGCACAGGGAATGGGTTACAGCAGTGCTTTTATGATTCTTGGTGCATTTGCCATTGGTTCCATCCTGTTGTGGACCATCTTTGCAAAAACAATTAAGGATGCCTGCTAACCCTGGCAGGTAATCAAAAAATGTATAGCGAACAGCTAAGTTGAACATAACTGAAAAGCAATACCTTAGCGCGATAAAATATGGATAACATACTCATCTGGATTATTTCTTTCCTTGCCATAGCGGGTGTAATCATCAGGCCTTTTAAAGTTACGGAAGCTGTATATGCAGTTTTTGGGGCCGCGCTATTATTATTATTCCAACTGATTACCATTTCAGATGCCTTTTCCGGAATAGCGAAAGGTTTGGATGTGTATTTATTCCTAACCGGCATGATGTTGCTGGCCGAAACTGCAAGAGAGGAAAAACTGTTTGACTGGCTCGCCGCCCATGCCACTATAAGGGCTAAGGGATCTTCGGGACGATTATTTTTACTCATCTATCTGGTTGGTGTGGTGGTAACCACATTCCTTTCCAATGATGCCACAGCTGTTGTATTAACACCAGCTGTGGCAGCGGCAGTTAAGGCAGCTAAGGTAGAAAAACCTTTGCCCTATTTATTGATCTGCGCATTCATTGCCAATGCAGCTTCTTTTGTGCTGCCTATTTCAAATCCGGCAAATCTGGTAATCTATGGTACGAATATGCCATCCCTAATGCATTGGCTGAGTTTGTATCTGATCCCTTCGATATGTGCCATTACTGTTACTTATTTTGTGCTCCAGTTCTCACAGCGTGAGTGTTTTAAACAAAAAATAAGAACAGAGATCAACTTGCCAGAACTAAGCTCGGGCGGTAAAACAGCTTTGATTGGAATATGTGTAACTGCAACTGTTTTATTAGCTGCTTCTGCCATGAACATGGAACTGGGGTTGCCCACATTGATTACGGGGATCATCACCAGCGTCATTGTATTGACCCGCGCGAGAAAAAATCCGGTTAATGTGATTAAAGGAATATCATGGACGGTGCTTCCCTTGGTGGCGGGCTTATTTGTAGTGGTTGAAGCATTAAATAAAACCGGAATGGCACAACATTTAAGCGCCGTGTTAAATGATGCTATAGCACAATCTGAAACAGCAGCGGTATGGCTTAGTGGTACGGTGACTGCGATAGCCTGCAATTTAATGAATAATTTACCTGCCGGACTGATAGCAGGTAGTGTATTGCAAAATGCCCATGCGCCCGATCTGGTTAAAAGTGCAGTATTAATTGGTGTAGACCTTGGTCCCAACCTCTCCATAACCGGTTCGCTGGCCACTATATTATGGCTGGTGGCTTTAAGAAGAGAGGGACAGAAAGTGAGTGCCTGGACATTTTTAAAATTAGGAAGCATAATTATGACGACAGCATTGATAGCTGCTATACTATCCTTATGGATTTAATTTTTTAACTTGAATTGATAATTATTTAACAAAATAACTTTTTATAAAAGCGCTTATTAGACTATTCGTCATGCTGAATTCTTTTCAGCATCTTTTTAGCACGAAAGACCCTGAAACAAGTTCAGGGTGACGACCGTACATCCAAGGCGCCAAATAACACAAATTAAAGCATATTATTAATCTAGCTTAGGTTGTTAGCTATCCTGCCAGGCCATGACTTTAATCCTGTAGTCAATTGATTTGTCCAAAACAAATGATAAAAAAAATGCAGGCGACATCCGTCAACCTGCATTAATCATCATTAACTATAAGATTTTTTACTTGGCGCGTCCGTCAAATATTTCTTTGATTTTCGACTCCAGTGCCGGACCTCTAAGTTCTTTGGCGATAATTTTTCCGCTTGGATCGATTAAAAAATTCATAGGAATAGCTTTGACCTCATATCTAGCCGCAGCCTCATTTTCCCATCCTTTTAAATCACCCACCTGTTTCCAGGTCAGTTTATCGTCTGCTATCGCTTTAATCCATTTCGCTTTATCAGCAGCTTTATCAAGCGAAACACCTAAAATTTCAAATCCTTTTGATTTATATTGCTCGTAAACCTTAACCAGGTTTGGGTTCTCTCTACGGCATGGCGCACACCATGAAGCCCAGAAATCGACCAAAACATATTTTCCGCGGTAATCAGAAAGTTTAACCATTTTTCCGTCAACATCAGGCTGGGCAAAATCCTGGGCCTCTACGCCCTCCTGTGTTTTTTTGAAAGTAGCGATGCGCAGGCCAACCTCTTTACCGAAATACGAATCTCTTAACTTCGGATTGATGGCCAGGTATACTTTTTCCATTTCCACCGCGTCGAAACCCGGAGCTAAAGTGGAGTTTAAAGCCATCAGCGACATGAAACTATCTGGATTATTTTTCACATAACTGATTTTAGCGTCAACAATTTCTTTTTCTATAGCATTTGCCCGTTTTTCTAAATCCTGGATAACAGCTTTATCCTGTTTTTTAGCTTCAGGCATATCCTGGTATTCCTTATTCAAGGCTTGCAATTTGTTATAAAGGGGACGAAGAAGATCATCTACACGTCGGCTTTCTTCGGTCTGTGCAGATCCTTTAACCACAGCCGTTTTTAATGAGTCTTTACCGGTAATGGTAATGTTTTCGTTATCCAATATCAAACTCACCCCATCTACATTTATTCTTTTGCCCGGAATCTCAATGGCATCATCATGTTTCAAACGCACGATTGCTTCAATAGGGGAAGAAACCTTGCCTTTAAAGGTAAAGCTTCCATTTACCAGCGGAACTGAATCCAGAATCTGCTTGCCATCAATTTTGGTTAGCAAAAAAGCTTTGGCAGGCTTACCCAGTTTTCCGATCTGACCTTTTATGGTATATCCGGTTTGTGCGGTTGCACTCAGGGAATAAAGTGCAGCTATTGCACCAATTATTAATTTTTTCATGTTAGTTTTTTTTCTTTTGATTAGGAGATGATTTACTGGCGGTACTTCCTGCCAATAATTTATTGTAAGTGGCTTTTGAGTTGAGAATAGATAAGGCCGTATCAAAGGCGGCGCTGGCTTCGTTACGAACGCGCAGGGCATAACCCTTACCTACATATAACATATCGGCTATGCCGGCCTTTAGTTCTATCCGGATGGTTTTTCTTGCAACCTGATCTGTTTTTGCAGGCATTTTGATCCGAAGTTTTTCGGCGGCATCAAAAATCCCGTCAACCATGGCTTCATCCACTTTGAAACCCTTATCAAAGGCTTCAAAATCAGGATAATTAGCGGTTAGCTGACTACGATTCTGCTGCACCAGCTCAAAGGTTACTTTATTCACTAAACCACTGTTCATGGTCTGATTCAGCCAGGTGCTATATAATGCCGTGTCTATCGAAACAAACTGATCTGGCATGATACCGCCACCACCATACACCGTTCTTTTATGATTAAGTGTAGTATATTTAAGCGAATCTGGAAAATGATAATGCCCTGCCTCCTTCAATTCACCTGAAGCCATCCTCCGGTTAAAATCTTCAAAATAATCAGCTTTGCCTTTGGTGTAAGGTTTCTGGATAGATCGGCCTGAAGGCGTATAATAGCGAGCGGCTGTCAACCTGATTACCGAACCATCACTTAATGGAAATCCTTTCTGCATCAATCCCTTTCCAAAAGTTCTGCGTCCAACAATTACGGCCCGATCCCAGTCTTGTAAAGCACCGGTCAGGATTTCGCTTGAAGAAGCAGTCGATTCATCAACCAAAACCACCAATTCGCCATCCATAAACTGTCCGTAACCACCGGTGAGAAAATAATCCTTCACACCTGTATTGGTAACTGAATAAAAAACAGTTTTTTCAGGAGGAAGAAATTCATCCGCCACGCCAATAGCCATGTCTACTATGCCTCCCCCATTCATCTGTAAATCGAGAATCAGTTTGGTCATGCCCTGCGCTTTCAAGCTTTTTAAGGCGGCATCCATTTCCCGGCGGGTAGACTGACTGAAAACAGACAGCGCAATATAACCGATCTGTTTGGTAACCATGTAACTGGCCGTAATGGATAACTCGGCAATCTGCTCACGCATTACCTTGAATTGTAAAAGCGCTGGCTGTCCTTTACGCCTGATAGCCAGGTCAACAGCTTTTCCTTTCTCTCCCCTCAGTAACCGCATCACTTCCTGGTTTTTCAGGTTTTTGCCAAGAATTGTCTGACCATCTACGTTTACAATCTGATCGCCTACTTTTAAGCCTGCTTTTGCTGCAGGTCCATCCGGATTGACACTGATGATAAATGTACTGTCTGAAATCATTGCAAAACCGATTCCAATGCCAGCAAAACTTCCTGACATGGATTCGTTCATGGCCTCTACCTCTTCGCGGCTGATGTAGCTGGAATGAGGATCAAGGCTGCTCAACATGCCCTTGATGGCGGCATCGACTACGGGTTCATCGTTAACCGGATCTACATAGTTATCCTGGATTAGCTTTAAGGCATCCTGCAGCTTAATCTTCGGATTCATCTGTGCCTGAACAGAAAGCCCTATCCAGAAGGAAAAAAAAGCTGTAATTATCGTTTTTCTTATCATTATTTCTCTGCTCTTAAAATCTCAATGGCGGTTGACAATTCATCGCTTAACTGGCTCGGACTACCGGAATATCCTTCAGAAGAATAGCGCACAACGCCGTTTTTTACGATGATTTTACGTGGAATGGCTGACGACTTAAATAGCGGCTTTAGGCTTAAGAAAACCGCTGCCTGCTCTCCATTAGGGAGAACTGCATCATGCAAAAGGTTAAAACGATAGCCCTGGCTCTTAACAAAGTTTACCGATTTGGCTTTATAATCACCAAATTGCATGGTACCAATCATATAAACAGCAACATTTGGATCTTTTGCATATTGATCTATCAGCAATTGCATGCCAGGAAAAGCTTCAATACAAGGTCTGCACCAGGTGGCCCAAAAGTCAATCACTACTATTTTATTTCCCCAATCGTTAGAATTTACCATTTTACCATTGGCATCTTCCAGGCTGAAAGGCTTTAACGGATAATTGACCATGTTGGCCATTACATGCCCCCTCATTTCTGCTTTTTTATCATTTGGCATCAGAGATGATAAGTATTCCTCATAGCCTTTTTCCTGGCCCTGGTGTTCGCTTCTATACAACTCTTTCAACTTAGCAAACATTTCAGGCGTAACCGCATTGGCTGCCACACTATTTTCAAGTAAGGATTTGATGGCCTTTTCATCGTTCAGTTCGCTTAATACACGAAGATGCATCGCATTCATGTCGGCATTACTATAAGTTCCGTCTTTAGACAGGTATTGGAAAAAGTTCTTTGCTGCGGCAAAATCCTTTTGGTTAATGGCTAAAGCAATATGGGTAAATAAGCGATCGTTCATTTGCTTATCGGCGTTTTCCTGTGCTTTAACCGCATCCCTATCGAAGTCGGTTAGATAAGACTGATCACGCTGGCGTTCCAATAAGTAAGGAATGATCTTTTTGCTCAGCTCATAAAGTAATTTATAATCTGCTTTACCGGACATGGACATTTGATTCCGCGTAATGTTCCAACGATAAATTTCGTTGGCTGTTCTAAAATCAATATCCTTAAACAGCGATAAGAACTTATCTATCTGATTACCTTCAAAGTATCTGGTAGCCAACCCTCTATAGATTTCATAATATAAGAAACCTTTGTCATCTGGATTTTTCTTCCATTCTGCATAAGGATATTTTTTAAGAAAATCTTCGGATGCCGCCTGATAAACCTCTGGTGAGGCTCCTTTGGTTGCCGCACGGAAGCTTAATAATTTTGCAGTTCCGCTTTTTGGCTGATATTGGAAAATCAACTTTTCTATTTCCTTTGCTTGCTGATCCCTTTTCTCCCGGATATAATAACCATGGGCTTCTGCTAACAAGGCGTCGCTGAACTTTTCTTTCTTAAGCATAGCCTGTATTGTTGCATCAGCAAAGGCATCAAACTTTTCTGACGGCATTGTCAAACGTTTCAAATCAAGATAGGTAAAGAGTAACGGGCCAGATGGTTTTCCAGAAATCTTTTCTTCCTTTTTTAACAAAGAATCAGTGGTTTGGGCATTTTTTGCCGCCGAAACAAAATCATTTAAACTCCAGTCGCCAGTTAAGTTAGACCGCAATGCAGCTTCTGCCAGATAACTGCCACGCTGTTCCTTGTCGTTGCTACCTAAAACCTTTGTAAAGTAACCTTTACCCTGGTTATTATCGATTGCTTCCGGCGTCATTGAAGCGCCCTGGTAAAATTTAAGCGCCAAAAAAACGGCGTTATTGGGCAAGGTATAACTTGCCTGCCACTGATCATTTTCCTTTTTCAGTGTTAGCGGTACAGATTCCCAGCGTTTGCCATTAAAATAAGCCAATGTTGCTTTTGGTTCATCGCTAAATTCAAGGTCGCCACCTTTTGCCTGATAATAAAATGTAGCAGGTTGATTTTGCCTTAACAATTCTGGTTTCCAGGTTAAGGTCTGGGCAGCCAGCTGCTGCCCAAAAAAAGGGCAAAGCAGTAGCAGACCATTCAGTAAAAGATTTTTTTTCATAAGCTCTCCGTAGATTATCTCGGATTTTGTTGCAATTCGGGGTTTAATAAAATATACTTATCACCTATCGGATAGATATAGCGATTAGAATTTGGTGTGAGCGTATAATCTATTCCTTTATAATTGCGGGTTTTCGTTTGGGCAAAGGCATCATCAAGCATTAATCTTTTTTGATCAAACCAGCGTAAACCTGTACCAAACAGCTCCTTTCTTTTTTCTTCCACTACAATCCGCAAGGCATCAGCAGCAGATGAGGCTGTTAAAGGCACATAATTGGCATTATTAAAACGCTTAACCCTTAAGTTATTTACAACCGTCATGGCATCTGCGGTTTGGCCAGCTCTCGCTAAGCACTCTGCTTTGATGAGCATGATTTCTGGTACCGATGGCCCATTACTGATCGAAAATTCATTGTAGAAATACTTGCTGGAAGCACGACCTGTAAAGCTGGTGCTGAATTGCCCGCCGAAACGGCTTCTGGTATCGGTAAATAACTTATAACGCAAATCTGTTGTTCCCATAGCAGAAAGCAGGTCGTTGCTTAACGAAATGGCCTGATAGGTTACAGCCGCAATTTTAGAAAATATAATTTCCGGATTATTCAACCTTAAAGGAAGGGTAGCTGGTGAATTTTCATAATTCTTCAGATCGATCAATGTATTTTGTAAACGCAGCGTACTATCCGCATATAACGAGGCATTATTAAAATCACGAAGATTAAGGTATGTTTTAGCCAATAAAGCATAAGCCGATACCTTTGCCGGCCTTACGTTAAACTCAGGAAGATCAGGCAGGCGACTGATGGATGCCTTCAGGTCTTTCACTATAAGGTTATATACTTCTGCTACCGGTGTACGGTTAAGTTTAGTATATAAATTTGGTGTGGTAAGCAAGGGCACGCCCAAATCTGTGATGGCGGTAGCGCTGTTGTATTGCTTGGCATAAGTGTTAACCAGAACCAGGTAAGTATAAGCACGGTGTACCAGTGCTTCAGCATAAATTTTCTGCTTCTCTTGCTCCGTTCCGTTTTGTGAATTTAACACACCATTGATTACCTCATTACAGGTATAAATGGTTTTATATTGTTTATCCCAATCCGCGTCACTTTGCGTATCAGCTGTATAAAGTGCTGCCCAGCTGTACACATTACCCAGAATATCGCCCAGGTTGTTTTGACGGGTGGCATCCGTAATTTCTGTATCGTCGCCCGATAAGATTGGATAAGAGAAACTACCTTCCAAAACCGAGTTATTGTTCATGGTATACCGGTAATCGGATGTATATTTTAAGGTACGTACAGAAAGTTGATCAATTTCTACATACTTTCTGCAGCCTGCGAAGGCAACTGCCAACGCAAACAGGATGATGATATATTTTGTCTTCATGTGATTATAGCGTTGCATTGATTCCAAAAATGTAACTAGGTGTAGGGCTTACCGTGCCAAAATTGCCATTGCTAACAAATTCAGGATCGATACCATCTTTATTCGCCCTCCAGATGATACCCAGATTTCTGACATTGGCAGAAATTGAAATCGATTTGAAAGTATTTCTTGGTAAAAAACGTTTTGGCAATTGATAAGCCAGGGAAATTTGCTGTAAACGGATGTTATCTGCCTTTCTCACCAATGCATCAGAAAAGCGATAACGATTAATACTGTTAAAGTTTACGTTAGATAGCCCGGGAACATCGGTGATCGCCTCATCACCTGGATTTCTCCAACGGTTTGCCAAATCTTCCTGCCTGCCCAATACACCTGGGTAGGCACCCTGAAAGTTTGGATAGTTGGTGACTGCATTTTTCATAAATACATGACCGAAATAACCCGTAATCTGAATTCCCGCTTCAAATTCGCCGTATTTAAAGGTGTTAAAAAAGCCTGTTGAATAGGGTGCATAAAGTACACCTGCTTTAACTAAGTCTTCTTTTGTAAAGGCACTGGTTAAATTGGTGGTATTATTGATGATGTTATTGTTGCGGTCGTAAATCTGTGATTGGCCCTTGTTATCTAAACCTGCCCATCTATATACGTACAATGTGCCTAAAGTAGCACCATTTACTATTGATCCTGACCCGGCCAGGTTGTTGGAATTATTTTCATACCTGGCTTCTGTTACGGTATTGGTTGTATAACTGAAATTGAGCAAAGATTTCCAACTGAATCTTCCTGCCCTTACTGGCTCACCATTTATGCTGAACTCGTAACCGTGCCCTTTCAGGGTTCCGCTATTAAACAATAGGTTAGACCAACCATAAGTAGCATTGTAATTGAAACTAGCCAAAAGACCTTTGGTGTGTTTGGTATAAACATCAAAACTTGCATTTAAACGGCCCTTTAAGACACCGAAATCTAAACCAAGATTGCCTTGCTTAGTTGTTTCCCATCCTAATTCAGAATTAGCTGGGTTGTCAATATTGGCAATGGGCTGGCCTGTACGGGAATCGCTACCTATTGTTGTAAGAATAGGAATATTTGACCCTCCCTGTGGTACCACTCCGGCAGTTCCAAGGGTTGCCCTTAAACTTAACAGATTGATCCAATCTAGCTTCCTGATAAATTCTTCCTGATTGGCATTCCACCTTAAACCTACAGACCATAGTGGAATTGCTCTTTTTCTGCGGTCTACCCCGATCATACTGTAATCATCAAATCGGGCACTACCGGTAAGGAAATACTTATCTCTGTAACTATAAGAGGCGTTACTGTAATAAGACAAAAAGCGCTTTCTGGATGCACCCAAACTACTTAGATTATTGCCTAAGGTTTGGGAATAACCATACATGGTTATGTAAGAAACAGTAGGGTTTGCAATCCCCACAGCTCCGGTATCTTCGTTATAACCATATCTGACTTCAGAATTACTCGCTGATTGGGTTTCCCTCAATTCAGTTCCGGCAATGGCAGTGAAATGATGATCTTTAGTAAAAGCTACATCTGCATTCAGCTGTCCTCTAAATGCTGTTTCAGATGCATTATTGCCACTGGTGTAATAGCGCCCGCCGTAAGGTACATTGTAAACAGGTTTACCATTGGTAATTACCGTACCCGTATTCACCAAAAGTCTTCCCACATAACTATTTAATTCATTCAGGAGATTGTTTGAGCTGAACTGACGTTGATTTGAAATGGAAATATCCGCATTTAACCATTTCGTAATTTTACCGTTAATTCCGCCATTCAATCTGATCACATTACTTTTGGCGATAGAGTTGGAATAATTGAGTTCATCAATTGCATTGTAACTGAAAGGCAGATAGCCTTGTGCGATCATGGTATTGGCTAATGATTGTCGGAAAATAACCGTTCTACCTATACTATTGCCATTGTCATCATATAATAAATCGTATGGCCTGAGCGCTGTTGTACTAACCGAAAGGGCGTCAACTGCAGCACTGTTAGATTGCGATTTGTTATATTGGTAATTGATTAATGCCCGTAATGTAATTCTCTTATTAAATAATGCGGTACTGGTATTGGCATTAATAAAGGCATTTTCAGCAAAATTACTTTTATAGATGGGCACATCTTTCGTGTAGTTTCCAGAAATATAAAAGTTACTATTTTCAGTACCACCTGAGTAAGAAAGGTTATATTGATGATTGACTGCATTTTGCAACAGGTTTTTTTCGATCTGGCCTGCACCATCACGCATGGCAATTTGTGCTAAAGCAGCATCGCGCTCGGCAACGGTTGCCGTTCCACGTTTTACGCGAAACATCCATTCAGTAGCTTCACTATTATTTGGTGTATAAATGGCATTTCCTGGTGTTGCCGAAGCCGGATCTACCAGAAAACCTTTGTCAACCATTTCCTGTTCCAGATCGATATATTGTGCAGCATTCATCCAGCGCTGACTGGCAATAGATGGATTTTTAGAGATTCCGAAAACGTAACTGAGGTTAACCTGAGATGTACCATTTCGACCTTTTTTCGTTTCAATTACAATTACACCATTGGCCGCCCTGGAACCCCAGATGGAAGTAGCAGAAGCATCTTTTAAAAATGTAATCTGCTCAATATCCGCAATGTTAATGTTACTTATAATTGAATTTCCATAAGTAACACCATAGGTTTTTGTTAGTTGTGCCCTGTCGCTTGGGTCGAGTAATGGAAATCCATCCACCACAATCAGTGGAGTTCCTGAACCGGCTGCATAATTATTTACACCACGGATCTGCACGACATTACTTTTAACATCAAATTTTACGCCTGGTATTTTACCTTCCAAACGCTCCATAAGGTTAACCGCGGGTGTTCCTTCCAGTTCCTTTCCAGAAATTGTACTATAGGCACCGGCAGCGCGCTCTTTACTAATTTTTTGATAACCGTTAGATACTACACTAACCTCTTCCAACGCTGATGAAGCCGCCGTTAATCTTACGTAATAGGTAACGGTCTTTCTATCCACAAAAATCTCCTCCCCTTTATATCCTATATACGAGATCAGTAATACATAACCATTAGCCGGCACATCCTTAATCAGGATATCACCTTCTTTATCCGTAACGTACATTTTGTTAATGGTTTTATTGTACACATTAGCTCCGGGAAGCGGACGTCCTAACGAGTCTCTGATGCTTACCTTAACATCAATGTCTTTTACCAGATCTACCAGTTTATCTGCCATACTTCTTTCCTTGATTACAATGGTTTTGCCATCAACAGAAAAAGTAAGCGGCTGGTTATTTAACGACTTTTGAACAGCTTCCAAAACATTAACCTGGTTCACCTGTATAGATACCGGCTTGGCATCGAGGATCAGGTTAAGATCATAGATAATATTATATCCGCTTTGTCGGCGAATTTCTTTTAATACGCGTTCAAGCGGCGCATTTTTTTCGACAATGGAAACTTTTTGTGCCTTGGTTGATGCACTTAATTGCATTAAAGCCGCCAAGAAAATCACAGCCGTCAGTCGCATAACGAGTAGCAGTTTGCGGGGCTGCCTGTTGGGCAACCCTAGTGAAGTAAAATTTTTATACATTTGTTTGTTTGGTTTATTGCATTTGGCCTGGGCTTCGAAATCAAGACCTTATGCGTGATTAGTTGATTATTTATAGTCGACTGCCAATTATTCAGGGGTGCCGCCAAGCACCTCTGTTTTTTTTGGAATCGTTTTCAATGTTATTTAGAAACGATTACCCTCCTTCCTTCAAGTTTAAAGTGAACTTTTCCGGTTAACTGAATATGGTTGAGTACTTCTGAAATATTGGTACCTCTCGACATCCAACCGCCAAGCATCAAATTTTCTGGTGCAGTCTCGTCATAAACGATTTCCACATCATACCATCGCGCTACCTTTCTCATCGCACTTCTTAAATCTTCCCTGAATACAAATTCTCCGTTTTTCCAGGCAACCGCCATTTCCGTATCTGCCTGTTGTACCTGTATGTTTTCATTACTTAACCTGGCCAGCTGCCCGGGCTTAAGTAATGTAGTCTTGTTATTGCTCAAAGCAACCTTTACACTTCCCATTAATAAAGTAGTGTTAATAAAAGGTTCATCAGCATAAGCATTGATGTTGAAATGTGTACCTAACACCTCCACTTTTTCTGATTGCGTTTGGTTTTTAAGCACGGTTACGGTAAATGGCACTCTTCCTTTAGTCCCTTCCATATGCGCCACCTCAAAGTATCCCTCCCCTGTTAAGGTTACGTTTCTTCCACTTGCCGCAAATGCTGTTGGATATTTTAAAGACGACCCTGCATTTAGCCAAACTTTTGATCCATCAGGTAATATAACTGCGTATTGCCCGCCAATAGGCGTGGTAATGGTATTAAATCCATCACTTTTGCCTGTATTTAAAGTTTTATAAACCAAAGTTCCATCAGCAGCTTTGGTAATTTCAATACCGGCTTCAGTAGCAATTTTCCCGACAGCATCCTTATTTAAATCGATTACCTTACCGTCAGATAAAGTTAATATGGCCTTATCAGTACCAGCAGGCAGATCATATTTTTTTGCGATAACAAACTGGTCTGGAGTGGTATCGTTATTTTTAAGTGTCAAATAACCTATGCCAGCTATCAATAATATGCTTGCGGCAATTCCTATTGAAATTATTCTTTTGTAAGACCTATTCAGCTTCTGAACTTTAGGCAATTCCGCTTCCGTTTGCGAAACATCAGAAAGAATTTTATTCCAGATTTTTGCTTCCAATTTCTCGTATTCTATTGGCGGATCAACCGACTTATTTTCTTCAGCTTTTAACAAATACCAGGTTTCAAGCTGGGCTTTTTGCTTTTCATTAAGTTTATTATGCAGATAGTCTCTGATAAATCCGCTTATAGTTTGTTTGTTCATGTTTTTTATAGGTAGTATAATAGTAATGACAGGCAGCTCACACCAATGTTGTATGCAACATTAAAAAAAAGTTACTTTTTTATTAATTTAACGTGAGTTCGGTTTAAGCAGCGATTGTTAACTGGTTTGAATTATCAAATTGAATATTTAATGATGGCTTTTTAGGGAAGAATGAATAGGCTGCTATTGCTCCTAGTATATTGAGCAGAAAATTTCCTAGCGACCTATGTCTGGTATGTTGTAGCTTGCATATATTCTTAAGTTCATCATTTACGCATTCTATAATGGCTCTTTTACGTAGCATAATCCTATCCTGCTGGCTTAGATTAACGTTCTTCATATTTTTCTTTGGCCTGGCTACCATCTGAATGCCGTTTCCCCAAAGCAGATCAGCCAAAGCTTTGGACACATACCCCTTATCGCCAAATAATTTACCAAAAACATCCCTGGTCATCTCAGCAAAATGCTTCCAGTCCCGATCATCAACATTTCCTTTGGTGAGATAAAATGATAGTATTTCACCTTTGTCATTGATGATCAGATGCAGTTTAAAGCCATAAAACCAACCAATTGAGCATTGCCCACGTTCTGCACTGTCCTTAAATACCTGGTGCTGGTGTATTCTGCGGTTATGGCATACTTTCAGATGTGTGGAGTCGATGAAGCTCAATCCCCGACATTTGCCCATACAGTTCATCTTGACAAACAGCATGAACATTACGGCAGATCTGGGCTGAAGTTCAACAAACCTGTTGTAGGATACCAGCCCAGGAAACATATCCTTCAGGTGGGCCTGGGCAAAATGAAGATAGAACGATTTTAGGTTAGTAAACTGCCCATAGTGGAAAGCGACCATCAGGGTAATCATTTCACTGTTGCATAGTCCGGCCTTTCGGTTTCGCTTGCCCAAAGAACGGTCCTGGATGAACTGTTTTTCAAGTTCTGGCATTATTTCTTTGCAGAAATCATCAACTTGTACGAAAATTTCTATAATTTTATCTCTGAGCATGGGGCGATTTGTTTTTGTTAATTAATTGACTGTCAAATATTTATAAACAAAAATCATGCCCTTTGCTCTTGTTTTTATCTTTTTATTTATCCAGAACTCACGTTAATTTATTGGAAAAAGCGCTACAACGCGATAAAAAAGGAAGGCAAATGATTACCAAATTTGCTTCTCAGCGTAGAAATAGCCTTATTCATCTGTGTTTTAACGGTGAGTTCAGAGATATTCATAATACCTGCAATCTCCTTGTAGGAAAGATTTTGTTTTCGTTTTAGTTCGAAAACCTCGCGCATTCTGGGAGGAAGTTTTTCAATTTCCTCTTCAATCAGCTTGGCCAGGATCCGTTCTCTAATGAGATGATCGGTCATCTCCTGTGCCTGATCCAAAAACTGACCAAGGTCTGTCAGATAGGCATGGTGTACCTGATTTTTACTAAAAAAATTCAGAATCGCATTTCTGGTAGAAACATAGAGATAAGCACCAATGGATGTACCAACAGGTAGTTGAGGTGCTTTCTGCCATAACCTGGTAAATACTTCCTGAACCACATCCTCACTCTCACTCTCTTCTTTAAGCATTCGAAAGGCATGTCTGTACAGTAATGGCCAGTATCTGCTATAAATTTCTGAAAAAGCCTTGTTATCCCGGGCTATTAATAGCGAAAGTAATCTGTCATCACCATATGTAGCATAGTCCTGGTCCATTGATGAGTAAAAATAGGACTTATTTGCGGTAAATAGAAATGGGAAAATGGAACTGGCTACGTTATAATGCACATTGAGGTCATTTTGTAAAATCGTGTTGAGGAAGCAGAGGGTGATAGTGAAAAGATGTAAAGTATGTGACTGCGGTTGCTCCTTTTGTACAATATGATAAGCAATAACAACAGGATCAGCCGGTTAGGAGAACTAACGAACACAAGTCTCTCAAATTACTGTTTACATAACTTAGTGACCAATAAAAAAGGGAAGATTTTTCAATCTTCCCTTTTCAGTGCACTCGTAGGGATTCGAACCCCAAACCTTCTCATCCGTAGTGAGATGCTCTATCCAATTGAGCTACGAATGCGTTTCCGTATCGTTAACGGAATGCAAAGGTATAACTTGATATTTTAATTTCCAACTAAATTTTAAAAAAATCTCAAAATAATTCTTTGCTGGTTATGCCTTATGCATTTAATGCATCATTAATCGCCTTGAAATCAGGCAAATCCTTTGCATCTTCCAAAACTTCAGCATAAACTATTTTTCCATTTTCATCGATAACAAATGCAGCTCTTTTCGATACACCTTTTAATCCGAAGAAAAACTCATCATAAAAAGCGCCATATGCTGCTGCTACTTCTTTATTAAAATCAGATAATAACGGGAACTGGTAATTTTGCACTTCCTTAAATTTAGCTAACGAGAACGGCGAATCTACAGAAATGCCAATTACTTGTGCATTGATACCTTCGTAATAACTGAAATTATCACGCATGGTACATAATTGCTCAGTACATGTTCCGGTAAAAGCCATCGGAAAAAAATGTATAATTACTTTTTTGCCTTTAAAACCTGAAAGGGAAACTTCTGTTAAATCAGAACTGTATAATTTAAAATCTGGGGCGGTATCGCCAACTTGTAATGCCATTGGTTTTTTATTTAATGTATAATGTAAAGTATTTTATTGTTTAATCATTTTAAGACTTACGACTCCGGACTAACTCTCATCTGTTGCTGTAAAATTAGTAATCCTTCTTCAAAAGAATGTGGGTTATACCCTAAATCTTTAATGGCTTTATCCAGCACAAATCCCGTTTTTACAGGCCGTTTAGCCTTTTGGTTTAAACTTACCGAACTGATTTCATTAATGTACGACTGATCCAGTTTCCAATAATCGGCAACTTTTCGCACTAAACCGGCAATACTCATATAATCTTTACCTGATATATGGTAAATCCCTCTGGCCTCATGCTCCACAGCCAACAGGCAGGCTTCGGCCAGATCTTCGGCGAGGGTTGGCATGCGCCATTGATCGTTCACTACATTTATGGGCGATGCTTTCTCTAAGGCACCTTTAGCCCACAGCACAATATTGCTCCGGCTCATGTCGTGGCTAATACCATATACCAATATTGTTCTTAAAATGGCATAATTTGCTTTTGAATCTTTAATCAGCTCTTCAGCCATCACCTTCGATTTGCCATAATAACTAACCGGATTTACCGCATCTTCCTCTTTGTAAGGTCCGTTTTTTCCATCAAAAACAAAATCGGTACTCAGATGGATCAATTGAATATTTTTTTCCTCGCATATAGACAACAAAGTCGCAACGGCCTCAACGTTTAACTGACGGCAAAGTGTTTTATTTTCCTCACAGGTATCTACATTTGTCATTGCAGCAGTATGGATAACTGCATCGGGACAATATCTTTCAATAACCGCTTTTACCTTTTCAGGATTTAGTATATCCATTTCTGCGTACTCATACCCTTCTTTTAAAGGATAACGGTTTGCCCCTACTGAACTGGCTATGAGCTTTACCCGCCCTTCGGCAAGTACTTTTTCTGTTATTTTCTGACCTAAAAGTCCATTGCTGCCGGTAACCAGTATTTTTTTCATTCTTTATATTAATTTATTATTTGTCATTTACCACCAACTGCAATAGCTTTATGGTAAATTGCGCATTAATCAATCCGAGACCCAAATATAACGATGAAACCCATTTTAACTGCTCTATTGTTTCTGATTGGCTTTAAAGCTATTGCCCAGGATTCAACATTGACACAACCTTACCTCAAAAAAAACAGCATTTACGCCGAACTCTTGGGAAACGGAGGTGTATATTCAATCAATTACGACAGGATCTTTCAATTAAGCAATCAAATAAAGATTGTACCTAGAGTCGGTTTTTCAACTCTAGAGGATGTATTGATTTTTCCACTCGAGGCAAATCTTCTCCTAAGCAAAAGTAGTACATCTAAAATTTCTTCGAAACAGGTATTGGTCTAACCGTATTGAAGCCGTTAAGTGGTTTTTCAGGGCAACTGCTTACCATCAACGGATATGATTATAATTTTCATAACAACACTCTAAATACCCCCGTAATGATAAGGGCTGGTTTTAGACACCAGAAGCCAACAGGAGGATTGATGTATAGAACCGGCGCACTGCTGATAACCGGTGATGAAACCCTATTAACCATCGGAATTGGACTGGGTTATACTTTTTAACGTCGCATTGGATTCGTTGATTAAAAATGATCGGTTTTTGCGAAAATTTTTCGCTAAAAATTGATGAGTTTTATGCTGTTGAAAAATTTTATAATATATATTTAAAATTCAGCAAGAATAACTTAACTTTGCCAACCGAATTGGAGCCCCTACAAACAGCTTTAATTCATTGACTGTAATAAATTTACTCACAACAGATATGCCTAACTTAGGAAAAATAGCACAAATTATCGGCCCTGTGGTTGACGTTAGCTTTGCTGATGATGCCCATCTACCTAAAATTTTTGATGCGTTAGAGATAACGAAAGAAAATGGACAAAAAATTGTTTTAGAAGTTCAACAGCACTTAGGTGAAGACCGCGTTCGTGCAATTTCGATGGACTCTACCGATGGTTTGGTTCGTGGTATGCAAGTAGTTGATACTGGCGCTGCGATTAAAATGCCAGTTGGCGACCAGATTAAAGGTCGTTTATTTAATGTGGTTGGAGAAGCGATTGACGGTATCAACACAGTTGATAAAACAGACGGTCGTCCTATCCACGCAACCCCTCCTAAGTTCGAAGATTTATCTACTGAAACTGAGGTGCTTTTTACAGGTATCAAAGTAATCGATTTATTAGAGCCTTATGCTAAAGGTGGTAAAATCGGTTTGTTCGGTGGGGCTGGTGTAGGTAAAACGGTATTGATCATGGAGTTGGTTAACAACATCGCTAAAGCTTATGCTGGTTTATCAGTATTCGCAGGTGTTGGTGAGCGTACTCGTGAGGGTAATGATTTACTTCGTGAGTTTATCGAGTCAGGTGTAATCAACTATGGTGACGATTTCTTACACTCAATGGAAAAAGGTGGATGGGATCTGAATGCAGTTGATACTGAGAAATTAAAAGAATCTAAAGCAACACTGGTTTTCGGTCAAATGAACGAGCCTCCTGGTGCGCGTGCACGTGTAGCCTTATCAGGATTAACTGTTGCAGAATATTTCCGTGATGGTGATGGCGAAGGCGCTGGAAAAGATATTCTTTTCTTCGTTGACAACATCTTCCGTTTTACGCAGGCAGGTTCTGAGGTATCGGCTTTATTAGGTCGTATGCCATCAGCGGTAGGTTACCAGCCAACATTGGCAACGGAGATGGGTTTAATGCAAGAGCGTATTACATCAACAAAACGTGGATCAATTACATCAGTACAGGCAGTTTATGTACCTGCTGATGATTTAACTGACCCGGCTCCGGCAACAACTTTTGCCCACTTAGATGCTACTACAGTACTTTCGCGTAAAATTGCCGAGTTAGGTATCTATCCTGCGGTAGATCCGTTGGATTCTACTTCACGTATCCTTTCTCCAGCGGTTTTAGGTGACGAACACTATAACACGGCACAACGTGTTAAAGAAACGTTACAACGTTATAAAGAATTACAGGATATCATCGCCATCTTAGGTATGGACGAATTATCTGAGGAAGATAAATTAGTGGTATCAAGAGCACGTCGTGTTCAACGTTTCTTATCTCAACCGTTCCACGTAGCTGAGCAGTTTACAGGCTTAAAAGGTGTATTGGTTGACATTAAAGATACCATCAAAGGATTTAACATGATCATGGATGGTGAAGTTGATGAGTACCCTGAAGCTGCATTTAACTTGGTTGGTAGCATTGAAGATGCAATCGAAAAAGGTAAAAAATTATTAGCAGAAGCGAACTAAAAGAGACGTGAGACACTAGATATGAGATGTGAGAGAGACTTAGTCTCAAATCTCATATCTCTCATCTCCAATCTAAAAAAAATGAATTTAGAAATATTAACTCCAGATAAAAAAGTTTTCGAAGGCGAAGTAACAGCAGTTACGGTTCCTGGTACTTTAGGTTCTTTTCAGATTTTAAGAGACCATGCCGCTATCATCTCAACTTTGGAAGATGGAGAAGTGATTATTAAAGCAAATAAAACCGATGAACAACGCTTCTTTATCAAAGGCGGTGTAGTTGAAGCTATCCACAACAAAATCGTGGTTTTAGCCGAAGGTATCGCTTAGTCAAAATAATCAACTCATTTGGAAAGCCTTCTGATTTAAAATCAGAAGGCTTTTTTTTATTATTTTATTTTCGAAATCTTGTACTGACTAACCTTCAACCGGTTTAACTGACGCAATCATCGTGCTGAACTTGTTTCAGCATCCTTCCTGTTAAATAGATCCTGAAATAAGTACAATAACAATGAGATCAGGGTAGATCCTGTTATAAAGATGTAACAAGTTTCAATAAGTATTAAACACCTGTAATAACCAGTTGTCTTCCTAAGTGGTAACTGCAATTTTTCGTTGTTATTTCGTGACTAAACAACTCCAAATTTTCAATTTTTAACGCACTTCTACTCATTTTAGGCAGAAAATCAGAAAATTTATAATGCAAGCATAACAAACAGACCATATACCGTTTTGATATTTGGTCTACTACTGTCGGCATTAAATCACTAATTACACCTCAATTAAGAATTATGTTTTGATTTTAAGAAAAATCAAGAAATTATATTCCGATTTAACTTTTTTTTGATTTCTCTTGCATATTAATGAACCAAAAACTAAATTGGTTTTATAAACAAGAAGATAATCATGACGATTGAAAATCACACCTTTAACCCAAAAGCATTAGCAGCAACAGTTGTCAGCGTGGTGTTGTTTCCTGTCATTTTATTTAACCTTCTACTCCTAAATATTTTAGGCAAGAAGCGGACGCAGTTTAAATAGATTTTAATAAACTAAATATATCTAAAGCGTCCCGAACAAACGGGACGCTTTTTTTAAATAACAAAATAGAGAGTATTATGAAATACTACAATTCTAATACGATTATTTACCTTGACGGAGCTTTTGAAAAAGCTATAAATAGCAGTACTGACCTTTACGGCCAATCACTACATTACGGTTATGCCGCGTTCGAGGGTATTAGAGCCTATAAAACACATAATGGTAACCGAATTTTCAAAGCTGCGGCCCATTTCGACAGGTTGGAGCGTTCCTGTCAGTTGGCAAACATTCCTTTTCCGTGGGATAAACAGGAGTTAATTGCTGCGACCTATAAATTGCTTCAATTGAACAAGCTGAAAGATGCTTACATACGCCCGCTGGTATTTTGCCACCCTAACATGAAATTAAACGAACCAAGTGGCGTTTCGATTTTAATATGCGCTTGGGAATGGGATGCATATTCGGGTAATAAATTATTAAAATTAACCGTTTCTGATTACGAAAGACCAAATCCAAAATCAGTTCCGATGGAAGCAAAATTGAGCGGGAACTATGTTAATTCTATCTTAGCGACTACAGCAGCGAACATTAAAGGTTATGATGAAGCATTGCTTTTAGATATGCATGGTTTTGTTGCCGAAGCATCTGGCGCAAATATTTTCCTCGAAAAAGATGGCAAATTATATACCCCATCGCCAGGCAATATTTTACCCGGTATTACCAGAGCAACAGTTAAAGAACTGTGCAACGTTTTGGATATAGAATGTGTGGAGAAAAAGCTAACCATAGAAGACCTCAAAAAGGCCGACAGTGCTTTTTTATGTGGAACAGCCACTGAGATAGCAGGCATTGCCTCTATCGACGATATTGTTTATCGCCCATTATGGAGAGAATCTATTGGTTATACCATACAGCGTGCTTATAAAAACCTGGTGCTCGAAAAAGTAAATTATGAAGTGATCATTTAAATAGGCTGATAGCTCAGCGCCAAATGGCTAATAACAGATTAGCATAAATGCTATTAACCAAATGACCGTGAATAAGCAGCAAAAAAATTGAAAGAATAACGATCAACCAATAACAGATGACGGAAGAAATCAATCAAAATTATCCAAAGGCATACCAGCAGATCAATACAGCTACTATGGCATCAGGATTTAACATGGCTTCGGACGTATTAACCTGTTCTTTGCTTAAGACACTTGCAGCGTCTAAACCTTCCGGCAGTTTTCTTGAACTTGGCACCGGAACCGGTTTATCAACAGCCTGGATATTGGATGGTTTAGATGAACAAAGTACTTTGATATCAATAGATCACGATGCTAAATTTTTAGCAATTGCAAAAGATTATCTTGGCGATGATGATCGTTTAACCTTAGTGAATACTGATGGTGCAGAGTGGTTTAAAGAAAACGAAGGCAAAAAATTCGATTACATATTTGCAGATACCTGGCATGGAAAATATTTGCTTTTAGATGAAGCGATTGCCATGCTCAACAAAGGTGGTCTTTATATAATTGATGATATGTTACCTCAACAAAATTGGCCTGATGGTCATCAGGAAAAAGCCAATAAGTTGATTAAAGATTTGGAATCCCGTGATGATTTACATTTAACCAAACAAGTTTGGGCAACAGGAATCGTAATCGGGGTAAAAAAATAGGATAATATAGTAAATAGTTCTTTGCATTTTTAAAGAAGTTAGTATGTTTGTAGTTCAGTCGACGACATGAATATTAATCCAAACATTATTAGCAACCTTATTATTGTCATTTCTAAAAAAAGAGGTGGAAATCGTTGCGTATAATATAAAAATATACCCTTATCGAAACCGCCTCCTAAAAGAGGCGGTTTTTTTTTTGCCTCAAAAGAATACAACTAACAGAACCAGAATATACATTTTAAACAATGAGCGAATTAAACAAGTACAGTAAAACATTTACACAAGATCCAACACAACCTGCTGCTCAGGCAATGCTTTACGGCATCGGTTTAACCGATGCGGATATGGCTAAAGCGCAGGTAGGTATTGCAAGTATGGGCTATGATGGTAACACCTGCAACATGCATTTGAACGACCTTGCAAAAGAGGTCAAAGCAGGGGTCTGGAAAAATGATTTAGTGGGCTTGGTTTTTAATACCATTGGTGTAAGCGACGGAATGAGCAACGGTACAGATGGTATGCGCTACTCATTGGTTAGCCGCGATGTAATTGCCGATAGTATCGAAACCATTTGCGGCGGACAGTATTATGATGGCATCATTTCCATTCCTGGATGCGATAAAAATATGCCGGGCGCCATTATGGCCATGGCGCGGTTAAATCGCCCGTCTATTATGGTTTACGGTGGTACAATTGCTCCAGGCCATTATAAAGGTGAAGAATTAAATATTGTTTCGGCATTCGAGGCACTAGGACAAAAAATCTGCGGTAATCTTTCTGATGAAGATTATCAGGGAATCATCAAACATACTTGCCCGGGTGCAGGCGCTTGCGGCGGCATGTATACCGCCAATACCATGGCTTCAGCAATTGAGGCTTTAGGTATGAGTTTACCTTATTCTTCTTCAAATCCGGCCACAAGCCCGGAGAAAAAGCAAGAATGTTCAGATGCAGGTAAATACATTAGGATTTTACTGGAGAAAGATATCAAACCATCTGATATCATGACCAGAAAAGCATTCGAAAATGCCATCCGTTCCATTATCATTTTAGGTGGAAGTACCAATGCGGTATTGCACTTTATCGCTATGGGTAAGGCTATCGGTGTAGAAATTACACAGGATGATTTCCAACGCATGAGTGATGTAACACCGGTACTGGCCGATTTTAAACCTAGCGGAAAATATTTAATGCAGGATTTACACCAATATGGCGGTATCCCTGCGGTATTAAAATATTTGCTGAATGAAGGTCTGCTCCATGGCGATTGTTTAACCGTAACTGGTAAAACAGTGGCTGAAAATCTTGCTGATGTGAAATCGATTATGGATTACGACCAGAAAATCGTTCAAAAATTAAGTGAACCGATCAAAGCAACCGGCCACCTGCAGATTCTTTATGGAAACCTGGCCGAAAAAGGTTCGGTAGCTAAAATAAGTGGTAAAGAAGGCGAAAAATTTGAAGGCCCGGCACGCGTTTTTGATGGCGAGCACGATTTAATTGCCGGTATCTCGAGCGGCCGTGTAAAACCTGGCGATGTAATCGTAATAAAAAACGCTGGTCCGGTTGGTGCTCCAGGTATGCCAGAAATGTTGAAACCAACCTCAGCCATTATCGGCGCAGGCCTGGGTAAATCGGTAGCTTTAATTACCGATGGACGTTTCTCTGGTGGCACACATGGTTTCGTGGTTGGCCACATTACACCTGAATCTTACAAAGGCGGCTTAATCGGCCTGGTCGAAGATGAAGACCCGATTTTAATCGATGCTGTAAATAACATCATCAACCTGCAGATTAGCGATGAAATAATTGCTGAACGTAGAAAAAAATATGTACAGCCAGAATTGAAAGTTACAAAAGGTGTACTATATAAATATGCAAAAACAGTTTCAGACGCAGCAAGTGGTTGCGTAACTGACGAATATTAAATCAAAAATCATCCCTGGATTAATTGATTACTAAAAAAACAGATTATGCAAATAATTAAAAGTATTCAGAATAGGATTTATGAAATCCGGGGAGAAAGAGTCATGCTCGATTTTGATCTGGCAGCACTTTATGAAGTTGAAACGAAAGCGCTTAATCAGTCAGTAAAACGTAACATAAAGCGTTTTCCGGATGATTTTATGTTTCGGCTCACTACAGTTGAATGGGAAAGTATCCGGTCACAAATTGTGACCACATTCGAGGAAGTTAATTCATCATCACAGATTAAAGTGATGAACCGGTCACAAATTGTGACCGGTTTACAAAAACACAGAGGAACTATCCCCAATGCCTTTACAGAACAAGGTGTAGCCATGCTAAGTGGAGTTTTAAAGAGCGATAAAGCCATTAACATGAACATCGCCATTATGAGGGCTTTCGTTGATGTCCGTAAAATATTGCTGAAACAAAGCAACATTAATGAACAATTAACCGAGATTAAAGAACGGATCGGGGAACATGATGTTCAGCTGAACGAACTTTATGATGCTATGGAAAACTTAATTGATGAGAAAATTGCTCAATTAAAGTGGAAAGACAGGGAAAGAATAGGGTTTAAAATTAAAGAATAATAGAACCGCAAAAACATAACTATGGAAACTGCACAAGAAACAATGCAACAAACCGAGACGAAAGCAGAAACCTCAAAAACCTTATTTAAAGGTACGGGCTCTCAGGTATTGTTGAATGGATTAATTGAAGAAGGTGTTACCACCATTTTCGGTTATCCTGGAGGGGCAATCATGCCTATTTATGATGCTCTTTATGATTATGCCGATAAATTAGAACATATATTGGTTCGCCATGAGCAAGGTGGTATACACGCCGCACAGGGTTTTGCACGTGCAAGCGGCAAAGTCGGTGTTTGTTTTGCCACCAGCGGACCCGGCGCAACCAACCTGGTTACTGGCCTGGCTGATGCACAAATTGACAGTACGCCATTGGTATGTATTACAGGTCAGGTATTTGCCCATTTATTGGGAACAGATGCTTTCCAGGAAACCGACGTAATCAACATTACTACACCAGTTACCAAATGGAACTATCAGGTTACCGATGCCAAAGAAATCCAGGAGGTTTTGGCCAAAGCCTTTTACATTGCTAAAAGTGGCAGACCAGGTCCGGTTTTAATTGACATTACCAAAAATGCACAGTTACAGCTTGAGGAATTCCCTGAATACGTAAAATGCAACCATATCCGCAGTTATCGCCCAAAACCAAAAGTTAGGGTTGAATATATTGAGCAGGCCGCCGAATTGATTAATGCCGCTAAAAGACCTTTTGTATTGTTTGGTCAAGGCGTAATTTTAGGCAAAGCCGAAAAAGAATTTAAAGCCTTTATCGAAAAAGCCGGCATCCCTTCTGCCTGGACCATCATGGGCGAAAGTGCCATCCCAACTGCTCACCCCTTAAATGTAGGTATGTTGGGTATGCATGGTAATTACGGTCCGAATGTGTTAACCAACGAAGCGGATGTAATTATCGCCATCGGAATGCGATTTGATGACCGCGTAACCGGCCGTTTAGATAAATATGCCAAACAGGCCAAAATTGTTCATTTAGACATCGATCCTGCTGAAATTGATAAAAACGTTAAAGCTGAAGTAGGTGTTTGGGGCGATTGTAAGGAAACTTTACCCCTCTTAACCAATTTGGTTAATGAAAACAAACATGAAGATTGGTTAGCTAAGTTCAGACAATACAACCAACAGGAAATAGACCAGGTAATTACACCAGAACTTTATCCTGCTGGCGATGAAATGACCATGGGCGAAGTATTACGCAACATCAACGAAATCTGTGGTGGTGAAGCCGTAATTGTTACCGATGTTGGCCAGCATCAAATGGTAGCTTGCCGTTACGCAACATTCAACAATAGCCGCAGCAATATTACTTCTGGTGGCTTAGGAACCATGGGTTTTGGTTTACCGGCGGCAATCGGCGCTAAATACGGTGCTCCTGAAAAAACGGTTATTGCTATTATTGGTGACGGGGGTTTTCAAATGACTCCTCAGGAATTAGGTACGATTATGCAATTCGGTGCTGCAGTAAAAATCCTGATTCTGAATAACCGTTTCTTAGGAATGGTTCGTCAATGGCAGCAGCTATTTCATGATAAACGTTACTCTTTTGTTAACATCACCAGCCCTGATTTTGTAGCACTGGCTAAATCTTATTACATCGAGGCAGCCAAAGTTGACGAACGCGCAAACCTCAGAGCAGCATTGGAAACCATGATCAACCACGAAGGTTCTTACTTACTTGAAGTAATGGTTGGTAGAGAAAACAATGTTTTCCCAATGGTTCCACAGGGAATGAGCGTAAGCGAAATCAGGTTAAAATAAGTTGAAAGGTAAAAGCTCAAAGACAAAAGCAAACGCATTCGTCATCTCGACTGAAGCGCAGCGAAATGGAGAGATCTCTTTTAACAACAGATTTCTCCAAAAGGTCGAAATGACGAATAGATAAAAGAAATTATCATGAGTACTGAAAATACATTAGAACATAAAACAACAAAAGCCGACTTTGACGGTAAGCAGGAATATACCATTACGGTTTACGCTGAAAACCGCATCGGTTTATTAAACAGGATTGCGATTATTTTCTCGAAAAGAAAAATTAACATCGAAAGCCTTAACACCTCCCCTTCTGAAATTGATGGCATCCACCGTTTCAACATTGTGATACAGGAAAGCTACGAAGTAGTAAGGAAACTGGCACGCCAAATTGAAAAGCAGATCGAAGTACTGAAAGTTTATTTTAATACCAATGATGAGATCATCTGGCAGGAACTGGCACTTTATAAGGTTTCTACCGATGAGATTGCGGAAAAAGTAACTGTTGAGCGTTTATTAAGGCAATATGGCGCAAGTGCGGTGGTGATCCGTAAAGATTATACTGTTTTCGCAGTAACTGGTCACCGAGAAGAAACGGATGCATTGGTAAAAGCTTTAGAACCTTATGAACTGATTGAATTTGTTCGCTCAGCAAGAGTTGCCATTATTAAAGACAGCGCAGGTTTCCATGAAAAGTTAAAAGAATTTGAAGCCTTTGAACCTGGGGAAGAACTGGTAGAAAACGAATTTTTGGATAAAGGAGAGAAAATTTTTACCATGTAGCCAACAACAAATCCGTCATTGCGAGGAGGAACGACGTAGCAATCTTATAGACCAGTTCAAATAGATTGCTTCGGCTCACAGCAATTCAGCCTTGCAATGACGAAAAAACAAAAACATGAAATGCAATAGAGCCATACCAGTTTTAAGAATATTCGATTACGATAAAGCTATTGAGTTTTATGTGGACTGGCTTGGCTTTAAAATAGACTGGAAACATACTTTCGAAGAAAATGCTCCGGTTTATATGCAGATTTCACTCAATGGTATCGAATTACATCTAACTCAGCATCATGGCGACTGTTCTCCAGGTGCAAGTGTTTTTGTAGATTGTACAGGGCTGAAAGAATTTCATAAAAGCATTGTTGATAAAAAATATAAATACAACCGCCCCGGATTGGAAAAAACATTTTACGGAACCTGGGCAGTAACCGTAAATGATCCGTTTTACAACAAAATAATCTTTAACCAAACTTTAACTGAAGCAGAAAAATAACACCAAAATGGATCAGATATTTGACTTTATTATTAACTCAAGAACGGCATTTATTAAGTTGGTTGATAGCTTAACTATCGAACAGTTGAATAAAATTCCGGATGGTTATAACAACAACATCATCTGGAACTTTGGGCACATTGTAGTAAGCACTCAGACACTTTGTTATTTCCGTACCGGTATCTGGCCTGATGCAAGTGCCGTGAAGTTTAATGAGTTTTACAAGAAAGATACAAAACCAACTTATACGGTAATGGAAGCGGAAGTTGCCGAACTGAAAGCTATGGCTTTACTGAGTATTGAAAACATTAAAGCCGATTACGCAAAAGGAACATTTACAAACATTACCCCTTTTTTAACATCAACCTACGGTGTACAGCTGAATAGTATTGAAGAGGTCCTGATTACCACTATCGGACATGATAATGTACATTTTGGTTACGCCTCCGCGTTGAAAAAACAATTGTAGAAAGATGCTTGGACTACGCTCAGCATGACAACAACAAATAAAAATCGGTAAAGTCACTCAATCAGGGTAATCAATCCGAAAGAAAAAAAGAATATATAAAACGATAATTAAATAGAAATTAACCAATAAAAACAATGGCAAATTATTTTAACACATTACCTCTTAGAGAAAAACTAAACCAATTGGGTGTTTGCGACTTCATGGACAGTGCTGAATTTTTAGATGGCGTTAGCGCATTAAAAGGCAAAAAACTGGTAATTGTAGGTTGCGGCGCTCAAGGCTTAAACCAAGGGTTAAATTTAAGAGATAGTGGTTTAGATGTAAGCTACACTTTACGTAAGGAAGCAATTGAGGGCAAACGCGATTCGTGGAAAAATGCAACTGAAAATAATTTCACCGTTGGCACTTACGAAGAACTCATCCCAAATGCGGATGTGGTGATCAACCTTACTCCAGATAAACAACACACTGCAGTTGTAAATGCAATTATGCCTTTAATGAAAGAAGGTGCCACCTTGTTATATTCTCATGGCTTCAATATCGTTGAAGAAGGCATGCAGATCCGTAAAGATCTAACGGTAATTATGGTTGCACCTAAATGCCCGGGTAGTGAGGTTAGAGCAGAATATGTTCGTGGTTTTGGTGTTCCTACTTTAATTGCAGTTCACCCGGAAAACGATCCTCAGGGAAAAGGTCTGGCGCAAGCTAAAGCATACTGTGTGGGTACGGGCGGTCACAGAGCGGGTGTTTTAAGATCATCTTTTGTAGCCGAGGTAAAATCAGATTTAATGGGTGAGCAAACCATCCTTTGCGGTTTATTACAAACCGGTTCTATTTTATCATTCGATAAAATGATAGAAAAAGGAATTGATGCAGGTTATGCTTCTAAATTGGTTCAATATGGTGTTGAGGTTATCACTGAAGCCTTAAAACAAGGTGGCATCACGGCCATGATGGACCGCTTAAGCAATGTAGCTAAAATCAAAGCCTTCGAAATTTCAGAAGAATTGAAAGATATTATGCGTCCATTGTTCCAGAAACACCAGGATGACATTATGAGCGGCGAATTTAGCCGTACCATGATGGAAGATTGGGCAAATGGTGACCAAAACTTATTAAAATGGAGAGCTGAAACCGGTGAAACTGCATTTGAAAAAACTCCGGCTGGTGATGTTAAAATCGGTGAGCAGGAATATTTCGATAACTATACCTTAATGGTGGCTTTTGTTCGCGCAGGTGTTGAATTGGCTTTCGAAACCATGGTACAGGCTGGTATCAAACCAGAGTCGGCTTACTACGAATCGTTACACGAAACACCACTTATTGCCAACACCATTGCCCGTAAAAAATTATTTGAAATGAACCGCGTAATTTCTGATACTGCTGAATACGGATGTTATCTGTTCGACCAGGCCTGCAAACCGTTATTAGGTGATTTCATGAAAAAAGTAGATACCGATTTAGTTGGTAAAAACTTTAATGAAGGTAAAGATGGTGCTGTTGATAACAGACAACTAATTGAGGTAAACGAAGCGATCCGTTCTCATCAGGTTGAGCAAATTGGTGCTACCTTACGTAAAGCCATGACTGCTATGAAAGCCATTAAAACTGCATAATAAATTACAAACCTTACAGGTTTTTAAAATCTGTAAGGTTTATTAAACATAAAAAGGATGTCAAAAACATTAGTAGAAAAAATTTGGGATGCTCACGTTGTAAAAAGTGAAGAAGGATTTCCTGATATTTTATACATTGATACACACTTAATACATGAGGTAACGTCTCCGCAGGCATTTGATGGCTTGCGCAAAAGAGGTTTACCGGTTTTCCGTCCGAAACAGACGGTAGCCACTGCCGATCATAACGTGCCTACGTTAAATCAATTACTGCCAATTAAAGAAGAGCTTTCGCGCTATCAGGTAGATATGCTCACTAAAAACTGTGCAGAATTTGGAATAGAGCTTTATGGCCTGGGCCACCCTTTTCAGGGGATTGTACATGTTATCGGTCCGGAGCTTGGCATTACTTTACCTGGTAAAACAATGGTATGCGGCGATAGTCATACCTCAACACATGGTGCTTTTGGTGCCATTGCATTTGGTATCGGCACCTCGCAGGTAGAGCAGGTTTTCGCTACGCAATGTTTGTTGCAGTCGAAACCTAAAACCATGAAAATTGAGGTAAATGGCGAACTCGGAAAAGGTGTTGGTGCAAAAGACATTATCTTATACATCATCGCGAAGATTTCTGCTGCCGGTGGTACCGGTTATTTCATTGAATATGCAGGTTCGGCAATCGAATCGTTAAGCATGGAAGCCCGTATGACCATCTGTAACATGAGTATCGAAATGGGTGCACGTGGTGGACTGATTGCACCAGACCAAACCACATTCGATTACATCAAAGGAAGGGAATTTGCTCCGGCTGGCGAAGAATGGGATAAAGCCTTAGCCTACTGGAAAACTTTATATAGCGATGCTGATGCAAAATTTGATAGCGTGTTAACTTTCAACGCTGCGGATATTGCGCCTATGATTACTTATGGTACCAACCCAGGGATGGGAATGGGCATCCAGGAACATATTCCGGCAACCACAGCACAACCAGAAACCGAAAAAGTATCGTACAAAAAAGCGCTGGATTATATGGGCTTTGATGATGATTCATCATTGATCGGGAAACCTGTTGATTATGTTTTTATCGGAAGCTGTACCAACTCCCGCATAGAAGATTTACGTGAAGTTGCCAGTTTTGTTAAAGATAAACGCAAAGCGGATAACGTTACCGTTTGGATTGTTCCAGGCTCAAAACAGGTAGAACAACAGGCTAAAAACGAAGGTTTGGATAAGATTTTCGAAGCAGCCGGTTTTCAGTTACGCGAACCGGGATGCAGCGCCTGTTTAGGAATGAACGAAGATAAAATTCCGGCAGGTAAGTATTGCGTATCAACATCAAACAGAAATTTTGAAGGTAGACAAGGACAAAATGCACGCACACTATTGGCCAGCCCGCTTACAGCCGCAGCAGCAGCCGTAACCGGAAAAATTACCGATGTAAGGGAAATGTTGGAAAAGGTAGAGGGTTAAAAGGCAGAAGGTTTAAGGTACAGGCAAAATGCCTGGCTTAATCTTCGGCAAATAAATATATGATTTTAGAAGTTGCCATACTAAATGTAAAAGCCGGGTTAACGGCGGATTTTGAAAGTGCTTTTAACGAAGCGCAAAAAATCATTTCCTCAATGGAAGGTTACATTTCTCATCAGCTTCAAAAATGTGTAGAGGTAGAAAATAAATATATCCTGCTGGTAAACTGGAAAACGCTGGAGGCACACACCGAAGGTTTTAGAAGATCTGCAGCCTACCAGGATTGGAAAAAGTTATTGCATCACTTTTACGATCCTTTTCCGACAGTTGAACACTTTAGCAAAGTAGAAGCTGGTAAGGCTTAAGGTGGAAGGTAAACACATGAAGTATAAAATTACTACCATTAAGCAAAATGGCTTAAGATAAAAGATAAAAAGTGGAATTTAAGTCTCGCTACTTAATACTCCCTACTTGATACTAATTGACATGAAAAAATTCACAAAATTAACATCGGCAGTTGTGCCTTTAAATATAGAAAATATTGATACCGACCAGATTATCCCGGCAAGGTTTCTAAAAGCGACTACCCGCGAAGGTTTCGGCGAGAACCTGTTCCGCGATTGGCGTTATAATGGAGATAATACGCCTAAACCAGAGTTTGTAATGAACAATCCTACCTATAGCGGTCAGATTTTGGTTGCAGGAAAAAACTTTGGTTGTGGAAGTAGTCGCGAGCATGCCGCCTGGGCCATTCAGGATGCTGGCTTTGATGCCGTAATCAGCAGTTTTTTTGCCGATATTTTTAAAGGAAATGCGCTGAACAACGGTTTGCTACCCATACAAGTAAGCGACGCCTTTCTGGCGCAGATTTTTAAAGCGGTGGATAACAATCCAAAATCAGCCTTAGAAGTTGATTTGGAAAAACAAACCGTCACCATTGTAGAAACCGGTGCTCAGGAATCCTTCGAGATCAATCCTTACAAAAAATCATGCTTGATAAACGGTTACGATGACATCGATTTCATCTTAAACCAAAAACAATTAATTGAAGAATTTGAACAGGCCAGGTAATGGATAAACCATTCGTTTACATACAGGATTTAAATTTAGGTTACCGCAATAAAACGGTGCTAAAGAATTTGTATTGGGAAATGAATAGCGGTGAAAGCTATGCAATCGGCGGCAAAAGTGGAACAGGTAAAACAGCTTTGGCCAAAGCCATTGCCAGCCTAGTCCCTTTTCAGGGAAGCATAGAAATTAATTTTGACCAGCAGAATAAACTTCCTCAGGAAGTACTTTATGTAGAAAGCTGGTACCAGTTTAAAAACCTGGAAGGTGTAGCCAATTTTTATTATCAACAGCGGTATACCAGTTTACAGGCTAATGATACCTTGACCGTTCATGCAGAATTGGTGAATTATGGAAAAGAGAAAGGACTTCATTTCGATCGGGTTGAGCCGATTTTGGAAGCTTTGGGTTTTGCAACATTTGCCAGTTCACAATTAATCGAATTATCCAGCGGCGAACACAAAAAGTTGCAGCTGGTTAAAGCACTTTGGTTAAAACCGCAGCTGTTAATTATCGATCAACCATATACAGGTTTAGATACTGCTTCGCGGAAAAACCTAAACACTTTATTGGATCAGGTGGCTGCGGAAGGTGTGCAATTGATCTTGATTAGTAATGACACTGAATTGCCAACTTCCATTCGTTCATTTGCTGAAATAAGAGACGGGCAGCTGCTCAAAGTAGATGCATTGGAAAGTGCTGCTGTCGAAATCCACTTAAGAGAAATACCGGATTTTTTAAAAGAATCGCCCGTTTACAGTACACAGGATATTGTAAAAATGGTTAATGTAAACATCAGCTATGGTGAAAAACAGGTATTGAAAAACATTAACTGGGAAATCAAAGCAGGAGAAAAATGGCTTCTTCAAGGCCATAACGGGTCAGGGAAGTCGACCTTACTAAGCCTGATCAACGGCGATCATCCACAATCTTATGCCAACGAACTTTATTTATTCGGCAACAGACGTGGAAGCGGCGAAAGCATATGGGACATTAAACAGCATATCGGTTTAATCTCACCCGAATTTCATTGGTATTTCGATTCCACCGCTACCGTTTGGCAAAGCATTGCCTCCGGTTTTTATGATACCGTAGGTTTATTCCAGCAATTGCCTTATACTAAAAGTACACAGGTTGATGAATTGGTAGCATACTTTGGCCTTACCGAAGAGAAAAATGAATTGTTAACAGCGCTTCCACTCGGTAAACAACGATTGGTGTTGTTGGCGCGGACAATCATAAAAAATCCGGAACTATTAATTCTGGACGAACCTTGCCAGGGTTTAGACCAGCAGCAAAGCAAACATTTTAACCAATTGGTTGATGAATTATGCAGCAATGGGATGACCTTAATTTATGTTGGCCATTTTGAATCGCAGCTGCCAACCTGCATAGAAAAAAGAATATTGTTAGAAAAAGGCGAGGTAAAAGTCGTCGAAAGTTTAAACACAGAAATATTAAGCTGATGAAAGTTAACCACAGATAATAAGGATGAACACAGATAAAAATCTAATGGTTCGTGAAGACACAAACCATAGGAGAAATCAATCTGCGTCTATCTGTGCAAATCCGTGGTAAAACCAGCAACAGCAAAAGAGGAGTCAACAATGAAGAAGAACATTTTAGTAATACCTGGAGATGGTATCGGCCCCGAGGTCACGACTTGGGGAAAAGCAGCATTAGAAAAAATTGCCGAAATTTTTGGACATGAATTTAATTTCGAAGAAGCTTTAATGGGCCATGCGGCGATTGAAGTTACCGGCGAACCGCTGCCAGACGAAACTTTGGAAAAAGCAAGACAAAGCGATGCAATCCTTTTTGGTGCAATTGGGCATGCCAAATATGACAACGATCCAAGTTTAAAAGTCAGACCAGAACAAGGACTTTTGAAAATCCGTAAAGAACTGGGATTATTTGCCAATCTCCGCCCGATATTACTATTTGATGAACTTCTTCAGGCATCGAGCATTAAACCCGAAATTTTAAGGGGAACCGATATTTTGTTTTTCCGTGAGTTAACGGGTGATGTTTATTTTGGGGAGAAAACACGTTCTGAAGACCGAAACACGGCTTCAGATCTGATGATTTACCACCGCTACGAAGTAGAGCGTATTGCACATAAAGCTTACCAGGCTGCACAACAACGCAACAAAAGGTTATGCTCGGTAGATAAAGCCAACGTTCTGGAAAGCTCACGCTTATGGCGCGAAACCGTTCAGGAAATTGCCAAACAATATCCTGATGTGGAAACAGAGCATATGTTTATCGATAATGCAGCCATGCAGCTGATCAAAAACCCGAAAAAGTTCGACGTGGTATTAACCGCTAATTTGTTTGGCGATATTTTAACCGATGAGGCATCGCAGATTGCAGGTTCAATGGGTATGCTGGCTTCAGCTTCTGTTGGCGAAAGCACTGGTTTCTTCGAACCCATCCATGGTTCTGCTCACGATATTGCCGGTAAAGATTTAGCCAATCCGCTGGCCTCTATCCTATCGGCAGCACTGATGCTGGAAATCGGATTCGGACTGAAAGAAGAAGCTAAATTATTGGTTGATACCATCGACCTGGTATTAAAAGAAGGCTTCAGAACACACGATATTGCCGACCAAAGCACTAACCGTTTTAAAGTTTTGGGTACCGCCGAAATGGGAAAGTTAGTATTGAAATTCTTATCACAAAAATTAATCAACTCCTAAATCAAAGATTATGATTCACGACCCTAACAAAGTTTATATTTTCGACACCACCTTACGTGATGGTGAGCAGGTTCCAGGCTGCCAGTTAGATACAAACCAAAAAATAGAAATCGCTAAATCACTTGAGCTTTTAGGCGTTGATGTGATTGAAGCAGGTTTCCCGGTATCCAGCCCCGGAGATTTTAACAGCGTAATTGAATTATCAAAGGCAGTAACCAACCCGATTATTTGTGCCTTAACACGCGCCAATAAAAATGATATCGACGTTGCTGCAGATGCGTTGCGTTTCGCCAAGAGGCCGCGTATCCACACCGGGATCGGCTCTTCGGACTTCCACATCAAACATAAATTTAACAGTACCCGCGAAGAAATTTTAGAACGTGCGGTAGAAGCAGTAAGGTATTCGAAAAAATTTGTCGAAGACGTTGAATTCTATGCAGAAGATGCCGGCCGTGCCGATATCGAATTTTTAGCCAAAATGGTTGAAGCCGTGATTGCGGCGGGTGCAACCGTGGTTAACATTCCGGATACCAACGGTTATTGCCTGCCAGATCAATACGGCTCGAAGATTCTTTATTTGAAAGAGAATGTAAAAAACATCGATAAAGCCATAATCTCAGTACATTGCCACAATGATTTGGGTTTAGCTACTGCCAACTCTATCGCTGGTTTACAAAATGGTGCCCGCCAGGTGGAATGTACCATTAACGGTATTGGCGAGCGTGCAGGGAATACTTCTATGGAAGAAGTGGTGATGATTTTGAAAACGCACAAAGTTCTGGGTTTAAATACCCAGATTGATGCCACCCGTTTTTACGAAATGAGCCACATGGTACGAAACCAGATGAATATGCCGGTACAACCCAATAAAGCTATTGTTGGCGGAAACGCATTTTCGCACAGTTCGGGCATCCACCAGGATGGTTTCTTAAAAAACCGTGAAAACTACGAAATTATTAAACCCGAAGATGTCGGTTTTCCTGATGCTACGATAGTATTAACTGCAAGAAGTGGTCGCCATGCCTTAAAACATCATTTAGAACGCCTAGGCCATCAATTGGAAAAAGAACACCTTGATATTGTTTACAAACAGTTTTTGGTCTTAGCCGATAGCAAACAGGGCATTAACGATACTGATTTGAACCAATTGGTTGCGCTGCACCTGGCCTAATGCCGAAGGGTCAGAGACTAAAGTTAAAAGCGACAAGCGAACGGCCTAAAGATTCAGGGTTTTGGCGTTAGGCCGGTGCGTTTTAGTTTGACACACCGACCCGGCTTCCCTAAACCTGATAGCAGTGGAAATACTTTTTAATTGCGGCCAACTTAAATGTGATGTCATGCTGAGGTACGAAGCATCTGTAACGGATGGAAAACAGGTTTTTCGCTCCTCAGTACGGCAGCTGTATTAAAAAGATTAAAACGAATAGCAGGGCTGTAATAACCGATGGAATACTAAGCCCTGCTTTACAAAATATAAGAGAAATTTTAAGTCTTAATACTTGATCCTCTCTACTTGATACTAAAAAAATGAACACTACAACACCACATACACTAGATTTTAAATCTGCAACAGAAAGGCTCAAAAACGTGGTAAAACGTACACCGCTTGAGTTTAATGCCGGACTTTCTTCTTTTTACAATGCCAATATTTATTTAAAAAGAGAAGATCTGCAGATTGTACGCTCTTACAAACTGCGTGGTGCTTACAATAAAATCAGTTCGCTGCCTCAGGAACTGTTGGTAAACGGCGTAGTTTGTGCAAGTGCCGGAAACCACGCGCAGGGTGTGGCTTACTCTTGTAAAAAACTGGGCATTAAAGGTGTGATATTTATGCCTGAAATTACCCCGAAACAAAAGGTAAAACAAACCTATATGTTCGGTGGAGAAAATGTGGAAGTGGTTTTGGTTGGCGATACTTTTGACGATTGCTTAAAAGAAGCGCTTGCTTACAGTGCTGAAAAAAAGGCTACTTTTATTCCTCCTTTTGATGATGAAAAGGTAATTGAAGGACAAGCTACCGTAGGCGTAGAAATTTTTGAAGACCTGCCTGATTTAGATATGGTGGTGATGCCTGTAGGTGGTGGGGGACTGGCATCAGGTGTAAGTGCTTACCTAAAAACTGTTAAACCCGATGTAAAACTGATTGGAGTTGAGCCACTTGGCGCACCCTCGATGGTTACAGCAATGGAGCATGGTGGCCCCTACACACTAGATGAAATAGACCGCTTTGTGGATGGTGCGGCTGTGAAAAGGATTGGCCACATTACTTACGAATATTGTAAGGAACTGCTTGACCAGATGCATTTAATACCCGAAGGAAAAATCTGCACTACCATTTTAAAACTGTATAATGAAGACGCCATTGTGGTAGAACCGGCCGGAGCGCTATCTATAGCTGCATTAGATCAGCTTAAAGACCAGATTACCGGTAAAACGGTAGTATGTGTTGTTAGCGGCGGAAACAATGACATAGAGCGCATGCAGGAGATTAAAGAGAAGTCTTTACTTTTCGAAGGTTTAAAACATTATTTTATTGTTCGTTTCCCACAAAGACCAGGTGCTTTAAAATTATTTGTGAATGAAGTTTTAGGACCACAGGATGATATTACCCGTTTCGAGTTTATTAAAAAAACCAACAGGGAAAACGGTCCGGCGTTGGTGGGCATTGAGCTTTCGAACAAAAATGATTACGCCAGTTTATTACAGCGTATGAAAGATTTTAAATTCGAAATTATCGAGTTAAATCAGGATCAGACTTTGTTTGAATATTTGGTCTAGCTTTTTTTTTACCGCAAAGGATGCAAAGTTTTTCGCAGAGTACGCAAAGTATAATTAATTCCTCTGTCATCCTGAGGGATAATTTATTTTATAAAAATCAACATGATTGACAGCAGCATCTAATTGAAATAAACCTCTCCGAGTATCGTCATTGCGAGAAGGCTTTTCAGCCGACGAAGCAATCTTTACAGCAAGGATCATTTTAGCGTGAAAGATTGCTTCGTCGTTCCTCCTCGCAATGACGACCTCCCTAGTGGAGTCTGTCAATGGTAGGGCAACGAAGGACAATCAAGATGTTTCGACAAGCTCAATATGCCATATCTTAATCGAAAAAAATGAACTTCAAAGATTTAACCAACAAAACCTTAATTTCTGATCACGATATCAGCTGGGAAGATTTAGGTGCTGGCGTTAAACGCAAAATTATGGCTTATGATAACAACCTGATGTTGGTTAAAGTAGCATTTGAGAAAGATGCCATTGGTACCATTCATAATCATCCGCATTTACAGATGAGTTATGTTGCCAAAGGCAGTTTTGAAGTAAGCATGGGTGATGATAAGAAAATCTTAAACGAAGGCGATGTTTTCTTTGCCCCATCAAATGTATTTCATGGCGTGGTTTGTTTGGAAGATGGAATATTGATTGATGTCTTTAACCCACACCGTGAAGATTTTTTAAAATAAGACCGAGGTCTGGAGTCGGAAAGTCCGAGTTCGGGTGCAACCCTAAACCCTAAACGTTCCGCCTTCTACCTTATTCAAAGGTAAACCTCACATTCTTATAGCCCAAGCCCTCAATAATTGGCTTAAGCACGGTGGTAGCATTTGTTTTTGTTTGCGCTAAAATGCTCGATTTTTTAACTTCGTTAGTAATTTGTCTTTCTGCGGCTTTGTATGCTTCATCTACCAAACTCGCCTCGCGAAAAAAAGCCATTTTCGTATCGTAAACACGTGAGTTTTTATGGTCGATTTTTACATAACAAATTTCGGGCTGTGGTAAATTTACTACAGCAGTGTCCGCATCAATGCTTATATCTTCTTTCGCAATTTTAGTCAGATCGATACAGCCTACCGCTTCGGCTTTGATAATCAATAAAACACTGGCTTCAGGTAAAAAATCTGTTTTGTTTTTATGTTCTAAAACGTCGCTGATCTGGTACCTTACCAGCTCCAGTTTACCTATGGCCTCAATTTTCTCCACCAAAAGCTGATGTTTGCTTTCTACAGTGGTATTGATACTGAACTTTTTGGAAATAAAAAAGTAAGCGGCGACCAAAAGGATTAACCAGGGTAAGAGTCGAAAAAAGATCTTCATATAAGGTGAATAATGAAAATTTGTAATTGGTATTTATGGTTTACTGTACAATAATTAATCCATAAATAGGCTATTAGATTTTTTGGCAGCAGATTTGTAATATCAAAATCACACACAAATAAAAACTAATCAACATGAAAAAACTTACCATCTTAATGCTTTGCATTGCCACACTAGGTCTGGCTTCGTGCAAGAAAGAAACACTTGTTCAACAAACTGCACCCAATAGAACAGTTGTATTTGATGTAACTCCAAATAAATGGGTACTTGAGAATGGAAAATATTATTTGGATTTAAACATTCCAGAAATTGATGATGTAAATTTCTATGACGAAGGAATATTGGTTTATACAGCGACACCAAATTATACAAATTATTATCAATTACCTTATGGCGATATGGACTATGAGGCTCATATTGGTGGGATTTCGATAAGCAGATCAACACTACCGACAACTCCAATCAGGATAAAAGTTGTACTCGTTGCAGCGGAAAATGTTACTTAGAGAAAAATATCTAATTCTAAAAAACGACTATTTTCAATTGAACATAGTCGTTTTTTTTGTCTTATTCTAATCTGAAAAAGTTATAATTATACTTATAACTTGAAATTATACCTATGATTAAAACTCCAGATATCTGCTAATATTCAACTGAACATGGTCGTTTTTTTGATGCTCTCCCCTGTTCAGTTGTAAAGCACGGATGTTTACACCATTTCTTTCCAACAGCAACTCCTCATAAAAACCTTTGTAGTACACATCTTTTACTTCAAAACGTCTGCTGCTCCAGTTATTATTAATCTCCGCCCATTCCGGATAAAATACAACGAAATCTTTTTGCGCCTTTAAACCTATTTTTTCGGCTTCATCTCGCGCCAAAACTACCGCATTACCTAAAATTTGTGCTGTATAAATGTGTTTTGGCTGCTGGTAAATTTCAGCTGGTTTTCCCGTTTGCAAAAGTTCGCCATTGCGCAAAATCAATAACTGATCAGCCAGAAACAAACCATCGGCCGGATCATGCGAAACCAATATCACCGTTACACCAGTTTCGGCAGCTATACGTTTGATATCTGCACGCAGCTGGTTTTTAAGCAAAGCATCAACCTGGCTGAAAGGTTCGTCTAAAAGCAGCACCTGCGTATCCGAAACCATGGCTTTAGCGATGGCCACGCGTTGTTGCTCACCTCCACTCAGTTCAATAATTTTCTTATTCTGGAGCGGTAAAATCCGTAAATGCTCCATGATGGCCAAAGTTTTTTCAGCTTTGGTTTTTAGGTCGGTATTGGATAATTGTGAGGCAATATTATCGTACACTTTCGCATAAATGTTAAGCGAGAAATCCTGTGTAACCATTTTCATCTGCTTATGGCCGGGAATCAACTGCTCATCTGGTCCCTTAACACGCTTATCTTCGAAATAGATTTCTCCTTCATCAGTTTTCAACAAACCATAGATGGATTTTAATAAGGTTGATTTTCCACTTCCGCTTTCGCCGATAATGGCAACCACATCGCCTTTTTCAATGTCGAAACTTACATTTTTGATTCCACCGGCCTGTTCTGCCTGATATTGCTTGGTTAAATTTTTAACGCTGATTAGGATATTGCTCACAGGGTAAAGATAAGAAAAAGGTGGAGGGTTTTGAGGTTGAAGGTGTAAGGTTAAAACATGTATAATTGTTAGTATTGTATTTTGATCAGTTTTTTCCCTCTTTTCCTAACGCGATCGTCACCCTGAATTTATTTCAGGGTCTTTCATGCTAAAAAGATGCTGAAATAAATTCAGCATGACGATCGATCTGGACTGGGCTTTTTTAAAAAAATTTTTAACAAATAATTATCGAATTCAGGCTTATAAACAAAAAATCCTGTCTCGCCTAACCGAAACAGGATCTGTTCATGTGTGTGTGTTAGCTTTATATTTTTTAGATTACCTCGTCTAAATAGATTGATCTGTCCTCTTTAGGGGATTTAGGGGTTAATTTAACCCAAAAGTAATTCCAAAGCTCATATTCTTTAAGCCAGCTTGCTGTGCAGTGGTAAACATATCGTTGAAATAGTATTTAGTAAACAAACCTAAACCGCCATAACCAAACCTAACAGTACCACCGTAACGAACCGATTGAAAGTGGTAGTTATCATATTGTTTCTCTTTACCGCGTTCTTCGCTAATCTGTTTAATTTTTCCATTTAACAAAAAGCTAACCTCCGGACCTAATACCAGGTAAAACCTTTTGCCGTTTTTGTTTTCTGCAGTACGGAATTCAAAATTTAAAGGAATATGTACATAACTGCTCGAGAAACGGTTTTTAGAAAAATGTTCCGGCGATTCTGTATAAACAAACTCATTTGAGTTTTTTGCAATGGTAATATCTTTTCTCAAACGGATCAAAGTCCAGTCAAATCCTCCCGCTACGTAAACCTTAAAGTTTGAATTGAAACGGTATCCAAACTGTAACACATCAAAAGAGAACGTGCTGGTTTTGCCACCTTTATAATCTAAAAAATCATTATTTGGAGATAAATTGAAACTGCCGTTATCAATTAACCTGGAGAAACCCAAATCTACACGCGTAAAGGTAATCCCACCTACAAAACGGCCGTTTTTGGGTTGTTTATTTACGCTGTCTTTGCCGTCCCTTGTTATCTTTACAATTCCATAATCCAAATCTTTTCTATTCCTTTTGATAGAATCTTGTTGTGCAAAAGCACCAGGAGCCATAACACCGGCAAGTCCGCTTACCAAAAGTGTTGTATAAATTAGACGTTTCATATTTATGTGTTTGTTATGTTTAATGTTGTGATTTTTTAGTATTGGTAACTGTCAACTGAAAATTGTAAACTGAAAACTGCCAACTGATAACCGCTATTTCTTCCGTTTACCAAATTTAAAAGGGCCGATATTGATAGATGACAGAGAAGAATCATCATCATCAGTACGGAACTGGATCAGTTTATCTTTTCTTTTGTCCATTTTGTTAACGATTAGGTTGACTACATCGCCCACATTACGGATGCCTTTATTACTTTGTTCATTATCGTTAACAGGCTCATCTGTTTTAACCGGAGTTGCAACAGCCGCGGTTACCGTCTCCTCTTTCGGCTGCAGAATCGCCTCTTCGATTTTTGTTTTAAGATCTTTTTTAGGTTCCTCAATTTTCGCTATAACAGCTTCCTGTTTCTGCATTTCAGGTGCCGTAATCATGCCATGCATTTCCTTTAATCCAGTCGACTCGATTTCCTTTTTAACCTTTGTTTTGGCTATAGCGTTAACTGCTTTAGGTCTAACTGGTAAAACGGGCTCAATACTTTTAACTGTTGTAACTGCCGTATCCCGGGCAATCGGTTCTTTCACCTCTGGTTTAGTTTTTTCAATTACATTATTTGCCAGTTGTTTACCCTGATGGGTTGTATTTTGTTGTTGATAAATCAAAATCCCGATCGTGGCGACCAATAAAATCGCTGCAGCCGACAACCAATATACTGGTATGATTCTTTTTTTCTTCGGCGCGATTTCGCTTTCTATATTGCTCCACAAATCTCTTGAAGGTGTTACTTCCGCATCAGCAAAAGTATCCTTAAATAACTGATCAAAATCCTTATCCCGTATAGGTTGCATAACCAAATCCCTCCATTTTTATAATTTCTTCTTTTAATATTGCTCTTGCTCTCGATAGTTGCGATTTGCTCGCCCCTTCTGAGATGCCTAATGTCTCGCCAATTTCTTTATGTGAGTACCCTTCAATTACATACATGTTAAAAACCATCCGGTAACCATCAGCCAGTTTTTGTATCACTTTCATCAGGTCCTGCATACCTAAACGGCTAAAATCAAATCCGGTTGATGGTTGCTCATAAGCTTCATCTATTTCCACTACATTTAAGCTGCGTAAATTTTTACGGTAACTCTCAATAGCGGTATTTACCATCACCCGCCTAATCCAGCCTTCAAAAGGACCCTCACCCCTGTATTCCTTAATTTTCTGAAAAACTTTAATGTAACCCATCTGCAGTACATCTTCAGCTTCCATCCTATCTTTGGCGTATCGCATACAAACGGCCAACATCTTCGATGCTGTTTGCTTATAAAGCAGCTCTTGCATCTTCCGGTCGCCAGCTTTGCAGCCTTCCATCAAATCGTTTATTGTATAGCTTCGCGTCAATTTCATTGTGTGTTTGTATATAGAAGATGGCAGATTACAAACAATGGTTGCATGGAGAGAGAAAAAAAGTTAAATAAAGTTAAATTATTAATCATCAAACTGATTATCAGCAAGATAAATGATATCATATTTTTCAGGAAAGATATAGCTTTCTGATTGGGAAAGCAAAGACAGGAGCAATTTTGAAGTGTTAGTCCCGCTATCCGCTTCAAAGCCTCGGCTCGTTCCTCACCTCCGTGTTTTCAGCTGCTATCGGGTTTAGGAAGCAGTGGCGATGCTTAAAATAACAAATCCCTTAGCTTTTTAAAACTATGGGTTTGAAATGGACGAATTTAAACCCTACACCTTAAACCTTCTACCTTTATACCCTCTACTTTCACCCTCTACCTTCCATCCTTCTTAGCCTTAAACAATTTAAAATCTTGCTTATAGGTTAAGAAAAACGAATGGTTAAACTGCAGTTGTTTATCAGTATGATCTAAATCGATATGTGGTTCGAAACGCACATCAAGGTATAAATGCGGAATCAATTCTTTTTGGTAAGCATAACGTAGCGAAACAATGTTTCTGGAACTTTGCTTTAGGCCTGGACTATATAAATTATCCGAAACTGACTCGTACAGTGGCATACCTTTAATCGAAATAAAGTTATTGCCTTTCCAGTAAGAGGCCACTAAACTTCCCCATTTACTTTCTACTCCGGCATTTAACCATAAACCAAAACCGCCCTGATAGGCCCTTCTTTTATCGGGAGAGAAATCTTTGTAAACAGCAATATAGTTATCCGTATATACCTGCTTAATATTGCCATTAATGTCTTTATGCAGTTTTATACCGGTTGCACCATTAAACATGGTCGTAATCGGGATTTCTTTCAGCACATCAATCTGTCCGCCCTGATGGAAAGCCAAAAACTGTGCGGGAATACTCAATTTCCAGTCATCATTTTTGATTAAAAAACTCTCCGTAGATAATCCACCGATAATTTCCTCTTTGGTCGGATCACCCTTATAAATCATTTTCTGCCAGGCAATCCAGGCATCTAAAGTAAATTTCTTACGCTCAACCAATAGCTGTGTACCATACTCAATCGGTGTAGTTAAAATCCTTTCAAAATCGTATAAAGGCTCAATATACCTATGCTGGATATTTCCTTCTAAGCTACCAAAAATCAAGGTAAGGTTACGCTTATGGTATTTTACACTAAACAATGGTTTGGCATCAGAAATTCCATTCCGGCCAAAATCCTTCCTGATAAAGGCACCAGCGGTAATGGCCAGGTTTGGATGTGCGTAATATACCAATTGTGGCTGTAGCTGTGTGCCATACAAGGTATAACCATCATGAAAATCATTAGTGTATTCGTAATTCCGAACGTAATTTAAATTGTAAAAATTAAAATGAACCTCATTTACTAAACTGCTATCGGGACGGATCCTGTTTTCGAAGGCCGATTGATTAAACTGTGCCGAAGCAATGTAAGAACTGAGCAGAAAACTTATTAAGGTTAAGGCCTTCTTCAGACCTGTTTTTAAAAACATGAGCTTGGGATTTATCGCCCAAATTTAGAATAGTTTTTGGTTTATTTAACCGCAATTCATGCGAAGTTTACGCAGGGGAAACAAAGTGACAAATAAACCTTATTCTTTGAATTCACAGATTTAATTCCCTATCCTTTTCTACCCATCTCCTACATGATAAGCCAGTAGCAGACTATTTTTATATTCCTGCAGATCTTAGCCAAGCTTGTAAAATAAGGCGGTAATTATCAAATGTTAAACATTCAGCTGTCAACAAATAAAAATTATTCTTTCTGCTTTTGACAAATTTCTAATATGTCGGATTTGTATAAAAAAAAGTCCATTTGTGCCAATTTTTTATGCATCCCATAAATTAGCTTTGTATCAGCGGATTAAAGCCATGCAATTAATTGTCTATAGCTTGGCAACTAACTAAATATATGAATATAAGAAGCAGTGGAATCAATTCTTCCTGAGATCCCCGGATTGCGGCGCATAACTTTTGTCCATTGTATTTTCCAAAAATCAACAAGGTTTAAATAGCCTTGACGATTATTATCATTATGAATAAAATTAAACATTTAAAGTTAAATTGCTTAGCAATTGCTTTTTTCGCATTTAGTGTAAACGCGGTTTTTGCACAAATAGCTCGTAGAGCAGAAACACTTAAATCGCCTGATGGCAAACTCCTTATTTCTTTCAATTTTTCAGACCTAAAACATGTCTCTTATGCATTTACCGCATACGGGAAAACGTTGATCGGGCCATCGGCATTAGGTTTGGATAGTTTAAACCAAATAGGATTTATCCAGGCAAGCCATCGTTCAGTGAATACTGTATGGAAACCTATATGGGGAAAACGGACTATCGTGCCCGACCAGTTTAATGAAATTACAATTGATTTAAAAGCCTATAAAATAGTTGCACGGGCATATAATAATGGTTTTGCCATTAAATACCAATTACCTGAAGGAAGCCCCAGATCCAGGGATTTAACGCAATTTAATTTCAGCGGAGATTACACTGCATGGTTTTACAACGGAGAGCTGCACAATATCGGGCCGGAAAAATTAACGGAGGTGGACGGGAAGCGTTTACCAGTAATGACGGTAAAAGCTGATGATCATGATTACATGGCCGTACATGAGGCAGATTTAGAACAGGGTGAGCCGCTAATACTGGAATCGAAAAAAGGTTCAAAAAACTTTACAATTGCTTCAAAGGCTAATACTGCCTGGCGGGTTGTAATGTATGGACGTACACCAGGAGAATTGGTAGACTCACATATGATAGAGCTATTAAGTCCGCCACCAGCAAAAAACATTGACTTTTCATGGGTAAAGCCAGGGGTTGCCGTATGGGATTGGCGAATTAATGGAGCTAAAGTAGATAACTTCGAGTATAAAATGTCGCTACCATCATGGAAACGCATGGTTGATTTCGCGGCGCAAAGCAGTATGCGTTACCTGATGCTGGATGCTGATTGGTACGGACCAGAATTTGCAGAGGGCTCTGATCCGGTTAAAGGGGGTAAGGTAGCCCAGGTACATGAAATCATAACATACGCCAAAACCAAAGGAATTGGTATCTGGCTATATATTAATGATGTGGGCGGGCGTAAATATCCAATTGAGCAAACTTTGAAACAATATAGTGATTGGGGAGCAGCAGGGATAAAATATGGTTTTATGATTGGTGATCCGGAAGACAAAAATATAAGGACCAGGCTTATTACAGAACTGTGTGCTAAATACCATTTGTTATGCGATTTTCATGACGGTCCTGTTCATCCCTATGGACAGATGCGTACCTGGCCAAATGCACTCACCCGCGAATACGGCCCTGCCCAGCTGGATGCACATCGCGTGGTTGCCCCTAAAACATTTGTAACAGAAGTATTTGTTAACATGCTTGCCGGCCCGATTGACATGAACAATGGATTGGCAGACCTTACCCAGGCTGGCCGTATTGACGAACCTTCTCCCGTACCCTCTACTTTGGTTGGTGAAGCTGCGCGGACATTGATCATGTTTTCAGGTGTTACGGTAATCCCTGATATTCCTGAAAATTACAAGAAACATCCGGAAATACTAGAATTTTACGCTTCTGAAAAGATGCCATGGCGGGAAAGCAAAACCATTAGTGGTGTTATTGGAGAGTATATTTCCATGGCCAGGCAATCAGCCGACGGAACGTGGCTGGTTGGTGCAGCCACTAACGAAGAACCCCGCGATCTGGAAATTCCGTTATCGTTCTTAAGTAAAGGCAACTACCGGGCAACTGTTATTCAGGACAGTAAAGATTCTGATTATCGCACGCATAAAGAAGGCTATACCTCGAAAGAATTGAACGTTACATCTGGCACTAAAGTTCGGGTAAAACTTGCTCCAGGTGGTGGTGCCTGTATTATTCTGAAAAAGACGAATTAGCCCGAATATTAAGGTATCAATTACATGATTTAAAGCGAATGCTAACGACTCTCACCGTATAAACAAAAAAACCTTTCAGGTTTCTGAAAGGTTTTTTTATGGTGGTGGAGAATACCGGATTCGAACCGGTCACCTCTTGCCTGCCAGGCAAGCGCTCTAGCCAAATGAGCTAATCCCCCAATTTTATATCCAATGCCAAACTAACTACATTGAAAAACAAGCTTCCGGCCTGGGCTGCAAAAATAGCAAATACTTTCTCGAATGCAAATGATAATTTAAATTTTAATTAATCTTTAAATTTAAAGGCAAACAATGCCATCAAACAGATTACCGCAAAAGCTGATGGCATGGGATAATTAATGAACAGAAAAAGTACAAATGTGGCAATTAGCAACATCACAAAAAACATCATGGCCTTTAATACAGTGTCCATATAACACATGGCTACAATAGCCAAAAGGTAAAATGGAATAATTACGGCGGTAATAAACATTACCGAAAATAAATATCCAATATTAATTAGATATTAAATGTTGCTTAGGCTTAAAGGTTTAGATTAAAGAGGAACGTTAACCTCTTCATTATTTAACAGCGCCTGATAGTAATCTACAAACTGGGCAACATTAAATCCATCCATTAAAGCATGGTTTACATGTATAGAGACAGACATTATTTTTCTTTCGTTTTCATCTCTAAGCTTGCCAAAAGATATTTTAGGACAGCTATCCTGATAAGCATAATTTCGGGCATGTGATAAAGAAGTGAAATTTAGCCAGGGCAACGCCGAGTAATGGATTACATTTTCGCCCGATGAAGAAGGAATTAAACCGGTGCTGTTTCTTACTTTTTCAATTTCCTGATCAGCTGCCTTCCTAAAATCTTCAAAATTCTCAGAGAAATCCATATAACCAAAACCAAAGGTTCCATTCGGACGGTTAATGGTGGCCGCGGCATTTATAATATCGTATTTCCAAACTTCACCATCAATAATGCGGTACCTGAAAGGCTCTACCTGGTTGGCGGCTATTAACGATTTGTGCAGATAAAGCAGGAAAAAGGAAACGTTTTGTTTTTTTGCTTCTTTGTAGGTCGTGGTACAATCTAATTCCACAGTAACTCCGAAGAAAGGCTCTTCAAAACCGCTAAAAAATTTAAAATGATCATTTCTGATCCAGGTATTGATGTCTATTTTTTCTTTCATTCAATTAATTTTGGTAAAATCTCAGATAGCCTTTCCATCTGGTAAAAATTTGCATGTTCAATGGTATGATCAATATGCTCATGCACCCAGGTAGTATGAAAAGGAATGTGAACGGCGTACCCGCCAATATTCAGTACCGGTAAAATATCAGATTTCAAGGAATTGCCCAGCATTAAAAATTCTTCAGGTTTACAGTCCAGGTGTTTGATCAGTTTTTGATAATCTCTTTCCTGTTTATCACTCATAATTTCAATATGGTGAAAATAATGATCCAGTCCCGATTTGGTCAGTTTTCGTTGCTGATCCAATAAATCACCTTTGGTAGCCACCACAAGTTTATACTTTCCGTGTAAGGCCTTCAATACTTCTTCCACTCCATCTAGCAGCTCTACAGGTTTCTGAAGCATTTCCTGTCCCAGTTCTATCGCCCTGTTAATCACAACAGGGTCTATTTTACCGGCCGTTATCCGTAAAACAGTTTCGATCATACTTAATACGAAACCTTTAATTCCATAACCATAAAGCGGCAAATTGGCTATTTCCGTTTTATAAAGTTCAGCCAGGACGTTATGGTGGGGCATAAAATCTTCTAAAAGGCCTGCAAACTGATTTTCGGTTTCCCTGAAATAGGGCTCATTTACCCAAAGGGTATCATCCGCATCAAAAGCAATTACAGTAATCTGATTTTTCATGGTTATGCTTACTTTAGCACCACAAAAGTAAAGCAACAATTCCCTTCAAAAAAGGACATTTGTCTCGACTAAATAAATATGCTACGCACCAACCTTACTTTCTTATCTTTTATAGAACGTTTTTGTACCGAAAACAAGGAGGCAGACATTACGCTTAAAAGCTTTAAAGCAGGACATAAATTTATTGAGCAAGGCGAAAAAATCAGCAATATCTATATCATTCAAGATGGAATCAGCAAATGTTTTATTTCTGAAGAAAACGGTAAGGATTTTATCATCGAGTTTTTAGGTAAGGGCGAGGTAGTTGGCGAGCTGGAAGCGCTAAAAAAGATTACTTGTCTGTGTAATGTAGCTGCAATTAGTGATGTTACGGCTTATGTTATCCCACATCATCTTTTTCTTTCATTGATTAATAAAAATAGCGAATTCACGATACTCTTACTTCAGGAATTGTCTACCAGAATTATACAAACCAGTACACGCGCATCTTTTCAGCAGTTATATACCCTGGAATATGCGCTTTTGAAATTGCTCAAGCTACAGGCTGATGAGCATATTTCCATTTCCAAAGAAGATATGGCAGCCTATCTGGGCATTTCTGTAAGAAGTTTTAACAGAAGTTTAAAACAGATCATCACTAAAGGAGATTTTAATACATCTGAATTTAAAAACATCCTTCAGGTAGCCCATATGAAGAAGCTACTATCAAATCTGTAAACATTTAGGGATAAAACTTGTTAGTAAAGCGATCAAAAAGAAATTTATCTGTTAGTGCCTTTAATTTCTATGCATTAATAGCAAAAGATTATTTTTGGTATTATGATTGAATAAAAAAGGCTTAACAATAATTTATTTATCCAAAACGCTATTAAAGCACCATTATGAATGTAGAAGACGTTTTTAAGAACAACGAAAAGTGGATAGCAGAAAAACTATCAATTGATCCCAATTATTTTACCGAGCTATCTAAAGGACAAAGTCCGGAGTTTTTGTATATCGGATGTTCAGATAGTCGGGTTACGGCCGAAGACTTAATGGGTATACAACCTGGGCAGGCTTTTGTGCACCGAAATGTGGCCAACCTGGTAAATAACGTAGATTTAAACGTAATGACGGTTTTAAACTACGCTGTTCGTCACTTAAAAGTAAACCATATTGTAGTTTGCGGACACTACAACTGTGGAGGCGTTAAAGCGGCCATGCAACCTGCTGATATGGGTATATTAAATCCATGGTTAAGAAATATCCGTGACGTTTACCGCATCCACAAAGACGAGTTAAATGCCATTGAGGATGAAGGTTCGCGTTACAACCGACTCGTTGAACTGAATGTTCAGGAACAATGCGTTAACCTGTTAAAAACCGCAGCGGTGCAAGAGGCCATTACTGAACGCGGAATAACCGTTCACGGCTGGGTTTTCGATATCCACACCGGTAAATTAATCGACCTTAAAATCGATTTCGAAAGTATTCTGAAAGATATTAAGGAGATTTATAATTTGTATTAACCTGAGTTCGATTATTAATATTACCTATCGGTAGCTTATATTGACGTTTGATTAATCGACCGTCACCATGAATTTATTTCAGGGTCTTTCCTGCTAAAAAGATGCTGAAACAAGTTAGCATGACGAATCGGTCAGGGATTGGGCGCTTATAAGACAGTGTTTTAACTAAATAATTATCGAGTTCAGTTTATTAAGTCCGCAGTAATGAGTCGCAAGTCCTCATTACTAATTGCAAAAAAAACCTCGCAGGCTTTGAAAATCTGCGAGGTTTAAATACTTCTGAAAATCGACTCCTGACTAGGGACTAGAGACTAAGGACTAACCCTACCGTCCCATCCAACCGCCATCAACGGTTAAAATTGTTCCGTGAACATAATCGCTGGCAGCTGAGGCCAGGAATATCGTTGGTCCTTTAAAATCTTCAGGTATACCCCATCTTCCGGCAGGGATACGAGATAATATAGAAGTGCTCCTATCCTGATCTTCACGCAAAGCAGAAGTATTATCAGTTGCGATATACCCGGGCGCAATCGCATTTACGTTTACACCTTTTGATGCCCACTCATTTGCAAAAGCCTTGGTTAAAGATGCAATTGCTCCTTTACTCGCGGCATAACCAGGCACGGTAATTCCGCCCTGAAATGAAAGTAATGAAGCTGTAAAAATTACTTTTCCACTTCCTCTGGCAATCATTTCCCTGCCAATTTCACGCGTTAAAATAAATGGTGCGGATTGGTTCACTGCAATTACTTCATCCCAATATTCGTCTGAATGTTCAGCAATTGGCTGGCGCAAAATCGTTCCGGCATTATTCACCAGAATATCAATCACAGGACGATCTGCTTTCACCTGAGCCGAAAAAGCCAGGGTATTTTCGCGTTTACCAAAATCGCACTGGTAAGCATAAAATTTTCTGCCAAGCGCTAAAACTTCGTTCTCAACAGCACTGCCCTGTAGTTCTAAACTTGCAGAGACACCGATAATATCGGCCCCTGCTTCAGCCAAAGCCAAAGCCATGGCTTTTCCGATTCCTCTTTTGCAGCCGGTTACCAATGCAGTTTTACCTGCTAAATTAAATATGTTGTTAGCCATGATGTATTCTTAAATAAATTATTTCAGTTCGGTAATGGCACAGTGATCCATGTCGCCATAATCTAAGTTTTCGCCGGCCATACCCCAAATAAAAGTGTAATTGCTTGTGCCTGCTCCCGAATGGATAGACCAGTTTGGCGAAATCACCGCCTGATCATTCTGCATCCAGATATGGCGGGTTTCTTGCGGCTGGCCCATAAAGTGGCAAACACTTTGCCCGTTCGGAACCTCAAAATAGAAATAGGCTTCCATTCTTCTATCGTGTGTATGTGCCGGCATGGTATTCCAAACACTGCCCGATTTTAATTCGGTCATACCCATTTGCAACTGGCAGGTAGGCAAAACACTGTTTACCAATAACTTATTGATTATTCTATGGTTCGCTGTTTCAGGCGTACCCAATTCTACAATCTCCGCTTCAGCTTTGCTTACTTTTTTAGTAGGATAGCTATGGTGTGCCGGGGCAGAATTGATGTATAATTTCGTGGCTTCGCCAGGAGTGGCAGATTCAAAAAACACTTCTTTTGTATCTTTGCCGATATATAAAGCCTCTTTATAATCCAGTTCGTATGTTTCCCCGTCAGCTGTTACTATTGCTTTTCCGCCAACATTGATGATCCCCAATTCCCTGCGCTCCAAAAAGTAATTCGCTTTTAAATCATCAGGGTTTGGCAATGCTATTTTTTGATCAACCGGCATGGCACCACCAACAATATACCTGTCAAAATGAGATAAGGTGAGGTTTACCTGGTTGGCTTCAAATACGTTTTCAATCAAAAAGTTTTCCCGCAACGCTGCGGTATCCATTTGTTTAACTTCTTTGGGGCTTTGGGCGTAACGGCTTTCGAATTTGTTCATTGGTTAAAAATTGAGTTTGAGAGAAATCTGAAATGGTATCAGATCCTATCCACAAATATATTTATACGATACTTATTATTGGTATTAATACTCAATTTTATAATCCTTTTTTATGGTTTCTTAATTTTAGGGTACTAAACATTCGTTTTACTGAAAAGTAATCAATTTTATTAACATGCAGACTTAAAATCTAAGTAATGCTGAGTTATTTAGAGAGCGGCTTTCGTGCAATGATTAAAGTTTCTTCCCGCTATCCGCTTTACTTCACCCGATAAAATATCGGGCTCGTGTCCGCTGCTATCCTTTTGTATGGAAACATTTATATTAGTGATCATTGTTTTTAGCACATATTTTTAGGGCGATCGTCATGCTGAATTTATTTCAGCATCTTAGGAGGATTTAATATCTCAAAAAGTATAGCTGGATGTAATGGATTTATTTCCGCTCTATGCCGCGGGGGCATGGTACTTTGGAGCGCCAAAGTACCCAAAGCGCTTCGTCAATCCAGCAATGAGCCTTTTGCACAATCCCATACGCATCAAAAAAACAGTGGCACTTCGTTTTGTGTTCAATATTTTTTAGAAAAATTTAATTATCGTTATGAACACAAAACCACTGCGCTTCAGGTTTGTTAGTGCTAATTTATCTGAACTGCAACTGTTTTTTTGATTCCCCTGGCTCCTGGGATTGACAGCGTCCTTAGTTAAAACCCATGCTTTATTAAAGTTGCTTAGCAAAATGCCTAAACTATTCTTAAAAAAGATGTGTCCACTCGGTATTATAAAATATCGGAATAAAGCGAATAACGGAACTGCCCTTGCCGAAGAAATACCGAACCCTAAATTTCCAATAAAATAGATGAATGCTTTTAATATGCCGTTTTAACACTTAACCCGCATCTATCGTGCTCCGCTGTTGATCGAAATGATTATTCATGATACGCTGATAAACCTGTTCTGCAACCACATACAATAAATCTGCTTTTTCAAACAGGTGTAACAAATCTTGTTCACCAATAACATAACTGTTTTCGTACCTCACAGCCAGGTAAGCCTCATCAAGCAAATGCAATAGGCTAGCCTCTTCCTCACTATCATTAAACAATGCTGAAAGCGGCTTAACATAAGGCTTAATATACAATTGATGAACCCGGATGCGGTGTGTTTTTTTATCTTTTCCCATGACCAGAATCTCAATGGCCCGGTACATCAAATCAAAAACCTGGTGCAGCATGAAAGTGCAGTATTCAAAATTTTGTTGTTTAAAGTAGAAGGTTGCGCCTACCAAAAATTTATTGGCCTTATCAATTCCATGCCGGTAGTTGGCACTTACCTGGTCTGCAATAAACTTAGGTGTACCACCATCAAAAAGATGCCCGGATTTACTAAATAAACAATTTTGGGCAGCGGTGGCATAGAAAAAAAACAAACTCCCCTCCAACAATGCCTGCTCTACCTCATGTACATGAAATAACCGATAGCCTAATGCCGTTTGCCCGTTAAATACAATATTTAACACCGGTATTAATTCATTTAAAATACGTACCTGTTTAAAAGAAACCATAATCAGGATTTCCTGAACGGCCTTACCGGCCAGAAAGTTATTATGGAGATAAACACATTGAACAGGAACTGCAGCCGTAATAGCCTTTAACAAATGGAACATGCTTTCATCTTTTAATGCGGCATGTTCTGGATTCAAAAACTTACTCCGCATAATGGTACCTTTCTTCAGTTTCAGTTAAGGGAGGGTTGGTAATGATTAAAAAAAAAGCTTCTATAATCATCAGCATGGATTCATACTGTTCAAACAGGAATTCCTTATCCAGTAATTTAATGCTGCTTTTGGTACTGAATGCAGCATAAAACCATTCCAGGAGCCCTACACGCAGTTGCTTAATTTTTTCGGTAGTAAAGAATGACGTTACAAACAGATAGGGATTTTCGATATGCATGGCAGACAGTGTATTTACCTCGCACAGGCCTTTATGGGTACCGCTGTTTTTTGACTGATCTGTAGCAATAAGCAAATTTTTGGGCGGTGTACTCTGGTAAGTTAAGTTTTTAGCAGTAATCAAAAAACCGGCGTTTAGCAATTTGATAAACTGGTTATAGAGAAAAAAATAATCGGCCACATCGCTCAAACACTTTTCTTCAGCCAGGGCAGCTTTATACCAGTTTTTTAGATAGGTTTTATGCCCGCTTAGGTTATCAAGGCTAAAGAAAAATTCTATTACCTTAAATGGATCGTTAAATACTTCCTGTTCAAAAGCCAGCGGCGATGTACTTTCGAAGATGGCCATATGATAATACCGATCGATACTTTTAAAACTATTTCTGGTAATGATCCTTTCGTGTATGAGCCAACAAGCCTCCAGCATTTTTTTGGTGTTTTCGTAAAAAGGAAAAATATGTTGGTCCCAATCCAGGTCGAGGTTATTTTCTAATGCGGCCAGCAACCACTCTTTATACATCACTTTATAGGTATCTGACTGGAAGAACAAGAAAATATCCAGAAAGGTAAGTTTTGGATTTTTCACTTCTCCGCTGCTCAATAATTTCGGACAATACTTAAGTAGTACCATTTCGCGTTCTACACCGCATTCATCAGCCGAAATGGCCTCTATAAATGCTTTATCAGTTTCAATATGGTTAAAAACCAAATCAGAATAGTCGAAAAGCGGAACGAGTTTTTCATAAAATACCAACAGCTGCGCGGGGTGCTTCTGGGGCGAGAAATCGAATTCGTTACGGGGCGGATTTAACCAGTTTTTTAGAAAGTTCAAATGATAATCTACACTGTTTGTAGAAAAAAAGCTTTCAATCGCACCGATAAGCGCCATCGTTTCGTTTTTAAAATTCGTATTCGCTTCCATATTGTTTATTTTAAAATGATTATATTAGCTAACGAATTTAGCAAAATAAAATAAGTTAATCTAATTTTAATAAGCTAAACTTATCAACAATTACCGTTATGAATGAAAATCAGCGCTTAAAAAGATTAATGGAATTATTGCATTTTAAGACTCAAAAGGAATTTGCTGCTGCATTAAATATTCAACAGGGTTCATTATCAGATATTTTAAGAGAAAGGGTTAATGTATCTAATGCGATTAAAGATAGGTTGGAGATGAAATTCGACGTCAATTTAACCTGGCTGGAAGATGGAATTGGTGAGCCTTTCTTCAAAAAGAAGCCAGCTGTTGGCGAAAGCAAGGAAGGTGTTCCTTATTTTGATATGAGCCTGTCGGATGCGAAAGAACACATTGTGGAAGAGCAACGGGCGGAATACCTGGTCAACTATCTGCCTTTTAATGATTGTACGGCCTATTTACCGGTTTATGGTGACAGCATGGCCCCGCAGTATGCCGCAGGCGAAATTATAGCGATAAAAGAAATTACCAATTACGAAATCCTGCAGTGGGGAGAGGCCTATGTGGTGATGACGGATGAAGACAGTAACAGCCTGCGCACCATCAAACTCATTTTTCAGCACGCTGACGATACCAAACTCATCCTCCGCTCTTCAAACGCGAATTTTAAGGGAGATACGGTAATCAGTAAGAAAAATATCCAGGCACTTTACATCATCAAGGGTAAAATTACGAGGAATGTTATATAAGGAACTGAGTGAAGCCCATAGCGAGGATTTATAACGAAAAGAAGGGCTGAAGCTGCCGATGAAATGCTGGCGTTCATTTTCAAATCACAGATAGTTTTTTTTATGGTTGGTGCGACATCAAGAATTAGGGGAATGTTCATCAGGGTTAATTTATTTTATAAAAATTAATCTAAATGGCAGGGATAACTTAAGATAAAATAATATCGTCATTTCGACTGAAGCTTACCGATTTTCATCGGTAGCGCAATGGAGAAATCTTTTAAATTTCTCGGTAACGTCGTTTAAAGATCTCTCCGCTCCGCGTTGCTCCGGTCGAGATGACGATTTTGTACTAGAATTTTAAATTATAGCCTGTCGAAACACCTTGAAACAGGCCCATCGACAAGCTACTTTTGACAGACTCCCAAAAAAGTCGTCATTGCGAGGCGGGATATGAGCGAGCCGAAGCAATCTATCATATAATTTATTATCAAAAAAGATTGCTTCACTCCTGCGCGAAGTCCCTTCTTCAGTTCGCAATGACGAAGTTAAGAGCCAAAACTCACGTTATTTAATAACCCGGATTCTGGTACATTTTAACCGGATCCAGTTTCACCTCATCAAAAGGAATAGGGAAATACCTATCTTTTGTGGTTACATTAGCCAGTTTTGCAATTCCAAAAGCAGATTGTGGTTTGGCCTTTAAATAAGTAACCAGTTCGGAAGCCGTAAAATTCCTGATCAGATCAAACCACCTTTGGTGTTCAAAAGCAAACTCTACCCTCCGCTCGTGCAAAATAGCCAGTTTTAAAGTCGGGAATTTAGCTGCGTAAGTGGCATCGGTTTTGGCAACCGCATAAACAGGCATGCCCGCTCTTGTTCTTACCATATCCAAATATTGAATAGCTACTGCATCATTACCCTGCAACATATTCACTTCAGCAAGCATTAAAATTACATCCGCATAGCGCATTAAGATCCAATCGTTACCGCCATAACCGTTTTTCGTAGCCAATTCGCTGGCATCACGGAATTTGGTAATAAACCAGTCTTTTACCGTCGCATCGTTAGCGTATTTTACCGAGAAACTCTTTCTTAAATCATTTCCTTCATATTCATTGATCAAATCTAGCGTAACATTACCACCAACCCCGGTAGCAGTTTTTTGCGAGTTAATGGTTTCGCCTTTCGCCTGATTGTTGGCCGCAATACTTGAGCTGTAATTAATATCGCCCTGTTTGTAAGAAATCTGGAAAATCAGTTCTTTACAGGTGGCTTTCTTGGCCACATCGAAAACGTCGGTATAAGGAATTTCAGAAAGGTTGCCAAAAGCTTTCATATTATAAGCAGCCGTTAGGTAAGTATTGGCATTGGAAAGGTTTTCGGCCTTATTGTTTGGCAGGGTGGCCGCCATGGTTAAATAAACCTTACCCAGGTAAGCATTAATTGCCGCTTTGGATGTTCTGCCGATATTCGCCGTTGCCGGAAAGTTGGGCAGCGTACTGTTTAACCCGTCTTTTAAATCGGTTACAATCTGGTTGTAAACATCCGCTTCAGGTGCACGGAAAACAAAGGGTATCACCTCTTCATTGGTTGATAATTGTTTTGTTACCAACGGTACTGCCCCCCATTTCCGTACCAGTTCGAAATACATAATGGCCCTGATGAATTTAGCTTCTGCAGCGTAATTTGCCTTATTAGCCTGAGTGGTAAAATTCGCTTTATCAATGTTGGATAAAATAAAATTGGATCTGGTTATCGCATTGTAAAGGGCCAACCAATGGGCTTTCAGGTAGGAATTACTTGGCAGCAGGGAAAAATCGTTAAACTGAAAAGGTTCACCTGCATTACTCTGGTTATCATTTCTTCCTGTATCGTCAGAGCGTTCATCGGTAAATAAACCACTGTTTTCCCCCATAGTGTTGCTGCTTCTCAACGATTGATAAGCACCATTTACGGCCAGTAAAACATCATTTTCTGTTTTAAAATAATTTTCAGGTGCTACTGCATTTGGATTCTTTTGATCCAGAAAATCCTTTTTACAAGCACCAATGCTTAGCACAACAGCCAGAGCTAAACCGATATAAATATTTTTTGTCATGTTCTGAATTTTAAAAAGTTAATTTAATACCAAGATTATAGGTTCTGGCTAGCGGATAGTTACCATAATCCACGCCAGGTGTTAAATTGGCACCTCCGCTATAATCCACCTCAGGATTATAACCTTTGTATTTTGTAATGGTAAATGCATTATCTACACTCGCATAAACACGGATATTACTTACTTTAAGCGTATTGGCTAGCTGCTTTGGAAAACTATAACCTAAAGTAATGTTAGTACACCTGAAGTAAGAACCATCCTGAATGTAGAAAGATGATAAACGGGTACTGTTACTTTGCGTACCCGCACGAGATGCACGATAATTTAAACCACTGCCCGGATTGGCTTCATTCCGGTAACGGTTGGCAACATCTACATACTGGTTACCAGAACCTTCAAAGTTATACAGGTAATAATCCTGTCCGTCTAAAACCTGGTTCCCATACGATCCGTTGAATGATGCCCTTAAATCGAACGTTTTGTAAGCAGTATTTACGGCAAAACCGTAGGTAAATTTTGGATAAGGTGTGCCGATCACCGTTTTGTCTGCATCATTCACAATGCCATTGCCATCAGTATCCTGAAAATATAAATCACCGATTTTTGCCGGGTTAGTTGAAGAAGCTGATGCAGCAACCTTTCCGACATTATCTGCCGTCAAACGACCTAAAACCTTAAATCCGTAAAACATGCCTACCGGATACCCTTCCTGCGTAGTGTGTGTAATGTATGAGCGCTCCGCACCATTGGTAAAGATGCTACTTGCGCCACCCATATTTAAAACCTTATTACGGTTAACGGCAATATTACCGCTTAAGCCCAAAGTAAAATCCTGATTTTGGATAATTCTTCCATCCAACTGCAAATCGAAACCTTTGTTACGGATTTTGCTATCATTCAGATTAGTCAGGATAGACGAGGTACCTGAAATTCCGGAAACTGGCTGATTGAACAACAGGTTGTAAGAATAACTCAGGTAATAATTGGCGATAATGGATAAACGGTTGCGGAACAAGCTGATATCAGTACCAAAATTGTATTGGGATGTAGATTCCCAGCCTAATTTCGGATCTTGAATAGCATTTGGCCAGATAGCCGTAGATATGGCGCTACCGAATACAACACCATTTGGTGCACTCATTTCTTGCTGTGTCCTGTAATTCGGAATATTATTATTTCCACTTAAACCCCAGCTTGCCCTTAACTTAACGGTAGATTGTTCGCCAAGAAAACTGTTGTAGAAATCTTCTTCCGATAGGTTCCATCCTGCAGCTATTGAAGGGAAATTGCCATATTTATTTAAAGGGCCAAACCTTGATGATCCATCACGGCGGAATGAACCGGTCAGAAAATATTTTCCTGCATAATTATAACTGAAACGGCCGAAATAAGAAAGCAAAGTATTGGTAGATTTTGCTGTTTTGTTTGCTCCATCAGTTATTAAAGTTAAAAATCCTGCATCAGCACCTTTATCGGTAATTTCGCCAATATTATCATTCTGAAAACCACTGGCAGAGATACGGATCAGATCACTATTTGTTTTCTGCGCAGAATAGCCGCCGAGCACATCAATTTTATGTTTACCAAAGGTTTTATTGTAGTTTAAGGTAAACTCACCAAGCTGATCAACCTGACTAAGCGTTTGTGCAATAGCATTCGCTGCCGCTATCGAAGCAGTAGAATAAGGTGGATTATTACCATTACTTAAGCTGGTTGGCAGATAAAAATCATATTTCTCGTTATAGGTCTGTGTACCTAAATTGGCTTTAAAATCTAATCCTTCCAATATTTTATAAGTAGCGTTGGCATTATAAGTACTTCGGGCACCCTTTCTGGTAATTTTCAATTGCTCTACCGTTGCAAGTGGATTTTCTGGATTTTGAATACCATATTGCGAGGCTAAAGCGCCCATGCCAAACTGGATGGGATTACCATTCGCATCCCTTGCAGGTAGATATGGCAGGTAAATCAAAGCCGACATCATCGGACTTAAATCATAACGACCTTCCCTCACTTCGCGATTATCGTTCTGTGTGTACGAGATGTTCGCGCCTACACGTAACTGCTCGCTCACCTTGCCATCTATATTAGCCCTGAAGTTGGTTACTTTTTGGTTGGTATTGGTTACAATACCATTGTTGTTCTGGTAACCACCACTTAAAAAGTACTTAATATCTTTAGTACCACCAGAAAAGGAAAGGTTATGACGCTGAAAAGCGGCATTGCGATAAAGTTCATCCTGCCAATCGGTATTATAAGTTGCCGGTATAGCCTGTTGTGTGCTGAAATTATAAAGATCAGCTGGAATACTCACACTACTTCCATTACCCACATTGGCAATACGGGTTGCATTATTATCACTAAACATGGCATCGTTCCAGGTTTTACCCGCATTTACCCATAAATCTTTATAGGCATTGTTACGTCCATCGATTAAAAGCTGGATAAACTGGTTGGCATCCAAGAGTTTTACTTTTTTAGCCAGCTGAGAAATACCACCCTGAACATCATATTCAAATTTTCCTTTTCCATCCGTACCTCTTTTGGTGGTAATTAACACTACCCCTCCCGATGCCCTTGAACCATAAATGGCAGCAGAAGCGGCATCTTTTAAAATATCAATGGTTTCAATATCCTCTGGATTAATGGATACGTTATTTCCTGCCGGGTACCCGTCAATTACATATAAAGGATCTGAACTGGCGTTAATGGAACCAATACCCCTTACCCTGATTTTGGTGCCGGAATACGGCGCACCGCTGGTTTGAGATACCTGCACGCCGGCAACTTTACCAACCAAAGCCTGACCAACCGTAGGAGAAGTTAAATTCATTTCGCTGGCTTTAACACTGCTGATGGCACCTGTTACATCCGATTTTCTGATCTTCTGATAACCAATAGCCACTACCTCATTTAGCGTATTGCTGCTTTCTTTTAAAACAACACTAATATTCTGGCGACCGTTAACCGCAACCTCCTGATTATCATAACCGATATAAGAAAATACCAGAACAGCACCTTCTTCTACATTAATTGAATATCTGCCGTTGGAATCGGTAACTGTAGTTTTTTTTGTTTTCTTTTCGAAGACACTAACACCAGGTAATGGTTGGTTATTTTGATCGGTAACTGTTCCGCTCACCGTGGCAAATGCTTTATGGTATAAGGCCGACACAGCTTCACTATGGTTTATTGCTATTGCATTGGCATTACAGATGGCCAGTAAACCTAAAGGCAAAAGCAATTTCCTGCAAGTATGATTAATACCTGCGGTTAAAAAAAATGATGTCATCTTTTTGTTCTTTGTAATGGTTTTTTAAATAATAGGGAGATTTGTGTTTTTAAGTAGAAGCGTAGATTTTCACATTTACATAGGCTTATCCTTTTAAAATTGACGAGTAATTTTTTTGAGCGTTCTACCGCCGCAAAAGTAGCGGTGCATTTTTAACGCGATGTATCCCCTGTGTTAACTCTTTACACCAATAAGAATGGCTTCTTTAAATTAATATTAACTCGAACCAAATATTTATAAATCGATTTACTTGAGCTAAAGGATAACACTTGCTTAATTTTGGTTTAATGGCAGGCGTTTAATTTTACACCCAAAACTTTTAGATGAAACTCTGCTATCTCTTTCTGATAATTTACCTGTTGTGCCAAGGCTTAGCTGCACAGGAAATGCCCTCGCCATCTTATCAAATTATCCAAACCAGAAATGCTGTACAGTACAAAAATTATTATCTGCTAACACTTTTCGAGCAATTGCCAGAGTTCCGTCAAACGCTCAGTACAGATACGGTACTAAACGCCATCTATCAATTAAAAACGCTCCGCATAAACGAAGCAATCAAAACCTGTAGAACCGACATTACCTGTTATGCGAAAGCTTTAAAATTTACCGATGATGAAATATCCGGTATCGGAAACCGGTTAGCCAAGCTTTACACAGAAAATAATCTATTCGGAAGATTGATCAAAAACCACCTCATTCCATCAGGGTGTTATGCCCTTTTTGCCAAAGAACAGCATCAAAACCTATTGATTAAGGCATGGGAGCAAGATGCCAATGCCATTAATTACGCCATTGGCGTATATGTAGAGGGAAATAAACCCAATTACCCGAAAATAGATTCCATCAGTTTTAAAGTAAAGGATAAAGAATTTGCAGAACTCACCGCAGCCAATGCCTGGTTAGCTTTACAAGGCAACCACGAAATGTTTTTTGAACCCGCTATGCAATTTGCACTTCAGGCATTAGAACTCAATGAACGTAATGATGCTGCCGATTATGAACCAATGAACAAAAGTGTAAACCTGACTGCCATTCAACAGATCAAAAAAGTGGATTGGAAGAAATACCCTTACAGCGTAATCCTGGTTCCAGGTGCAGGCCCTGAAGAAAAAGATGTTGCGCTAAGCCCCGGCGGAATGATCCGCTGCCGTTTAGCGGCCCTACAGTATAAAATAGGCATGGCGCCATTTATTGTGGTATCTGGTGGCAGGGTACATCCCTATAAAACCAAGTTCAGCGAAGCTTATGAAATGAAGAAATTTTTAATAAGAGTGCTCCAAATACCTGAAAGCGCCATTATTATGGAACCCCAGGCCCGCCACACCACTACTAATTTACGTAACTGCGCCAGACTGATGTTCAGGTATGGCATGCCGGTAGATAAAGCTGGAATGGTTTGTACCGTAAAATCGCAAAGTTACTACATCACCGATATCCTGCCTGAACGCTGTAAAAAAGAACTTGGTTATTACCCTTATAAAAATGGCAAACGATTAAGTGAAACTGAATCAGAATTTTACATGAATACCAATTCTTTACAGATCGATTTTGATGAACCCCTAGATCCTTAATCATGTAAACATTAAATCCAATTTTGCTTAGCAAAGGCCCTGCGCTCCAAATAAATTTTTAATCTAATGCGCTTAAACCAATTATCCTTCGACTCCGCTCAGGACGACACAAGCGACTTATCCGATCATTTGTTATCACCGTCCGAAATAGCACATTTGTTAAAATCAGGAAATGGAAGGGCTTGTGGTTCTTGGCGGCATGCTGTCCCGCTTTGCATTCCAAGTCCTCGCTGCGCTCCGGGCTTTACATTGCAATCGGGTTTAGGAAAAATGGACGCTGCACCCTGCAACCGCTAAGTAAAAGCAAAAGACGGGAACACGCTACCCTATTAACAGAGGCCTTGCACTCCTAAAAAATCAATCAATACACTTAAACCAACTATTCTTAGACTCCGCTATCAATGACAGGATCGATTAATGCGAGCGTTTTAAGATTCCTAATCGAGTTGGGAATGACGCCCAATCCATATGTATTCGAGATTCTAAAGTATACCATTGACAGATTTCAACAGGACTTGAATGCATTCAAGTTTTCAATTAAATCCGGAACTATGAGGGGAGCTCCCCTCCTAATTTAGGAGGGGCAGGGGTGGTAATGAGATAACATTTTAAATCCTTCGCTGCGCTCCGGGCTATTCCGCTCATCCCATGGGTATCGGATCGCATCTAGTAACAATGGACGCTGCACCTTGCAACCGCTAATATGAAAAGCTACAGTGGCCACCTAGCCCCGGCTGAAGCGGTTACCCTGCGGCAACGAGGTACGAGGCAGCGAAGCGTAAAAGCAAAAGACGGGAACACGCTACCCTGCTTAGCAAAGGCCATGCGCTCCAAATAAAAATTTAATCAATACGCTTAAACCCGTTATCCTTAGACTCTGCTCAGGACGACACAAGTGACTTATCCGATCATCTTTCATCGCGACTACACCATACAACGAAACAGCCACCCTTCTTTACTTTCCTTTTACACATCTTCACCGTATCTTTATGTAATCAAAAAGAGGAAAGATATATGAATACTGAAAAAGCCATTCTTGCCGGCGGCTGCTTTTGGGGAGTAGAAGAACTGATCCGTCATTACCCTGGCGTTATCTCAACGGTTGTTGGATACACTGGTGGCGATGTTCCCAATGCCACCTACCGGAACCATGGCACACATGCCGAAGCCATTGAAGTTACCTTTGACCCAACCGTTTTAACTTATCGCAAACTATTGGAATACTTTTTCCAGATCCACGATCCGAGCACACGCAACAGACAGGGAAATGATGTAGGTACATCTTACCGTTCAGCTATATTTTATAATAGTGATGAACAGAAAGAAACTGCTGAGACACTGATTGCTGAATTGGATGCTTCAGGCAAATGGCCGGGCAAAATTGTAACTGAGGTGGTACCTGAAACCGATTTCTGGAATGCAGAAGAAGAACACCAGAATTATTTACAGAAAAACCCTTACGGTTATACCTGCCACTTTGAAAGACCGGATTGGAAGTTATAAATCAGCTTAGCGCTGGGCGTTTGGCGTATAGCGAATGAACAATACAAAAAGGCAACTTTCTTAACCGAAAAATTGCCTTTTTGTTTTAAAACCAGGTCATCACAGAAGTTCTAATCATCATCATCTTTTTTCTTCTTCTCCAAAATCACAAAAGCACTACGTTTTGGAGCAGGCATTACCGATTGCTCGCCCTTAACCGATTTCCACACCACTTCATTTAAATCCAAATCAGGTACCGAATCTTCTTTCGCAAAATTGAACAGTTCAGAACGTCTGCTGCTTTCGTTAACCGCCACGTTCCGGGTATCTAAATCAATAAGGGGTTGTAACGCATTGTACGGTGTAAAATCTGGCTTAGCTGTAAAGCACTCATACAAAGGCATTGCTCCTGCATCGTACTGGCTCATAGGCGGTAAGCCTAAAATCAGTTCCATGGTACGCAGAAAACCTGAAGTAGAATACATGGTATGTACCGCCACATTTCTTTTCACATACGGGCCTATTACATAAGCCGGAGAACGGTGTGCATCTACATGGTCTGGCCCGTTTTGTGCATCATCTTCTAAAATAAACACAACTGATTCGTTCCAAACCTTACTGTGCGAAAGGTGTTCAATGATTCGGCCTACTGCCAGATCATTATCGGCAACCGCTGCCTGTGGCGAGTATTTTCCTTTCTTCTGTCCACTGGTATGATCGTTTGAAATTCGTAGCGTATTGAACTGCGGTAGTGCACCGGCTACCAATAAAGAGTCAAAATCGTGCTGCCAGGCATCTACACGCACCTGATCTTTAATATCCATATCAAAACCCGGAGAAGCCGGACACATATGCCCCTGCAACGATTTGATATTGGCTTTAGCATAAGATCCAAACTCACCGTAACTGCGGTAACTGATTCCCGCCCGCTGGCAATAATCCCAGATAAAACCTCCTTTCGGATAAGTTACCGGCCTGCCACCTTCGAAAGTGGTACTCCCACCACGGGCCCCATAACTGGTTGGCCATGTTTTTTCCACTAAGTCAGTTGCGTAAGCCGCCATGCTCCAGTTATGCCCGTCGGCACTTACTTCGGCATCTACATAAAAGTTATCCAGCAATACAAAATTCTCTGCCAGAGCATGTTGGTTAGGGGTCACTTTGCGCCCGAAAAGGGTTAGCGTAGAATCGCCGTTTCCTTTTTTAATGTCGCCCAATACCTGATCGTAAGTACGGTTCTCTTTGATAATATAGAAAACATGTTTGATGGGAGATCTTTCGCCCTGTTTTCTGGGAATCGGGTTTCCTGCTTCACCATCAGCAGTTATCGTTTTTTTGTCGCTAAATGGTGTGTTGGCATAAACCTGTTTGGTATACACTTTTAATTGCTCAGGCTTTGGTACATCAATAAAAGACAGTGTCCCTTTAAACAATCCTGCTATATATTGCAGTCTGCTATTAGCGGTACTGCCCATATGATAATCGCTGTTATCAACTTTAGAAACGGGTTGGGGGCCCTTTGGGTTCGCCATTGAGGTATTGCCCTTACCATTGCTAACCAATATTTCCGAGCCTAAAACCTTAACGCTGGTTGGATACCATCCTACCGGTATAAAACCCTGACTCTGGCTTACGCCGTGTTTACTTACATCAAACACAGCTAAACAATTGTTATCAGCATTGGCAATATAGAGCGTTTTTTCATTGCTACTCAAAGCCAGGCCGTTGGTAGTTGAACCCGTTAACTGTGTGGCATAAAGCGTGGTAGAGATGGTTTCAATTACTTTGTTGTTCAGCGTATTTACTACCGAAACCGTATTATCGTTTGCATTGGCTACATACAGGATATTACCTTTTTTATTAAGCAAAAGCTCATTAGGATGATCGCCGACAGGAATCTGACGAACAATGCTTTCTGACTGCAGATCAACAACTGCCACTGCTTTTCCGCCCCAGAGCGAAATATACAATTTACGCTCGTCGGCAGCCAGTGTACAGCTATAGGCAATGGCAGGAAGTTGTACCCGTTTTAAAATCTTTTTTGCTTTCGGATCAATAATATACAGGGCGCTATCTTCTTTGGTAACAGTGAATAATTTACTGTTATTGCTATTTACCACAATACCGGCAGGACATATTTTACCCTTTGGCCAAACCGGCCCCAAAATAATGGTATCACTCCTGCCCAGTTTATTGTTTACAATATTAAAATCCAGAATCCAGTTATCGTTACCGCCCGATGCATAGAGGTGTTTTTCATCTTTACTAAAAGCAATTCCGTACCAGGATTTACCCAGCACCTTTTCGTCTATAATTTGTTCTGTTTTAGGATCGATAAGTTGTAGCGACTGCGTACTCTGACCATTATTGGTAATGGCCAGATATTTACCTGATGCGCTGAGTTGCATATTTAAAGGCAAATCACCCAGTTGTACCGAATGCCCGGCCGGACTTAATTTCCAGCCATTAGGCAATAAAATTTGCTGGGTAGTTTCGCTTTTTCCCGGCAATTGCGCAAATCCTTTTTGGATAAACAGGAAACCGAATAATATAAATAGGTATGACTTTTTCATTTTATTAATTTGAGCATGCAGATTAGCGATGAAGATTAAAATTAACCAGGGCCCTGATGCTATAGCCATTACCCGAAGCGATAGAACCGATTTCCCTAATAGCCTCTGACGGGATGACATTACTACGGGTTGCGTAAAAAACAGGTCCTCCGGAAATAGAGAAAGACAGTTTCGAATGGTTTGGTTCCAGGTTGATGGATGGCCCGATCATTAACTTTGCGCCTCCCTCTGCCTCGTCTTTCTCCCAAAAGCCTTCTAAATCTTGTCCCAGGGCTTCAAGGCCAACATATAAAACATTAGAAACGCGATGTTGATAGCCAAAACTGCTAATAAAATCCAGTTTATCTCTGGTTTTATCAAAAGCTTTTTCGAAGCGGAGGTTGCCCGCCATTCTCCAATTGGTCTGATCAAACGAAGCAGTAATCCGGCTAATTGCAGCACCTATACTCGACCAATCTCTGCTTAAGCCTAAACCTGCGCCTAGCCTAAACCCAGAGATACCTTTGCCTCCTACTAGATCTCTGATTACTTCAGCCTGTTGAGCAGATGTTACGCCTCCTGAATTGGCAAAGCCGATCGCCGCTGTGGCGTATAAGGTAAATCTGTTGCCTAAATATCCTTTAACCCCAAATTGCTGCCCCAAGCCATCATACCCGAATTGTCCGCTGGTTCTTTCTCCATAACTCCCAGAGTAGTGGATATTCCAACGGGGATTTTCCGCCGTTAGGGTATTCAGCGAAAACAGAAAGGGCTGCGCAGCATCAGTTCCCGTTTTAATAGCAGGCATGGTTTCGCTTATTTTCTGTGCAGCACAATTTAAAACCGCACCAACAAAAACGAACATCAAAAATATCTTTTTCATTACGATTGTTTATGGGTTAAAATCTGGTTTCATTTAATAATGGCGATCCGCTTGCATTTACCTGATAGGTTTTAATCTTGTCGTCTTTATCCACTTCTACAATGCGATAACCTTTATAGGCCGTACCCCAGTTGCCACCAATGTGGGCATCAAAGAAATGCGGTAGCTTATCGGTATAAAAAACGGCATCTAAACTATGGTCGTGGCCATGAAAAACAGCCTTAACATTTGTATAGCTATGCAAAAGTTTAATTGCATCCGGACAATCTACAAAAGGGCTTTCAGGCACCCAGAAATGTGGTGGAATATGCAATACCACAAAAACAGTATTCAGGTTTTTAAACTTATCCAACTCCTGTTTTAAAAAATCATTATTAGGGCATAAATAAGTCCCTTTAGTATCAGAGGTATTTGCTAAAACAAAACCCACCCCATTTTTTTCGAAAGAAAAGTTATCCTCGTAACCGAAAACCGATTTCCAGAGTCCAGTATCTGCATGGTCGTGGTTACCGGGCACGGCATAAAAAGGAACTTTCAGACGATCATAGTAATCTTTCTTAACTTCCTTCAGTAATTCAGGCCGGTCGTGTACCAGATCGCCATTAATAACTACAAAATTCAGTGGATTTTCATCATGCGAGGCATTAAGCCATTTCACAATATTTTCGTGATGAAGTTTATAATCAGTTCCCGGTTGCCCATAGTGTCCGTCGGATGCGATGGCAAAGCGAAGTTTTGGTTCTTTTCCCCGTTCGACTGAAATATTCCTCTCTTCGGCAAATGATGGCAGAACTGGTGATAAACCGGCTACTACCGCAGCAGCCAAACTATTTTTCAGGAAAAAACGTCTGTTAGACATAAGGATAAAATATGTTTTGAATCAAAATCCAATATTAGTTTAGGCAGACTTCTTAAACATGAATTTAATGTTATGATTAAGTTAACAGAACCTATTCTGTGTATCAATTTTATAACATAATGGAGCGGCAATTGCGATTCATGGCGTAATCCCGATGCTCATAAAACAATTTGCCGCTTGCAGGGATTATTCTATTATGAAATCATTTAAATCCTTACTCGCTGGCTTTGCAGGTGCTGCAGCCTTAAATATATTACATGAAAGCTTTAGGCAGTTTGATCGCGACGCACCCCGGATTGACCTTTTGGGTAAGCAGGCACTTTCCAAATCCTTGTCCAATTTGAAACTGGACAGTCCTGACGGAGACAATCTTTATCTGGCTACCCTTGCAGGTGATATCATCAGCAATACCCTATACTACAGCGCCGTTGGCTTGGGAGATAAAAAACATGTTTATTTTAAAGGTGCAATAGCCGGTCTTACTGCTGGTCTGGGTGCAATCAGCATACCGGATAAAATTGGATTAGATGATACTCCGGTAACTAAAACCGATAAAACAAAAATATTAACAGTAGCCTGGTACGTAATCGGCGGATTGGTAACCGCAGCGGTTTTTAAACAATTGAAAAAGGCTTAGGTAATGAAAATTTACAGATCTGCACTTTGGCTCGTTTGCATTGCTATGGCAATAGGCGTACTATCATGCAAAACAGGCTCAGTTAATTTATTTAAGGCCGCTAGCCCGCATGAGCAATATCAAAAAAAATTGGTGAATGTGGGGCTGGATAAAACAGCCATGGGATCGGCTTGGTTAAATGCGGCTACAATGAGTATGCAAAAAGCATTAGACATTAGTATTCCTTATCAAGAAAACGGTTATTTCGCTGCCGACCGGGTCCCGGCGGCAGCTTACAAGTTCAATGCAACCAAAGGGCAGAAACTAAACATAAAACTAAACAAAAAGCCATCAATCGGTGCCTTGATTTATATTGATGTTTGGCATAGCGCAGATCAAACCCGAAAACTTATCGCCTCAGCCGATACCTTAAATAATCCGATCATTTTTGATATTGAGGAAACAGGCGCCTATCTGATCAGGTTACAACCAGAACTGTTGCAGAGTGTAGCCTACGAATTAGAAATTACTACCGGAGCGTCTCTTGCTTTCCCGATAAAATCAAAAAACGCCAACAGCATAAAAAGTTATTGGGGAGATGGCCGCGATAATGACGCCAGAAAACATGAAGGTGTAGATATTTTTGGCAGTTTCAGAACGCCTGTGCTGGCAATTGCAGACGGAACAGTAACCCGTGTAAACGAAAACAACCTGGGTGGAAAAGTGGTTTGGATGCGTCCAAGGGGTAAAGATTATACTTTGTATTATGCCCACCTGGATAGACAGATTGCCGTAGCAGGACAGGAAGTAAAAATTGGAGATACCCTGGGACTTATGGGAAATACAGGCAATGCCCGAACCACACCTCCCCACTTACATTTCGGCATTTACACGGCCAATGGTGCAGTAAACCCACTACCCTTTATAGATCCGGTAACCAAAACCCCGGTTGCCATAACTGCTTCCGGCAATAAGTTAAATAAAATTTTAAGGACTAAATCTACCGCTAAAATGGTCTCTTCTCCAGACCGTAAAGCAAATGTTTTAATTTCGCTTAACACGGGAACAATTTTACTTGCAAATGCTGCGACCGGAAATTACTACCAGGTAGAACTGCCCGATGGAAGCATAGGTTTTATTCAAAGCAATAGTCTTGAACAGGCAATTGAGCCCCTGAAAAAACTTAAGATAAATTTATTTCAGCAGGAAGTTTATGACAGACCTGATAGTTTGGCGGCGCTTAAAACAACGCTAAAAGAAGGACAGCGTGTAAACCTTTTAGGTGCTTTCGGCAAGTATCAGCTCGTTAATGCTGATACAGAAACAGGCTGGATTATAAAATAACAATCAAAGCTGCTGATAAAATAATTCAGCATGATGATCTCGTTATCCCAGGGAGCTAAAAAGCAATTGCTTTGATTAAAGTATTAATCGAACTCAGTTTATAATTCCATACTTTCAGTACCTCCCGTGAAAAAAAGAACTGCGAACAAATTTCCGTTAAGAAAAAATTCATTAAAAAGACTAAAAACAAAAGGCCTGCGAAACGCAGACCCTGAATTATTTTATAGCATTACGATTGCCTGCTTTACAACCAGATAGGCTGCCAGTGCAAATAAAAATATGGCGATAGATTTATTAATGAGCAAACTGCTCAGCGCGAATTTTTCCTGAATGTAAGTGGCAAAATGGGCATAAAGGTAAAGCGCGAGTGAAGAACCGACGCCAGAGCCGAGGCTAAAAATCACCAGCGACAGGTAATCGGTCTCGATCCATTGATGCAGAATTACATAATTTCCAAAAAACAGCCAGAATGGGATCTGAACAGGGTTTAGCACCCCTAAAATCAATCCATAAAGCATACTGCCACTACGCTTATCTTCTTTTTTATTACTGGTTTTCGGTACTTTTTTTCTGTTTTTCCAGGTAATGGTGCCCATCACCAGAAACATCACAATCATAAAGCAATCCACTAAAGTGCCAAGGCGTACCTCACTAACAGCCTCATTTGGATTGATATCGCTCATGGCCCACCTGGCGAAGCGCATCATCCCGAAAGTAAAAAATACCTCTACACACGAGAAGGATAAAATGAAATACCAAACCTGCCGCATGCCTTTGTTAATAGCAAGCTGCGCCACAGTGAGATTAATATTGCCAGGGGGAATATATCCCATGGCATTGAGAATGATACCGATGAAAAACGTTAAAAAAAGCATCGCCGAAATTATGGATTTAAATTTAAATGCGCAGCCAAATATTTTCCGGTATACGAATTTTCTACTTTAGCCAGTTCCTCTGGTACGCCTTCAAATACTACACTACCACCACCATCTCCTCCTTCAGGACCAATGTCAATAACCCAATCGGCACATTTGATCATATCCATATTGTGTTCGATAACCAAAATGGTATTACCTTGCTCTATAAGGGTATTTAATGCTTTTAACAGTTTTTTAATGTCATGAAAGTGCAAACCGGTAGTCGGCTCATCAAAAATAAATACGGTTTTATTGGCATTATTCCCTTTAATAAGAAACGACGCCAATTTAATCCGCTGCGCTTCACCACCTGATAAAGTGTTTGATGATTGACCCAAATGCACATAACCTAAACCTACATCCACTAATGGATTTAATTTATTCAGGATTTTTTGTTCGTCTTTAAAGAAATCAACCGCCTCATCAATGGTCATATCCAAAATTTCAGAAACATTTTTTTCTTTATAATTAACATCCAATACCTGTTGTTTAAACCGTTTGCCATTGCAAGCTTCACAAGGCAGGTAAATATCGGCCATAAACTGCATTTCGATCTTCACCTCACCCTCACCCTGGCAAACATCGCAACGGCCACCCTCTACGTTAAAGGAGAAGGCTGCAGGCTTTAGTCCGGCGGCCTTTGCAGCAGGCAAACCAGAGAAAAGCGCACGGATGTCATCCCAGGCTTTAACATAAGTAACCGGATTAGAACGGCTGGAACGGCCGATTGGATTCTGATCTACCAGTTCTACTGCACTTACCAGGTCATAATTACCAAAAATACCGTCATAAGCACCCGTTTGTTCACCTGCATAATTTCCGATCGCTTTTTGTAGCGCCGGATATAAAATCTTTTTCACCAAACTGGTTTTACCCGATCCTGAAACGCCACTTACCGCAGTAAAAACCCCTAGCGGAAATTTAACATCTACATTTTTCAGGTTGTTTTCCCTTGCGCCTTTAATCAGTATGTGATCTTTCCACTTACGGCGTTTCGAAGGAATGGCAATTTTCTCAATTCCAGCCAGGTAACGACCTGTTAAACTATTTTTATCTTTTAAAATCTCTTCATAGTTACCGCTGAAAACCAGGTTACCGCCATGCGTACCCGCCTCCGGACCGATATCGATAATGTAATCAGCGGCACGCATCATTTCTTCTTCGTGTTCTACCACCAAAACCGTATTACCTACATTGCGGAGCGATACCAATACCTCTATCAGTTTATTGGTATCGCGTGGATGCAAACCGATACTGGGTTCATCCAGCACATAAACCGAGCCCACTAGGCTACTGCCTAAAGATGTTGCCAGATTAATTCTTTGCGATTCTCCTCCCGATAAAGTGTTCGATAAACGGTTTAAGGTAAGGTATCCCAAACCCACATTGTTTAAATACAGGAAACGGTTGTTGATCTCTGCGAGTAAACGTTTGGCAATTTTAGCGTCGTTTACACCCAATTTTAATTCATTAAAAAAGGCCAGTGCTTTCGATAGCGGCAACAGCACCACATCAATAATCGATTTTTCAGCAATTTTAACGTATGAGGCATCTTTACGCAAACGCGAGCCCTTACAATCAGGGCAGGTGGTTTTACCGCGATAGCGCGATAACATGACACGGTACTGGATTTTATAAGTCTGCTCTTCCAATTCCTTGAAAAATGCGTCCAAACCGGAAAAATATTTGTTACCCGTCCAAAGTAGCTGCTGTTCTTTTTCAGTAAGTGCACTGTATGGACGGTGGATCGGAAAATCAAATTTGGGTGCAGCTTTAATAAAGTTTTGCAACCAGACGTTCATTTTTTCGCCACGCCACGGGGCGATGGCATTATCATAAACACTTTTACTCTTGTCAGGAATTACCAGATCTTCGTCGATGCCGATAACGTTCCCGTATCCTTCACACCGTTTACAGGCACCATAAGGATTGTTGAAAGAGAAAAAGTTAGGCGTAGGTTCTTCAAATTTTATTCCATCCAGTTCAAAGCGGTCACTAAAATGTTTCGTTGTTCCCTGTGCTTCTACATAACAATCGCCTTTACCCTCAAAAAAAGCGGTCTGCGCCGAATCGGCCAGCCTACTTAATGTTTCTTCTTCCTGGTTGGTTACAATACGATCGATCAGGATCTGAACGGTTTTATCATCAGTAAGTTCTTCGTCTTTAAAATCAGCATCATCTAAAATAGATTCTATTTTTTCTATTTTATTGTTAATCAGAACCCGTAGAAATCCTTTCTGTAATAAAATTGCGAGTTCTTCTTTAATTGTACGGTTGTTATGCGGATATAGCGGACAAAAAATGGTTACCGTTGTATCTTCAGGCATGGCATTTACATAATCTACTACCGTACTTACCGAATCCTTTCTCACTTCCTTGCCAGAAACAGGCGAAATGGTTTTTCCTATACGAGAAAAAAGCAATTTCAGATAATCATAAATTTCGGTTGAGGTACCCACTGTAGAGCGTGGATTGGAAGTAATTACCTTTTGTTCGATAGCAATTGCCGGGGCAATACCCTTAATATAATCAACATCCGGTTTATTCATCCGGCCCATAAACTGGCGGGCGTATGCTGATAAACTTTCTACATATCGGCGTTGCCCTTCTGCATATAAAGTATCAAATGCAAGTGAAGATTTACCCGAACCAGACATGCCCGTTACCACCACAAGTTTATTTTTTGGAATGGCAACATCAATGTTTTTTAGGTTGTGCACCCTTGCACCTTTTATGATAATATTTTTATGCGGATCTTTTTCGGCCTCTTTTTTGCTCATGTATGATAAAGAATATAAATATATAACCCCAGAATGTGGTTAGGGTTTTTAGAAGATACAAAAATAGGGTACTCAGGCGGTTAATTTATTTTTTATCATTTTATTTTTTGTTTTTTGATAAAAAAATAACTTTCTTTGAACATTAACAACCTCAAAACCAAACTAACACATATCAAAAAAACATAGGAGATAAGCTATAGAAATTAAACATCTACAAATTAATTTTTAGCAAACAGTACGGGATTTAGTGTAGGTAAACCTATGAATTTACAATCATATAATGATCAGGACCTGGTAAAGGTATATATTGCCGGGAACGAGAATGGATTGCAGGAACTTCTTAGAAGACATAAAAGTAAAATTTATACCTCTATCTACTTATTGGTAAAAGACCAATATCTGGCTGAGGATATATTTCAGGATGCTTTTATTAAAGTGATCAATACCCTGCGATCAGGAAGATATAACGAGGAAGGTAAATTTTTGCCTTGGGTAATGCGTATTGCGCATAACCTGGTTATCGATTATTTCAGGAGAGAAAAGAGAACACCGATCATCACCAGTGCGGATGGGATGGATGTATTTAATATGCTACACTTTTATGATGAGAGCGCAGAAGATAAAATGCTTCGCGATCAAACCCATAAAGATTTAAAAGCGATGATCCATTTATTGCCAGATGAGCAGAAAGAAGTGCTTTTGATGCGCCATTATGCCGATTTAAGCTTCAAGGAAATAGCAGATCTAACTGATGTCAGCATTAACACAGCCCTGGGCCGTATGCGTTATGCATTGAGTAACCTGCGTAAAATGCTCAAAACAAAAGAGATGACCTACAAAGGGTAGTAAAAATGTTACATATTTTTTTTTAGGGTTTGAAATAAAGCATCTGAACTATCGTTAAGTTTATAAAACTTATCACATTCAGTTGCTTATGACAAAAACCTCTACATCAAAAAACAATGTAAATTTACCTACACCTAACATGTTTCAGCCAATAACTGATATGGAATCTGATGCAGAAATCGACTTATTTTATGATCAAATAAAAAGCAAGTTAGATACGCTGGTTAAAGATCCTCAAGACGAAACCATCAATAAGATTTTAGCATACAGCAGGTCGTTATAAAATTTGCAATGTAGAAGAGGCTGTCTCAAAAGTGAGGCGGTCTCTTTTATTTTAGGATGATTTTGGTTATCTTAAAGGCATGGGAGGCAAAGTAGTCTTTAAGGAATATGATCCTGACCAGTTAACTTTTTTACCTTACAAACTGGAAGAATTGGTGCCGTCAGCTCATCCGGTACGGATCGTTAAACAAGTGCTAGATGCGGTAGATGTTAAACCGATCAACCGCAAGTATAAAGGCGGAGGCGCGTCAAGCTTTCATCCGCGGTTAATGCTGAAGTTGCATGCAGCACATCGGTGATGGTCACAGGGCCACTTCATCAGGGTTTGTGCAATTGACCAGCCGTTACCGGGCGCAGAACTGTAAAGGTTGTCCGATGCGGGGTGTTTGCCATGACGGGCAGGGTAACCGCATCGTCGAGATTAATCATAGCCTGCGCTTGCACAAGCAGGCGGCCAAAGAAAGGTTAAATACAGAACAAGGCATCAAATACCGAAAGCGAAGAGCCGCTGATGTAGAACCGGTGTTCGCAAACCTGAAGCATAATCATGGCTTCAGGCGCTTTCTGCTGAAAGGAATATCCAAAACCGAGGTCGAAATAGGTTTGCTGTCCATCGCACACAACCTCAGAAAGTGGAAAGCCTGAGAAAAAAGGCTTTTTATCCCCAAAAAACAAGCGCCAAACAAGAACGCATCTCCAAATTAAGCCATTACGGTCCGGCTTGACTAATAGCCTATCTTAATCCCCTAAAACAAAAAACCGCCCCATAATTGACTTATGAGACGGCTTCTTTTTTATAGTTCAGTAGCCATTGATTCATCAGTAGTAAAATTGTAAATCGCCAACTGATAATCGATAACTGCTAATTGCTAACCGAATTATGGTTTGAATCGGTTAACCTCAAATCGCTCCTCCATTCGTCATCCTGAGGGATAATTTATCTTATAAAAATCAATATAATTGATAATAGATTTAATGGAAATAAATCTTCCAGGAAGGATCGTCATTGCGAAAAGGCTTTTTCAGCCGACGAAGCAATCTTTGCAGCAAGCATTAATAGCAGGATAGATTGCTTCGTCGTTCCTCTCCTCGCAATGACGACTTTTTTAGGTATCCTGTCAATGGTAGGGATAATTTATCTTGTAAAAATCAATATGATTGACAGAAGTATTTAATGGAAATAAGCCTCTGGGAAGATCGTCATTGCGGGAAGACTTTTCCAGCCGACGAAGCAATCTTTGCGGCAAGCATTACTAGCAGGATAGATTGCTTCGTTGTTCCTCTCCTCGCAATGACGACTTTTTTAGGTATCCTGTCAATGGTAGGAATAATTTATTGTATAAAATCAATGTTATTGACAGAAGTTCTTACAGCAAGGATCATTAGCAAAGATTGCTTCGCCGCTTCTCTCCTCGCAATAACGATTTTTTTTCGGATACCCTGTCAATGATAAGTTGTTTCAAGGTGTGGCATCCGGGGTTAATGCAAACTGCTAATTGAAAATTGTAATAATGGTTAATTCTAAATAGGTTAAACGTAAACATCCTCCCCCACCCAACACCATCCGTCTTCCATCCAACATCTTCCATTGCCCACATAAATGGCCCAATTTTTACAATCCCTACCATAAAAAGCCCTACCTTTGCATAGTGTAATTTTAACACTAAGGGCATAATGAACAAGAATTTACTTCCACTTACTTTAGGCGGTTTGGGCATCGGTATTACTGAATTTGTAATGATGGGTCTATTACCTGATATCGCTAAAGACCTAAAAGTAACCATTCCGCAGGCCGGGCATTTAATTTCTGCTTACGCGTTAGGCGTGGTAATCGGCGCCCCCTTGTTAATTATGATTGCGGGTAAATATCCACCCAAAAAAATATTGATGGCCTTGATGATCATGTTTACGGTCTTCAATGCCTTTTCCGCATTCGCACCTACTTTCAACATTCTTTTTATCTCCAGGTTACTTTCAGGCTTGCCTCACGGGGCATTCTTCGGTGTAGGATCAGTAGTGGCCAGCAGAATAGCAGAAAAAGGGAAAGCTGCACAGGCCGTATCGCTAATGTTTATGGGCCTAACCATTGCCAATATTGTAGGCGTACCACTAGGCACTTTCATCGGCCATAATTTCTCCTGGCGTATCTCTTTTGCAGTGGTAGTATTTGTAGGCTTGATAACATTATTAAGTTTAAAATTATGGCTACCTGCTTTGGAAGCCACGAAAAACCGCGATTTAAAAGCTGAATTAAGTTTCTTCAAAAAAAGAGAAGCCTGGATCATCATTTTTATGATTTCTATCGGAACAGGTGGACTATTTACCTGGTACAGTTATATTGCACCTTTAATGACAGATGTTGCAGGCTTTTCATCAAATGCAGTAACCTATATATTAATGCTGGCGGGCTTAGGCATGATGTTCGGCAATTACGTTGGCGGCCGTTTGGCCGATAAATTTTCTCCAGCCAAAGCATCTGCAGCTTTATTGCTCACGATGGTGGTTACCTTAACCATTGTTCATTTTGTATCCGCGAACCAACCTTTGGCGTTAATCATGACTTTTATTACGGGTGCTGTCGCTTTTTCATTGGCTGCCCCTATCCAGATGTTGATGATCCAAAGTGCCAAAGGCTCTGAAATGTTGGCGGCCTCTGCCAGCCAGGCGAGTTTTAACATTGGTAATGCGTTAGGCGCTTTCTTTGGCGGACTGCCACTGGTTTATGGCTTTGATTATACCTCACCGGCTTATGTGGGTGCAGCTATGGCTTTGGTGGGCGCTTTGTTTGCCTTCTGGCTCATTAAAAGCAATCAGGGCGCAACCGAAAAGGCTAAAGTGCCGGCTACTTCTTTTCATTAAAGCAATGATTGAGTGAGAGCATGACTGAGTTGGAAAATACAAGTCATTCTCTCATTCAAAACCCACAGCATCCAACCACCTCATCTTAAAATTGTGTGGACTCATGCTTTCTCCTTACCTGATCTCTCAGCCTACCTAATGCCAAACCCATTGATATTCCATAAAAAGACTCCACTTTATTTAGATTTGCCGAAAAACCAACAGTAAGTGAAGCGGTTCCATCCAGATAAATACCATACTTGATTTCCATTGGCAAAGCAATCGCTCTCCTTACGATCCTTTCATATACATAATTGCTGAACAGGCATCCGCCCGGCCGGTCACAATCATCGTACAAAAATGCGCCGCGGCTGATCTGATTAGCCATCGCCAGGCCTGTTCCTAACCTCAGATAATGGTAACGGTTTAACGTATAACTTTTCCCTGCCAAAACACTAATGTCAGAAACACGAGGCTCCGGCAATCCGCCAAAGTAAAATATCCTGACCCGCCTAACGCCCGATGTTTTAACCGATATAAAATTATTTCTTTTTTGCAGGAAAATATCTATATCACTGTACAACCGCCCGTTTCCACCGCCACCTAAATTAAAACCCAGACCGAAATAGGTTTTACGTTTTTGGTGCAAGGTATCCCGCTGCGCAACAACTAACCCCGTAATGCAAACGCAAAGCAAAAATAAGATATACTTTTTCATATGATTAAAGCATTTTAGAACTAAATACCACACCTAAACCCACTGTAGCAAAAGTTTTTTGCCTGTTCGCATTACCGTTTACCGACACAGAAACCCCAACACCATCGACAAAACGATAGATATATCTGGCTTCAGCAACAATTCCAGCTGAATTTTTCTGTATAATTTTATCCCTCATCGTTTCACCATTAGATTGATCGTACTTTTTAAGGTCAGCAATTACAGCCATACCAGCACCAAACTCGAAACGATGATTGGAATTTAACTTGAACCCTTTACCTAAAACAAGGGCCAATTCCGAAAAACCCGGAACGGTTGTTTTCTCACCATTAACATTTACTTCATAAGTATCCTGCAACACCGATGACATTTTAAACTTGAGATAAGAACCTGGTTTATGATACCCAATAAAACCCGATAAAAGTGGTTTTTGTAATGTTGCGGCACCGAACTCCAAACCAACACTTAAATTCCGAAAAAAATCACCATAATCTTCTTGTGATTTAGCCACATTGCCAAGCAGAGCTAAACCTAAAACCAGAGAAAGCCTTTTCATACTATTTTGAGTTTACTCTTTTGAAATGATAAGAAATGTCGTAGGAATAGCCGAGCATAAAAAAGAATAAAATAGCTCCGGTATTGTCAATAGCATGATTTAGAATAAGGCCGCCATCTTTAGCTAACCCTATTCGGGTTTTCTCGCTTTCGGAGCCTCCTAAAATATAAGGGATACCTTGTAAGGTAACAGACTTATTTCCTAACAATAACATGCCCCGAGACTGTAGCTTAAATGATAACCTTACAGAATCTTTATTTAAGCCATTTTCCTTAAAAAGAAAGTTAGCCTGATCACCTGAAACCTGAACGACCACATGACAATTGGCAAGTATATCAAAACTGATCTGGCTTTTACTCACATATTGATGAAACTGGCGATTCCTGGGTGAATAAGCCTGCAGACCGGCAGTACTAGTCTTCTGATAAAACGAGTCTGGATATAATTGATAGGTACCTGAAAGCATTGACAAGTTCTTTTCGGTCAATCTGACTTTATAATGCCTGATAGGACCGTCAGAGAACGAGGCGCAACCCGAGAGCGAACAGCAGCAGGCGAGCGCTAAAATAGTAGTTGTAATTTTCTGATCAATTCCAAAGGTATGACCATTTGGGGTTGTGGAGTTTGGGCGTTGCATATCCATTTGATGTAATTTAGTTTATGATCAAATCTAAGACACCAAATAACCCTCAAAAAATCTTAAAGATTATATATGATTAAACAAAAAATCTTTAAATACAATAATTTAGTTCGAACAGTAATTATCAATTATCTTTTATAAATTACATTAATTAAACAACCCATTTAGTTACTAAAAAGCAGAATATTCCACCTAAAAATTAATCTTCATGAATAATCAGCAAGCATTATTTTTCCAGGCCATAAAATCTTCATTGCCCGATTATCAAAACCTGGCATTAAGTATAGCAGAAGAATTAGGGATCAGCACAAATGAGGCTTATAAAAAAATAAGAGGCGACAGCAACCTTACCTTTCAACAGATCATCAAACTCTCTGACTGTTTCGATGTTCCATTTCTGTACAGTCCGAAGAATTCTCTTTCTGTTACTTTTAGCTATTTAAGTGTAAACGAAGATCTGGATATGGTAAACTACCTGCGCAATCTGCTGGAGAACATTAAAGCCATTAAAAAAAGTAAGGAGAAACACATCACCATCACCACGGATGACATCACCTTGTTTCATTTTTTCAAATACCCCGAACTTACCAGCTTTAAACTCTTCTTTTGGGCAAATAGTGCCAATAACTATGGGAAATCTTTTAGCGCTCCCATTCTATCCGATGAGATTACCGAAATTTCCCAGGAGCTGCACGCTGCTTACCTGGAAATACCGAGTACCGAAATATGGTCGAAAGATACCGTAACGGGTACACTTGAGCAAATCAGGTATGCATTCGAAGCAGGCCATCTTACCGACACCGAACTGGCTATAAAGATTGTGGAACAGGTAAGGTATTGCCTTACTGACATGAATATGTATGCCATTAGCAGCAAAAAAACCATTGACCCCAACCATACCTTCAACTGGTACAGTTGCGATGTACTGGGAAGCATTGCTTACCTGGTTGATTTTAAAGACCGTATGACCTGCTACAACAGGTTTAATACTTTTAATTACTTAAAAACAGAAGACCATGCTTATTGCAGGCAAACCAAACAATGGATGCAGGGCCTGATTATGAAATCGGTTTCCTTTAGTGGCCAGGGCGAAAAACACCGCAACAAGTATTTATATCATGCGTTTGCCGAATGCGATAAATTGCTGAAAGAAATAACCAGGCATTAACCTGGCACATTATACCTTAATAATTAAGGATTAAGCCAGCGCCAAAACCCATATCGCTGTCATAATGAGCAGAAATCCCCATGTATTTAGTGGTAATGAATTTAAGTCCGCCCATAAATTCTTTATCACTATTTACCATAAAACTTGCCCTTAAACGCCTGGAAACAGGTATGTCTTCACGCATTAACTGCAGGCGGACATTACCATTATGATATACTTCTGCCTGTGCAATAACCAACATAGGCAAGGTATAGGCAAGTCCCAAACTAAACATGCTTCTATTGTCTTTTGTATTTTTCTGGCCAAAAATATTACTTTCCTGTTTAGTTACATCCATTTTCCGGTACCGCCAATCGAAACCGACAAAAGGCATTAACCATTGCATCCGATCGATGTACCGGCCAACATGGGTTTCGGTTTCAAAGCCGTGCATTTTAGTATAACCCAGGCGCCACTCGGTTCCGATACGCCAGCGTGTGTTGGCCAGCATGGCCATGCCATCATTTCCGTTACTGGCAAAATCATTTTCAGCCATAAAATGGAACATCCTGTCATCAGCAAAAAGCTTTCGCTGTGCCAGCCTGGGATTGGGAATTTCAGGGTTTGGAGGCGAGTTTTCATAGCTAAAAATCCTACCCATACCGCTCATCATATGGTACAGAATATGGCAGTGAAAAAACCAGTCACCACTTTCTGAAGCGCGAAACTCAATGGTATCACGCTCCATGGGCATAATATCAAGTACGTTTTTTAAAGGCGCGTAATCGCCCTGTCCATTAATTATCCTGAAATCGTGCCCATGCAGATGCATGGGATGGCGCATCATGCTGTTGTTGTATAGAATGATGCGCAGGTTTTCACCTTTTCTGATCAGGATTTTATCTGCTTTAGAAATCGTTTTATTATCCAGGGTCCAAACATAACGGTTCATATTGCCCGTTAGCTGAAACTCCATCTGCCGGGAGGGTGCTTCCGGCAGAACCGTTTTTTCGGGTGCACGCAGCATATTGTAATTTAATGTTTTGAGTGATGCTTTCATCCCACCGCCATCACCCATATCATGGCCTTTATGTGCATCAGCTACAGCGGTATCTCCGCCACTGCGATCCAGCTCAGCATACATAACGCCATTCATATCCATTACCTGATTCTGCATTTTCATGCCATCCATCTGCACCATATTACCATTCATGTCCATCATCTCATTCATCATTTTCATGCCTTCGAAATACTTCAGTCTGGGTAGTTTCTGAGCGCTCACCTGCTGTCCACTGCCCAGCCACAGGGATGCCGATCCGGTGCGGTCTTCAGGCGTAACCAAAAACTCATAGCTTTTATTTTCAGGAATGGTTACAACTACATCATAAGTTTCAGATACGGCAATCATCAGCCGATCTACCTCAACAGGCGTCACATCGTTACCATCACTGGCCACTACTGTTATTTTACCACCGGCATAGGTGAGCCAAAAATAGCTGGAGGCCCCACTGTTAGCAATGCGCAACCTGATCTTATCGCCCGCCTTCAGTTTGTTTGGCACCTGGTACTGATTTTTTCCATTTACTAAAAACGCTTCATAATACACATCACTCACATCCATAGCAGTCATCCGTTTCAGTTCGTTGGTGAGTTTGGTTTTAAAGTGTCCGCCTTTTATGGCTTCAGCATAACTTTGCGTTGTACCTTTTTTGATGGCGAACCAATCGTTCGCATTGTGTAACCGCCTGTCCACTTCATGAGGCTTCATATTGGTCCACTCACTTAAAACTACAGGTACCGTGGGCATAACCGGCTCTTTTCTTTTATTTAAAATCATCGCGCCATACATGCCAATCTGCTCCTGCAAACCCGAGTGACTATGGTACCAATGGGTACCGTTCTGTATGATCGGAAAACGGTAAACATGGGTTTCATTTGGTTTGATGGGCATTTGTGTAAGGTAAGGAACGCCATCATAGCGGTTAGGCAAAAATAGTCCGTGCCAATGTAATGAGGTTGATTCTTTTAGTTTATTGTGCACATATATTTCTGCAGTATCGCCTTCGGTAAAGGTTAGCGTTGGCATGGGTATCTGTCCGTTAACTGCAATTGCGCTTTTAGGTTTCCCGCCAAAAGTTACCGTTGTATCGGCAACGTACAGATCATATCGTACAACTCTGGGCAGCCTGCTCTCGCTTAAAGCTGTAACAGCGCTTGCTTTCTGAAGAGTTTTTCCGGGGCCGGCTGCTTCTGTCGTACTATGTTGATGTTGGGCAAAAGCGGCGCTGTAAAGCAAAATAGCCAGGCAACAAACTAAAATAAACTTCATGTTATCGTGTATTTTTATTTAAGTACTTCGGCTATCTTGCCACAACTCAACATTCTATTACCATAATATGGATTTTTGATCACCTCGTCTTCGCTTAACCAATAGCTTTTTTTCATCGGACAATAATCATAATAAACAGGTTTATCGTTTAGTTTTACTGCTTTTACCAGGGCATAAAAATCGGCTGATAAGGAAGAGAAATCATTTCTTTGGTGTCCAATATCTTCACTCCCGGCGATGTGCCCGGCATCAAATAATATTTTGTCGCGCAATACTTTCGAAGCATTGGTTCTTTCGTTTGCCTTTATTGCATTAATGAATTGAGTAGCCTTTGCACCAGCCAAACCTGCATTACTGCTGATTAAAGCCTCTTTAATCTCGTAGTAGGCCTGCAGAGGATTAAGCCCTACTGTTTTTTCTTGTGCTGACAGGTCGCCAGCTACAACCAGTAAAAGGACATGGAGGATCCAGAATTTAATTAAAATTTTCATTTTGCGCTTAAATTTTAAACAAAACTAGCGGTATGGCCTTTAGTAACTTTACACTTTTAGCGGAAATGTTTACATAATTATTGGATTGAGGTAGGCCAGACATTGACTATTGAGGAATTAAATGGTTTGTTTAAACAATTATAAAAGGATTCGACTGTGCTGGCAGGTAGCGGTGGTATCTTTTCTTTTTTTTGGAAACGGACGTTCTGTAATTCTTCGGTGGCAGCAGTCCCGTTATCCGCTTTATCCCGACAGAAAAAGTCGGGATGCCCGCTCCTACCGGGTTTATTGAACAAGGGTTACGGCAAAAATGGCAAGATCCTTTTAGTAATACCCCACTAGTCTTCAACCTACAGTCCTCGCTGGCTATAGGCTATTCCACTTAATCCGGGTTTAGGAACAAGGGCCGTACGTACTGAAGACCTTAAAAATGGAATACTAAATTACCTACCCAGCCTCGGTTGAAGCGCTATCCTGCAGTAACGAGGTATCCCGAATTTTTGGGAAAGCGTAGAAGGGGAAAACGGGAACAAACCTTAATCTTAACAGCAAATTGCGCTCCCATTTAAAGCCAGTTAATTTCTTTACATGCCCCTTCAACCCTTTCAGGCTGAATTTTCTATAAAATTTCTTCTGTCCATCTTACATCATCCATGTTACTTAATCCATCCTACCTAATCCATCTTACATCACCCACGTTACTTAATCCATCTTACATCACCCATCTCACATTTAGCACATTGCATTTTCCATCTTTAACCTATATTTGCACATGCTTAAAAAAGAACGCTACAAACTTTTTGTAGAACATTTTTCGGCCAGGCAGCCTGATGCAGAAACCGAGTTACACTATAATAACCCTTATCAGCTTTTGGTAGCAGTAATCCTTTCAGCGCAATGTACCGATAAGAGGGTGAATATGGTAACGCCAGCTCTTTTTCAGCGCTTTCCCAATGCCAAGGCTTTAGCTGAGGCTACACCCGATATAGTTTTCGATTATATCAGAAGCATCAGCTACCCCAACAACAAGGCAAAACACCTGGTAGGAATGGCCAACATGCTGTTGAATGAATTTAATGATGTGGTTCCCTCGGAAGTTAACGACCTGCAGAAAATGCCAGGCGTAGGACGCAAAACAGCCAATGTAATTGCATCGGTAATTTACAATGCACCGGCAATGGCAGTTGATACCCATGTTTTCCGCGTGGCCAACCGCCTGGGTTTAACCAATGGCAAAACCCCACTGGCAGTTGAAAAGGACCTGGTCAAAAACCTTCCAGAACACGATATCCATATCGCCCATCACTGGCTTATTCTTCACGGACGCTACGTTTGTGTAGCCCGAAACCCGAAATGTGAGGTGTGTGAAATTACCTACATGTGCAGGTATTTTGAACGCTTAACTGCGCAAAACGAAAGAGATAAATTAAAAGCCTAAAAATATTTTAAATTTACTATTGACATTAGCTAAAAAAGCCTTACATTAGCTAAATATTTTAGCATTATAAATATCAAACATTTAGCATATTAGCCGATAATCAATTATATTTACGTAATCAATGAAAAAAGAAATGAGCACTGCAAATCCAGATAAATTAAAAGCCCTTCAGCTTACTTTAGATAAACTAGAGAAATCATACGGTAAAGGTACCATCATGAAACTTGGCGATACTGCTGTTGAACCGATAGACTTTATTTCTACCGGATCAATCAGTTTAGATATTGCTTTAGGCATTGGCGGTATTCCAAAAGGACGTATCATCGAGATTTATGGACCAGAATCTTCCGGTAAAACAACTTTAGCTACACACATCATTGCCGAAGCACAGAAAAAAGGCGGTATCGCTGCTTTTATCGATGCGGAGCATGCTTTCGATCAGTTTTATGCCAAGAAACTAGGCGTAGATACCGATAACCTTTTAATTTCTCAACCCGATAACGGTGAGCAGGCATTGGAAATTGCAGATAATTTAATCCGCTCCGGCGCTATAGATGTAATCGTAATTGACTCTGTTGCAGCTTTGGTTCCTAAAAGTGAAATTGAAGGTGAAATGGGCGACAGTAAAATGGGTTTACATGCCCGTTTGATGAGTCAGGCTTTACGTAAATTAACCGGAACGATTTCCAAAACCGGATGTTGCTGTATCTTTATCAACCAGTTACGTGATAAAATCGGCGTAATGTTCGGTAACCCTGAAACCACAACCGGTGGTAACGCTTTGAAATTTTATGCATCGGTACGTTTAGATATCCGTCGTATTTCACAAATCAAAGACTCTGACGAAGTTTCCGGTAACCGTGTTAAAGTAAAAATTGTTAAAAATAAAGTGGCTCCTCCTTTCCGTATTGCAGAATTTGATGTGATGTTTGGAGAAGGTATTTCCAAAAATGGCGAGATTATCGACTTAGGTGTCGATTTTGGCATCATCAAAAAAGCAGGCTCATGGTTCTCTTATGGAGATACCAAGCTGGGACAAGGCAGAGATGCAGTAAAACAATTATTGAGCGACAATCCTGAACTTGCAGAGGAACTGGAAAATAAGATCAAAACCGAAGTAACGGGCGAGCATCTGGCAGAAAAATAAGCCTGATCAATTTAATCTGTGAATATAGAAAAAGCGTCCTGATTTTAAAATCAGGACGCTTTTTTATTCCAACATCTGGTTAATAACTAACTGAAATACCAAAATTTACCGAAGTACCTCTCCCTTTTGAATAAAAACCCGGCTGCATAAACCATTGCGCCCTGGCCGGGAAATAATCCTGGTTAAAAATGTTATCAATACCCAGAGTAAGCCTGGTGTTCTTTTTTACCTGATAAATACCCGCAAAACTGAATAAATGATAAGCTTTAACAGCACCTTCATTACCGTTATACACGCCATTGCTGTTTTTTTCAAACCTGTTACGCGAATTGATACCGGTGTAATTTAAGGTCAAGTCCAATACTTTTAACGGACTATAGGTAACTGAAGCCGTAACTTTTGGCGCGGAAATGCGGCGACCATTGAGGTACATGTCAACGGCATCGTTAAACTTTCCATTCTTGTCAATATCGCGCTTACCTTCAGTATAACTGTAACTTGCAGATAGACCTAACTGATCAAAAAGGTGATAATCGGCCGCCAACTCAAAACCATAAATCTTTTCAGGGTTTCTTGCGGTATTGAAAAGCCCGGTAGCAGGATCATAAACTACTTCGATACCCAGTTTGGATGTACTGATATAACCCGACGCAGAAAATGTTAATCCAGCGACTTTGCTTTCAAAGCCAGCCTCATAATTATTAACCTTCACCGCATCGGTATTGATCTTGTCAATGCTGTTTACCTTGGCATCACGTAAAGCCAATCCAATATCCATCACAGAAAAACCCTGAGCGAAACTTACAAAAGGGCTGAATAAATTAAATTGATTATACCTTAAACCTGCATTAAAGAGATAAGTGCTGTATTTTAAATTTCCCCCTGTTACATCAAAAGATGGTGTGATGGTTGAATTGTTTGCACCAGTGGTTCTTAAGGTACGGTAATCATCAACGGCTATATTTACATTTTCGTAACGCAAACCTGTTTTAAAAACCAGTTTACCTAAAATGTTGAAATTTGCCTGTGCGAAGGGTGCGATGTTGGTCATATCCATTGTAGGCACCCATACCCTACCATCAACCAGTGGCTGCGCCGTTTTATCTTTCATGAAATCTGCACCATAGGCCAGATTCATTTTCAAAGAGTTGAGGTTAAGTATTGGTGTTTCGAGAAATAAACGCGCGCCTCTTTTATCGTTTTTGGCCAGCGATTGACCATCACCCCCATCAAAACGACCTAAAGAGACATAGAACACATCTTTTCGGGTTTCATAATAAACATCTGCATGCACGCTGGAATGCAGAAAGGTGCTATCAATCTTATATGATAGATTTAGATTATGGTTGTAATCAACCCCTGTCGGAATCCCAAGTGGTTTTCCCAGTACCGCTGTTGCTTTCTGACCGGTTGCGAGGTTACCGTTTACCAAAGTAAAATTGCTGTTTTGCAAACTGCTGTAGGTATTATAGGAAAGCTGAATACGCTGATTTTTTGCTGGCACATAACCGAATTTAGCAAAAGCATTGTAAGTGTCTGTTTCGCCAAGACTATAGTTTGGCCCCACCACATCACCTTTTGCATCTTTATATTCACCGGTTTGCTCATACATACCGCTAAACACGTAGTCGAATTTACCTAATTTCCCATAAAACATCTGGCTAATTCTACCTCCTTCTGAGTTTTTGATCTTAACCAACGATCCATTTAAATTAAGCTGGGTTTTACCTGCAAACCTGGCCGCTGTATCCGGAACCATGGTGATGTAATTTACCAGACCTCCGGCAGCACCATTACCATAAATGGCAGTGGCTCCTTTTACCACTTCAATACGTTCGAGCACCGATGGATCTATGGATCTTAAATCCACCTCTGCATTTCTTAATGGCGATGATTGGGATACACCATCGATCATCACCAGCATGGGGCGGCCCCTTAAGTTTTGCCCTACATTATTTCCGGTTTGCGCCGTAGGCGCAAAACCAGGCACCTGATTAGCCAATATTGTGCTTAAATCGGGTACAATAGCCAACTCTTTTTCCAGTTTCTGCTTATTTACAATAGTCACTGAAGTGGTGACATTTTTAATGTTTTCCGGCTTTCTCGAAGTCGAAATCAACACATCATCTAAAGTATTGGGTACTGGTTCCAGTATAAAATTTATAACCGTATCGGCCTGAATTGAAGAAAATTGCTGTACAAATGTTTTATATCCAACCGCAGTCAACTGGACACTGAAGGGCACGCCACTTTTAATATACATTGTATAATAACCTTTGCTATCGGCCTGGGTTTTCTGGCCCGGCAACAAAATGGTTGCGTACGGAATTCCGCTACTTTTATCCCTGATGTATCCTTCAATCTTCACATTTTGGCCATACGCCAAAAGAAGTTGACACATCAGGATGGTCATGATCAGTATAATTTTTTTCATCTATCTTTAATTTTCGCCAAAGATAGAAAATAGACGCTAATAAGAATAGGTCTAAATAAGAATTAGAACATCTAATTGTTTTGACTGAAAATAGCATTGAAGTCCTTGGTTACATAAACAATAACCAAAAGCGCGGCAATCACCAAGGCACCCAGGATAATTACGCCCCAGCTTCCTTTCAGCTTGTTTTTATCTTTTCTGATTAACCAGTATATCAGGCCGATTAAAGGTACCGCACAGATAATCCAAAATATTAATGATGCTCCAGTCATATATGTATTTAATTTAATAGTTTTTATTGGTTCGAAGTCGGATGTCCGAAGTCGGATGCCGAATCGGAAGTCAAGGTGTTAATCCATTCAAGGGGCTATAATCCACATCCGTTTTTTGTATGCAATTTTCAGTTCACAGTTGCCGGTCTCCAGTTTTCAATTTCTGTGCTTTAAGAGCTATAATCCCCTAAGCAGGCGTCATCCTGATCCGATAGCTTCGGATTTATTTCGGGATCTATCCACAGCATTAATCATCATGGCGTCCTTTACATCAGCCTGCAACCAGCTATCGTTTTAAGGTTGATTCCCTGAAAAGAGATAACTAATGAATCAGTCAATAATATGGTTGTTAGACTATTCGTTCTAAACCAATGACTAATGAACCAATGACCAATGAACCAATGACCCAGCTTTAAAACTCCATCCGTGCCATTGGAGCAACATCCTGCCCTACAAAATCCTGTTTCAGATATTTGTGGTAACCAGCAATGGCAATCATGCCCGCATTATCCGTACAGTATTGAAAAGCCGGTATGTAAATCTTCCAGCCCAGCTCGTCGGCAGTTTGTTGCAAACCGTTCCGTAAACCAGAGTTTGCCGAAACACCTCCTGCAATAGCTATTTCATTTATTCCGTACTGTTTTGCAGCTTTTTTTAATTTGTTTAGCAAAATCTGCACAATACTATGTTGAACCGATGCACAAATATCATCTAAATTTTCGGCAATAAAAGCAGGGTTCTCTTGCTCCTGTTTTCTGATGAAATACAAAATGGAGGTTTTGAAACCACTAAAGCTAAAATCCAGATCAGCTATTTGTGGTTCGGCAAACTTAAAAGCCAAAGGATTTCCCTGTTGTGCATGCTTATCAATCAATGGGCCACCAGGATAAGGCAAAGCCAGTAGTTTTGCGGTTTTATCAAAAGCCTCGCCTGCAGCATCGTCCAGGGTTTCGCCAATAATTTCCATATCAAAATAATCCTTTACCAGCACAATCTGTGTATGTCCGCCAGAAACAGTTAAACAGATAAACGGAAAATTTGGCTTAGGATCATCAATAAAATGCGCCAGAATATGCGCATGCATATGATTAACAGAAATTAAAGGTATATTTAAAGCTAATGCAAAAGATTTTGCAAAAGAAACACCCACTAATAATGATCCCAGTAGTCCGGGGCCACGTGTAAAAGCAACGGCATTAATGTCCTGTTTTGTAACCTGAGCATTAATTAAAGCCTGTTGTACAGCAGGCACAATATTTTGCTGATGTACCCTTGAAGCTAATTCAGGGATAACACCACCATAATTTTGATGAATTGTTTGGTTTGCAATAACATTGGCAGTAATTTTGCCGTTGTTACAAACAGCAACGGATGTATCATCGCAAGAGGATTCGATAGCAAGTATAACAGACAAATTATTTAATATTTAAGCTGCAAAATTATTAAAAAACTATTTAAAATACTCCTTTGGGTAATTGCATCAATAATTTTGCTGCTTGCGCTTCTTATTTTTTCACTCCAATTTAAGCCTGTTCAAACCTATTTTGCACAGCGGGCTGCCGCATACCTGTCTAAAGAGCTTAAAACCACAATATCAATCAAGAGTCTTTACATCAAACCATTTAAATCTATTGTACTTAAGGATTTATTGGTTTTAGATTTACAAAAAGACACTTTATTAAGCACGCCACAATTCATGGTCGATATTAATCAGTTATCCATTGATAAAAAGATTATTGATATCAATACCGTCCAAATTAATAATGGTCAGTTTTTCCTAAAGGATTTCAAAGATAAGTCTTCTAATCTCGATTTCATCATCAACTACTTCGATTCTGGTAAACCCAAGGTAAAGAAAAAGAAAAGCAAGCCTTTTGACGTCAACCTGGGCCGTCTTATTTTAAACAAGTTTGCCTTCAGGTACATCAACTACAATTCAAAAGACACCACTCAGGGTAAAAGTGTAAACTTTGATAATGTAAACGTAAAAGAGTTGAGTGGGATTTTTGAAGGGTTGGACACCAAGAAACACTTGTTGAAAACCAATATCAAAAACCTAACACTTAAAGAGCGTAGCGGGTTTTACCTCAAAAATTTAACGGCACAAACCACGGTAGACAGTAATGCCATCGAACTGAAAAACCTGCTGCTTGAAACCAACCAGAGCCGCTTAACCAACTATTACCAAATGCGGTTTAAAAGCTTTAGAGATTTTAACCATTATATCGATAATGTGCGGATGAAGGCCATCTTCAAAGACAGTCACATTACTTCAAGAGACGTTGCGTTTTTTGCGCCTGAAATGAATACCATGAAACTTGATCTGGATGTTGACGGCCAGATTACGGGCTTAGTAAATAACCTTAAAGCCAAAAAATTATCTTTAAGAACCGGAAAGGCTACCCACATTAAGGGCGATTTTATTTTGAAAGGGCTGCCGAAATGGAAAGAAACTTTTATGGATCTGAACATTGAAATGGCAGGAACAAACAAAACCGATCTTGATGAAGTGCTGGCTGGTATCACCAATAGCAAAAAGAAAATTGTTCCGGTAATTGTCAAGAAATTTGGCAACATCAACTTTAACGGAAGTTTTACTGGTTTTCAGAACGACTTTATTGCCTATGGGGAGTTTAAAACTAAACTGGGCCGTGTTGTCTCGGACGTAAACATGAAAATCGATAAAAATGAAGTTCCATCCTATACTGGAAACGTAAAAACATACGATTTTAACATCGGCGACCTGTTAGATGAGAAGAGCCTTGGCCGGATCAGTTCTTCATTATATGTGAAAGGGCGCGGAACGGAACTAAAAGATTTGACTGAAAAAATAAATGGCGATGTAACTTATATCGACTTTAACCGATATCGTTACCGTAATGTAAAGATTGATGGTACCTTCGATAAAAAATATTTTGATGGCAAGCTAAGCATTAACGACCGAAACGTTAAACTGATATTTGACGGGGGTGTTAACCTTAACCCCAAGCTACCGGTATTTAATTTTAATGCTAGCATTTCCAAAGCACGGTTAAAAGCTTTAAAATTGCTAAAGGATTCTCTGATGGTGGATGCCAAATTTACCACCAATTTTTCAGGTACCAACCTGAACAACATATCAGGCAAATTATTAATCCAGCAGATCAGGCTGCAAAACCCTAAAGGTGTTTATAGCATAGATTCTGTGCAGTTAATGGCCAATGGTAACGGCGCTAACCGTGTGCTCGATATCCGTTCGGACATTTTTGATGCCAGTATTAAAGGTGAATATGACTTAAATTCAATCGCTTCCTATTACAAGGCCATCGCCAAAACTTATGTCCCTTCCTTAAAGGCCGACATCATAAAATACAACAAGCAGATTTTTCAGTTTAACCTTCAGGTTAAAAAGTTCGAACCGCTTGCGCAGATCCTGGCGCCGGGCTTAGAATTAGAAGAAGGCGCTACCTTAACGGGAGTTTTCGATTCGCGCAATAATACCGCCACGCTAAATGGTTTTGTGAAGAAACTAAAATACAATGGGATAGTCGTTAACAATATCATCCTCGACGAAAACACCACCACACAACAACTTCAACTGATTGTAACTTCCGATCGCGTACAGCTTAACGACAGCCTGTTTATCAAAGACGTAAACATTTCTAATATCCTGCGGAATGATAGTTTGGCCTTCAACGTCAAAATGTCTAATACCGAAGAAGATAACCAGCTTGATTTAAACGGATTGGTAGAATTTACCAAAAACCAGGATACCACGGCGAGATTGAGCGTATTGCCATCCATCTTAAAAATCAATAATGAAGAATGGCGTATCCAGGAGAAAGTACGCATTGTGCTCAACAACGGTAAAACTGAGATCAGCAATTTCGATTTAACCAATGGCGAACAGCAGGTAACCATTGATGGATTGATTTCTAAAGACCCTAAAGATTTGATCAGTGTTGGATTTAAAGATTTTAGCTTAAAAACCCTCAATCCGTTTACTAAAGGCTTTGGTGTAAAATTAGCCGGAAACGTTAATGGTAAAACCGACCTGTATGGTGTATTAAAAACACTTAGGGTAACCGACGATCTAAAAGTTGATTCGTTAAACTTTAATGATATTTATATCGGCACCTTAACAGATACCTCATCTTACAACAACGAAAGCCAAAAACTGAATGTATTTACCCGTATTGTGGCCGACAATTCGGAAAATTTTAAGCTTACCGGAAATCTTGATCTGAAGGAAAAGCAAATAGACCTTGCGGTAAAAATGGACGACAGTAAACTCACCGTACTTGAGCCTTTTGTTAAAAAACTGGTATCGAACCTGAAAGGAAACATCTCAGCTGATTTGACGGTAAAAGGTAAGTTGGAAAAACCAGAGATTAACGGAACTTTATCCCTGGATAAGGGACAACTCATGGTAAATTACCTCAAAACCACTTATGTAATTACAGATAAGGTTGAAGTAAATAACAGCGTAATTAAACTTGAGAATTTTGTACTTAAAGATTTAGAAGACCATGAGGCCACCGCAATCGGTAGCGTAGATTTAAATGAGATTGACAATCCTACACTGAACGTTAAGATAAATGCAAACAGTTTTATGGCCTTAAATACCACGGCGAAAGACAATTCCATTTACTATGGCCGTGCCTATGGCACAGGTGTATTTACATTTACAGGGCCTACCGATAACATGAAGATTGATATTAAGGCAAAAACGGAAAAAGGAACCGTGTTTAACCTGCCTTTAAACAGTTCTGAAACTGTATCGGATAAAGACTTTATCAATTTTGTGAGTCGCGACTCAGCTGTGGTAGTTAAGAAAAAAACCAATTTTGAAGGATTAACCTTAAGCTTTAAATTAACCATTGATCCCAATACCACAGCAAACATCTATACTACCTTAGGTAATTTAAGTGGCAAGGGTAATGCCGAGCTGAGCTTAAACATTAATAGTGTTGGCGATTTTGAAATGTCTGGCGATTACATCATCGAGACCGGAAGTTTTGACTTTACCGCTCAAGAGATCATCAACAAAAAATTCGAAATCAGACAGGGAGGAACCATCCGCTGGACAGGTAACCCTACTGCAGCGCAAATCAACTTAAAAGCCGTATATGCTTTGAGGGCAAGTTTAAATGATCTTTACAAAGCAGCGAACCGCGATGCCAGCAGCAATGCCAACCAAAGGGTAAATACCGAGGTAGAAATGGGCCTTACCGGTTTATTGTTAAAGCCTGATATTAAACTTGATATCAATTTCCCTTCACAGCCTTCAATTAAAGAAGAACTGCAAACCTATTTCAGCGATCAGAACAACCTGAACCTGCAGGCATTCAGTTTAATTATCAGGAGAAGTTTTGCCCCCGGAAACGGCGGACAGTCGATTGGAAACCAGTTGAGTTCAACAGCTACGAGTACCGCCACCGAATTGGTATTTAACCAGTTTAACAACGTACTTTCTTCATTAAACCTAAACTTTGTTGATTTAAACGTACGTTCGTTAAGCGAAGCCAATGCCTCATTCAAGTTCTTTAATGATCGCCTAATTATTAATGCCGGTATCGTAGACCGGAACAGCGTGAACGATTTTACCGTTATCGATTTTTCTAAAGATAATGTTGGCCGAGAGGTGGAGGCGCTTTTCCTGATCAAAAAAGATGGAAGCCTGACTGCCAAAGCGGCAAATAAACCACCCACTCAACAGAGTATATTCTTAAACAGTGGAATCAGCCCGACGGCAAACGTAACCTCTTTTGGTTTGGTGTATACCCAGCAATTCGATACGTTTAAGGAGTTCATCCAGAAAATTTCTGGTGCTTACCGCCGAAACCTTAAAAGAAAACAAAGCCCGGTTAAAACAAATAAATCACTTAATAAAGACATTATCATTAATCAAAGTAAGGGAAACCAGCGGAGGTAAAGTGAGTTGCGTTAGTTCATTGGTTTATTTTATCACCTGAGTTCGATTAATAATATAGCTTTAAATTGCCATATAAGATATTTTTAAGTTCTGAATCGTCACCCTGACCCCATAGCCATCGGATTTATTTCAGGGTCTTTCATGCTACAAGATGCTAAATAAATTCAGCCTGAAGAATATCTATAAATCAGGCGCTTTTAAAACACCATTTCAACAAATAACTATTCGTCAACCCGCTACAGGCCTATCGTGTGTACACATCTCTGTTAGCCTTTATTTGTTCTTTTAGCACTTAGTTCTAGGGCGATCGTCATGCTGAATTTATTTCAGCATCTTTCGTACTATTAATCCCGTTGATTAAGAAAAATTATTTTTCTACAAAAGTATTTTTTTTCCGCTCTATGCCGCGGGGGCATGGTACTTTGGAGCGCCAAAGTACCCAAAGCGCTTTGTCAATCCAGCTAGGAGCCTTTCACACAACCACACTCACATCAAAAAAACAGCGGCACTTCGTTTTGTGTTCAATTCTCTTTA